>OAZY01000003.1_pt1 | contig 390238 bp, 324 predicted proteins | sample 1494931 | NCBI WGS metagenome assembly OAZY01 (sample SAMEA2579921, study PRJEB22360) | human gut metagenome | biome: human gut; feature: human-associated habitat; material: faeces | place: Denmark | collected 2008/2010 | reverse complement strand
TTTTAACGATTGCAGGGTGATTTTGTGCAATTTTCGTTATTTGCTCATTTATAGTTATAAAGAATAAAATACGGGAAAAGGAAAGAATATGCTTGTATCAGAAATGAACGGGATCCGGCCTGTCGATGCCGGGCGGCAGGACTGCCATGATCTGCATTCCTGGGGGCCGGGTGTACGGCAGTGCTATATTATACATTATATTATAAGCGGAAAGGGAACGTTTACCTGCGGGAAAAAGACGTACACACTTACCGCAGGACAGAGCTTTTTAATCTGTCCGGCGCAGGTGGTGCAGTACGCGCCGGATGAGAACGAGCCGTGGGAATATGTGTGGGTTGATTTTGTCGGGGAACAATGCCGGCAGATTCTGGCACGGTCGGTACTGAACCCACAGCAGCCGGCGGCGTCGCCTCTCCGTCAGGAAAGGCTTCTGCCGTATTTTGAGCGTCTCTGCCAGATGGAACTCTATCGCCGGAACAGCCAGGAGACCGTCGGTGTGCTGCTTGCGCTTCTGGGCGTGTACCAGGATCTGGCGGAGCCGCAGCGGGAGGAGAGAAAGAAGGAAGATCCGCGGATCATGGAAGCGCTCTCTCTGATTGCCGCAGGGTATCACAGGAGTGAGTTCTGCGCGGAGACAATTGCGCGGAAAATGGCGGTCAGCCGCACAACGCTGAACCGTCTGTTTCAGAAGAAAATCGGCCGGTCACCAGGACAGTATCTGCTGGAATATCGGCTGCAGCAGTCAGAAAAGCTGCTGCAGATGGGGATGACGGTCAAACAGACGGCGCTGTCGTGCGGATTTGAAGATCCCTTTTACTATTCCCGTGTGTTCCGGAAACACTATGGAATGCCGCCGTTGGATTACCGGCTGCAGTTTGCAGAAATTCAGTGAACGGCGGGCGTTACCGCTCGTCGGAGAGATAATTCCGCATAGAGCGCAGGGCGGACTTTTCCAGCCGGCTGACCTGCGCCTGCGAGATGCCGATTTCCCGGGCAACCTCCATCTGGGTCTGCCCCTCATAGAAACGCATGCGGATGATCTGGCGTTCGCGCTCATTGAGACGGGCGACCGCGTCCTGCAGGGCGAGGTTCTGCACCCAGTTTTCTTCTTTATTTTTCTTATCACTTAACTGATCCATGATATACAGGGTATCGCCGCCTTCCGTGTAGACGGGTTCATACAGACTCATCGGGCTTTGGATTGCGTCGAGGGCATAGACGATATCCTCTTTTCCAATGCCGATTTCAGCGGCGATTTCCTCGATCGAAGGCTCTTTCTGGTTCTGCTTGAGATAAAGTTCGCGGGCGCAGATGGCGCGGTAGGCAGTATCCCTGAGGGAACGGCTGACGCGGATCGCATTGTTGTCACGCAGATACCGCCGGATTTCACCGATGATCATCGGCACGGCATAGGTGGAGAAACGGACGTTTAAGGTCGTGTCGAAGTTATCAATCGCCTTAATCAGGCCGATACAGCCGATCTGAAAGAGATCGTCGGCGTTTTCACTGCTGTTGGAGAAGCGCTTGATCACGCTTAAGACAAGGCGCAGATTGCCCTGAATGTAGCGTTCGCGGGCAGCAGCATCTCCTTCGCGGGCCTTTTTCAGCAGAGTCTCCTTTTCTTCGGCATTCAGTACGGGAAGGCGTGATGTATTGACTCCGCACAGTTCAACTTTATTGATCGCCATGGTATGCATCCTCCTGAAACATGGAACGTATGGTTACCGTTCGTTACTGTTATACGTTCATGATTGGCAGTTGGCGGGACGAATATACGAGAGCCAGGAAAATTTCATAAAGTTTTAGTCCTTGACAAAGCTTTTGGAAAATGATTTCCTGCTATTGTAGAAACGGCGGAAAGTGTGATAAGATAAGGGAAGTGTACGAAATGCGAGGTCTTGTTTTATGATGAGTGGAAAGGAACGAAGAGAAGAGATTCTTCAAAGAATAACAAACAGTAAGACGCCGGTCTCCGGTGCAGCGCTGGCGAAGAGCTGTGAAGTCAGCCGTCAGGTGATTGTCCAGGACATTGCCCTGATCCGCGCTGCCGGATACGATGTGATTGCGACAAACCGCGGCTACATCTGCAGCAGCCCGGTGAGAGAGACGCGGGTCTTTGAGGTGAATCACACGGATGAGCAGATGCAGGACGAGCTGAATACAATTGTGGATTTCGGCGGCGTTGTGCTGGATGTGATTGTGCGTCACGAGGTTTACGGAGAACTGCGGGCGGAACTGAATATCAGTTCACGAAATAAGGTGGCACTGTTTATGGAAGAAATCCGGCAGGGAAAATCACGGCCGCTGAAGAATATCACATCAGGGGAACATTTTCATACCGTATCGGCAGACTCGGCGCAGACCCTGGATCTGATTGAAGAGGAACTGCGAAAGAAAGACTACCTGGTGCGGACTGTGAAATAGGGGAAAAAGCCCTTATTTTCACAAAAAACTGTTATTCGAAAAAATTTTAAATTTTTTTCAAAAAGGTGTTGACTTTTCTCTTAGAATAGTGTAATATACATGATGTCAGCGGGAACGAGTGATAAACAAAGAGTTCTAAAGCGACAAAGAAATGTGCGTTTAGCTCAGCTGGATAGAGCGTTTGGCTACGGACCAAAAGGTCGGGGGTTCGAATCCTCTAACGCACGGACGGTAACCGTCCTGGTGAAAACCAGGGCGGTTTTTTCGTATGCAGAATGAAAAATAAAACAAGCGGCCTTTTGGTCAGCAGCCAGACGGCCGCACTTTTTGAAAAAATCATGGGGAAACAACTTGTACGCTCATTGACACAAGTGAGATACATCTCCTATAATAAAGCCAAATTTAAGATCTCGAAAGGGGACAAGTTATGGCTAAGTTAGTAATTGATGCGAACAGAAAGCTTTCAAAAATCAATAAGGAAATCCAGGGACAGTTTTCGGAGCATCTGGGAAGATGTATTTATGAAGGACTCTATGTAGGAGAAAATTCCGATATTCCGAACGTGAACGGAATGCGTACCGATGTTGTTGAAGCACTGAAAAATATCAAAGTTCCGGTACTGCGCTGGCCGGGCGGATGTTTTGCAGATGAATATCACTGGAAAGACGGTATCGGACCGAAAGAAAGCCGCAAAAAAATGATCAACACCAACTGGGGCGGTGTTGTCGAGGACAACAGCTTCGGTACCCACGAGTTTTTTGAACTCTGCCGTCAGATCGGATGTGAAACCTATATCAACGGAAATATGGGAAGCGGTACTGTACAGGAGATGTCGGAGTGGGTTGAATATATGACATTTGACGGGGTATCTCCGATGGCAGACCTTCGTGCGGAAAATGGCCACGAAAAGCCGTGGACCGTCGATTTCTTCGGCATCGGCAATGAGAACTGGGGCTGCGGCGGAAATATGAATCCGGAATTCTACGGAAATATGTACCGCAGATATCAGACCTTTGTGCGTGATTACGATGGAAACAAAAAGATCCGGAAGATTGCCTGCGGCGCCAATTCGGATGATTATGAGTGGACGCAGGAAGTGATGAAAGCATGCTTTCGCAGAATCTCCCCACAGCAGCATGGCATGATGGATGGCCTGTCGCTTCATTACTATACGGTGCCGGAAACCTGGGATCACAAGGGAAGTGCAACGGAGTTTGCGGAAAAAGACTGGTATAAGACCATGAAAAAGACGATGTATATGGAAGAGCTGATCCGTCGCCACAGCGCCATTATGGATCAGTATGACCCGGACAAAAAGGTCGGCATGATCGTGGATGAGTGGGGTACCTGGTATGATGTAGAGCCTGGAACAAATCCGGGATTTCTGTATCAGCAGAATACCATGCGTGATGCACTGGTCGCAGGTATCAACCTGAATCTTTTCAACAAACACAGCGACCGTGTCAAGATGGCAAATATCGCACAGATGGTCAATGTTCTGCAGTCGATGATCCTGACCGAGGGGGAAAAGCTGGTCAAAACTCCGACGTATCATGTTTTCGATCTGTATCAGGTACATCAGGAAAATGATCTTCTGGCAAGCTCTCTGGAAACGGAGCAGGTTGGTCTGGAAGACGAATACATGGTTCCGAATCTGACGGAATCTGTTTCGTTAGATGCCAACGGTGTACTTCATATCACGATGACGAATGTGGATCTGGAGAAAGCATATCCGGTAGAGGCGGTACTTCTCGGAAAAGAAGCCGGCGAGATCAAAGCCGAGATCGTAACCGGCCATATGCAGGATAAGAACACCTTTGAAGCGCCGGAGACGGTTGGCGTTCAGGCCTTTGACGGTGTACAGGCAACCAAAGAGGGAATTTCCTTTACCATTCCGGCATGCAGTGTGCTTCATATCGCCGTAAAATAGGGAAACCATAAAAACCAGAAGATATCTGGGATGAAAAAAGATTCAGTTCCGGAGGAGTTTGATGGACGGAAATACCAGGATCTGTAAAAAATGCCTGCTTCGTGAGATGGACGAGGCAGGCTTTTTTCAGAATATGTATGATTATATTGCAAGAATTCCGGCGGACGATAAAGCGCCGGAGGAGGAATACGAGCGGCGGCTTTCCATTTGTAAGGAGTGTGAAAAGCTGCTGTCCGGCATGTGCCGCATGTGCGGCTGCTACGTGGAGATGCGGGCAGCGATTGCACTGCGGGACTGCCCGGGGAAAAAGTGGTAGCAAAAGAGAAACCCCGCACAGCGGATCCGATGAAAACAACGGATCTATTGTGCGGGGTTTTGAGAATCAACGCATTTCTGTCTCCGGTGCGACTTTTGGATCCCTAAAATAGCGGGACAGCTTCGGCACGGAGATGAACAGCGTCAGAAATTCGGCGACCGGAATCGACAGCCACACACCGTTGGTGCCAAGCACGAGCGGCAGAAGCAGCGCGGAGAGAACGATAAAGACGAAGGTGCGCAAAAAGGAAATCAAAGCAGAGGTCTTTCCGTCTGACAGTGCGGTGAAAATGCCGGAGGCGACGATATTCGTACCGCAGAACAGGTAAGCGATGGAGAACAGGTATCCGCCGTGGCGGGTCAGTTCAAAGCCGTACGTGCCTTTCTGCATGAAAACGGCGGAAATGACCGGAGAACCGAAGGCAGCCACAAGTGCAATGATCACAGAGCTTATCACAACGAAACGGATACTGATGCGGTAAAGCCGGATCAGCCGCTGTTTGTTCCGGCTGCCGTAGTTGAAGCTGAACACAGGTGCAACGCCGATACTGTAGCCGAGGTACAGCGCAACAAAGAGAAACTGTCCGTACAGAATCGCCGTGATGGCGGCAACACCGATTTCGCCCTCAAATTTCAGCATCAGCATGTTGAAAAGGTAAGTGACAACGGCTGCAGAAAGATTGCTGACCATCTCGGAGGAACCGTTGAAGCAGCTTGTGGAGAGCAGGCCTTTGGAAAATTCCGGACGGGTGAAGCGAAGGCCTTTGCGGGCAAAGGTAAAGTATAAAATGCCGGCAACGGCCGGAATGCACTGGCCAAGGCCGGTGGCAAGGGCAGCTCCGGCAACACCAAGATGGAGCGGAACGACAAACAGATAGTCCAGAAGCATGTTGGTAATGCCGGCGGACACCGTAAGGGAAAGTCCGAGTCCCGGGCGCCCTGCTGTTACAAAGAAGGACTGGAACAGCGCCTGGAGAAGACAGACCGGGGCAAAGGAAAGGATCGTCCGCAGATAGGCGGTACCGTAATCCATCAGCACCGGCGTTGCACCGAGCAGACTGCAGATCTGACGGCAAAACAGGTTGCCGAGCACTGCGCCCAGAATACCGATGATCAGTGTGGTAAGGGTAAGGGCCGAAAAGTTACGGTTGGCTTCCTCCTGTTTTCCCTGTCCGATCTTTGCAGCGACGACGGCGCTGCCTCCGGTACCGAACATGATGCCGACGGCAAGAAGAATGCTGACGGCAGGATAGACGATATTGGCGGCGGAAAGCGCCATGCTGTCCACGTACTGTGCGATGAAAAAGCCATCCACAATACTGTAGAGAGACATAAAGATCATCATGATGATCGATGGAAACGCAAACTTCAGCAGGGAGCGGAAGTTGAAATCCTTGGCGAGTGACTGGCTCATAATCAAAAACCTCCTTTTTATGTGTGAAAAGCCTTTTTCAGACACGCTTTAGATGGGAAAGATTTCTTGTGAAAATTTGAATCGTTTGCTATTATAAAGGATAGGGTAACCCTATAGTCAAGTGCAAAAAAGGTGAAAAACAGGAAAAATTCCGAGAGCACATATTCAGGAAAAGGAGTCAGAAATGGGAAAACAGGAGTATTTAAGCGCGGGGCGATTTGCAGCGCTGGTAGGCACGACAAAGGAAACGCTCTTCCATTATGATGAGATTGGGCTGTTCGTACCAAAAAGAAGAGGGACAAACGGCTACCGGTATTATGCGATGGATCAGATTGAAACGTTTGATGTGATCGGAATGCTGCGGGAGCTGGGCATGCCGCTGGCAGAGATTCGAAATTATCTGGAACAGAGAAGTCCTGAAAAATTCGGAGTACTGCTGGAACAGGAGGAGAAGGTGGTGCGCGAAAAAATGCAGCGGCTCCGCGAGATGCAGCGCTGGATTGGGGAAAAGAAGCGGTTTCTGGCACAGGCATCGGCGGAATGCCGTGAGGCGTTTGAAAAAGATCCCTTCTGTCCTGTGGGAATTCATACCCTGCCGTTGCAGTATCTTGTCACGAATCACAGCGAGTCAGCGGATAATCTGGCAGTCAATCAGAAAATCGGAGAGCTCTATGCTTACTGTGGGCAATACGGAAATCGAAGTTCGTATAATGTTGGGTTTGTTCAGAAACGGGAAACACTGGAAACGGGGAATTTTCTGGATTACCGTGATTTCTATCTGATTTTTGACCGTGTGCCGGCGAAAGTGCGATACACGGTTCGGCCGGAGGGAGAGTATCTTTGTTATTATTATAAAGGACCATGGCAGGGAATTGAAGCGGCGTACCGGAAGCTGTTCCGGTATGCCACGGAACAGAGACTTTTGCTGGACGACCGCTTTTATGAGGAATATATGGTGGATGCGCTGACCAGTCAGGAAATGGAACAGTATATTACGAGAATCGCCGTAAAAATTTTAAGATAGATGTATTCCGGAGGGAAAAACAAGATTTTCACAAACTTTTTTCATTCTCCTCTTGACCATGACGCAACGTCACCCATTATAGTGAGAGTACAACAAGTTGAATTGACATAAAACTGAGACGATAAACACACCAAAAAGGAGAAAAAGCATGAAAGTATTAGTAACAGGCGGAGCCGGATTTATCGGCGGAAACTTCGTACATCACATGGTAAACAAATACCCGGATTATCAGATCGTAAACCTGGACCTGCTGACCTATGCAGGAAACCTGGAGACTCTGAAACCGGTTGAGGACAAACCGAACTACAAATTTGTAAAAGGTGATATCGCAGACGAAGCTTTCATCATGGATCTGTTTGAAAAAGAGAAGTTTGACGTTGTTGTCAATTTCGCAGCAGAGAGCCATGTAGACCGTTCCATCGAGGATCCGGGCATCTTTGTTCAGACCAACGTAATGGGAACCCGTGTACTGCTGGATGCTTCCAGAAAATTCGGCGTAAAGAGATATCATCAGGTATCTACCGATGAGGTTTACGGAGACCTTCCGCTGGATCGCCCGGATCTGTTCTTTACAGAGAATACCCCGATCCACACCTCCAGTCCGTACTCTGCATCCAAAGCAAGCGCAGACCTGTTTGTACTGGCTTACCACAGAACCTTCGGTACCCCGGTTACCGTTTCCAGATGCTCCAACAACTACGGCCCGTATCACTTCCCGGAGAAGCTGATTCCGCTTATGATCAGCCGCGCACTGGCAGACGAAGAGCTTCCGGTATATGGAAACGGTGAGAATGTCAGAGACTGGCTGCACGTATCCGACCATTGCGAAGCAATCGACCTGATTATCCATAAAGGTAAAGTAGGCGAGGTTTACAACATTGGCGGACACAACGAGAGAACAAACCTTCAGGTAGTACAGACCATCCTGAAAGCTCTGGACAAACCGGAATCTCTGATCAAATACGTAAAAGACCGCCCGGGCCATGACAGAAGATATGCAATCGACCCGACCAAGATCGAGACTGAGCTTGGATGGAAACCAAAATACAACTTCGATACCGGAATTGCACAGACAATTCAGTGGTATCTGGACAATGAAGACTGGTGGAAACACATCATCAGCGGTGAGTATCAGAACTACTTCGCTGAGATGTACAAAGACCGTCTGTAAGAGAGAAAAGTGAAATGCAAAGGCCGCAAAAAAGCGGCTTTTGCGAAGGAGTGGTGGATATGGATCAATATTATACCACTGGTGAATTTGCCCGGATGGCCCATGTGACCATTCGGACAATTCGCTATTACGACAAAAAAGGGCTGCTGAAGCCGAGCTTTATTAACGAATCTGGTTATCGGATGTATTCGGATGAGGATTTTCTGAAGCTGCAGAAAATTTTATCGCTGAAATATCTCGGATTTTCCCTGAATGAGATCGGAAATATGACGATTCACGATACGAGTGCGGATATTCTGAAGTCATTGAAAATGCAGATTGGACTTGTGCACAAGAAAATGGAAAATCTGGAGCAGATGGAAAAGGCGCTGCAGAATACGACACAGATTCTGGAGGAGACGAACCAGATCGACTGGACCGGCATTCTGAACCTGATTCATCTGACCGATATGGAAAAGATGCTGGTGGAGCAGTACAAAAACGGGGAAAACCTGAATATCCGTATTTCGCTGCACGAGCAGTATTCCCAAAATAAAAAGGGATGGTTCCCGTGGCTTCTGGAACAGATGGATTTTGACGGTGCGCGCCGGATTCTGGAGATCGGCTGCGGAAACGGGCAGCTCTGGAAAAAAGCGGAGCCATCCGTGCTGAAAGGAAAGTATATCTGTCTGTCTGACCTGTCGGACGGCATGATCCGGGATGCGGCGGAAAATCTGGGAGAAGAAAAGGCATCCTGTTTTGATTTCCGGACACTGGACTGCCAGAAGCTTCCGTTTCCGGATGCGGAATACGACCGGATTATTGCAAATCATGTTTTGTTCTATGTCCAGAATCTGTCCCGCGGTCTGCAGGAAATCAGCCGTGTGCTTTCAGATGACGGCGTGTTCTACTGCAGTACATATGGAAAAGGCCATATGAAAGAGATTACCGATCTGGTACAGGAGTTTGATCCGCAGATCAATCTTTCGGAGGTGGCGCTGTATACTATTTTTGGTCTGGATCACGGAGAAAAGCAGTTAAAGCCTTATTTTGGCAGCGTAGAGAAAAGAATCTACGAGGACAGTCTCTGGGTCGACCGGCCGGAGCCGCTTCTGGACTATATCCTTTCCTGCCATGGAAATCAGAATGAGTATCTGTATCCGAGACAGCGGGAATTCAAAGAATTTCTGGAAAAGAAAATTCAGAAACACGGCGGAATTGCGATCACAAAAGAGGCAGGGGTTTTCATCTGCAGAAAATAACAGGAGAGGCTGACATGAAAATGGAGGTCTCTTTTTTATCCCTCATTTTAGGCAAGTTTGATAAAAATGTTAAAAAATAAATACAGAGTATGTTTTTTGTATTGCCAGAGATCACAAAAGGATGTATACTAAAATAGAATGTGTAAGTATGCGTGACTTGAAGAAAGAACACAAAAAGAGGGATAAGGTATGAAGGAATTATTTGATGTACACTGCCATATGGTCCCGGGGGTAGACGACGGTGCAGCTGACCTGGAAGAGTCGCTGGCGATGCTGAAAATGCAGCACGAGGACGGGGTCAGGAAGATTATCATCACACCGCATTATCGGCGGCGGATGTTTGAAACACCGGCAAAAAAGGTACATGAGCAGTTTCTGAAACTGCAGGAAGCGGCAAAAAAGGAATATCCGGATATGTCGCTTTATCTCGGGTGTGAACTTCACTCGAACATGGATCTTCAGGATATCCTGGAAAAACGGAAATATGTGACCATGGCCGGTTCATCCTATGTTCTGTTGGAATTTTCCGAGGGAGATTCCGCACAGCATATCCGTGAGAGAGTCTACAATGTACTGTCCTGCGGTTATGAACCGATTATCGCGCATGTGGAGCGCTATCAGGCAACGGTAAAGAGCGTCGGATTTTCCAGCGATCTGGTGGATATGGGCGCAAGACTGCAGGTGAATGTGGAAAGTATACTTGGAAAGTATACGTGGGGGGCAAAACGCTACTGCAGAAAACTGATGAAGGAAGATCTGCTCGGTTTTGTCGGCAGCGATTCCCACAACACAAAAACACGTATTCCCAACATAGGAGCAGGCGCTGCCTATGTTTCAAAAAAAATGGGAGAGGCATATGCCGAAAGGATTTTCCACGATAATCCGATGGAAATCTTAAGGGATGCCGGAGAAATCTAAAAAAAGTCAGGAGAAGAAGATGGAAACGAATCAACAGAATCAGGATGAAATTGAAATCGATTTACTGGAACTGCTCCGCGTGCTCTGCAGCAAAATCGGCTATGTGATTTTAGCAGCACTGGCACTTGGCCTTCTGATGGTACTGGTCAGCAAAGTATTGATGAAGCCGCAGTATGAATCGACAACGAAAATGTATGTACTGTCCAAACAGGACAGTAGCAATACCGTAACAAGCGGAGACCTGCAGGCAAGCTCCCTTCTGACCAAGGACTATGCGGAGCTGATCCAGAGCCGTCAGGTGGTAGAAACTGTCATTGCACAGCTGAATCTGGATCTTACGTATGAGCAGTTTCTGAAGAAACTTACTGTTACCACGCAGAACGATACGCGTATTCTTTCAATCACGGTAAAGGATGAGGATCCGTATATGGCAAGCCAGATAGCGGATGCGATCCGTGTGGCAGCAGCAGATCATATCCAGAACGTTATGAACACCGAAGCCGTAAATGTGGTAGATGAGGCAAATATCCCGGATGAGCCGGTAAGTCCGAGCATCAAGAAAAACGGACTGATCGGTGCGGTAGCAGGAGCCTTTATCGCAATCATTGTTATCATTGTTGTTTATCTGACCAACGACACGATCCAGACGTCTGAGGATGTAGAGCGTTATCTGGGTGTCAGCACACTCGGTATCATTCCGATCAGAGAAGGACAGAAAAAGAGCAAGAAGAAAAACAAAAACGGCCGTGGAAGAAAAAAATAAGGGAGGATACGGAACGTGAATCAGGTAGTAGTAAAACAGGAAAAATCGGGTTATCAGATTGTGGAAGCCTACAAATCTCTCCGTACCAACCTTCAGTTCTGCGGAGAAGATAAGAAAGTCATTGCAATTACGAGCTGCACTCCGAACGAAGGAAAGAGTAGCGTATCGATGCAGCTTGGTATTTCACTGGCCGAGATCGGAAAACGAGTGATTCTGATTGATGCCGATCTTCGTAAATCCGTTCTTCTCGGAAGAACAAAAACAGAGAAATCGGTTCGCGGACTGGCACATTTCCTTTCCGGACAGGCAAGCCTGGAGGATGTGATCTGTGCTACCAATATCAAGAATTTTTACATGATCTATTCCGGCCCGTTCCCGCCGAACCCGGCAGAGCTTCTGGGAGGAAAGAATTTCCGCAGTCTTTTAAATGCACTCCGTAAGGTATATGATTATGTAATCGTAGATACCCCGCCGCTCGGCAGCGTAATCGACAGCGCCATTGTTGCAGAAATCTGTGACGGTTCCATCATGGTGATCGAGTCCGGTGTCATCAGCTATCGTTTTGCCCAGGAAGTAAAGAGCCAGCTGGAAAAGAGTAACTGTCCGCTGCTTGGCGTTGTCCTGAACAAGGTGGATATGCAGAAACAGGCTTATGGTAAATACGGAAAGTATGGCCAGTATAAGTATTATGGCGAGTACGGCCAGGAGGAGGACGATTAACTGCCATGAAAAAAGGGATTGTTGCAGGTTTGATTGTCCTGTGCGTGGCGCTAGGAGCCGGTACAGCAGCTGTCGTAGTGACGGACGACCGAAAAGGCCCGGAAATCGAGCTTCCAGCTGATGGGGATGTAACATATGAGGAAGGCAGTGATACAGCGCCTTTGCTGGAAGGCGTTACTGCAACGGATGAGAAAGACGGAGATGTGACAGATTCGCTGGTGATTGAAAACATTTTCCCGAACGATGACCATACCAGTGCATCGGTTGTCTATGCGGCAAAGGACAGTCACAATAATGTATCAAAAGCAACACGCCGCGTGAATTATAAAGTTGCAGCGGAAGATACCCCGGCGGAAAATGAGGCTACGCAGGAAACGGATAACAGTGGGGCGGCAGATGAGTCTGCACCGGCAGCAGAGGAGCCGCAGCAGAATGACACAGAGGGCACAAAAAATGAGACAGATGCGCAGATGGAAATCGAAGCACTGCCGGCGGAAAGCCCAAAACTGTACCTGAATACGTATGAAGTAACAGTGGAAGCCGGAAACGATCTGGACAAAACCAGCTATATCAAAGAGATGACCGATGATGCAGACAGCCAGGAGTCACTCTTTAACCAGATTGAGATCGACGGCGATGTGAATACTGCAGTGCCGGGAGATTACACGCTGACGTATCATGTGACGGACAGCGATGGAAACAGATCAAATGCGGCGGTGCTTACCGTACACGTTCAGTAAGAATAGAAGAACTGCTCTGATTGGGATGCCCGATCGGGGCAGTTCTTTTTTCAAGTTTTTTCGGCGTGAGTAAAATTTGACAGCCCAAAATGAGTATGGTAGAGTGAGAAAGAAAGACGGCAGAAGGGGGCAGAGGAGATGCTTCGAATCTGGCAGAAAACAGAAAAACAGAAGCTGGAGCCGGTAGGAATGGGAACGGCGTTCCCCTTTTTAAAGGAAAAGAACCATGTAGTTTCTATCATCGGCGGCGGCGGAAAAACGACGCTGCTGTACGAGATGGCAGGCTTTTGCGTAAAAAACGATCAGAAGGTACTGGTGACAACTTCGACGCACATTTACCGTCCGCCGAAGGAATGGCATGACCAGAGTCTGGAAGCGGTCGAAAGAAAATTTCGCACAGGCCGCGCAGCGATTATCGGGAGTGCCTGCCGGGATCCGGAAAAGCTTTCCATGCCGGAAACGGAACTATTTGAAGCGGCACGCAAAAAGGCCGATCTGACGCTGATCGAGGCGGACGGCGCGAGGCACCTGCAGTGCAAGGCACCGGCGGAACATGAACCGGTGCTGCTTTCCTCTTCAGATCTTGTGATTGGTGTGACAGGTCTTTCGGCACTGGGACAGCCGCTTGGCAAGGGCTGCTTTCGGGCAGAACGGGCGGCGGAACTGCTTGGCTGTACGATGGAACACCATATCACGGAAGAAGATCTGGCACGGCTGATCGCATCGGAACAGGGACAGCAGAAGGATTTGAAAGGCAGAACGTTTTATGCGGTACTGCACCAGTATGAGGAAAAAGAACACCGGGCGGCCGCCGAGAAACTTGTGGAGCTGCTGCGCAGGCAGGGGATCGAGCATGTTCTGGTTACGTGCGCGACAGGAAACAGAAGACAAAGCGGTGAGAACACGAATCCCTGGTATGGGAGAGCAGAGCTTCCCGTGCGTGAAGCGGAAGAAGAGTGGGAACCCGGAGAATAAAACGGAAATAGAACGGAGGAGACAGATGGCGGAATTTACCCATTTTAAGAAAGACGGCAGCGCCGTCATGGTCGATGTCCATGAGAAGCCGGACACGTACCGGGCAGCATCGGCGACGGGAACCATACAGGTAAGCCCGGAGGTATTTGCAGCCGTGCGGGACCATACGGCGAAAAAAGGCGATGTGCTCGGCGTTGCACGGCTGGCAGGCATCATGGGGGCGAAGAAGAATGCGGAGTTGATTCCGCTGTGCCACATTGTGCCGCTGACGAACTGCGAAGTGACATTTACCACGGACGAGAATACAAATTCTATTACGGCCGTGTGCACCACATCATGTGTCGGAAAGACCGGCGTGGAGATGGAGGCGCTGACTGGTGTTTCCACAGCGCTGCTCACGATCTACGATATGTGCAAGGCGATGGACCGCGGCATGGTGATTCGTGATATCCACATTCTGGAAAAGGACGGCGGAAAGAGCGGTCATTATATCTATCAGAAAGAGGAAAAATAAAGCATGGCAGAAAAGAAAGATTTCCCGGTTTTCCGGGTGGGAATTGTAACGTTAAGTGACAAAGGCTATCAGGGCGAGCGCGAGGATAAGAGCGGCCCAAAGATCAAAGAGCTGCTTCCGGCGGAGCAGTATGAGGTCGTTTCGATGCGCCTTCTGCCGGATGAGCGGGCGATGATCGAGGAGGAACTGATCCGGCTTGCCGATCTGGAGCAGTGCGATCTTGTCCTCACGACAGGCGGCACGGGATTTTCCATGCGGGATGTGACACCGGAGGCAACTCTGGCGGTATCCGGCCGTGTGGCACCTGGCATTGCGGAGGCGATCCGCGCGGGCAGCATGGCGATCACAAAACGGGCGATGCTGAGCCGGGCAGTGAGTGCAATCCGTCATCGGACGCTGATTATCAATCTGCCGGGAAGCCCGAAGGCGGTGGAAGAGAGTCTTGGATTTGTACTTGATACCCTGCCGCATGCGCTGGAACTTCTGCGCGGAACGGACGGAGAGTGCGGAAGAAGCTGAAAAAAGAGGGAACAGGTAACGATGGAAGAAGAAAAAATTATTTTCTGTAAGAGCGGCGGCTGTACGGCAAAGCTCGGGGCAGGCGTGCTCGAACATATTTTGGAGAAGCTGCCGAAAGGGGAAAAGGATCCGAATCTGCTGGTGGGCTATGACAGCAAAGACGATGCATCCGTCTACCGGCTGACGGACGACCTTGCGATGGTCCAGACGCTGGATTTCTTTCCGCCGGTGGTGGAGGATCCGTACACGTTTGGAAAAATTGCGGCGGCGAATGCCTTAAGCGACATCTATGCGATGGGCGGAGAGGTGCGGACAGCCCTGAATATCGTCTGCTTTCCGGAACAGATGGATCTGAATGTCCTCGGAGAAATCATGCGCGGCGGCGCGGAAAAGGTGCAGGAAGCGGGCGGATCGCTCTCCGGCGGTCATTCGATTGCGGATGACAGTGTAAAATACGGCCTTTCTGTCACGGGAACCGTGCATCCGGACCGGATCTGGCAGAACAATACGGGCCGCGTGGGTGATCTGCTCATTCTGACGAAACCGCTCGGAACCGGCATTCTCTGTGCGGCGCACCGCGTCGGGGAGGAAAACCCGGGGGGATTTCAAAAGGCAGTGGAATCGATGATGACGCTGAATAAGTACGCCTCGGAGACGGCACGGAAGTATAACATTCATGCCTGTACCGATGTAACGGGCTTTAGTTTCCTAGGACATCTGCATGAGATGATGGAGTCGGGCGTGTCCTGCCATATCTGGGCGGATCAGATTCCGGTGTTCCCGGGGGCTGTGGAAGCGGCGGAGGAGTTTCTGATCACTGCGGCAGGCCAGCGGAACCGGAATTATCTGGAGCAGCATGTGACCTTTAAGGATATACCGTTCGGCATGCAGGAGGTGCTGTTTGACCCGCAGACATCGGGAGGGCTTCTGATGGCCGTGGATGCCGTGGATGCAGAAAAAATGCAGAGAAAACTGCTGGAGCAGGGGATTCCGGCAGCAATCGTTGGAAAAGTCACAGAGCCGGCAGGAACCGAAATTTATGTGACACAGAGCAGGAAATGGTAAGGCAGGGAGGATGAAAAATGGCAGAGATGGAGAAAAAGACAGTAAACGCAATGGGTGATGTGTGCCCGGTACCGCTGGTAAAGGCAAAAAATGCGATTGCAGAACTTGCGGGAAGCGGAAAAGTGGAGGTTCTGGTGGATAATGAAATCGCCGTGCAGAACCTGGAAAAAATGGCGCAGCAGAAAGGATATGGCTTTCTGGTAAAAGAGAAGAAAGAAAAAGAGTATCATGTGGAGTTCACCGTATCGGAAACAGAGCCGGCTGAAACAGAAGAGAAAACCGTATGCCTCGTACCGGCGGCAAAGAAAACAAAACTCGTCGTTCTTTCTGCAGACCATATGGGCGAAGGAGCCGAGGAGCTGGGTAAAATTCTGATGAAGAGCTTCCTTTATGCACTGACCCAGCAGGATGAGCTGCCGGATACGATTCTGTGCTACAACGGCGGTGCAAAGCTGACCTGCGAGGGTTCCGAGTCCCTGGAGGATCTGAAAGATCTGGCAGCGCGCGGCGTTGAAATTCTGACCTGTGGAACATGCCTGAACTTCTACGGCATCACCGAAAAGCTGCAGGTCGGCAGTGTGACCAACATGTATGACATCGTGGAGCGCATGAGCAGCGCAGACCGCGTGATTAAGCCATGATTTACCTCGATTCGGCGGCAACGTCGCTGTGGCATCCAAAAGAAGCAGAGGAGCGTATGATCCAGGCACTGCGCGGCTGTGGAAATGCAGGCCGCGGTGCACACGATGCGACACTGGATGCGGGCCGCATCGTCTTTGAGACGAGAATGCGGCTGGCAGAGTTGTTTCACGCGGAGAGTCCGGAGCGGATTGCATTTACGTGCAACGATACGGAGGCACTGAACACGGCAATTTTCGGACTCTTCGGGCCGGGGGATCATGTGATCACGACAGTCTGCGAGCATAATTCCGTTCTGCGCCCGCTGTATGCACTGGAAAAACAGGGACTGGAGCTTTCCGTGATCCCGGCGGATGTATCTGGAAGGATCGATTACGATCAGATGGAAGCGGCAGTGCGGAAAAACACGAAAGCGTTTGTCGTCACGCATGCCTCCAACCTGACCGGAAATATCACGGATCTTGCGCGGGTGTGCGAAATTGCGGAACGCCATTCCCTGCGTCTGATCGTCGATGCGGCGCAGACAGCGGGGATTCTGCCGATTGATGTACAGAAAAGCGGGATCGACGTGCTCTGTTTTTCCGGCCACAAGGGACTATTAGGGCCGCAGGGAACCGGCGGAATCTACGTTCGTCCCGAACTTTCGATCCGGCCGCTCAAAATGGGCGGAAGCGGAATCCGAAGCTATGAAAAAGAACAGCCTGCGGCGATGCCGGAGCACCTGGAAGCTGGAACTTTAAATGTCCACGGAATTGCGGGACTTCTGGGAGCGCTGGAATATCTGGAGAAGACGGGGATTGAAATGATTTACAAAAGAGAGAGGGAGCTGATGCACCTCTTTCTGGAGGAAATTCAGGGAATCCCGGGACTTACTTTATATGGAACAGACGATCTGCAGCAGCGGGTACCAACGGCGGCATTAAACATCGGCTCCTGTGATTCGGGATATGTCAGCGACTGGCTGTATGAGAACTATGGTATTGCAGTCCGAAGCGGGGCACACTGCGCGCCGCTGATGCACGAAGCACTCGGGACACGGGAGCAGGGAGCCGTGCGGTTCAGCTTTTCCCATGTACTGACGGAAGAAGAAGTCCGGATTGCCGCGCAGGCTTTGCGGGAGTTTGCCGAAGAAGAAATGCAGCAGTGAGAGAGGCGGCAGCCGGCATCCGGGATACAAAAGAAGCCGGAAAAAGGAAGAAACGATATGAGACAGCGAAAAGAAACCTGGATTCTGACGTTTGCGGGGACAACGCAGGCGATGCAGATGGAGCAGTATGCGAGAGCGCACGGCCTGCCGGGAAGGATGATCCCCGTTCCGCGGGAAATTACGGCGGGCTGCGGCCTTTCCTGGAAAGCAGCGCCGGAAGAGGGAAAAGAAATCCTTGCGGCACTTCAGACGGCGGGACTTGCCTATGAGGCGGAGTACCGTGTGCTGCTGTAGAGGTGTGAGGTGGAGATGGAAGAAAAAGAAGAAACATTACGACAGAAGCTGCGGTACGACATGCGGCTGCGCGTCAGCCGGACGGATCATGCCTTCGGTCCCGGTGTGGCGGAGCTGATGGAGCATGTGGAGGCAACCGGCTCCCTTTCGAAGGGCTGCAAATGCATGCAGATGGCGTACTCGAAGGGATGGAAAATCTTAAAGCGCGCCGAGGAGGATCTCGGCATCCCGCTGGTACAGGGCAACCGGGGCGGCAGCAACGGCGGCCAGACGGTACTGACCCCGGAGGGAAAAGAATTCCTGAAGCGGTACCGGAAGTTTGAACAAGAAGTCCGCGCAGGCGCCGATGCGTCGTTTCAGAAGTGGTTTTGAACAGAAGAAAAATAACATTTTTTACGGGGACACGTTGACAAAACGGGTCCTTTCCTGTATTTTTATTAATGGAAAAAGCGTTATTCTCGCACGAGAATAACGAGGCAGACCGCGGAAGACGGAAGAAAACGGCGGCTGCTGAAACGAAAGAAGGAAGACAGCGAAGATGAAAAAGAAAGATCTGATCGTGGTACGGGGAGCAGGAGATCTTGCAACCGGTACGATCCATCGTCTGAAAAAAGCGGGCTTTCGTCTGCTGGTTCTGGAAGCAGAGCACCCGGCGGCGATCCGGAGGCAGGTGGCTTTGAGCGAAGCGGTATATGCCGGCAGTGCCAGGGTAGAGGACGTGGAAGCCGTGCGCATGGACGTGGATCTCGCAGAGAAAAAGAACCGGAAAGAACTTCTGGAACCGGAAATGGAACGGATCTGGAAGAAAGATGGTGTTCCGGTGCTCGTGGATCCGGCGGGACTAAGCATTGCAGCACTTCGCCCGGCTGTCGTGGTCGATGCGATTCTGGCGAAGAAAAATCTCGGGACGACAAAAGAGATGGCGCCGCTTGTGATTGCCCTCGGACCGGGCTTTACGGCAGGAGAAGATGTGGATGTTGTAATCGAGACGAAGCGCGGTCATAATCTTGGACGCGTGATCCGAAGCGGAAGCGCGGTTCCGAACACTGGCATTCCGGGCATCATCGGCGGGTACGGAAAAGAGCGTGTGATGCATGCACAGGCGGAAGGTATTCTGCGGAATGCGGCTTCGATCGGAGACATTGTGGAAGCCAGGGCTGTGATTGCAGAGATTGAGACAGAAAACGGGACGGTACCTGTGGAAGCATCTTTCTCCGGTCTGCTGCGCGGGCTGATCCGCGACGGCTATCCGGTGACGAAGGGATTTAAGATTGCGGACATCGATCCGCGGAAAGAAGAACTGCAGAACTGCTTCACGATTTCCGATAAGGCGCGGTGCATCGCCGGAAGCGTGCTGGAAGTGATCTGCGGGGAACTGGAATAGATTCAAATAGAAAAAGTGAGGCGTTTCAGATGAAACTGATGAAAACAGAAGACGCGGTAGGCCAGGTGCTCTGCCACGATATTACACAGATTATCAAAGGTGTGACAAAAGATGCGGTATTCCGCAAAGGCCACATCATTACGGAAGAAGATATTCCGGTGCTGTTAAGTGTCGGAAAGGACAACATTTACATCTGGGAAAAGGACGATACAATGCTGCATGAAAATGAGGCGGCACAGATTCTTTACGATATGTGTAAAAACGATCACATGCATCCGTCCGATGTCAAAGAAGGAAAAATTGAACTGATCGCGGACTGCGACGGTCTTTTGAAAGTGGACCGCGAGAAGCTGAAAAAAGTAAACAGCCTCGGCGAGATGATGATTGCGACGCGCCACGGTGATACATACGTGAAAAAAGGCGACAAACTGGCGGGAACGAGAATTATTCCGCTCGTCATCAAAAAAGAGAAGATGGAGACGGCACAGGCAGTCTGTTCCGACGGGCCGATCCTGACCTTAAAGCCGTTCCACAAGAAAAAATTTGCGGTTCTGACAACGGGAAATGAAGTGTATTACCATCGGATCGAGGACACCTTTACACCGGTTATCCAGGAAAAACTGGCAGAATTCGGCGCGGAGATGATCTTTCATGAGGTTTACGATGATGATGCATCGAAGATCACAGACGGATGCCGCCGTGCGATGGAAGCGGGTGCCGATCTTGTCTTCTGCACCGGAGGAATGAGTGTGGATCCGGACGACAAGACGCCGCTGGCGATCAAAAATACCGGAGCACGCATCGTTTCCTACGGCGCGCCGGTGCTGCCGGGAGCCATGTTCCTTCTGGCGTATGCCGAAAACGGAACACCGATCGTCGGCCTGCCGGGATGCGTCATGTATTCGAAACGGACGATTTTTGATCTTGTCCTGCCGCGCCTCATTGCAGATGATGAGGTGAAAGCGGATGAGCTGGCCGGTCTTGGCGAGGGCGGTCTCTGCCTGAACTGCAAGGTCTGCACCTTCCCGAACTGCGGTTTTGGAAAAGGAAGATAAACGATGAAGGATCAGTATGGCAGAACGATAGATTACCTGCGGATTTCCATCACGGACGCGTGCAATTTGAGATGCCGGTACTGTATGCCGGAGAGTGCGGCGGGCTGTGCACTGGAGCAGGCGGAACAGAATCCGCCGCTTACCGTCGAAGAGATGCTGAAGATTGTGCACGCCGCGGCTGGGCTTGGCATCACGCATTACCGGATTACCGGAGGGGAACCGCTGGTAAGAAAAGAGTGCGTGGAGCTGGTGCAGAAAATAAAAGCAGTGCCGGGCACCGCATCCGTTGGGATCACGACGAATGGCGTGCGCCTGGCATCGTGTGCGAGGGATCTGAAGGCGGCCGGCTGTGACAGTGTGAATGTGAGCCTGGATACAGTGGATGCGGCAGAGTTTGCGGCGCTTACCGGACGCGATGCGCTGGAGCAGGTAAAGCAGGGCATCTGCGCGGCCAAAGAGGCGGGGCTTTTAGTGAAGCTGAATGCGGTGCATCGAAAAGAACTGCATGCGCAGGAACTGATTGAATTTGCAGAGCAGGAAAAAGTCCCGGTGCGGTTCATCGAGGTGATGCCGGTGGGCGCCGGAAAATCGTACGTGGGTCCGTCGAATGAGGCGCTGAAAACAGAGCTGGAACAGTGGTATGGGGCATGTACGCCGGACCAGGAAAAAGAAGGAAACGGTCCTGCGGCTTATGTGCGGTACGAAAAGCTGTCGATGCCCGTCGGCTTTATCAGCGCGATCCACGGAAAGTTCTGCGGAAGCTGCAACCGCGTACGGCTGACAAGCCGCGGCTTTTTAAAGCTCTGTCTCTGTTATGAGAACGGTGTGGATCTGCGGGAGGTTCTGCAGAACGGAACGGCGGCGGATCTGCGGGATGTGATGGCACAGGCAATCTTAAAAAAGCCGATGGAACACTGCTTTGAGCGGCCGAAGGATATGACAGAGCACCATCTGATGTCCGGCATCGGCGGATGAAATGACGGCGGTTCGAAAAGAAGAGGAAACAAAAGAAATGGGAAAAATCATAGGAATCTGTATCAGTGAAAAACGGGGAACGGCAAAGCACGAGGTGGAAACGGCGAAGCTGGTGGAAGACTGGGGCATCGAGGGCGATGCACACGCCGGGCACTGGCACCGCCAGGTGAGCCTTTTGTCGTATGAAAAAATAGAAGCCTTCCGTGCCAAGGGAGCGGATATTCCGCTCGGCGCCTTCGGGGAAAACCTGATCGTGGAAGGATATGATTTCCGGAATCTGCCGGTCGGCACGCGGTTTTCCTGCGGGGATGCGCTGCTTGAGATGACGCAGATCGGAAAGGAGTGCCACAGCCACTGCGAGATTTTCAAACGCATGGGCGAATGCATCATGCCGCGGGAGGGCGTTTTCGCGGTGGTGCTGCGCGGCGGCACGATTCAAAAGGGTGACACCATCGAACTGGTGACGGAAAAGTAGACCGGAGATCAGACACAAGGAGAGGAAACATGGATGAACTTTACCGGAAACTGCTTGCACAGCTGGAAGAGGGACAGGACACGGTTCTTGCCTTTATCACCGAAGGGGACGGCTCCATTCCGCGCACGACGGGCGCCTATATGCTGGTCGGCCGGGAAGGACGGATTTTCGGAACTATCGGCGGCGGAAACCTGGAATATCAGGCGGTTCTGCATGCGCAGGAGCTGGTGCAGGAGAAGAAAAGTGAATACAGAGAATACGATCTCGGAACCGGAGAGGGGAAGGGGATTGGCATGGTCTGCGGCGGCAGAGTGAAGGTGTGCTTCTATTTTATGAATGGAGCGCACGGCGAAGCAGAAAGTCTGGCGCAGGCGCTTGCGGCGCAGGAGCAGTACCGCAGTTACTGGATTTTTTTTGCGCTGGACGGAACCGGCATCTGCGTGCTGGAAAAAGAAGCGTGGGAAATGCTTCCGGCGGCACAGGAAAAAGCGGGCCACTGCCGGATTCTGGAACTGGACGGGAAAACGTATTACGCCGAGGAATTCTGCTACGACGGAAAGGTTTATCTGTTCGGCGGCGGCCATCTGGCCCAGGAACTCGTTCCGGTGCTGCATCATCTGGATTTCTGCTGTATCGTACTCGATGACCGGGAGGAATATGTGGACAAAGCATTGTTTCCGGACGCCGGGCAGACCATGCTGGTGGATTTTACGAAACTGGACGAGATTCTTTCGATCCGGAAAAATGATTATCTCGTGATTGTGACACGCGGCCACCGGTGCGATGCGGATGCCGAGGCGTTTGCGCTTCGCACCGGCGCGTCGTACATCGGTGTGGTGGGAAGCCGCAGAAAGACAAAGTATGTGCGCGAAAAACTGGAAGCGCAGGGTTTTACCGGAGAACAGCTCGACAGTGTCTATGCCCCGATCGGAATCGAGATCGGAAGCGAGACGCCGGCGGAGATTGCAATCAGCATTGCCGCACAGCTCATTCAGATCCGGTCAGCAAAAACCGGAAAACGAAAAGGTGCACATTCGGCGCTTCATACGTAAATATACAAAATGAGGAGTCAATTATCATGAAAAAGAAAACAGTATCCATTCTTCTGACAGCAGCTATGGCACTTTCTCTTGCCGCATGCGGATCTTCCAATTCCACAGATTCTTCCAGTAAGAGCAGCTCCAAGGCAGAGAGCACATCTGCATCCAGCGCTTCTTCGGAAGCAGAGAGCGCATCCAGCGCCGAGAGCACAGCAGACGGCGAAGTATTTGACGATACCACGGTCACCGTATTTGCCGCAAAGAGCCTGAACTCCGTAATGGAGACGCTGATCAGCGAGTACAATAAGACCCAGCCGAATGTCAAACTGGTTGGAAGCTATGACAGCTCAGGAACCCTGATGACACAAATCGAAGAGGGTGCATCCTGCGACGTGTTCTTCTCCGCAGCAGCAAAACAGATGGATCAGCTTGAGGGTGAGAACCTCCTGGTTGAGGGAACCCGTCATAACATCGTAAACAATCAGGTCTGCGTTGTAACCTATGAGGGAAGCAATACAGAAGTTACGGGCTTGGAGGATCTGAACAAGGCATCCAGCATCGCACTGGCAGACGGTTCCGTTCCGGTTGGAAAATACACAAGAGAAGCACTGGTCAATGCAGGCATTCTGGAGAAAGCAGACGACGTATCGGCCATCACAACCCAGCAGGTTTCCGAAGCGCTCGGCGGCGTGGAAATCAATGAATGCGCAAACGTAGGAGCCGTTACTTCCGCAGTTGCAGAGGGATCCAACGAGGTTGGTACCGTTTATTATTCCGATACCTACGGTCTGGAGGACCGTCTGAAGGTTCTGCAGGTCGTTCCGTACGATCTGACCGGAAATGTCATCTACCCGGCAGCACAGGTTGCCAACAAAGAGGCAGATGAGACCGAGCAGGCAGCAGCGAAAGACTTCGTAGAGTTTCTGACTTCCGATGAGGCAGCCGCCATCTTCCGGAATTATTACTTTGATACAGAGGTAGAATAAAAAGAAGATCCCACAAAAAACAGCAGGGATTTGAAATCACCGTCCGAAAAAGAAAGATTTCGTTTCTACGGACGGTGGTTTTGCATCAGAGAAAATCCGGGCAGGATGCGTGATGCAGGTATGCAGGGCTGCCGTGGATAGAAAGGAAATGTTATGCAGGAAATACTGGATTTTTTACAGTCACTGGACTGGAGCCCGCTTGTCATTTCGATCAAGACCGGTATTGTGGCGACGATTCTGTCCTTTTTCTTTGGTATTTTTGCCGCGCGTGCGGTGATGAAGCTGCGTCCCGGCGCGCGTGCCGTGATTGACGGCTTTCTGACACTTCCGATGATTCTGCCGCCGACCGTTGCAGGCTTTTTCCTGCTTCTGATTTTCAGCCTCCGCCGTCCGTTTGGCGCTGCACTGTATGAGAATTTCAGTATCAAGGCAGTACAGACATGGCTTGGCTGTATTCTGGCGGCAACGATTATCGCGTTTCCGCTGATGTACCGCAATACGAGAGCGGCATTTGAGCAGGTGGATACGAACCTGATCTATGCGGCGCGGACGCTTGGTATGTCGGAGTGGAAGATTTTCTGGAAAGTGGTCATCCCATCGGCAGGTCCCGGCGTGCTTTCCGGTACGGTGCTGGCATTTGCAAGGGCGCTCGGTGAGTACGGCGCGACGTCGATGCTGGCCGGAAATATTCCGGGAAAGACGGGTACCGTTTCCCAGAAAATCGCAATGGTGATTCAGGACGGGGATTATAAAACGGCGGGTTTTTGGTCTGTTGTCGTACTGCTCGTCGGATTCCTTACGATGACAGCGATGAACCTTCTCGGCAACCGGAGAAAGAAAAATCAGAAACAGTGGTAGAGAGGATAAATCATGGCGCTTGAAGTAGATATTACGAAAAAACTGGACGGCTTTTTTATGCATATGCAGTTCCGGGCGGAGCAGGAGATTTTTGCGATTCTCGGCGCGTCGGGCTGTGGAAAAAGCATGACCTTAAAGTGTATCGCCGGAATCGAAAAGCCGGATGAAGGGCGGATTGTCCTTGACGGCAAGGTGCTGTTTGATTCGGAGAAAAAAATCAATCTGCCGCCGCAGAAGCGGAAAGTCGGTTATATGTTCCAGGATTACGCCCTGTTTCCGCATATGAATGTTGTGCAGAATATTGAGGCAGGCATGGGAAAACGGCCGGACCGGAGCCGGACGGAATCGTTGATCCGCCAGTTTCAGCTGGAAGGGCTGGAGAAAAAGATCCCGGGACAGCTTTCCGGCGGACAGAAACAGCGCGTCGCGATGGCACGGATGCTCGCAGCAGAGCCGGAGCTGATTCTGCTCGACGAGCCGTTTTCAGCGCTCGATACCTATCTGAAATGGCAGTTGGAGCAGGAGATGTACAAACATCTGAAGGAGGCCGGAAAACCGGTCATCTTCGTATCACACAACCGCGATGAGGTGTACCGCCTCTGCGATACGGTGAGCTGTATGAACCGGGGAAAGATGGAAGTCATGGAACCGCTGAAGGAATTTTTCCAGAATCCGAAGACGCGCACAGCGGCAATTTTGTCGGGCTGCAAGAATATTTCGGCGGCCGAGCGGGTGGATGCGCACACGCTGCGGGCCGTGGACTGGGGCGTGACGCTGCACGTAAAGGAGCGGGAAATTGCAGACGATATCCGCGCAGTCGGCATCCGGGCACATTTTCTGGCCACAGTAGAAAGGCCGGGTGAGGAAAATGTATTTCCGGTCAACGAATCCGAAATCTGGGAAGATCCGTTTGAATGGAACATTTCGTTCCGGAAGAATGCCGAATGCAGCTGGCTGCAGTGGAAGATCGCAAAAACAGACTGGAGCCCGGAAATGGGGATTCCAAAGGAGCTGTATCTGAAGGAGGAAGATATTTTGCTGCTGACGGATTCCTGATGCTGGTGTGACAGATTTGGATAAAAAAAGATTGTTTTCGAAATCGTGATCGTGTTTCGAAAACAATCTTTTTTCATCGTTTACAGATTCATTACATGGTGATCCAGCCGAATGCATTTGCCACGGAGCTGAACAGAATGATCAGTGCAAACACCGGGCAGAGATACTGGATCATGACAAGAAAGATTTTCTTTCTGCGGAAGCGGCTCTCACCGTGGATGATTTCTTCCTCGATTTTCGCCACACCGATGACTCTCGAAACGAGAAGACAGGTGGCAATGGCAGCAATCGGCATCATCACGGAGTTTGTCAGGAAGTCGAAGAAATCCAGGAACTGCATGCCAAGAATGGTGACGGAGGAAAGCGGTCCGTAGCCAAGGCAGGAGAGCGTTCCGAGCGCAATCATGATAACGCCGATCAGAATGGTCGATTTTTTACGGCCCCAGCCGAGCTCATCCTCAAAGGTGGAAACGGCACTTTCTGTCAGTGCGATGGAGCTGGTCAGTGCGGCAAACAGCACCAGAAGGAAAAACAGAATACCGATCACAGTGCCGAAGCCCATATTGGCGAATACCTTCGGGATGGTGATAAACATCAGGGAAGGTCCTGCCTGCAGGGTATCCGGATCTCCGCCGGAGAAGGCAAAGACGGCAGGAATGATCATGAGACCTGCCATGATTGCAATTGCGGTGTCGAAAACTTCGACGTTCCGGGTGGAATCCTCAATCGCGGTCTCCTTTTTCATGTAGGAACCGAAGGTGATCAGAATACCCATCGCGATCGAGAGGGAGTAGAACATCTGTCCCATGGCGGCAACAACGGACATCCATGAAAAGTTTTTGAGGTTCGGAACAAGGAAATACTTCACGCCTGCCAGTGCGCCCGGTCTTGTTACGGAATAAACGGCAATGATGACGGAAAGGACGATCAGAATCGGCATCATCACCTTGGAAACGCGTTCAATGCCGTTTCGCACACCGGCGTAGATGATGGCGACCGTAATAAGGCAGAAAACGGCAAAACAGAGCTCTGTGGAAACTCCGTTTGAGATGAAGCCGGAAAAATAGCCGTCCTCTGCGAGCAGGGTACTGTTGCCCTTCACGTATTCGATCAGATATTTGATGACCCATCCTCCGATGACAGAGTAGTATGGAACGATCAGAATCGGGATAATGGCGTTGATCCAGCCCCCGGCGGAAAGCCATTTCGATTTGCCGAACGACTGGAAAGCGCCGACCGGGCTTTTTCGTGTCATGCGTCCGATGGCGGACTCGGCAACGATCATGGAGTAGCCGAAGGTGAGCGCCAGCAGGATATAAATGAGGAGGAAAATTCCTCCGCCGTATTTTGCTGCGAGGTAGGGAAAACGCCAGATATTTCCAAGTCCGACGGAAGCGCCTGCTGCAGCCAGCACGTAACCAATTTTGCCGGAAAACGAGCTGCGGGATTTGTTGTGTTTGTTCATAGAGTTCCTTCCTTTTGTGTGTTACAAAAATTTTGGGTTTATGGTCAGTTCTTGAAGACTTTTTATGCTGACACCATAAAGAAGATTGTAACATTATTGGGAAGGAAAGTCACTACTAAATTTTTTATTTTTTGCTGTCCGGCAGGGATTCCCCGACCAGTTCCGCCATCAGCTCCGGCACAGTGGTCATGTGATCGAGACGCCATGCGTTTTCCCCGCAGAAAAGAAGAGCGTTGTCGGTATCGCCATCGGCAGCGCGGGCCAGGGCTGTGGTAATACAGTAGGGAATGGAGGCTTTGTCGCATTTTTTGAGGCACTGGTAGCAGTGTGAGATTTTTTCCCGTTCCTGTTCGCGTTCCGTCAGAAACGGATTGCGGATTGCGCGGCCCGGCATGCCGACCGGACTGTGCATGATCGTGATATCTTCTTTTTTGGCATTCAGGTATGCCTGCTTGTAGCGCGGATCGGCATCGCATTCTTCCGTGACAACGAAACGGGTAGCCATCTGGACACCTGCGCAGCCAAGCGACAGATAGTGAAGGATATCCTCATGGGTGTAGACGCCTCCGGCAAAGACGACGGGGATGGTACAGGCGTATTTTTCTTCGTAGCCATGTACAATCTGCAGAATTTCCCGGATTTCGTCATCGTAGCCGCGTCGTGCTGTTTCTTCTACGGTTTCGGCGGAATAGCCGAGATGGCCGCCGGCTGCAGGACCTTCGATGACAACGAGATCAGGGACGCGGTGATAGTGATTGTCCCAAAGCTTCAGAAGAACCTTGGCGGTCCGGGGCGGGGAAACGATAGGGGCGAGCTTGATGGAGCTTCCCGCTGTGTATTTTGGCAGATCAGTCGGGAGACCAGCCCCGGAAATGATGAGATCGGCTCCGTTTTCGATACAGCAGCGGACGTATTCCTCGTAGTGGGTCAGGGCGCACATGATATTGACGCCGATGATGCCGCCATTTGAAATTTCTTTGGCGCGGCGGATGTGGAAGGCGAGTGCGCGGAGATTGGCACTTAAGGGATCACGCGCGAATTCCGGATCGCGCCAGCCGGGCTGGGCGGCGGAGATGACGCCGATTCCGCCGGCTTTGGCAACGGCACCTGCTAGGGATGAGAGACTGATGCCGACGCCCATTCCGCCTTGGATGATGGGGTATCTGGCAACTAAATTTCCTATTTTTAATTCTGGTAGCATATAAATTCTCCTTTGTGGTAGGAAGGACGACCTCAAGCCAGTCGCCGCGCCGTGGAGCGTCTTCCGGGCAGGCGCGGCGACTGGCTTGAGGTCTGGTTATTGGTGACGAATAAATAGAATAAAAATGTAATGTAAAATGCTTTGTGATGTAGTTTTAAAAACTAGATATATAATACTTTGAATATCAAAGTATGTCAAGAGGGAAATGAGAAAAAGGTGATTGATAGGGGGTGGGAGGTGTGGTAGAGTGGGAGATAGAAAAAAATTAAGACAGGAGGCTGATGAAAAGATGTTAAAGGATCTGGTGTTGAAGAACAGGAGTTATCGTGGATTTGATGAGTCGGTGCGGATTTCGCGGGAGACGTTGGAAGGATTTGTGGATTGCGCGCGGCTTTGTCCTTCGAGTGTGAATAAGCAGCCGTTGAAGTATTTTCTGGCGTGGGAGCCGGAAGAAGTGGAGAAGGTGCAGGGACTGACGAAGTGGGCGCGGGCGCTGCCGGAGATGGTTTTGCCGCATCCGGGGAAACGGCCGACGGGCTTTGTTGTGATCTGTCAGGATAAGGGGATTGATGAGAATCTGAACCGGTATCAGAAGGATGTCGGAATTGTAGCGCAGACGATGCTGCTTGCAGCGGTGGAGCAGGGGCTTGGCGGTTGTATGATCGGGAATTTTCAGGCGGGCGAGGTAATGGAGGTACTTGGACTGCCTGAGGAGATCCGGCCGCTTTTGATTGTGGCGTTTGGAAAACCGGCGGAGGAGATTCATCTGGTGGATGTGCCGGAGGATAGAAATACGAATTATTACCGGGATGAGAACGATGTGCACTATGTGCCGAAGAGAACGCTGGCGGATGAATTGCTGAACTGAAGATAAGATAGGGATGGAAATCAAAAATGTCGGATTTGTGGTAGAGAATCCGGCATTTTTGATATTCAGGGACGGGAGAAAGGAGTATGATACGGAGAAAAAAGCACAGGCTTTGTCCGGAATGGGTGCAAATAAAGATGCTTTTTCCTGCAAAACAGAACCTTTTTTGAAAACATGCATTATGATAAAATAAAAAAAATGGGGATATTTGAAATACAAAAAGGGAGGAGGAATTTAAATATGAAGATTTATCACGCACAAGTGAACCATCTGGAAAATCCGGTGGGATTTCGGATGGAACGGACGGTCTTTTCGTGGAAAATAAAAGAAGCGAAAGGAAAGCAGCAGAGTTATGCAAGGATCCGTGTATCATCGGATGAGGCGATGGAACATCTGTTGTTTGACTCGGGGGAGGATACGAAAGCGAGTAGCCTTTGCTATCCGGTGAAACTGGAGCTGGAGCCGAGAACACGGTATTACTGGACGGTGGAAGCAGGCAGCGATGCCGGAGAAAAAGCAGTAAGCGAAGTGCAGTTTTTTGAAACTGGAAAGCGGGAGGAAGCATGGTCTGCCAAATGGGTCTCCTGTAGCAGTGAAGAAAAACGCCATCCTTATTTTGAAAAGAAAATTATTCCGGCAAAAGAAGTGGCAAAAGCACGGCTGTATATATGCGGACTTGGACTGTATGAAGTGTTTGTTGATGAGAAGCGTGTCGGAAATGAATATCTGACACCGTATAGCAATGATTACAATGAGTGGGTACAGTATCAGACATACGATGTGACAGAGGAATTTTCGAGCGAGGGAACACTCCGTGTACTGCTTGGCAACGGCTGGTATAAGGCACGGTTTGGTTTCAGTGCGTTTGAGGATAAAGGCTTTTACGGAAATGACTGGAAGCTGATTGCGGAGCTGCATCTTATGTATACAGACGGCTCGGAAGAAGTCATCGGCACGGATGAGACATGGCAGGTACAACGCAGCAAAATTTCATTCTCCAATCTCTACGACGGCGAGCATCGGGATGATACGCTGCCGGATCTTCCTGCAGAGCAGGCAGTCCTCTGTGATGCACCGAAAGGGGAACTGACCGATCGCATGAGTCTTCCGGTGACGATTCATGAAACTTTCCGGCCAAAAGAATTGATTCATACTCCGGCAGGTGAGCTGGTTTTCGATATGGGACAGGAATTCACGGGAATCTTTAAACTCCATGTCGACGTGCCAAAAGGAACAAAAGTACATGTTCAGACAGGAGAAATTCTGCAGCACGGCAATTTCTACAATGAAAATTTGCGGAGTGCGAAATCAGAATACATTTATATTTCGGATGGAACGGAAATAGATCTTGTGCCGCATTTTACCTTCTATGGATACCGTTATGTAAAAATCGAGGGTATTCCGGATCTGAAAAAGGAGGATTTCACCGGACTTGCTTACTATAGCAATATCACCGCGACAGGCTGGATGAAAACAGGAAGTGATTTGGTCAACCAACTCATCAGTAATGTGCGCTGGGGATTAAAGTGCAATTTTGTAGATGTTCCGACCGACTGCCCGCAGCGTGATGAGCGCATGGGATGGACGGGTGATGCACAGGTGTTCTCGCCGACGGCGATGTATCTCGAAGATACGTATGCATTCTATGCAAAATACCTGTACGACATGGCAAAAGAGCAGAGCGTGCTCGGCGGAAAGGTGCCGTACGTGGTGCCGTCGTGCGGTGTCGAGGATGCAGCGTGTGTCTGGGGCGATGCGGCGTGCATCATTCCGTGGAATCTATATCTGTTTTACGGGGACAAGAGCATTCTGGAAGATCAGTTTGCGAGCATGAAATCGTGGGTGGAGTACATCACGAAAGTGGATGGGGATAACCATGGCTGGCGATCTGTTTTCCACTTCGGCGACTGGCTGGCACTGGACAATCCGGTACAGGGAGCGGAGCAGGTCATGGGTGCAACGGACGAGGAGTTTATTGCAAACCTGTATTATGCGATCAGTGCAGGAATCGTGGCAAAAGCGGCCGGTGTGCTGGGATACCGCGAGGAGCAGGAGAAGTATCAGAAGCTGTCCGAGGAGCAGTTTGCTGTGGTACAGGAAGAATATTACAGCGCAACAGGCCGCTGCTGCATCAAAACACAGACGGCGCTGCTGCTGACGCTGAAATACCATCTGTCAAAGAACGAAGAGCTGACAAAACGGCAGCTTCTGAAGCTGTTTGAGCAGAGTAACCACAAACTGAAGACGGGATTTGTCGGAACACCATTGCTGAACAATGTGCTCACCGACAACGGCATGAATGATCTTGCCTACGAACTGTTGCTGAACGAGGAATTTCCGGGTTGGCTTTATGAGGTTAAGCTTGGTGCAACTACCGTCTGGGAACGCTGGAATTCCCTTCTTACGGACGGTACGATTTCCGGCATCAGCATGAACAGTATGAACCATTATGCTTACGGCTCCATCCAGGAATGGATGTTCCGTCACGTTGCCGGCATCAACACGATGGAATCCCATCCGGGTGCCAGGACCGTACAGTTTGCACCGACGCTGAACTGGGATTTGAGGTATGCAGAGGCAAAATATGATTCTGCATCGGGAATGTACAGTATTCGCTGGGAGCTTTCCGACAAAGAGCACGTGACCATCACCATGGATGTTCCGTTCGACTGTACCGCAGAGGCCGTACTTCCAATGGTTGCCAAAAGTGAAAAAGAAGCGGTTGCAGAAGTGCTCGGATCAGAAGAAAACGGCAGATACCTGCTGGAGCCGGGACACTATGAGGTAAGCTATCAGCTTTCCGGTTGGAAAGAAAAAACGGCAGTATGTGTGGAATAAAACCGCAGTTTTTTTCAAAAAATAAGAAGCGAGGTGAACGCTGCAATTTTGCAATGGGACAAAATGAGAAAATTGTTCCAATTATTATGAAAAGAATGTAAATAAAAATAAATAATTTGGAAAATATACAAATTCATTTGTCTTATGAAAACGTTTATGGTACAATCTGACTAAGTGGTTACAAAAATGGAAGTGTGTTTTGGGAAAAATGAAACAAGACACAGATCCGAGGGTCTGACAAAAAGAGGCGGCAGAAAGGGACAGGATATGAAGAAGTGGACGGGGATGATTACCAATCTCACAATGTTGACACAATTCGGACTGTCCCTTGTGACGCCTCTTTTTCTTTGTCTGGCACTTTGCTGGTGGCTTTGCGACCGCTTTTCGGTTGGAACATGGATTTATCTGATCGGCTTTTTCTTTGGGATCGGAGGCGGTGCCGTGACAGCCTGGAAATTCGGGCAGAGCGTTCTGCGGCATCAGAAACGCATTGAGACGGAGCCGGACGGAAAAAAGAAGAAAAAGAGGGTGTCTTTCAACCGACATATTTAGAACGTGTCTGAAAAAGTTTTCACAGTTGACGAAGATCAAGTGGCAGAGAAAAGATTTCAGACTGATTTTAAGGGGAAAATCCCTTAGAAAGGAAACAAGGCGATATGAGCAATTTCAGAGACAAGGTCCAACCGGCCGTAAAAAAGGAGACGAAAAATGTTGCCATCTATACTGTTGTCGGCGTGGTTGTGATGTGGGTCGGGTTTCTGATCCTGCACCTGATCTGGCCGGAAAAAATCCCATTTGACTATCGGGTGATCCTTGGGGGAATCGGAGGCGGTGCCGTTGCGGTGCTGAACTTTTTCCTGATGGGTATGGCAGTACAAAAAGCAGTGTCTGAGACAGATGAGGCGGGAGCAAAACGGCGGATGCAGGCAAGCTATTCGCAGAGAAATCTGATGCAGATGCTCTGGGCAGTTCTGGCGATTGTGCTTCCATGCTTCCAGTTTGCTGCAGGAATCCTGCCGCTTTTAATTCCGGGAACGGCCATCAAGCTGATGGGCATAAAAAACAGCATAAAGCGCTGAACCTGATCTCAGGCGAAAGCCGCAAAGACGGGACGGCGTTTTAAAACCGAAACTGCGAAGCAGCGATTCGGTTATAAGCAAGCAGCGAAGCGGATTGTGAAGATCCGCTTTGACAAAAGGTTCAAATTTTTTATTTTATTTCATACAGAGGAGGTGAGAAAAGAGAATGGAGGTTGATATCTCCGGTGCAAAAGTCTTTTTTACGATCCCGATCGATTTCCCGCTGTTCGGGAAAATTCAGATCAGCGAAACGCTGGTGGTAAGCTGGATTGTAATGGCACTCATTACCGGACTTTGCATCTGGCTTACAAGAGATTTGAAGGTGCGGAACATCTCCAAACGCCAGGCGGTGGCAGAAATGATTGTGGAGACCGCAAACAAATTTGTCATCGGCAACATGGGAGAAAAATTCCGCTATCTGATTCCTTTTGTGTCGGCGCTTTTCGCGACCAGCGTTGTCTCGAACCTGATCAGCCTGATCGGACTTCGAAGTCCGACAGCAGATCTTTCCACCGAGGCGGCCTGGGCTGTTGTGGTTTTCATCATGATCACCACACAGAAGATCAAAACCAACGGTTTTGGCGGATATCTGAAAGGATTCACGACTCCGATTGCGGTTATGACACCGTTTAACGTTTTGTCGGAGCTCGCAACGCCGATCAGTATGGCGTGCCGTCACTTTGGAAACATCCTTTCCGGCGTTGTTATCAATGCCCTGATCTACGGATCTCTGGCACTGGCAAGCGGAAAGCTGCTGGGACTGCTTCCCGGCGTGCTCGGAAGAACTCTTTCACAGATCCCGATTCTGGACGTCGGTGTTCCGGCTGTTCTGTCGGTCTACTTTGACTGGTTTTCCGGCGTGATGCAGGCCTTTATTTTCTGTATGCTGACTGTCATGTACATTGCGAATGCAGCAGAGGAAGGCTAAAGAGATTAAAAAATGAGGTTTACAAAAAGAAAATACAGGAGGAAAACAAGATGGATTTTCAGATTTTAGCAAAAGGTATCGCTCTCGCAGGATGCGCAATCGGCGCAGGATGCTCCCTGATCGCAGGTATAGGACCTGGTATCGGTGAAGGTAACGCCGTAGCAAAGGCACTTGAGGCAATCGGACGTCAGCCGGAATGCAAAGGTGATGTAACAAGTACGATGCTTCTTGGCTGTGCGATCGCAGAGACCACCGGTATTTACGGTTTCGTAACCGGCCTGCTTCTGATCTTCGTAGCACCGGGAATGTTCATGAACTTCCTGAAATAGTTGCAAGGAGTAAATGATTGCTAGGAGGAAAGAAACTATGCAGGTTCAGGAACTGGTAGGAATTGTCCCCTGGACTTTTATCGCACAGATCTGCAACCTTTTCATCCAGATGTATCTGATCAAACGGTTCCTTTTCAAACCGATCAATGAGATGCTGGAAAAACGGCGTGCGGCAGCCGATGCGGAGATTACAGACGCAGAGGCGGCAAAAAAAGAAGCCAACGCCATCAAAGAGGAATATGAGCAGAATATGCAGGAGGCCAAGGCAAAGGCCAACGAGATTCTCGAAAGCGCCAGAAAGACAGCGACGCTGCAGAGCGAGAAAATCGTAAAAGAGGCTTCCGAACAGGCAGCTGCCCTGAAAAACAAGGCAGAAAAAGAGATTGTCCAGGAGAAAAAGAAAGCGGTCAATGAAGTCAAAGGCGAGATCGGCGGCATTGCCATGGATATTGCCGGAAAGGTCATTGAACGTGAGATTAATGAAAAAGACCATGAGAAGCTGATAGATGAATTTATATCGAATGTAGGTGAAGCATCATGACAGAAACTGCCAGAGTATACGGTGGGAGCCTGTATGAGCTGGCCCAGGAGGAGCATCTCGAAGAGGAAATCCTTTCCGAGATGAAGGAGATCCGAGCTCTGTTCCGGGAAAATCCGGAGTATCCGCGCCTTTTATCGGAGCCTTCGATTCCGCGAAAAGAGCGGATCGGGCTGATCGACGCGGCATTTGGCAGCCAGGCGGAACCGTATTTGGTCAATTTTATCAAACTGCTGTGTGAAAAAAATCTTCTCCGGGAATTCGGCGGATGCCAGGAAGCGTTTCAGCGCAGATACTTTGCGGCGCACAATATTGCCGAGGCAGTTGTGACGAGTGCAGCATCCCTGTCGAAGGAACAGGAAGAGCTTCTGAAGAAAAAACTGGAAACGATGAGCGGAAAAACAGTGGTGATGGAACTGAAAACCGATCCGTCCGTTCTGGCGGGTGTCCGCGTGGAGCTCGACGGAAAGCTGTTTGACGGAACCGTAAAGGGACGTTTGGCCGAGCTTTCCAGAAGAATCAGCGATACAGTGGTGTAGGAGGAAAAAATGCAACTGAAACCAGAAGAAATATCCAAGGTCATCCGCAGCCAGATCAAATATTATGAAAATGCGATCCGGCAGGATGAGACAGGCACCGTTCTGATGGTCGGAGACGGAATCGCAAGAGCCAGCGGTCTTTCGAACTGCATGGCAGGCGAGCTGCTGGAATTTGAGGATGGAAGTTATGGAATGGCACAGAACCTCGAGGAAAACAGCGTATCTGTCGTTTTATTCGGTTCCGGCGAGAACATCAGCGAGGGACAGCTTGTAAAAAGAACGGGAAAGGTTGTTTCGGTTCCGGTCGGAGAAGGCATGATTGGACGCGTTGTCAACGCGCTCGGCCAGCCAATCGACGGCGCAGGCCCGATTACGGCAGCAGAGTACCGTCCGATTGAAAGCCCGGCACCGGGCATCTGTGAGAGAAAAGGTGTTAATCAGCCGCTGCAGACCGGTATTAAAGCGATCGATTCCATGGTTCCGATCGGAAGAGGCCAGCGAGAGCTGATCATCGGAGACCGTCAGACCGGAAAGACAACGATCGCAACCGATACCATTCTGAACCAGAAAGGCAAGGATGTGATCTGTATCTACGTTGCCATCGGACAGAAACGTTCGACAGTAGCGTCCTTAGTAGAAAATCTTGAGAAGAACGGCGCAATGGCGTACACCATCGTCGTGGCAGCGACGGCATCCGAAGCGAGCCCGCTGCAGTATATCGTACCGTATTCCGGCTGTGCCATGGGCGAGTACTTTATGTATCAGGGAAAAGATGTGCTGATTATTTATGATGACTTAAGTAAGCACGCGGTTGCATACCGTGCACTCTCCCTGCTGATCCGCCGTCCGCCGGGACGTGAGGCTTATCCGGGAGATGTTTTCTATCTCCATTCCAGACTTCTGGAGCGTGCCGCAAAGCTGGACGATGAACACGGCGGCGGATCCATGACGGCCCTGCCGATCATTGAGACCCAGGCAGGCGATATTTCTGCCTATATTCCGACGAACGTCATCTCCATCACAGACGGCCAGATTTTCCTTGAGACAGAGCTGTTCCACTCGGGTGTTATGCCGGCGGTAAACCCTGGCGTATCGGTATCCCGTGTCGGTGGAAATGCGCAGATTAAGGCGATGAAGAAGGTAGCCGGAACTCTGAAACTGATCTATTCCCAGTACCGCGAGCTGGCAAGCTTTGCACAGTTCGGATCCGACCTAGATGCCGATACAAAGGCGCGTCTGGAGCAGGGTGTGCGTATCGTGGAAGTATTAAAACAGAACCAGAATGCACCGGTTCCGGTAGAAAAACAGGTTGCCATTCTCTATGCGGTAACGAAAGGAATTCTGTCAAAGGTTGCAGCTGAGGATGTCCGCGCCTATGAGGACGGACTGTATACCTGGCTTGATACCGATGCAGAGGGTGCTGCCGTGATGCAGGAGATTTCCGCAACCGGAAAACTCGAGGCAGATACCGAAGAAAAGCTGAAAAGTGCGCTCGAATCGTATACCGAAAACTTTATCAATACAAGACCTGCAAAATAAGGAAAGAAGGAGGAGCCTATGGCTGCAAACATGAAAGCCGTAAAGCTGCGGATCAAAAGTGTCGAAAGCACGATGCAGATTACCAAGGCGATGGAACTTGTAGCGTCCTCCAAGCTGCGAAAAGCGAAGGAGCGGGCTGATACCTGCCGTCCGTATTTTCAGGAGCTGTACCGCACTTTGCAGGATATTGCAAAAGGAAACACGGAATTTTATTCCATTTATGCAAAAGAGGCAAAAAACGAGAAATGCTGCTACGTGCTGGTTGCCGGAGACCGCGGTCTTGCGGGTGGATACAATGCCAATCTGTTCCGATGCTTTGAAGCCGATGCCAAAGGAAAAGAGATCTGCGTGGTTCCGGTCGGTAAAAAGGCAGTGGAGTATGCAAAATCCCGGAAGCTGGACATTCTGACGGACAGCTTTGCCGAGATCGCAAATCTTTCCGTGGCAGACAGCTTTGAGATCGCGCGCGCACTGTGCCGTGAGTTCCGGAAAGGGACCTTCGGACATGTGGAGCTTTGTTACACAAAATTCGTGTCGATGCTGTCGCAGATGCCGGTTTCCGTGCCGATCCTGCCTCTGATTGACATTGCAAAAGAGGACGGAGAGGACCCGGAAGCGAAAAAAATCCGGAATCTGATCCTGTATGAGCCAAACGGTGTCGAGGTATTCGAAGCGATTGTGCCGGAATACTTAGGCGGCCTGATCTACGGCGGTATCTGTGAGAGTGTGGCAAGTGAGCTTGCGGCACGCCGTACCGCAATGGAGGCGGCAACGGGAAATGCAGAGGAGATGATTGAACAGCTCAATCTGTATTACAACCGTGCCCGTCAGGCAAGCATTACGCAGGAGATCACGGAGATCGTCGGCGGTGCGGAAGGCGTGTAAGAGTGGAAACAAGAAAAGTGAGGAGAAGTCGTTAAATGAGTGAAAAACACATTGGCGAGGTTGTGCAGGTAACGGGTCCTGTTCTGGACATCCGTTTTCCGGAAGGAGAGTTACCGGCACTTCTGAATGCCATCGAGATAGACAACCACGGCGAGAAACTGGTTGTGGAAGTGGCGCAGCAGACGGGCGACAACATGGTCCGCTGCATTGCCATGAAGTCCACAGACGGACTTGTCCGCGGAACGAAAGCAGTCGACACGGGCGGCCCGATCGCCGTTCCGGTCGGAGAGGAGTGCTTAGGCCGCGTGTTCAATCTGCTCGGTGAGACCGTAGACAATAAGCCGGCACCGGAAACAGCAGAAAAATGGCCGATCCACCGCGATCCGCCGTCCTACGAGGAGCAGGTTCCGGCAACGGAAATCCTCGAAACCGGAATCAAGGTCGTTGACCTGATCTGCCCGTATGCCAAGGGCGGAAAAATCGGTCTGTTCGGCGGTGCCGGCGTTGGAAAAACAGTCCTTATCATGGAGCTGATCCACAACGTGGCAACGGCACACGGCGGACTTTCCGTTTTCACCGGTGTCGGAGAGCGTACCCGTGAAGGAAATGACCTTTACAACGAGATGAAAGAGAGCGGTGTTATCGACAAAACAGCACTGGTCTATGGACAGATGAACGAGCCGCCGGGAGCGCGTATGCGTGTCGGACTTTCCGGCCTTACCATGGCAGAATATTTCCGTGACGTGAAAAATCAGGATGTGCTGCTGTTCATTGATAATATTTTCCGATTTACGCAGGCAGGTTCCGAGGTTTCGGCTCTGCTTGGCCGTATGCCGTCCGCAGTAGGATACCAGCCGACGCTGGCAACCGAGATGGGCGCACTGCAGGAGCGTATTACTTCCACAAGAAAGGGATCCATCACATCGGTACAGGCTGTTTACGTGCCGGCCGATGACCTGACCGACCCGGCTCCGGCAACAACGTTTACCCATCTGGATGCCACGACGGTACTTTCCCGTGAAATCTCCAGCCAGGGTATTTACCCGGCTGTTGATCCGCTCGATTCTACCAGCCGTATCCTGACACCGGAAATCGTAGGCCATGAGCACTATGAGGTAGCACGTGCCGTACAGCAGGTGCTGCAGAGATACAAAGAGCTGCAGGATATCATCGCCATCATGGGTATGGATGAGCTGTCCGAGGAGGATAAGCTGACGGTCAGCCGTGCCCGTAAGGTACAGCGTTTCCTGTCCCAGAGCTTCTCGGTAGCGGAGCAGTTTACCGGTATGGAAGGAAAATACGTGCCGTTAAAAGAAACCTTGCGCGGATTCCGCATGATCCTCGACGGTGAGTGCGACGATCTTCCGGAGAGCTGCTTCCTGTTTGCAGGTACCATCGACGAGGTATTTGAAAAAGCAAAAGCACTGAATCAGTAAAGGAGGAATGACGTATGAGTACATTTCCTTTACGTGTCGGCACGCCGGACGGACTTCTCTATGAGGGTGACGTAGCGCGCGTTGTCTGCAGAACCATCAGCGGCGACCTGGCAATTCTGCCTGGGCACTGCAATTACTGCACTGCACTTGGTATGGGCGAGGCGCATATTGTGCTGGAGGACGGAACGAGAAGAAATGCCGCCTGCATCGGCGGAATGCTTTCCATGATGAACGGGGTCTGCCGTGTCCTGGCAACAACCTGGGAGTGGGAAGAGGATATTGATGCAGAGCGCGCCGAGGCTGCCAAACACAGGGCCGAGCAGGCGCTGGCAAACGGCGGTCTGACAGACAAAGAATACCGTATTGCCGAAGCCAAGCTGCAGCGTGCGCTGGTGCGGTTGAGTGTAAAAGAATAAAAAAACAAAAAAAGCCTTCGACGAATCTGGGAAAATCCGATCGTCGAAGACTTTTTTAACCGAATCAAGTAAGTCCCCTGCTTCCATTGCGAAAAGCAATAAGCAGTGGGTGGGGACTTGCTTGTATCAGGAGGAGTGCAAGCTCCTTCTGATAAGCTGCGGAGCAGCTATTCGGTTATGAGCAAGTAGCGAAGCGGATTGCGAATATCCGCTTGACTTTTAGAACGTGTTTTTAAAGAGCAAAAATTCCGCAGATTAAGAATCCTGCTACGGCGAGAGCAGCACTGATCAGGACGTAAGGAAACTGCGACACGGCATGTGACATATTGTCAATCTCGCAGGTCGCGGAGGAAAGAACCGTTGCGTCGGAATAGAAGCATGCATGGCTTCCGAAAACACCGCCGGATACGACAGCGCCAAGCGCCAGAAGTACATTAGCATCAAGGGCGATGGCAAGCGGAACAACGATGGAAACGGCTACGGCCTCAATTCCCCAGAAAGAGCTGGTGACAAAGGTCAGAACTGCAATGACAACAAAAATAATAGCTGCCAGTGTTTTTGCATTCATATACGGAACACACAGGTTGATGACGTATTCCGAGAGTCCCATTTCGCCGCAGGCAGTCTTGATCATAAAGGATGCAAGAAGAATGGCGAGAACCGGAAGAATATCTGCAAAGCCGGCAAAGAACAGTTCCACGTACCGCGTAAAGGTCATTTTCTTCCGCGGAAGGTAAAGAATCATACAGGAAGCAAGAGCAAGAATAATCGCCTGCATCATATCCTGCGTGGCTACTGTCACACCGATCAGAATACCGATGGGGATCAGAAAATCCAGTATATTTCCGGTATTGGTATTTTCGGGCGGGTAATCAACGCTCATTCCGGCCATGGCAATGTCAACGGAAGGGGCATTGTGCATTTTTGGATGCTCCGGTGTCTGCTCTTTCTTTTTCAGATCGGTATAGGCATCTTTCATTTTTCCGAGCTTTGGCATCAGTTTGCAGGCAAACAGAACCACAACCAGAAGTGCAGTCATCGGATAAAACATATAAGGAAGCACTTTTAAGTAAACACTCATACCGGTGGAAAAGCCCATATTGAGAATGCCCGGTTCCTGAATAAAAACACCGGAATAAAAAACTACCCAGGTGGAAAAGGGAATCAGTGCACAGACAGGTGCACCGGTTGAGTCAATGATATAGGCAAGGGCCTGGCGTGGGACTTTTCGTTTATCACAGACATCCTTCATACAGGTTCCAACGGTCATGATGTTGAGATAATCATCGACAAAAATAATGATTCCGAGAAATACCGACATCATCATGGTGATCCGTTCATTTTTACAGAAGCGGCTTAACAGGTTGGAAAAACCAAGTGTTCCTTTTGCCTCGCGGAGCAGGAAGATGAAGCCTCCGAACAGTCCGCAGAGAAGAAGAATATACTGGTTATCTGCGTTGCTGATCTCCGAAAGCAGCAGATCACACCAGGGTCCGATAAAAGCTGCTTTGTACATGATGAGATAGGCAACCAGGGTTCCGAAAATCAGAGCTTCGAAAGATTTTTTCGTTTTTAATGCAAAAATCAGCATCGCCGCAGGCGGCAGCAGACATAAAACTCCATATTGCATAGCGGTTCTCCTTTGTAGTTAGAATATGTGATGCAGCGCACCGCTGTAGGAAGAGTTACAACAGGAAGAGACAGAGCTTTACTGTTTCGTCATGATACGGTAGGTTTCCGGCCGCCGGTCACGGAAAAGCCCCCAGGAAAAACGTTCTTCGCGCAGGGCATCCAGATCGAAGGAGGCGTACAGGATTTCCTCGGTATCTCTTCCGGCAGATGCTACGAGTTCACCGGTTGCATCGGCAATAAAGGAAGAACCGTAGAAAGTAAGAGAAGAGGACTGGCCGCCATTTTCTTCACAGGGCGTTACGGTTTCGGTACCAATCCGGTTTGCAGCAGCAACCGGAACAAGATTTGCGGCAGCATGTCCCTGCATGACGTGCCGCCAGTGCCCGCTGCTGTCTACATTCAGGATCGGCTCACTTCCGATCGCGGTAGGATAGAGCAGGATTTCAGCTCCCTGCACAGCCATACATCGTGCTGTTTCCGGAAACCACTGATCCCAGCAGATGCCGACGCCGACGGTTCCAAAACGTGTTTCAAAGACTTTGAATCCTGTATCTCCCGGAGTGAAATAGAATTTTTCCTGATAAAAATGATCGTCCGGGATATGGGTCTTGCGGTAAACGCCAAGAATGGATCCGTCTGCATCAATCATGGCAATGGAATTAAACAGGCGCTGAACATCCCTTTCATAAAAGCTGACCGGAATCACGACCCCAAGTTCTCCGGCAACAGCCTGAAAACGCCGGACAGCGGGATTTTCTGTCAAAGGCAGGGCATAATCATAATAATCGTATCGCTTTTCCTGACAAAAATACGGTCTTTCAAATAATTCAGGAAGAAGGATGAGATTGGCGCCGTTGGAAGCGGCTTCACGGACCATGGTCTCTGCTTTGTCTATATTTTCCTGTACCTGGCTGCAGCATGAAAACTGCAGTGCGGCAATTTTTATATTTCTCATAATCTGTTTCCTCTTTTCTTTGCCGGAATCTGCTGGGTAATACAGTGAATGTTGCCTCCGCCGGTCAGAATGACGCGTGCATCGACAGGGAGGATCCGTCGATCCGGAAAGCATTTTCCGAGAATTTCTGCAGCCACGGTATCGTTTTCATCGCCGAAACGGGGAAGAAGGACACAGTGATTGGCAAGATAAAAATTGATATAGCTGGCGGCAAGGCGTTCCCCGGCTTCCCGCTGATCTTCGCCAGCTTCAAAATCATAGCCGAGAAGATCTTCTTCTGTAATACAGATGGGATGCTTTGGAATGGGCAGCTTGTGAATTACAAAGCTTCGTCCCTTCGCGTCAACGGTATGGGAGAGAAGATCAAAAGCGGCCCTGCTTCTGGCATACTGAGGATCGTTTTCGTCCTCTGTCCAGGCAAGAAGTACTTCTCCTGGCTTTACAAAGCAGCACATATTATCGATATGGCCGTTGGTTTCATCGTTGTAAATACCAAAAGGCAGCCAGATGATTTTCTCGACCGAAAGATACTGACGCAGCTTTTCTTCAATTTCCGCTCTTGTAAGAGAAGGATTGCGCCCCGGACTCAGCAGACATTCTTCGGTCGTAAGCAGGGTTCCTTCCCCGTCAACATGGATGGAGCCGCCTTCCAGAACAAAGGGGCGGGCATTATAGAAGGAATCTCCGAGAAAACTGCAGATTCGTTCCGGAACCTCACGGTCATGCTCAAAGTGGGAGTAAAGACCGTCATACTGGCCGCCCCAGGCGTTGAATTCCCATTGAATGCCTCTTCGCCCACCCTGATCGTTAATCACAAACGTAGCGCCGGTATCTCTCGCCCAGGCATCCTCTGTCGGGGCTTCGATCAGATGAATCCGGTCGGAGGAAAGCAGTTCCTGTGCCGATGCTTTATCCTGTGGCCGGACGAAAAGATAAACCTGCTCATAAGCGGCAATTGCTTCTGCAATTTCTGCAAATGCCGCTCTTGCCGCTTTTGCCCCGTAATTCCAGGAACCGGGACGCCACGGCCAGATCATCAGCGTGCCTTCGTGGGGCTCAAATTCGCCCGGCATGTAAAAGCCATCGGCTTTTGGGGTTCTAAGACAATCGGTTTTTGAAATCTTCATATCCAAACTCCTTTATCATTCGGCAGTTTCCAGCTTTGTCCATCACCGCGATGGAAGGGAGTGGGATTCCGTTAAAGGTATTGGTTTTTACCATCGAATAAATCGCCATATCTTCAAAATACAGTCTGTCACCGATCCGGATTTGGGAATCGAAGGAATATTCGCCGATTACGTCGCCCGCCAGGCAGGTATTGCAGGAAAGGCGGTAGGTATAAGGCTTTTCCCCAGGCAGTCCGCTGCCTTTGAGCGGAGGGCGGTACGGCATCTCAAGCACATCCGGCATATGGCAGGCAGCGGAAGTGTCAAGAATTAAAATTTTTCCGTTATTTTCAACAATATCGAGAACTTCCGTGACATTGTAGCCTGCGTTTAAGGCAACTGCTTCCCCGGGCTCCAGGTAAATCTGAAGACCATACGTTTCTTTCATATGGTTGATACAGGAAATCAGGCGTTCGATATCGTAATCCTCACGGGTGATATGATGTCCGCCTCCCATGTTAAGCCAGTTCATTTTAAAAAGCCACTTGCCGAATTTTTCTTCCACGGCGCGCAGCGTGGTTTCCAGATCATCCGAATTCTGTTCACAGAGGGTATGAAAATGAAGACCGTCCACAAGATCGGCCAGTTCGTCTGTAAAATCGCAGGCGCGGATGCCCATGCGGGAGCCGGGCGCACAGGGATCATAAATCGCATGGCCTTCCTGCGTGGAGCATTCCGGGTTGATGCGAAGTCCGGCTTTTGCGGTTCCGGAAGCCTTAAGTACGGGGAGGTACGTTCGGAGCTGCTTTTCTGAATTGAAAATAATATGATCGCAGATCTGTGCGAGCTCTTCCATATCCTGCGGGCGGTAGGCCGGAGAATACACATGATTCTCCAGCCCCATTTCTTCCTTGCCAAGCTGCGCCTCATAGAGTCCGCTGGCAGTCGTTCCGCTGATATATTTTCCAATCAGCGGATATTCCGAAAAACAGGAAAAGCATTTCTGAGCCAGCAGAATTTTTGCACCGGTGCGTTCTTCTACCTGGTGCAGGATCTTTAAGTTTTCTTCCAGTTTGCCTTCATCAATGACAAAACAGGGAGTTGGCAGTTCGTTTATCTTATACATAGGCTTAATCTACTAAAACAGGATTTTCTACGACCTTCCACGGAAGCCCCCACTTGTTGAGTGCTTCCATATACGGATCCGGATCGAATTCATCTGTGGTGTAGACACCCGGCTTGTTCCAGAGACCGCTCACGACCATCATGGTTCCGATCATGGCCGGAACGCCGGTGGTGTAGGAGATCGCCTGAGACTCTACTTCCCGGTAGCATTCCTGGTGGTCACAGACATTGTAAATGTAAATGCTTCTTTCTTTTCCGTCCTTGATACCGGTAAAAATACAGCCGATGTTGGTTTTACCCACGGTGCGCGGGCCAAGGGTGGAAGGATCCGGGAGAAGCTCTTTTAAAAACTGGATCGGTACGATCTGCTGTCCGTTGAAGGTAATCGGAGTGGTGGAGAGAAGTCCTACATTTTCCAGACATTTCATATGGGTCAGATAGCTCTGGCCGAAGGTCATGAAAAAGCGGATTCTTTTTACGCCCGGGATATTTTTTGCAAGAGCCTCAATTTCTTCATGGTGAAGAAGGTACATATCCTTCTCGCCTACCTCATCGAAGTTATATTCCCGTTTGATCGACATTGGCGGAATTTCTACCCAGTGGCCGTTTTCCCAGTAAGAGCCGGGAGCGGATACCTCGCGGAGGTTGATTTCCGGATTGAAGTTGGTTGCAAACGGATATCCGTGGTCGCCGCCGTTGCAGTCCAGAATATCAATCGTGTGAATTTCATCGAAATAGTGTTTCTGTGCATAGGCTGCAAAGACACTGGTGACGCCCGGGTCAAAGCCGGTTCCGAGAAGACCGGTGATGCCGGCTTCCTTGAAACGGTCCATATAGGCCCACTGCCAGGAGTAATCAAAGTAAGCAGAAAAGCCAAGCTCTTCGCATCTCTTTTCGTAGATTGCACGCCATGCCGGATCATCCGTATTTTCTGCTTCGTAATTTGCAGTATCAATGTAAGGAACCTTACATGCAAGGCAGGCATCCATAATGGTAAGATCCTGATAAGGAAGAGCCAGATTTAATACGGCATCCGGCTGATACTGTTTGATTAAGGCGATTAATTCTTCTGTGCAGTCGGCATCCACCTTTGCTGTTGTGATAATGGTTTTTGTGGTCGGAGCCAGCTTTTCTTTTAAAGCATCGCACTTGGAAAGGGTGCGGCTTGCAATCATAATTTCAGAAAATACTTCACTGTTCTGGCAGCATTTGTGAATGGCTACGGATGCAACACCGCCGCATCCGATGATCATAACTTTGGACATTGTTTGGTCCTCCTTTTTCAGAAAATGGTGTTGGGTTCATCTTTGGCAGGTTATCTAAGCACGAAAAAAAGACAGATGACGTGCATCATCTGTCTAAAAATCGAAATTTATACATGATCGTATTGTGCAAACTTCAGGGGATGGACAAAAATCCAGGCTTCCCCCTGTTTTCCTATGCAGAAATATATAGTCACGTACTCTTATTGACCGTTTCATAAGATGATGTGCTCGTCGTAGAGCATCGATTATAAAGTAATCAACTCATAAAATTTGCGCTTTTAACGCAATCAATAATGTGGCTCTTAACCACGCTCGGCAACTACCCCTGCCTGTCCGTCGGTTTTTTACCAGGGGCATATATTTTGCATAAGAACAGAATTGTTCGCTTGCAGTTCCAAATTATAAAGTGAAATGACATGGATGTCAAGAAAAATTTGTGAAACTATTCAGAGCCATGCGAAATGGAAGAAAAATCACAAGGTGATCCAGTAACGCTCCAGTGTTTTGTTTTCATCGGCACGATAAGCGGTGCCGTCGAACCGGCCGCCATTTTTCAGGATCGTTCTGCGGCTTCCTTCGTTGGTATCCAGGCAGCAGACCAGAATTTCGGAAAGGCCGAGGCTTTTGCAGTACGGCTGCACATTTTTCAGCATCCAGGAGGCATAGCCTTTTTTGCGTTCCGACGGGCGGACGGAGTAGCCGATATGGCCGCCCAAGGTGCGCAGAAAATCGTTCAGGTAGTGGCGCACCTGAATCATGCCGACAAGGCGGTTGTCTGATTTGCGGATGCACAGAAACTGTGTTGCGAGAACCATGCCCTCCGGCAGAGTCTCCTCTCTGGTATACCGCATGGTATCTTCAAGATACGCCTTCATATCATCAAACCGGCGAAGCGGTCCGCAGCCGTCCATGGAATCGCTGTTTTCCAGAAAATCGTTCCGGTAGGCGGCGAGCTCGGCGAAGTATTCCTCCGACGGTTCAACTAACATCAGTTCATCGTTCATCCTTAGCATTTCTCCGGTTCCGGATACTCGACGCCGAAGGTCTCAACGGTAACGGTAGCCATTCTCTGCGGCTGCAGCGGTTTGTCGCTGTAGTCGGTGTTGACAGATGCGATTTTATCTACGACTTCCAGGCCTTCTGTTACTTTTCCGAAAGCAGCGTATGCGCCGTCCAGATGCGGAGCAGCTTTGTGCATGATGAAGAACTGGCTTCCTGCGCTGTCCGGGAACATGGTACGTGCCATGGAGAGAACGCCTGGGGTGTGTGCGAGGTTGTTCTCAAAACCGTTCTGGGAGAACTCACCCTTGATGCAGTAATCCGGGCCGCCGGCGCCTGTGCCTGCAGGATCTCCGCCCTGGATCATGAATCCCGGGATGACGCGGTGGAAGATCAGGCCGTCATAGAAGCCTTTTTTTACCAGACTGATGAAATTGTTTACGGTGTTCGGCGCGATTTCCGGGTAAAGCTCTGCTTTCATCACATCGCCGTTTTCCATAGTAATTGTAACGATTGGGTTAGACATAATTGTTTTCCTCCTGATTTTTAAACGATTTCTTGATAAGACGTAAGTAGCCATTTTTCGAAGAAAAATGAGCGGATTACGAATGTTTTTGATGATTGCTGGAGTGCAAAGCACGTAGCAATCTGGTATCAAAGGGGTCAACCCCCTTTTTCAGACACGCTCCAGGAATGTCTCATGGATCGCACGCATTGCCTGATCTGCGTATGCTTCGTCGATCAGGGCAGTGATGCGGATTTCCGAGGTGGTAACCATCTCGGTATTGATTCCTGCATTGGCGAGCGCGCCGAACATTTTGGCAGCCACGCCCGAATGGGAGCGGACACCGGCTCCGATGACGGAAATCTTTGCCACGTTCTCATCATAATCCAGCTTTTTGATGCCGAGCGAATCCTTATTGTCGTTCAGCACATCGATCGTGCGCAGCATATCCGGCTTTGCAACGGTAAAGGAAACGGACTTTGTGCCGTCCTTTCCGAGTGACTGGATCATGACATCGATGTTCAGATTGTTCCGATCCAGTAAATTTAAGAGGCGGAACGTGCTCTCCGGATCGTTGCCAAGGCCTGCAACACGGATTTTTGCCACATTTTTGTCGGCAGCCACGCCGCTGATTAACATTTTTTCCATTTTGGTTTTCTCCCTTACCATCGTTCCGGAATTCCGGTTCAGACTGGAGCAGACCAGAAGTTCCACGCCGTATTTTTTTGCGATTTCCACGCATCTGCTGTGAAGGACTTTTGCGCCGAGCGAAGCCATCTCCAGCATTTCATCGTAAGTTACCTCTTCCATTTTGCGCGCATTCGGTACAATCCGCGGATCTGCGGTGTAGACGCCGTCTACATCCGTGTAGATTTCACAGACATCCGCGTGCAGCTCTGCCGCAAGGGCAACCGCAGTCGTATCGGAGCCGCCGCGTCCGAGCGTTGTGATATCATCGTATTTATTGATCCCCTGGAAGCCGGTGACAATGACAATTTTGTTGTCATCCAGCTCTTTACGGATGCGCTCGGTGTCGATCCGTTTGAAGCGCGCGTTCTGATAATCGGAGGTCGTGTGCATCGGTACCTGCCAGGCATTTAAAGAAACAGCACTGACGCCCATCTGAATCATGGTTATGGCCATCAGGGAAACGGAAACCTGTTCACCGGTGGCAAGAAGCATATCCATCTCGCGGCGGGACGGTTTTTCCGTAATCTGTTTTGCGGTTGCAATCAGTCCGTCCGTCGTTTTTCCCATCGCGGAGAGAACGACAACGACCTGGCTTCCGGCCTGCTGTTTTTCGATGCAGCGCTGTGCTACATTGCGGATGTGTGCAAGATCTGCGACGGAGCTTCCGCCAAATTTCATTACAGTCAGCATAACAGTTTTGATCTCTTTCTTTTTTGATTTACGCGGACAAAAGCGCAGAGCGTGTTTTACCGCGTTTTCCGGGCCGAAAAAACAGGAGTGGGACGTTTTTGGGCCGCGAAACTCTGATACATAGTATAGCGAAAACAGATAGAAAAAGCAAGGAAAAGCACAAGGAAAAGCGGTTTCGTTCTGCGGTTGTATTACCTTTTTGTTTGTGTTAAAATGATAGGCAGAAAAAGAGGAGAAGAAAGCATATGATCATAGAAACAAATTCTGCGTCGGAGACGCTTGCCCTTGGCGAAAAGCTGGGAAAAGCGGCGAAGCCTGGCCAGATTTATACATTAAACGGAGACCTTGGTGTTGGAAAAACCGTTCTGACGCAGGGCTTTGCAAAAGGACTTGGCATCACAGAGGCAGTCAACAGTCCTACATTTACCATTATTCAGGAATATACCGAAGGGCGCCTGCCATTTTATCATTTCGATGTTTACCGGATCGGTGATATAGAAGAAATGGAAGAAATCGGATACGATGATTACTTTTTCGGTGAGGGTGTCTGCCTGATCGAATGGGCAGAACTGATTGAAGAGCTGATCCCGGAGGGTGCGATTTCGATTACGATAGAAAAAGACCTCGAGAAAGGGTTTGATTACCGGAAAATTACGGTGGAATAAAAGAAAAAAATCCTGAATGTGGTGGAAAAACAAAAGGAAATCGTAAAGATTCCTGTTTCCGGCAGACTGCCAAAATGAGTTGCACAGGAAGGAAATATCGGAAAGGAAACAAAAAATTATGAAAATACTTGCACTGGACAGCTCCGGCCTGGTGGCTTCGGTGGCTGTTGTTGAAAATGACACACTGCTTGCGGAATACACCGTAAATTATAAAAAAACACATTCCCAGACTCTGCTTCCGATGCTGGATGAAATCTCGAACATGACAGAGCTGGATCTTTCGACGATCGATGCGATTGCAGTTGCCGGAGGTCCGGGCTCGTTTACCGGTCTTCGCATCGGTTCTGCAACAGCCAAGGGACTTGGTCTGGCACTTGAAAAATCACTGATTTCCATTCCAACGACGGCGGCAATCGCGTACAATATATGGGATACTAACAAATTTGTCTGCCCGATCATGGATGCGAGAAGAAACCAGGTCTATACCGGAGTTTACTGTTACACGGATCATCGTCTCGATACGGTCTGGGAACAGGATACGATGAGCATTGAGGCACTGGCGGAGGGCCTGAATTGCCTTGACCATGAGGTTATTTTCCTGGGGGACGGCGTTGCGGTTTACCGGGAAAAATTAGAGGCACTGCTGACGATTCCGTTTTCCTTTGCACCGGCACACGTCAACCGCCAGAGAGCGGCAGCCGTCGGAGCACTGGCTGAGGTTTATTACAAAGAAGGTAAGATTCAGACGGCAGAAGAGCACGAGCCGGAATACCTGAGAAAATCGCAGGCGGAGCGTGAAAGAGCGGAGCGGGAATCTGTGAAGCATGCCGATGTGGTGAAAAAACAGGAGAACGGAGAAAAAAGCGAATGATCACAATCCGTGAAATGCAGATCGATGATCTGGAGCAGGTGATGCCGATTGAGGAGGCCAACTTTTCGATTCCGTGGACAGAAACCGGATTTTTTACATTTCTGATCCGTGACGACGCACTGTTTCTTGTAGCAGAGGAGGACGGTGAAATTTTAGGATATCTCGGAATCCTGATTTCCTTTGATGAAAGTGAGATCACAAATGTCTGCGTGGCAGAAAAAGCGAGAAGACGCGGCATCGGCCGTGCACTGATGGAAGAGCTGTTCCGTCGGATGCAGGAGAGAAAGGTGCGCGTCATTCATCTGGATGTGCGCATCGGCAATACGCCGGCACGGAATCTGTACGAGAGCCTCGGCTTTGTACAGGACGGCATGCGGAAGGGGTACTACGATCTCCCGAAGGAGGACGCAGTGCTGATGAGCCGGACGGATGAATCGGTTCCGAAGAGGTAGAGAGAAATCGTTATTGTATACGCATTTAACGCACAGGACTTTCCTTTCATTCCCAGTAGGAATGGCGGGAAAGATGTGTTACAATCGACAGGACACAGGAGAATCTGATTTCTGTTTTGTGTCAGGAACGAAGAAAGAAACGTTTTTTGATACACGGGAGGAAGAAAAATGCGGAAATACAACAAAAACACAAATGAGCTGGAAGCGGCGGTGTGTAACTGCTGCGGAAAAAGCATGAAAATACAGAATGGAATGCTGCTGGAGGGGATCTGCTCGGTCGACACGACGTGGGGGTACTTTTCCGGGAAGGACCTGGAAAAGCATGAGTTTGATCTGTGCGAGGAGTGCTACGATCGGATTACATTGTCGTTTGCGGTTCCACCGGAAATTTCGGAGGACACGGAGGTTTAGAATTTCGGGCAGTTCGGCATCGTTCTGGAAGAAAGGGGAAGGTGCAATGCAAAGAGGTTTTACGATTCAGTCGAAGGTGGATGGACTGATGCTTGACGGGCTTGTGGTGGAGCCGGAGGAGGGCGTACAGCGGACGGCGCTTCTGCAGCTCAGCCATGGAATGAGCGAATACAAGGAGCGGTATCTGCCGTTTATGGAGTTTATGGCGGAACACGGTGTAGTGTGTGTGATTCATGATCACCGCGGGCACGGAAAGAGTGTGAAGTCGGAGCAGGATCTCGGATTTATGTACGGCGCAGGCGGCGCAGGGCTTGTGGAGGATCTGTTTCAGGTTACGGTATGGGCAAAAAAAGAGTACCCGGATCTGCCGTTTATTCTGATGGGACACAGTATGGGATCCCTGGTTGTGCGCACGTATGCGAAGGAGCATGATAGGGAGCTGGATGCGTTGATTGTGTGTGGTTCACCGAGCAAGAATTATCTGCGGCCGCTGGGTGCGGCTGTAGGACACGCAGAAGCGGCGGTGCTCGGGGATGAGCATCGGAGCAATCTTCTGGAGGCGATGTCGTTTGGATCGTTTGCGGCGCGGTTTGCGGATGAGAAGAGCCGGTTCGCCTGGTGCTGTTCGGACCCGGAGGTGGTGCGGGAGTATGAAGAAAACCCACTCTGTGGCTTTACGTTTTCGGATGATGCTTTTTTTGCGCTGAATGACCTGCTGAAGGAGACGTATGGATTCCATGGATGGCATTGCACAAACCGGAAGCTGCCGGTGCTGTTTTTGTCCGGCGGGGATGATCCGTGTTATGTGAATGTGCGGCGCTTTAAAAAATCCATTGACCATATGCGGCTGATCGGGTACCGCAATGTCAGAGGAAAGCTGTATCCGGGAATGCGGCATGAAATACTGAATGAGAAAGAGAAGTACCGCGTGTATGGCGATGTCTGGAAGTGGTTGAAGAAAGAAAAAGTGGTGGGGAATGTGGAGGGGGGAAGCACACCCCCGCAGACCCCGGACGGCGCTCTGGCAGGGAGCGGCGGTGTTTGATCATTTTTTGAAAAAAACGCTCATCAGCAAAAAACTGATGAGCGTTTTTTTCAATGTAAGTAAATTTTTGACGATCACATGATCCATCCAAATACGGTGGAAAGGACGATCATAATCATAGAAAAGACAAACGAGTTCACCGACATCAGCGTCGCCCGCTGCCTGGACGGGATCATGTCATTGAGCAGAATATCGGTCCGGACTTCAAGAAAATCATCGGAAAAGGATCCGATAAATCCGCCGAAGACCATAAGGGCCGGCAGTCCGGTAAAGCTCATAAGAAAGGCGAAAAGTACACCGATCGTGCCAAACAGCAGAATCGCGCGGTAGCGGTATTTGTGAAAGTATGCCGTCATCCGCGATCCCAGTGCCGCGCCGAGTCCCATCACGAAGAGGGCAGGTCCAAGCAGCGCGCTGTTCATGCCGGTGAGTGGCAGCTTCGCCTGTAAAAAGAAGAGAACCAGCGTAGAAACGGCACCGATGAGTGCGTTCACCAGCATAATATTTCTTGCTTTTTTCTCACGGACAAGAAACTGCCAGCTTTCCTGCACAACCGAAACGATTTCCTGTCCAACAGGATAATGAACTGGTGTTGCGTCCGTTTTTACTTCCGCAAGGCGGAATGAAATGCCAAGCGCAATCAGCCCGAAGAAGAGATCAATCGCATACGCGCGCCGGTATCCCAGCCACAGGGCAAGGCCTGCGCAGAGCGTTGCGGTGGAATTGGTGATACGGTACAGCATCATTTCAGTAGAAGAAAAACGGGCATAAAATCCTTCGTCCCCGTTCTGCTTCAGACTGTCATACGCAAGTGCCTCCCGTGTGCCGGATGCAAGGTTATAGCTGAGCGCACTGCATCCAAGCGCAAGCGCCGTTGTGGCAAAGCCGGTGGAAAAAATCATCAGCGTACCGGAAATCAGGGCGGCCACCTGACTTGCAATCAGCGTTTTCCGTCGCCCGAAAACATCGGCGACAACGCCGGAGGGGAGTTCAAAGCAGAGGCTCACGATATGGAAAATACTTTCGAGCATCCCGATCTGCAGCAGCGAAAATCCACGGAGTGCGAGCAGTGCAACCCACGAAGCCGCCGCAATCTGAAAATAGCCGACCGTGGTCATAAGATATAAAGTTCGTATTTGTTTTCTGGTATTTTTCTCAGACATAAAAAAATCTCCTTGTCAAAATATAGTAAAATTCTGATGGGGAGATACGTGCATTTTCTGTGTGATTTTAAGAATACAAGATGTGAAGTTTACTTAAAAAAGAGCGCACTATCCCCATAAACAGCTGAAACATCGCCATTTGTGAGGTGAAGAAACTGGTTTTTCCAGATCATAGTGCTACTCCTTTTGTAATCATAATTTTTTACCAGAATACCACCGGAAACGGAAAAAGTCAAAGAAAAATTTTGACAAAAATAAAAAAAACTATTGACTTTCAAGTATACTTTAATGCTACAATTTTTTCAACAATACTGAGGAAACGAAGGTTTTCTGCGGAAAAGAAAGGGGATATTTTAACATGAGTGTAGATGTAACAAAAATGCCGAAATTAGGATTTGGCATGATGCGCCTTCCGGAGAAGGACGGAGAACTGGATTTGGAGCAGATCTGTAAAATGGTCGATGCGTACCTTGCCTCCGGAATGAACTATTTTGACACCGCCTATATGTACTGCGGCGGAAAATCGGAGAGCATCGTGAAAAAAGCGCTGGTAGAGCGTCATCCGAGAGAAAGCTTTACTCTGACAACCAAACTTCCGCAGTGGATGATGGACGAGGGCATCGAAGGCCGTGACCGCATTTTCAACGATCAGCTCGCGCGCACCGGAGCAGGCTACTTTGATTATTACCTGCTGCACAGTGTCGAGGACGGCGCAAACTATGACGGCTATGTGAAATACGACTGTTTTAACTGGGCCAAGAAGAAAAAAGAAGAGGGACTGATCAAACACTTTGGTTTCTCCTTCCACGGAACGCCGGAGCTGCTTGACAAGATTCTCTCCGAGCATCCGGAGGTCGAAATTGTCCAGATCCAGATGAACTATGCTGACTGGGACAATCCGCTGATCCAGTCCGGACGTCTGTATGAGGTGCTTCGGAAATACAATATGCCATTCCTTGTTATGGAGCCGGTAAAGGGCGGTTCCCTTGCATCGGCAGGCAAAGAGATTGAAGCAGAGATGAAACGTGTTCATCCGGATGCATCGATTGCGTCCTGGGCACTCCGCTTTGCGGCTTCCCTCCCGGGTGTTGCAACCGTGCTCTCCGGTATGTCAAACGAGGAACAGATGGAGGATAATATCAAAACCTTCCGAAATTTTGTACCGCTAAACGAGGAAGAAAAAGCAGTGATCGCCAAAGCACAGGAAGCGCTGAAAAAGAGTCCGGCAGTTCCATGTACCGCCTGTCGTTACTGCTGCGACGGATGTCCGATGGGAATCGCGATTCCAGATGTATTCAAGGCATTGAATACCATCCGCTTGTATGGAGAAGAAGATCGCGCGAAAAATTATTATAAAAAGCTGCTGGAAACATCGGGAAAAGCAGAAGACTGCGTGCAGTGCGGCCAGTGCGAGAGCGTATGCCCGCAGCATCTGCCGATCATTGACCTGTTAAAAGAAGCGTCCGAAAAGCTTGACGTGCCGGTGACGGAATAAGAGGATTGCGAATATCCGCTTTTGCATATGCTTTAGAAAAAGGCTCCCCGGAATACTCTGAAAAAAGAGTATTCCGGGGAGCCTTTTTTTCTATGGGAAATCTTGTTGGAATTTCCTGCGGAGAAAAAGATCCTTTGGGCAGGATTGCACTGCGCGGAAAAAATGTGCCACTTGCGAGAGATGTGACGGAGCGGTTTACGACCGGAAAAATGGAATGTAAAAAAGAAAAAACTCATGTTTTACATAAACTTAACATCTCTGAGATTTTGCATTTTACACGCCGTTGTTATGATGAAACCTGTAAAAACGAAATGTAAAAAACGTCGGGATTGCGATTTTACAAAATAGAAATCACAAAAATCCCGTGTGAAAAGAGGAGAAAAGAATATTATGAAGAGAAAAGTAATTGCAATCACCTTAACCGCAATGATGGCTGCAGGAATGCTTGCAGGATGTGGAAGCAGCGATAGCAGCAGTTCTTCCACAGCAGACACTACAAAAGAGGCTTCTGCAACAGAGGCAGATGGCAGCACAGACGGTGACAGCACCGCAGCAGGCGGAGATTTTTCCGGACAGATCAGCGTGATCTCCCGTGAGGATGGTTCCGGTACCAGAGGTGCATTCATCGAGCTGTTCGGTGTAGAAGAGAAAAACGATGCAGGTGAGAAAGTGGATAATACCACCGTTGATGCACAGATCACCAACAATACTTCCGTTATGATGAGCACAGTGGCAGGTAACCAGCACGCAATCGGTTATATCTCCCTTGGATCCTTAAATGATGAAGTCAAAGCACTGAAAATCGACGGAGCAGAGGCAAGCGCAGAGAACGTAGAAAACGGTTCCTATAAAGTAAGCCGTCCGTTCAACATTGTAACAAAAGACGGTCTTTCCGCAGATGCGCAGAATTTCATGGACTACATCTTAAGCACCGACGGACAGCAGGTTGTTTCAGATGACGGATATATTGCAATCAAAGATACCAAAGCCTACGAAGGAAACTGCAGCGGTGAAAAGGTTGTGGTAGCAGGATCTTCCTCTGTAACACCACTGATGGAAAAATTAAAAGAGGCTTATACAAAAGTAAATTCAAACGCTAACATCGAAGTACAGCAGAGCGATTCCACAACAGGTATCACTTCCGCAAGCGATGGCCTCTGTGACATTGGTATGGCATCCCGTGACTTAAAGGATGAGGAGAAATCCTCAGGGCTTACCGCAACCGTAATCGCAACCGACGGTATTGCTGTCATCGTAAACAAAGAGAACCCGACCGATGGGCTGACCAGTGATCAGGTAAAGAGCATCTATGTTGGCGACACAACCGACTGGGCAGATGTAAAATAAAGAATGTATAAAGCAATGGAAAAAGAAGTAAGGGCGAACAATGGAAAATCGCTCTTACTTCCGTATCCGAAAATGTTCAGAAAAAGAAGCTGTCTTTCGGAACGTGCTTGAAAAAGCAGTTCGTAAGGAAAAAAACGAAAGTCTTTTTCAAACACGCTCCGCGAAACAATGAAATGAAAGGATTTATCTTATGAAACTAAGAGAAACGATCATGAAACTTGTATTCCTGATTGCGGCGTGCTGCTCCGTACTGGCTGTTGCACTGATCTGCATTTTCCTGTTCATGAATGGCGTTCCTGCTATTTTTAAAATCGGACCGCTGAAATTTTTGACCGGTACCGTGTGGAAACCGGGAAACAACATTTTCGGTATCCTGCCGATGATTGTCGGCAGTATCTGCGTGACCGGCCTTGCAATCCTGATGGGTGTGCCGGTTGCCATTCTTACTTCGGTGTTTCTTTCCCGTTACTGTCCGAAAAAGTTTTACGGCATCTGCAAATCAGGTATTAACCTGATGGCCGGTATTCCGTCTATCGTATATGGATTTTTCGGACTGGTCGTGATCGTCCCATTGATGGCACAGCTGACCGGCAAAAACGGAAACACAATGCTGACGGCATCTATTCTTCTGGCCGTTATGATTCTTCCGACCGTGGTCGGTGTAACAGAATCCGCCATTACAAGCGTTCCAGAATCCTACTATGAAGCAAGCCTTGGCCTTGGTGCAACGCATTCCCAGAGCGTTTTCTTTGCAGTTGTCCCGGCGGCAAAATCCGGAATCCTGGCCGGCATCGTTCTTGGCATCGGACGTGCCATCGGAGAGACAATGGCAGTGATTATGATTGCCGGAAACCAGCCTCGTATGCCAAAAGGAATCACAGAAGGCCTTCGTACCATGACAGCCAATATTGTACTGGAGATGGGATATGCATCCGGAATTCACCGGGAAGCGCTGATTGCAACGGGTGTTGTGCTGTTTGTCTTTATCCTGCTGATCAATTTATCGGTGTCTATGCTGAACCGGAGGGTACATTATGGTGATTAAAGGAAATGGAGCTGTAAATACAATGGAAGCTGTAAAAATAAATACAAAAGAAAAAGAAAGAACAAAGGTTACGTATCACAAAAGTGTTTTTTCTTCGGTACTGACCGGAATTACCTGTGGAGCGGCCATTCTTGCACTTGCTATTCTGGTTTTTCTGGTTGGATTTATTCTGATCCACGGTGTGAAAAACCTGACACTGGAGCAGTTTGCATGGACCTATAATACAGAGAATGTTACGATGCTTCCGGCGATCATCAACACTGTTACGATGACAGTACTTTCCCTGCTGCTTGCTGCGCCCCTCGGCATTTTCTCGGCGATTTATCTGGTTGAATATGCCAATAAACGCGGAAAACTGGTTGGCCTGATCCGGATTACGGCAGAGACCCTTTCCGGTATTCCGTCGATCGTTTACGGTTTGTTCGGTATGCTGTTTTTTACGAAAACCCTGAAAATGGGATACTCGATGATGTCCGGTGCCTGTACACTTGCCATCATGATTCTTCCGCTGATTATGCGAACAGCAGAAGAAGCCTTAAAATCAGTTCCGGATTCCTATCGGGAAGCAAGCTTTGGACTGGGAGCCGGAAAGCTTCGTACGATTTTTAAAATTGTTCTTCCATCTGCCGTACCCGGCATTCTTTCCGGTGTCATTCTTGCGACAGGCCGTGTCGTAGGAGAGACGGCAGCGCTTCTTTTCACAGCAGGAACGATTGCAAAGGTGGCAGGACTTATGGATTCCGGCCGTACCCTTGCCGTTCATATGTATGCACTTTCCAGTGAAGGCCTCTATATGAATCAGATGTATGCAACCGGCGTCATCCTGATGCTGATTGTCCTTCTGATCAACGGCTGTTCCGGAATGATTGCGAAGAAAATTGCAAAGAAATAAAAGAGAGACGAGGAAAAAACATGAGCAAAATAGATGTATCCAATATGGATCTTTATTACGGAGACTTTCATGCATTAAAAAATATCAACTTGAGCATTGATGCCAATGAAGTGACGGCTTTTATCGGACCTTCCGGCTGTGGTAAATCGACCCTGTTAAAATCCATCAACAGAATGAATGATCTCGTTCCGGGCTGCCGGATCACCGGTGAAATGCTGTTGGACGGAGAAAACATCTACGGCGGAAAAATGGATGTCAACGGACTCCGAAAACGGGTCGGCATGGTATTCCAGAAACCAAATCCGTTCCCGATGAGCATTTACGACAATATTGCCTATGGCCCCAGAACCCATGGTGTCCGTTCCAAAGCGAAGCTGGATGATATTGTGGAGCAGTCTCTTCGACAGGCGGCAATCTGGGATGAGGTGAAGGACCGTTTGAAGAAAAGCGCACTTGGCATGTCCGGCGGACAACAGCAGCGTCTTTGCATTGCGCGTGCTCTTGCCGTACAGCCGGAGGTTCTTCTGATGGACGAACCAACCTCAGCACTGGATCCGATTTCTACTTCCAAAATCGAAGATCTTGCGGTAGAATTGAAAAAAGATTATACTATTGTCATGGTAACCCACAATATGCAGCAGGCAGCCAGAATTTCCGACAAAACCGCATTTTTCCTGTTAGGCGAGGTAGTAGAATACGGAGAGACCGAACAGATCTTCTCCATGCCGAAGGATAAACGGACAGAGGATTACATTACAGGGAGGTTTGGCTGATATGAGGGAAAGATTTGAGCAGCAGATGGAAATTCTGCACACGGAGCTGATTGAGCTTGGCGCACTCTGCGAGCAGGCAATCGGACGGACGTATGAGGTTCTGCTGGAGGGAAACCAGAGAGCGGCAGAAGAGATTATCAAAAAAGACCAGGTTGTCGATGCGAAAGAACGGGAGATCGAGGATCTCTGCTTCCGCATCATTTTACAGCAGCAGCCGGTAGCACGTGATCTGCGTCAGGTATCTGCGGCATTAAAAATGATTACCGATATGGAGCGGATCGGAGACCAGGCAGCAGATATTGCGGATATCGTAAAAGTAACGAGTCTTGATGTGCCGGATGCAAGCATCCGTCTGAAGGATATGGCGAAAGCAACAGCTTCTATGGTAACAAAATGCATCGATGCATACGTTAAGCAGGATCTGAAGCTTGCACGGGAGGTTATCGATTCCGATGATATCGTGGATGATCTTTTTGACGAGGTAAAGGATGAAATTCTGCAGGGTATGCGAAAGGGAATTACCACAGATGTCCAGTCTCTGGACTATCTGATGATTGCAAAATATTATGAAAGAATCGGTGACCATGCAACAAACATTGCGGAATGGGTTGTGTATTCCATTAACGGTCACCATAAAGGGGAATAACAGATGATTTACTGCGTGGAAGATGAAAGAAATATACGGGAACTGATCGTATACACACTGGAATCGAGCGGTTTTACCGCAAGAGGCCTGGAAAGCGGAAAAGAGCTGAATGCAGCTATTGCAGAACAGCTTCCGGATCTGATTCTCCTGGATATCATGCTTCCGGGAGAGGATGGTCTTGAAATTCTTTCACGCCTCAAGGCATCGGAAGTAACAAAAGAAATTCCGGTTATTATGGTAACGGCAAAGGGCGCTGAGTATGATAAGGTCATGGGCCTGGACTGCGGAGCCGATGACTATATTACCAAGCCGTTCGGCATGATGGAATTTATCGCAAGGGTACGTGCCGTGCTGCGCCGTGCCGGAAAAGAAGAGAAGGAAAACGATGTGCTGGAGACCGGGGATCTGCAGATCCAGGTAAAGCAGCATCAGGTTCTGGCCAAAGGGGAGAAGGTTACCCTGACCTTAAAAGAGTTTGAACTGCTGAAATTTTTAATGGAAAATAAAGGAATTGTCCTTACGAGAGACCGTCTGCTCGGCCATGTCTGGGGTTATGATTTTGACGGAGAAACCCGTACGGTAGACGTTCATGTGCGTACACTCCGCCAGAAGCTGGGCGAATGCGGCGAGCTGATCGAGACGGTCCGCGGCGTGGGATACCGGATAGGAGGCTGAGAAAGTAAGATGCGTAAAAAAGTCTTTCAACATGCGGGAGCGTTGATTATCGCTGCGATTATCCTGACTTTTTTCACCATGAGCTGGGCAATGTACAACAATACGGCGGAGCAGCTTCGTGTTTCGGTGAGAAATGAATGTGAGTATTACAGGTATTTTCTGGACAAGATGGGTGATGACAGTCTGGATAAACCGGCCGGAAAGATTACAGCAAGTCGGGTCACCCTGATTGACACGGACGGAACCGTTCTGTTTGATTCGGTCGAGGATGCGAAGATGATGGGAAATCATTCCGGGCGGCCGGAGGTGATTGAGGCAGAAAAGACAGGGGAAAGCAATATTTCCCGTTATTCCGAAACGCTGCGGAGCAAAACATATTATACGGCACTGCGCCTGGACAATGGAAAAATCATCCGTGTTTCCCTGACAACGGACAGTGTGTTCGGTGTGATGCTGCGGAATATATGGCTTGTGGCTGTGCTGATTGCGGCAGTTCTTGTCGTAGAGCTGATGATGGTCAGCCATATGACAAAGGCACTCGTAAAGCCGATCAATGAGATTGATCTGAATCATCCGCTGGACAACAAAGCGTATGAGGAATTGAGTCCGCTGCTTGGCAGAATTCATCAGCAGCAGAAGCAGATCCAGCAGCAGATGGAGGAGCTCCGCCATAATCAGGAGGAGTATCTTGCCATCACGGAATATATGAAGGATGGTCTGATCGTGACAAACCAGTCGGTTGTACTCTCCATCAACCGCTCGGCACAGAATTTGTTTGATGTGACGGCAGAGGAGTGCATCAATCACAATATTGTGACAGTCAGCCGCAATGAGCAGCTGAAGGAGGCGCTGGATCATGCTCTGGAGGGCAGTTCCGAGGAGCGGATGCTGGAATTAAACGGAAGAGTCTATCAGCTTCTTGCTAATCCGGTGCGTGTGGACAATGTTGTATCCGGTGCGGTCATCCTGGTGCTGGATGTGACAGAAAAACAGAAAGCGGAGGTGATGCGCCGTGAGTTTTCTGCCAATGTGTCACATGAGCTGAAAACACCACTGATGTCAATTTCCGGATATGCGGAGATCATCGAAAACAACATGGTAAAACCGGAGGATATTCCAAAATTTGCGGGAAGAATCCACAGTGAGGCGAGCAGGTTAAGCTCTCTTGTCGAGGATATTATCAAGCTGTCCAGACTGGACGAGAACGACCAGTCGATCCCGATGGAGGAAGTGGATCTGATGCAGATCTGCCGTGATGTCGAGGGACATCTTTCCATACGGGCAAAGGAGCAGCAGGTGAAGATGACACTGAGAGGAGAGAGCTGCCGGATCAAAGGTGCACGGCAGGTTCTCTATGAGATGATCTACAATCTCTGCGACAATGCGATCAAGTACAACCGCAGGGACGGTGAGGTCGAAGTGACGGTTTCCCGCGGAAGAAACGGACGGGCAGTGGTATCTGTGGCAGATACCGGAATCGGAATTGCAAAGGAAGATCAGGAGCGGATCTTTGAACGGTTCTATCGTGTAGATAAGAGTCATTCCCGTGAAACGGGAGGTACGGGACTTGGACTTTCCATTGTGAAGCATGGAGCGATTCTTCATGATGCAAAGATTAAAATTGAGAGTACGCTTGGAACCGGAACAAAGATAATTCTGGAGTTTTAAGTGAAAAACAGATAACGCAAAAGACAGCATGCGGGGACAGAACCTATATGGGAGGCTTGAAAAATTCATGATTTTTAAGTGCCCAAAGCGGTTCCGTCCCCGCATGCTGTCTTTTTATGTATGGCTTGTATCGTTATAAAAATGCAAATTCGTTGTTTTGAATAAACAGAGTATTCAATATTTGGTAAATATGATAAGGGGGTTGGGGGTTGTTTTTTGATGCAGAGTATGGTATGGTAAATATAACGAGTTCCGGAAACGTTACCGACACCGTTTCCGGAAATACAGACGAGATACCGACAGCCCTGTTTTTACGAAACAAAATGAGCTGGCTATAGGGGTTGCATAAGTTACAATTTGCTGCGTATCCGTGAACAGGAATTATGTATTTGTGGGGTCGGATGGATAGAAAAAACGACAAGGAGAAAGGGTTTAAAAATGAGAGCAAGTGGTATTTTACTTCCGGTAGCTTCGCTGCCGTCCCGATATGGAATCGGATGTTTTTCGAAAGAAGCGTATGAATTTGTGGATCGCCTGGAGGAGGCCGGCCAGAGCTACTGGCAGATTCTTCCACTTGGACCGACGGGATATGGAGATTCGCCGTACCAGTCGTTCTCTACTTTTGCCGGAAATCCATATTTTATTGATTTGGAGACCCTGGTAAAAGAGGAACTTCTGACAGAAGAAGAGTGTGATGCGTGCGATTTCGGCGACAACGCGGAGTATATTGATTACGAAAAGATTTATCAGTCCCGTTTCAAAGTACTCAGAAAAGCATTTGAAAGATTTGCGGCAGATGACGTATATGATGCATTTGTATCGGAAAATGGTTACTGGCTGGAAGATTATGCGCTGTATATGGCGATTAAGGATGCACTCGGCGGAATCAGCTGGAGTGAGTGGCCGGCAGAATTAAAGGACAGAGAAGAAGCAGCACTGAATCAGAAACGGGAAGAACTTGCCGAGGAGATTGCATTTTACAAATTCCAGCAGTTTATGTTCCTGAAACAGTGGAAAGCACTGAAGGCATACGCAAATGAAAAGGGTATCCGTATCATCGGTGATATTCCGATTTATGTTGCATTTGACAGTGCCGATACCTGGGCAAATCCGGTTCTGTTCCAGTTTGATGAGGACAACCAGCCAAAAGCAGTTGCCGGATGCCCGCCGGATGCGTTCTCCGCAACCGGACAGCTCTGGGGCAACCCGTTATACAAATGGGACTATCATAAGAGCACAGGTTATGCATGGTGGCTGTTACGTCTGGCTCACGTGTTTAAACTGTACGATACTGTCCGCATCGACCATTTCCGCGGATTTGATGAATATTATTCCATCCCGTTCGGTGATCAGACGGCAGAGCGCGGCCACTGGGAAAAAGGACCGGGCATGGATCTGTTCAACACCGTCAAAGAAAAGCTCGGCGATGTGGATGTCATCGCAGAAGACCTGGGATATCTTACCGAGAGCGTGATCGAAATGGTGAAAGAATCCGGCTATCCGGGTATGAAGGTGCTGCAGTTTGCTTTTGACTCCCGTGAGGAGAGTGATTATCTGCCGCACAATTACGAGAGAAACTGTGTTGTCTACACCGGAACACACGACAATGATACCATTCTTGGATGGTATTATGTCATGAGTGAGGAAGACCGCGAATTCTCCAAAGAGTATATGGGAAATGCAAAGAGTACCGACGAGGAACTCCCGTGGGATTTTATTCGCATGTCAATGGAGAGCGTGGCAAATCTGGCTGTCACTCCGATGCAGGAATTTTTAGGTCTTGGAACGGAGGCGAGAATTAACTATCCGTCTACACTTGGAAATAACTGGAAATGGCGCCTGCTTCCGGGACAGTTTACACCGGAGCTGGCCAAGAGAATTCATCGGCTGACACAGATTACAGCACGTATTACAAAATAAAAACACGCGCTGGAAAGAAAGCAAAACAGGCCGGGGAAACAAGCCGGAAGAGATTCCGGCAGAACAGGTACAGAGTTTAAAGGAGAGGCCTGCAGAATATGGAACAGGTAACAATCAGGGACATTGCCCGCAAATGTAAGGTAGGCGTGAGTACCGTATCGAGAGCGATGAACAATCATCCGGACATCAATCCGGAAACAAAAGAGATGATTTTAAAGGTGATTGCTGAATCGAATTACGTACCGAACAACAGTGCCAGAAACCTGAAGCGGTCGAATGCCAAAGCGATTGCCATTCTGGTAAAAGGCATGGACAACATGTTCTTCAACAACATGATCAGTGTGATTGAAGAGGTTGTGCGAAAAAAGAAATACGCCTGCATTATTGAGCGAGTAGAGGAAAAGGCAAATGAGGTAGACTCCGCGATCGAGATCGTCAAAGAAAAACGGCTGCGCGGCATCATTTTCCTCGGCGGAAACTTTACGCATCCGCATGAGAAAATGGCGCAGATCCCGGTTCCGTACGTGATCAGTACAATCGGGGCGGTTTCAGACGGAGGAAAACCGTGCGCGAGCGTATCGGTCGATGACTACAGGGAAAGCTATAAGATGGTAGATTATCTCTGTGGTCTCGGGCACCGGCGCATTGCCATCATTACCGCCTGCGAGGACGACATCAGTATCGGACGCCTCCGTCTGAATGCGTACCGCCAGGCTTTACTGGATCATGGGATACCTTATGACCCTGATCTGGTATTTCATATGACGAAGGACGACACGTATTCTTTCGCCACAGGGTACAAGATAACAAAAGAAATTCTGGAAAAAAAGACGGAGTTTTCCGCGCTGTATGCCACCGCGGATACGCTGGCAATCGGTGCGTGCCGTGCCTTAAAAGAGGCCGGGCTTACCGTGCCGGATGATATTTCCGTTGCCGGATTTGACGGAATTGATGCGGGAGAGTATTATATACCCAGTATCACAACGATCCGCCAGCCGGTGGAGCAGCTTGCCGCAGAGACGGCGAAAATGCTGTTTTCCTTAATTTCAGGAAAAGAAGAACCCTGCAGCAAAGTATACGATGGGGAACTCGTCGTAAGGGAATCTACGAAGTCGCGGATCGCGCAGCAGTAAAATATTTGCTGTTTCGCTGCCCCCAAAAGTGATTCAGAAGTGAACCGTCCCATTCAGGGAAAAACTTTGCATGGAACTGTGAAAGCTGCCGATCGCAGAAAATCTGGAACGGCAGCGCAACCAAATTACACTGTGAGAATTTTCCACAGCAACACGAGGAGAAAAAAGAATGGAAGAAAGAATTCAGGCAATCTTAAAAGAGCGTTTTGGAAGAGATCTGGACAACTGCACAAAGAGCGAAATCTTTGAAGCCCTGATGGTTATCACCAAACAGGAGATGGCAGGTCGCAAAAGAAACACCGGAAGTAAGAAGCTGTATTATATTTCAGCAGAGTTTCTGATCGGAAAACTGCTGTCCAATAACCTGATTAACCTTGGCATGTACGAGGAAGTTGAAAAAGCACTTGCAGCTCACGGAAGAGAGCTGACCGAGATCGAGGAGATGGAAATGGAGCCGTCCCTTGGAAACGGAGGTCTCGGCCGTCTGGCAGCATGCTTCCTTGATTCTATCGCAACGCTTGGCCTGCCGGGAGACGGTATCGGCCTTAATTATCACTTCGGTCTGTTCCGCCAGCTTCTGGTCGACCACAAACAGAAAGAAGTGAAAAATCCATGGATCACAAATGAGAGCTGGCTCGTCAGACAGCCGGTATCCTTTGCAGTTCCGTATAAAAACTTCACGATGCATTCTACCCTGTATGATATCGACGTACCGGGTTACAACAATGGCTGCAACCGTCTGCATCTGTTCGATGTAGATACGGTAGACGAGAGCATCGTTCCATCAGACAGCATCAACTTTGACAAGCATCAGATCCAGAAAAACCTGACACTGTTCCTCTACCCGGATGACAGCGACCGTGCCGGACAGCTGCTTCGTATCTACCAGCAGTATTTCATGGTCAGCAACGGCGCACAGTTCATCCTGATGGAGTGCGAGCAGAAGGGCTACGATCTGCATAAGCTGTATGATCACGTTGTGATCCAGATCAACGATACTCATCCGTCCATGGTCATTCCGGAGCTGATCCGTCTGCTGCAGGAGAGAGGCTTTACCATGCAGGAAGCCATCGATGTTGTAAGCAAGACCTGTGCTTACACCAACCACACCATCCTGGCAGAGGCACTGGAAAAATGGCCGATCGATTACCTCGAGGAGGTTGTTCCGCACCTGATGCCGATTATCCACGAGCTGGACGCACAGGCAAAGAAGAAATACAAAGATGAGAAAGTAGCGATCATCGACAAGGATCAGCGCGTCCACATGGCACACATGGATATCCACTACGGATTTTCTGTTAACGGCGTTGCAGCACTGCACACCGAGATCCTGAAAAACTCCGAGCTGAAACCGTTCTACGATATTTATCCGGAGAAATTCAACAACAAGACAAACGGAATCACTTTCCGCCGCTGGCTGCTGCACTGCAACCGTGAACTGGCACAGTATATCGAGAGCCTGATCGGACCGGGATTCAAAAAAGATGCCGACGAGCTGGAAAAACTGCTCAAATACAAAGACAACAAGAAGGTTCTTGCAAAACTTGAGGAGATCAAACACAACCGCAAACTGGATCTCAAACAGTTCCTGTATGAGACACAGAATATCGCGCTGGATGAAAATTCCATCATCGATGTACAGGTAAAACGTCTTCATGAGTACAAACGCCAGCAGATGAACGCCCTGTACGCTATTTACAAATACATGGATATCAAGAGCGGCAACAAGCCGAAAACCCCGATCACCATGGTATTCGGTGCAAAGGCTGCACCGGCTTATATCATCGCAAAAGATATCATCCATCTGATCCTGTGCCTGCAGGAGCTGATTGATAACGATCCTGAGGTAAGCCCGTACTTCAAAGTGATTATGCTTGAGAACTACAACGTATCAAAAGCTGCAAAGGTGATCCCGGCAGCAGATATCTCCGAGCAGATCTCCCTGGCATCCAAAGAGGCTTCCGGAACCGGAAACATGAAATTCATGCTGAACGGTGCCCTGACGCTTGGAACAGAAGACGGTGCAAACGTTGAGATTGGCGATCTTGTCGGAAAAGAGAACATCTACATCTTCGGAAAGAAACCGCAGGATGTCATCGACCTGTACGCAGATGCTGCTTACTGCTCAAAAGACATCTATGACGAAGAACCGGAGATTGCAAAGCTGGTTGATTTCATCGTCAGCGATGAGCTTCTTGCTATCGGCGACAAGGTTTGCCTGGAGAGACTCTACAAAGAGATCTTGAACAAAGACTGGTTCATGACGCTGCTCGACCTGAAAGAGTACATCAAGACAAAAGAAAGAGTATACAAAGACTACGAGAACAAAGATGCATGGAACAAGAAGTGCCTGATCAACATCGCAAAAGCAGGCTTCTTCTCCTCCGACCGTACCATTGCACAGTACAACGAGGATATCTGGCATCTGGCATAAGTGCAGAACATGCATACAAAACGCCGCCGCAGACGATTCGGTTCGTCCGCGGCGGCGCTTTTTAATGCAATTTTTATGAAAGATTCAGCCGTCTGCTTAAGATATAGCGGCAGATCAGGAACAGAACAACGCAGAGCACCACGGTGATGATAAGTGTGGAAACCGAGGATGTGGTAACCACAGCAGTCGGTGTGGAGTCCTGGAAAACACGGACGATGCTGATTCCGCCGAAGATCTGGATCACGGTAGTCATGCCGATGTAAGAGAGGACAGCCGTCAGAATTTTGTGGCTGGATACCAGGCTTCCGATGCTGATGGCGGCATAGAACAGAAGAATGCCAAAGAACAGCGAAGCGAAGAAGCCAACGATGGAAAACAGTGCCATACCGATGTGGTTCGTGATGCCGATCAGGGAAAAAGCAGCATCGGCAACACAGGTAATCTGTGCCCAGAGATAGGACAGAAAATTGGAAAAGGTCATGGCCTTGTTGTAAAAAAGCAGGGTGTTTGCGGTAAAATACCGGATTGCGTACGGCAGAAGCAAAAAAGCGAAGGAAGCGAGAACGGAAAGTGCGTTTAAGATGCTCCATGCGCCGAAAACCAGCATTTTGGAGAGAATATGATCCGTTGCCGATACCGGAAGGACGTTGGTCAGATACCCTTCGTCGGTAAAAAGATTTTTATAGTAGCGCTGGATCATCAGCACCTGTGTCATGACGGATGCGGCGATCACAATCAAAACGTACGCAAACAGATAGAGGACGATCAGCAGATCCGGCAGCTCAGAAATCTGGGAAAAGAGGAATCCGGAGCCTCCGAGAGCGCCCATGAAAATGGCGGCACCGTTCAGCAGCGCCATGTTTTTCCAGCATGCTTTCCACTCATGTTTCAGACATTTTTTTAACATTTGAATACCTCCCTGAAATAAGAATCAATCGATTCACCCTCCTGCATCCGGATATCCTCAACCGAGGCGTGCAGTTTTAACTGGCCCTCCTGGATAAAGATGACCTCATCGAGAATATTTTCGACATCGGAAATCAGATGTGTTGAGATGAGGATGGATGCGTCTGGTTCGTAGTTGTTTAAAATCGTAGATAAAATGTAATCGCGTGCTGCCGGATCGACGCCTGCAATCGGCTCGTCGAGGCAGTAGAGCTTTGCGCGGCGGCTCATCGTGAGGATGAGCTGGACTTTCTCTTTCGTTCCCTTCGACATCGTTTTCAAACGGTCCTTCGGGCTGATTTTTAAGGATTCCAGCATGGCATTGGCGCGGGACATGTCAAAGTCCTCAAAGAAATCGCTGTAATACGTTAAAAGATCCGAGACGCGCATCCAGCTGCCGAGATACATTTTATCCGGCAGATAGGAGACGATCCGTTTTGTCTCAATACCGGGATGATTTCCGGCGATGAGGACTTCACCCTCACTCGGGGTCAGCAGTCCGTTCAGCAGCTTTAAGAGCGTCGTCTTTCCGCTTCCGTTGGGCCCCAGCAGTCCGATAATTTTCCCGGAATCCAGGGAAAGGTTGAGATGATCGAGCGCGGTGTGGTTTCCGAAGCGCTTCGTCAGGTCTTTACACGTTACAAGTTCACTCATGATTTTTTTCCTCCTCAATCGTTTCGGCAAGTAGCTGCCGGATTTCCTCCGGGGTTATGCCGAGCTGTTTCATGTGGGCAACAAAAGCAGATACTTCTGCGGCGGCAAGTTCTTTTTTCATCTGATGAATCAACTCCTTATCTTCGGTAATAAAGCGTCCGCTGGTCCGCTGGGAATAGATCAGTCCGCTGCGTTCCAGTTCGGAAAGCGCTTTCTGCATTGTGTTCGGGTTGACGGCGGCCTCCTGCGCGAGATCGCGGACGGACGGAAGCTTATCGCCCGGCTGATAGCGCCCGGTGATGATGTCCATCTGTACCCGCTCGATGATCTGCAGATAGATCGGCCGCGAGGAATCAAGATTCCATGGCATATGGCATTCACTCCTTTTGTACTACTGTATTAATTTGATAGTACAATCATACAATCGTTTTATGGATTTGTCAAGAAAATTAAGAAAAAATTTTAGATTTAGAGGTTAAATTGTGGTAAACTAAGCGTAAGTGCGGCACATTAGTATTAGAAGAAAAACCGCAGAAATGGTTCCGTCTAAAGAGATGGATGAAGGGAGAAATATGGCAGAAATTAAACTGAAAAAAAGAGAAGAGATGGATCCGGCGTACTGCTGGGATCTTTCGAGTTTGTTTGGTAGTGATGAAGAATTTGAGAAAACAGAGCAGGAGCTTGCGAAGAAAATAGAAGCGTTCCGCGCAAAACAGGGAACAATGAAAGAAAGTGCAGAAGCGCTGTATGACGTTCTTTCCGGTCTGGATGACATCAGCCGCGTCTTTTCCAGCCTGTATGTCTATGCAAGCCAGAAATATCACCAGGATATGGGAAATCAGAAGTATCAGGGCTATGCCGGAAAGATGGACAGCATGATGGCTGTTCTTGCGGATGCCTCTTCTTTCGTAGAGCCGGAGATCCTGGAGCTTGACGAGGAGACGGTTACAGAATTTGAAAAAGCATATGAGCCGCTCCGTCTGTACGATCGCATATTAAAAGAAAACTTCCGCAAGAAAGAGCACATTCTCTCGCCGGAGATGGAGGCGGTTCTTGCAAAAGCCGGAGAGATGGCATCCAGCCCGGATCAGATTTTCTCGGCATTTTCGAACGCAGACCTCAGATTCCAGCCGGTCACGGATGAAGAGGAAAATCAGGTTCCACTGAGCCACGGCACCTTCGTCGGATTTTTACAGTCCAAGGACCGCCGGGTCAGAAAAGAAGCGTTTGAGAAGTATTATGCGGAGTATGAAAAACACAAAAACATGCTCGCCGCAACGTTCGGTGCCAATCTGAAACAGGCTGCATTCTTTGCAGATGTAAGAAAATATCCGTCTGCACTGGCTGCATCGCTGGATGGCGGAAATATCCCGGTTTCGGTTTACGACAAGCTGCTCGAGGCGATTCATGCAAAAATGCCGGCGATGTACCGCTACGTGGCACTGCGTAAGAAGCTGCTCGGTGTGGATGAACTTCATATGTATGATGTTTACGTTTCTCTGACGAAAGAGTACGAGCAGAAATATACGTATGAGCAGGCGATCGAGATCGTGAAGAAAGCGCTTGCCGTGCTCGGGGATGATTATGTGGCACTGCTGGACAAGGGCTTTTCGGAGCGCTGGGTGGATGTTTATGAGAACGAAGGAAAAAAGAGCGGTGCTTACTCCTGGGGTTCTTACGATTCCCATCCGTATGTGCTGATGAGCTTTAACGGAAATATCGATTCGGTCTTCACACTGGCGCATGAGATGGGCCATTCGCTGCATTCCTGGTATTCGAACCATACACAGCCGTTTACGTATGCGGAGTACCGCCTCTTTGTCGCTGAGGTGGCATCAACCTGCAACGAGGCACTGCTGATCCGCTATCTGCTGAAGCATGCGAAAGAAAAAGAGGAGAAGATTTTCCTGCTGAATTATTTCCTGGATCAGTTTAAGGGAACGGTGTTCCGCCAGACGATGTTTGCGGAGTTTGAGAAGCGGATTCATGAGAAGATGGCAGAGGAAGGCACGCTGACGGCGGACGGTATTTCGGAGCTGTATCTGTCGATCAACAAGGAGTATTTCGGACCGGATATGATTTCGGATCCGCAGATCGCGCTGGAATGGGCGAGAATTCCGCATTTTTATACACCGTTCTATGTATATCAGTATGCAACGGGATTTTCGGCGGCGATTGCGATCAGCAGCAAGATCCTGGCAGGGGAGCCGGGTATCGTGGAGAAGTACAAACAGTTCTTAAGCGGCGGCTGCTCGATGGATCCGATCGACCTTTTGAAGATCTGCGGCGTCGATATGACGAAGCCGGAGCCTGTGGAAGAGGCGCTGGATGTGTTTGCTTCTTATGTGGAGGAGTTGGAGAAGCTGACTGCGGAAGCGTAAGCACAGGTTTTAAAGTTGCATAAATTTGATGGGAAATATGTGTGAAAAATATACAAAATTTGGCGCGTTTTTCCCTTGAAAAAGTTTTTGGATATGTTACAATATTATTACAGAGTAAAAATGGATGAGCTGGAAATTGAAAAATATTTGCGATTAAGAGGGAGAATTTCCGTATTTCTGTCGAATGCGGAAGATTAAACGTAAATTTTTCGGAATGCGGCTTTGCTCCTGTAAAAATGGGGAGCGGGCCGCGGCCGGCTATGAAAGAAATATTACTGTTCATTCAGCAGTGAACTGTAACAAAAACAGACGGATAGCAGATGAAGTAAGGGTGAGAGTATGAATTTATATGAGGCTATTTTTGTTAGAAAATCAGTAAGGAATTATTGTTTTGATACGCTTCCGCCGCAGACTTTGGATAAGATTTGGGAGCATTATAAGGAGATGCCGGCACTGTTTTCGGGCATCGGTGTGGATATGGCGATTCTGGACAACAGAAAAGGGCAGGAGAGAATGCTCAGTATGTTCAGTGTGAAGGCGCCGTATTATATGGCTTTTTATTCGGAGGAGTCAGAACGATATCTGATGAACGTGGGTTATATTATGGAACAGATGGTGCTGTATCTGTGCAGTATCGGACTGGGAACCTGCTTTATCGGAAGTAATCGTGTGAAAAAGGCGGAGCTTGAGAAGAACGGAAAGCGGCTGGTGGGGATCGTCGCTTTTGGTAAGAGTCATGGTTCGCATACGAGACGGCAAAGTGAAGCAAAGAGACTGCCGCTGGAGGATCTTTGTGTGTTCAAAGAGGTGCCGCGACAGTGGATGACGCAGATGCTGGAAGCGGCGAGACTGTCGCCATCCAGTATGAACAGCCAGCCGTGGAGATTTGTGGTGTATGATAACAGAATTCATATTTTCTCGAAGAAGCACAGTGTGGAGAAACTTCGGAAGTGGGATGAGGTGAATTTCGGGATTATGTTTGCAAATATGATGGTGGCAGCAGAGGAACTGTGGCTGGATGTTGACCTGATCAGACTCGGGGATATTTCGCAGAAAAACTTCTCAAATAATCAGTATGTGCTGAGCGCGATTCTGAAGGCTTAGGGGAGAAAGGATGGACGACCTCGGACGACCTCGTGCGGCTTCGTACCTGCATCGCAGGTACGAAGCCACGCGAGGTCTGACAGTGGGGACGGGGGTAAAGCGGCTGGATCCGCCAGAAGGGCGAAAATTGGGTGAATCGTAGATGTTTTTTGATTTTTTTGAAAAAAATTGAAAATAAGTGTTGACAAATGAGGGAAGTTCCTGTATAGTATCATTTGTAAGGTGCAGCGAGCACTTAACAAGATAAAAAATTAAAAATGCGCGAGTGGCTCAGGGGTGGAGTACAACCTTGCCAAGGTTGGGGTCGCGGGTTCGAATCCCGTCTCGCGCTCTACTGGAAACCGGAATGTGTAAGCATTCCGGTTTTTGCGTTGCGTTGACAAAATATCCGCTTGAATCGGCTGGAGGATGTGGCAAAAGAGTTCGAGCAGGAGCGTGCTTAAAAAATATTTCCGCAATTTAAAAAAATACATCTGCTCAGGGAGTACCTTGATCAGATGTATTTTTACTTACAGGAAACATCGTTGAATTTTCCTGTACGCAACATATCAAAAACCGAATTCCTGCTACAGGACAATGAAATTAATAATTGGCTTTATAGGAATTTCTTTTTTCCGCCGTCACACGGTGCATCCGCTCCGCCATCACAACCATCAGAATCAAAATGGCCATCAGGAATACCGGATACAGTCCGAAGGAAATATGCTGGCCGAGAACGCCGAAAACCGGCGGCATCAGGCAGGTTCCGACGTAGGCAAAGGCCATCTGGATGCCGATGATTCCCTGGCTTAAGTCAGCACCGAAGTTTGCCGGTGTCTCGTGAATGATGGAAGGATAAATCGGCGCACAGCCAAGCCCGATCAGGATCAGGCCAATAAACAGAAGGGAATCGCCAAGCGGCAGCAGCATCAGAATCGTGCCGACTGCGATCACAGCCTGTCCGAGCCGGATCATTTTCTGGTCATTTAATTTCATCGTGATGAAACCGCAGAAGAACCGTCCGATCGTGATGCCAATGTAGAACAGGCTTGCCCAGCTTGCTGCGCGTTTTGCATCAATGCCGCGGAACAAAGTACAGTAGCTTGCAGCCCACATGCCGGCAGTAGATTCTACTGCGCAGTAGCAGAAAAAGCAGGTCAGAACCTCTTTGACACCGGGAACGCGGATCAGGCGGGAAAAACTTCTCTGCTCCGGAACGGAGTTCTCATCTGCAGAAGCATCAGCAGATGGTTTCTGCCAGAGAGGAAGACTGAAAAATAAAATCAGAGTCAGCACAATCTGGAACAGGGCGATGGTACGGTAGCCGTTGTTCCAGGTGGAATGATTGATGGCATATCCCATGACGACCGGACCGGTGCTGCATCCGACGCCCCACATACAGTGCAGCCAGCTCATATGGCGGGCTTTGTAGTGCAGGGCAACGTAGTTGTTCAGGGCTGCGTCCACGCTTCCGGCGCCGAGACCATAGGGGATACCCCAGAGGCAGAGAGCGAGAAAAGAGTGGCTGACGGAGAATCCAAACAGCGCCACTGCTGTTGTGAGAACGCTTACTGCCGTGATTTTTCCGGTGCCGAAGCGGGTATTCAGACGGTCGCTGTTCAAACTGGATACGATTGTTCCGGCGGCAATAATCATAGAAATGATGCCGGCAGAAGAAACAGAAGTTCCAAGCTCCTGATACATGACCGGCCACGCTGAGCCGAGCAGAGAATCCGGCAGTCCGAGACTGATGAATGCCAGATAAATGACTGGTAACAAAAGTGAAACCATGGTAAAAACCTCCTCTTAAGAAAAGATAAAATAAGAATGAATCGTTTTCTTGCGTTTAACGCAAAACCAAGATTCATAAGCAGTTTTAAAGTATCATAACCGATAAAAAGAATCAATACTTTCTTTTTTTGATTTTACAGTAAAATCTTTGTGGAAAAAGCTGTAAATTTATTTATTAATGTAGATTATTTTTTATATCAAATTTATTAGTTGTACTTTACAGTACGGAGAAGATCGTGGTACACTAAAAGAAGACTGGCTGCGGTTCCCGCATCGGTGAACAGTAACCGGGCATCCCGGTTTGCCGGGGCATTCATATTTAAGAGAACCCAAGGGAGAAAAAATACACAAAGAGAGGTAGACAAGAAATGGGAGGCTTTTTTGGAGTTGCATCAAGAAAAGACTGTACACTGGAACTGTTTTATGGAGTAGACTATCACTCACATCTCGGAACAAGAAGAGGCGGTATGGCGACATACGGAGCAAATGGCTTTTCACGTGCTATCCACAACATTGAAAATTCACCGTTCCGTACAAAATTTGAGCGTGATGTGGAAGAAATGGAGGGAAACCTCGGCATTGGCTGCATTTCCGACTATGAACCGCAGCCGCTTTTGATCCAGTCACACCTTGGAAGCTTTGCGATTACCACGGTTGGAAAAATTAACAACATGGATCAGCTTTTAAAAGAGGTTTACGGCAACGGCCGCACCCATTTCCAGGAGATGAGCACCGGTCAGATCAATGCAACCGAGCTTGCGGCATCTCTGATCTGCAGTGAAAAGACGATTCCGGAGGGCATCCGCCATCTGCAGGATGTTGTAGACGGTTCCATGACGTTGCTGCTGCTGACAAAAGACGGTATCTACGCTGCGCGCGATAAAAAAGGCCGCACCCCGCTTGTTATTGGAAAGAAAGAGGGAGCGTACTGCGCATCCTTTGAAAATTTTGCATATCTGAACCTGGGTTACACGGATTACCATGAACTCGGACCGGGTGAGATTGACTTTATTACACCGGAGAGCGTCGAGATGCTCGTGCCGCCACAGGAAGAGATGAAGATCTGTTCCTTCCTATGGGTTTACTATGGTTACCCGACTGCGTCCTACGAGGGAATTAATGTCGAGGAGATGCGGTATCACTGCGGTGCCATGCTTGCCAAACGTGATGCGGGAAGCAATGTCCACCCGGATCTCATTGCAGGCGTGCCGGATTCCGGAATTGCCCATGCAATCGGCTATGCGAATGAGTCCAAAGTTCCGTTTGCAAGACCATTCATCAAATATACCCCGACCTGGCCACGCTCCTTTATGCCGACAAATCAGGAACAGAGAAATCTGATTGCCCGAATGAAGCTGATCCCGGTGCAGGCACTGATCGATCAGAAAAAACTGCTGCTGATCGACGACTCCATCGTGCGCGGTACGCAGCTCCGTGAGACAACGGAATTTTTATATCAGAGCGGTGCAAAAGAAGTTCATGTCCGCCCGGCGTGCCCGCCGCTGTTGTATGGCTGCAAATTCCTGAATTTCTCTCGCTCCAAATCCGAGCTGGATCTGATCACCAGACGGATTATTCTGGAAAAAGAGGGAGAAAACGCAGAGAAAGTACTGGAAGAGTATGCAGATCCGAAGAGTGACCGCTACGAGTCCATGTGTCAGGAAATCTGCCGCCGTCAGAATTTCACCAGCCTCAGGTATCACCGTCTGGACGATCTGGTAGAGTCGATCGGACTGCCGAAATGCAAAATGTGTACCTATTGCTTTGACGGAAAAGAATAAACAGGTTATAATGGTTTTTAAACAGGCCAGCTGACAGAAAAATAAGAGTCTGTCGGCTGGCTTTTTTTCTGTAGGAAAAAGAAGAAAAATATATTGGGGGCTTACCTATGGGAATTAGTATTCTGATTGTAGATGATGATAAGCTTCTGGTGGAAAAGCTGGAAGAAACCGTCAACTGGAGCGGAATTGGAATTGATATGGTATTTACGGCAAACAACATCCGCCAGGCGCAGAAGCTGCTGGAAGAGTATCCGATTGAAATGCTGCTGTGTGACATTGATATGCCGCAGGGGAACGGGCTGGAGCTTCTGGAATGGATCCGGTACAAAAAGCTGGATATCGAATGTACCTTCCTGAGCAGCTATGCAAATTTCGCGTATGCGCAGATGGCGCTGAAGCTGTCATCAAGGGAATATCTGTTAAAACCGATTTCCAATGCGGATCTGGAAACAGCGCTGCGCAGAATTGTCGGGATTGTGCAGGAAAAACATCAAAAACAGAAGAAACAGGAGAAAAAAGGAGAGAATGAAAAGCAATTCTGGGAGGATCTTCTGGTTCAGTGTCTGCAGGAGGAGTATTGGATTGAAAGGGCAAAAAAGAGCGGATATTGTACTCCGGATGAGACCTTCCGTCTGATTCTGCTGCGGGTACTGGAAATTCCGGATAAGGAACATTATAAAAAAGAGATCAGCTTATATAATTTTGTGATTACAAATGTTCTGACGGAATATGTGGAAACAACAGAAATGCAACTGGAAACCGTGGTACATGTCAGTGATCTGGAATGGGCAGTTGTGTTGCGAAATCACGGAAGTGCGATGGGAACGCAGGAGGAACTGGCAGGACTGCGGACCTGTCTGGCGGGCGCGTTTCCGGCAAGATTCTGCATGTACATGGGAAAACCGGCGGTACTGGATGAGATTTCAAAGAGCCGCGATCAGCTCGAAGAGATGGAAAAGTATGTAGTGCCGGATGAAACAGGGATTCTGTATGAGACACGCTGGTCTTTCGTAGAGCGTGATTATCAGGAAGTGCCGTGGAAAACGTATCTGGCTGAGATGGAGCGATCCGATTCCCTTGCGGCTGTGCGGGAAAAGCTGCAGGAATATCTGAGAAAGCGTGAGAAAAGCGGCGGTCTGCGAAAAGATTTCACAAGTCGTTTTTTTGAAGAAATGATACAGAATATATATGTTTATTTAAAAGAAAGCAATATCGTTTTCGGACAGATTTTTGACAGTGAAGAGTATGAAACGAAACGGAGAGAGGCGGTTCTCTCTGTGGTAGGTGCCCATGCGTTCATCGATTATCTGTTTGATGTGCTGGAAGGTCAGAAAAAGAACGAATCCCGCAGTGACAATGTGGTGGAGCAGCTAAAAGACTATATCGAACAGAATCTGAACGAGGATCTTTCAAGATCCGTGCTTGCAGGAAAAGTGTTCCTCTCAGAGGACTACGTTTCCAAAATTTTTATGAAAACAACGGGAATGTCGCTTCCGAATTATATTGCCGAGCGGCGCATTGAGCGGGCCAAGGAGTATTTACGCAGTTCCTCACTTCCGATCAGCAAAATTGCGATGGAAGTCGGCTATGGAAATTTTTCTTATTTCAGTAAAACGTTCCGGGAGCTGGTCGGATGTACACCAAATGAGTACCGGAGCAGACAAAAATAACAAAAAAACGATGTCAATAACAAAAAAACGTTCTGCTTAAAAAAGAGATGTGAAAAGACATCTCTTTTTTAATATACAGACTGCCGGAAAATGATAGAAAAACACCCATCTTTTTTGTATAATATGTTCATCGGTTGAAACGAGAGCATGAAAAAGAAAAATTGTAACGATTCAGAGCCATGCGAAATGGAAGAAAAATCGAGATGGGACTCTGAACAGTTACGAAAAATTTAAAGGAAAGAAGGGATGATATGTGAGCGCCAACCATAGTAAAACCAAAAAGAAGAGCTCTATAGGATTTGTAGAGGGAGTGAGAAGAAGCAGGCCATTATACTTACTGATGCTTCCTTCTATCATCATTTTTGCACTGTTTACGTACTATCCGATGTACGGAATTGTGATTGCATTTAAAAACTTTACACCTGCGGATGGAATTATGGGAAGCAGCTGGGCTGGACTGAAATACTTCAAACAGTACTTTAACTCCTATCAGTTCGGTCTGACCATCAAAAACACAATCATCATCAGTCTTTACACCATCGCGGTAACATTCCCGCTTCCGGTTATCATGGGACTGCTGGTTAACCAGATGAAGGCACAGAAGTTTAAAAAGTTCTTCCAGGTATCAACCTACCTGCCGCACTTCATCTCTACCGTTGTTATGGCCGGAATGTTGATCCTGTTCCTCTCCCCGAGTACAGGTATTATCGCAAAGCTGGTCGGACTGCTTGGATTCAAGCTCCCGAACCTGATGGGAAGCGCAAAAGCATTCCCGCACATTTATGTATGGTCTGAGGCATGGCAGCATGTAGGATGGGACAGTATCCTCTATATCGCAACACTTTCCTCTGTAGACCCGACCCTGTATGAAGCGGCAACAATGGACGGCGCCAACAAATGGCACAAAATGATCCACATCGACGTTCCGGCTCTGCTGCCGACGGCAACCATCATGTTTATCATGAGAATGGGAAGCGTCATGAGCGTTGGATTTGAGAAGGTTTACCTGCTGCAGAATACACTGAACAGTACCTCAAGTGAGATCATTTCCACCTATGTGTATAAGATGGGTCTTGTGAGCAGCCAGTACAGCCTTTCCGCTGCAATTGGCCTGTTTAACAACATTATCAACCTGGTTCTTCTTCTGGCAGTCAACTTCATTTCCAGTAAAATGAGTGATACCTCACTGATCTGACAGAATTTTGAGCCTACATAGGAATGGAGAGCAAAGATATGAGTAAAGCAAAAGCAGTATCAACAAATAGAGTAAAAAAATCCAGAGAAGACTGGATTTTCGATATCATCCTGTATACGATCGGCGTGCTTCTGATCATCATTACCCTGTATCCGATGTACTTCATCGTCATTGCATCGTTCAGTGATCCGGCAGCCGTATCCAACGGACAGATTATGTTCCTTCCAAAAGGAGTTAACTTCAAAGGGTATAAGCAGCTGGCGAGCTACGCAAAGCTGTGGACCGGCTACCGGAATACGATTGCTTACGTAATTATGGGAACGCTTGTGACACTCGTTGTCAATATTCCGGCTTCCTACGCGCTTTCCAGAAAGCATTTATATGGAAGAAGATTTTTCACAGCATTTTACCTGATCCCGATGTTCTTCACCGGCGGTCTGATTCCGACCTACCTGGCAGTACAGAGATTTCATCTGCTGGACACCTTCTGGGTTATGGTTGTTCCGTTCTCCGTTGTAACGTATTACATCATCGTAGGACGAACGTTCTTCAACAACAGTATCCCGGAGGATCTCTGGGAGGCGGCGCAGCTCGATGGATGTGGATACCTTGGATTCTTCTTCAAGATTGTTCTCCCGCTTTCCAAAGCCGTTATCGCTGTTATTGCCCTGTGGGCAGCAGTAGGACAGTGGAACTCCTACTTTAATGCATTGATTTATATCCGAAGCGAAAGTCTGCAGCCGCTGCAGATTGTCCTTCGAAGCATTCTGGTCGGCAATCAGACCATGAGTGCCATGAGTACCGGCGCTGCAGCCGTCGAGGCAAAGCAGATGGCCGACCTCATCAAATACGCGATCATCGTGGTTTCCTCCGCGCCGATCATGTGTATGTACCCGTTAGTGCAGAAATACTTCAATCAGGGTGTTATGCTCGGATCACTAAAAGGCTGATCCTGCGGACAGGAGAGAAGTATTGCAAATAAAAAATCATAAAGGAGAGATGATGATGCGAAAGAAAACAAAAATGGCCTGGAGCGTTGCTCTTTCGGCCGCAATGGCAGCTGGACTGCTTGCAGGATGTGGAAGTAATGGAGGAACGGAAAGTAAGAGTGGAAGCACTGCAGCAAGTTCTGCCAAGACAGAATCTTCTGCCAGTGACACGACAGATACCAGTGACCGCCCAACCTACAAAATTGCAACGGTAAGATGGACCGATACCTGGCCGACCGATTTCCTGCATGAAGGCGTCATGAAGGAAATCGAGGACAAGATGAATATCAACATCGACTGGCAGGTTTATTACAACAGTGACTGGTCCGAGCAGAAATCTCTGCTGCTGGCTTCCGGAGACCTCCCGGATGCATTCCTTGGATCTATCTGCTTAACACAGGCAGATATGGCACAGAACAAATCGGCATTCCTGGATCTGACAGATCTGATCGAAAAAGATATGCCAAACCTGAAAGCAGCCTTTGAGGCTGATCCGGAACTGAAAGCAGTCTGCACCAGCCGTGACGGAAGAATCTACAGCTTACCGAAGAAGCTTCCGCTTCGTCCGAAGGTTTGCGGCGATGTTATGTGCATCAACCAGGAATGGCTGGATAACTTAGGACTGGAAACTCCGAAGACCTATAAAGAACTGGAAGAGGTTCTTGTTAAATTTGCGACAGAAGATGCTGACGGCGATGGCGATCCAACCAATGAGATCGGTATCACAAATGCAGCAAGCAGCGGACTGTTAAGCGGTGATCTGCGCCACATCCTTTCCCCGTTCGGAACCATGGTAAGCCGTGACGGAAACTACATGGGACTGAATGGCGAAGGAAAACCGGTCTTCATGCCGATGGAAGAAAATTACAAAGAAGCAGTAAAATGGATGCGTCAGTTATGGGAAGAGGGCGTTGTTGACCCAGAGTACTTCACACAGGATGGCTCCATGCAGACAGCAAAACAGCAGGCTGATGGCGGTTCTCAGGTAGGTCTTATCTTTGGATGGACTGCAGACGCTCAGGTTGGTCCGAACGTAAATCAGTTTAAGACTCTTGAGGCAGTAGAAGGCTACGATGGAAACCACTACGTAGAAGCAGCAACCAATTACCTTGATATCTCCGACCGTGAGCTCATGATCTCCAAAGACTGTAAAGATCCTGACACCCTGCTGAAATGGGCAGATGAATTTTACACCGATCTTGCATCGTTACAGACCTTCTATGGTTCCGTTGGAAGCCAGATCACAGACAATGGCGACGGAACCTACAATGTAGATGTACCAAGCGATGGATCTTCTCTGGATACCTCTGCATGGTCCAACTCCTTACGTGATTTCGGTCCGAAATACATGAACGAGGATTTCTATGACAAAGTTTCTCTTCCGGAGGATCAGGGCGACGGTGTCAAACTGGCCGATGATGCAATCAATGAGAAATACGTTGATACTGAGAAAAACTGCGGATTCCCGATGGTTCAGTATACCGACGAAGACCTTTCCAGAATCACGGCAATCGGAACCGATATCTACAAATACGTAGAAGCACAGTATGCTCACTGGGTAGTAGACGGCGGCATCGATGATGAATGGGATTCCTACATCGATCAGCTGAAAGCTATGGGTATTGATGAGTTCCTCCAGATTCAGACAGATGCTTACAATGCATACAAAGAAAATCTGGCAAAATAAACAGAAAAAATATTACCTGTAAGAAGCAGGCGTTGATCCGGCGGGTCAATGTCTGAGGTGCAAAACAGCAGGAGAAACGGCAGGCCAGAAATGACCTGCCGTTTTTGAAAAAAGGAGGATTTTTACATGTTTTGGGAAAAAGAGGGTAAGTTAATTTATTCTTACGATGGCGAGACCGTCTGCATCGAAGCGTGGGGAAAAGATGCACTGCGTGTGCGCGCGACAAAAAATCGAAGCTTTACCGGCCGCGACTGGGCGCTGGAAGCAAAGGACGCGCATGCGGGAGAGGTTGAAATCTTTGAGGATCCATCAGCAAAAGGCGGAGCCTTTGCCAATATGTACGAGGGAACGGATACTTCCTACGGAAAAATCACAAATGGAAAGCTTCATGCAGTGATCGATTCCGGCAGCGTCATTACGTTCTATCATGAGGATGGAAGAGTTCTGTTAAAGGAGCATTTCCGCCGTCTGCGCGATGAGGAAAGCATGCCGCTCAACATCATGGGACGCGAGTACAGCAACGGCGTCGGGGATAATTTCCGTATTGTAACGCGGTTTGTAGCAAGAAAAGGTGAGAAAATCTTCGGAATGGGACAGTATCAGCAGCATGAGCTGGATCTGAAGGGCTGTATGCTGGAGCTGGCACAGAGAAACTCACAGGTCAGTGTTCCGTTTTATCTTTCCAGTATCGGCTACGGCTTCTTATGGAACAATCCGGGCGTCGGACAGGTGATGTTTGCGAATAATGGAACGGAATGGGTAACAGAATCCGGGAAAGAAATCGATTATCTTGTGATTGCAGGTGATACGCCTGCCGAGATCGAGGAGAATTATATGACGCTGACCGGAAAACCGCCGATGATGCCGGAGTACGGTATGGGCTTCTGGCAGTGCAAGCTCCGCTACTGGAACCAGGAGCAGCTCTTGTCTGTAGCAAGAAAATACAAAGAGCTTGGCATACCGCTTGATGTGATTATCGTCGATTTCTTCCACTGGACGAAGCAGGGCGAGTTCAAATTTGATCCGAAATACTGGCCGGATGTGCCGGGCATGTGCCGCGAATTAAAGGAGATGGGAATTCAGGTTGTTGTGTCGGTATGGCCGACCGTTGACATTTATTCCGAAAACTTCGAGGAGATGAAAGAGAAGGGCTATCTGGTTCGCACGGAGCACGGTGTACCGCTGACGATGCTCTGCGGCGGAAATGAAGTTTTCTTCGATGCGACTAACCCGGATGCAAGAACATATGTCTGGGAGAAGATCAAGAAAAATTATTATGATCAGGGTGCCAAGCTCTTCTGGCTGGATGTGGCAGAGCCGGAATACAGCGTTTATGATTTCAAGAACTACCGTTATCAGCTCGGAAGCGTACAGGAGGTCGGAAATATTTATCCGAAATATTATCTGAAAGCGTTCTATGACGGCATGACGGCAGAAGGCGATACCATGCCGATCAGCCTGATCCGTTCTGCCTGGGCAGGCAGCGCAAAATACGGTGCGCTTGTCTGGTCGGGCGATATTGTAAGCTCCTTTGAGTGCTTCCAACGCCAGGTACAGGCCGGCCTTAACATGGCAATTGCCGGTATTCCGTGGTGGACGACCGACATCGGCGGCTTCCACGGCGCGAGAACGGACGACCCGGATTTCCACCGTCTGTATATCCGCTGGTTTGAGTATGGCTGCTTCTGCCCTGTCATGCGTCTGCACGGAAACCGTAACCCGCAGGAGGGCTACGGCGCAGAGCAGATTGGTTCCGGAAGCGACAATGAGATCTGGAGCTTTGGCGATGAGGCATATGAGATTTCAAAGAAATACATTTTCCTGCGTGAGCGCCTGAGAGATTATATCCGGGTACAGATGAAGAAAGCACATGAGGACGGAACCCCGGTGATGCGGCCTGTTTTCTATGATTTCCCGGCCGATCAGGAAAGCTGGAATGTGGAGGACGCTTATCTGTTTGGACCGGATCTCTATGTTGCACCTGTGATGGAGGATCACGTAACGGAGCGCGAGGTTTATCTCCCGGATGGAACAGCATGGTTTAACGCATGGACCGGAGAAAAGTATGAGGGAGGACAGAAGGTAACGGTTGCTGCACCGCTGGATACTATTCCGGTATTCGTAAAAGAAGGAGCGGATGCAGAAAAGCTGCTGAACATTTTCTCTGAATAAGAGAATGTTACCGCTCACCGGTACCAGGCGAACGGTAACAAAGAATCATGTTCTCACCATGTAAAGCACGGACTCTGCATGGACAAAGCCCAAAAATGTGATATAATGGGCTGTGTTACAAAGAACATAGTTGCAAATATATTCCGTGAGTGTAAAACGACTGCCGGAGCTGCGCGGTAAGGTGCGGCGTCCGGCAGTCGCTCTGCAGACAGAAAAAAAGGAGGGGTGGATGCGCTTATGAATCTCTGGCAGAAAGGAAAACGAAGGATGCTGCGCAGCGTTCGAATACGCAGTTTGAAGGATACGTCCCTGCGGCTTGGAACTCCGGTTTTTCTGGTCCTGATGGGGCTTGTTGTCTGCCTGCTCTGGGGCGTTTGGGAAAACCGCAAGCTGGCAGATAAATATATTGCCGATACGGCAAAGCTCTATGTCGATCAGATCAACCGTGATATGTCGCAGATCAACAGTGAACTGATCTATCTGCTGGATTCTGACAGCAACATCAAAGAAATCCCGGATCAGATAACATCGACAGATGCTCAGTATTATGAAATGGAGCAGACGCTGCGGGAGCGAAACCGCGTGCTGAAGATCCGTTACCATGAGATACAGACCTTCTTTGTCTACGGCCAGAAAGCCAATGTTCTGATTACGGACAGCGGAACTATGTTTACCGAGAGTAAGGGAATGACAACGCTGAATCAGATGCTGATGTCCTATCTGCAGATTATGACATCCAAGGATTCGATCAGCACACAATGGACCGTGATTACGTTTGGCGACGACGACTATATTGTCGGCTGGTACGCGAAAAACAAAAAAGTTATCGGCTGCGTCATCAATCTGAATCTGATTTTCCGGACCATCCGCGCCAAAACAGAGGAGTATGATGTCATTCCGTTTATGGTAGATGCCAGAGGGCGCGTGATGACGCAGGCAGACACATCGGAAAAATATAAGAATGAGATTATCGATTTTTCCAAAGCGGGAAAGAAAAAGGAGAAAAATGCGACGGTCTATTCCTACCAGCTTGGCACGGTCGGAAAAATCAATCTTATGGTTCTTCCGGGAGGAGGTATTCTTGAGAATGTACTGATTATGCAGATTGCATTCGTCGTCCTGATCGCGGTTCTTCTGCTTGTCTGCGCACTGGAAATTACAGCATATTACCACCGGATTCTGGAACCGCTGGAAAAATTCGGACAAAAACTGGAGGAGCTGGAAAAAGAACAGAGTCTGAATGACGATGGAAGCAACAATCTGTTAGAGCTGGAGTCTGTGAGCGGCAAATTCAAGGAACTGCTGCGGAAAATACAGGGATTGAAAATTGCAATCTACGAAAAAGAGCTTGCCGAACAGAAAGCCGAGCTGGAATACACGCAGGAACAGATCAAGCCACATTTTTTCCTGAACTGCCTGAGCCTGATTCATGGCATTGCAGATAAGAATAATGAGGGAGAGATTGTGGAAATTACAACGGTGCTGTCGGATTATATGCGCTATATTTTTCAGGATTCCAAGAAACAGCGGAATGTGGAGGAAGAGCTGGAACACATTGAGGCATATATCCGCATCCAGAAGCTGCGGTACGGAGAAGAAGCCTTTTCCTTTGAAGCGACGATGGACGGTGATATCGGAGAATGGAAGGTTCCGTCTCTCCTGTTGCAGACACTGGTGGAAAACTCCGTAGTACACGGTGTATCCCTGGACCGGAAGAGCGAGATTTCCCTGTATCTGACAAATGAAACGTATGAAGACGGCGAGTACCTCTACATTTGCATTTCCGATACCGGAAACGGATTCTCAAAAGAAGCATTGGATGCGATCGAACATGACACGCCGATCATCTATCACGGCCGCCACCATGTCGGCATTTCCAATATCAAACGCCGTCTGGCACTGATGTACGGCGAACGGGCGAGCATTACGTGCTCCAATATGGATGAAAATTACGGAGCAGTCGTAGAGGTGCGGCTGCCGAAAACAGAATAAAGTGAAAAGAAAAAAGGCGGGAACCCGGAGAAACATAGAGGGTTCCCGCCTTTTTGCATGAAAAAACTGCAGGAGTTTCCGGAACCTGATGGCTCCGGGAAGCTCCTGCAAAGGGGAAGATGATTCAAAAACTGTTTTCTGTATCAGATACGGGAAACTCCGTCATCGGTATAACGCTCATAGGAAGCGCCTTCGTATCCGACCATGCGGATGCTTTCCTCTTTGATATCCGGTACAGATTCTGCAAAATCGGCAACCGGGATTGCGCAGCCTTTGCGGATGAAGAGCGGAACCTCATTCAGAGCAACTTCTACATAGTGGATACCTTTCGGAAGAATCTCCTGGAACATGTTTCCATTGCCGAGGAATTTTACAAACATCATTTCTTCCGGCAGATATACGTAACGGCCGATGGCATTCTGGGTGTAAACCGGTGCAATCATGATCTCGTTACCGATCATCAACTGATCTTCTGTATTTCTTGCCAGCTTGTCGTCCGGATAAACGAAGGCAAGCGGTTTGAAGTACATATCGTCGTTTAAAGCAGCCTTCATGTACTCGCTGTACAGATACGGAACGAGGCGGTAGCGGACGCCGATGACGTTGCGGAAGTCCTCGATATGCTCAAACTGGTAAGGTTCCTGCTCACGTGTTCCGAGTGCAGCATGGTTTCTCATCAGAGGAGTGAAAACACCAAGTGCCAGCCAGCGGAGCAGCAGGTCTCTTGTGGTATTTGCACCGAATCCGCCGAGGTCGGCTCCGGTATAGAGGAAACCGCACATGTTGAGGGACGGCATCATCTTCAGGTTCAGCAGGATGTGTGACCACCACGAGCAGTTGTCTCCGGTCCAGATTCCACCGTAACGGTGCATGCCGATGTAGGAAGAACGGGAGAACATCAGGATTCGCTTATCCGGGGAAATTCGTTCAAAAGCTTCACCGGCAGAACGGGTCATGTTGTAGCCAAACAGATTATGTACCTTGTCATGGCGGACCTGTTCGCCGTTTACGTTGTGATAGAAGCGTTTATAGTCCTCATGGTTGTTTGCCAGTGCCTGAAGCTTTCCGCCTACCATGTAGTGCGGAACCTCCGGGTCACCTTCCACATATTTCTTTGCAGTCTCCTTGAAATCAGCAAGGCCTTCCTGGGAATAGAAGATGGATGGCTCGTTCATGTCATTCCAGAAGGCATCGATTCCCTTGGAAACGAGAACATCGTATTTGTCACCAAACCATTTTCTGGCATCTGCATTTAAGACATCCGGGAAGTGAGTCCAGCCTGGCCATACAGTAGCTTCGAAGTAGGAGCCATCCTCGCGGCGGCAGAAGTAGCCTTTTTCACAGCCCTCTTCGTAAATGTCATAACCCTCTTCGACTTTCACACCGGCATCGATGATCGGAACGAGATGGATCTTTTCTTTTTTCATATCCTGTACAAATCCCTCGAAATCCGGGAAACGTTCTTCATTTACGGTGAAGTCCTTGTAATCCTGCATGTAGTCAATATCCATGTAAACCATATCGAGCGGCACATGGTTTTCGCGGTATTTTTTCACTACCGTGCGGAAATCATCCTCTGTTTTGTAGCCCCAGCGGCTCTGACCGTAACCGAAAGCAAACTTCGGAGCAATGTAGCTGCGTCCGATAATGCCACGGAACTGTTTTACGATATCAAGATCGGAATCACCGGTGATCATGTAAACGTAGAGATCTGCGTTTTCGCAGGAAACGGTCATCGTATCGGAAGTTGTGTAGCCGATATCGAAACGCAGGGTGCCCGGATAATCGAAGAAGAATCCTACGTGTGTCTTGCCGGAGATGATGATGAAGTTGTGTGCTGCATACAGAGAGGTTTTGCTCTCTACGTGGTTTGGATCATCAGCGCAGTCACTGATGTAAAGAAAGCCGCGTTTGTTGATACCGCGGTTGGCTTCGCCAAGTCCGAATACCATGTCATCGTCAGCAAGCTTTGTGGTGAAGGAAAAGCCGTTCTCGGTGGAGAAGGTACCGTAATCCGGGTTTCCTTCGGAAGAGGGGATCTCTTTTACAACGGCTTCGGTTTCAAATGGGGTTCCGTAGACAAATTTTTTTACCATGTCATCCTCCTTGTAACATAAATGGAAAATATAGTGTTTTGGTGAGGTTTAGCGCAACACCTTTATAATTTTATTATAACAGGGATCAGGAAAATGTCTAGCAAAAATCATCCTTTTTTTAACCGAATCAAGTAAGTCCCCTGCTTCCATTGCGAAAAGCAATAAGCAGTGGGTGGGGACTTGCTTGTATCAGGAGTGGTACAAGCCACTCCTGATAAGCTGCGAAGCAGCTATTCGGTTATGAGCAAGTAGCGAAGCGGATTGCGAATATCCGCTTTGACCAAAAAACGCGGTAACTGCGCAGAGTCATGCGAAATGGAAGAAAAATCAGTCTTTTTCGGAAGCTTCGGCTGATGTTTTCTCTTCTGTGCGTTTTCGGAAATCCCGGGGGCTGCAGCTGTAGGTACGAAGGAAGATTTTGGAATAGTAGCTCTGATGATTGAAGCCGCATGCAGTACAAATTTCCGCGATTGACAGTTTCGTATTGTTTAAAAGATGGCAGCTCACCTCCAGGCGGTAATGGTTCAGAAAATCGATCGGACTCTGGTTCAGATAACGACGGAAAATCTGACAGCACTTGTTGCGGCAGACTTTTCCGGCGGCCGCAATTTCGTCGAGATTGATGGACTCGCTGTAGTGGCTGTAAATATAAGACACCATATCACGCTGTACGAGAAGATCCGGCTCCTTCGGTTTTGCGGCCGCCTCATTTGGCATCATCGGATGGCTGCGCAAAAGACGGCACCATAAAAGCGATAGAAGTGCGGCGGCTTCTATTTCATAGGCGGCCGGATGCTCTTTTTTAATGCGGAGAATTTCAGGAAAAAGCTGCAGTGCTTCGGCATCCTCCGGAAACTCCGGTTTTAAATGAAGATATTCCAGAGACGGATTCGAGAGGACCGGTGCAATATACGACTGGTACAGAACACTGTTCGTGATGAAAATTTTGGGATGACACAGAATACGGATAAAATCGCAGTCCTGCCCGTTTTCGGAATATCCGTAGTGCATTTGGCGGGAATTGACCATGAGTGCTTCACCGGTGTTTAATAGAACACGTTTTCCATTCATATAATAGTTCATCTGTCCGGAGCGGATATACACCCATTCGATGTCTTCATGCCAGTGGCAAAGTGCCCTGTGATTCGGGTAGGCGGAAAGAAGTCCTTCCCGAATAGAAAGCGGAATGCCGACTTCATCGTAACGGACGATTTCAGATGCATCCCGCATGATTTTTGTTATAGGATCATTGACCATAAAAAGCTCCTCTTTCGTCTTGTTAAAAAATACAATAATTATAAAATACGGAATGTTGTCATTGAAAAAACGCTAAATTCGAGATAATATGATTATAACATATCATAATGTTGAGGTCAAAAGGTGTTTAGCCCACTTTGATACTATAGCAATCGTCGAAAACAATATGCACAAAGAAAAGGAGAAAAGGGAAAAACATGAATCAGGTAGAACGAAGAAAAAAACAGATGGAGCGTTTGTAAATCCGCCGTTTTACTGCGATTACGGAAAAAATATCGAGGTCGGTAAAAACTTCTTTGCAAATTATAATTGTATGATTATCGATGTGGCAAAGGTTACCATTGGGGAGAACTGTATGATGGCGCCGAATGTTGCAATTTATACCGCTGGTCATCCAATTCATCCGGCAGCAAGAAATTCTGCTTATGAATATGGGATTGAGGTAACGATCGGTGATAATGTATGGCTTGGCGGAAACACGGTTGTTGTGCCGGGGGTACATATCGGAAGTAATGTGGTTATCGGAGCAGGAAGCGTCGTGACAAAAGATATTCCGGACTGGAGCGTTGCCGTGGGAAATCCGTGCCGTGTGGTAAAAAAGATTACAGAAGAAGATAAACAGTATTATTTCAAGGACAGAAAATTTGATGATGAGGCATGGGAAGTCATCAAAGATCTGTAAAAACGAAAAGCTTTCTTGGGCAGTCATGCGATGAAAAAACTCTGTACCGTATCCATCTGGGAATTTCCGGGGATGCGATGCAGAGTTTTTTACTTTACCTATGCGATAGGAGACAGGAAATTCTGCCGGATTTTGCTATGGCAAAAAAAATGTGAATCCTGTTTTTGGGCAACAAAAAATGCCCAGAGCCGGAATCGAACCAGCGACACGAGGATTTTCAGTCCTCTGCTCTACCAACTGAGCTATCTGGGCATTTGGATTTCCTGTTGGAAACCTTTGTTAATATAACATGAATTCACGAAAATTGCAACTGTTTTGTTGGAAATCGTGAAAAAATTGTGCTTTTGGGGGAATGGCGGTGTATTTTCGTTCGAGAATGTGGTAGTATAAAAGATATGCAAAGAGGAAGCAAGGAGAAGTATTAAAAAGATTATGAAAATTATTCTGACTGCGGTCAACGCAAAATATATTCATTCCAATCTCGCAGTTTACACGCTGCAGGCGAGCGCGGAGAAAGCCGGTGTGTTCCCGGAGATCCGTGAGTTTACGATCAACCAGTCAAAAGATTCCATGCTGCGGAGTCTGTTTCTGGCGCATGCGGATGTCGTCTGTGTGTCGTGTTATATCTGGAACATATCTATTGTGGAAGATTTGATTACAGAATATCACAAAATCAGCCCGGAAACGAAGATCTGGCTTGGTGGGCCGGAGGTGTCGTACCACGCGGAGGAGATGCTGGAGCAGTATCCGTTCCTTGACGGAATCATGAAGGGTGAGGGCGAAATTACCTTCCGTGAACTGGCAGTGTATTACCAGAATCAGGAGAACGGCACGGAGGGAAAAACGCTTGAAGAGATCCACGGCATTACATACCGTGATGCAGAAGGAGCCATCAAAAGCAACCCGTGGCGTCCGGTCATGGATCTGTCCGAGGTGGATTTTCCGTATGCGAATTTGAAAAAATTCGAGAACCGCATCATTTATTATGAGTCAAGCCGCGGTTGCCCGTTTTCATGCAGTTACTGTCTTTCTTCTATTGATAAGCGGCTTCGGTTCCGAAATCTGGATCTGGTCAAAAAGGAACTCGCCTTTTTCCTGGAACAGAAAGTACCGCAGGTCAAATTTGTGGACCGTACGTTCAACTGCAAGAAAGACCATGCAATGGCGGTCTGGAAATTCATTGCGGAGCATGACAACGGCGTGACGAATTTCCACTTTGAGATTGCCGCTGATCTGATTACTGAGGAGGAACTGAAACTCTTAAATACCCTGCGTCCGGGGCTGGTACAGCTTGAGATCGGCGTTCAGTCTACGAATCCGCAGACGATCGAGGCGATCCACCGGAAGATGGATTTTGGAAGAGTCACAGAGATTGTAAACCGGATTGCGAAGGGAAGAAACATCCATCAGCATCTCGACCTGATCGCGGGCCTGCCGTATGAGGATTATGACAGTTTCCGCCGTTCGTTTGCGGATGTCTATGCACTGCGTCCGCAGCAGTTACAGCTGGGATTTTTGAAAGTGCTGCGCGGTTCTTTCATGCATGAGCATACCGAGGAATATGACTGTCATTATCAGGAGCGCGAACCATATGAGGTACTGTACACGAAATGGCTGCCGTACGACGATGTGCTGAAGCTCAAAGACGTGGAGGAGATGGTGGAAGTCTACTACAACAGCGGCCAGTTCGTCCACACACTGCCGATGATCGAGCGTCTGTATGAGAACCCGTTCGATTTCTTCCAGGAGCTCGGCGATTTCTACCGGGCAAAGGGCTACAGTGAGGCGGCACATAACCGGATTCAGCGGTATGAAATTCTGCTCGAGTTTTTGCAGGACGAAAAACAGCAGGACGAAGCATTCTTCCGTCAGATGATGGTGCTCGATCTGTATGCGCGTGAAAATATGAAGACACGGCCGCGCTTTGCAAAAGATCCGTCCGAATGGAAAAACGAGTCGCGTGACTTTTATCAGAAAGAAGCCGAAACGAGAACACTTCTGCCATCGTATACGACATACGATTGGAAGCAGCTGCAGCGCATGACGCATGTGGAAGTTTTTGATTACGATGTGCTCGGAAACGGGGAAAAGGCGCGTATGGTACTCCTGTTTGATTATCAGAAGCGCGATCCGCTGACGGGAAATGCGGAGATGATCGACTGCAGTGAGCTTTTTTACGCTTGACATTTCAAAAGAACATGAGATACTAGAAAAGGTAATAAAAGATGAAAATACAAGATTTTGTAGTGCTCGATCTTGAGACAACGGGTCTTTCTGTAAAGGAAGACCAGATTCTGGAGATCGGTGCAGTAAAAGTGCAGGGCGGAGAGGTCACGGCATCGTATGAGACTTTCGTCAATCCGGGCAGAAAAGTGCCGGAGCGGATCACGGAACTCACCGGAATCCGGGATGAGATGATTGCGGATGCGCCCGATGTGGAGACTGCTGTCCGCGGCTTTCTGGATTTCTGCGGCGGCCTGCCGCTTCTGGGGCACAATATTCTGTTCGATTACAGCTTCATCAAGCAGGCAGCGATAAATGCCCGTCTGGACTTTGAAAAAGAAGCGTGGGATACGTTGAAAATTGCACGGAAAGCCCTCCCGGATCTGGAGAGCAGAAGCCTTGAAGCACTCTGCGGCTACTATCAGATCCCGCGGGAACACGCACACCGTGCAATGGACGATGTGCTGGAAACGCTGGCACTGTTCCGAAAACTGGAAGAAGGATTTTCGGAAGATCACCCGGAATGGTTTGCCGCAGCGCCTCTGAAGGCCAAAATGAAACGCGAGGTTCCGGCGACGGAGGCACAGAAAAAATATCTGGCGGACCTGATCCGGTACCATGAGCTGGATCTCGAACCGGAGTGGGGAGCACTCACAAAAAGCCGTGCATCCCGCATGATCGATCAGATTATTCTGGCACATGGAAGAATGGAAAAACGACAGAGAACTGAGAAAAAATAGAAGAGAAAAAGAAAGGATGGAACGATGAGTAATAAAGTCAATCGAAAAGCCCCGACAGAGGCACAGAAAAAGAAGAAAGATCCGCTGGCAAAGAAGAGAAATGCAGCAAAGATGCTGGCATTGATTCTTGCAGTGGTTATGGTGCTTGGTATGGTTCTTCCAGCACTTTTATGGCTGGTGTAAAGAGATTCTGTAAAAGACAGATTGAAATGGGAAACGGATCAAGAAGAGGCACAGTATGAAAAACAGCAGAAAAATGAGAGGCCTGCTGGTGATGCTTATCGCATTCGCATTCTGCTTTCTGGCAGAACCAGTCAAAGCGGATGACCGGACAGCGCTGGACGGAATCTATGTAGAAGACATTTCCGTCGGCGGTATGACCGAAGAGCAGATCACACAGGCAGTAAACGACAAAATTGAACAGTTAAAACCCTCGGTTATCAACCTGTCTGCCGGAGAGCAGAATGCACAGGTGACAGCAGGGAATCTCGGACTTTCCTGCGCCAACCCGGAGGTGGCAAGAGAAGCCGTCACAATCGGGCAGGAAGGCAATGTACTGAAGCGGTTCCTGACACAGAACCGGCTCAAAAATGGAGAGACGGTGACGTTTTCCCTGAAATATACAGTCGATGGCGAGGCAGCGCACCAGGCGGTAGAAAACAACACGGCCGTGCTGAACCGCGAGGCAACAGATGCAACGCTGACCCGCGAAAACGGCGAATTTATCGTCAATCCGGGCCAGACCGGATGCAGCGTCAACGTGGATGAGTCCACGGCGAAGGTTGTCAATTACCTGACGACAAGCTGGCGGGGCGGCATCGGCGGCGTAGAACTGGTAACAGAAGAAACACCGGCAGGCGGCAATCCGGAGCAGCTTGCACTTGTCAAAGATCTGCTCGGCGAGGGTATGACGGAGTATGGCAACGGTACGAGCGGCAGAAAACAGAATGTCGCAGTCGGCGCAGAGAAGATTAACGGAACGCTGGTACAGCCGGGCGAGGAATTTTCCGTAGAGGCGGTCGTTGTGCCGTTTGATGCGGAAAATGGTTATGCACTGGCAGCATCGTATGAGATGGGCAAGGTCGTCGATTCGTACGGCGGCGGTATCTGCCAGGTTTCCACAACGCTCTATGTTGCTGTCTTAAAAGCAGAGCTTGAGGTGACGGAGCGGTACAGCCATTCCATGATTGTCCACTATGTGGATCCGTCGATGGATGCGGCGATTGCAGAGGGATTGAAAGACCTGAAATTCATCAACAATACGGATGCGCCGATTTATATTGAGGCGAGCGCGGACGGAAGCACCCTGCATTTTGCCATCTACGGCCATGAGACGAGAGATCCGAACCGCACGGTCCGCTATGAGAGTGAGACGACAAGCACGGAGGATCCGACGTCGAGCCTGACGGAAGATGCGAATGCATCGTTTGGAACAATTGAACAGACATCGTACGGCTATCAGGGTTCGACGGCGCGGCTGTGGAAGATTGTGAATGACAATGGAAATGAGACGAAGGAGCAGGTGAATTCCAGCACTTACCGCATGACATCGGATGTCTATACCGTGGGAACAAAGACGGACAATGCAGCGGCGCGTGCGGAAATGCAGGCGGCGATTGCGGCAAATGATCTTGCAAAAGCAAAGGAAGTTGCAGCGAAATACAGCCAGAGCAGTTCGTCATCGAGTTCTTCGGAGAAGAAGGAAGACAGCAGCGATGATTCGGATTCGGATGGTACGGAAAAGACGGACGACAGCAGCGATACAGAGAAAACGGAGGACGATGAGGACTAGGCGTTTTCTGGTTAAAATTCGCTGGGAACCAGTGAACTGTAACATTTTCCGTGAAAAATGGGAAAGCAGAGGGAAAAGGAGTACGGATTCCGTCTGCTTTTTCGTTTGAAACAGGAAGTTCGAGGAGGACAAGGGATGCGAAAGGGTAAATTACAGCAGAGCGTGCTGGTGCGCTCGGTGTTTAAGATGCTGGGGCAGAAAAGAGAGGACGCAGCAGGGCCGGCGGTCGGACGCGGGGTATCGGCGCTTGCAGGAGAAAAGGAGACGCAGGTGTTTTCGTGTGCGCCGGTGCTGGTGAAGAATCCGGAGGACGCGGTGCTCGCGGTCTGCCGGGTGTGCAACAGTGTGGCCGCGGCGGGGGCATCGGCAAAAGGAGTGCTGGTGTCGCTGATGCTGCCGGAGGCGATGGAAGAAAAGAATTTAAAGGAGCTGATGCGGGCGGTTGACGGTGCGTGTGTGCGGTATGGAACTGCGGTGATCGGCGGGCATACGGAGGTGACGGACGGGGTTTCGTATCCGGTGCTTACCGTGACGGCGGCAGGCGGGACAACGCGTGCGGGGCTGTTTGATCCGTCGTGTGTGACAGCGGATTTGGATCTTGTCGTGACAAAGGGGATTGCGCTCGGCGCGGTGTCTTATCTGGCAAAGACAAGAAGAGATGAGCTTCTGACGAGATTTTCTCCGGGATTTATCCATGGGGCGGCGGATTTTTCGGAGGATTACTCTGTCTGCCGTGAGGCGGAGATTGCGATCGAGCACGGTGCGGCTGCGATGCAGGATCTCTCGGAGGGCGGGATTTTCGGGGCGCTCTGGGAGATGGCGGACGGCGCGGGTATCGGGCTTGATGTGGCGCTGAAGAGGATTCCGATCCAGCAGGAGACGGTGGAGATCTGTGAGTTTTTCGGGGTGAATCCGTATCAGATGCTTTCGACGGGGGCGCTGCTGATTGCGGCGGCGGACGGCGAGGGGCTGGTGCAGAAAATGGCACTCGAAGGGATTCCATCGGCGGTGATTGGGCGGACGACATCCGGGAAGGAGAGGATTCTCCGGAACGGGGAAGAGGTCCGGTATCTGGATAAGCCGCAGATGGATGAGATGTACCGGGTTGGCAGATAAGGCTTAAATATACGACAGGAGTGATTGGTAAAATGGCACATTTGAATATTGTTCTTCATGAGCCGGAGATTCCAGCAAATACAGGTAATATCGGACGGACGTGTGTGGCGACGGGGACAAGGCTGCATCTGATTAAGCCGCTGGGGTTTGATATTTCGGACAAGGCGGTGAAACGCGCGGGGCTGGATTACTGGCCGAAGCTGGATGTGACGGTGTATGAGAGTTACGAGGATTTTCTGGAGAGAAATCCGGGGGCGAAGATTTACTATGCGACGACGAAGGGGCCGCAGACGTATGTGGATGTGCAGTATGAAGAGGACTGCTTTATCATGTTCGGAAAGGAAAGCGCGGGGATTCCAGAGGATATTCTGTACAATAATCAGGAGACGGCGGTGCGGATTCCGATGATTAATGATATTCGTTCGCTGAACCTTTCAAATTCCGTGGCGATCGTACTGTACGAGGCACTGCGGCAGAATAACTTTGACCATATGCAGCTCGCGGGGCATTTGCGGACGCATGAGTGGAGGTAGACGGACGGGACTCTGGTGATCGTAGACGGAACTGCATTCTTTTTATAAGGAAGAAGTTAAGATCATTTCCAATTCGGCGAAGACCTGCTCGGCGTAAAGCTGTTTGATTTCGTGGCGGGTCATGCCGGAGACGTTGGTCTGGAAGGTGAAGGTGTGGGCTTGGGTTTTGTATAAAATACAGAAGTACACGACGCCCTGTACGCTGTCAGCGTTGTTGGGGTCGAGATTTCCGGTTGTGCCGGTGATTCCGATGGCGATGGCGGTGTGCAGGTTTTCTTGTACTGTGCGGGCCATGGCTTCGGCGCATTCGGGGGAGTAGACGCCGTGGATTTCGATGACGGAAGGGTCGACGCCGACGAGGACTTTGGTTTCGTTCAGATACGTGACGTAGCCGCCGGGGAAAATGGCGGAGGCGCCTTCGGTGTCGGTGATCAGGGAGGCGATCAGGCCGGAAGTGCAGCTTTCCATGGTGGAAATGGTGGTGTGGGATGCAATGAGCTGTTTGATGATGGAATCAATGGTGTTTGGGTTCATAGTGAAAATTACCTCCAGAGTTAGTTTGATATGTCTGGCAAAAAAGCCCCTCGGCGGAGGGGCTTATTTTGGTGCTTCGCCTTTGGCGAGTGTAAAGATAAATTCGGTACCAACGCCCTCTGTACTGATGACATTGATATTCTGGTTATGCGCAGTGATGATCTCTTTGACGATCGAAAGCCCAAGTCCCGTTCCTTTGCGGTCCTTGCCGCGGGAGGCGTCGAGCTTGTAGAAGCGCTCCCAGATTTTCGTGATGCTTGCCTTTGGAATGCCGCAGCCGGTGTCCTTGACGGAGACGAAGACTTTGCCGTGCTTCTCCGTTGTCTCAACTGTGATGGTGGAATCGTTGTTGCTGAATTTGATTGCATTATCAATGAGATTATACAGCACCTGCTGGATTTTTCCCATATCGGCGCAGACGTATAAGGTGCGCGATGCGAGGATCAGTGAAATGGAAATCCGCTTTTTCGTGCAGGTTCCCTCAAACGAAGCGGCGGTATCCTTGATGACGGCGTTGATGTCAAACGAGGTCAGATCGAGCATATTCCCTTTATCGTCGATGTCGTTCAGCGTCAGCAGGCTCTGCGTCAGCTTGTGCAGCCGTTCTGTCTCAAACAGAACGATTTTCAGATATTTTTCCTGCATTTCCGGCGGAATCGTTCCGTCAAGGATCGCCTCCACGTAGCCTTTGATCGAGGTCAGCGGTGAGCGGAAGTCGTGAGAGACGTTCGCCACAAATTTCCGCTGGTATTCGCCGGTCTTGTTCAGCTCGCCGGACATGTAGTTCAGCGTGGAAGCGAGATACCCCATCTCATCGTGAGATTTAACATCAATTTTGTGGGTCAGGTTGCCGGAGGCATACTCCTTTGCACCGTTAATGATCTTTTTCAGCGGCCGGTACACGACGAGGGAGAAAAAGATCAGAATCACAAACGAGAGTCCGAACACGAGCAGGAACAGAAAATCAATCCGTGCCAGCAGACTTTCCCTCTGCTGATAGACGTCCTGCAGCGGAAGGTGGATGGCGACATAGCCATTGATCCGGAAATCGGAGGTGACGGGAACCATGACGCTCAGCATCTTGTCTTCGAAATAGCCGAAAAACGTTCCCGTGCTGTAATATTCGCTGCCGAGCGCAACCGGATCAAAACCGTCGATGATCTCCGGGTTTTCCTCATCGAGTGCAGCTGCCGTGTTCAGCAGAATTTCCCCGTCTGCGCTGATGAGCCAGATCTGGGAATTGTGATAGGAAGCCAGTGCACTGAGCGAATTGTAAAGATCCGTCAGGGAACGCTCACTGTGGTAATAAAGGTCGCCCTGTTTGGAAGCGATCTGCGTGGCCTCCCGGTACAGACTGGTGCTTGCGCTGGAGACCAGACTGTCCTCCACCATGCGGGAGCCGACCGTTGAGATCAGCGTAAAGCCGGCAATGGCGAGAATGACATAAATGAGAATTAATTTCCGGTAAAGCGTGCGTCGCATTATTTTTTAACCTCAAACTTGTAACCGATGCCCCAGACCGTCGTGATGGCCCAGGAGGCATGGTCCTTGATTTTTTCGCGGAGACGTTTGATATGAACGTCTACCGTGCGGGTATCGCCGATGTACTCATAGCCCCAGATATGGTCGAGAAGCTGTTCTCGCGTAAAGACCTGGTTTGGTGAGGAAGCAAGGAAGTAGAGAAGCTCCAGTTCCTTCGGCGGCATATCGACGGTGCGGCCCTGGTAAATGACGGAATAGTTCGTCTGGTTGATGATAAGATCCGGGTACTCGACACATTTTCCTGCGGTCGCGGACACCGGGATCGTGCGTGATGGCTGAAATCTCCGCAGCACTGCTTTCACACGGGCAACGAGCTCCTTGGAATCAAATGGTTTGATGATGTAGTCATCCGCGCCGAGTTCCAGGCCGAGGACTTTGTCGAACACCTCGCCCTTTGCCGAGAGCATGATGATCGGAACATCGGAATCGTGCCGGATTTCGCGGCAGACCTGGTAGCCGTCCATGCCGGGCAGCATCAGGTCGAGCAGAATCAGGTTCGGCTGGAAGGAGTGAAACTCCCGGACAGCCTCTTCTCCATCGTTTACAATTTTTGTGTCATAGCATTCCTTGGTCAGATAGAGAGAAATCAGTTCTGCGATATTGTTATCGTCATCGACGATCAGAATTTTCTGTTTGGAAGCCATAAAAGATTCTCCTTCACTGGGGACAGGACGGAACCGCATACAGTATGCGTTCCGTCCCATATTTTCCTGAGTTTTTATTTCTTAAACGTAACAATCGTAACGCCGGCATCGCCCTCGCCGAATTCCGCTAAATGGAAGTCCGCTACGTGTTTCTGGCGGCGCAGATAATTGTGAATGCCTTTCCGCAGTGCGCCCGTTCCTTTTCCGTGGACAACGCGGACACTCGGCAGATGGGAGAGATAAGCGTCATCGAGATATTTGTCGAGTTCGGCAACCGCTTCATCCACCGTTTTTCCGAGCAGATTGATCTCGGTAGAAATCGTGGCAGCCTTGGAAAGCTTCGATTTTCCGCTGCTTGTGCGGGAGATGGACGGGCCGGTGATGACAGCCTCGTCGATCAGCACAAGGTCGGAGATATGCACTTTGGTCCGCATGATACCCATCTGGACGAAGAGATTTCCCTTCGAATCCGGGCGGGTGCTGACAGTACCTTTGACATTCATGCTTAAGACTTTGACGGCATCGCCGAGATGAAGATCCTGCGGGCGGAGATTTCCGGTGCGCTTCGGCACTTCCTTCGCCTTTTTCTTATCGAGCTTGTTCATTTTTTCACGCAGAGCGGTACGTTTCTGCTCCATTTCGCGGACGGAAACATTCTCTTTTCCAAATTTCTGGAAATCGCGCATCGTCTGGTCGGCGTATTCCTTCGCCTCGCGGAGAATTCTCTGTGCCTCCTCGGTTGCATTGGAGATCATCTTTTCTTTTCTTGCGTCGATCTGTTCCTGATTCTTGGCAAGGCTCTGCTTCAGGGATTCGACTTCCGCGCGGGTGCGGGCAAGCTCTTCTTTTTCGCGTTCCAGCGTGATCCGGTTCTGCTCGAGAGTGGTCAGAACGTCCTCAAACGATTCATCCTGCTCGCTGATTTCGTCTTTTGCCTTGTTGATGATGTAGTCCGGCAGGCCGAGTTTGCTGGAAATCGCAAACGCATTACTCTTTCCAGGAACGCCGACGAGCAGGCGGTATGTCGGGCTTAAAGTCTCGACATCGAATTCACAGCAGGCATTCTCCACGCCCGGTGTGGATAAGGCATAGATTTTCAGTTCACTGTAGTGTGTCGTTGCCATGGTGCGGATGCCGCGCTCGTGGAGCGTAGAGAGGATCGCGATGGCAAGCGCCGCGCCCTCTGTCGGGTCGGTACCGGCGCCGAGCTCATCGAACAGGACGAGGGAATTGCGGTCTGCCTTGTCGAGGAAGGAAACCACATTCGTCATGTGGGAGGAGAAGGTACTCAACGACTGCTCGATGCTCTGCTCATCACCGATATCGGCGTAAACCTCGTCGAAAACGGAAAGGGAGGAGCGGTCGAGTGCCGGAATGTGAAGTCCGGACTGGCCCATCAGTGTTAAGAGTCCGACCGTCTTTAAGGAAACCGTTTTACCGCCGGTATTCGGTCCGGTGACGATCAGAAGGTCGAAATCTTCGCCGAGCGACAGATCAATCGGAACGACTTTTTTCGCATTGATCAGCGGGTGGCGTGCCTTGCGCAGGTGGATTTTACCTTCGGTGTTGAAGATCGGCTCATTGGCGTTCTGCTCCATTGCAAGAGCGGCGCGCGCGAAGATGAAGTCAAGCTCTACCATGTTTTCGAGGTCGTAACGGATCTCATCGCGGTGCAGGTCTGCCTGGGCACTCAACGTAGAGAGGATGACCTCGATTTCTTTTGCTTCTTCAATTTCCAGCTCACGGATATCGTTGTTCAGTTTGACAACGGCCATCGGCTCGACAAAGAAGGTGGAACCGGTCGAGGACTGGTCATGTACCATGCCAGGAACCTGGCCTTTGTACTCGGATTTGATCGGGATACAGTAGCGGCCGTCGCGCATCGTGATGACGGCATCCTGCAGATATGTGCGGTAGGAACCGTTAACGAGTGAGATTAACTGGCTGTGGATTTTTTCCTCACACGATTTGATGGAACGACGGATGCGGCGTAGATTCGGGCTTGCATCATCGCTGATTTCATCCTCGGAGAGAATACAGCGGCGGATTTCTGTGGAAAGCAGCGTCAGAGGCTCCAGTGTTTCGAAGAGATCTTCGAGGCTGTCCGGCGTCTGGTCTGCATTTTCGCGGCGGCCGTACGCTTTGACGCGTGCCGTGTTTTCCAGAAGTGCGGCGGTCTGCAGAAGCTCCGTGATGTTCATGGAACTGCCGATTTCGAGACGCTTTAATGCGCCGCGGATATCTTTGGCATCACCAAAGGAAATGTGGCCTTTTTTAAAGAGCCGGGTGAGCGCGTCGTGTGTCTCGTGCTGCATCCGCGTAATCTGGGAGAGGGAAGAAGAAGGAACGAGCTCCAGACATTTCTTCCGGCCCAGCGGAGAACTGGCATACGAAGCCAGTTGTTCGATAATTTTATCGTATTCGAGCGTTTTTAATGCTTTCTGATTCATAATACTTACCTTTTCGTAATTCATAATTCAGTCATTGTCTACAGATAACGCGGTATTTTTGATGCAATACCGCACGGATCTGATGTTACAGTTCACAGGTACCCTGCGAACTGTAACATTCGCAGCCCTCATTTAAAGTTTTGCTTCGCAAAAGGAGGGCTGCTCACACCTGAATCACTTTCTTACGCAGCGAAACAGCAAGTGTTTCACTGCTGAGTGAACAGTAGCGATCTGATCATATATCTGCACGGGAAGTACAGACCGGAAGTGGAATGTGGGTCACAGGTTTTTCCACTCCCCCAATTATACCTTAAAAAAGAAAAGAAAGAAACCCCAAGAACGAGAAAATGCAGGATGTTGCGCAAATGAGAAAAAAATGTAACAGTCTTCATAAAATGTTCATATCTATCTGGTAAAGTTTTTTATATATGTGAAGATTGCGGAAGCGCATATGCGCAGAGCAGTTCGGTATGGAATACAGATGTATGGAGAAAGAAATGTATGGAAAATGACCCAAAACCTTACAAATTCATGAAAGAGAGCATCAAAAAGCAGCCGCCCGACTGGAAAAAGATTGTTTTTCTGATTGCCGGATGGCTGGCACTTGCGGCGCTTGGCGGTCTGGTTGCGGCCGCGGTATTTGCGGTGACAGAGCCAAAGATTGCAGAAGCAGTTACCAGGGAAGAGCCGCCGGCGAAAGTGGATATCCCGGGAGATGAGGATCCAAACAGCGGACAGGAGCCGGATGAGACAATTACCGCATCTTCGGCGAGTGCGTCGGTAGACAGCAGCGGTTCCGGTTCGGAAATCAGCAGTTCTACAGTGGATAGCAGTACTTCAGAAAGCAGTGTATCCGAAAGTACGGTTTCCGAAAGCACAGAGGAGAACGGAGCGGCAGAGGGAACGGAAAGCAGCACTTCCGAAGAGCCGGAGGAGGGCAGTGAGGTTTCCAGTGTCGATGGGGAAACGGATGCGGAGGAAAAGGACAGCAGCCTGAAAAATTATGAAGCGCTCTACCAGGATATGCTGGAAGTAACGGAAAAACCAAAACGAGCGCTGGTTACCGTCATCGGCATTACCAATCAGATGGACTATTTTAACCAGAACTATGAAAACCAGCAGCAGATTTCCGGTCTGATTGTTGCGGACAATGGGCAGGATCTCTTTATTCTGACGGAATACCGCATCGTGGAAAATGTGGAGCGGATTCAGGTCACCTTCTGGGACGAGACGATGGTGGATGCCACATACCAGCGCCACGATCCGAGCACCGGCCTTACGATTGTGAAGGTGGATGAATCGAAGCTGGATGAGGAAACACGGGACGGTCTTGCGGTTGCGCCGCTCGGCAGTTCGTATCTCGTCAGCCAGGGTGACCCGGTCGTGGCTGTCGGAAGCCCGGTCGGCTACAGCAATTCGATTGCGTACGGTGTGGTGACTTCGGTTACGAACAAGATTTCCGCGCTGGACAATGAGTACAATCTGCTGACCACCGACATCCTCGGCAGCACGGACGGCAGCGGCATTCTGGTAAATCTTGACGGCGAAATCGTCGGCATTATTGCGCAGAGTTACAGTGCCAAGGGAAACAACGTGGTGACGGGCATTGCGATTTCCCAGATCAAAAAGCTGATCGAAAATCTTTCCAACAACGTGAGCCGCGCGTATATCGGCATCCGCGGACAGGATGTCACAGAAGAACTTTCCGATAAAACCGGCATTCCAAAAGGCGTTCTCATCAGCCGCGTCGCAGACGATTCTCCGGCGATGATGGCGGGCATGAAAGAGTACGATGTGATTGTAAAACTCGGGGAGCACAAGGTTGAGACGATCAAACAGTACCATGAACAGCTTGGCAAATACAGCACAGGAGACGTGGTTACCGTGACGGCGATGCGGAAAGGCGCCGAAGGGTATGCGGAGATGACGTTTGATGTGACGATGGGGGAAGTATAAAAAACAGAGGCTTTCGGGAGCAGAAAAAGCCGGTTTTAGCCGGTGGGGCTTCCGGAAGCTTTTCTTTTCGAATGGTTTTCCACTGGCGGATGAAAAAATACGTGCATTCTGCAGGAAAATCTGGTAGAATTGGTAAGGCATGCAGGAGCACAGGCTTTGCATCATAAAAACGGCATCATAGAAACAAAAACGGAACACTGTGTCCGCATTTATTTTAGAAAAAGAGGATTTATTTTTATGAAGTATATCAACGAACTCCGGGAAGGAAACCGCATTTCCGGAATTTATCTCTGCAAACATAAACAGTCGGCTGTTACCAAAAACGGAAAACAGTACGAAAACGTGATCTTACAGGATAAAACCGGTACGATCGATGCGAAAATCTGGGATCCGAATTCTATGGGAATCCGTGAATTTGAAGCACTGGATTATGTAGATATTATGGGAGATGTTTCCAGTTTTAATGGAGCACTTCAGGTTTCCATTAAAAATGCAAGAAAAGCGGAAGAGGGCGAATATAATCCGGCGGACTATCTGCCAACGAGCCGTTACGACATCAATACGATGTATCAGGAGCTGCTCTCCTGGATCGGAACGGTGAAAAATCAGTATCTCTCCGAACTGCTGACGTATTATTTTATCCAGGATCAGGAGACCGCAAAACGGTTCCGCATGAGCTCTGCAGCAAAAAGCGTGCATCACGGATTCGTCGGCGGCCTTTTAGAGCATACGTTAAGTGTCACCCGTTTCTGCGATTTTATGGTAAAATCGTATCCGATTCTGAACCGCGATCTGCTGATTACGGCAGCGATTCTGCACGATATCGGAAAGACGAAAGAACTCTCCTTATTCCCGCAGAACGATTACACCAATGACGGACAGCTGCTCGGCCACATCATGATCGGTGCGGAGATGGTACACGATGCGGCGCAGAAGATCGACGGTTTCCCACAGGAACTCGAGAATCAGTTAAAGCACTGCATTCTGGCGCACCACGGCGAGCTGGAATACGGTTCCCCGAAAAAACCGGCAATGGTAGAGGCGGTAGCGCTGAACCTGGCGGACAATGCCGATGCCAAAATGGAAACCCTGACCGAGCTGTTTGAAGCAGCGCCGGCCGGCAATGAGTGGCTTGGCTACAACCGGTTCTTTGAGTCCAACATCCGCAGAACAGGAGACTTTTCATGAGCTATCAGAAAAATGATGTACTTACGGTGAAAATTGAAGATATGGGACACGACGGAGAGGGTATAGGCAAATGCGAGGGCTATACCCTCTTTGTCAAGGACACCGTCATCGGCGATCTTGCCGAGGTAAAAGTGATCAAAGCAAAGAAAAATTACGGCTACGCGCGCCTGATGCGCCTGATCGAGCCGTCCGCACACCGTGTTGAGCCGGTCTGCCCGGTTGCACGTCCGTGCGGCGGATGCCAGTTGCAGATGCTCGACTATGCGGAGCAGCTTCGCTTTAAGGAGAAGAAAATCGCCGGAAATCTCCAGCGCATCGGCGGCATGACGGAGATCCCGATGGAGCCGATCGTGGGGATGGAAAATCCGTTCCGCTATCGAAACAAAGCCCAGTTTCCGATCGGGCAGGATAGAAATGGAAAGCTGATTACGGGATTTTATGCGGGAAGAACGCATCAGATCATGGAAAACCGGAACTGTTATCTCGGCGTGGAGCAGAACGAGGAGATTCTGAACCGCATTCTTGCCTGGATGGAGGAGAACGGCGTTCCGGCATACAACGAGGAGACCGGCAAAGGCCTGGTGCGCCATGTGCTGATCCGGTTTGGATTTATGACGAAAGAGATTATGGTCTGTCTCGTTGTGAACGGAAAGAAACTGCCGGCCGAGGAGAAACTCATCAAATCGCTGACAGAACTCGAAGGCATGACAAGCATTACCCTAAGCGCAAACCGTGAGCGGACCAATGTGATCATGGGAAAAGAAATCCGCTGCCTGTGGGGACAGGGGTATATCACCGACTATATTGGAAACGTAAAATATCGGATCTCCCCGCTGTCCTTCTACCAGGTCAACCCGGCGCAGACGGAAAAGCTGTACGGTCTTGCCCTGGAATACGCAGGCCTCACCGGAAATGAGACGGTCTGGGATCTCTACTGCGGCATCGGAACGATTTCCCTGTTCCTCGCGCAGAAAGCCAAAAAAGTCTACGGCGTCGAAATCGTCCCGGAGGCAATCGCGGATGCGAAGAACAATGCGAAAATTAACGAGATCGAAAACGCTGAATTTTTCGTTGGAAAATCGGAAGAGATTCTTCCGGCCTACTACGAACAGTACGCCAAAGACCACCCGGGCGAACACGCCCACGCGGACGTCATCGTCGTCGATCCGCCGAGAAAAGGCTGCGAAGAAAACCTCCTCCACACCATGGCCAGCATGCAGCCGGACCGCATCGTGTATGTATCCTGCGATTCCGCAACGCTGGCACGAGATGTGAAGGTGCTTGGGGAGCTGGGGTATGAAGTAAAGAAAGTCCGAGGGGTTGACCAATTCCCGATGACGTGCCATGTGGAGACGGTTGTTCTTTTGTCCCAACAAAAACCAGATGACACGATAGAGATCGACTTAGACCTGGATGAGCTGGATGCCACCAGTGCTGAGTTGAAAGCAACCTATCAGGAAATCAAAGATTATGTGCTGAAGGAATTTGGCTTGAAGGTTTCAAGTTTATATATTTCTCAGGTAAAACGCAAATGTGGAATTGAAGTGGGAGAAAACTATAATCTTCCAAAATCAGAAAATGCAAGAGTTCCACAATGCCCGAAAGAGAAGGAAGAAGCTATCAAGGCTGCCCTGAAATATTATGCGATGATCTAAGGACATCGCTGATTTCAAGGAGGAATAACACATGAAAAGCACATTTGAAAAAATGGGTGGAACCTACACACTTGGTGCAGACGGAATTTACTATCCGAATCTTATCAGTACAGATGAAGAACCGCATTATGGGAAATATGGAATGATGCGGAAAACATATCTGAAAGAGCATCGTCCGGCAATGTATTCACTGTATATGTTGGAAGACAGACTGACAGAACATCTGAATGCTGTAGACAACGAAGCACAGGAGAGGATGGGTATTCTGGTGCGTCAGATGATGGAGAAGCAAGGCGTTACGGAAGAATTGAAAGCTCGTGATCAGATGGAATGGGTCAGAGCGGTAAACAATATCCGGAATGCTGCAGAAGAGATTGTGTTAAGAGAATTAGTGTATATTTAAGGTAATGGAAAGCTCCTTTGGGAGCTTTTCATTGATTATAGAAAATTTAAAGATGATAAAGTGTAAGGTGGAGGTAAAATTATATGAGAGATGATTTTTCACAAAGAACAAAGGATTTGTTAGCTAATAGAGTTGGATGGAAATGCAGTAATCCTAATTGTAGAAAAGCAACTCGTGGAGCAGGAACAGGAAAAGAGAATATCATAAATATTGGAATTGCATCTCATATTACAGCAGCTTCTAAAGGCGGACCAAGGTATGATGAGAACATAACGTCTCAAGAGAGAGCATCAGCAGAAAATGGAATATGGTTATGCCAGTCGTGTTCAAAATTAATAGATTCAGATGTGAATAGATATACGATTGCTAAATTGAAAAAATGGAAGGAAATTTCAGAGCAAATGGCAGTTCTTGATTTGGAAGAAGCAACAGCAGAGGAGCAACATGAAGATAAAGAACTTATAAAGTTCTTTGTGCAATGTTTTGATCGTCCAGCATTTCAGGATAGAATATATCAAGAAGGAAGAATGGAAGATTTTGATAGGGCTATTGAGGATACTATTATCGCTTTAAATACGGGAGTTCTTAGAACCAGAGACGGAAGTATCTTAAAAAAAGCAGACGGAAAATCGTCTGTTGTAAATATAGAGTGGCGGGAGAAGCTTAATACAATTTGTGATATGTTGGTTGCACTAAGAAAACGATTAAAAATTGCAAAAGACACTGGAGCATATTCATTATATGGAGAAGATGATGTGATGTATTGTTTCTATGACAGAGATTTGGCAATATGGTTTGATTCAACAAGGGAAGAAATATTAAAGATATTATCTTCAATTTGTGAAGAAATAGGAATACATGGATTAGGTTTTCCTAGGAAACGGTACGAGTGGTAACTGATAATAATGGATAACTGTCATAAAGGGCTATTGGAAGTAATAAAGAATGATGAGCAGTTTACATTCCTGCGTGAAAAATATAGAGATGAAATAAACATGTTAGAAAATTTAAATAATAATGTGTGAGTATTTAAAATCCCGGTGCCCTTATGGTACCGGGATTTTAGAGTAATGCATACATGAAGATTGATTATAATTCCATATCATGTGACCTTTTCTTAGTTCGAGTAGGTTGATTTCTTCTAACTTCCTGTTTCCTCTGATATTCAAGTTCCCATGCACGATGGGAGAAGACATCAGGATCTTCCACATTGAGATAATCCACCTCATTGGTTGCAATATCACGACGGTGATAGTCATAATACTTACCAAAAGTACTTTTGAGCTGCTCGATCAGCTTATCCCGGAAATCAGAACGTATCTGGATTCTGGTGTCCAGCAATTCTGTATACTGTTCAGGTTCAGGACGAAATTTTTCTTCCCGGAAAGCGGCGGCGTCTTTTTCAAGCTGTTTTTGGAGCGAGATGTCCTGAGAATCCAGGATATCAAGATTGTTATTCATCTGGTCATATTTCTTGGATAGATTTGTCATATCTTTATCGGTAGAGCATTGTGTCTGGAAGATTAGCTGCTCTTTCCTTGATTTCAGTTCTTCAATTTCTTCGGTAACAGTGGTAAGCTGCTGATTCAATTTTATATGCTGGATGGGATTCAAAATACTGGTTTTATCCTTTTGCACATTCAGTTCTTTCCGTTCTGTAACTTTAGCTTTGAGTTTCTTTTTAACGGTGTTGTATTTATTCAGTATTGGATTAAAATGATTCATCCAGTCATGGATCACTTCTTTTTGCATCTCATTGTGGAGCAAATGATATTGTGTAAAAATCATGTGACTTCGGATTGCTTCCAATGTTTCTGCAATTATCGGAACAGACTTTTCTACAGCTTCAGCCAGTTTTGCTACATTTGCTTTTAATTCTCGGAGCATTTTGTTATCCGCACGAATCTGTCGGTTGATTTCACAGCGGTCTGCTATTATGCCTTTCTTTTCCATATTCTGGGCAATGTAGCCTTCATGGATGGTTGGCTGTTCGGTGATTCCCTGATCTGCAAAGCTGCGGTGATCAATGGTAGCATTTATCTGATTACGTGCAAGCATTTTATTTACGGCATCTGCCCAGTTTGCCCGCCAGATGCAAAGTTGTTCATCACTGTTCCATTGTTCGGAAATAGGATTCTGTCTGCCATATCGGCTGCTCTTGGGGTGTTTATCAATCCGTTCATATCCTTTTTCCTGTGCAACAGAGGAAGTCAGATATTCTTTCTTTTTCCCAATTTTATAGCGATATTGCTTTTCCCATCCCTGTTTCTGAGCAGTTTTAAATTCAGAAGCAGTAAAGCCTTTTTCTTGCCCGTCTTTTATACAGAGATATTCTTTTTCCGTTTTATACTGCCATGTTCCATTTTCATTTAGTGGTCGGACAGTAAGAAGAATGTGAGCATGGGGATTGTGACCATCTGTATCGTGAATGGCAAAATCAGCACACATCCCCATATTTACAAAGTTCTTTTTAATAAAATCTTGAAGAAGAGAAATATTGCTGTCTTTATCCAACTCAACGGGGAGTGCGACAACAAATTCTCTTGCAAGTCGGCTGTCTTTGGTCTTTTCGTTTTCTTCCACAGCATTCCAGAGTTGTTCCCGGTCATTCCATTTCGATGGAGCCATTGGAGGAAGCATCACTTCCTGATAGATCAGACCCTGCTTTCTGGTATAGTCATGCTGAATGCCATCATAATCATTGTACATGCGGCTACAGCTCATATAAGCAGAAGCAGCAACAGCAGACCGACCGGAACCACGGCTGACGACTTTGGCTTGCATATGATAAATTGCCATATCTGGCACCTCCTCGATGTTGCCTGCAACAGCGGATAAAGCCCTCGGCAGAGCGCACGAGCCCCGAAGGGGATACCACTGCCTGATTTATCAGGTGGTGAGTAAGTGCGCCCTTCGGGAGTAGAACTTGTGCGTTTACATTCCCCGTAGCCGGATCATCAGCTCCCGTTTCAGGGAATCTAAATCCATTTCTTTAATATGGGGAACAATACTTTCCAGAATGGCTCCTTCCTGGACTAATCGGTGTGTTCTGGCATCACGTTCTTTTTTGCGATTTCTTGCTTCGGCTTCTTCCTGGCGGTGTCTTGCCTGTAAAAGTGCTTTTTCTTCCGGTGTCATGATTCTTTTATCTGCCATATCTGGCACCTCCTTTTTATGCCCGTATCCGGGCATTTTTGGTTTTAAAATCTTTTGGTTTGGTACTATGGTTTTAGATAACTGACAGTGGCATATTTCTGGTAATAAATGAGGAAAGAAAGTAGTACCACTGTCAGTGAAAAGTAATCATTGTGTTATACTTCTTCGAGTCAATTCTGGTTCGGAGCATGATTGTTCAACAGGATTTTTTTCGCCTGTTTTAAATTAGCTGTTGCATTGTCCTGACGAATATTCCGGTTATTGATACGGACAGGAATACATCTCTCCAGAATACGGTCATAAATTCGTTTGTGTGCGATATCAGCGGCATTATTCAGCTCTGATAAAGTGAGATTGGTCGTTATGATCAGAGGCTTTTTACTGCGATAACGACTGTCGATCACATTGAATACCTGTTCCAGTGCAAAGTCAGAGTTCCGCTCAATTCCGAGATCATCAATAATCAGAAGACTGTAGCGGTTTAAGTTGTTGATGAACTGGTTTCTGTCTTCAAAATGCATTCCGGTAAGGGTATTCAGAATCCGGGAAAAGTTGGTCATCAGTACAGGAACGCCTTTTTCCAGCAGGGCATTGGCAATGCAGCCTGCAAAAAAAGATTTTCCAGTACCGACATCACCCCAGATGAGAAGTCCGGAGGCGTTTGCTTTCATCTCTTCCCAGTTGCTTACATAATTGTGTGCCAGTTTTATTTCCGGATTGATGCCGTTATCCCTGGCAAAAGTGTAGTCATAGAGTGCTTTGTCCTGTAAGCCGCTGGTTTTAAGATGCTCTATTTCCATTTGTTTTTCATGAAGTTTTCTCTGGGCTTCTTCCTGCTCAAAGATTTTCTGCTGGCATTTACAGCGAATAGAAGGAATAAGAACTTTTCCCTGTAATTCATGCCGGCATTGTCTTGGCGTATTGCATTTGGAACAGTAGATCAGGTGGTCTGTTTCGTTAAAATATTCATCAGGCTGAAGCTCTCTGCTTGGTGTTATAGCGGTTGCTTTTTCTGTAAATCTTGTCATAGTGTTTCGTATTCCTCACTTTCGTAATTTCTTTGCCGGGAAGCAGGATGATCCTGTCTTGCCCAACTGATGATGGTAGCTGCATGGTTCTGATATTGCTTTCCGGTAGAAGCCATATAACCGGATAAGCGTTCAATATAATCCTTCCAGTCAGGGATTGTCTGCCGGATATCTTCAAGCTCTTTTTCTGACAGAAAAACATTTTGAAATTTTCCATAGGGTGAGAGTGGCTCCTTACTCCCTCTTTTTTCTAAATTGTTCTTTTTTATCTCTTTCTTATTACCAGACAGTTTTCTGTCTGTATCAGGAAAAGAATCCTGTCTGTCAATAGGACAGTTTTCTGTCTGTCTTAGGGAAAGAAATCTGTCTGTATAGTGGATGGTTTCTTTTGGGAGTTTTACATAAATCCGATTGGGCTGTCCGGGTCCCTGCCGTTTTCGGAAGATAAGCTCCTGTTTTTCCAGTACTGCCAGAGCAGTTTTAACCGTCATCTGGCTTTTATGGAGAACGTCTGCCAGTGCTTCAATTGTAAAGTAAATGAACACATGACCATTGATATCTGACCAGCCCTCATTTTTCTGGGAAAGCCTTGCCCGGTCGAGCAGGATAATATAAAGCATTTTGGCAGTTTCGTTTATTTCCATGTCCAGAAGAAAACGGGGAAACATCATATAAGATGGCAGGTTGGTGTCTGCTGTCAGAAAGTCCGTCATGTGTTCACCTCCAATCAGTTATTCTCCAAGAAAATCCCAGTCTACATCACTATCTGGCTGTGAATTTTCAGGTGTTGGAAAGGACGCCCTGATTTGGGGCTCCCTTTGCGCCATGCCTGTAGTCAGTCCGGAAAGAAAAAGTGGCAATGCCTGTTTCAGACTGTTTTCCACTGCATCTACAATCTGTTTCACAAAAAGTTCTTCCCGTTCTCTTGTTTCCAGATAAGGATCAGCCTGTGTGCGGTAGTAGCGGTCAAAATAATCTACCAGTGCAAGAGAGATTACCTGACTGTAAGATTTAAAATCCTGCCTGTCCATTGTCTGTAAATATTCCCAGGCTCTCCGCTGCTGTTCTTTGCCCAGATTAAAGCGCAGGTTGGTGTTGCGGATATTGTTCTGCATGGTTTATCCCCTCCTTTTCAGGCTCATATAAGCCAGAGATTCGTAACCTTTGGCGGTGGCGCAGATGTCATCAATGATGGTGACTCGTGATTTGTCATACGTTCCGAAGTTACGGATCAGGCATCCACCACCGCCAACCACATACAGGCGCATCAGGTCAGGATTGTATTCATATTTGCGGAGCGTGGAAAAAAGTTCTGCCACATACTGTCTGGCAATAGAACTGATACAATCCAGATATGGTGCTGAAATGTCAGCGGTTCCAAACCGCAGAATCTGTTCTACTGTGGATTCTTCAATTTTCACTCCGAATTTGTCCAGAACAGCGTTCTTTGCGGCAATCATGCATTGGTTTACACCAAGTTTTTCTGTCCAGCATCGGCTCTCCTGAGCTTTCTTATTGTTGATATACAGAATGTTCATGGTTCCGTTTCCGATATCTGCAAGGAGATTGGTTCCCTTGAAATTTCTGAGTTGGTTTACGATAGCCGGATACCCTTGTGGGTAAAGACTGCATCCCGCAAAGCGGAGATGATACTCTTTGCCGTTAAAACGGTAATGGACTTCTGGATTCTGGAGCAGATAGGAACGAAAAGCTTCTCTTTGATTTCTGATCCATGTCAGAGGAAGTCCGGCAGCCAGATGAACATCTGCTTCACGGATGGAAAAGATATTCATTTCCCTTGCAATAGCCATTAGTGTCAGAAGATAATATTCTTCGTCCATAGCTTTATCCGGGATAAATTCTTTGTGTCCTTCGCCAATCCGGTAGTAAATGCCGTTATATTCCAGAATATTTCCGGTGAAGATTGGTTCTGTTTCATAGGCTTTGATTCCGGTTGGCGTGACGGTGTTTGCTGTTTTCATATTGCCGTAGCCATGATCTACAGCAATGATTTTTGTGTTTCTGAGTTCTCGCATAAAAAATACCTCCGTTTTCGTATTGATTGATTCAGCAGGTCGTACCGGTGTGGTACTGCTTTGCTGTGAGATAAGCATACGAAAATCGGAGGAAAAAGGCATTGAGGGGAAATTGAGCTGGAATTGAGAAAAAAGATATATTGTGCTTACGTTCTTCATGTACTCTTGTTGTGATTTCATTGTTTTTTATCGTATAATATGGATACTGGAGGTGGTTTGGATGAAATACAAGATTTTAGTTGTCGATGATGATAAAGAATTGGTGAAAATGCTTTGTAGTTATTTTAATATGAAACAATATGAAACCATTACGGCTACAGACGGAATGGAAGCATTAAATAAAATAAAAATGAAACCGGATATTATTTTGTTGGATATCAATATGCCACGCATGGATGGGATTGAAGTATGTCGTCTGATACGCAGTAAAGTGTTATGCCCGATTTTGTTTCTAACAGCAAGAGTTGATGAAGATGATAAAATTAATGGGTTGCTTTCGGGTGGGGATGACTATATTACGAAACCATTTAGTCTTCGGGAGTTGGAAGCAAGGATTGTCACAAACATAAAGAGAGAAGAAAGGCATCAACAAAAAACGGAATACCGTTTCATGGATGAAATGCTGATTGATTATTCTGAAAAAATAGTAGCTATAGCCGGACACAGGATGGAGTTCACAAAAATTGAATATCAGATTATTGAATTCTTATCCATGCATCCAGGGCAGGTGTTTGATAAAGAACGTATATATGCACAAGTCTGTGGATATGATGCGGAAGGGGACAGTAGAACGATAACGGAATTAGTACGGCGTATAAGGAAAAAAATAGCGGATTATTCAGAAAAAGAATACATAGAAACTGTATGGGGGATTGGATACCGATGGAAAAAATAAGAAACTTGTCACTGAAAAAAACAATTCTGCTTTATTTTGTGATCAGCTTAACGGCAGCATTTCTGTTATCTGGATTTACAGTTCATTTTGCAGGAAATATGCAGAATAAAATATGGGAAAAATATATTGATTATGCAGATTATACGGACGTGTTTCAGCAATATGGAAAGAAATACGAGATTGAGATATCAAGACCTAATCAATCGCAGATGAATCGTTTGGACTATCATCTTTCGGAAATGTGTGACTTTATGGAAACATATTCGGTACTGATTTTTTCGATTGTTGGGAGTGTTGTTGCGGTATTCTTTTTTTATAAAAATAAGTTAAAGACACCTCTACAGGAACTAAAAGATGCCTCACAAATGATTGCAGATAATGAACTGGATTTTCATGTGTCCTATGAAAATAAAGATGAGATGGGAACTTTGTGTAAAGAATTTGAAATGATGCGAAGTGATTTAGCAGATAACAACAGAAAGATGTGGCGAATGATTGATGACGAGAAGGCTTTGCGGAATGCAATTGCACATGATATACGTTCTCCACTTTCCATATTGCGTGGGTATCAGGAAATGCTCTTAGAGTTTGTTTCTGCCGAGAGTATAAAAACAGAGGATGTTATTGATATCTTACAAACAGGCATGTATCAGATTGACCGTATAGAGCATTTCACGGAAAACATGAGAAAAATGTCCCATTTAGAACAGAGGGAACTGCAATGCTCAGAGATAGAGTTATCGGAACTGGCAAAAAAGATTGAGGCAGAAGCTGCCATGCTGTCCAAGAAGGAAAGTAAATTATGTAAGGTAGAAAGAGTGCAGGAACAAAACATTGTGAAAGTGGATGAGGAACTTGTCATGGAAGTGACAGACAACTTACTGGAAAATGCGGTTCGATATGCACAAAAAAGTATTGCTTTGCAGATAAAGAAAAAGGATGGTTTTCTTATAATTTCTGTTGAAGATGATGGAATAGGATTTGTGGATACTGAGGAAAAAGTAACAGAGCCATTTTATCATAAGAATCCACAAGATGATTTAAAGCATTTTGGCCTTGGTATGTATATTTCTCGTATTTTCTGTGAAAAGCATGGAGGAAATTTGAAAATATATAATGCCAGACAAGGCGGTGCTCATGTAGAAGCTCTTTTCAAAGCTGAATAAAAATACTTTATAAGGCTGAAATCACAAATAAAGTGGTTTTAGTCTTTTTTGTTGTGAATTTATTGAGAATTGATTTGTATGATGTTGTTAAAGAAATAAAGAAAGGAAGAGATACAATGAAAACAATCATAAAAAGAAGTATACTTGATTATTTAAAGAACCCTGTTTTGTGGATTGGCTTGATTATTATAGTTGCCAGTATGTATCAATGTCTGTCATCGTATTTGCAAATTCATTATATCAAACAGAATGAACAGATCACACAAAATGACGTAGCATTGGAAGATGCTGATGTCATGGATGGGTACATTCCCACATCTGATGATAAAGAAAGAAGAAGGGAGTGGGAAGATACGATCAAAGAGACGTTAATGGACACCTCCAAAAATGGTTTTGGATTTAGCAGGCAGGAAGCAGATCATGTAATGAAAGAAATTCAGAATATGGATGTAAAGACTGCTTCTGAGTTTTTGGAATCCCAATATGGCTATTATAATGCAATATATGCTTATGAGGACCTTGAAATTCATAAGGGGACAGCAGAAGAAATCAATCATTATATCGAGCGGAAATTATCCGAACATTCTTTTTCCTGGTACTTTGCCAAAAAATTTACGGATTTTGCAGGATTGCATATGGCCTTTTTTGCAACAGTCTTGCTATCATTTTTATTTATTCAGGATACACGAAAAAGTACCTATGAATTATTACATACAAAGCCTGTTACGGCAGTCCAATATATATGTGGGAAAGTAATAAGCGGATTCATTAGTATGCTGGGAGTATTAGTGATTTTGAATGTTATATTCTTTATGCTGTGTTTGAAAACGTCTTTAGAATCGGGCTTTCCAGTAACACTAATTGATTTTTGCGTGAATTCTCTGATCTATATTGTTCCAAATCTTTTGATGATATGTTGTGTCTATACAATTACAGCAGTAATATTTAAAAATCCGCTTCCGGCAGCACCAATCTTGTTTTTACACATTATATATTCAAATATGCTGACCATGAAGAATGATATTTATTATATGAGACCGTTCTCTATTATGGTGCGATTCCCTGGCAGATTTTTTGAAACACATGCAGCCAAAATGTCAAACATAAATCAGATTATTCTTGTAATTTCATCAGTTATATTAGTATGTATTTCTGTTACAATCTGGAAAAGGAGGAGGGTTCATTGAAAACGGAACTAAAAAACTGCCTGCCATTATATAAGATTTTTTATTCATGCGCATTTATACTGATATTGTGTGCTATTCATCCGATTATATACTATGAAGAAATCGGTTCAGCGATTCAGTCTCCAATAGCATTTTTAACAATTATTTTTTGTAGTGACACATATTTGATGGAAGTAAAAAGTAAGCGTGCCGATGTATTTCATTTGTATGATCAAAAAAAGCAGTTAAAAGTAATATCACAGAGAGTGTGCGTTCAAATATTATATTTATTAATACTTTCCTGTGTTGGATATGTTTTATTTTTCTGGCAAAAACCGGGCAGTGTAAACGAAGGCGTTTCGGGCACTCTGATATTCCTTTTATTTTTCATTGCAATGTTCGGAACCATCTGGCTTTGGAGTATATGCTCTGTGATTTTGTGTACATTGCTTGGAAATATGTGGGCAGGTATAGGATGCTTATTTGGAATTGTCATTGGACTTATATCAAAAGCGGGAAGTTCATTTTTCGGAAATCTGGGATTGTTTTCTTTCAGCTTTTGTGAACCTACTCAATTAATGTCCGAGAGTTGGATTTATGGAACGCTTGTGTCTTTTATAGTGGGTCTGCTTTTATTTGCAGTATTACCAATGGCTTTAAAGAAAAGGGGATAGATTATGAGTATTAGAATAAATGATTTAACAGTTAGATTTAAAAATGGTGTAGTTGCAGTAAATAAGGCATCTCTTGAAATACCTAAGGGAATTTACGGACTTTTGGGAGAGAATGGTGCTGGAAAAACCACTTTGATGAGGGTTCTTACAACTGTTTTAAAACAAACGGAAGGAATGGTTTCCCTTGATGGAATTCTGTATAACGAGGGAAATTATGAAAAAATACAGAAAAAGATTGGTTATCTTCCACAGGAAATCGACTTATATCCGAATCTTACGGTGAAAGAATGCCTTGTATATATGGGTGGACTATCAGGAGTATCCACAAATGACCTCAAACAAAGAATTACCTATTATTTGGAAAAGACTTCTCTTACAGAGCATCAGAATAAAAAAATGCGGCAATTATCTGGTGGTATGAAGAGACGTGTCGGACTCATACAGGCACTTCTTAATAATCCGGATTTTTTGATTATTGATGAACCTACCACCGGGTTAGATCCGGAAGAAAGAATCAGGATCCGCAATCTTTTGGTTGATTTTTCAAAGGATAGAACTGTGCTGTTTTCCACTCATGTAGTAGAAGATTTAGCAGCAACCTGTACACAGCTTGCCATTATGAAAAAGGGAAGTTTTTTATATTCTGGAAGCGTGAGTGGGTTGCTGGAAAATGCAAAGGGCTGTGTTTGGAATTGTACGGTACAAAATGCAGAAGAAGCCCGTTTGTTAGAAGCCAATTATTCTATATCATCTAAGCAGTATGTAGAAAATGGAATTCATATGAAAGTATTAAGCAAAGGAAAGCCAAATGAGAATTGTGTCCTGGATAATGATATCACTTTGGAAGATGCATATATTTATTTGACGAATAGTTGAATATAACGGCGGGCAAGTTGCCCGCCGTAAATTATGCTTATTTTGTTAAAAGACCGGATAGATTTTTTCCAATGAAAAATCCAATCTGTGGATATAACTCCTGAATTTCCTGATATTTTGCTTCAATCATTTCTGGTTCATCAGCCCAGATCTTTTCATATATTTTGAAAGCTCTTTTAAAATGTGTTTTGGCTTGCGGAAGATTGGCAGTCATCAGATAAATGGTTCCAAGGGTTTCCTGAACTTTGGCATAATCCAGACAGTCATCGGAATGGTATTCCTTGATGATGCCGGATAATTTTTGCAATTCAGAGATTCCTCTTTCGGGTTCCTGCTGTTCTGTCAGGAACATTGCATAATTGGCAATCTGAGGTATGCTGTCATTTATATGAAGCAGGTTAAATTGGTCAAGCAGTGAGATACTTTTTTCCATGTATTCTCTTGCAAGATAGGGATGACCGTTCATGCGGTAAAGTCCACCGAGATTGGCATGAAGGTTGGAAACAAGGCGAGCATTGTCAGCAGTGATATTTTCTATCTGGGCAAGTGCATCCTTTTCCAGTTTTATTGCTTTTTCTGGCTTGATTTCAAGAGTAGCCTGAAAATCCAGTAACAATGCCCGGTCAGAATCGGTGCCAATGTCTTTAGGCTTCAAAAAATTTTTTAATTCCTGAATGATTTCTTTCATACCTTTCTGGTAATTATAATTATCCATATATGGAAAAACATTTTCCAGAAAAAGTAGATATTTTGGTATATCATCTTTTTCAATCAATTCTATGATGTTTCCTGCTGTCTGAAACAGCTTCTTGTAATAATCGACTTCAATTCCATGCATTAAACATATTTTCTGTAAAGAATCCAGTAATATGTGACAGCTACTTACAGATGGTTTTGTCTCTGAAAGGGCAATTTCCTTAATCATAGGATGCAGGGAGATTGTGTGACGTGTAGTTGTCTGCACAAAACCAGTTTCAATCAAGTCGTTAATTTCATTTAAGGTAGGCAGTTCCAGCCATTTGGCGAATATGCGGGCAGAAATACCAGTGTAAGGAAGAAAACACAAATTGCACATGATATCCTGCTGTTTTCGGGATAAAGCATATAGTGAAAATAGAGTATGGATATGACTATAATAAGTGGCTTTACTGCTTTGACCATCCTTGATTATCTTAATTTTATCTTCATTATCGAGAGATGCTCTTTCTTCCTGAAGTTTTGCTAATAACTGACCTGGAGTTGAAATTCCATTTTCCAAAAGTTTTGCAGCCAGTTCTACAGCAAAAGTATGATAGTGTACGGTCTCTATAATTTTTTCGACGGTCGAACGATACTTGTCTGCTTCTGAATAAAATGCAGATGTCAGTTGGAAAAGAATGTTTATATCCTGTATTTCTTTTAATTGAAAAGTACAGTATTCATTCAGATTACTTCTGGTCGTAAATAAAATCTGGCAGCGATATTTTAATACTACTGACAGAAAGCTGTCCTGTGTGGCAGTGACATTAAAATTATCTATGATAAGCAGAGTATCAGATTTCAGGGAACGCAGGAAACGGTTATGTCTTTGAAACCGTTCCTGTTCAGTGCTTTCCGGAAGATCGTCAATAAAATCCATGTCAGTAATGTCCTGATGAAGATTGCCGGTATATTCTACATAAAGGATATTGGTGTATTGCTTTATGTACTGCTTTGCGTAGGCTTTGGCAAGTTCACTTTTTCCGATTCCGGCGATTCCGCAAAGAAAAACATGACGGTTTTCCTCAAGCATGGTATATAATTCTTCTAGTTCTTTATCTCTTCCGATAAAATGACGGCATGGTTTCGGAACCTCACTGTCCATAATATAATCCAGCACAATAGGGGATAAAGCGCCTCCGGCGAGCAGCTTCTGATTTTTGGTATTACGTTTGATGAATTGGCGTTCCATGCCAAAAGAAATCAGTTTTGCAAGAAACAGCAGTCTTGAACTGGCTGGTTTATATAAGGGAGTCAGATTTTTCTTTTTCGCATCTGAGATGCTGTCATCCTGAATGAATAAAGTGTAAATATCTTGTATAGCCATATTACAGTCAGACATCAGTGGAAGAAGATTCTGGTGGATGGTATGGGCTAATTTTTCCTGATTGGATGGCTTGGAATAGTAAGCGGATATTTTAGGACTGATTTTAGCCTGACCAGTCATCCAGCGGCAAACCAGACCGTTATCCATTGAAAAATCCTGATTTGCCGGATCATCCATAAAATCTTCAAATAATTCGTATAAAAAATCAGGCTGACTCATTTGATTACTTTCGCTGATATGATTTTTTAAGCAAGTGCTAATAGAAGAAAAATCGCATCGATTCAATAGAAATTCCCCTTTCGTAGTTAAGATTGAGTATATCTATCATAACACGAACATATATTCGATTCAAGAAAATACGGATATTTTTAAAGTGATTGTGTCAATTTACAATCAATTTCTATTCAATGTGGTTTTCAGGCAGGTTCTGTAAAATAAGCTCAGAACAAACAATAACGGGAGGAGCTTATGCAACAGAATATTGAATTTGAGCGGTGCATTGATTTTCTGGTACGGATGATTGATAAGTACGGCGAAGAAGTCCTCCGGGAGTTGGAGGAAGAAAAACAGAATAAGGAAGAAAAAGAAGCGGCAGTTTCCTGAAATACAAAATGTAAATCAGACTGTCGCTTTTTTCATGCATTTTTAAATCAAATAAATTTTAAAAGCTGATGCAGAGTGTGTGGCTCATTATTCTGAGAAGCGGTAATACGCGTATCAAATGGCTTGAAATGATTTTGCGTATAAAAGCTCAGAAGAAATTCATTATCTTCGCATTCAAGAAACTCCATAACGCCACCTACGGAATATTTGAGACTGGATATGGTTTCCAGTGCAAATCCCAGTAGAATATTTCCAGGAATTCGTTTTTCCTTTGGAAGAGAATAGTTCTTTCCCAACTGGGCAATCAGGTAAGCTGCGGTAGTATAGGATTGTGTTTCTTCATCCAAAATACTGACACGGGACAGTTTTTTTGCCATTGTCTTGCTGATATTTGAAGCACGGACAGAGATTGGTTTTATTGTAAGTGAAAAATAACCAACCAGTGAAGCATCTTCAGCATCAAATACCAGATAAGTGATAGATTGATCTTTTTTGGTAAACTCAATCGCATTATGTAATAAAAAGTATTCCACATCGGGATTTTTGGGACAAGAAAAATCGGAGAGTAAGTCGTAAAGACTTTCCTCTCCGATATATGTCGGTTCGTCTTTATCCAAATATGCCCGAATATTAACGGTAAAATATTTATCAGACATGTTTTTTCTTCCTTTTTGACATTAAAGCTAAGATTTCCTGTGGGTTCGTTAACTGACGTCCGGGAAGTGTCTGCTTTGGTGTGCGGTCACGGTCGGCTTCGTCAATTGCTGCGACAAAACGCTTTACGCTATTTGGATTGGATACGACAAAATTATGAGTAATACTTGAAGTAGCCATACTAACACCTCCTCTTTTTTGGCTTTTTTGTGTATTTATAGTATATGCAATGTGTGATAAAAACACAATATCAAAAACAGAAATTATTTCTAAATAATTTTCAAGCCGGACATTTATTAGACGCTTCCGGTAAGCGAACAATATTTTCGAGCCAATCATTTATAAGTCGCCAATGGTGGGCGGGCAATATTTTGATAACAGAAATGCTCTGTATCTAACTTAATTATACGATTGGCGAAGAAATGCGTCAATAGGGAAAATAAGTATTGAAAATAGTTGGAACAAGTACTAAAATAAGGTTGGGACAATGAAACAGAGTTATACTGCGAGGAAGATTATGAAGAATAAAAAGATTAAATGCGATATATATACCAGAGTATCCACAACCATGCAGGTAGATGGCTACAGTCTGGATGCTCAGAAAGAAAAACTCAAGAGATATGCGGAATTTCAGAATATGGAAATCGTAAATGAGTATTCAGATGAAGGTAAGTCTGGAAAGAGCGTAGAGGGCAGACCGGAATTTCAGAGAATGTTGGATAATATTGAGAATGGAACAGATGAGGTACAGTTTGTACTGGTGTTCAAGCTTTCCAGATTCGGTCGTAATGCGGCAGATGTTTTAAATTCTTTGCAGAGGATGCAGGATTTTGGAGTGAATCTGATCTGTGTTGAAGATGGAATTGACAGCTCAAAAGATAGTGGAAAGCTGATGATTTCTGTTCTGTCTGCGGTGGCAGAGATTGAACGAGAGAATATCCTTGTTCAGACAATGGAGGGACGTAAGCAGAAAGCCAGGGAAGGAAAATGGAACGGTGGATTTGCTCCATATGGCTATGAATTGGTAAATGGAGAATTGCAGATTGCAGAGGACGAAGCAGAGATTATTCGTCTGATCTATGACAAATTTATTCATACCAATATGGGAATCTCTGCGATTGCCGCATGGCTGAACCAGCATGGATATAAAAAGAAAAAACGACAGAATAATACACTGGACGCATTTGCCTCTTCGTTTATAAAAGGCGTTCTGGATAATCCGGTATACTGTGGAAAGTTGGCTTATGGACGAAGGAAGAACGAGAAAGTTTCAGGAACAAGAAATGAATATCGCATTGTAAAACAGGAAAATTATATGCTGCATGATGGTATCCACGAAGGAATTATTTCAGAAACAGATTGGGAGCTGGCACATCAAAAACGGGAAAAAACAGGTGTGAAATATGAAAAGACGCATAGTCTGGATCATGAGCATATTTTATCCGGAATATTGAGATGTCCGTTATGTGGAAGCGGTATGTATGGAAACGTAAACCGAAAGAAAAAGAAAGACGGAACCTTATATAAGGATTATTTCTATTATGCCTGCAAACATCGTCGCCTGGTAGATGGTCATAAATGTGGATATCGTAAACAATGGAGCGAAGAGAAGATTAACAATGCAGTGGAAGAGGTTATTCGGAAACTGGTGAAGAATCCTAAATTTGAAGAAGCCATTCTGAATAAAATCGGCTCAAGAATAGATACAGAAGAAATAGAAAAAGAGATTGAAGGACTGGAAAAACAGCACAGACAACTGACCGGAGCAAAAGCAAGGCTTGGACAGCAGATGGACAGTCTGGATATCATGGATAAATTTTATGAGAAGAAATATCAGGATATGGAGACAAGGTTATACCGTTTGTATGATGAGATTGAAGGCGTGGAGAACAGTATAGAGGAAGTCAAGAACCGCCTGTTGAATATCCGACAACAGAAAATATCAGAAGAAAACGTCTATCAATTTCTTTTGTATTTTGATAAACTATATGATAAGTTCACCGACCTGGAGAAGAAAGAATTTCTTAACAGCTTTGTAGAACAGGTGGACATTTACGAGCAGGAGCAGCCAGATGGCAGATTCCTGAAGCACATAAAGTTCCGTTTTCCGGTGTATTTTGGAGACAGAGAGACACAGGAACTTTGTTGGGACAACGAAAGTACCGTTGAGACTGTGTGCCTTTTGGGCAAACGAAAACCAGATGCCAAGGTAAAAATAGGCATTGATATGGATGATTATTACCGTATCAGGGAGAATGCTGAAAGCAAATAAACCTTTGCAAAACCGAATAATACACTGAAACAAAGCAAGACAGAAGCTGTTGATGCGTTAGAAGATAACGTGTCAGCGGCTTTTTCTTTTTATATAATAGGAAAGTTCGACATTCGTCGAACTCTTGATAAAAAGAGCCCGCACAAAAGCGGGCATAGAAAACAGACGATAGATTAAAAGAAGTCGATGTAAAAACCTTCTTCAAATTCATCGTCATCGAGGTCATCATCCTCGGTAAGAAAATAGTGCATATCCAAAAGGTCAGAGTCTGTCATGTTTTTGACCAGATTGGATGTCATTCCCTCTGGAGGATTCTTGCTGTATTTTTGTCTGAGTTCCTCTATAAGCTTTGCATCCATGGTTTAAATTCCTCCCTGTCTGTTAATAAGTCCAGTATGATACAGACAGGCAGAAAAATCAAGCAGAGCGGCATTTAGTTTTTGCCATGGACCTTTCGTAAAGTTCTTGAAGAGGAACTCGTTTATGATTGTGATAGATTTCTACTAAAAGCAATGCTGCGTGGACTTCGGAAGTAGAAGAACAGTTCGAGTATATGTATCGGCTGTTCTTTTTTTGCTTTTGAAGGTTAAAATGGTAATGTTTTTCTTGTGTACAGTAGAGTGCCATAGTATAATAAAATCAGTTTTTTGCATAAGTTTAAAAGCTTAAAAATGACGATCGGCAAACCAGATGAAAGTCTGGGACGCAAAGCTACAGGGCCTGTAAAATGGCAGCCAGTTGCATGAAATGAGGTGCACTGTCTGTTTGGCAGTGCTTTTTTACGGTGTTATTTCATAGACGTGACTATAACAATTCTATTAGGAGAACTTGTAATGAAAAAGAAAAAATGGAGCAAGGTTTTGTCTGTATTTTTAGTGATGGTGACAGCCGTATCGCTTCTGTCAGGCTGTGGCGGGAAGAGTGCGGAAAAAGAAGATGCAGAAACAATCACAGTATATTTATGGAGCACAAACCTGTATGAAAAATATGCACCATATATCCAGGAACAGCTTCCGGATATCAATGTCGAGTTTGTTGTAGGGAATAATGATTTGGATTTCTACAAGTTCCTTGATGAAAACGGTGGATTGCCGGATATTATAACCTGCTGCAGATTTTCCCTGCATGATGCAAGTCCCCTGAAAGACAGTCTGATGGATCTTTCCACAACCAATGCGGCAGGTGCTGTCTATGATACCTACCTCAGCAATTTCAGGAACGAGGATGGAAGCGTAAACTGGCTTCCTGTGTGTGCAGATGCCCATGGTTTTGTAGTGAACAAAGACCTTTTTGAAAAATATGATATCCCGTTGCCAACAGATTACGAGAGTTTTGTTTCCGCCTGCCAGGCATTTGACAAAGTGGGTGTTCGTGGATTTACGGCAGACTATTCTTATGATTATACCTGTATGGAAACACTGCAGGGTCTGTCTATATCAGAGTTGTCTTCTGTGGAAGGACGCAAGTGGCGGACGGTCTACAGTGACTCGGAAAATACAAAGAGAGAAGGTCTGGACGATACCGTCTGGCCAGAGGCTTTTGAACGTATGGAACAGTTTATTCAGGATACAGGGCTTAGTCAGGAAGATTTGAATATGAATTATGATGATGTTGTTGAGATGTACAAAAGTGGCAAGCTTGCCATGTACTTTGGCAGTTCTTTCGGTGTAAAAATGTTCCAGGATCAGGGCATTAACACAACATTTCTTCCATTCTTTCAGGAGAACGGTGAAAAGTGGATTATGACTACGCCATATTTCCAGGTGGCCTTAAACCATGATCTGACAAAGGATGAAACACGCAGAAAGAAAGCAATGGAGGTACTGGATACAATGTTTTCAGAGGATGCGCAGAACAGGATCATTAGTGATGGACAGGATCTGTTAAGCTACAGTCAGGAGGTGGATATGCAGCTTACGGAATATCTGAAAGATATAAAACCTGTGATCGAAGAAAACCATATGTATATCCGTATTGCGTCAAGTGACTTTTTCTCTGTTTCCAAGGATGTGGTTTCCAAAATGATCTCAGGAGAATACGATGCAGGGCAGGCATACCAGTCATTTAATTCTCAGCTTCTTGAGGAAGAAACTGCTTCTGAGGATATCGTGCTGGATTCACAGAAGTCGTATTCCAACCGTTTCCACAGCAGTGGAGGAAATGCAGCATATTCTGTTATGGCAAACACGCTACGTGGCATCTATGGGTCAGATGTGCTGATCGCAACCGGAAACAGCTTTACGGGAAATGTGCTGAAAGCCGGTTACACAGAAAAAATGGCAGGTGACATGATCATGCCAAATGGTCTGGCGGCTTACAGCAGCAAGATGAGTGGGGCTGAGCTGAAAGAAATAATCAAAAACTTTGTAGAAGGCTATGAGGGAGGATTTATTCCGTTTAACCGTGGCTCTTTGCCAGTGGTTAGTGGTATTTCTGTGGAAATTAATGAAACGGAAGATGGCTATACATTAAGTAAAGTTACAAAGGATGGAAAGGCAGTTCGGGATGAGGATACTTTCACGGTGACCTGTCTTGCCACACCGCAGCATATGGAAACTTATCCTGTAGATGAAAATATGATATTTGATGGAGGAGCTACATCTGTGAAAGATACCTGGACAGCATATGTTTCAGGTGGTAATGCCGTTCTTGCAGAACCTGAAGATTACATAACCCTGAGGTGAGAAAAATGGATGTTAAGAATTATAATAGAAATAGAAAGAAACCTGTCAGGAAAAAAGGATTAAGAATAGTTGCTTTTCTTCTTCTCTTTATAGGAGTTGTTCTGGCTGTTTTCCGATATTATAAGTTTATGTCGAAATCTATTTACGAGGAAAGTGTTTCTCATCTGACGGAAGTTCTTCATCAGTCTGATCAGATGCTGAGAGAACTGACAAATAAGAACCTGACTTACCTCCATATTTGGGGCGAGAATCTGCAGAATATTTCCGGTGAAGACGAGATCCGTGATTATATAAAGAAAGCGCAGGAAGATGCAGGCTTTTTGGAATTCTTTTTTCTATCATCTGACGGTGACTACAAGATGGCGACAGGTGAAACCGGGTATCTTGGATTACAGGAAAATATTGAAGAGGATATCCGGCAGGGAAATGATGTGATAGCGAATGCAGCAGTTCCCGGAAAATCCCAGCTGCTTGTTTTTGCCACACCTAAGGCGCATGGAATTTATCAGGGATTTGAATACGATGCAATTGCCATTGCTTATGAAAATTCTGATATCGTAGATGTACTGGATATTTCTGCTTTTGATGGAAATGCCCAGAGTTTTATTATTCATCCGGATGGTCGTGTTGTGATTGATCATTCTTCCGAGTTATGGGGGAACGTGTATAATTTCTTCGGTTTTCTGAGTAGGCATTCTGATATGTCTGAAAAAGAGATCAATGTCCTTTTGGAGAAGTTTAAAGCGGGACGTACTGATGCGATGTTGCTGAATCTGGATGGAAGAAATTATTATCTGGTCTATGAAAAATCGGATATTCAGGACTGGATGTTTCTGGGACTTGTCCAGGCTGATATTGTCAATGCCAGTATGAACAATCTGCAGTTTACCACGATGCTTCTTGTTGGAGCTGTTGTACTTTGCATTGCTGCCTTTTTTATCAGTCTTATTATCCAGAAAAACAGGAAAAATCTCAGAAGAAAGGATGTGGAGATCCGGTACCGTGATGAGCTGTTTCAAAAGCTTTCCATGAATGTGGATGACGTTTTCCTGATGCTGGATGCCCAAACATATCAGACGGATTACGTCAGCCCTAATGCGGAAAAACTGCTGGGTATTACAGTAGAACAGATTCGCAAGGATATTCGTGTTTTAAGAAAACTGCACCCTGCAGATTCTGAAGACTCGCAGAAGAATCATCTGAAAGAAATTCCGGTTCATGAACAGCAGGAGTGGGATTGTGAATTTATACATCGGAAGACAGGGGAAAGGCGCTGGTTTCATAATATTGCAATGGGAAGTGAGGTAAACGGGGAAAAGAAATATATTCTGGTTATGTCAGACCGTACCTCTGACCGGAAAATGAACCAGGCTCTTTCTGAGGCAGTCCATGCGGCAGAGACTGCAAATAGGGCGAAGAGTATTTTTCTTTCCAATATGTCCCATGATATCCGGACACCAATGAATGCGATTATTGGATTTACAACATTGGCTGCAAGTAATATTGATGACAAAAAAAGGGTTCAGGATTATCTGGGCAAAATTCTTTCTTCCAGTAAGCATCTGCTTTCACTGATCAATGATATATTGGATATGAGCCGGATTGAGAGCGGAAAGATCCATCTGGAAGAAACAGAAGTCTGTCTGTCGGATGTGCTTCATGATCTGAAGACGATCATCAGTGGACAGATTCATGCGAAGCAGCTGGAGCTTTATATGGATGCCATGGATGTTACGAATGAGGATGTCTATTGTGACAAATTGCGGCTGAACCAGATACTGCTGAATCTTTTGTCAAATGCGGTTAAGTTTACTCCGGCAGGCGGAACCGTTTCTGTCCGTCTCAGACAGTACCCGGGAAAAGCAAAAGGCAGCGAACTGTATGAATTTCGGGTAAAGGATAACGGAATTGGAATGAGTCAGGAATTTGTACAGAAGATCTTTTCTCCTTTTGAGCGGGAGCGGACTTCTACAGTCAGCAGGACTCAGGGTACGGGACTTGGAATGGCCATTACCAAGAACATCGTGGATATGATGGGCGGTACTATTGAGGTTCAGACAGAGCAGGACAAAGGCACCGAGTTTATAGTCCGTCTGCCATTTCGGACTCAGCCTGAGCATCATCGCATAGAGAAGATTTCGGAACTAGAGGGTCTTAAGGCATTGGTTGTAGACGATGACTTTAACACCTGTGACAGTGTAACAAAGATGCTTGTAAAGGTTGGAATGCGTTCGGAATGGACAGTCTCGGGTAAAGAGGCTGTTCTCCGTGCACGACAGTCAATGGAGCTGGGGGATGCATTTCATGCTTATATCATCGATTGGCGTCTGCCGGATATGAATGGAATTGAAGTTACACGTCAGATCCGCAGTCTTGATGACAATACGCCGATCATTATTCTGACTGCATACGACTGGTCAGATATCGAAACAGAAGCCAGAACTGCAGGAGTGACTGCATTCTGCGCGAAACCTCTGTTTATGTCAGATATCAGAGAGACTCTGATGGCTGCCATCGGTCAGAAACAGGCCCAGGCAGAGGATAAGATTCTTCCGGCAGCAGATTTAGATTTCAGAGGCAGGCGTATACTTCTTGTGGAAGATAATGAACTGAACAGTGAAATTGCAGTGGAAATTTTGAAAGAATATGGATTCCTGGTTGATACAGCAGAAAATGGAGCAGAGGCAGTGGAGAAAATTAAAAATTCAACACCAGGGGATTATGATCTGGTACTGATGGATGTGCAGATGCCTGTAATGAATGGATATGAGGCTACCAGGCAGATCCGTGCGCTTACTGATCCGGCACTGTCGGGAATTACCATTCTTGCCATAACTGCTAATGCTTTTGATGAGGATAGAAAGAAAGTTCTGGAATGCGGTATGGATGGATTCTTATCCAAGCCAATAATTATTGAAGAATTGATCGATACGTTACAAAAGAATCTGGATTAGGTGCCTGGAACATCATAAAACCCACAAGGTAGAAGAGGGAAATGGAAATCAGTACGCAGATGATCCACAGATGCAGCAGAAGATCAGAGAAAAGGTAATGGAATCCCTGAAATATCTGGTGTCTCTGGTAAATGATGTGCTGGGTATGAATAAACTACAGAGCGGAGATTTGAAGGATTCTGTCGAATATTATGGACAATGCCATAAAATTCAGTCAGGCGGGTAGTGTGCTCATGGTCGGGGTTAAGGAAGAGTTTCTGCCTTTAACTGTCACAAGATCAAAGTTTTTATGTGTCACGGATAATTCGGCAGCCAATTCGCTGAGCTTCTTTTTCATTCCTGACGGGTACAGCAAACGATTTGTTTTCAAAGCACCAATGGTATGAAATCCTTGTACGGCAAAGGTGTTGATTATTTTTTCAGAAACGTACCAACAGTCACAAAGAAAATAGGACTGTACCGGAGGAGTTGGCATTAGAATACGATTTGCATAAATCTAATTTTTTAAACTGGTTGTATATGAATGCTGAATGATGTATAGTATTTGCAGGAGACACCTTCTTTCGTGAATGCTGTAAATGTTGGTTTGGTCACTTTCATTATACAACACAATCGAATTCAAGGTGTCTTTCTTTTATGCAAAATCACGAACTTGCTCATTTATAGTATAAAGATAAAATGCGTAGTAAGAATTCAAATAAAAATAAAAGGAGGCTATAACAATGAGTAAAACAGAATGGACGAAAAAAATAATAATCATTGTGATTGGTTCGATCATAGCAGCATATGGCATTACCCTTGCATTGTATGCGGGATTTGGAGGGGCAACCCTTGCTGTTTTGTGGCAGGGGATTTCAAGGACATTTCATATAAGTATAGGCATGGCATCTCTGATTGTAGCCATAATTATGATTGTGTTCTCATTTTTCTATGACAGATCACAGATACATATTGGTACGATTATTTATCAGCTTGTGTATAGTATCTGTGTTGATTTGTTTGCAAATGCACATGTGTACAGTACGCATTTGTGGGTGAATGCACTGATTATGTTGCTGGGAGTCATGCTTTTTGCAGTCGGAACAGGAGTTTATGCGGCAGCTTCACTGGGACGTGGTTCTTACGAGGCATTAACCTTTTCTCTTGCGGAAAAGAACGGCTGGCAGGTAAAAGCAGTGCGGATGATACTGGATATTGTTATGGTACTTACCGGAGTTTTGCTGGGGGGAAAGTTTGGCATATGTACAATCGTAACGATCATTATCTCAGGACCGGTTATTCAGTTTACAGCATCAAAAACTAAAAAGTTATTAAAAAAATAAAGATGTGGATTTGGTGAAAATCGTCACCGGCGGGAGTATCCAGAAGCAGTCCGACGCCTGATCTATACGACCAACAACATCGAAGGATTTAACCGCCAGCTCCGAAAAGTCACAAAATCAAAAACTGTATTTCCATCGGATGACAGCCTGCTTGACATGCCTGGAAATTGCATTATAATACAAACAAGGACAGAGTCCCCAAAACGGGCTCCGTCCTCGATAACTAATGACATATCTTATATCAGTTTTTTCTGTTTACACAAAACTTGAAACAGTCTCAATTACCGCTCTGTAGATTACAGCACAATTAAAAACTTTGTTTTCAATGTTACTAAGGATATCCGCATGACAGACATACCTACATGGAAACAGAAATTAGAACAGCAGTATATCAATCTTGCATTTGACCCTGCAGCATTGAGTGATTTATCGAAGAAGGAGGCCTCCTATTTGAAAAAGAAAAAAGATGAAGTAACTATCCGTTCCAGTGCAGCAGAATACTTGACCTATGTTGCCTCTGTTGGTGGTCAGCAGGATAGTATTGAGATGCGCTATGAGGATGAGAATATATGGCTGACACAGAGGATGATGGCCACATTGTATGACGTTGGTTTGCCAACGATAAATGAACATAGCAATATAATCTTCAAATGATTATTGCGGTTGGATTCAAGGTTAATAATGAGCGAGCAGTACAGTTTCGCAAGTGGGCCAATGGCATCGTGAAGGACTACGCCATCAAAGGTTGAGTCATGGATGATGAACGCCTGAAAAATGGTGGCTCTGTGCTCACAGTAGAATATTTCGACCATTTGCTTGAGCAGATTCGAGAAATCCGTCTCTCTGAGCGTAGATTTTATCAGAAGATAACAGATATCTATGCTACAGCTCTTGATTATGACCGAACAGCGAAAACAACAAAGCAATTTTTTGCAAAAGTGCAGAACAAGATGCACTATGCAGTTCACGGACATACAGCAGCGGAGTTGATTTACGAGCGAGCAGATGCAGATAAGCCACACATGGGATTAACTACATGGGCTGCAGCTCCGGAGGGCAAGATTGTAAAAAGTGATGTCAGCATTGCGAAGAATTATCTAACAGATAAGGAAATGCGTTCATTGGAGCGTATTGTATCTGCTTATTTGGATTTGGCAATGGAACGCTGCAGACATCAACCCTGACGGGTGCAAAGATCAAAGAAATGGCAAAAGAAGGCTGTGATCTCAATGGAAACGGATATCCTTATCCATATGTGCTTCTGACCAAAGATGGAACCGATCTGGAGGACGAAAAAGAGTACACCGTTGTGATCTGTGGTTTCTTAAAAGGAATGGAAGACGAGCTGAATCAGCAGGATACCGGAATCGTCGGTCTTGATGCAGCAAAAGAATATCTGAAGAACGTAAAAGAAGTTTCATCCGGTACGCTGGATGACAGTCTGGTCAAAGAACAGAAAAAAAGACCATTATGTGTACGGATGTTGTGATCGAAGAAAATACGTATTACATGGTTTTAAAGAAGCTGGACGGATACGACTGGTCGATGCTGATGCTGGTGCCGACATCGGATCATTATGCGCAGATGTGCCTGCGGGTAGCGGATAATGGAATCGGTATGAGCAAAGAATTCCGGAACAGCAGCCACCCGCTGGCAAAGAAAATCCCGATTCTTGCGATGACAGCCAACGCATTTTCAGAAGATGTGCAGAATGCCTTCAATGCGGGCATGAACGCACACATAGTAAAACCGGTGGATATGAAGGTACTGATAAAAACAGTGCGGAATCTTCAGACGGGCGCCGGAGCGGCAGGAACTTTAAATTGAAAAAATCCGGCAGAGTGTTTATAATGGATGGGAAAAACAAAACAGAAAGGCAATGCTGTTATGCGTAAAATTACAGAATTAAAAGAAAAACAGGAGATTGCGCTTGGAATATTACTGTATCTGGATGAAGTCTGCCGGAAACATCACCTGATCTATTTTGCAGCAGATGGAACTCTGCTCGGGCTGATCCGGCATCAGGGGTTCATTCCGTGGGATGATGATGTGGATGTCTGGATGCCGAGAGCGGATTATGAAAAACTGGAACAGATTGTAAACAGCGAAACGGATACACCGTACCGCGTCATGAATTTTCATAATACAAAGGGTTTCACACTGGCATACGGAAAGCTGGTACACACCGGAACGAGTCTTGTGGAGCACGTGGCAGGAGCTGTGGATACCGGTCTTTTCGTCGACATTTTCCCGTTTGACGGACTGCCGGAAAAAGATACACCGGAGTACGACCGTCACTGGAAAAAGCTACTGTTTCTGGAAAGCCAGCGGATGAATGCATTCCGCACCTACCGCCAGACCTTAAAAGGAAACAAAGGAAGCTTCGCAAAATGGTGCAAATGGGCGATCCGGAAATGCTATGGAAAAGAGCGGATTCTGCGCGAGATGGAAAAAGAGTGCAGAAAGTACCGCGCGGAGGACTCAAAGTGGGTGGCCTGCCAGTGCGGCGGTTACCGCAAGTCGGACGCGATTCCCAAAACAGCGATCGAAGAGATCGTGCGCCTTCCGTTTGAAGGCCATCTGATCAATGCCCCGGCGGGATACGAGACGTATCTTCACACCCTGTACGGCGATTACCATCAGCTTCCGCCGGAGGATCAGCGTCATCCTGCGCATGTGGGAGATGCCTACTGGCGTTAGAACAGAGAAAAAAGCAGATGAGAGGTAAGCAATGAGTAAAATACTGGTGCTGGGACGTACCATGGACATGGGCGGAACGGAAGTGGCCATGGCAGCGCTGCTGCAGAAACTGGTGGAGAAAAAAGAAGATGTAACGCTTCTTCTGGTCGAAAAAAGAGGCGTTCTGCTGGAGCGGATTCCGAAGGAAGTGGAAGTGCGCCAGATGATCTGGGACAAAAAGCCGCATCCGGCTTTGGAACGGATTGTGGGAAAACGGGAGACACCGGCAGAACGGTCTTTTTATGCCAGAGGAATGGGCGTATTTCTGATGCGCGTCGTGTATGGAAAGAAACGGTATGGAAAACTGTATGAACGGATTCTGGAGTGTGTGGAGCCGGAAACAAAACAATACGATCTTGTTTTCGACTTTTTCGGATTCGGTGCGTTCACAACCGCATTCGGAGCCAGAAAGACGAATGCGCGGAAGAAAGCGGTCTGGTTCCACGGAGAAAATCTCTGGTGGCTGTTCCGGACCAGGGACTTTATTCCGGAGTATGATAAAATTTACTGCGTTTCCGAGCCTGTCCGGAAACAGGTCATTGCCCGTTTTCCAGAACTCGCGGACCGGACAGAGGTTCTGCTGAATTTCATTGACATCAAACAGGTGCAGAGACGGAGTGAGGAGCCGCTTAGCGATCCGCAGTACACAGGAGAGCTGAAATTTCTGACGGTGGGAAGAGCTTCGGAAGAAAAAGGATATGATATTGCGGTGCAGATTACGGCGGAGCTGAAAAAACGGGGACTTTGCTTCAAATGGTTCATCATCGGTGATGGAAGAGATCTGAACAAGCTGCGGACCATGGCAAAGGAATATCAGGTGGAGCAGGAAATTATTTTTCTCGGAATGCGCGAAAATCCTGCGCCGTACGTAAAATCCTGCGACCTGTATCTCCAGCCGTCCCGTCACGAAGGCTATCCGATTACGATTGTAGAGGCGAGAAGCCTGCAGAAGGTCATCATCGCTTCCGATATTCCGTCCATGCGCGAGCAGATCCGGGATGGGGAAAACGGATATCTCTGTCCGCTGGATGTGATGCAGTTTGCCGATAAAATCCAGAAAGTGCTGGCAGATCAGGAAGGACGCGATGCGGTCAGAAAGAAGCTGCGGGAGGAACCCATTGATTTTTCAGCGGGATATGCGCAGATAGAAGCGTTTGCAAAAAAATAAAAGAGAAACAGCAAGAAAAAACGCCAGAACCGGCGATAAGATATTTCCGGTTCCGGCGTTTCTTTAGTTCTGGCGTCCCTGCTTGCTCTGCTGCTTGTTTTCATACATATATTTATCTGCTTTGTCAAACAGCGTGCGGAGCGTACATTCGTTGTAATCGGTGGAAAGTGCCAAGCCGTGGGAATAGCTGATGCGGAACTGGGTTCCGTAGCCGTTGAACTGTTCGACTTCGTTCTGAAACTCTGTGAGGATTTCTGTGATGCTTTCGCGGGTTGCATCATAGATGACCGCCATAAATTCATCGCCGCCGTATCTTCCTACGAAATGCTTCGCGGGAATCGAGTTTCGCAGCAGCCGGGCAAAGTTCAGAATCAGCTGGTCGCCGATGGAGTGGCCGAGGCTGTCGTTGACGCGTTTCAGGTTGTTCATGTCAAAGACGATACAGGCGGTAGGAGTTTTGATGAATTCCACATTGTGGAACAGCTCTTCGCACTTGCTCTTGTTCGGCAGTCCCGTGTGAAGGTCGATGTAGGCTTTCTGTTCCAGCTGGCGGTTGGCATGGGAAACTTTGACTGCGGCAACCGTTTCATCTGCCATCTGGAAATACGTCTCGCTCATGTCTACCAGATCCGCCGTTCCGTTTTCTCCGGATCTGACCTTCTGAATTTCATTTTTCAGTTTATCCCAGTAGGCAATCTGGACATCCAGTTTTTTCTGATAATCCTTGTCGGAAAGACTCACGAGATCGTAGTGGCCGTCCTCGTATTTCAGTACGCTTAAGATATCGTCCAGGTAAGGTCTATCTCAAATCCGGAAAGATCCCAGACTTCAATACTCTTTTTTCCCTTCCTGAAGCTCCTTTTTCTCCCCTTGTCCCGCTGAAACATGCTTTCCGCATCCTGAAACAGAAGCCTTCTTTCATCTTTCAGACGGATTACCGTTTCTAAACCGCATTCCTTCAAAGTATTGATAAACGGGGCATTCAGGTACAGTGCATCCGCCACAATCACATCTGCGAAATGACCATGCCTTTTCTTTAAACGCCGGATGAGCCTTTTCGCTCCTGTCAGTTCCCCTTCATCTTTTTCTGAACCATCTCTGGGTTTCAGCATTTCCTGCCCAAAGATCACATGCGGCGATTTTCCTACCGTCATACATACCACACTTCGATGAAAGTATTCTGTCTTCCCCGTCCCGTTCTTCCGGCTCAGGCAGTCTGGACAGGACTTTTTTGTACTGCTGAATAATTCCACCCCATCAATACCTGCCGCAACATATCCGCCTATGGTTCCTTCCCGAAATACGCGGTTGCGTTTCAGAACATCAATCGTCTGCGCGTGAATTTCCTCGATTTCTTTTGGATCAATCCGGGAAAGAAGATCCCTGACTGCATCAACTTTTGGGATTTTTCCACGGATACAGTTTTTCGGTCGTTTCTCCATGCTTTCCGGCGCTGAAAAAATGGTATGAAAACTTTCATACTGAAGCATCAGGAAAATCAGCACTGGCATAACGATATTAAACAACGGGATGGGTTTTCTTTTTCTTTCATCGGATAAACCCTTGATTTTTTGTGGAATTTTGTATACACTTTTCATATAAGTTAGCAGTTTCTTCAATGCTAATTTTTCATTAAGGACACCTTCTTTCGTATGTTTGTGGGGTAACATAATTATACAATAAAAGGTGTCCTTTTTGATTGTTTATTGCAGTAGTGGAAGAAACAAGAATCCCCCTGCTTTAGCTGTGGGGAGTGTCAAAGTCTACAATTGGAAGCGAGGTGAAGCATTTGGAAAAAGAAAAACAGAAAACAGAGAGAAAAGAACATATTCTGGTCTGTCTGTCATTTTCGCCGTCCAATGAAAAAATTATCCGGACTGCGGCACAGATGGCCCGGGCATTTGGTGCTAATTTTACAGCACTGTATGTGCAGACCGCGGAACCGGCAGAGAAAACGCCGGAGGATCAGGCAAGGCTGCAGAAGCATATCCGCCTGGCAGAACAGAGCGGGGCGGAGATTGTAACGACGCACAGCGAGGACATTGCCCTGCAGATTGCAGAATATGCGAGAATTTCCGAAGTAACGCGGATTGTCATTGGAAAAAGCATGATGGATCAGGGATTTTTTCGAAAGAGAAGGGGATGGACCGAACGGCTGACCGATCTGGTGCCGGATTTGGAAATCCATATCATTCCGGATTCCAATATCATTACCATATATCTGGTCGGCGTTATGATGACGTCCATTCTGACCAGCGGTTATACCTGCAGCGTAATCAGTTCTGTGATCAGTGTAGTGCTGTTTAACTACTTCCTGACAGAACCGCGTCTGACACTGTACGCGTACGGTTCCGGTTATCCGGTGACCTTTGCCATCATGCTGGGCATTTCCATTCTGACAGGTACGCTTGCATCAAAATTAAAAGAGAATGCAAAGCTGTCTGCGCGGGATGCGTTCCGGACGAAAATTCTTTTCAATACCAGCCAGCTTCTGCAGAAGGCAGAGGATGCGTCGGAGATTTTTGATATTACAGCGACAAAGCTTGTAAAACTGCTGGGAAGGGATCTGACGGCCGCACCGGCAGGGGCACAGGAGAGCAGAATTGTCCGCGGAACACTTTACAGCGCGCAGACAGGAGGAAAGACGGAAAAAATCTTTGACCTAAGGGAACAGGAAATCATTCAGTGGGTTCTCGACAGCCGGAAAAGAGGAGAAAAATGTCTGGATCGCGGTGGAGGACAACGGCCCCGGGATTCCAAAAGAGTCCAGAGAGCATGTGTTTGAGATGTTCTATTCCGGGAAAAATAAAGTAAGCGACAGCCGCAGAAGCCTTGGCCTTGGACTGGCACTCTGCCGTTCGATTGTAAATGCGCACGGCGGGGAGATAGCACTTTATGACTACGATCCACAGGGCTGCTGCTTTCGGATTAACCTGCCGCTCAGTGAGGTGAATTTGAATGAATAAGACATTAATTCTGGTTGTGGAAGATGATACGCCGGTTCACAACCTGATTACTACGACGTTAAAAACACACGATTATAAGTATATTTCTGCAAAGAACGGTGCGGGTGCCATTATGGAGGCATCCACACATAATCCCGACATTGTTCTGCTCGACCTTGGCCTGCCGGATATTGATGGCGTAGAGGTGATTGAAAAGATTCGAAGCTGGTCGAATATGCCGATTATCGTAATCAGTGCAAGAAGTGAGGACAGCGATAAAATCGAGGCATTGGACGCAGGAGCGGATGATTATCTGACGAAACCGTTTTCTGTGGAGGAACTGCTGGCCCGCCTTCGAGTCACACAGCGCCGTCTGTCCCAGATGCAGGCAGAAAATGGAGTCCAGTCGGCTGTCTTTGAAAACGGCGCACTGCGGATCGAGTACGCAGCGGGGTGCGCATATCTTGACGGAGAGGAACTTCATCTGACACCAATCGAATACAAGCTGCTCTGCCTGCTGTCGCAGAATGCAGGGAAGGTGCTGACGCATACGTTTATCACACAGAAAATCTGGGGAAGCAGCTGGGAGAACGATATCGCTTCCCTCCGTGTTTTCATGGCGACGCTTCGGAAAAAGCTGGAAAAGAACGGAGAGCAGACGCAGTATATCCAGACGCATATCGGGGTTGGCTACCGGATGCTGAAGGTAGAGTAAAAGAAGAAAAAATTTGACTTTACAGGCCTAAAATGATAGCATAAAGGACAGAGAACGCAGTTTTGGGAGGACGAAAAAACGGATGATGAAAAACCTCGAAGTACTGGAGGAAATTAGAAAACAGGGAAAAAATCTGATCGAGACAAAACGGGATGAGTTTGTAAAGCAGAATCTTTTATCGGACGAGTTTATTCAGATGATGCAGAAGAACAAAAAGCCGTTCGAGCTTCTGATGTCGTATTATCAGTGCGCCATTATGGAAATCGAGACAAAGTTCCGGGTGCTGAATCAGGAATACTCGCTTTCCTATGACCAGAACCCGATTGAAGGAATCAAAACAAGGGTCAAATCGTATGAGAGCATTATGCGGAAAATCCGCGTGAAAGACATCCCGGTCACACTGGAGTCTATCGAGAAAAATATCCGCGATATCGCCGGTGTGCGTGTGATCTGTTCTTTTCCAAGCGATATTTATAAGCTGGCAGACAGTTTTCTGAAACAGGATGACATTACGCTGATTGAGCGGAAGGACTATATTCAGCATCCGAAGGAGAGCGGCTACCGCAGTCTTCATCTGATCGTTCAGGTGCCGATCTTTTTACAGGATACAAAGAAACTGGTCTACGTGGAAGTACAGTTCCGTACGATCGCGATGGATTTCTGGGCGAGTCTGGAGCATAAGATGCGCTACAAGAAAAATATTCCCGAAAATCATGTCAAATATCTGCAGGATGAACTCTACGACTGCGCAAGACAGAGCGCGGAGCTGGACAACCGTATGCAGAATATCCGGAATCTGATTGCAGAGGAAGCAGAAGAGGAAGACCACTGCACCTTTGTAACGCTGCCGATGCGATGACGGATTTGAAACAAGGAGGATGCAAAATGAAACAGTGTATGGATGCAGATAATCTTCACCGTCACCTGAAAAAGATCATCGGTTAGGTGCAGGCGATCGAACGTATGGTGGATGAGGACGTGCCGTGCGAGGATATACTGGCGCAGATCAATGCGGTAAAATCGGCACTTCATAAAGTAGGACAAGTTGTCCTCGAGGGCCATATCCAGCACTGCGTGCGCGACGGCATCGAGCACGGAGATGCGGATCAGACGATTGTACAGTTTACGAAGGCTGTGGAACGGTTTGCAAATATGAAATAAAAATAAGAAGATAAGATGAAAAGAGAACTTCCGGCAGGAGCAGAAAAAAGATGCTTCGTCAGAAGTTCTTTTTGTTTTTCTGATTTTGAAAAACTCCTCTTGACAACCAATACCCCTATAGGTATACAAGGAGGAAATAGTGTGAAAAAGTTAGAGGAGTTTCTCGAGTTGGGGAGGAACGAAGAAGGACATCACGCTGGCATGCGCCGACAAGAGCAAAAAGCTTTTCGTCTTCCTTGTGTAAATCGATTATGGTAAAAATCCTCCCAAAAACAAAATAGAAATAAGTCGTTGTATCCTGTTTCTATCGTACCGGATTTTGCAGAAAAGACAAGTGCGTACCTGAAAGTGACATGGTTTCCAAAAGATACTAATGGACTTCGAAATTAAAGAATCAGCTCCTGTTCCCGGAACAGTGCGTCGACCGCCTCTTCATACTCGGCAAGCCGGTTCGCCTTTTTGATCTTTTTCAGATATTTCTGCGGATTGGTAAACGACATTCCAAGATAAATCCAAAGTGCTTTTAATTTGAACAGCACATTTTTATCCCCGGAAATCACACACGCATAACCGGCGCAGAGATCCTCACAGAACGCGTGCAGCAGCTCTTTATCGGGAGCAGAGGCTTCGCCGCCTGCCGGATCTGCACTGCGCAGCATCCCAATCAGCCACGGATTCTGCAGTACCCCGCGTCCGAGCATCACTTTCTCCGTGTCCGGAAACTCACGGCAGAGATTCTGAAAATCATCGGGTGAGAAAATGTCACCGTTGTAGCAGAGCGAGCAGCGGCTCGTCTCATACGCTGTCCGGTAGCACTCCATGCGCGGCGTAAATTTATAGAAATCTTTCTGAATCCGCGGATGAATGATCAGTTCCTCGAGCGGATATTTGTCGTAAACCGTAAGCAGATCCTCCCACTCGTCGGTATCCGTTGTGCCAAGCCGCGTTTTGATCGAGATGCGGCAGTCGCACGACGAAAAAATCTCATCGAGAAACGCGTCGAGCGTATTCGGCCACGCGAGCAGCCCGGAGCCGCGCCGCTTGGCGACAACCGTGCCGGACGGGCATCCGAGGTTCAGATTGACGGTATCGTAACCGTACTCCCTCAGTTCCTTTGTCAGGGACAGAAAATCCTCCGCCTGATTAGTGAGAATCTGCGGAATCACCGTCATTCCTTCGTTGTGCTCCGGGAGAATATCGTTCCGTTCGCGGGAACTCATTTTTTTATTTGTAATAAACGGCGTGAAATAACGGTCCGCCGCCGGAAAATATTTGTGGTAAGCATTCCGGTACACATACCCGGTCAGCCCTTCCATCGGGGCGAGATAAAACTGCATGATGATAAAATCCTTTCGAAAAATAGTCAGGGAACTGCAGAAAATGACTGCATTTCCCAATATCCAAAAGTGTACCACAAAACCATGGAAAACGACAGAAAAAGTTCCTACAGAAAGTGCAGTCAGACACCGAGAAGCACGGAAAATACAAAATATACTAAAATAGTGGGAAAAATAGAGAAAAATGCAGAAAAGGTCTTGACTTTAAAGTGTACTTGAATGATACACTGATTCCAGAAGGAAACATAAGGGAGGAATTTCAAGATGGAAAAAGTAAAAAAAGTAACCCTTTCCGGCATGCTCTTTGCGATCGGCCTGATCCTGCCGTTCTTCATCGGCCAGATCCCGGCAGTTGGAAAAATGCTCCTGCCATGAACGGCTGGAAGCATACTACGATATGAAGGTCTTCCTCACGATCGATCCGATCGAGCAGATCCAGAGAATTGAAAAGCGGAACGGGAGTGAAAAGGCGGTGGAATTTCAGAAGAAATGGATTCCGCTCGAGGAGCTGTATTTTGAAAAATGCCGCACCAGAAGCCGGTGCGACGTCTGTTTTACAATGTGTGATGAGATGTAGAAAAAATCCGATACAGAATCTTTTTTGAGGGGTCCTCAAAGATTTCTGTACCGGATTTTTCTAATTCTGCATATGAATCTGCTCGCCCGTCACCGGCGCAAAGCAGCGAAGCGTTTCGCCATCAAGATTCTCGCGGTGCATATCAACCGCAGAAATCTGATGATTGTCATACGTCGTATAATAGTAAATTCCCTGCGTCGCATTGCAGCAGGAAGTATAGAGCGTGATCTCATACTTTCCGTCCGCCACCTCGCAGCATCCTCTCTGCTGGTCAACAGAATTTAAAATATGGAAAAACTGGCTGACACTCTCCGTTTCGCTGTTTCCCGAGATCGAGTTCTGCTTTACAAACGCCACGCGTGCAAAGCGGGAAGCAGACGAGAGGTCGCCCGGCAGTCCAAGACCGCCCATGCCACGGCTGTACGTAGAAAGATCGAGCTGGTTGGAAAACGTGTTGGCCGGCTGTTTCGGTGACAGATGCAGGTAATTGTTCAGTGAGAACATCTGCATTGGAAACGGCGGATTGTTTGTCAGAACGCCGACCGGATTGTCGTAGACATGCAGACCGTCCGCCGTGGATTCCACGGTGATGGCACCCGATGCATCTGCGATGATCCAGTGAAGCTGTGCGAGCGGAAGATTCTTTTTAAAAGGTGTGCTGATGAGATTGATACGGGAGAGGGATTCTTTTGCTTCCGCAAGCGAAGCACATGTACCGAGAATCCACGGGATCAGCTCGAACTGCGCGATATTGTCTTTCTCCGGTTTCGGATCGAAATAAACGGCATTTCCTACAAAATTAAGGCCGGCGATACCAAGCCCCTTTTCATTGAACGCCTCATAATAGAGCGGGTAATCATCCATCACACACGCCATGCCGATCATTGCATAGTGATGGGAAAGGGACGGCATATGAAGAAAGGAAAACGGATAATTGCGAGGTGTAACGGTGATCTGGTCGCCATAGGAAAATTCATAATCGAGTGTGCGACCCATATAAAAGTCGCGTGTTTGATAGGTTGCTGCTGTACACATAGAAAAACTCCTTTCGATGGACGGGTTGTCATTGCTGTAAGGTATCATAGCACAGAAGCGGAGGAACGAACAGGAGAAAAATATGAAAAAAGTATAAAAAAGTATAAAAAAGGATCCTGTCAGGCAGGATCCTTCAGAGTGGAGACAAAACCCTGCTTTTGCAGGGTTTGCTATGGGTGTTTTTTGAGGGATGATTGCTCAGATACGCTCCGGGTCGCTGACCGGTATCTGTTTCGAAGCAGCAGATCAGACATAGATGCTGTGATTTGAAAGGACGCTGCAGGAAGAGGTGGAATTACGCAAGATGCTTCCGGAAGCGTTCTATGACAGCAACGGATTCTGCACTGACAGGTTTCGGAACAGCGGACGGTTTTGCAAGAAAATAGCCCTGCAGGAGATCAACATCCAGTTCCAGTACCTTCAAAAGTTCAGCTGGAGTTTCCAGACCCTCGGCAATGATTTTCATGCCTCTTTGATGTGCATAGGAAACAATATTTTCTACGATCTGCTGCTTGTCCGGATCGGAGTCGATATCGCGGATGATGGAAAGATCTAGCTTGATATACGCCGGTGCAAGCTCCAGAAGCGTTTTTTCATTGCTGTAGCCGCTGCCGTAGTCATCCAGGGCAAATACACCGGAAAATCCCGGCATCTCACGTTTTTTCAGCAGAGCTGTAAGATCCGGTGAATCCTCCTCTGTGATCTCAATGACAATCCGATCCTGAAGAAAGCTGTATTGTTCGACGTAAGCCACTGCCTCGTCGTGATTCATGTATTGGCTTGCAATCGAATTGACAAAGAGAAGCTCATCACCGCGTATCTGATGGGTGGAGAGGAATGTGGCATAGGATTTTGCAGAGAGAAACATAGTCAGACGTTCTATTTCATGCAGGCACTCTTCCTCGTGAGCCAGCTGCAGGATCTGATCCGGACGAGTAAGTGCCGGGAGATTTCCGCGCATCAGCGCCTCGTAGGCGTAGATACTGCCGTCCGTGGCGGAAACAATTGGCTGGAAGTAATACGTAAACAGCTCTTCATTCAACATTTTATGGAACAGGCGGCGCATCTCGGTTTCCTTTGCATTTTTTGTAAAAAGCTCCAGATCGAATTCGGTAATGTACCCTTTTTCTGCTTTCTTTACCTGGTACATTGCGAAATCCGCATATTTTTTCAGCGTAGACAGATCTGTACTGTTTTCCGGATACCAGGAAACTCCGCCGGAAAGGCGAAGGGGCAGTTTACGACCACTTGGCAGCTCCAGGGCTGTATTTGAAACCGCAAGGGAAAGATTCTGCAGAAGTGCTCGAATTTCTTCCTGCGATTGGTAGCCGTAGAACAGAAGATTAAATTCATCGCCGGAAATACGGGCACAGAGCGTTTTAGCCGGCACAGAGGAGATAAAACACTGTCCTGCCTGCCGGATATAGGCATCGCCCCAGTCGTGGCCGAAGGTGTCGTTGGTGCGTTTTAGATTGTCAAGGTCGATCATCAGAAGGGCAGCGTGACCGAGAACTTCCGAATGCTCAAAAAGAGCTTCACTTTCCCGCTGAAACGCGCGTCGATTGTAGAGACCGGTCAATGCATCGTAATCACGCTCGTGCTCCATGCGCTGCCGTTCCAGCATAACGGAGGTAAAATCTTCGACAAGTCCGATCTGCGCATAGCCCTCGCGGGAGGTCTCCATACGGATGTAGCGGATTGTTCCGTCAGAAAATGAAATTTCATACACCTTAGAATGTCCGACCCATACGGTATGAGAATGTGTCTGGTCAAATTCACGCAGCATCTGCTGGAAATACCGGGTGGAAAGCCCGGAGACATCTTCAGATGGAAGGTTGAGCATGGGAAAAAGTTCTTTGTGACATAGACCGTGTTGAGATCAAAACGCATCTCATAGCCACCCAGTTCAATACTTGCCATTTCCATGATACGCAGGAATTTTGTGGAGGTTGTCAGAATAATATGGATACTGCCGTCATCGGAAAAGTCACCTTCTTCCAGGTAATTGGGAAGATAGGCAGCCTTTTCTTTCTCTGTAAGATAAGGGGAAAGATCAACGACCTGTCCCATCTGCTCAAGCGTATAGGCGGTATCGGCGTAGGCGGAAAAAATATTTGGCATGGCAAGGGCACCAACCCTTCCTTTGGCGGCATCGAGAACATTTTTTTCCAGGTCATTGATGCTGCCCTGACTGGAGGCTTCGACCGTAATATGCTCTTTTTTTCCGATCGTTGTATTGAATTCCTCAACAAGACGTTCAAAGGAAGCTAACTGATCTCCGTTGTAATACGTCCATACGGTCAGCGTAACGGGTTTGTCGGAGGCGCGGCATCCGCCAAGAAGCGATACAGCGAGAACAGAACTCAAAAGAACGGTTGTGGCTTGATTTAAAAAAATTATAACATAAAGGAACAGGAGCCGCAATCGAAATTAAGCCGTGGAACAGAAAAGTTGTTACAGTTCACTGGTTCCCAGCGAACTGTAACATTCGCAGCCCTCATTTAAAGTTTTGCTTCGCAAAAGGAGGGCTGCTCACGCCTGAATCACTTTCTTACGCAGCGAAACAGCAAGTGTTTCACTGCTGAGTGAACTGTAACGAAAAGTTACCTGTTGTTTGCCGGGTACCGGTAAAGTGTAATGCAGCAGGAAAGAATCCGGTAAAGGAAAAAAGCTCCGCCGGAAAAAAAAGGTGGTATTTCCGGTGGAGCTCTGTGAAAAAAGTGATCAGAATTTTACTGATGATAATAAGAGAGGAAGTCGGTGAGCTTTCCAACCGCATCCTTTAAAACTTCAATTCGCGGCAGGTAAACAACGCGGAAGTGATCCGGCTGTCCCCAGTTGAAGCCGCCGCCGTGGACGATCAGAAGTTTTTTGTCGCGCAGCAGATCGAGAGCAAATTTTTCGTCGTTTGTGATATTGAACTTTTTCGTGTCAATTTTCGGGAACATGTAGAACGCAGCTTTTGGTTTGACTGCGGTGATACCCGGAATATCGCAGAATGCCTTGTAAACGTATTCGCGCTGCTCGTAAATCCGTCCGCCCGGAACGATGTAGTCGTTGACGCTCTGGTGGCCGCCAAGAGCGGTCTGGACAACGGACTGGGCCGGAACATTAGAGCAGAGACGCATGTTAGAAAGCATTTTGAGTCCTTCAATATAGTCCTTTGCGATAGCTTTATTTCCGCTTAAGATCATCCAGCCGATACGGAAGCCTGCGATCATGTGCGATTTGGAAAGACCACTGAAGGTGACACAGAACAGATCCGGTGCGAGGGATGCAATGGAAACATGCTCGAGACCGTCCATGACGAGCCGGTCATAAATTTCATCGGAAAAGATGATCAGCTGATGTTCTCTGGCAAGCTCGACAATCTGCTGCAGTACCTCTTTCGGATAGAGTGCACCGGTCGGGTTATTCGGATTGATGATAACAATCGCTTTTGTGCGGTCGGTGATCTTCTTTCGCATATCATCGATGTCCGGATACCATTCGGACTGTTCGTCGCAGATGTAGTGGACGGCTTTTCCGCCGGCCAGCGTTGCGCAGGCAGTCCAGAGAGGGTAATCCGGGGATGGGATGAGGATTTCATCCCCGTCATCCAGAAGAGCGGACATACAGAGGTTGATCAGCTCACTGACGCCGTTTCCTGTATAAATATCATCAATAGAAACATTTGGCAGTTTCTTTAACTGTGCGTATTGCATGATTGCTTTTCTTGCGGAGAAAAGTCCCTGGGAAGGAGAGTAGCCCTCACAGTCGGTAAGCTGATGACTCATGTCGTAGATGACCTCATCCGGGGTACGGAAACCAAAAGGAGCCGGATTTCCAATGTTCAGCTTCAGAACCTGCGTGCCGCACGCTTCCATGCGGTTGGCTTCTTCTACGACAGGTCCGCGGACATCATATAAGACATTGTCGAGTTTTGATGATTTTTTAAATTCTCGCATAGGGGAACCTCCTGTTTTTGTCTGGGAAAGAGAAGCAGCAGATGGATCAGAACAAGATTCTGTCGAATCAGAAACCGTATCTGCCGTATAGTTTACTGTGGAATCTTTTGCAAGCAGCCAGTCGGGATCGACCTGGAGCACATCGGCCAGAAAGTGAAGAATGTCGGAGCGCGGAACCGTTTTTCCGCTGACATACTGGCTGACATGGCTTTTCCCAAGCTTCACACCGCGCCGCTGGGCCGCTCGGATCAAATCGACCTGCTTGAACTGTTTCGCCTGCATGGCTAGTTTCAGACGGTCGGAAAAGGTTTCGTTTGTCATAGAAAATCTCCTTAAGATAGAATACAAAATAAAAAAAAGTTCAAAACTGTGCTTATTGTAGCATGGACAAGAAAAAAGTTCAATAGAAAAACTGAAAATTGTAAAAATGTTGAAAAGTTCAAAATTAAAGCGAAACAAGTTCAATTATAATATTGTCTATTCTGTACAGGTAAAGCGTTAAACCTTGCGCATTTTGCAAATTGACAAACGATGAGATTTCGGTAGAATAAAAAAATAGGATGCTATGCGTTTCTGTTGGGATCCGCCAATAGAAACGGGAGAGAAAGGAAGGAAAATGTATGGGGGAAGGTCATAAAAAACTGAATTTTTCCGATTGTATGGGACTTGCGATCGGACAGATCATCGGTTCGGGCATCATGGTACTGACGGGAATCGTCATCGGTCTGACAGGACACGGCATTGCCGCAGCGTTTATTTTAGGTGCCGTGCTTGCCATTATCACCTGTGTACCGTTCATCATCCTGACGTCCGCAATCCCGTCATCAGGCGCCGGCTTTACTTACATCCGACGATTGATGGGTGAAAAAGCCGGCTTTATGTACATTGCGATGTTTGTCTTAAGCCAGGTTCTGATCGCAACGTACGCGAAAGGCTTTGCGAGCTATTTCTGCTCGATTTTTCCACAGTTTGGCGAGTCGGCTGTCGCAATGGCAGCACTTGTAATCTGTACCGCCGTCAATCTCATCGGACTGAAATCGAGCGCACTGGTGCAAAAGGGCATGGTTGTGCTGCTGCTTTTGAGCCTGTTCTTATTTATTGTATTCGGACTGCCCAAAGTAAGCTGGGATGCTCTGAAACCGACGGTATCCAACCTGATGCCGAACGGTCCGAAGAACTTTTTCACAGGTGTAGCACTTTTGAGTTTTGCGTGCGGAGGCGCAAAATTCGTTGCGGAGAACGGTGATGATATCGTGGAGCCGTCCCGCACGATTCCAAAGGTTATCGTGCTTTCCACGAGTATCGTTGCTGTATTCTACGTGCTGATCGGTATCGTGGCAGGCGGCGTGCTTCCGGTCGAAACGGTCGCATTTCAGAACCTGACGCTTGTCGCGCAGGAGATTTTTCCAACCTGGCTGTACCTGTTCTTCGTGTTCGGCGGTGCTGTATTTGCACTGCTCACCACCCTGAATGGAACCTTGAGCTGGGTGACGCGAGGACTGCAGGCGGCCGCAAAACAGGGCTGGCTGCCGGAAAAAACTGCGGAGGAGAATAAAAACGGTGTTCCGGTGATCCTTCTGATGGTCTTTTTCCTGATGGGCGCTATTCCGATCCTTACGGGAATGGATCTGACATTGATTTCCAACATGGGTGTCGGAACCGATATGGTGACGGAATTTATGGTACTCCTGGCCTGCTGGCGTCTGCCGGATATCTTCCCGGAAGAGTATCAGAAGTCTGCGTTTTGTATGAAAAAGCGGACACTTCACATTCTGCTGTTTTTCATCGGCATTCTGATGATCGGAACCTCGTATGTCAATCTGTCGGATCTTACGGTTCCCGCGGCGATCGCATGCGGCATCTATATTCTGGTGATGTTTGTTTACACGCAGGTCCGATATCCGTATGTGAAGGCAAAACAGGAAAAGAAAGAAGACAAATAAAGAAGAGAAATGGAGAAGAAACATGAGGGCAACAACAAAAGAGCAGGGCTTTTACAGCCAGATTTTTAAGCTGGTTCTGCCGATTGTGATTCAGAATCTTTTAAGCGCGGCAGTCAACTCTGCCGATGTCGTGATGTTGAACTACGTGGGACAGTCCGCTATTTCCGCGGTATCCCTGGCATCCAACTATGCAAATGTATTATTTATGGTTTATTACGGACTGGGAACAGGAGCAACACTTCTGTGTGCCCAGTACTTTGGAAAGGGCAATATGCGCGCAATTCAGACTGTCGAGGGAATCGCACTTCGATTCTCCGTCATCATCTCCGTTGTTGTGGCAGGAATTGCTTTTACCATGCCACAGATGATGATGCGTCTGTTTACAGATAATGCGGAACTGATCCGGATCGGTGCTTCGTATCTGCGCGTCATGGGTGTGACCTACCTGTGCTGGGGCATTACGGAGATCTATCTTGCGGTACTTCGAAGCCTCGGCCGTGTGACGATCAGCATGGCGATGAATATGATGGCATTCGCACTGAACGTATTTTTCAACGCATGCTTCATTTTTGGCCTCTTCGGATTTCCGAAGCTTGGAGCAACCGGTGTTGCAATCGCAACGGCGATGTCGCGTGTCATTGAACTGATCGGCTGTGTGATTGTGTCGATCATGAGTAAGGATATCAAGCTCGATCTGCGGTACATGTTCATCCGCAACAAGCTGCTGTTTTCCGATTTTGTGAAGCTGTCACTTCCGGCGCTTGGAAATGATCTTTCCTGGGGCGTTGCATTTTCGATGTATTCTGTGATCCTGGGCCATCTGGGAAGCGATGCGGTAGCGGCAAACTCGCTCGTTGTCGTTGTAAGAAATATCGGAACTGTGCTGTGCTTTGGTGTGGCAAGTGCGGGCGGTATTCTGCTTGGAAATGTTATGGGAGAAGGAAATCTGGAAAAGGCGAAGGAATATGCGTCTAAACTGCTGAAGCTGACGGTTGTTACCGGAGCTGTGGGCGGACTGGTTGTACTGGGTATCACGCCGTTTGTACTGAAGTTTGCTTCTTTAAATGAGACCGCGATGCATTATCTGAAATATATGCTGCTGATTAACACCTATTATATTATGGGGACTGCCGTCAATACAACGCTGATTGCCGGAGTATTCCGTGCCGGAGGTGACACAAAGTTCGGACTGGTCTGCGATACGATTGATATGTGGTGCTACGCGGTGCCGCTTGGATTTATTGCAGCGTTTGTCTTCAAGCTTCCTGTCCTTGTGGTTTATTTCCTGTTGTGTACAGATGAGTTTGTAAAATGGCCGTGGGTTCTGAAACGGTATAAGAGCGGACTGTGGGCAAAAAACATTACGCGGGATCATCTGTTTGAGGATGAAGAAAAAGAATAGATGATATAGAAAAAGACATCTGCAGAGGTGAAAAATCACTTCGTTAGATGTCTTTTTTCGTGTTTTTCAAACATGCTCTAGAGAACGGTATATCCTTTGCTCTTTAAGCTTGCTTCTGTCTCGTACACATCCGGTACATGGAACACCATGATCGGGCAGCCGGACTCGCGGTTGAAAGAGAGATAGATATAGTCGATGTCGATATTTGTCTCAAGCAGTGTTTTCAGAAGGGAATTTAAGTTACCCGGCTGATCAACTACCTCGACACCGAGTACATCCGTCTGGCGTGTCATGTAACCGGCAGCCTGAAGCGCCTGCTCTGCTTTATCCGGATCGGAAACGACCATGCGGACAATGCCGTACTCTGCGCTGTCATTGTTGACGGAACCTAAAATGTTGACGTCATTTTCAAACAGAATCTGTGTGATCTGCTGCATCGTGCCTTTTTTATTTTCTGCGAAAATAGAAAGTTGTTTTAACATAATTGGGGCCTCCTAAAATTGATCTCTGATTCCATTATACTGCCAAAATCAAACGCGTCAACGAATTTTGTGAAAGAAGACGAAAAAAGGTGGAAAAAGCGTATCGTTTACAGAAAAATCAATAGAATAAAAGCATCAATATAAAAAATAAAAAAAGAAATCAATGAGCGAAAAAAAGACAGAAAAGTCGGATAATAAGAGAAAATGCACAAAATACAAATAAAATATGAGAAAACGGGTGAAAAAACTTTTGCATAATGACGAAAAATGCGTTACAATAAAAGCGCTATATGTGAATTTATTATTGGGAGGTATTAGAATTATGGCAACATTTTATGCATCAAAAACAGGAGAAGTATCTGCTAGAGAAAAAGAACATTCCGCGCTGGTACGTGAACTGGCCGGTGAGTGTATGACACTTCTTGAAAACGACGGAACCCTGCCGCTTGCCGGTGCAGGAAAAGTCGCAGTTTATGGTAACGGCGTCCGTCACACGGTAAAAGGGGGTACCGGTTCCGGAGACGTTAACACAAGAACGGTTGTCACGATCGAACAGGGCTTAAAAGAGGCCGGCTTTGAAATTCTGACCGGTAAATGGCTTGACGAATATGACAAAGTGCTTGCAGATGCGCAGGCTGCATATCAGGCAGAGCTGGCAAAAAAAGCAGAGGAGCTTCACATTCCGATTTTTGCTGTCATGTTCTCGGAAGCATTTGCGCAGCCTGACGTACCTGCGATTACCGAAAAAGAGGACACCGATACCGCTATCTACGTTCTGTCAAGAAACTCCGGTGAAGGTGCAGACCGCTATAACAGAGCATGCGATTATCTGCTCGGCGAAAACGAGCTCGCTGACATTGCCTATCTGGCAGAGCATTATGAGAAAACAGTTTTAATTTTGAATATTGCGAACCTTGTAGACACCACAGAGTTAAAGAAAATCAAAGGACTGAATGCAATTCTTCTTGCAGGACAGGCCGGAAATGCAACCGGAAACATCGTTGCAGACGTTGTTCTCGGAAAGAGCATCCCATCCGGAAAGCTGACCGATACATGGGCTGCTTCCTATGAAGACTATCCGTCCTCAAAAAATTTCAGCCACAACAACGGTGACACCAACGATGAGTATTACAGCGATGGCATTTATGTCGGCTACCGTTATTTTGACACCTTCAACGTAACCCCGAACTACTGCTTCGGCTACGGCAAAGGCTATACCGATTTTGAGATGGAAGTAAAGGACGTGGAGGCAGATGATAAGAACGTTACCGTTACCGCATCCGTAAAAAACATTGGTGATACATTCGCCGGAAAAGAAGTCGTACAGGTTTACTATTCCGCACCGGATGGAACGATTGAGAAACCGTATCAGGAGCTTGGCGGCTTCGGAAAATCCGATCTGCTCTCGCCGGGTGAGTCCCAGACGATTACCATTTCCTTCCCGACGAGATCTATGGCTTCCTACGATGAGAAAAAAGCAGCATGGGTACTCGAAGCAGGAACGTATTACATCCGTGTCGGTAACAGCTCCAGAACAACGAAAGTGGCAGCAGCCCTGAATCTCAAAGAGACCGTTGTTACGGTTCAGGGAAAGAATCTCTTCCCAGCAGATGACGCTCCACAGGAACTCACAAAAGCAGGCGTAACACCGTACAGCTATGAAGGTGAGGCAGAAGAAAAAGCAGCTGCAAAACAGATTGAGATTTGCAGTAAATGCATCAAGACAGAGACCGTTATCTACAGTGGAACACCGGAAGCATTCCCAGTTTATGAGGGAGAGAAGCTGACTGCGGCAGATGTAAAGAGCGGAAAAGCAACATTAAAAGATCTCGTATCGCAGCTGACCGTAGAGGAGATGGCTACCGTTTGCAATGGTACGGCAGACGGCCTCGGACAGGAAGGCTTTATCGGATCTTCTTCCGATATGGCGCCTGGAGCAGCGGGAGATACGACTTCCATTCTTCTTGCGGACAGAGGTATTTACAATACGATTCTTGCAGACGGTCCGGCCGGTCTTCGTCTGATTCCGCACTTTGTCGTTGATGCAGACGGAAAGATGGTATCCTCCGGAAATCCTCTGGAAGATGCGTTTAATAAAAATGAAATCGAAGTTCCGGAAGGCGGCACGGAGTATTTCCAGTACTGCACCGCAATCCCGGTAGCAGCACTCCTTGCACAGTCCTGGAACATGGATCTGATCCAGAAATGCGGTGATATCGTCGGAAAAGAGATGGAAGAATTCCACATTTCCGTATGGCTGGCACCTGGCATGAACATTCACAGAAATCCGCTGTGCGGAAGAAACTTCGAGTACTATTCAGAGGATCCGCTTGTGGCAGGTCTGTGTGCAGCAGCCGATACCAGAGGAATTCAGTCCCATGCCGGAATCGGAACCAGTATCAAGCACTTTGCAGCCAACAACCAGGAAGACAACCGTATGTACGTCAATGAGCATATCAGCGAGCGTGCAATGCGTGAAATCTATCTGAAGGGCTTTGAAATCGCAGTCAAGACAGCACAGCCGATGACAATCATGTCCTCGTACAACCTGGTAAACGGTGTACATACTGCCAACAGCCACGATCTTCTGACGGCAGCAGCAAGAGATGAGTGGGGCTTCGCAGGTTATGTCATGACCGACTGGGGAACCTCAGAGGACATGAGCGGATTGTTCGCTTACAAATATAACCTGAAATACGGACATTCCACTTCAAGAGAGTGTGTTCTTGCAGGAAACGATCTGCAGATGCCTGGCCAGCAAGGAAACCGTCAGGAAATTATAGCATCTGTTGCAGACGGAACTCTGCCGCTTGGACAGCTTCAGACCTGTGCGTACCGTATTCTGAATGTTGTTCTGCAGTCCCTCGCCTATGATGACTGTAAACCGTACGGTGACCAGTTCGATCTCGAAGAGGCAGTTACCGTTACAAAAGCATAAAAAATCAAAAAAACATAGAAGCAACCCCGCAGACCTTTACCCTAAGGTTTTGCGGGGCTGCTTTTTGTATCGTCAAATGAGGACCTTTTTTGATCGGATTGAGTTTCCATGTCAGGTGCTGGCAGAAAATGTAAAAAGCTCACGAAAGAACTGTAAAACTGGAGAAAAACACAGAATAAAATCGGTAAAAAAATAAAAAATAGTGAAAAATGCACAAAAAGATTGTCCCTAGAGCACATAGTGTGCTATAATGAATGCATCTATTAAAACAGGGGGATAGATTATGGCAAAAGAAATGATAGCAATGCTTCTTGCCGGAGGTCAGGGATCTCGCCTTTATGCGCTGACCGAGAAGCTTGCAAAACCGGCAGTTCCATTTGGTGGAAAATATAGAATCATCGATTTCCCGCTTTCTAACTGCGTAAATTCCGGAATTGATACCGTAGGTATTCTGACACAGTATCAGCCAATGGTGTTAAATGAGTACATAGGAAACGGCCAGCCGTGGGATCTGGACCGCCTCCATGGAGGTGTTCACGTGCTGCCTCCTTATCAGAAAGCCTCAGGTTCTGACTGGTATAAAGGAACTGCGAATGCCATCTACCAGAACATTCCATTCATCGAGAGCTACGATCCGGAGTACGTCATCATCCTTTCCGGAGACCAGATCTGCAAACAGGACTACAGTGATTTCCTACGCTTCCATAAGGAAAAGGGCGCAGAATTCAGCGTTGCGGTTATGGAAGTGCCGTGGGAGGAGGCATCCCGTTTCGGACTTATGGTGGCAGATGAAAATGACAAAATCACCGAGTTCCAGGAAAAACCAAAACAGCCGAAATCCAATCTGGCATCCATGGGTATCTACATTTTCAACTGGGATATCCTGAAAAAATATCTGATTGAGGACGAGGCAGACCCGAATTCTTCGAACGATTTCGGAAACAACATCATCCCGAATCTTTTAAAAGACGGACGCAATATGTACGCTTATCACTTCAGCGGATACTGGAAAGATGTAGGAACCATCTCCTCTTTGTGGGAGGCAAATATGGAAATCCTCGATCCGGAACACAGCGGAATTAACCTGTTTGACAATGACTGGAAGATTTACAGCCGAAACAGCGGAAAAACAGGCCATAAGATCACCGAAACCGCCGTTGTGGAAAACTGTATGATCACCGATGGCTGCCGTATTGCAGGTCATGTCAAACGTTCGATTCTGTTCTCCGGTGTAAAGGTTGCAGAGGGCGCAGAAGTAGAAGATGCCGTTATCATGGGAGGAACCGTGATCGAATCCGGAGCAGTCGTGAAACACTGTATCGTTGCGGAAAACGTTGTGATTGGCCAGAACGCCGTGGTAGGAGAAATGCCGCATGACGGTGAAAAAGGTGTTGCCACCATCGGATCCGGAATCCATATCGGTGAGCGTGCCAAAGTAGGACCAAATGCAATGGTAAATGCAAATGTAAAGGATGGTGAAGAAGAATGGTAAACGCAAATGCAGATGCACTGGGCATCATTTTCCCAAACAGCTATGATGATCAGGTACCGGATCTGGTAAACGAGCGTCTGATGGCCTCCATTCCTTTTGCCAGCCGTTACCGCATGGTGGACTTTATTTTATCCAGCATGGTAAACTGCGGAATCGGAAATGTATCCATTATCGTCCGCAAAAATTACCATTCGCTGATGGATCATCTCGGCTCCGGACGTGAGTGGGATCTTGCCAGAAAAAAAGGCGGCTTAAACATTGTTCCGCCTTATTCCGAGAAGAAAATTCAAGTGTATTCCGGAAGAGTGGAGGCACTGGCAAATGTTCTCGATTTCCTGAAATGGCAGAAAGAAAAATACGTTGTTATGGCGGACACCAACATTGCCTGCAATTTTGATTTCAAAGAGATGCTGAATCAGCATATCGAAAGCGGCGCAGATGTTACTGCTGCTTATACCAAACAGCCGATTCCGGAAGGCGTCAGAAGCTCTTACGAGAAAACCAATTATCTGCACTACACCTTCTCCATGGCAGGACAGAAGATCAGCAAGATCTTTGTAAACTCGGAGGAAAACGGAGTACAGAATGTATCGATGAATATTTACGTGATGGAGCGTCAGCTTCTGATCGACGAAATCAAAAAAGGCTTTGTCCTTGGAAATAAATTCTTTGAGCGTGATGTTCTGGCACCGCAAACGGAGAAACTGAACATTCAGGGATATGAGTTTACCGGCTATCAGGCAAGAATTGACGATATGAAGAGTTATTTCGATGAGAACATGAAGCTCTTAAAGGATGAAAATCTGGATAGCCTCTTCTTGGGAAACCCGATCTATACCAAAGTCCGCGACGACAATCCGACCCGTTATATCAACGGATCAAAAGCGAAAAACGTGATGGTAGCAGATGGCTGTGTGATCGAAGGCGAAATCGAAAACAGCATTTTGTTCCGTGGTGTCAAGGTAGCCAAGGGAGCAAAAGTAAAGAACTGCATTCTGATGCAGGATACCGTGATTGAAGCAGGCGCTCAGATTGAGTACGTTGTTTCTGATAAATACGTTACGGTATCTGAGGGAAAACAGCTCAAAGGAACCGATTCCTTCCCGGTATTTATTGCGAAGGATCAGGTGGTATAAAGAAAAGAATAGAATGAAATAGAAATACCGACTGCCAATGTAGAATATATCAATATTGATGGGCAGTCGGTATTTTTTGGAAAAATTCAGAGAAAAATAGTAGATTGAGTAATGCATCTGTGATATGGTAATAAAACAAAACAGTGACAGCCTAAGGAAGGGAAGATTCTTACCATAAAAATTCCCGGTTGTACAGCTTATGGTTACAGTACAGTCTGTCTTTAGGCTTTCAGCGTTGGCAGCTGATACTGTTTTTTCAGTTCTTTGTACTCTGACTCAAACTCTTCTTCTTTCTTCAGCGCATGCAGATATTCGTGTGTATCAAACGATCCGCTGTGGATCTGGCTGACGCAGACGGCAATGTTGGAGCAGTGGTCGGAAATCCGTTCGAAGTCGGTCATCACATCGGAAAGGATAAAACCAAGCTCGATCGTGCATTTTCCACTCTGGAGCCGTTCGATGTGGTGATTCTTCAGGCTGGAATTCAGGCTGTCAATCACCTGCTCGAGCGGTTCCACTTCATTTGCTTTTTTCACATCTTCATTATTGAAAACGGAGAAGGTCAGGCTGACGATATCTTTGACTGCTTTTCCATAAACAGCAAGCTCTGCGGCTCCGTCAGAAGAGAACTGCAGGTTCTTGTCATGCATCTCTCTTGCAGCTTTCATGATGTTGACGGTGTGATCGGAAATTCGTTCGAAATCGCCGATGCAGTGCAGGATCATGGAAAGTGTCTGGCTGTCCTTCGGGGAAAGCTTTTCACTGGAAAGCTTCACCAGATATGTGCCGAGGGCATCTTCAAAATGATCCACCTTTTTCTCAAGAATATCTACATTTTCCGCATCCGCCTCGTTGTAAGAGGCCATCAGGTCAACAGAAGTAACAAGACCGGTTTCGGTCAGTTCTGCCATTTTTGCGGCTGCAACTTTACACTGCTGCAGAGCAAAAGCCGGGCTGTCGAGAAAACGGGTATCGAGCATCTGAACAGCTTCATCTGCTTTTTCTTCCGGTCCGTCCGGAATAGTCAGCTTCGCAAGTTTGACCAGTCCGTCTGCAAACGGGAACAGGATCAGTGTTGCAAAAATATTGAAGCCGGAGTGAACGATTGCGATACCGGCTGCATTTGCGGAGGTTTCCAAAAATGGAAAATGTACAAAGGCATTGATTCCATAGAAGAGAACCAGGAAAAGAACAGTACCGATAATGTTAAAATAAAGGTGAACCATTGCGGTACGGCGTGCATTGCGGCTTGTACCGATGGAGGAGAGCAATGCGGTGATACATGTACCGATATTCTGTCCCATGATGATCGGGATCGCTACGGCGTAGCTGACGGAACCGGTTGCGCAGAGTGCCTGAAGAATACCGACAGAAGCAGAGGAACTCTGGATCACGGCGGTCAGAATGGTTCCGGCAAGAACACCTAGAACCGGCATGGAGAATTTTACGAGAAGTCCCGTGAATTCCGGTACATCTGCGAGCGGTGATACAGCGCTGCTCATGGTGTGCATACCAAACATCAGAATGGAAAAACCGGTTAACAGGGTACCGACATTTTTCTTTTTATCGCTCTTTGCCAGCATCAGCATAAAAACGCCGATGATTGCAAGAATAGGGGAAAAGGACGATGGGTTCAGCATTTTAATGAACACATTGTCGCCCTGAATGCCGGTAAGACTTAAGATCCAGGAAGTGATGGTGGTACCGATGTTGGCACCCATGATAATACCGACTGCCTGGTTCAGCTTCATGATGCCGGAGTTTACGAATCCGACAACCATAACAGTAGTTGCAGAAGAGGACTGGATAACTGCGGTAACACCGGCACCTAAAAGAACTGCCATAATCCGCTTTGAGGTCAGCTTTTCCAGCAGGTATTCCAGTTTACCGCCGGAAAGTTTGGTCAGGCCATCGCCCATGGCACTCATGCCGTATAAGAACATGGCAAGGCCACCGACAAAGGATAACACTCCAAAAATGTCCATAATTTCTCCCTTTACGTAATTTTCTTTTTCTTTTCGTGGTTTTAACAATAGATACACGTTTTGCAGGTCTTACTCGAGAAAAAACCTACATTTAGAAGATAACACATCTAAAAACAGTTTTGTGTTAAATGTATGTAAAGTTTGTAAAACGGTCAAAACAACTCAAAATCCGGTGCGGCACTGTTTTGTGCCGGTACCGGATCGTTTCTCGATTCCTTTGCATCCGAAAGAAGCTGCCACTCGCAGGATCTGCAGATGCGGGTAGTTTGGCTGAATATGATTTTCATAAGAAATCTTTTAATTTTTCCATGTTGTGTTCTTCAAATTTTCGCAGCTTATCCATCAGATCCCGGATTTTGGGATCCGCGTCCTCATACTGGCGGTACTTCTGGATTGCCTCGACGATGCCCATGCTGCTTCCGGTAATCAGCATGCTGGCAATGTGTGAGGCGGACGGATCCGTCATAGTCTGCAGGTTTATCATAAAATACGTGCGTGCTTTTTCCACTATACCAAGGCCTTTTTCATCGTAGCCGTGCTCATTCAGCAGCTCCTTTGCCGCCTGATGAAATTCTTCATAGCCCTGAAACTGGGTTTTCAGATGTTCTTTTAAGTCTTTGTCCTCAACGACTCCAATGAGCTGCCGGATCGTGTCGACACCCATCTGGGAGTTCTGGTAAATAAAGTTTAAAAGCTCTGCATCTCCACTCATCGTGCATCTTCCTTTCTTGCTTTCTTTGGTGGTTTCATGAAAAAGTATTGCCGGAAATCGGGGCAAATATACCTGATTTGAATTGTAATTTTACCTGGAATCCATATTTCGGTAGCGACAGGAAAGGCGGCTGGCATTTGCTGACCACAAAAGATATGGTGCATTACGGGCCGGAGTCGGCGATTGGGATTCTGGGAGAAACGGGATCTGTCATCTGGGCAGATGGTCTCTTTTGAGAGAGTTATTCATTTGTGAACTTTTGCTTGCAGTTTTGCCGGAGTGTGGTAAAGTAGTAGAGGAGTTATATGAATTTCAGCGGGAGACAGAAAATCGGATCTGTCGTTCCGCGTTCAGAAAGAGGATAGAACATTATGCTGAAAAAAATTGGAAGAAATGATCCCTGCTGGTGCGGCAGCGGGAAGAAGTACAAAGACTGCCATCTGGCGCTGGATGAGAAAATCAATTCTTATAAATTAAAGGGATGGAAAATTCCGCCGAAGAAAATTATCAAAAGACCTGATCAGATCGATGGAATTCGTGAAAGCGGTCTTGTCAATATTGCAGTTCTGGATTATGTGGCCGAAAACATTCATGCAGGCATGAGTACGGAAGACATCGACCGTCTGGTCGCAGAAAAGACAAAAGAACTCGGCGGAATTGCAGCACCGCTGAATTATGAAGGATTTCCGAAGAGCGTGTGTACCTCCATCAACGATGCGGTATGCCATGGAATTCCGAATGAGGAGGAAATTCTGCAGGACGGAGACATCATCAACGTCGATGTTTCTACTATTTATAAGGGATATTTTTCTGATTCTTCCCGTATGTTTTGCATCGGTGAGGTAGACGATGTTTCAAAGAAGCTGGTGGAAGATACGTTAAAAGCCGTACAGCTTGGACTCTCCGAAGTACGTCCGTTTAACCGGCTTGGCAATGTCGGCGCGGTGATCAATGAATTTGCCCAGAGCCAGGGCTATAAAGTTGTCCGTGACATCGGCGGCCATGGCGTCGGTCTGGAGTTCCACGAGGATCCGTTCGTCAGCTATGTCACAAGACGAGATACCGGAATGCTGCTCGTACCGGGCATGGTATTCACTATTGAGCCGATGATCAATCTCGGAACGGATGAGATCTTCATCGACTCCGATAACGACTGGACTGTCTACACCGAAGACGGCGCACCGTCAGCCCAGTGGGAGATTACGGTTGCGGTAACAGAAGATGGATATGAAATTCTGGCATATTAATTGACGCATAGAAATATGAAAGCTGTGTCTGTGGAAGAACTATTTTCCGGAGACACGGCTTTTTTCTAAAGAGAAAAGGGAGAAATACGATGCAGGATTTGGAACTGGAGATGAGCCGGTGCCGGGTCTGTCCGCGGAAGTGCGGAGCGGACCGGGAGCATGGAAAGACGGGATATTGTAAGGCGCCCTCCGGGGTTGCGGCGGCGCGGGCGGCGCTGCATTTCTGGGAGGAGCCTTGTATTTCCGGGACGACGGGGTCAGGGACGGTTTTCTTTTCCGGGTGCAATCTGCGGTGTGTCTACTGTCAGAACCATCATATTGCGGAGATGGAGAGCGGAAAAGTGATTTCGATCGGGCGGCTTTCGGATATTTTTCTGGAGCTGCAGGCGCAGAATGCGAATAATATCAATCTTGTGACACCAAGCCACTACGTGCTGCAGATCCGGGAAGCACTTCTTCTGGCGAAAGAGAAGGGACTTACCGTACCGGTTGTCTATAACTGCGGCGGGTATGAGAGCGTGGAAGCCCTGCAGGCCCTGGATGGGCTGATCGATATTTATCTGACAGATTTTAAGTATATGGACTCCTCCCTTGCAAAAGTGTACTCACGGGCAGAAGATTACCCGGAAACAGCAAAACGGGCGCTGGCGGAAATGGTGCGTCAGACAGGAGAGGCTGTATTCGATGAGAATGGTCTGATGAAAAAAGGTGTGATTGTGCGCCATTTATTGCTGCCCGGTGCTGTAAAAAATGCAAAAGCTGTGGTAAAATACGTCTATGAGACGTACGGCGATACCGTCTGGCTGAGCCTCATGAGCCAGTACACGCCGCTTCCGCAGGTGGAAAACATAAGTCCGCTGAACCGGAAAACGACAAAGCGGGAGTATGAGCGTCTGCTGGACTATACGTTTTCCCTCGGCGTCACCAACGCCTTTTTACAGGAAGGTCCGGTGGCCGGGGAGAGCTTCATTCCGGAGTTTGACGGAAGAGGAATCTGACGTTATAGTTCACTCGTGCAAAAAGGAGCTGCGCAGCAGCAAAAAGCGCTGGAAGTGCGGTTTTGAGAATGCAAGCAAAACACATTTGTCTATGATTAGATATGGCTAACTATATTGTTTTAAGGAGGAAAAACTTTTGAGCAACGCAGTTGTAACACTGAAAAAAGGAGAGGGCCGCGCCTTAAAGCAGGGCGGAGCCTGGATTTTTGATAATGAGATCGCTTCGATTTTAGGAGCATATGAAAACGGAGATATCGTGCTGGTGCGCGACTTCGACGGATACCCGATGGGACGAGGTTTCATCAACGAGCATTCCAAAATCCGCATCCGTATGATGACAAGAAATATCGACCAGGAAATCGATGAAGCATTTTTGAGAAAAAGAGTGCAGGATGCCTGGGAATACCGCAAAAAAGTGACAGACACATCAAGCTGCCGCCTGATCTTTGGCGAGGCAGACTTCCTGCCGGGACTCGTAGTGGATAAATTCTCCGATGTGCTGGTCGTTCAGTCACTGGCACTCGGTATCGACAAAATGAAAATGACGATTATCCGCCTGTTGGAGGAGGTTCTGGCAGCTGACGGGGTTAAGATCCGCGGCGTGTTTGAGCGAAGCGATGCAAAAGTGCGTGAGCAGGAGGGCATGGAGCGTGTGAAAGGATTTCTTTCCGAGCCGTTTGACACCAGCGTTGAAATTATCGAGAATGGTGTCCACTATCTCGTCGATGTCAAGGACGGCCAGAAAACAGGATTTTTCCTCGACCAGAAGTACAACAGACTGGCTGTGCAGAAGCTCTGCAAAGACGCGAGAGTGCTCGACTGCTTTACCCATACCGGGTCGTTTGCACTGAATGCGGCATATGCAGGAGCAAAGGAAGTTATCGGCGTTGATGCATCAGAGCTCGGCGTAGAGCAGGCACGGAAAAACGCATCCTTAAATGGTCTGGAAAACGTAGCATCTTTCGTGTGCGAGGATGTCTTTGAACTGTTGCCGCGTCTTGAAAAAGAGGGAGAAAAATTCGACGTCGTTATCCTTGACCCGCCGGCCTTCACAAAATCAAGAAACTCCATCAAAAACGCAATCAAGGGATATCGTGAAATCAATCTGCGCGGCATGAAACTGGTCAAAGACGGCGGCTATCTGTGCACCTGTTCGTGTTCCCACTTTATGGACTACGAACTCTTCACGAAAACCATCAACCAGGCGGCTCACAACGTCCACAAACGTCTCCGTCAGGTAGAATACCGCACCCAGGCTCCGGATCACCCAATTCTGTGGGCGGCGGATGAGTCCTATTACCTGAAATTCTACATTTTCCAGGTTGTGGATGAAAAATAGAAATTCTTCCTCTGCCGGAAGCGCCGAAACGGAAAAGCGAAGTGTAAGAAATGGGAGGAATTGCCATATGATAGAACCAACACCCCATGCACAAAAGAAAAAGCACTCCCGCCAGATGGCCACAAGCTGTGAGTCGTGCGGCAATTTTGTGTATGATGAGGATTATGAGTGCTACACCTGCGAGGTGGATCTCGATGAGGATGAGATGGCACGTTTTCTGCAGGATAAATTTTACAACTGTCCGTACTACCAGCTCGGCGACGAGTATCGGATTGTGCGGAAACAGATGTAGGCAGGCAATGCGTCCGGTATATAAGGCTGCGGCGTTTGCGATAAAAACAAAAAAAGAACAGGAGGATTTTTACCATGAACAATGAAGTATTAAATGCAATCAAAACAAGAAGAAGCATCCGCAAATACAAAGCGGAGCAGATTACCGATGAGCAGCTCGATGCAATTCTGGAGGCCGGAACGTATGCGGCAACCGGCATGGGAAAACAGTCGCCGGTGATTGTTGTGGTACAGAAACCGGAGCTGATTGCAAAACTTTCGAAAATGAATGCGGCTGTTATGGGTACAACATCCGATCCGTTCTACGGCGCACCGACCGTTCTGATCGTGCTTGCTGACCCGGAGCGCGGAACTTATGTGGAGGACGGCTCTCTTGTCATGGGAAATCTGATGCTGGCAGCACATGCCGTTGGTGTGGATTCCTGCTGGATCCATCGTGCAAAAGAAGAGTTCGCGAGCCCGGAGGGAAAAGCCCTCTTAAAAGAGTGGGGACTTTCCGAAAATTATGTTGGAATCGGCCACTGCATCCTCGGTTATCGCGACTGCGAGTACCCGGAGGCAAAAGAAAGAAAAGCAGATTACATTGTAAGAGTATAATCATCTGCGAAAACGGCTCCGGGAGCGGCTGTGCGTTGAAAACACCCGCCCGGAGTCCATATTTTTAACCGAATCAAGCAAGTAGCGAAGCGGATTGCGAATATCCGCTTTGCTAGAGACAACAGAGGAACAGCCATGTATCGAATTATGATTGTAGAAGATGATGAAGTCATCGCCCGCGCCGTGCAGCAGAGCCTGTTTTCCTGGGGCATGGATGCGTTCTGCGTACAGGATTTTTCCGGCGTTCTCGCCGAATTTGCCGTGAAAAATCCGCAATTAGTGCTGATGGACATTCATCTTCCCTTTTTTAACGGATTTCACTGGTGCCAGGAGATTCGAAAAGTCTCTAAAGTGCCGGTAATTTTTCTTTCTTCTGCATCGGACAACATGAACATCATTATGGCCGTTAATATGGGTGGCGATGACTTTATCGCGAAGCCGTTTGATTTAAGTGTCCTGACCGCCAAAGTCCAGGCGATGCTCCGCCGCACCTACGAATTTGCCGGAGAAACGAATTTCCTCGAGCACCGCGGTGCCATGCTCGATACGGGAAGTGGTGTGCTGAATTACCGGGGAAAGCGGATTGAGCTGACAAAAAATGAGTGGCGCATTCTGCAGTCCCTTCTCGAAAATAAAGGAAAAGCCGTCAGCCGAGATATGCTGATGATGCATCTGTGGGAGTCGGACAGCTTTATAGATGACAACACGCTGACCGTCAACGTCACGCGCCTGCGGAAAAAACTGGAGGAGGCAGGACTTACAGACTTTATCCAGACGAAAAAGGGTGTCGGCTACCTGATCGCATGACGGAAGCAGAACAGGAGAAAAAGGATGGAACAACAGAAAGAGGGAATCCGGCAGGAGTTTATGCTTCTTAACTGGTATTTGAAAGAGCATCTTGCATCGGCCGTGCGGATTGCCGCTTTTATAGGAGTATTTTCACTCCTCTGTTTTCTGCGCAATGTGCCGCAGGATGTCACCGTTTATATGATCGTGCTGATGGCTGTTGCCGGAGCCGCAGGTTTTTGCTTTCATTATGGGAAGTACCGGAAACATCATCTGGTCTTAGCACTCCTTGCCGCCGAACCGCAGGGCAAAACAGAAGCGCTTCCGGAGGCGGACGGGCTTCTGGCGCGGGATTACCAGCAGATCATCGCATCCTACGAGCGGCAGTTTCAGGAAGAACAGATTAAGATGGAGCAGAAATACCGCGATATGATGGAGTATTACACCATGTGGACCCATCAGATCAAAACGCCGATTGCGGCGATGCGGCTGCTTCTGCAGGAGGAGGATACGCCGCTTTCGCGTGAAATGCAGAGCGAACTTTTCCAGACAGAGCAGTATGTGCAGATGGCGCTGCAGTACCTGCGCATGGAAAAAATGACATCGGATCTTGTCTTTGCAAGGTACGATTTGGATGCGCTGATCCGCCAGGCTGTGCGGAAATATGCCCCGCTTTTTATCCGCCGGAAAATTATCCTTTCCTACGAGCCGGTGCACTGCGAGGTGCTGACAGATGAAAAATGGCTCGTCTTTGTGCTGGAGCAGATTCTGTCAAATGCGCTGAAATACACGAAAAGTGGCAGCATTCACATCTATCTGTCACCGGATGCACCAAAAACGCTGGTGATTGAGGACACCGGCATCGGCATTGCGCCGGAGGATCTGCCGCGGATTTTCGAAAAAGGCTACACGGGCTGCAACGGCCGCACAGACAAGCGGTCGACGGGCATCGGACTGTATCTGTGCCGCCAGATCATGGAGAAACTTTCGCATACCATCCGCATCGAGTCGGAGATGGGAGTGGGAACGAAGGTGTATCTTGGGCTGGATACCGTATCCCTGTAGTACATAGAGAGCTTCGCCGGGAATCTTACAGAAATGTAAGGTTGCCGGTCTTTTTGTAAGATGATCCTAAGGCAGAAGAGGGCGCGGACGGGTATAATAAGCCTTGTCAATTAAGAAAACAGTTCAGACAGAAAGGAAAATGTGACATGGCAATTCTGGAAGTAGAACATCTGAAAAAAACATATACCACGCGCCTTGGCAGCAACCGGGTGGAAGCGTTGAAAGACGTTAATTTTACAGTGGAACGGGGCGAATTTGTTGCAATCATGGGCGAATCGGGAAGCGGAAAAACGACGCTTCTGAACCTGCTCGCAGCACTCGACAAGCCAACCGGCGGACAGGTGCGGTTAAATGGAAAGAATCTCGGCGAATTAAAAGAGAAGGAGATTGCCGGATTCCGCCGCGAAAACTTAGGTTTCGTGTTCCAGGACTTCAACCTGCTCGATACCTTTTCCCTGCGTGACAACATTTATCTGCCGCTCGTGCTGGAAGGAAAAAAATACGAGGAGATGAGTCTTCGGGCAGAGCCGATTGCGAAAAAACTCGGCATCACCCGGATCCTCAATAAATACCCATATGAGGTGTCCGGCGGACAGAAGCAGCGTGCAGCCGTTGCGCGTGCGCTGATTACCAATCCGGAGCTGGTTCTTGCGGATGAGCCTTCCGGCGCGCTCGATTCCCATGCAGCGGATGGCCTCATGAAACTGTTCGGGGAGATCAACGAGGAGGGCCAGACGATTGTTATGGTAACGCACAGTGTGAAGGCGGCCTGCTCGGCGAAGCGTGTGCTGTTCATCAAGGACGGCGAGGTCTTCCACCAGCTGTATCGCGGTTCTTTAGGGCGCGATGAGATGTATCAGAAGATCTCCGATACGCTGACAATTCTTGCGACGGGTGGTGAACGGGATGAATAATCTGCTGTATGCCAGACTGGCAAAAACAAATTTGAGCAAAAACCGTCAGAATATTCTTCCGTATCTGCTGTCATGCATCGGCACGGTGGTGATGTTTTTTATCATGGATACACTGGCGCAGGGAAGTGGCTTTGATTCCATGATCGGAAAAGATACGATCCTGACAGTGATGGGGATGGGAACCTATATCATTGGCCTGTTCGCGGTGATTTTTCTGATCTACAGCAACAGTTTTCTGGCAAAAAGAAGAAAAAAAGAGTTCGGTCTGTTCCAGATTCTCGGCATGGAGAAAAAGCATCTGGCGAAGATCCTCTTTTTTGAGAGTCTGTATCTGTGGGCGGCATCGCTTGGAATCGGTATTCTGCTCGGTGTGTTGCTGTACCGCCTGCTGTTTCTGGTGCTGATGAAGCTGACCGGACTGAACGGAACAATTGGTTTTGCGTTCAGTGCAAAAGCCGTGGGAAGTACGATGCTGCTGTTCGGCCTGACTTTTGTGATCAATTTTCTCTTAAGCCTTCGCCAGATCCACGTCTCACAGCCGGTCGAACTGCTGCACGGCGGCGCGCAGGGTGAGCGGGAACCGAAAACGAAGCTTTTGACGGCGGTTCTTGGATTCATGCTTCTTGGTGTTGGCTATTATCTGGCTCTGACCAGCCAATCCTCGATGGACGCACTTGATAAGTTTTTTAATGCAATCGCCTTGGTTATGGTGGGAACGTACTGCCTGTTTTCTGCTGGAAGTATTGCATTTTTGAAAATTCTGAAGAAAAACAAGAATTACTATTACCAGACACGCCATTTTACAAGCATTTCGGGCATGCTGTACCGCATGAAGCAAAATGCGGTCGGTCTTGCGAATATCTGTATTCTGTCAACGGGTGTGCTTCTGGTTATCTCCATCAGCACATGTTTGTGGACGGGGATTGAGGAGGTTACCTATACGCGGTTTCCACATCAGATTTCGATCGAAGCAAATAGCGGCATTATGAAGACGGTGGAACCGGTCAGTCAGAAGATGATAGAGGAAGTGAAAACTGGGATTGATCAGCATCTGGAAGAAAAGCAGCTCAGAAAAAAGTATGAAAGTGATCAGAGATACTATGTGATGCTTGCTGTTGTAGATAGAAACAAAGTAGAAAAAACACAGTCAGATGATGCTGCGGCGAGCACACTGATAAAAATCATGGAAGAGTCGGAGTACAATCAGGTAACCGGCGAACAGGTAGAGCTGGAACCAGGGCAGGCTCTGGTTTTTCAGGCAAAACAGAAAAATTATGGATATGACACGATTGAACTGGGAAATCAGACGTATGAAGTAAAAAAATGGAATACCGATAAGAAATCGTACATTCTGGATGAGAAGACGCAGGTGTATGAGACAATGACGGTGGTGACGCGGAACAAGGAAGCAAAGGAAGCGTATGCAGCTGTGCAGGGAAAGGAGCCAGAAGGATACAGTTGGGAATATGCTCTGGATCTTATCGGGGATGCCGGCGAACAGATCACAGTTGGAGATGAGATTGAGACGATACTGACGGAGTCATCTTTTAACGGATGGGTGGAAGTGCGCGAAAAAGAGCGCAATACGGTTTACAGTCTGTATGGTTCACTTCTGTTTTTAGGTGTTTTCGTCGGTGTGCTGTTTTTGATGGGTGCCGTTATGATTATCTATTACAAGCAGGTTTCAGAAGGCTTCGATGACCGAAAACGGTTCCAGATTATGCAGAAGGTCGGCATGAGCCGCAAAGAAATCCGTCAGACGATTCAGTCACAGGTGGTAACGGTCTTTTTCCTGCCGCTCGCGGTGGCCGTGGTGCATACAATGGTAGCGTTTCCATTGACCAGGCGTATCATGGCAATGCTGAATTTCCCGGACAGCAATCTGTTCCTGGTTGCAACAGCGATTACGATTGCGGCGTTTGCCGTGGTTTACCTGATCGTCTATGTGCTGACGGCGCGGGCGTATTACAAAATTGTGGAATAAGAAGATGTACTTTTTTTAATACATCGAAGCGTCTTTGAAAAAAACTTAACAAAAAAATAATAAGAAAAAGACATCCGGCGCAGACGGAAAATCTGCGGGGGATGTCTTTTTGGTTGTTCTATTTATAAATGCCGTTGATGGTAACTTTGAAAAGAGCTTCCTTTCCATTGAGTTCGTCTTTTCCATAGTCTTCCGGGAAAGTGACGGTTACATCTACGCTGTCGCCCGGGTGATGGCCGATGAGCTGTTCTTCAAAGTCATCGATGTAAGTATGAGAACCGATCACAAGATCAGCGCCGTTTCCTTTTGTGTTTCCACCTTCAAATTCCACGCCGTCAATGGAGCCGACATAGTCGATATTGACGGTATCACCATCCTCAATGGTGAGGGAAGTGTCGGTCTGCAAAGAGGCAGAAGCCGAAGTGGAGGCTGATGAGGCGGATGCGGCCGATGAGGCTGTGGAGGTATCCTCCGAGGCACTTTTGGCAGAGAGTCGTTTGGAATCGAGTACGCTGGCGATGATAAGGCCGACGATCACAACGACAATCAGAGCCGGTCCGGCCCAGCTCCAGATCTTTTTGTAATGCGCTACTTTCGCTTCGTGCTCCCGCTCTTTGGCACGCCGTTCCTTGGCAGTTTTTCTGTTTTCTTTGTTCATAAAAAGGATCTCCTTTGCGCTTTTACGACTGCAATCGTATTTTATAATATCAAGTATATCATAAAAATATGGTAAAAGTGTGAAAAAAATAACACGATCCAACATTGTCAATGCTCAAAAATGACGATATAATGAGTGCAAGTGAGCCAAATGAAAATTTATTTTCAGTTGGCGAACGACGAATGTCGCTTACGCGATAGCGTAAGATTGAGTGCAAGTGAGCCAAATGAAAATTTATTTTCAGTTGGCGAACGACGAATGTCGCTTACGCGGCAGCGTAAGATTGAGTGCAAGTGAGAAAACGCGGCGAGTAAGGGAGTGAATAAAATGGATGACTGGAGTAGTTTCAGAACGACGACATCCGAACAGCAGCGCCTCCGGGCTGCACTTTCCGGCTTTTGTGAATCGCAGGATCTTCCGGAAGAACAGCGAGCCGCATATACCGCATACCTGCGGAAACGCATCCGTTCCGCTGTAGAAACGCTGATCCGTGAAGATAACTTTTCACGGCTGGAAACGCTTCTGCAGACCGGATGGCTGTCCGATGCAGACCGAAAACGTTTTCTTAACCTTGCCGCCGACCAGCAGAAATGGCAGGCCTTCCACATTCTCCTGAACCGGAACTCACAGGATCCGATGCAGGAGAATACGGAAAGCAGAAAAACAGAAGCTGCGGTTCAAAAAGAAAAGTCCACAAAAGAAAAAGAAGCGCTGGCGCTCCGGCTTTTCGAAGAAGCCCGCAAAAACCTCTGCTGGCTGTACCCGGAACTTGGTGAAGCGATTCTTTTCTTTCGTCATCAGCCGTCCGACAGGACAAAAGCCATCACATCCGACGGTCATACGATATATTTTAACTCCGATTTTGTACTCCGCATGTGTGCCGAAAATTCATCGTTCCTCAAGGAAGGCTATCAGCACCTGCTGCTGGAATGCATCCGTCGGTTTGGAAAAGAAACACCGGAGCCGGAAAAAGAAGAACAGTCCCCGGTTTCATGGCTGATGCCGGAAAAAGAAAAAAAGTCTCCGGTTTCATGGATGGTGCCGGGAAAAGAGCCGGAACTTATCGAGTCTTTTCAACCAGTCTGGAAACGTGCTGCCCGCAAGTTGGCGGAAAACTACGGCACCGGCGGCCTGCGGCGAGGCCAGAACCGTGGTGGAAAAAAAGAAACCCTGTCCGAGATCGAAAAAAGAGCGTACAATTACTGCAGCTTTTTAAAACAATTCACCGTCACCCGTGAGGAGATGGAACTGGATCTCGACAGTTTTGACCCAGTCGCCTACCATTACGGCCTGGAGCACTACGGCAGTCTCCCTTTCATCGAGCCGTCGGAGACGCGAGAGGGAAACCGTCTCGAAGAGCTGGTTATCGCGATCGACACATCCGGTTCGTGCAAAAAAGAAATCGTAGCAAAATTTCTCGGTGAGACGCGCAGCATTCTTGAAGAAAAAGAAAACTTCTTTTCCCGATGGAACGTCTGCCTGATCCAGTGCGACAGCTTCGTACAGGATGTCACGATGATCCATTCACCGAAAGAATGGGAAGCTTACCGTGAAACAATTACCATCAAGGGCCGGGGCGGAACCGATTTCCGTCCTGTCTTTCAGAAAGTGGAAGAGTTGCGGAAACAGCATGTATTCCGAAACTTAAAAGCGTTGATCTATTTTACCGACGGAGACGGAATTTATCCCGAACAAAAGCCCGATTACGAGACGGCATTTGTCTTTGTCAGACAGACCGAAAAAATGAATCTTGTCCCAAAATGGGCAAAAAAACTGCTGACAGAAGAATGTACTCTTTGAACATAACTGACAAAAAAGCATATCGCAAAATCAAACACAGAAAGATTTCGAGAGTACATAAAGAGTGCACAAGATAAGAGAGAACATATGAACATACAAGAAGCAAAAGAGACAATTGAAAAAGCCCTGCGCGCATACTTTGCAAGAGACGAAGCCGGTAATCTACTGGTTCCCCTCCGGCAGCAGCGTCCCATTCTCCTGATCGGCCCGCCGGGCATCGGAAAAACGGCAATTATGGAGCAGATCGCAGAAGAGTGCGGTGTGGGGCTTGTTGCCTACACGATGACACACCATACGCGTCAGAGTGCCATGGGCCTTCCGGAGATCTGCACACGTGGAATCGAAGGGAAAATGGTACATACAACGGAATACACGATGAGCGAGATCATCGCCTCGATCTATGACTGCATGGAGCAGACCGGAAAGAAGCGGGGTATCCTCTTTCTCGATGAAATTAACTGCGTCTCCGAGACCCTCGCTCCGGTAATGCTGCAGCTTTTGCAGGACAAAAAATTCGGCAATCAGCACATCCCGGATGACTGGCTGATCGTGGCCGCCGGAAATCCGCCGGAATATAATAAATCTGTGCGGGAATTTGATGTGGCAACGCTTGACCGTGTGAGGAAGATCGAGGTGCTTCCTGAGCTTTCCGTCTGGCTCTCCTACGCAGAGAAAAATCAGATCCACAGCGCCGTGACAACGTACCTTATGGCACACAGTGACCATTTTTATTCTGTTTCGCAGGAAGCGGATGAAAAGCGTTTTGTAACGGCACGCGGCTGGGAGGATTTGTCGGCAGTGCTGAAAAGTTATGAAATCCTGAATTTTCCGGTCGACGAAGCACTGATCGGACAATATTTGCAGGAAGAAAAGACGGCGGAGGAATTCAGCTCGTACTACAGGATTTACGAAAAATATGGACAGGATTACGGTGTAGAGGAGATTCTGACCGGTGCATTTTCCGGAAAAATCATGGCAGAAAAACAGAAGATGGCGGCAAATGGTTCCGCAGAAGAGCGATCTGTACTGCTGTCTCTGCTTCATGCGGCACTTCAGAAAGAGGCATCCGCCTGCCAGAAGCAGGAGCACACGGCAAAGGAGCTCTCCGAGTGCTTTCGCCAGTTTACCGGGCTTTGCAGGCAGAAAAAAGATGAGACATACGCATCCTGGCTGCGGCAGAAAGAGCAGGGATTTGCAGTGTGCAAAAAGCAGGGACTGCTGAAAAAGGACGAGGAAGAAACGAATGCGCGGGTCTTGAAAAAGTTAAAAAAACTCGAGGAGACCGCTAAAAAATGTCGCAAAAACGATCCGGATCAGATGAAAGAGCTTTTTGAAACGGTATGTGAACTGGAACAGGAAAAAGCGGAGAAGAAAGTAAAAGATGTGAAGCTGCAGATCCGCCGTGCCGCTGAATTTTTACAGAACAGCTTTCCGGGCGGAGCAGAAGTGGTACTGTTTGAAGCAAATCTGGCACGAAGTCCTGCGCTGCGGGCTTTTTTGATTGAGAAAAGCATGGATGCCGAATGATAAGCGGCCACTTTGGAAAGGAGAAAAAGATGAATTATAAAATGATCCTGCAGTACGACGGCACGCGCTATAACGGCTGGCAGAAGCAGGGAAATACGGACAACACGATTCAGGGCAAGCTCGAAACGCTGTTGTCCAGGATCGCAGGAGAGCCGGTGGAGATTCACGGCGCGGGCAGAACCGATGCCGGCGTCCATGCGGCGGGACAGGTTGCAAATGCAAAGTTCCATACCGATCTATCCGATGAAGAACTTCTGCAGACAATCAATCATTATCTGCCGGAAGACATCGAAGTCACCAGCCTCGCGCGGATGCCGGAGCGCTTCCACAGCCGTCTGAATGCGGTGGACAAAACATACGAATACCGTATCGTGATCGATGGCAGAAAGCATGTTTTCGAGCGGAAATACGTGTATTTTCCGGAAGCACCGCTCGATGTGGAAAAAATGAAAGAAGCATCGAAAGCGTTTATCGGAACGTATGATTTCAGGAGCTTCTGTGCCAACAAACGTATGAAAAAATCGACGGTACGGACGATTACCGGAATTGATTTCTGCGAGAAAGACGGGATTCTTACCATTTCCTATACCGGAACCGGTTTTCTGTACCACATGGTGCGGATCCTGACCGGAACGCTTGTGGAGGCCGGGATGGGAAAACGGGATATCGTATCAATGACGGAGCTTCTCAAAGCAAAAAATCGCGAAAGTGCGGGTTTTCTTGCACCGGCATGCGGACTCCTGTTAAAAGAAGTCCGATATGAATAACCGGAATAATCAGGGCAATGCACCAGCCTTTTTTGCATAAAAAACCGAAAAAAGGCTGTGAATTGATAAATGCAGCATAGAAAAGAGAAAGGATGAGGTGAAAAGCATGTTTCAGAAGAAAAGAAATACTTTTCATGGCGGCGTTCACCCGTACGAGGGAAAAGAGCTCTCCAAGGACAAACCGATTGTCAAAGCGCAGCCGGGCAACTTATTGTATTACGCAGTGTCACAGCACATCGGAGCGCCTGCTGTGCCGATCGTACAAAAAGGCGACCATGTAAAAGCGGGACAGAAAATCGCAGAAGCGGGAGGATTTGTTTCGGCTCCTGTTTACGCATCGGTTTCCGGCACGGTAAAAGGAATTGAGAAAAAAGTTTCCGCGGCCGGTTCTCCGGTGGACTGCATCGTTGTGGAGAACGATGGGATGTATGAAAAAGAAGCATTTGAGGAGTGCCCTCATTGGGAAAAACTCGACGCAGATACGATCCGGAAGAAGATCAAAGAAGCCGGAATCGTCGGAATGGGAGGTGCGGGTTTCCCGACACACGTCAAGGTATCACCGAAAGATCCGTCAGCGATTGACCACATTCTTGTCAACGGTGCCGAGTGCGAACCATATCTGACAAGCGACTACCGCAGAATGATCGAGGAGCCGGAAAAGGTGATCGGAGGTTTAAAAATTATGCTGCATATGTTCCCGAGGGCAAAGGGAGTCATCTGCATTGAAGACAACAAACCGGACTGTATCGTGAAGTTCCGTGAGCTGCTGCTTCCGGAGGATAACATTGAGGTTCTGGAACTTAAAACGAAATACCCGCAGGGTGCCGAGCGTATGCTGATCTATGCAGCAACGGGGCGAAAGGTAAATTCCTCCATGCTGCCGGCGGACGCGGGCTGTATCGTGGATAACATCGATACCGTGACCGCTATTTACCAGGCAGTCCGCTTCGGCGAACCGCTGATGAGCCGTATCGTTACCGTGACAGGAGATGCCGTACAGAATCCGTGCAACTTTGAAGTGCCGGTCGGCATGCTCTTATCCGAACTTTTAGAGCAGGCAGGTGGTCTGAAAAACGAGGCATCCAAGATCATCTGCGGCGGTCCGATGATGGGAAAAGCCCTGTTTACAATGGAGGTTCCTGTAACCAAGACAACATCTGCACTGACCTGCCTTACGGAGGATGAAGTATCTGCGCTGGCACCATCTGCCTGCATCAACTGCGGACGCTGCGTTTCCGTCTGTCCGGGTCAGATTCTTCCGGCCCGCCTTTCCGTTTTTGCGGAGCACGGCGAGGAAGAGAAGTTCCTGAAATACGGCGGAATGGAGTGCTGTGAATGTGGCTGTTGTTCCTTTATCTGCCCGGCAAGACGTCCGCTGACGCAGGAAATCAGCTCGATGCGTAAAGTGCTTCTGGCAAAGAGAAAGAAGAAATAGGGGGATCTTACATATGAATGGATTATTACACGTATCATCTTCCCCACACGCGCGGTCCAAGGTGACGACAGACAAAATCATGTTTGCCGTCCTGCTTGCCCTTGCCCCGGCAGCCTGCGTGGGAGTCTGGAATTTCGGCCTTCGGGCACTGCTTCTGATTGTGATTTCGATGGCAGTCTGTCCCCTGACGGAATATCTGTATGAAAAAGGAATGAAGAAACCGGTGACGATTGCCGACGGCAGTGCACTGGTAACCGGCCTTCTGCTGGCCATGAACATGCCGGTGCAGGCGCCTCTTTGGATGCCGGTGATCGGCGGTGTGTTTGCAATTCTCGTCGTAAAACAGCTTTTCGGCGGTCTTGGACAGAACATTATGAACCCGGCGCTTGCAGGAAGATGCTTCCTTTTGATTTCCTTCCCGGGTCATATGACCAATTTCGCCGCTCCGGCAGCCGCACATCTTGTGGATACCGTATCAGGTGCGACACCGCTTGCCGCAGCAAAAGCAGGAGAGCAGGTGAATCTGCTGTCCATGTTCCTTGGAAATACGGCCGGAACGATCGGTGAGACTTCCGCACTGGCCCTTCTGATTGGCGGAATTTTCCTTGTCTGCATCCATGTGATTGACCTCAACATTCCGCTCATTTACATCGGAACCGAGCTTTTATTCGCCCTGATTTTCGGCGGCCACGGCTTTGACATCAATTTTCTTGGTGCGCATCTCTTCGGCGGCGGTCTGATGCTCGGCGCATGGTTCATGGCAACCGATTACGTTACCCGCCCGATCACAAAGAAGGGACAGTATATCTATGCGGTCATTTTAGGTCTTCTGACCGGCGTATTCCGTATCTTTGGAAATTCGGCAGAGGGCGTTTCCTATGCTATCATCTTTACCAACCTTCTGGTTCCGCTCATTGAGCGTGTGACCGTGCCGGTTGGATTCGGAAGAGGAGGCAAGAAAAAAGCATGAACAAAATTATAAAAAACGCACTGATTCTTGCGGCGATCACGCTGATTGCCGGACTGCTTCTCGGGGCGGCACATCAGGTAACCCTGGAGCCGATTCAGAAGCAGCAGGAGAAAGAAAAACAGGAATCCTGTCAGAACGTATTTCCTGAGGCAGCTTCCTTTGAAGAAGTAACGATGAGCGATGCAGAAAAGGCAGAGCTTACGGCAGCACTGATCGGCCACGGTTTTGAAGCACAGACGATTGACGAACTGCTGCTTGCAAAAGACGCATCCGGCGCGACGATCGGCCTGGTTGAGATCATCTCGACAACCGAAGGCTATGGCGGCGGTATGCAGTTCTCGATGGGAATTGCATCGGACGGAACGACAAAAGGAATCTCTTTCCTGTCACTTTCCGAGACGGCCGGTCTTGGTATGCGTGCCGACACAGACGATTTCAAGAATCAGTTCAAGGATAAAAACGTAGAAGCATTCTCCTACACAAAATCCGGCGCATCCGCGGATGATGAAATCGATGCGCTGAGCGGAGCAACTCTGACAACGAACGCTGTAACAAACGGTGTCAATGCAGGAATCTGCTGTTTTAACTACTGCAACGAATCCGGTCTGCTTTCCGGAGAGGGAGGGAACTCATGAGAAAAGATACGCCGCTGGAACGGCTTTATAATGGTATCATAAAAGAAAACCCGACCTTCGTCATGATGCTGGGTATGTGTCCGACGCTTGCGGTTACCACTTCTGCAAAGAACGGTATCGGCATGGGCCTTGCGACGATGGTCATCCTGACCGCCTCCAACCTGATGATTTCCCTGCTTCGGAAAATCATCCCGGACGGCGTGCGTATGCCAGCATACATCGTTGTTGTGGCATCGTTTGTAACCATCGTGGAATTTTTGATGGAAGGTTTTATTCCGGCACTCTATTCCGCCCTTGGCATCTACATCCCGCTGATCGTTGTAAACTGTATCATCCTGGGACGCGCCGAGGCATATGCTGGAAAACATGGTCCGATCCCGTCTTTATTTGATGGTATCGGCATGGGCCTTGGATTTACCGTCGGCCTGACCCTGATCGGTATGTTTCGTGAGCTGATCGGAGCCGGAACCCTGTTCGGTATCCAGGTAATGCCGAGTGCTTACGAGCCGGTCAACATCTTCATCATGGCGCCGGGTGCATTCCTTGTGCTGGCAATGCTCGTTGCGGTGCAGAACCGCATCAAACGCCAGAAGTCAGAGAAAACCGGAAAACCGGCAGTCCCGGCAGAAGCGACCGGCTGTATGGCATGCGCCAATAAGGCATACTGCCAGGCTGTGAAAGGAAAGGAGGAAGCGAAATGAAAGAACTGATTTTAATTGCGATCGGTGCGGCGCTGGTGAACAACGTTGTCTTAAGCCAGTTCCTCGGCATCTGTGCTTTCCTCGGTGTTTCCAAAAAGATGGATACGGCGGCCGGCATGGGCGGAGCGGTTATTTTTGTCCTCACGATTTCTTCATTTGTAACAAGTCTGATTTACAAATTTATCCTGGCACCGGCAGAACTTGATTATCTGAAAACGATCGTTTTCATTCTTGTCATTGCGGCGCTGGTACAGCTCGTTGAGATGTTCCTGAAAAAGACGATTCCGTCTCTGTACCGAGCGCTCGGCGTTTACCTTCCGCTGATTACAACAAACTGCGCGGTACTCGGTGTGGCACTCATCAACGTACAGAAGGATTACACGATTCTGCAGGGTACGATTTACGGTCTGGCAACCGCAATCGGTTTTACGATTGCCATGGTGCTGATGGCCGGCCTGCGGGAAAAGATGGAGTACAACGATATCCCGGAGTCATTCAAAGGAATGCCGATCGTTCTTCTTACGGCTATGCTGATGTCAATGGCATTTATGGGATTTTCCGGAATGATCTAGGAGGGATGAAGAGATGAATGGTATTTTAGCAGCCACCCTGATGGTGGGTGGAACCGGCCTTTTGATTGGTATTCTCCTTGGAATTGCCGGAAAGAAGTTTTATGTAGAAGTGGACGAGCGCGAGACGAAGGTCCGTGAAGCACTGCCGGGCAACAACTGCGGCGGCTGCGGTTACCCGGGCTGTGACGGAGCGGCGGCTGCAGTGGTAAAGGGTGAAGCCCCGATTTCGGTCTGTCCGGTCGGCGGTTCTCCGGTTGCGGCAGCGATCGGTGCCATTATGGGACAGGAAGCCGGAGCACAGGAGCGCAGAAAAGCAGTGGTACGGTGCGCCGGTACGTGTGACGTGGCAAAGAACAAGTATGAATACACGGGTGCAAGGGACTGCTCCTACGCCGGTTTTGTACCGGGCGGCGGTCCGAAGAGCTGCGGAAACGGATGTCTTGGTTTTGGAAACTGTGTGAAGGCATGTAAGTTTGATGCGATCCATATTGAAAACGGCATTGCCGTTGTGGACGGCGATGCGTGCAAGGCATGCGGTGCCTGCGTGAAGGCCTGTCCGAGAAATCTGATCGACCTGATTCCGTATGAGCAGAAGATCACGGTGAAATGCCGCTCAACCGAGAAGGGCAAGGCGGTGATGGCAGCGTGTGAGATCGGCTGTATCGGATGTAAGAAGTGCGAGAAGAACTGCCCGTCGGATGCAATTCACGTTGTGGACCAGCGCGCGGAGATCGACCCGGCAAAATGTACAGGCTGCGGCCTCTGCGCGGAGAACTGCCCGCGGAAGTGTATTATGATAGAAAAATAAAAATGAGAAATTCCATGCTGTGGGAGGGAACTTCTGCGGCGTGGAATTTTTGCTTTTCGGTGATATCGTGTTAGCCAATGCCGGGGGTGGCTGGCTTGACTTGAATTTGGGAAAATGATAAACTGAAAGTCAGAAAACGAGGGGCGAAAAGCTAAAAAAATATAAAATGGCAGAAAGGACGGGGCAAAAGTATGACAATGACAATGGATGAACTGATGAAAGTGCTCGATATGCAGGAGGATATTCTGCAGTTTACGCATTTTACAAATGCAGACGCATGGGAACTGGGAACGATGATCCTGATGGAGGCAAGACGGCGCGGAGCACAGGTTGGCATCATGATCCGCAGAAGCAACGGGGAAGTTGTATTCCAGTATTGCGATAACGGCATTACGCCGCACAATGTGGAGCTGATGAGACGGAAGAGCAATTCGGTGCTTCTGACGGAGCGGAGTTCGCTGCAGCTTTACATGGCAGCGACGAATGCGCCGGAGAGCGTAAAACAGATGGTACTGGACCCGAAGGAATACGCAATGCTGGGCGGAGGTTTTCCGATCTGCGTGGAAGAAGTCGGCGTTGTGGCAACCGTAGCAGTGTCCGGCATGGGACAGGTTTCGGATCATGATGTGATTGTGAAATGCATCAGCAAATATTTGCATATCGATGAAGTACCAAGAATCAGAACTGTATGAAAATGATGATTGAAACTAAATTTTGTGTATGATATAATGTCACCGGCAAAAAGACATGACAGTTCCATCAGGGACAACAAAACCCCCGTGAGCGGCAACTCACGGGGGTTGGTTTATGTCAGCAGGTTTTGCATATCTTCCGGCAGTGGTGCGTGGAAGGTTAAGGGTTCTCCGGTGATCGGATGGACGAAGGAGAGCGATGCAGAGTGAAGTGCCTGGCGGGGGAAAGTGCCGGGAGTTTTGTTATAGAGGGTATCGCCGAGCAGCGGATGGCCGATGTAAGCCATGTGGACGCGGATCTGGTGGGTGCGGCCGGTTTCGAGGTTGAGTTCGAGGTGGGAGAAAACGGAGCAGTGCGCGAGGGTGCGGTAATGGGTTACGGAGCGCTCGCCGGAGGCAAAGTCGACGGTGCGCTGGATGAGGGAGCCGTTGAGGCGGGCGATCGGGGCGTCGATGGTGCCGGATGCAGCGGTTTCGCCGAGGGCGAAGGCCTGATACGTGCGGTGGATTTCGCGGGAGCGCATGGCCTGGGAGAGAACGGCGGCGCTTAAGGCGTGCTTGGCGAGCACGATAAGGCCGGTGGTGTCGCGGTCGAGGCGGTTGATACAGCGGTAGACGAAGGGTTCACCTTTCTGTTCAAAATACCATGCAATGCCGTTTGCCAGCGTATTTTCATAATTTCCAATCGACGGATGAATCGGCGTATCAGCGGGTTTATCCACAACGAGGATGTCGTCATCCTCATACACAACCGAAAACGGAACCGGCCGCGGCAGAATTCCGTCGGAGGGTTCTGTTTCGACAAGGTGCGTTTCGATCACATCCCCGGCGTGCACGGCCTGGCTCGTCCAGGCGCGGACGCCGTTTCGGAAAATGCCGTCCTCTGTGCGTTTTAAGCCCGTAATAATATGGCGCGAATATCCATGCCGGCGGAGAAACCATTCCACAGTCAGATTTTCCCGTTCTTCCTCCGGCGAAACCACATATGTAAACCTGTGTCCCATACACAAAACCTCCGTTTCTATAGCTTTTTTATCGAATGAACCCCGTCATTTCGGGGCAAAATTTCAAAAAGAGACTTTCCCAGTCTTTCGCAAGTATAGCCGAAAACAGATGGAAAAGCAAGAAACTTACCTTTCTATAGCGAAAATATAAAAAAGTATAAAAGTTTCATGAAATGTCAGAATTTGATTGATTTTAGCGAAAGAAAAGTTTATGCTACTAAAAAAGAAAGAAAATCAAGAAACAGGAGGGGATACAGATGAAGCAGGTGCAAAAACCAAAAAAACCCATAATTTTTTATTATGTGATTGCGCTGATCGTTATTCTGCTGTTAAATCTTCTGCTTTTTCCGAGACTTCTCGAGCCAAAAGTAACAGAAGTTGATTACGGAAAATTTTTGCAGATGGTAGATAACAACGAAATCAGCGAAGTCCAGATCCAGTCAAATGAGATTATTTTCAGCGACAAATCAAGCCCGGCGAATTATTATAAGACGGGTGTGATGAATGATTACAAGCTGGTAGACCGTTTATATGAGGCAGGTATTACCGAATTTGGAACGCCGATCATAGAGCAGATGTCGCCGCTCATGGAATTTCTTTTAACATGGGTAATACCGATCGTTGTGATGGTTGCGCTCGGACAGTGGCTGATGAAACGCATGACGAGTAAGATGATGGGCGGCATGGGAAATGCGATGAGCTTTGGAAAGAGCAACGCCAAGGTTTATGTACAGTCCGAAACCGGCATTAAATTTGCAGATGTTGCCGGAGAGGATGAGGCAAAAGAAATTTTACAGGAGATTGTTGATTTCCTGCATAATCCAAAAAAATATGAAGAAATTGGTGCAAAAATGCCGAAAGGAGCACTGCTTGTCGGCCCTCCAGGAACCGGTAAAACGCTGCTTGCAAAGGCAGTAGCCGGAGAGGCAAATGTTCCGTTCTTCTCCATTTCCGGCTCCGAGTTCGTCGAGATGTTCGTCGGCATGGGAGCTGCAAAGGTGCGTGACCTGTTCCAGCAGGCAAACGAGAAAGCACCGTGTATCGTCTTTATCGATGAGATCGATACCGTCGGCAAAAAACGTGACGGCGGCGGATTCTCCGGAAACGACGAGCGTGAGCAGACCCTGAACCAGCTGCTTGCCGAGATGGATGGATTCGATGGAAAGAAAGGCGTTGTCATTCTGGCAGCGACGAACCGTCCGGATTCCCTGGACCCGGCACTTCTTCGTCCGGGCCGTTTCGACCGCCGTGTGCCGGTTGAACTGCCTGACTTAAAAGGCCGTGAGGAAATCCTGAAAGTCCATGCGAAAAACATCCGCGTGGGCGACAATGTCGATTACAATGCGATCGCACGTATGGCATCCGGTGCTTCTGGTGCAGAACTTGCCAATATGATTAACGAGGCAGCACTCCGTGCCGTCCGTGATGGAAGAAAATTTGTCACCCAGGCGGATCTGGAGGAGAGCGTTGAGGTTGTCATCGCCGGATACCAGAAGAAGAATAAGATCATGACCGACAAAGAGAAACTGATCGTTTCCTACCACGAGGTCGGCCATGCACTCGTCGCAGCACTGCAGAGCCATTCCGCTCCGGTTACGAAGATCACCATTATCCCGCGTACGTCCGGCGCCCTCGGCTATACGATGCAGGTGGATGAAGATGAGCACAACCTGATGAGCCGCGAAGAGCTGGAAAACAAGATTGCAACGCTGACCGGCGGCCGTGTGGCAGAGGATCTGGTGTTCCATTCCATCACGACAGGTGCTTCGAACGATATCGAGCAGGCAACGAAGGTGGCAAGATCCATGATTACCCGCTTCGGTATGAACGAGGAATTTGGTATGGTTGCATTTGAGACGGTAACGAACCAGTACCTCGGCGGTGACACTTCCCTGGCATGCTCCGAATCGACAGCAGCACAGATTGATGAGAAGGTTGTTGCAGCAGTCAGAAAACAGTACGACAAAGCAGAGCAGCTCTTAAAAGATAATATGCCGAAACTCCACGAGCTGGCAAAATATCTGTATGAGAAAGAGACGATCACAGGTGATGAGTTTATGGAAATCCTGAATTTATCCCCGGATCAGCTCACGACAACGAGAATGGAAACAAATTAAAAAGCGATAAAAGCAGATGAGAATCCCGCGTTTCAAGGCGACTTCAGCCTTGCGCGGGATTCTTTCTTGTGCTATAATGCTGTAATGCGAAATTATGACACAAAAAGACAGATTTTTTTAGGATAGACCAAGAGAACATAAGGAGAAACGCAATGAAGAAAAAACAGGCATGGAAAGTGATGGGTGCTGTCCTTGCGGGCACACTGGTATTTTCCGATGCAGTTCCGCTCCATGCCAGCGCATCGGCAGGAACGGAAAAAAGCGCAGTACAGAACGAAACTGTCTCCGGAACGGAGAACGGTACAGAGACAAAGACAAAACGGGCAGCCGTTTATGTGAATCTGAAAACCGGCGATGATACGGCAGACGGTACAACGGCAGAGACAGCAGTAAAAACCGTGGAAAAAGCACAGGAGCTTCTTGCAGTTGCAGCGGCAGAACTGCAGGCGGACGGGAAAACAACCGAAAAAAACACTGCTGCAGATACCAGCAAAACGGCAGCGGAGGAAGCAGCAGAAAAATATCTGGTATTCGTCGGCATGGATGAAAAAGAGCTGGAAACGTATCGAAAGAAACAGCAGAAAACAGACTTCTGGGGAAAAGTAACAGATACCGTTTTTGCGGCAGATGAAATCGTGGTGACAGAAGCCGGATATGAGGCTGTTCTGGCAGCAGAAAAAGCAAAAGAAACGGTTTCGGAAACACCAACGCTTGCGCCGGGCGAGTCTCCGGCACCGGATGCGGCAGAAGATACCGTAACACCGACTCCGGGTCCGACGGAAACGCCGGATGCAGAGCCGACCGCAGAACCAACGGTGACCCCAGACGCAGAGCCAACGGTAGAACCGACGGAAACGCCGGACGCAGAGCCGACCGTAACGCCGGCGGAGGAACCAACGGCAACTCCGACACCGGATGCGGACAACGGAGAAAATACAGGGGATACACCAACGGCAGCTCCGACACCGGATGCGGAACCGACCGTAACGCCGGAAGTAACTCCGACGACAGCACCGGGCGAGAATACCGATGACAGTGAAAATCCGGAAAATCCGGAAACTCCGGCAGAAGATCCAACCGTGACACCTGCCCCGGATGATACAGCAAAAGACGATCCTGCAGCAGATGATACAAACCAGGACGATACAAACCAGGATAACCAGAACGGAACGGGAAAGGATGCATCATCGGACCAGTGGAAACAGGATGAAAATCTGGATGACCTTGTAAAAGATGAAATTCAGAAAGAAAACGAAACCGTAAAAAATTTCGATGAAATTTCCAATCCATCCGGTACGGACAGCACAGAAGACGGCTATCTGATCTCCGATGTCTCTCTTTTAATCCAGCCGATGGCAGTAAGTCTGTCCGGAAGCGTTGTATCAGAGGAGCAGACGGAAACAGCAGAAGCTGAGACGGCGGACGAAGGCGAGCATGAACTGCTTGCAGCTGCAGAGCAGAAATCCAACCTGAGTGCCGGTGAAATGACAGCAAGTGCAGCCGATGACGTAAGTACGCTGCGTGCCGCAGGAACGATCCTTGTAGGACCGGACAACTACGGAACGAATAAGACATCTACTCCGACTCCGACAGCCACACCGTCGAAGAGCAGCAGTAACAACAGCTCTTCCAATTCCAATACCGGAAGCACAAAGATTCCGCAGAAGAAGACACAGACCACTGCAAGCATCCGCAGCATCCCGGTCAACACCGGCGATGAGACGATGGTGCTTCCGCTGGCGATCAGCTCCGCACTTTCTGCAGCCGTTATGTTCTGCATGGCATTCCTTCAGATGCAGGCGAAACGCGCAAAGAGCATGGCCGCATGGCTGGAATTCAAAAAGAATCATCCGTTTGACGAAAAATAAAGAAACAGGCATATCCGAAAAAGCCATTCCATACATTTACAGTATGGGAGGGCTTTTTCTTATGGAAGAAAAGAAAACATGGGTGGTGGGTACGGGCAGCGGGATCGGCTGGCTGAAGGCGCTTCTCGTTTCCTATCTGATCTCGGTGCTTCTTCTTTTGCTGCTGTCTTTCCTGCTCTGGAAATTTTCCTGGAAGGAAAGCTGGGTGCAGGCGGGCATTGTGGTGATCTATCTGGCATCAAGCTTTTCCGGCGGAAGAATGGCAGGAAACATGGCGGGAAAACGGCGGTTTCTCTGGGGCATCTGCTTTGGAATCGTATATTTTGCCATTCTGATCATCGTCTCCGCAGTCTTCCTGCCGGGCGGATTTGCCGGAGCCGGAAGACTTCTGTGGGCGGCAGCAGTCTGTGCCGTCGGCGGAATGGCAGGCGGAATGACGGCACACGGCAGATAAAAGCGGACAAAACAGAACATTTTTTCAAAAAACAGACTTTTAAATTTGAAAAACCTATGCTATAATGGAAAGAGCTAATGGCCGAAGACTATAAAAAAGTCGCGCGTCAACTACAATGAAGGAGGAATGTGCCATGAAACACATCAAAACTTTAAATACAAAAAGCTTACAGAACACTGTAAAAAAAGGTGGATGCGGTGAGTGCCAGACATCCTGCCAGTCCGCATGTAAGACTTCTTGCACCGTAGGCAACCAGAGCTGCGAGCATAAGTAAAAGTAATCCATAAGGACGAGTAAAAGGTGTTCCCAGAACCGGTTTCGCCGGATTTGGGAACATTCTTTTTGCCAGGCACATCAAAAAAGAGAGAGTTATAGAAAGGAATACCACAGTGATACATTTATATAAAAGCAATGGCTTCAACATGGTGCTGGACGTCAACAGCGGCTCCGTCCATGTTGTGGATGACTGCGTATACGATGTCCTTTCCTGCATGAACGAAGGAAAAAATGCAGAAGAGACAGCAGAGGCGCTTAGCAGTAAATACGCCGAGCAGGACATCACCGAAGCCAGAGAAGAAATTCAGGAACTTGCAGACAACGGCATGCTCTTTACCAAAGATATCTACGAAAACGCAATCGATCAGTTTTCCAACCGTCCGACCGTCGTAAAAGCACTCTGCCTCCATATCGCACACGACTGCAATCTTGCCTGTCGTTACTGCTTCGCAGAAGAGGGCGAGTACCACGGAAGACGTGCGCTGATGTCCCTGGAAGTCGGCAAAAAAGCGCTCGATTTCCTGATCGCAAACTCCGGCAGCAGAAGAAACCTCGAGGTAGACTTCTTCGGCGGCGAACCGCTGATGAACTGGGATGTTGTAAAACAGCTCGTAGCCTACGGAAGAGAGCAGGAGAAGTTACATAATAAGAACTTCCGTTTCACCCTGACCACCAACGGTGTTCTCTTAAACGACGAGGTCATGGAGTTCTGCAATAAGGAGATGGGCAACGTCGTATTAAGTATCGACGGAAGAAAAGAAGTTCACGATCACATGCGTCCGTTCCGCAAAGGTGCCGGAAGCTACGATCTGATCGTGCCGAAATTCCAGAAATTCGCTGAACTCCGTCATCAGGACAAATACTATGTGCGCGGAACCTTCACGCATTACAACACAGACTTTGCTGCCGACGTCCTCCATCTGGCAGACCTCGGCTTCAAACAGATCTCGGTTGAGCCTGTTGTAGCACCTCCGACCGAGGATTACGCGATCCGCGAGGAAGACCTTCCGGTGATTTTCGAACAGTACGACATTCTGGCAAGAGAGATGATCAAGAGAGAAAAAGAAGGAAGAGGCTTCAATTTCTTCCATTTCATGATCGATCTGACCGGCGGACCATGTGTTTATAAACGTCTTTCCGGCTGCGGTTCCGGAACCGAGTACCTTGCGGTAACACCGTGGGGCGATTTCTATCCGTGCCACCAGTTCGTAGGACAGGAAGATTTCTGCCTTGGAAATGTTTACGAAGGCGTGAAAAAGACAGAAACGGTCAACGAATTCAAGAAATGCAACGTTTATTCCAAGAAGGAGTGCAGCCAGTGCTTTGCACGGTTCTACTGCAGCGGCGGATGCGCGGCAAACTCCTACAATTTCACAGGTAAGATCAACGATGTTTACGAGATCGGATGCAAGATGCAGCAGAAACGGATCGAGTGTGCATTGATGATAAAGGCAGCTCTGGCCGAAGATTAAAGAAAAGAGGAAAATCGCGACATGATGAAGAAGAAACAGAGTATCATCGCACTCGTCCTAGCAGCCATTGTAACAGTGCTTCTTGGATGGACGATGATCAAAGGATGGGGTCCTACCGGAACCGGTTCGATGAAGAACATCAACCTGGGTCTGGATCTGTCCGGCGGTGTCAGCATTACCTATCAGGCCGTAAAGGACAACCCGACAGACGAAGAAATGTCAGATACCCGCTACAAGCTGGAACAGCGTGCGCAGCAGTACAGCGAAGAGGCACAGGTATATCTGCAGGGCGACAACCGTATCACCATTGAAATCCCGGGTGCAACCGATGCAACCACCATTCTGGAAGAGATGGGTAAACCGGGAAGCCTGTATTTCATCAAACAGACCAACGATGACGGAACAGAAAACTACACCTACGACAGCTCGACCGACGAGTACGTTCTGAACGGAAAAACTATCGAAGAGCTCGAGGAGGACGGCTCCGTCGTTCTGACCGGTAAAGATGTGGAGAGCGCAGAAGCCATGCATCAGCAGAACTCCACCACAAAAGCAACCGAGAGCGTCGTTCAGCTGAAAATGACCGACGAAGGAAAACAGAAATTTGCAGACGCAACCCAGGAAGCCTACAGCGCAGGAAAGAGCATCGGTATCTACTATGATGAGAAATTCGTCAGTGTACCGAGTGTAAACGCTGTGATTTCCGATGGTACTGCAGTCATCTCCGGCGGAAACATGGACTGGGATGAAGCAACCAGCCTGGCATCCACCCTCCGTATCGGTTCCCTTTCCCTGAAACTTGAGGAGATCAACTCCAGCGTCGTTGGAGCACAGCTTGGATCTGCAGCTGTTTCCACCAGCGTGAAAGCAGGAGCGATCGGCATTATCCTGATCATCATCTTCCTTGCAGTTGTATACCGCCTGCCTGGTATTGCAGCCGGATGGGCACTGCTCATTTACGTTGAGCTGAACCTGATTTCTTTAAATGCATTTGACCTGACCCTGACTCTGCCTGGTATCGCCGGTGTTATCCTGTCGATCGGTATGGCAGTCGATGCGAACGTTATCATCTACGCCCGTATCGAGGAGGAGATCGGTGCCGGAAAGACGGTTCATGCAGCAATCCGCGACGGATTCAAGAAGGCAGCTTCCGCCATCCTGGACGGAAACGTAACGACTCTGATTGCAGCAGCCGTTCTGTATGCACTCGCAAGCGGAAGTGTCCGCGGATTCGCCATGACACTTGCTCTTGGTATTGTTCTTTCCATGTTCAGCGCCATGGTTGTTTCCAGACTGCTGGTCAACAGCCTGTACGGTATGGGACTGAAGGATGCGAAATACTACGGAACCAAGAAAGAGCGCAAGGGATTTCCATTTATGGAAAAGAGAAAGATCTTCTTCACGATCTCCTGCATTCTGCTGCTTGCCGTTCCGGCCAGCATGATTTTCATGCATCAGACAAAGGGAAGCGCACTGAACTTCGGCCTTGACTTCAAGGGCGGTACTTCCATCAACGTTCCGTTCAACGAGGATTACTCCATCGAAGAGCTGGACAAAGAGGTAGAGCCGGTTGTGGAAGGCGTGACAAAAGATTCCAATATTCAGATGACAAAGGTTGTCGGAGGCAACAATGTCATCATCAAAACACGTTCTCTGACTCTGGAAGAGCGTGAGCAGGTTTACCAGGCAATGGCAGACAATTTCGGTGTCGATACTTCTGAAATCACTTTCGACAACATTTCTTCTACTGTAAGTAAAGAGATGAGCCAGAATGCGATGAAAGCAGTTATCATCGCTGTAGTCTGCATGCTGCTGTACATCTGGATCCGTTTCCGCGACATCCGTTTCGCATCGAGTGCCATCCTTGCACTGATGCACGATATCGCCATTGTATTCGGATTCTATGTGGTATCCCGTATTTCGGTCGGCAGCACCTTTATCGCGTGTATGCTGACGATCCTCGGCTATTCCATCAACAGTACGATCGTCATCTTCGACCGTATCCGTGAGAATCTGCCGGAGTTAAAGAGAGAGCCGATCGAGTCCCTGGTTGACCGCTGCATCACGGACACCCTGACCCGAAGCATTTACAGTTCCCTCACCACCTTTATCACCATCTTTGTTCTGTTCGTGATGGGAGTTTCTTCCATCCGCGACTTTGCAGCACCTCTGATGGTTGGTATCGTATGCGGAGCTTACACTTCTGTCTGCATCACAGGTGCCCTGTGGTATGTGATGAAGCACGTTGGAAAAAACAAATATGTGCCGTCCAAAGCAGTACAGAATAAGACAAAAAATAAATAAAAGCAGCAAAAACCATAAAAAGAGAAACGCCGGACCGGAAAAGTCCGGCGTTTCCTGCTAACAGGAAAGAGGAGAACATATGAAGAAAGAACGCTGGGTAGTTTCGGCAAAACGCGCCGATTTCCAGGCAATTGCGGACCGGTTCGGCATCGATCCCGTCATTGCCCGCCTGATCCGGAACCGGGATGTGACCGGGGAGAAAGAGATCGAAGAGTATCTCTTCGGTGATCTGGAGCAGCTCCACGATCCGCTGCTGATGAAGGATATGGAGCGCGCGGCAGATCTGATCGCAGAAAAAATCCGGGAGAAAAAGCCGATCCGCATCATCGGGGACTACGACATCGACGGTGTTACGGCAACGTATATTCTGCTGACCGGCTTAAAAGATCTCGGTGCCGATGTGGATGTGCGTATCCCGGACCGGATTGCAGACGGATACGGCTTAAATGAGCATCTTGTGCAGTTTGCCGCGGATGATGGGCGGGACACGATCGTCACCTGTGACAACGGCATCGCGGCGGGCAGTCAGATCCGTCTGGCAAAAGAGCTCGGCATGACGGTTGTTGTGACGGACCACCACGAGGTTCCGTTTGAGGAGGATGAAAACGGAGAACGCCGCTACATCCTGCCGCCGGCGGACGCGGTTGTTAATCCGAAGCAGAAAGACTGTTCCTATCCGTTTCCGGGCCTCTGCGGTGCGGCCGTCGCATGGAAACTGATCCAGACGATGGAGGCAAAAGCAGGTATTCCAAAGGAGCACAGCTTCCGCTTTCTGGAATTTGTCGCCATTGCGACGATCGGTGATGTGATGGATCTGCAGGGAGAAAACCGGATTTTTGTAAAAGCCGGCCTTCGGGCGCTCCATAAAACGCAGAACCTCGGCCTGCAGGAGCTGATCCGTGTGCAGGGCATCGAGGCGGAAAACGTGACACCGTATCACATCGGCTTCGTTCTCGGCCCGTGCATCAACGCATCGGGACGGCTTGACACGGCGGTGCATTCGTTAAAACTGCTCTGCGCAAAGACACGTGAGGAGGCCGCAAAGCTTGCCGGGGACTTGAAAGACCTGAATGAAAGCCGCAAAGAGCTGACGCGCCAGGGTGAGGCGAAAGCAATCGAGCTCGTGGAAACCTCCCCGCTGCAGAACGACAAAGTCCTCGTCGTCTATCTGCCGGACTGCCACGAGAGCCTTGCCGGAATCATCGCAGGTCGCCTGCGGGAGCACTTCCACAAACCATCCTTCGTACTCACCAGAAGTGAGGAGGGCGTCAAGGGCTCCGGCCGCTCGATCGAAGCGTATTCGATGTATGAGGAGCTCTGCAAATGCAAAGAACTGATGACGAAATTCGGCGGCCACCCGATGGCTGCGGGCCTTTCCCTCGCAGGAGAGGAGATGATCGAACCGTTCCGCCGGGCACTGAACGATAATTGCACGCTGACGGAAGAGGATTTCGTCGAAAAAGTCGTGATCGATGTGCCGATGCCGATCACCTACATCACCAAAAATCTGATCCGCCAGTTAAGTCTCTTGGAGCCGTTCGGAAAAGGCAACATGAAACCGCTGTTCGCACAGAAAGGATTGACTGTATTAAATTACCGCATTTTTGGAAAGAATAGAAACGTGGTGAAAGTACAGCTTGCCGATGCGGGCGGATACCAGATGGATGGTGTCTATTTCGGTGAGGGAGAAGCGTTCGCCGCATACGTGGATGCACATCCGACCCTCTCGGTAGCGTACTATCCGTCGATCGATACGTGGAACGGACGCGATAAATTACAGATCAATATCCAGAGTTATTTTTAAAGATGCAGAAAAGCCGCAAATACCTGATTTTTCTGCCCTGTTTTCTATCGGAAACGAAATTGACGCAGAAGAATATTGATGCTATACTGTAAGGTGAATTGTCAAACCTTGACGAAACGGAGGAATATTTTATGAAAAAAGTAGAGGATTACGTAAGAAGTATTCCGGATTTCCCGGAACCGGGTATTATTTTCAGAGATGTAACGAGTATCCTGCAGGACGCAGACGGACTGCAGCTTGCCATAGATGAGATGCAGCATTTTGTAGAAGAAGTAGACTGTGATGTAATCTGCGGAACCGAGTCCCGCGGCTTCATTTTTGGTATGCCGATTGCTTACAATCTGCACAAACCGTTTGTGCCGATCCGTAAAAAAGGAAAACTTCCTCTGGAGACCGTCGAGGAGAGCTATGACCTGGAGTACGGCAGCGCAACGATCGAAATGCACAAAGACTCCATCAAACCGGGCCAGAAGGTAGTCATCATCGACGACCTGATTGCAACCGGCGGTACCGTGGAAGCCTGTGCAAAAATGATCGAGCGCCTCGGCGGCGAAGTAACCAGAATCGTGTTCCTGATGGAGCTTGCCGGCTTAAAAGGACGCGAAAAACTGGCAAAATATGATGTAAAATCTGTCATCCGTTACGATGGCAAATAACGTATCCAACGAAACGCAGGGGTTAATCATGAGAGCGGAGGATACATATGGAAGAAGAGAAAAGAATCAGTGAAGAAGAATTAAAGAAGGATGTGGCGGCGGCAGAAGCCAGAATCCGCAAGACGGACGATTTTACAAGTCCGGAGGAATTATACGGGGAATTGATCGCTTCTGTGAAAAAATATCATCCATCGGACGATATTTCCCTGATCGAAAAAGCATACCGCGTGGCAGCGGATGCACATAAGGACCAGAAAAGAAAGAGCGGGGAACCGTACATCATCCATCCGCTCTGTGTGGCAATTATCCTGGCAGATCTGGAGCTCGACAAGGAGTCGATCGCGGCAGGCCTTCTGCACGACGTTGTCGAAGATACCGTCATGACCGAAGAAGAGCTGACCGAGGAGTTCGGCCCGGAGGTGTCCCTGATTGTAAGCGGTGTCACGAAGCTGGCACAGCTGAAATATTCTGCGGATAAGGTCGAGGAGCAGGCAGAAAACCTGAGAAAGATGTTCCTTGCGATGGCAAAGGATATCCGCGTTATTCTGGTAAAACTGGCGGACCGTCTGCACAACATGCGGACCGCACAGTACTGGTCGCCGGAGACGCAGAAGAAAAAAGCGCGTGAGACGATGGATATTTATGCCCCGATCGCACAGCGCCTCGGTATTTCCAAGATCAAGGTCGAACTCGATGACCTTTCTCTGAAATATCTGGAGCCGGATGCGTACTATGAACTGGTGCAGAAGGTCAGCATGAAGCGGGAGCAGCGGCAGGAGTTTGTCGATGCGATCGTAAAAGAGGTGACCCGTCATATCCACCAGGCCGGCATTGAGGCAGATGTCAACGGACGAATCAAGCACTTTTTCAGCATCTACAAAAAGATGGTCAACCAGCACAAGACGCTGGATCAGATCTATGACCTCTTTGCGGTCCGCATCATCGTGGAATCCGTCAAAGACTGCTATGCAGCGCTCGGTGTCATCCATGAAATGTACACGCCGATCCCGGGCCGTTTCAAAGATTACATTGCGATGCCGAAGCCAAACCGTTACCAGTCCCTGCATACAACCCTGATCGGACCGAACGGACAGCCGTTTGAGATTCAGATCCGTACTTATGAGATGCACCGGATTGCAGAATACGGTATCGCTGCACACTGGAAATACAAAGAGGCCTCCGACGGCAAGAAACCGGGACCGGAGCAGGAAGAGGAAAAACTGACCTGGCTGCGCCAGATTCTGGAGTGGCAGCAGGACATGGCGGACAACCATGAGTTCATGAACCTCTTAAAGAGCGATCTCGACCTGTTTGCCGACAATGTTTACTGTTTCAGCCCGGCGGGCGATGTCAAAACGCTTCCGGTCGGCTCCTGTGCCATCGACTTTGCTTACTCCGTCCACAGTGCGGTCGGCAACAAGATGGTTGGAGCGAGGGTCAACGGAAAACTCGTGCCGATCGAGACGGAACTTCACAACGGAGACCGCGTCGAGATCATCACCTCGCAGAACTCCAAGGGACCGAGCCGCGACTGGCTGAAAATTGCGAAGAGTTCCCAGGCAAAGAGCCGCATCAACCAGTGGTTCCGCCAGCAGAACAAGACGGACAACATCGTCAAGGGCAAGGAAATGCTCACCAACTATGCAAAGCTGAAGGGCAAAAACCTTGGAATCTATACGAAACCGATGTACGAAGAGGCTGTCATGAGAAAGTACGGTTTCCGCGACTGGGATTCCGTTCTTGCGGCCATCGGCCACGGCGGCTTAAAAGAGGGCCAGGTCCTCAACAAGCTGATTGAGACGTACGAAAAGCAGCATAAAAAAGAGATCACCGACGAGCAGGTGCTCGAGGCGGCATCCGGAGAGAAAGTTCTGCCGGTTGGAAAGAGCAAGGGCGGCATCGTCGTGCGCGGTATCCACGATGTGGCAGTTCGCTTCTCCAAATGCTGCAATCCGATCCCGGGCGATGAGATCGTGGGCTTTGTCACAAGAGGACGCGGCGTGACCATTCACCGCACCGACTGTGTCAATGTCCTGAATCTGCCGGAATCTGAGCGGGCGCGCCTCATTGATGCTGAATGGCAGGCAGAGGACAACGGCGGCTCTCTCTATACCGTGGAGATCAGCGTTTACGCAAACAACCGTACCGGTCTTCTGGTGGATATCTCCAAGATCTTTACCGAGCGGAAGATCGACCTTGCGGCGATGAACGTGAGAACGAGCAAGCAGGGAACGGCTTCCATCGATGTGACGTTCGACGTGCACAACAACGAAGAGCTGAACAGCATCATCGAGAAGGTGCGCCAGGTGGAGAGCGTGATCGATATTCAGAGATCGAGAGGATAAAAAGGAGAAAAGCGTATGATAAAGGTAAATTACCGGGCACTTGGAATGCTCTCGACAAACTGCTATGTTGTGGAAAATCCGGACAGCCAGAAGGTGCTGATCGTGGACCCGGGCGATTCGCCGCTGGAGATTGAACGCCAGATCGATGAGATCGACGGCGACCCGGAGGCCATTCTGCTGACCCATGGCCATTTCGACCATATGCTGGCAGCGGATGCGCTGCGGAAAAAATACCATATCCCGGTCTATGTCCATGAAAAAGAGCAGCACCTGCTGGGAGATCCAAAGGAAAATCTTTCCGGACTCTGGAGCAAACCGTACACGATGCAAGCGGACAAAACCGTAAAAGAGGGCGATGTGCTGCATCTCGCAGATTTTGAAATCCACGTTCTTGCGACACCGGGGCACACGGCAGGCGGTGTCTGCTACTATATTCCGGCAGAGAAAGCACTTTTTTCCGGTGATACGCTGTTCTGCGAGTCCTACGGAAGATACGACTTCCCGACATCCTCCGGCAGAGAGCTGATCGCGTCGGTCAAGCGCCTGTTAAAAGAGCTTCCCGGGGATGTGACCGTGTATCCGGGCCACAACGATGAAACTACGATTGAACATGAAAAGAGGTACAATCCCCTTGCTTAATATCAGCCTTTGTTTTAACAGAAAAGATTTTGAATACGATGTGTATTCTCTGATCAAGGCATTCTATCCGGGCTGTGAGATTACCTCATGGTACGAAGAGGATGGGGCGCCGGACGGGGAATTTGCATACTATGATACGATCACATACGAGGCGGATCAGATCTGTTTTTCGATTGCAGACGAGAAACATGAGACGCTCGCTTCGCAGTGTGAGGCGGTGGAATATGAAAAAGACCGCCATGAAACGAAAAATGTCCTGAAACGGATGGTATACCGCACGCTTTCCGAAGTGAGCGGCAAAGAACTTCCATGGGGCGATCTCACCGGCATCCGTCCGACGAAAATTCCGATGAAGATGCTTGAAGAGGGTAAAAAAAATGTAGAGATTGCGAAATACATGCGCGAAACTTACTACACCAGCCCGGAAAAGACGGCACTTGCGATCACGATTGCCAACCGGGAAAAGGACATTTTAAAGACGATCGACTACGAACACGGTTACAGCCTGTACATCGGCATCCCGTTCTGTCCGAGCATCTGCCTGTACTGTTCCTTCGGCTCCCATGTGTTAAGCCGCTGGGAGCATATGGTAGATCCGTATCTCGATGCACTGATCAAAGAACTGATCTTTATCAGTGAGAACATGAAGGATTACACCCTTGATACGATCTACATCGGAGGCGGTACGCCGACCACGCTGAATGCGGCACAGATGGAGCGCCTGCTCACGAAAGTGACAGAGCTCTTCCCGATGGAGCAGGTGCAGGAGTTCACCGTGGAGGCAGGACGGCCGGATACGATCAATGAGGAGGTTTTAAAAGCCATCCGCAAATTCCCGGTCACCCGTATTTCGATCAATCCACAGACCATGAACCAGGAAACGCTGGATCTGATCGGACGCCACCATACCGTGGAGGAGATCGAGGAGAAGTTCCGCATGGCGCGTTCCCTTGGATTTGACAACATCAACATGGATCTGATCGTCGGTCTGCCGGGCGAGGACAAGGAAAAAGTGGCGCATACGTTGGAAAAAGTGGAAGCGCTGAATCCGGATTCCCTGACCGTCCATTCCCTTGCGTTAAAGCGTGCAACGAGACTCAACCTGTTCAAAGACAAATATCAGGAGATCTCGTTTGAAAACTCTGCCGAGATCATGAAAATGACGATGGACAGCGCACACCGCATGGAGATGGGACCGTATTACATGTACCGCCAGAAAAATATGGCGGGTAACTTTGAGAATGTCGGCTACTCCCGCGAAGGAAAAGCAGGCATCTACAACATCCTCATTATGGAGGAAAAACAGTCCATTCTGGCCGCGGGAGCCGGAGCGTCCACGAAATTCGTGTTTGAACACGGAGAGCGCATTGAGCGGGTGGAGAACGTGAAGGATCTGAAAAACTACGTGGAGCGTATCGATGAAATGATCGAGAGAAAGCGTATCGGAATGGAGAAGTATCTGCCAAAATGAAAGAAAATTCCAGTCAGCAGCTTCACATGCTGCGCTATACCCTGACCGAGCAGCTCATCCATGGCATGGAAGTGAGCAATTTAGCTTACGATCTTGCGCGGGAACTGGGGTATGAGAAAGAAATCTGCTATGAGCTTGCAAAAGCAGGCGTTCTCCACGATATCGGAAAGATTGTACTGGAGAATTACGTAGAAGAACAGGATACGCTCGTCGTCGAGGAGATGCGCTTTGTGCGGACCCATTCCACACTGGGCTATGAACTCCTGCAGGGACGCGGCTACTCCGATTTTGTGCTGGAGAGTATTCTGTATCACCATGAAAATTATGACGGAACCGGGTATCCGGCCAATCTGGCGGGAGAAAAGATTCCGTTTGGGGCGCGTATCTTACGCATCTGTGATGTGTACTGCGCGCTGACCTCCGACCGCCCGTACCGGAGTGCGTTTACGCGGGAACAGGCGATGGAGCTTATGACAGAAGAAGTCAAAAATTTCGATCTGAAAATGTTCCTGGCATTTCAGAGAGTGATCCACAGCGGCAGCCGGAAAGCGATCGAGCTTTCTGATGTTGATGAATTGATCCAGGAAATCATAAAGGAGAAAACAGAAAATGGCATTAAAGAAGAAACCGGTTACCGGAATGAAAGATATTTTACCGAAAGAAATGGCAATCCGTGACTACGTGATCCGTCTGATCAAGGAAACTTACGGAACCTTCGGCTTTACCTCCATGGAGACCCCATGCGTGGAGCACATCGAAAACCTGAACAGCAAACAGGGCGGCGAGAATGAGAAATTGATTTTCAAGATCTTAAAAAGAGGAGAGAAGCTGAAACTCGAGACCGCTGAGAAAGAAAACGATCTCGTAGACAGCGGCCTGCGTTATGACCTGACCGTTCCGCTCTGCCGTTACTATTCCAACAACGCAAACGAGCTTCCGTCCCCGTTCAAAGCACTTCAGATGGGAAATGTATGGCGTGCAGACCGTCCGCAGAGAGGAAGATACCGCCAGTTCATGCAGTGCGATATCGATATCCTCGGCGAGCCGACCAACCTCGCAGAGATTGAGCTGATCCTTGCTACCACCACACTGCTTGGAAAACTGGACTTCAAGAACTTTACGATCCGTATCAATGACCGCCGCATCTTAAAAGCAATGGCAGCCTACAGCGGATTCCCGGAGGAGTCCTATGACACCGTATTTATTATCCTCGATAAGATGGATAAAATCGGTTTTGAGGGTGTTGCCAAAGAGCTCGAGGAAGCCGGCTTTGCAAAAGAGTCCGTAGAGAAATACCTGAAAATGTTCGAGGAGATCACCCCGGATACCGCAGGCGTAGAGTACTGCCGTGAGAAACTCGAGGGATTCCTTGACAAAGAGTACGCAGACGGCCTGAAGACCATCATCGACAGTGTCAATGCCGTGAAGACCGCAGAATTCAAGATCGCTTTCGATCCGACTCTGGTGCGCGGAATGTCCTACTACACCGGACCGATCTTCGAGATCGCTATGGATGAGTACGGCGGATCTGTCGGAGGCGGCGGACGCTACGATGAAATGATCGGAAAATTCACCGGAAACCAGACCTGCGCATGCGGATTCTCCATCGGATTTGAGCGTATCGTTATGCTTCTGCTTGAGAGAGATTACCAGATCCCGGGCGCACAGAAGAAAAAAGCGTACCTGATCGAGAAAAACATGCCGGCAGAGGGAATGCAGAAGATCATTCAGCAGGCGACAAAAGAGAGAAGTGAAGGCACGGCCATCAACATCGCCGTGATGAAGAAGAACAAGAAATTCCAGAAAGAGCAGCTTGCCAGCGAGGGCTACACTGAGATCGAAGAATTTTTTGTTGACAAAATGTAAGGAATATCCAATAATAGTAATCGCATGAAAAAACGATGTGCTGCGGATGCAGATTCTTTGTGTCCGCAGTTCCAAATAGGAGGAACAAGAAAATGGCTGAATCCATGAAAGGCCTGAAGAGAACCTGCCGCTGTGCGGAAGTCACAAAAGCAGATATCGGAAAAAAAGTAACCCTGATGGGCTGGGTACAGAAGAGCCGTAATAAAGGCGGAATTATTTTCGTCGATCTGCGTGACAGAAGCGGTATTATGCAGATTATCTTTGAGAACGGCCCGATCAGTGAGGAAGGTTTTGAGAAAGCAGCAAAACTGCGCAGCGAGTTCGTCATCGCCGTAGAAGGTGAAGTTATGGCCCGCTCCGGTGCTGTCAATGAAAATCTGGCAACAGGAGAGCTCGAAGTAAAGGCTGAGTCCTTACGCATTCTTTCCGAGGCAGAAACCCCGCCGTTCCCGATCGAGGAGGATTCCAAGACGAGAGAAGAGCTCCGTCTGAAATACCGTTACCTGGATCTGCGCCGCCCGGACATCCAGAGAAACCTGATCATGAGAAGCAAAGTGGCAATGCTCACCCGTGAGTTCATGTCCAAAGAAGGCTTCCTTGAGATCGAAACCCCGATGCTGACGAAATCCACACCGGAAGGCGCCAGAGATTACCTGGTACCGAGCCGTGTTCATCCAGGCAGCTTCTACGCACTGCCGCAGTCTCCGCAGCTGTTCAAACAGCTTCTGATGTGCTCCGGCTATGACCGTTATATCCAGATCGTAAAATGTTTCCGTGACGAGGACCTGCGTGCCGACCGTCAGCCGGAGTTCACCCAGATCGATATGGAGCTTGCTTTCGTTGATGTAGATGATGTTATCGATGTCAATGAGAGACTGCTGGCACACCTGTTCAAAGAGGTGCTCGGCGTTGAGGTACAGCTCCCGATCCAGAGAATGACCTGGAAAGAGGCTATGAACCGTTTCGGTTCCGACAAACCGGACCTGCGTTTCGGTATGGAACTGGTTGATGTTTCCGAGACCGTAAAAGATACCGAGTTCGTTGTATTTAAGGGCGCACTTGAAAACGGCGGTTCTGTCCGCGGTATTAACGCAAAGGGACAGGGCGCAATGCCGAGAAAGAAAATCGACAAGCTCGTTGAGTTTGCGAAAGGTTACGGTGCAAAAGGTCTTGCATACATTGCAATCCATGAGGATGGAAGCTGGAAATCTTCCTTCTCCAAATTTATGACAGAGGAGCAGATGGAAGCCCTCATCAAAGCCATGGACGGACAGGCTGGAGACCTTCTTCTCTTCGCAGCAGACCGCAACAAGATTGTTTGGAACGTTCTTGGCGCACTTCGTCTGGAACTGGCAGAGCAGATGGGACTGCTCGACAAGAACGAGTACCGTTTCGTATGGATTACCGAGTTCCCGCTTCTGGAGTGGTCCGATGAAGAGAACCGTTTCACCGCAATGCATCACCCGTTCACCATGCCGATGGACGAGGATCTGCCGCTTCTGGACACCGATCCGGGCGCAGTTCGTGCAAAAGCTTACGATATCGTCCTGAACGGTACCGAGATCGGCGGAGGAAGTGTTCGTATCCACCAGAACGATGTGCAGGAGAAGATGTTTGAGATGCTTGGCTTCACAAAAGCACAGGCACATGAGCGTTTCGGATTCCTTCTGGATGCATTCAAATACGGAGTTCCGCCTCACGCCGGACTGGCTTACGGACTGGATCGTCTCGTTATGCTGATGGCAAAAGAGGACAGCATCCGCGACGTCATCGCATTCCCGAAAGTAAAAGATGCTTCCTGTCTGATGACCGAGGCTCCGTCACCGGTTGACGCAGCACAGCTGGAAGAGCTTGGTCTTGAGGTTGAGCCGCAGGCAGAAGAAGAGACAACAGAAGAGTAAAGCTTAGATAAATTTACAGAACAGACAATTCCGTGAAGGTGCGGAGTTGTCTGTTCTTTTTTTTGCTAACTCTTCAGAGCTATGCGAAATTTTAAGAAAAAATGCGAATCATGCTTGCATGAATGAGCAGTTTTTCTTGGAATTTCATATGGCGAGAAGCAACATTGAGATGCAGCGCAGCGGAATCGAGATGGGGCTCTTCAGAGCTATGCGAAAAGTCAAAATTCTATTTTCAGAAAAAATCCGGTATTTGCTTAAAAAAGAGTAAGGAAAAAGTAAGAAAACAAAAAACAAAATGTGATACGATAGAGCTAACTTGGGAAAACTGAAAAATTCTTTGCAAAAATAGAAAAGTGGGAGGAAGCGTATGAAGAAAAAAGTAATCGCGATTGTGTGTGCAGTCGCAGTGCTGGCGGCAGCCGGAGGGGGAGTGACATGGCATTTCCTTGGAAACAGTACAAAAGAGGACGATAACGTCGTCTATGTCAATACTGTAAAAGCCCTGACCAATCTGGGAACCGGAAATGGAATGGAAAACCGCTATGCCGGTGTTGTGGAGTCGGAAAATACCTGGAAGGTAGAGAAAAACAGCGAGAAAACGGTAAAGGAAGTTTATGTGGAAGTCGGTCAGGAGGTTCAGGTCGGAACACCGCTGTTCTCCTACGATACCGAGAAATTCCAGAGTGACCTCGAGCAGGCGCAGCTGGATCTGGAACGCATAAACAATGAACTTTCAAGTATGAATACCAATATCGACCAGCTTTACAAAGACAAAAAGCAGGCATCAAAAGACCAGCAGGCAAGCATCACACTGGAAATTCAGGAAGCGGAGCTGGATTTAAAGAAAAAAGAATATGAAGGAAAATCAAAACAGGCGGAGATTGATAAATTAAACAATAACATCACCAATGCGACCGTGATCAGCGAAATCGCAGGTGTTGTAAAATCAATCAACAACGATGACAGCAGCGCCGGCGCTTACTCCGGTGACAACTCCGACAATTCCTTCCTGACCGTTCTTGCAACGGGAGATTTCCGTGTAAAAGGCCAGATCAATGAACAGAATATGAGCGACGGTTCGATTACCGAAGGAAGCCAGGTGATCGTGCATTCTCGTGTAGATGAGAATCAGACCTGGACTGGAACCGTGACAAAGATTGATCGGGAAAATGCACGGACAGGAAGCAATAACGTTTACAGCAGTTCAGGAGACAGTATGACGCAGTCAAGCAACTATCCGTTTTATGTGCAGCTCGACGGAACGAACGGCCTGATGCTCGGCCAGCACGTTTACGTAGAGCCGGATATCGGCCAGCAGGAAGTCAAAACAGGAATCTGGCTGTCCGATTACTTTATCAACGATGTCGACAGCAACCCTTACGTCTGGGCCGATGATGGAAACGGCAAACTGGAAAAACGAAGCGTAACGCTGGGAACACACGATGAAAATATGATGGAATATCAGATCACTGATGGTCTCAAAGAGGAGGATGCCATCACCTTCCCGGAGGATGGACTGGAAGAGGGCATGAAGACCGTTGTTAGTACCGATGGTTCGCTGGGACAGAGCAATCCGGCCGGCGGCGAGGATGACGGAATGGAGGATGACGGTATGCTTGACAACGACGATGGAATGGTCGACGATGGTATGACGCAGGATGAAAACGGCATGGTCGACAATACCATGGACGGCGCAGAGTACAGCGGTGAGGAAGATACAACGAACGTGATCGGCGGCGCCGACAATGGTGAGGCAGAACCGGCAGAAACACAGGAAGCCGGATCAGCAGATGACGGGGAGGTGCAGCCGTGATTCTGGAATTAGAGAATATCTGTAAAGAATATATGCAGGGCAAAATCCCGGTTCCGGTTCTGAAAAACATCAACTTCTCCATGGAAGAAGGCGAGTACGTTGCGATCATGGGTCCTTCCGGTTCCGGAAAAACAACACTGATGAATATTGTCGGCTGTCTCGACCAGGCGACGAGCGGACGGCTGATCCTCGACGGACAGGATATCAGCAAATGCAGTGACAATCAGATGTCGGACATCCGCCTGCAGAAAATCGGCTTTGTATTCCAGAACTTCCAACTCCTTGCAAGACAGAGCGCAATGGAAAATGTATGCCTGCCGTTGACGTACGCGGGCGTGCCGAAAAAAGAGAGAAGAGAGCGGGCAGCGATTGCCCTCGAGCGGGTGGGGCTCGGCGACCGTATGAGTTTCAAACCGACCCAGCTCTCCGGCGGACAGAAACAGCGTGTGGCGATTGCAAGAGCGATTGTCAACCATCCGAAAATTCTGCTGGCTGATGAGCCGACCGGAGCGCTCGACTCCCATTCCGGCGAGCAGGTCATGGAGCTGTTCCAGAGCCTGAACGACGAGGGCGTCAGCATCTTGATGATTACACATGACGCGGAGATCGCATCGATGGCACAGCGCACCGTGGAGATCCGCGACGGAATGATGAAATCGAAGGAGGTGGCCGAAACATGAAAAAAGGAAAAGCAGCAAAGAAAGCCGCGATTGCAGTTGTGACCGCAGTTGCCGTGGGCGGTGTCAGTGTCGGCGGTTATTACGGCATCCGCCAGGCGCAGAAGACGACCGTAAAAGTGTATCCGGTCAGTGACTTTACGAGTGGTTACTGGGGAGACAGCATGAACATGGAAGGCCAGATCACCTCGACGGCTTCCCAGAACATCTATCTTTCCGACAGCCAGACCATTTCCCAGGTTCTCGTCAAAGAGGGCGATGTGGTAAATGCCGGAGACACGCTGATGACATACGATACCAGCATGATCGAGCTGGATCTGGAAACGCAGCAGTTACAGCTTGCACAGACAAAGCTGAAAATCCAGCAGAGTGAAAAAGAACTGGAAAAGCTGAAAAAGACAAAACCGGTATCGGATACGCCGCTGGATCCGGTGGAGCCGGATTTCCCGGATTTTCCAGATGAACCCATCGATCCGGACTTCCCGGACGAACCGATTCCGACCCCAGAACCGGAGCCGACGTACGAGGATGCTGTTCTGTACAGCAGTACGAATAAGCTTGTATTTGGTTCCAAACCATACAAAGGAGAAGGAACGCAGGAAGCCCCATACACCTATCTCTGCGCACCGGGAACAGTCCTGACAGGCGGATTCCTGAATCAGATGGCAGGATACGCGGATGAAAAGGGAACGAAAAAAGAAGAGGACAGCGAAGGATACTGGTTTCGCCTGGAGATTCATGAGGAAAACAAAGCCGCAGAGGCGCTGGAAACCGTGTGGGAGCAGGATGGAACGAAGATTGCGAAAGCATACGAGACTTCGTATGAAGCAGTCCTGAGTCTGAAAGAATCCGAAGCGGCGGATGCACCGGAAATAAAAATTACTACGCCTCTTGCCAACACAGAAGTGACAGAGGGCGGCGAGCTGAAGCTGAAAATCGGAATCAATGAGAAGAAAGATACCGAAGAGAATCCGGATGAGAAAGCCGACGATAAAACGGATGATAGAACCGAGAGTCCGTCCGAGGACGATGTGACACAGCCGGGTGAAGCCGGAAATGGAAGCGGTGAGGCAGACGATTCCACGGAAAACACCGAAACGGATGTCACTTACACATACGTCTGGAAACACAACGGAAAGACAATCGACGGAGATTTTAAGGATACTTACACAAAAGAAAACATCACAAAAGAGGATGCCGGAATCTATACAGTAGAAGTGACAGCGAAAAATGACAAGGGTACTTCCATGGCAGTCAGCACTGCAAATGTGGCGGTAAAAGAAGGAACGATTACCCCGACACCAAGTGTAACTCCGACCCCGAGCGTTACGCCGGGACCGAGTGTAACTCCAGAGCCGACCGTCAGCCCGGAACCAAGTACAACACCGATTCCGACCACAGAGCCGGTTCCAACAGAAACTCCGGTGCCGAGCGAGACCCCAGTTCCGACGGAAACGCCGACGCCGACCGAAGCCCCGGCAGAACCGGAAGCGGAACCGCAGAGCGAAGATGCGCCGGAAGCAGTGCAGACGACAGCAAAAACCGTATTCTACGGTGAAAAAGCATCGGTACAGTCCCTCTTTACATCATCCACAGGAAGCAGCGCAAATAACAATACTTCTTCCGGTGATGATACCCAGATGACCTACACAAAAGATGAGTTGAAAAAAGCCATCAGCGAAAAAGAAAGCCAGATCCGTAATCTGAAGCTGGATCAGAAGGAAGAGGAACTCAAAGTCAAAAATACGCAGAAATCCCTGGATTCCCAGACCGTAAAAGCGACGATCAGCGGTGTGGTAAAGAAGGTTGGAAATGCAGAAAACCCGTCCAACGACGGAAGCGCCTTTATCCAGGTCAGTGGAAACGAAGGTCTGTACGTGCGCGGCTACTTAAGCGAGACGTATCTCGATCAGGTAAAAGTCGGCGATGAACTCAACGTGACTTCTTGGTCTTCGGGTGCTTTTGCAGCGGCAACCGTAACCGAGATTTCTCCGTACCCGACAACAAGCTACATGTCGTACAGCGAGACACCAGCCTCCTTCTATCCGTTCACAGCCGTTATCCCGGAAGGCGGAGAAGGTTTTGAAAACGGTGACTGGATCGAGATTGCAATCACTGTCGGAAACGATGTAGAAAACGGCAACGGCCTGTACGTCAGCAAAGAATTCATCCGCGAGGAAAACGGACAGAAATTCGTTTATATCCGGGATGAAAATGATAAATTAAAGAAACAGAATGTGGTAACCGGAAAACTTCTGTGGGGCAGTTATTACGAAGTGAAGAGCGGTCTTTCCGAAGAGGATTACATTGCATTTCCGTACGGCAAAACCGTGGTGGAAGGCGCAGACACGAAGGAATCCAGTTCATCGGATTATTACAACAGTTAAGGAGGCGCATTATGTTAGAAAATGTAAGACTTTCCTTTCAGGGAATCTGGTCACACAAAATGCGTTCCTTCCTGACGATGCTGGGTATTATCATCGGAATTGCATCGATCATCTCAATTGTCTCCACGATCAAGGGAACGAATGAGCAGATCAAACAGAACCTGATCGGAGCCGGAAACAACAACGTGACCGTCAGCTTAAAGCAGGGCGACGGCGATTACTGGATGGACAACGGACTGCCAAGCGGCGTGTCGAAACTGTCCGATGATCAGAAAAAGCGGATCCGCGAGCAGGATCAGGTGGAAAATGCATCGTTTTACACCGAAAGAACGTATGTGAGCGGCATCGCAAAAGGAAACACAACACTGGACAGTGCGAAGGCGCTTGGCGTGGATGAAAATTATCTGTCGACGTGCGGATATCAGATTTATCAGGGACGCGGCTTTGTGGAGAGCGATTTCTCGAAGACCCACAAAGTTGTCCTCCTCGACGATACCGCAGTGCTGACACTCTTCCCGGATGAGTCGCCGGTCGGCAAAACGATCGAGATCATGGGAGAGCCGTTCACGGTGATCGGCGTGATCAAAAAAGCCGATTCGTTCCAGCCGGTCATCAATTCCAGAGATGACTACTATACGTACAATCAGGAATCTTATCCGCTGGTGCTGATGCCGGATGTCTGCTGGCCGATCGTATTCCAGTATGATGAACCGGAAAATGCCGTTGTGATGGCAAAAACGACCGAGGATATGAGCACGGTGGGAAAGACAACAGCGGATATCATGAACGAATCCGTGACCAATACAACTGATTCTCTTTCCTATCAGGCAGAGGATCTGCTGGAGAAAGCAAAGAGTCTGCAGGAGTTAGGCCAGAGCACGAACCAGCAGCTGATCTGGATCGCGAGCATTTCGCTTCTGGTCGGCGGTATCGGTGTTATGAATATTATGCTGGTATCTGTAACGGAACGTACAAGCGAGATCGGCCTGAAAAAGGCGATCGGAGCAAGAAAACGCAGAATTCTGTTCCAGTTCCTGACCGAGGCGGCGGTGCTCACCAGCATCGGCGGACTGCTCGGCGTGCTGGGCGGCATTATCATGGCACAGGTGATTTCGAGGGTATCGCAGACGCCTGTGGCGATCAGTATTCCGGCGATCATTTTCTCCGTGGTCTTCTCCATGGTGATCGGTATCGTATTCGGACTGCTGCCGTCGGTAAAAGCAGCGAACCTGAATCCGATCGATGCGCTGCGAAGAGAATAGAACAAAAAAGAGTTGAAAAATCCGTGCGGGTACAGCGTAGGTGCTGGATCCGTGCGGATTTTTTGTGCGGCGTGTGCGGATGAAACTTAAGATCTTTACTTTTTGCAGAAAGTCGGTTATACTGGAAAATAAGCGCAATTTGCGGCGCAGCAAAGAGGCATTCGAGTTTCAGATTCGGTATGTTTATGAAAATATAAGAAAGATTCAAAGACATTTCACATTCGTTTATGGTATAATCAAACAAGAGTATGACCAACGAAAAGGAGTATACGCGAATGAATATTTTGTTTTTTATCACACCGAAAAGTGAAACGGCTTATCTGTATGACGACTGCTCACTTCGGCAGGCCATCGAGAAGATCGAATATCATAAATACACGGCGGTTCCGGTACTGAACAAAAAGGGCTGCTACGTGGGAACACTGACGGAAGGAGATCTGCTCCGCATCATAAAAGAACGGTATCTGCTGAATTACCATGAAGCAGAGGATATCCCGCTCTGGCAGGTTCCGAAACGGTGGAATTATGAGTCCGTCAACATCAACAGCAACATCGAGGACCTGATCGAGATGTCCATGCGGCAGAATTTCGTTCCAGTTGTGGATGACGAGGGAATCTTCATCGGCATCATCCGAAGAAGAGATATCATCCAGTACTGTTATCAGAAAAGCGGCATTAAAGAAGAGGAAGAAGCCCGGCGCAGCGCGCGGAAACAAAACGCAGAACAGATGATTCTGCAGTAAAGAAGAAAATGAGGGAAACATTATGAAAAAACTGATCGATCTTATCCAGGAAGAGCTGGTAAAAGCCTTTACCGCTGCGGAGATGGACCCGTCCTATGCAAGGGTTTCCGTTTCCAACCGCCCGGATCTGTGCGAATACCAGTGCAACGGCGCAATGGCAGCTGCAAAAGCATACCACAAAGCACCGATCCAGCTGGCTGAAGCAGTTGTAGAAAAAGTGACCGATCACAGCGTGATCGGTGAAATTGAAGCCGTAAAACCGGGATTCATCAACCTGAAAATCAACCCGGAATTTCTGGCAGATTATCTTTCCAAAATGCAGAACGATGAAGATCTTTCTGTAGAAAAAGCAAAAAATCCGAAAACCATCATCGTAGATTACGGCGGAGCAAACGTGGCAAAACCGCTTCACGTCGGCCATCTCCGTTCCGCGATCATCGGCGAGAGCATCAAGCGTATGGGACGCTTCATGGGGCACAACATGATCGGTGACGTTCATCTTGGAGACTGGGGTCTGCAGATGGGACTGATCATCACCGAGCTGCAGGAGCGCCATCCGGAGCTTGTTTATTTTGATGAGTCCTTTACGGGAGAGTACCCGGAGGAAGCACCGTTTACGATCAGCGAGCTCGAGGAGATTTATCCTTGCGCAAGCGGCAAATCGAAAGAGGACGAGGACTATAAGAAACGTGCACTCGAGGCAACGAGAGAGCTGCAGCAGGGCAGAAGAGGATATCGTGCGATCTGGAAACACATTATGAACGTTTCTGTTGCCGATCTGAAAAAGAACTATGGAAACCTCGACGTTCATTTCGATCTGTGGATGGGTGAGTCCGATGCACAGGAGTACATTCCGGACATGGTAGATTACCTGAAAGACAATGGTTATGCACATTATGACCAGGGCGCACTCGTTGTTGATGTCAAAGAAGAGACAGACACAAAAGAGATCCCGCCGTGCATGATCTTAAAATCCGATGGAGCAGCTCTGTATGATACGACAGACCTGGCAACCATCATCCAGCGTATGAAACTGTACAAGCCGGACGAGATCTGCTATCTGGCAGACAAACGTCAGGAGCTTCACTTCGTACAGTGTTTCCGCTGTGCAAGAAAAGCAAAACTGGTGAATGATGATACCGCTCTTTCCTTTATCGGCTTTGGCACCATGAACGGAAAAGACGGAAAACCGTTCAAGACCCGTGAGGGCGGCGTTATGCGTCTGGAGCGTCTGATCGGCGAGATCAACGATGAGATGTATCAGAAGATCGTGGAGAACCGCAGCGTAAAAGATACGGATGCAAGAGGAACGGCACAGATTGTCGGACTGTCTGCTATTAAATACGGTGACCTGTCCAACCAGGCATCGAAAGATTATGTATTCGATGTTGAGAGATTTACTTCCTTCGAGGGAAACACCGGTCCGTACATCCTGTACACGATCGTTCGTACAAAATCCATCCTCGGAAAATATAAAGAAGAGGGAAATGAACTGAAGAAAGGCGCACTTCTGGCACCGAAGAGCGACAGCGAGAAAGCTCTGATGCTTTCCGTATCCCGTTTCAACGGCGTTGTGGAGAACGCATTCGAGGAGAAAGCACCGCATAAGATCTGTGCTTATATCTACGAGCTTGCAAACGAGTTCAACCACTTCTACCACGAGACCAAGATCTTAAGTGAGCAGGATGAGGCAAGAAAAGCATCTTACCTGGCACTGCTGGATCTTGTCCGCGAGGTACTTGAGACCTGCATCGATCTGCTGGGATTCTCGGCACCGGAACGGATGTAAGATTCGTCAAGAGGGAAAAAATAGATAAAAAACAGGCGATTTTTTTGGCAGCCGTCGGCTTCTGTAGTTCTTGCAGAAACGGCGGCTGTTGTGTTATACTTACATCACGATTTTTCATCCGCTTGGACATTCGTCCTGAAAAATCGATTCTATATTACTCTATCGAAGAGCCATTCGGCTCAATTTATATCCATGTACAAAAACAGAATATCGGACTGACAAACACTTTGACGTAAAAAGAGGAGGCGGGATCATTGGAAAAGTAGAACTTCCGGGAGGGAAGTATCGCCTGCTGTCAGTGCTCGGAAGAGGGGCAACGTCTGTCGTTTATCTTGCAGAGAAAACTGGATCCGGAAAGCGGTATGCAGTCAAGGTAAGTATATGTGACAGGGAAAAACTGCGCCGGGAAGCGTTTCTTTTACAGAAGTTTTCATATCCCGGGATTCCCTGTGCGGTGGAACTTCTGGAAAGTAGGACAAAAAGCTTTCTGGTGATGGAAGCTGTAAACGGAAAATCTATCGGACAGCGTATGCGTAAGGGAGAACGGTTTTCCAGCCGGGAAATTCTGAAAACGGGAATTGCCCTGAGCGGGATTCTTTGTTATCTCCATGCACAGAACCCGCCGGTTTTCTACCGGGATCTGAAGCCGGACAACGTGATGATAACAGAGCGTGGTGAAATATACCTTGTGGATTTCGGTGCAGCCGGAACAGAAGAAACGGGTGTGGAAGTCCGTTATGGAACCCGCGGTTATGCAGCGCCGGAGCAGTATGACGGGAAGTGTGACGCCCGTTCCGATCTTTATGCACTCGGCGCACTGCTTGCGGCAATGGCGAAGCATGCGAAAAAGCGGCAGAAAAGAGGACTCTGGCGGGTGATGGAAAAGTGTATGCAGAAAAAGCCGGAGGAGCGGTATGCGTCTGCCGGAGAAGTCAAAAAGGCACTGCGGCGGCTGGAAAGAAAGCGAAAAGGCAGGAAGACTCTGCGGATCTTTGCAGTTTTTGCTTTTCTGACAGGAGGAGCGGCTGCAGTTGCCAGCAGGATGCCATGGGGGCAGTTTCCGGCGGCAGACGAATGGGAGGAGCAGGGAGATCTCTGGTTCTGCGGAAATCCGGTGGAAGAAGGCAGTCTGCCGAACTACCAGAAAGCGCGGGAAGCGTTCTTAAAGGCAGACCATCTCAGTCAGGCGGGGCGTGTGGAGCAGGAACTTGTGGAATACTGTCTGGCGGATGATGCGGCAAGGGAAAAAATGCAGATGGAGCCATTGCTGGCTGAATTTTATGATGACACGCAGCAGGAGCCGGAAAAAGAAAAACGCTGCCGCAGATATCTTGCTGTTGCAGGAATGTATTTCAGTTTTTCCGAAGAACTGGCGCGTGAAAATGACACAGATGCCATGCGGAAAGGAATCGAAGTGCTGGAAAAGGCCGCAGGCGAGAATATGGAGGGGCAGTGGGAGGCGGTTATCTGGCAGAGACTGGCGGATGCGTGCTATCTTGGCGGAAAATCCGGGGATGGGGAAAGAGAACAGGACTGGTGCCAGGAGAGCTTTCTCTATTACGAACGGCTTCTGTGCAGCAGACAGGATGGAAACCGGCGGAAAAATCTGCTCAGGGCTGCAGAGCTGGCACTTCAGTTCGACATGCAGGAAAAAGCAGAACAGTACCTCAACGAGGCAGCAGAAATTCTGGGAATGGAGGAGGACATTTTTTATCAGCAGATCAGAAAAAGATGGGAGGAAGCAGGATGAGAAAAAAGACCATATGCGCAATGATGACAGGATTCCTGGCAGTCCAGGGAATCGAAGTCCACGCGGAGACACAGCAGACGACAGGCGAGGCCGCAAGTGCGGTGGAAAGCGTGGAATTAGAAGCTGAAATCATCGAGAACAGTGATGTGACAGATGCGGACGGGAAAGCCGGACCGGAGGAACTGCTGCCGGACGAAAAGTCAGAAGAAGAACCGCCTATAGAAGAGAAACCAGAGCAGGAACCAGAGCCGCCGGAAGAGAAAACAGATCCGGCAGAGATCGGAAAGAAAGAGACAGAAGGAGAAGAAAAAATGCTTCCCCCGACGGTAATTCCGGATCCGGAGAAAGAACCAGCGGAAAGGTGGGAAGAAGAGGAGGAAGAAATTTCGGAAGATTCAGAATCGGGGAAGCCAGGAGAATTGCCGGAGGCAGGAGATATGGGTTCCGGGGAATCGGAATCAGAGGAAGGATGTGAAGAAACAGATACAAAAGAATCAGAGACAGAAGAGTCAGATTCGGAGAGAACGGATTTTGGAGAAATGGACACAGAAAAACCAGATTATGAAGATACAGGTTCAGAAAAATCCGGAACGGAAAATTTGATGCCAGAAGATCCGGAACCGGAAAAGCCTGATATGGAAGAAACGAAGCAGGAATCTCCGTCAACCGAAAAAGAGTCAGAAAATCAAACCTCGGAAACAAAAGCACCAGAAAAAGAGGAGCCTACCGTAATGCCAGATGCCGGAAAGTCAAACACAGAAAAGCAGGAACAAACGGAGCCCGGGCAATCGTCTCCGGAGAAAGAAGAACTCAAAACAGACGAACAGCTGCCCGTTGCTGCAGCCACGCCCGAGGAGGTGACCCAAGATCCAGATGATATTCCACTACAAACAGAAGAAAGCAGTCCTCCGCCTGCCGAAACTCCATCTGAGAGTGCCGGGGAGGAGCCATCTCAAATACCGCCGCAGATCATCGCCGATTTCATATTATCACAGATGGCAGACGAAGAGTTCGAAGCGCCGAACCCCCTGATTATCCGCCCGGCCGACAACAGCGTCGAAATAGATCCCGGTTATACCCCGGAAATTCTGCTCGAGGGAGCCGCCGACACGGCTGAAATTCTTTCCTGCATGGTAAATGGCTCCGAAGCCGAATATGAATGGAAAGAAAACAAAATCTGTCTGAAAGCCGAGAGCCTTTCCGAAGGCTACAACCGCATCACTGTAAAAGTGCGTGGCGCAGACGGCATTGTTCGAACCATGAAACCGTGGGAAGTCAACGTGAAACCAAAAACTTCCACACTTGTCAGCCAAAGAACCAGCCAGAAACCAAAAGGAACCCGCCTCTGGCAGTCCCTGAGGCGCCTCTGGAACCTGATTCGTGCCATTGCCGAAATTCAGAATCAGACCACCCGCTATCTGCGTGCACTCTGCAGAAAATAGCCTGATCCGGTTTTGTTTGTATTTCTAATTTCGATATGCTAGAATAAAAGACATGTCATACGATAAAAAAGTAAAAGAGGAAATAAGAGTATGTCAGATATGATATTATTTGATCTGGACGGAACCCTGACCGATTCCGGTCCTGGAATTACAAGATGCGTACAGTATGCGCTGGCATCCTTTGGCATCGAAGAGCCGGATCTGGAAAAACTGAACTGTTACGTGGGGCCGCCGCTTCTGGAATCTTTCATGAATTTTGCAGGCCTTGGCTGCGAAGAAGCACAGCAGGCCATCACAAAATACCGGGAGCGGTACGAGGCAGAGGGCATTTTTGAAAATGAAGTATACGGGGGAATCCCGGAGGTTCTGGCGTATCTGAAAGAGCAGGGAAAAATTCTGGCGGTAGCATCGTCCAAACCGGAAAAATACGTTGAGCAGATCCTGGAGCATTTCGAAATCAGAAAGTATTTTACCGTAGTAACCGGTTCAGAAATGAACGAAACCAGAACCGACAAAGGAGAAGTCATCGCAGAGACGCTGCGCCGACTCGGAGCAGAAGACAGCCGTTCCGACGTGGTGATGGTTGGTGACAGAAGCTATGACGTAATCGGGGCAAGAGAAAACGGACTGCTCTGTGTCGGCGTATCGTATGGGTACGGCGGAAGAGAAGAACTCGAGGCAGCAGGTGCCGCAAAGGTATGTGATACACCGGAAGAACTGAAACTGCTGGCGGAGGATCCGAAAGAAGAGAAGAAAAGACGCGACCGCATCAAAAAAATGAAGCCGGAGCGTATCCCGTGGCTGACAAGAGGAGAAAGTGGAACAGGAATCTTTGCGCCGAAAGAGAAAAAAGCAGAGAATATAAAAGAAAAAAGGACAGCGAAAACAGAGCCAAAAACGGAGGAAATCGTAATTCCTATCCAGCGGAAGCTATGGCGTCTTTTAAAACCGCTTCTGACGTACGAACTGTTTCTGATCGGAGCAACCGTACTTCTGGCGCTGATCCTGATGACGTTTACGACCGGCGGTTATCTGGAAGAGCGTATGCACGCGACATCCGTTCTTGCATCAGCAATCGGCAGTCTGGCGGCGATCCCGGTTCTCTGGAAACAGTACAAAAAAGATGAAGGCATGTTCCCGAAACCGGAAAAACGGTGGAGTGCGGCAGAGGCAGCCGCCTGTATTCTGCTGGTTATGACCTTCGGCCATCTCCTGAACACTGTCATGAACGTGACCGGCTTTACCAGAATCTTTTCCGGCTATCAGGACATGGCATCAAAGATTTATGAAGGACAGAACCCGCTGCTTCTGATCCTGTCCGTCGGTGTGCTGAGCGCGGCCGCAGAGGAAATTGTTTTCCGCGGCATGATTTACCGCAGGGCAAAAGATTTCTGGGGAACCGGCTGGGGCATCGCAGCATCATGTCTGCTGTTCGGTGCATATCACGGCAATGTGACGCAGTTTGTCTATGCAGCCGTGGTAAGTGTGCTTCTGATCCTTATTTATGAGCGGTGCGGAACACTCCTTGCCCCGGTTCTTGCGCACATGGCAGAAAATATCTGGGGACTTTACCGGAGCCAGTTCGTATCCTGGATGACCCAAAAAGCGCCGGCAGGTGCATGGATGTTCGTCTTTTTGGAAGCGGTAATCTGCGCCGGAACGTTCTGGTATCTGTTTTTAAAGGATAAACAGGGGAAAACACAAAAATAACAGAAAAAAACCGCAGAATCCGCGAAAAAAATGCTTGTCATGAAAAAAACTCTGTGATACAATCTTACTGTTGCACAATAAGCACCCATGCGGTACCAAGGATGGTGCCTGTTTTTTGAAAAACAGGTTCCAAGGTGAAAAAACATGGGGAAGAATAAAACCATAAGGAGATAAAACAATGAGCGTAATTTCAATGAAACAGTTACTGGAAGCCGGTGTTCATTTCGGACATCAGACAAGAAGATGGAATCCTAAAATGGCTCCGTACATCTACACAGAGCGTAATGGTATCTACATCATCGACCTGCAGAAATCTGTAGGAATGGTAGATGACGCATACAAAGCTGTTGCAGACATCGCAGCAGACGGCGGCACAATCCTTTTCGTAGGAACCAAAAAACAGGCTCAGGACGCTATCGCTGTTGAGGCAGAGCGCTGCGGAATGTACTATGTAAACGAGAGATGGCTCGGCGGTATGCTGACCAACTTCAAAACCATCCAGAGCCGTATTGCAAGACTGAAAGCAATCGAGACCATGGAGCAGGATGGCACCTTCGAAGTTCTTCCGAAAAAAGAAGTCATTGAGTTAAAGAAAGAGCTTGCAAAACTGCAGAAAAACCTTGGCGGTATCAAAGAAATGAAGAGACTGCCGGACGCTATCTTCGTAGTAGATCCGAAAAAAGAGAGAATCTGCGTACAGGAAGCTCATACACTGGGAATTCCGCTGATCGGTATCTGCGATACCAACTGCGATCCGGAAGAGCTTGACTATGTAATTCCGGGTAATGACGACGCTATCCGTGCCGTAAAACTGATCGTTTCCAAAATGGCAGACGCAGTTATCGAGGCAAAACAGGGCGAGGCTGAGGAAGCTGCATACGAAGAAGCAGCAGAGACAGACGCTGAATAATTTACGCGAAGTAATGAACTGGGGGGAACTTGAAATTCAGGTTCCCTTCGGCGAATCTCACAATAGCAGACCGGCATGAAGATGCAGTCTGCTGAATCACGTATACGGAGGAATAAAACAATGGCTATTACAGCAGCAATGGTAAAAGAGTTAAGAGAAGTAAGCGGTGCTGGTATGATGGACTGCAAGAAAGCTCTTACAGCTACCGAAGGTGATATGGACAAAGCAATGGAGTTCCTGAGAGAAAAAGGACTTGCTACTGCTCAGAAAAAAGCTGGCAGAATCGCAGCTGAGGGTATCGTTATGCTGAACGTATCCGAGGATGGAAAGAAAGCTGTCGCTGTAGAAGTAAACGCTGAGACAGACTTCGTTGCAAAGAACGAGAAATTCCGTGGCTATGTAGCACAGGTTGCAGAGCAGGCTATGGATACAACTGCAGCAGACGTAGAAGGATTTCTGGCAGAGCCTTGGAAATTCGATACCAACGAGACCGTTGGCGAAGAGCTGGCTCATCAGATCGCTACCATCGGCGAGAACATGAACATCCGTCGTTTCCAGCAGGTAAAAGAGGAGAACGGTTTCGTTGCTTCTTATACTCATATGGGTGGTAAAATCGGTGTTCTGGTTGACGTTGAGACAGATGTTGTAAACGATGACCTCAAAGAGATGGCTAAAAATGTTGCAATGCAGATTGCAGCTCTTCGTCCGCAGTACACAAGCCGCGACGAAGTAAGCGCTGATTACATCGAACATGAGAAAGAAATCCTCATGGCTCAGATTCAGAACGACCCGAAAGAGTCCCAGAAACCGGAAAAAGTTATCCAGGGAATGATCCAGGGCCGTATCAACAAAGAGCTCAAAGAGATCTGCCTGCTTGACCAGGTATACGTAAAAGCAGAAGACGGAAAACAGTCCGTAGCTCAGTACGTAGCACAGGTTGCTAAAGCAAACAACGCAACCGTAGCAGTAAAAGGCTTCGTTCGTTTCGAGACCGGTGAAGGAATCGAGAAGAAAGAAGAGAACTTTGCTGAGGAAGTTGCTAAACAGATGAACGCATAATTCAACTGTGAATTTGTAAAAATAACGCAAAAATATAAAACCCTCATAAATGTGCAGAAAATACACGATTTATGAGGGTTTTTTACTGTCACAGGCAGTATCCATCGGAAATGCAGTAAGTGCCCTGAAGGATACCGTCCCCGGAGATTTCTCGGCAATGAATCTTTCGGAGATTTGTGAATTAATCCAGGAACATAAATCGAATGGTCCGGTAATGGAGATGAAACGTTAAACATAAGAAAAGAGGAACAAATTTGAAAAAACAAGACAAAAGAAACTGGCCGAAAGCAGTGATTCAGATCCTTTCTTTCCTGCTGATCCCGGGCTTGTTTGAGGCGCAGTTTTCTGCGGTTGGGACGATTATTTCCGCAGTTTATCAGGGGACGGTTTCGTGGGAACGGATCAGGTATTCGGTATGGATGGTGCTGGCGACGGTTCCGGCGGTGATTATTGTGGGACGGTTTTTCTGCGGATATTTCTGCAGCTTCGGGGCTGTGCAGGATTTTCTGTGGTTTGCAGGAAATAAGCTGAAAAAGCGGTTTCGAAAAGCAGGTGCGAAAAACCTGCATTCAAATTCAAAGAAGAGTGGAAGAAATGTTCCAACAGGCTGGATCAAATATGGTGTGCTCCTGTTCTGGGCAGTCTTCGTATGGAGCGGTATGATAAAATGGAACATCGCAGGGCCGTGGCAGGTGTTTGGACAGTACAGTTCCATCGGACACTGGCCGGGTGTGAAGCCGATGTTTTCGATTGGCGGTGCGCTGATTCTGGTGATTTTCGTCGGATCCGTCTTAATCCAGCGCTTTTTCTGCCGGTATCTCTGTCCCATGGGAGCCATCTACAGCCTGATTTCCAGATGTACGCTGTTAAAAATTGTAAAACCGCGGAGCAAATGCGGAAGCTGCCGTCTCTGTACTGCAAAATGTACCATGGGAATTGATCTGACAGAAAAAGAGCAGACGGCAGGCGGCGAGTGTATTGGATGCGGGGTATGTATAAACGGATGTCTGAAGAACAATGCACACTGGAAGTACCGATACAGCGTGTGGATCGGTGTCGGGGTGACCTGCCTTACGATTGCAGCGTCACAGTTCCTGATCCGGAGCGAGAGCGGTTCCGTTGGTAAGACAGCAGGTGATGCGGCCATTGATACGGCAGAACAGAATCTGGACAGCAGATTCCAGGACGGCACTTATTCCGGAAGTGGAGAAGGCTACCGCGGAACCGTGACCGTTTCCGTAAAAGTGGAACAGGGAACGATAACCGGACTGACGATAGAGAACGCCGAGGATGATCAGACATATCTGGACAGAGCAAAGTCAGGAATCTTTTCGGAAATCATGAAAAAACAGAGTGCCGAGGAGATAGATACCGTTTCCGGCGCCACCTACAGCAGTAAAGGGTTGATTGAGGCCACTCAAAATGCGTTAAAAGAAGCCGCCGGAGATGAGAATACTGTACAGGAAAATACAGCATCTGAATCGACGGATACAACGGAAGAAAAACAGGCATTCCTGGACGCCGGCCGTTTCCACGACCTGAAAGACGGCATCTGCACGGGTACCGCCGATGCCTTCCGCGGGGATGTCGAAGTGCAGGTAACGGTAGAAAACCAGAAAGTGACCGACATCTCCATCCTTTCCTACTGCGACACCGAGGAATACTTTTTCCGTGCAGCGCCTTACGTGATAGGGCAGATGAAAGAAGAACAGAGCCTTAACATCGACGCCTTGAGCGGTGCCACCTACAGCAGCAACGGTATCATTCACGCCACCGCCAATGCACTCGAAATCCCGGAAGACGAATATGCACCGCGTCCTGGCCGGGATCTGGCACATAAGCAGAAAGAGCACGGTCATATTGTAAAACATACGATCGAGAGCCAGGAGCAGTATGAAGAAAAAGTAAAAGAATACGAAGACGCACAGAATTAAAAAACAAAAATAATCTCAAAATAAGCACTGTAAATACATTCATCTGTATTTGCAGTGCTTTTCTGCTGTAACAGAACCCCGCCCGACTGCATCAAAAATATAAAAAATTTAACAATCATTTGATATAGACCTTATAGGAACAGGATAGCAGTTAAAATACAAATGTGCTACGATCGTGATTGTAGTAAAAAATATTCTGAAAGAAATGGCAGGAACAGTAAAAATACAGCGGTTAGGCTGGAGTCTGGAATGGATGCAGCGCATATCTGAAAAAGGAAACGAAAACCTGGGACAGCTGGGATATACGGATCATTCGCAGAAACACTGTATGCAGGTTGCCCATCATGCAGAGTACGGTACACTTCTTGCAAATGAACTTTTAAAAGAAACGGATATGACGTTGGAAGACAGAGTAACCATCGTTCCTCGGTTCTGCAGTTATTGCAGCTGTAAAACTGGCAGGCGGAACGATCAACGTGGCGGTTGCATGCCTGGCGATTTTATTTGCACTGGGATTTGTTTTCCTGAAAATTGCAGATCGGCAGCCGATGGCGGGGGAGAGATAAAACAGAACATAGCATAAAAAATCTCAAAGCAGGAGAGAAATCCGCTTTGAGATTTTTTGCGTTTCACTCCGGGGTTCCGCAATGAGAGGTTTTGTGGTACAATAAGCAGTGAGTCGGGCCGCAGGGGATGAGGGGGCCTGAAAAATATGAATCATACAGACAGGATGAAACAAAATGGAAAAAACCAAAAAACTGGCGGTAGGCATTTTAGCGCATGTCGATGCGGGAAAGACGACGCTGGCAGAGGGAATTTTATATAAAACAGGCCAGATCTGGAAAGCCGGAAGAGTGGATCACAAGGACGCCTTTCTGGACACGGAGGAACTGGAAAAAGCAAGGGGTATCACGATCTTTTCCAAACAGGCCGTGCTGAAGCTGAACGAGACGGAGGTCACACTCCTTGACACGCCGGGCCATGTGGATTTCTCGGCGGAGATGGAGCGCACTTTACAGGTCATGGACTATGCGGTTCTTCTGATCAGCGGTGCGAACGGCGTGCAGGGTCATGTGGAAACCCTGTGGCGGCTGCTCGCGCGGTATGAGATCCCGGTCTTTCTCTTTATCAACAAGATGGATCAGCCGGGCACGGATGCGGAAAAACTGCTGGAAGAACTGCAGAGCCGTCTCTCAGAGCACTGCCTGAATTTCTCGCAGGATCTCCAGAACGCAGAATTGCTGGAAGAACTCGCCATGTGTGATGAGGACGTGCTGGAGCAGTATCTGGAAACGGGAAGCGTGGAAGAAGACCAGATCCGCACGATGATCGCAGAGCGGAAGGTTTTTCCGTGCTGCTTTGGCTCTGCACTCAAGATGGAGGGCGTGACGGAATTTCTGAAAATTCTGGACCGGTTTACAAAAACGCCGGAGTACGGCGGGGATTTTGGTGCGCGCGTTTTTAAGATTTCAAGGGACACGGCAGGAAACCGTCTGACGCATCTGAAAATCACGGGCGGCGTGCTGAAGGTGAAGCAGATGCTCGGCGAAGAAAAGGCAGACCAGATCCGTATTTATTCCGGTGCGGGCTATACGATGGTACAGGAAGCACCGGCGGGGACGATCTGTGCCGTAACGGGACTGAACAGCACTTTCTCCGGTCAGGGCATCGGCAACGAAACCGAGGCGGAAAAACCGGTGCTGGAGCCGGTGCTGACGTACCGCATCGAGCTTCCGCCGGACTGCGATGTCCATCAGATGCTTGGAAAACTGCGCCAGTTAGAAGAAGAAATCCCGGAGCTCCACATTGTCTGGAATGAGCGCCTCGCGGAAATCCATGCGCAGGTCATGGGTGAGGTGCAGATCGAGATCTTAAAGAGTCTGATCCACGAGCGTTTCGGCGAATGGGTGGAATTCGGAGCCGGAAATATTGTATACAAAGAGACGATCCGCAGTACCGTGGAGGGTGTCGGCCATTTCGAGCCGCTGCGCCATTATGCGGAAGTTCATTTGCTGCTGGAGCCGGCAGAACCGGGCAGCGGACTGCAGATTGGAACCGTCTGCAGCGAGGACACCCTGGACCGCAACTGGCAGCGTCTGATCCTCACACATCTGCTGGAGCGGAAGCATCCCGGCGTGCTGACCGGGTCGGAGATTACCGATATGAAAATCACGCTGGTCAAGGGCCGTGCGCACATTAAGCACACCGAGGGCGGCGACTTCCGCCAGGCGACGTATCGTGCGGTGCGGCAGGGGCTGAAAAAAGCAGAATCCGTTCTGCTGGAGCCGGTCTATGCGTTCCGTCTGGAAATTCCGTCGGAATCGACGGGACGGGCGCTGAACGATATCCAGCGGATGTACGGCAGCTTTGAACCGCCGGAAATGGAAGGCGATATGACAGTGATCACCGGAACCGCACCGGTTGTGACGATGCAGGATTATCAGAAAGAAGTGACTGCTTACAGCCGGGGACGCGGAAGAGTGTTCTGTACCTTAAAAGGATATGAGCCGTGTCACAACGCGGAGGAAGTGATTGCCTCCATCGGCTACGATTCCGAGGCGGATGTGGAAAATCCGACGGGTTCTGTGTTCTGTGCCCACGGGGCAGGCTTTGTCGTTCCATGGAATGAAGTGGAAGACCATATGCATCTGGAATACACGCTGGAAAATCCGGAAGAAGAAAGCGATTCAGCCGAATCTGCGGCAGACCGGAGCGGCGGAGCATCCTCTGTGCAGAAAGCAAAAAAAGCATCTGACCGCGTGCCGATGGCAGCTTCCCTGCAGGAGGCAGAGGAGCTGGAAGAAATCTTTACGAGGACATACGGCAAAGTGGAGCGGAAGCGCGCCGGTTTCGAGCGGCGGACACGTCCGGTCACCTCGTCATCCGGCATCGGGGATCCCAAATATGCAAAATCAAACCGCCCGAAGGAGCCGCAGGAGGAATATCTGCTGGTGGATGGCTATAACGTTATTTTTGCATGGGATGATTTAAATGAGCTGGCGAAGTATAATATTGAGAGCGCCAGAGGAAAACTGATGGACATCCTGTCAAATTATCAGGGATATAAAAAAATGACGCTGATTCTTGTCTTTGATGCCTACAAAGTAAAAGGCAACCAGGGTGAGGTCGGCATGTACCATAATATTCATGTCGTTTATACGAAAGAGGCGGAGACGGCTGACCAGTACATCGAGAAAACGGTTCACAGGATCGGCCACAACGGCAACGTAACGGTGGCTTCCTCGGACGGTCTCGAGCAGATCATCATTATGGGAGCGGGCGCGCATCGTCTCTCCGCACGGGATCTGCGCACAGAGATTGAACATACAAACGGCCAGATCCGGGAAAACTATCTGGAGAAAGAACAGAAAACGAAGTCGTACCTGCTGGAGAACGCCTCCGGAGAACTGGGAGACTTTTTAAAAGAGCTGGAAGAAGAGCGAAAAAAAGAGAGTAAAAAGAGCAAAGGAAAGGCTTAAGATGAATTACGCAATCATACTATCGGGGGGAATCGGAACGAGAATGCAGATGGGGGATTTTCCGAAGCAGTATCTGGAAGTGGAAAAGAAACCGATTCTGCTGTATACGCTGGAGCAGTTTCAGAAAAGCAGTGCCGTTGAGAAAATCGTCATCGTGGCGGCAGATGCCTGGAGAGAGAAGATCCGCGGATGGATGGAAGAAGACGGGATTACGAAATTTCTCGCCTTTGCGGATGCCGGGGATACGCGGCAGGAATCCATTCATAATGGCCTTACCGTCTGCATGGAGGATTCCGTATCGGAGAACGACGGTGTGATCATCCACGACGGCGTGCGGCCTCTGGTGAGCGGACAGCTGATTGGCGACTGCCTTGCGGCGCTTGCCGATCATGAGGGCTGTATGCCGGTGCTGCCGATGAAGGACACGATCTATCAGAGCAGCGACGGAACGAAAATTGACCATCTGCTGGAGCGCAGCACGCTGTTTGCCGGTCAGGCGCCGGAAGCCTTCCGGCTGCATCCGTACGCGAAGATCAACCGGGAAGCATCGAAAGAGGAGCTGTCCCTCACAAGGGGAACGAGTGAAATTGCCTACCGCCATGGAATGGATGTGGCGATGATCCCAGGGGATGAGCGGAACTTTAAGATTACAACAAGGAGCGATCTGGAGCGTTTCTGTACGATTGTGGAAGGAGAAACGAAATGAGAGCATACGAGCTGCATGGAGTCAATGATTTAAGAAGGGAAGACATCGAAAAACCGGAAATCCCATCCGGCTGGGTTCTGGTGCAGGTAAAGGCATCAGGAATCTGCAGCTCCGATATTCCGCGGATTTTCACAAACGGAACATACCATTTTCCAACGATTCCGGGTCATGAGTTTTCAGGCGTGGTTGCCGCATACGGCGAGGGTGTGCCGGAAGAGCGAGTTGGAAAACGGGTCGGCATTTTCCCGCTGATCCCATGCCGCACCTGCCCGCAGTGCCGGCAGAAAAAATATGAGATGTGCGAACACTACGATTACCTCGGCTCGCGCCGGGACGGCGGCTTTGCGGAATACGTGGCCGTGCCGGACTGGAACCTGATGGAGCTGCCGGAAAACGTCAGCTTCCGCGAGGCAGCAATGCTGGAGCCGCTCTCTGTGGCGCTTCATGCGGTGAAACGAAGCGGTGTGAAGCCGGGCGATACCGCAGCAGTGATCGGAACGGGCATGATCGGTTTTGCAGCGGCAGCGTGGGCGAAAGCGCTCGGCGCCGAAACCGTTTTTGTGATTGGACGGGGCGAAGCAAAACGTGCGATCGCAGAACAGATCCCGGGCATCTCATATGTGACGGAAGAGGAGAGTAAAGCGATTCAGGCGGATGTTGTAGTAGAAGCGGTCGGAACGCCGCAGGCCGTTTCCAGTGCAGTTCTTCTTGCAAGACCGGGCGGAAGCATCGTGCTGATGGGAAATCCATCGGGCGATCTTGCGATGGAAAAGAACGTGTACTGGCGCATCCTGCGCAAACAGCTGAACCTGATGGGAACGTGGAATTCTTCTTATGAAAAAGATGAAGCCTGCGACTGGACGGAGGCACTCGATGCGCTTTCGAAGAAGAAAATCCCGGCACAGGCGCTGATCACGCACTGTTTCCCGTCCGAAAAGCTGATGGACGGACTGGAACTGATGAAAAATCATAAAGAGCCATACTGTAAAGTAATGGTTTCATGGGAGTAGAAATATGAGAAAAAGTCAGATATCGGCATCCATGATGTGCTCAAACCTTGTGGATCTGCAGGTGACGATCGATGTATTTGAAAAAGAAAAAGTCGAATATCTCCATATCGATGTGATGGACGGCGAGTTCGTTCCGAACTTCGGCCTTGGCGTCGACTACATCCGCGGACTGCGGGAACTGACGAGTATTCCGCTCGATCTTCATCTGATGATTAAAGACCCGGAGTACAAGCTGCCGTGGATCGGCATTCACAAAGAGGACATCGTGACGATTCATTATGAGAGCACTTTCCAGGTGCAGCGCGCGCTCGATTACCTCGTGCCGTACGGCTGCAAGCGGTTCCTCGCGATCAACCCGGCGACACCGATCGGGCAGATCGAGGAAGTGCTTGATTATATCGACGGCGTCAATCTTCTGATGGTGAATCCGGGCTTTGCCGGACAGAAAATTGTGCCGAGTACGCTGCGCAAGGCGGAAAAGCTGCAGAAATTTCTGCAGGAGATGCACCGGGAGGACATCATTTTAGAAGTGGACGGAAACATTACGAAGGAGCACGGCGCGACGCTGCGTTCCTGTGGAGCCAGCATTTTTGTGGCGGGAACTTCGAGCATTTTCTGCACCGATGTATCGCACTTCGGAGAAAAAATCCGGGAATTCCGGAAAGCAGTGGAATAAGAAAAAGAACTGCCTTCCCAGGATGCACGGTTTGAAAAACAGACGAATACTGTAAAGTGAGAAATGACGGAGTGTGTCATATGGTAGAATTGCTTCTGCTTGCTGCGGCGCTCTCAGCCGATAACTTTGCAGTAAGCATCGGATATGGAAGCAGCAATACGAGAATTTCACCCGGCATGACGGCGCTGCTGAATCTGTTTTGCAGTGCTGCCCTGGTTGCTTCCGCGCAGTTTGGAAAAAGATTTCTGCAGTCCGCAGGACCGGAATGGGGAACCAGAGTGGGTGCGGGCTGCTTTTTTCTTATGGGAACGCTGAAAATTTTTGAAGAACTGAGAAAACGCAGAAGAAAAAAGCAGGGAAAACCAGAAACAAGACTGGAACATCTGGAAAAACAGCTCCACCCACTGGAATTTGGCCTGCTGGCGGTTTCGATGTCGGTGGATGGAATTGTCTCCGGCGTCTTTGCCGCGGATCTTCCGGTGACAGGAGGACAGATCTTTTTTGCCTCCTTCGCGGTCGGAATGGCGGCGATGTATGCCGGAACTGCCATCGGAAAAAAGACGGGGCAGAAAAACGGCGGAAACGGAGCACTGTTCGGAGGAATTCTGTTCTATTTACTGGCGTTTTTAAAGCTCACATAGAATTACATGTAAGAAAGAAAAACCAGCAGATCCCGGCGTAAAATTGACAAGCCCGTGCAGATATGCTATAAAAGTAGGAGGTTTGCTGCTGGAAAATTTAAAAAACAGATGCAGCAGACAAAGTAAGAGAGGAAAATACATGATTTCAGTAGTAATCCCTTCGTACAACGGTGCAGAAACACTGTTTCAGGCAATCGACTCAGTCCTTTGCCAGACAACAAAAACCCCGCTGGAAATCCTGGTGATCGACGACCATTCCACGGACGATACGATGGAAAAGATGGGGCGTTACGGAGAAAATGACCGGGTACGGTATATCCGGAATGAGACAAACAAAGGAGCATCCGCATCCAGAAACCACGGTGTACAGCTCGCAAAGGGCGATTACATTGCCTTTCTGGACGCGGATGATTACTGGGATCCCGAAAAACTGGAAAAGCAGGAAAAAGCCCTTGCAAAGACCGGTGATGTGCTCTGCTGTACGGGTCGGGAGCTGATTTACGATCAGGAACCGGAAAAGCAGAAGATTTTTTCTGTCCCGGAGCGGATCACCTACAAAATGCTGCTGCGCGGCAACGTGATCGGCTGCTCGTCGGTACTGGCCAAAAGAAGCGTTCTGCTGGAATTCCCGATGGAAAAGGACGAGTGCCACGAGGATTATCTGGACTGGCTGCGGATCCTGAAAAAATACGGGACAGCCTGCGGTGTGGATGAGCCTTTGCTGAAATACCGGCTGTCCAGCACAGGAAAATCGGGGAATAAACTGCATTCTGCAGGAATGACTTACCGTGTTTACCGCGAGCTGGGAATGGGAACGTTCCGCTCCCTGTACTGTTTTGCGTGCTATGCCGTAAACGGTGTGCGGAAGTATTACGGTAAGGGCAAAAAGAGAGGAAGAGATTGATGAACTATAAAAACAGGGAACAGTACAAACATCTGATGCGTGTCCTGGCGGTCGCGGCGATTGTGCTTCTGGAATGCGCTGTTTTTTCTGTGTTCTGGGACAGATACTATGCGAGCCACCTGTGGCTGGAGCCGTTCTGGGATAAGGGAAATCAGATTATCGTCGTGATCTACGGCATTTTTCTTCTGGTTTTCATGTACATTTACGGCGGCATGAAGATCGGCTACATGAAGGGAAGCAGCATCATCTATTCCCAGATGATGACGGCATTCTGTGCCAATGCGCTGATGTATCTGCAGATTATCCTGCTGTGGCGCCACCTGCCGTACATTCTGCCGATGGTCGGCATGACACTCGTGGACTTTGCGCTGGCAGGCATTGTATCCTGGCTTTTTGAGAAGACGTTTGCGCGTCTCTTTCCGCCAAGAGAGGTGCTTCTGATTTACGGTGAATACCCGATGGAAAGCTTGGAGCTGAAGATGAACCAGCGGCCGGACAAGTATATTGTAGCACATAAGGTGAGCGTGGAAGTGGGAGAGAAAGAGCTCTGCCGCCAGATTGACGCATACGGTCAGGAGGGCGTGATCCTTGGCGATCTTCATTCGGAGCTGCGCAACCGTCTGCTGAAATATTGCTATGCGAAAGAAATCCGTGTCTATCTGACGCCGAAGCTGTCGGATATTATGGTACGGAAAGCGGAAGCGCTCCATATTTTCGATACACCGCTTCTGCTCGCGCGAAACAGTGGTCTTTCGTTTGATCAGAGATTCTGCAAGCGCCTGCTGGATCTGCTCGTATCGACGATTCTTCTTGTGATCACGTCGCCGATTATGCTGATCGCAGCGCTCTGCATCAAGCTGTATGACCATGGCCCGGTGTTCTTTAAACAGAAACGTCTCACGATCGGCGGAAAAGAATTCTATGTCTACAAATTCCGAAGCATGATCGTGGATGCCGAAAAAGACGGCGTAGCCCGCCTGGCAACGAAGAACGACAGCCGCATTACGCCGGTCGGAAAGGTGATCCGCGCGACGAGAATTGATGAGCTGCCGCAGCTTCTGAACATTTTCAAGGGCGATATGAGCGTCGTCGGACCGCGCCCGGAGCGGCCGGAGATTGCAAAGGAATATGAGGAATTGATTCCGGAGTTTGCTTACCGTCTGAAAGTAAAGGCAGGCCTTACCGGCTACGCCCAGATTTACGGAAAGTACAACACGACCGCATACGACAAGTTGAAGCTGGATCTGATGTACATAGAGAGCTATTCGATTTTAGAGGATCTGAAGCTGATTCTTGCAACCTTTAAGATTGTCTTCACAAAGGAGAGCACAGAAGGGCTCGAGGAAGGACAGACGATCAGCCTGAACGCGAAGGAAGAGGAGAAAAAAGATGTTTAATACCGAGGACGAAATTCTGCGCCGGCTGCAGGAAAAAAATCTGGAAATGGCCGTTATGTTTTACCACTGGTGCCAGAGAAATCATCTGACCTGTTATCTCTGCGGCGGCGGCTGTATCGGTGCAATCCGCCACGGCGGCTTTATTCCGTGGGACGATGATCTCGACTTTTTCATGCCGCGGAAAGATTACGAGAAGTTCCTGAAAATCTGGGATACGCAGGAGGAGAGTAAAATCTACAAGCTCGAGTACCCGAAAGAGGGCTTCTGCAATGCGCACACGTTTGCGAACATCCGCGACAGCCGCACCACGCAGGTGAAAAAGGAGCAGGTCGATATGGATCTCTGCCACGGCGTTGCGCTTGATATTCTCCCGATCGAGGGCTATGCACCGGGAAACCTTGCGCGGAAATGGCAGGTGATCGAGGGAAAGATTTTCCAGCTCTTCTGCACGCAGGTTATTCCGACCAAAGAACGCCACGGCGCGTTTATGCATTACCTGGGAACGATTCTGCTGGCGCTGGCTCCGACGCAGAAGATGCGGTACCGGATCTGGAAGCAGGCAGAGAACTATATTACAAAATTTGATATCGACAGCCCACGGGTGGACGGCATCACCGAGATGTGCGCACCGCAGGCGATTCTCCGGAAATATCCGAAAAAGATTTTTGCATCGGCGATTGAGGTTCCGTTCGAGAACGAGCGCCTGCCGATTCCGGTCGGATATGACACATATCTGCGCATGGCGTTCGGCGATTATATGAAACTGCCGCCGAAAGAACAGCAGAAAGGCCACCACGATGCGGCGTTTCTGGATCTCGATCATCCGTATGAGCAGTATAAGGGGATACACTACTGCTGTAAGAAATAAAGAAAGAGGATAAAACAATGCCGGAAATTTCAATCATTACCCCGGTGTATCAGGCAGAAAAATTTTTAAAAAAATGTGTGGATTCCATTCTCTCCCAGTCTTTTACGGACTGGGAGCTGCTTCTTGTAGATGATGGAAGCACCGACAAGAGCAGTGAAATCTGCCGGACATACGCAGAACAGGATGCGCGGATCCGTTATCACCAAAAAGAGAACGGCGGCGTCAGTTCGGCGCGGAATGCGGGCGTTGCGCTTGCAGAGGGGCGTTATATCACGTTTGTGGACAGCGACGATTTCGCAGCGGAGGATCTTCTGGAAACACTGTATCGTCTGGCGGAAAAATATGATGCCGAAATGAGTATCTGCCGCGGATACGATCTCTATGAAGGAAGGCCGGTGCCGGATCTGAAACAGGAGGGAATCGAATCTGTGACCGACAGCGAGGAGGGACTGCGCCAGGTGATGAAGGCGCGCGTGTTCGGCGTGATGCCGTGGGGCAAGCTGTATCGGAGAGAGATTTTCGAGGGCGTTGTCTATCCGGAGAAAACAATCGCCGAGGATGCATACGTCATCGTTCCGTTAATGGAGCACTGCCGGAAGGTGGCCTTTTCCACAGCACAGAAATACTATTATGTGCACCGGCGCGAAAGCCTCACGACAAGCGGTTTTCGCTGGTCAGATCTGGGTTCGGTGGAAGTATGGGATCATAATCAGAATGTCGTGGAAGAACGCCACCCGGCGCTGAAAAAAGAAGCAGGTGTGCGCTGCTGCTGGGCGCGGTTTTTCGTGCTGGACAAGCTGATGCTGTTGGAAACCATGGACGCGGAGAAAAAGGCGCTTGCGAAGAGGCTGGCAAAAGAGCTTAAAAAGCATCCGCTTCTGGTACTGGAAGGCGATCACTTCACGAATGGGCGGAAAATCGCCTATCTGACCCTGTTTCTGGGAACCGGAATTTACCGGCAGTGCGTTCGTGCACTGTTCCGGAAAAGAAATTTATAAAAAATGCGGCAGAAACGAATGAGATTTTCGTTTCTGCCGCATTTTTATATGGATTTTTCTAGCTTTCTTTTTCGGAAAGCAGAACACCGTTTTTATCAAACACATACGTTGTTCCGTCAATTTTTTTCGTCCCGGTGACGCATCCGCCCCAGCTCTGGAAATAATATGTTTTTCCGTCAATTTCTGCCCAGCCGGTCTGCATGGAAGCATCATCGTTGAAGTAATACCAGTTGTTTTTATAATAGAACCACTGCGATTTTCTCGCACCGCCCCAGCTGTAGGTAAAGTACCAGACACCTTCCCGGATCACCCATTGGTTTGCCGGCATGACGCCGTTTTCATCAACAAAATAAAGATTGTTGTCATACGTAAAGGCTTCATCCGTTTTCCGTGTACAGTCTTCATTAATATAATAGTATTTATTCTGAAGCAGCAGCCAGCCTTCGTGTGCGGCACCGCCCCAGCTTCTGAGATAATAATAGTTTCCATCCCATTTCAGCCACTGGTTCTGATACATTTTTCCGCTCTTATTTACAAAGTAGAGATTGTTGTCATACAGGAAACTTTCGTTCTGCTTTAGGGAACCGTCCGCATTCATAAAATACCAGGCGCCATCGATCTGATACCAGCCATTGGTTACGCAGGAATATTTCTGTACATAATACCAGGCACCGTCATGGTACAGCCAGGTGCTGCCGGAAATACCGCCCCAGGAAAGAAATTTGACGCGGTAACCGTTTAAGGTAAGTGTCGTATTGCGTGCGGCACCTCCCCATGTGTAAAAATAGTACATCGTTTTGGTCTCCGGATCAGCGTGCCATCCGGACGAATACATAATACCGGTATCCTTGGCGAGATAGTACCAGTTGTTGCTGATAAACTGCCATCCGGTCTGCATCTCACCACTGCCGGAAAAATAATAGTAATCTCCGTCAAGCAGAAGCCAGCCTGTTGCCATAACGCCGTCCGCGCCGAGGTAATACGTTTTGTGGTCGAGGGTGAGCCAGCCGGTATACGGTGTTTCATCATCGTTGTAGTAATACCATTTTCCATCCCGTTTTACCCAGCCGATGACGTGGCGTTCGTTTGTGATCACGCCGTTTTCATCGGAGGTATATTCGATGCCCGTTTCTGTGTCGCGCCAGGAAGTGGAGCACACGAGAAGATGGCTGCTGTCTGCATAATATTTCTGTCCGCCGCGGGTGAAAAATCCGCTGTACGGGATGCCGTCATGATAAGCAACGAGCTTGGAAGAACGGTCGCGGTAAATTTCATAGGTATCATCCACGTTGGAAGTGACCGCGGAACCGGAAAAGTCAGCAATGACTGCCGGAAGATCGCCGGAATATTCTGTCGTGGAAAATACGCGCAGCCCCAGAGAGGTCAGGGTCTCGACGGTATCGTTATCCATAATACGGAAGTCACCGGTCTGGATAAAATATTCCGGGTTGACGGCAGCAAGATAGTCTGCATCGACAGCATTCGGATATCCGTGATGATTGGAAGTCATCAGATCAATGCTGTACAGCCCGTAGTTCGAAACAATCCGGCTGGCATCTCCCTCGACGTCGTCGATATCGCTCGTCAGAAAAGCGCGGTGGTCGTTTGCGGAGGCAATTACACCAAGACAGAACTGGTTGGCGTCCTCTTTTGGACTTGTGAGATAATCTTCCTCGTAGTTGACAATCTGGATCTGGAAATTTCCAAAAGCAAAATCAGGAGATCCTTCTTCTGCGGAGGCGGCACCGGGATTCAGATGCTGGATCAGGGTCACACCTTCAGTCTCTTCTACAGCAGTAAGAAGCTGGTCGTAGACATAAAGATTGTCCCAGAGACGCGCAGTATTATAGATATAACTGTCATCATACGGGAGCAGATAAACCCGGTCGGGGGAATACAGCCGCACGATGGTATCGCCGGTTCCAATATGGTCGCTGTGCGGATGTGTTGCAACATAAAACTGCAGATTATCGGAGGTGACACCGAGGGAGTCCAGGTAGGAGAGTACCTCATCGTCGTAGCCGGTCGACGTTGTGATGCCGCTGCGCAGCGGATAACGCGGATCAGATCCGTCAGGGTAATCCCAGTCCTCGCCGGAGTCTACCATGCCGAAAATTTTCTGGCCATTATCGTCTACACTTTCCAGAACGATGGCATTGGAGCCGCTGTCGAGTGTCAGAATGTGAATTTTTGCTGTAGTATCAGCCGCATGTGTGTTTTCCGGGGTGAGAAAAAGAAAAGCAGCGGCAAGGGATGCCGCGCCGATGGAAAACACGGATCTGCGGGTATGCCGGGAAAAAGGCATATCAATGGCTCCTTTCGTAACATATATCATTAAAACAAAAAGTAAAACAGCCGGGCGGAAAATAAGCGCTCGACATCACAATTATACAAAATTTCAGGGAAAAGTCAATGTTTATTAGAATTTCGATTACTTGACGCAGACAGGGCATCATGTTAGAATGAGTGGGATTGGGAATGTAAGGAAAAGAAAGGAACCAAACATGATTACCTTATTAAAAATGCCGGCACTGTTTCTGGGAATGCTCGCAGTGTTCTGCTGCCTGGGTTCTTTTTTTATCAGAGAAAACAGGTATGAGAGCGGACATCTGGGTGAAACTGTGCTGTTTGGCTTTATTGCATATTACTTCTTATTTGAACTGATTTCTGTGCCGATGATGGTGCTCGGTGCAAAGCTGCATCTGCTCGCATGGGTATGGGCTGCTGTTGTGGCTGTCCTTGTAATTGCTTCCATCTGTCTTCATCTGGGAATGTGGAGAGAGTGGGGAAAAAGAAGCGGCGGTTTCTGGAGAGGAAAGACGGCGGCTTTTTATGTGATGCTGGTGTTGATTGGAATCCAGCTGTATTTTGTTGCTGTACTGCAGGAAAACGGCAGTGCGGATGCAGCGTATTATGTGGGAAGTGTGACAACGAACCTTGCGACAGATTCCATCAGCAGCTTTGACCCATATACAGGAAAAGCACTGGATTTTTTTAACATCCGTTATGTGTTCAGCATGTATCCGGCAGCAAATGCAGTACTGTGCCGTTTAACGGGCCTTCATCCGCTCGTAGTGACGAAGGTGATTCTCTGTATGATGACGGTAGTTTTAAGTTATCTCGTCTATGCACAGATCGGAAAGGCGCTGTTAAAAGAAAAACAGATGGTATGGGTGCTCCTGTGCTTTATCAGTGTTGTGAATCTGAATTTTCATACGATCTTTTCGAATGCGTCGTTCCTGCTGACGAGGGGATACGAGGGAAAGGCCGTATTGTGCAATATCATCCTCCCGTTTCTGTTTTATCTTGGCCTGCGCATGTATCAGGAGAAAAACGGAAAGAGAGTCTGGCTGCTGTTTTTCATGACAGGCGTCGCTGCGATTGACCTTACGATGTCATCCATGATGACCGTACCGGTGGCCATGAGTGCTGTGATTCTGCCGAATCTTGTGCGGAAAAAACGCTGGGGACAGAGCGGGCTCTATCTGCTTGCTGTGCTGCCGTGTGTGCTGGTGCTTGGGGTCTATCTCCTTGGTGTGCGCGGTATCCTGCAGATTCCGGTTGTGCGGTAGAAAGGAGAAAATGTGGGCGGAATAAATCTGAATGAGAGCGGCCTCGATTTTGTGAGACAGGTCTTTGTGACGTTTGGAGGAAACACAACCGTACTGACGCTGTTTCTGCTGTCGGTGCTGTATCTCGCTTTAAAAGGAAAAAAGGAAGAGCGGTATGTGTTCGTAACAACCGCTGTTTTTCTGGCCTTTACGGTATACAATCCATTTGCGGTGAAATATATCCTGGGAAAACTTGGAATGGTCAATGTCTATTACCGGTTTTTCTGGATTCTGCCGATGGTACTGACCATCGGATATGCCTGCACGAAAGTTGTGGGCGGGCAGAAAAAAGGCTGGAGACGGTATCTGACCGCGGCTGCGCTGGCAGCGGTCATCTGTTTTGGCGGAAATTCCGTACTGGCTGGCGGACTGCCGAAGCTGCCGGATAACCAGTACAAGATGCCAGATGATCTTCTGGCCGTCTGTACGGTGCTGCACGAAGAAGCGGGAGAGGGAACCGTAAGAGTTGTCTTTGAACCGGATTTCAACCTGATTGTGCGGCAGTATGATGCTTCGTTTGAACTGGTTCTGGACCGCGATATGGTTCTGACCTATCAGGGCTCCAATACGGTATCAACCGATGCACTGACCGAGCAGGAAATTGAAGACGAAACAAAGATCCTTCAGATTATCACACAGATGGATCTGTCGCTGGATCAGAAAGAATTTTACAGAAGTCTTAGGGAAATGAATGCAGAGTATATTGTACTTTCGAGCAGTTCAGCGGCAGTATCCTATGTGGAAACAGCGGGGTGCATCCCGGTAAGAGAAGTAGAAGGGCATATCATTTTCCGCGTAGAAGAAAAGTAAGAAGGAGGCCTTGTTTTTGAATAAAGCAAAAGATTATATCCAGCTGCACCTGAATATACTGCTCTTTTCCCTGACCAGTGTGTTTTCGAAAGCAGCGTCGGTTCAGCTGAACCGCGGAGGAATCAAAAATCCTCTATTATATGTATTTTTATTTCTGATGGTTGCAAACTGTGGCATTTACGCTATTGCATGGCAGAAGGTAATCAAAAAATTCTCTTTGTCAACCGCATATGCAAACCGCAGCGTCTATCTGATCTGGTCCCAGATCTGGGCCGTGATCATTTTCCATGAAAATCTGACGGTAAAAAATATCATCGGCCTTCTGATTGTGCTGGTGGGAGTTATGGTGGTGCAGCGATATGAATAAATATATGATTTTAATGCTGATCTGTACAATGTTTTCCGCAGTATCACAGATTCTGCTGAAACAAAGCGCCAACGAGGAGCATGCATCCGCGCTCCGCGAGTACTTGAACTGGCGCGTCATTACAGCGTATGTGATTTTCGGCAGTGTACTTCTTTTAAATACCTATGCCTACACACAGGTAGATTTGAAATACGGTCCGGTGCTGGATACCTTTACGTACGTCTTTGTCCTGCTGCTTTCCTTTAGCGTTTTGAAAGAAAAGGTATCAAAAGGAAAACTGGTCGGAAATCTGATCATTATCTTAGGGGTGCTGGTATACACATTGCCATAAGGAAATTTGGATTGTACCCTGGAAAAGAATGTGCTATAATCATAGAATGTTCTTGACTATGACATAAGGTCATCCTTTAGAATAAAAACAGAAACCCAAAAAAAGTTCATAAGAAGAGTTTGAAAAAAAAGAAAGAGAGGAACAAAAAATGGGAAAAATTAACGTAGAAACATGTGAAATTGAAGGATTAAAAGTAATTACTCCAACCGTATTCGGGGATGAGCGCGGTTATTTTATGGAAACCTACAATTACAATGACTATAAAGCTGCAGGAATTGATCAGGAGTTCGTACAGGACAACCAGTCCAGCTCCAAAAAAGGTGTTTTAAGAGGACTTCATTTCCAGATCAACTATCCGCAGGATAAACTGGTCCGCGTAGTAAGCGGCGAAGTGTTCGACGTAGCCGTAGACCTTCGTCCGGGTTCCGAAACATACGGAAAATGGTTTGGAGTTCTGCTGTCCGCTGAGAATAAAAAGCAGTTCTTTATTCCGAAAAACTTTGCGCACGGCTTTATCGTACTGTCCGATTCCGCAGAGTTTGCTTACAAATGCACCGATTTCTATCATCCAAACGACGAGGGCGGTCTTGCATGGAACGACCCGGAGATTGGCGTAGAATGGCCGATGCCGGAAGGAATGGCCGTAGAAGATCTGACCATCTCAGAGAAGGATCAGAAGTGGGGCGGAATCAAAGAGTTAAAGAAGTAAAACAGGAGAAATGACGAATGTCGAAGAAAAAAACAATACTGCTGGCAGTGTGTGCCATTCTGGTTGTGCTGCTGAATGTAGTAATACTGACGCACAAAGCTCCGAAGGATGGACCGGTGGAACTTCAGATGAAGGTTCAGTCGGATCTTACCGATCAGATTAAAGTATATTTCAGCCCGAACGAGTATTACAACGAGGAAATGACGGATGATTACACGTATGTGAATCAGTATCCGAACGGTACGATGGATGAAGAAAGAGAGGTTTCCTTTACCATCGACAGCTCAGCGAAAAAGCTCCGTATGGATTTCGGCGTACAGCCGGGAATCTTTGTGATCCGCGATGTGAAGCTGAAATACCGCAGTACCGAGATGGAGATCCCGCTGGAAACTCTGATGCAGACAGAAAACCATGATATGGTTTCCATGAAAATCGAGAAGGATGCGAACGGGAATGAGTGTCTGGTGATGAAAACCGAAAACACGGACCCTTATCTCGATATGGATCTCGATCAGAGTGTGATTCATGACAGCTATGCTGCGCATGCGGCAAAAATGAACTGGATCAAAATCTTGACAGCAGTCATTCTTCTGGACGGGGCATGCCTTGTTCTGTTCCGGCACAAGGAAAAGGTGCTGGCACTTCCGGTTGAACTCTTCCAGAACAGAAAACTGATCTTTTCTCTTGCAAAAAATGATTTTAAGACAAAATATGCAGGCTCTTACCTTGGTATTGTATGGGCGTTTATTCAGCCGATTGTCACCGTTCTGGTTTACTGGTTTGTATTCCAGGTGGGATTAAAGAGCCCGGGAGCAAATGGTTTTCCGTTCGTTCTCTGGATGATTGCAGGTCTGGTTCCGTGGTTTTTCTTCTCGGATGTACTGAATGCAGGCACGAATGCACTGCTGGAATACAGCTATCTGGTAAAGAAGGTTGTATTTAAAATTAGTATTCTGCCGATGGTAAAAGAGATTTCGGCACTGTTTGTCCATTTATTCTTTGTGGCTTTCATGGTTTTCCTGTATAGCTGCTATGGATATTTCCCGGATCTCTACTTCCTGCAGCTTCTGTATTATTCATTCTGCGTATTTGTATTCTCCCTGGGAATCTGCTATGCGACATGTGCGATTGTCATTTTCTTTCGCGATCTGTCGCAGATCATCAGTATTGTCCTGCAGGTCGGTGTCTGGGTTACCCCGATTATGTGGAATATTGACCAGGTAAGTATGCCGTCCTTTTTGTTAAAACTGCTGAAGCTGAATCCGTTCTATTATATTGTACAGGGTTACCGTGACAGTCTGATCAACAAGGTGTGGTTTTTTGAGCATTTCGATCTGACGATCTATTTCTGGATCGTCACTCTTGCACTGTTCGGAATCGGCACCATTATCTTCAAACGTCTGAAAGTACATTTTGCAGATGTCCTTTAAAGAAAACAGGAAAAGCGTGCCGGAAGTTTTTAAATTTCCGGCACATTTTGGAAAAAAAGAAATAAGAGGTACAAAAAAAGAATGAACGATAACGCAATTACCGTGGATCATGTAAGCAAGCTGTATAAGCTGTATGATAAACCGTCTGATCGCTTCAAAGAAGCGATGGGACTGACCAAAAAGAAGCTGTATCGCGAACATTATGCACTGCGGGATGTCAGCTTCCATGTAAAGCGTGGAGAATCCATCGGCATTATCGGTACGAACGGTTCCGGAAAATCCACGATGCTGAAAATTATTACCGGTGTTCTGAATCCGACAGAAGGCCAGGTGAATGTAAACGGAAGAATTTCCGCACTGCTGGAATTGGGAGCCGGTTTCAATGGAGAGTACTCCGGAATTGAAAATGTCTATCTGAACGGAACCATGAATGGATTTTCAAGAGAAGAAATCGATGCCAGAATGGATGATATCCTGCGTTTTGCAGATATCGGTGAATTCGTGAATCAGCCGGTAAAGACGTATTCCAGCGGTATGTTCGTCCGTTTGGCTTTTGCCGTTGCCATTAATATTGAGCCGGAGATCCTCATTGTCGATGAGGCACTTTCCGTCGGAGACGTTTTCTTCCAGGCAAAATGCTTTCGTAAATTTGAAGAGTTTCGTGAAATGGGAAAAACACTGCTGATGGTAAGTCATGATTTAAGCAGTATCAGCAAATATTCCGATAAAGTAATTCTGCTGAATCAGGGTACCATGGTCGATGAGGGCGAGCCAAAATACATTGTTGATTTGTATAAACGCTTCCTCGTCCATCAGGAAGGAAACCAGGAGGAGGAGAAAAAGCAGAAGGAAGAAGCAGCCGCGACAACACCGGAGGAGCAGGAAGCAGCAAAAAAAGCAGCCGAAGAGCAGAAAGAACAGGAAGTTGCGGGACTTGCCTTAGAGACCGGAAGCGGTTTTCGGATGAATCCGAATGTACTGGAGTACGGAGAAAAAAGAGCAGAAATTACCGGTGTTGCGATTTACGATGAAAAAGGACTGTGTACCAATACACTGGAAAAAGGAACGCGTTTCCGGATCGCCATGCAGGTGAAATTCCATGAGGAGGTACGGGAACCGATCTGTGCGTACACCATCAAGGATGCCAGGGGAACAGAAATCACCGGTACAAATACCATGTATGAGCAAAGTGACATCAAGCCGAAAAAACCAGGTGATGTGATTACAGTTACCTTTGAGCAGGAACTGAATCTGCAGGGAGGCGAATATCTGCTGTCCTTTGGCTGTACCGGATACCGGGATGCGGATTTCCACGTATACCACAGACTGTACGACGCATGCAGTCTGACTGTGGTTTCTACGAAAAATACAGTTGGATTTTTTGATATGAATTCGAAAGTAACGATAGAAGAGTGAGAGGGTACTTATGCAGGAGAGAATCGGTAACATTGAACTGGATTACACCTATTACCCGGGAGAGGACATTTACAGCGACGGACCCATTGAAGAAGAACTCCTGGAAATTGCAAAAAGCTGTACAGAATCGGAACTGAACGCCGAAATTGCCAGAAGAAAAAGCTGGCCGGTGCTGTATCATTTTTCCCATATCCGCCAGAATATTCTGGAGTGGGTGCCGTTCCGGAAAACAGACAGAGTTCTGGAGATTGGTTCGGGCTGCGGTGCCATCACGGGTGCCATCGCACAGAAGGCCGGATCCGTTACCTGTATAGATCTTTCCAAGAAGAGAAGCTATATCAATGCTTACAGAAACCGTGCATATGATAATATCAATATCCTAGTGGGAAACTTCCAGGATATTGAGGAAAATATGGACGAATGCTACGACTATATCACCCTGATCGGGGTGTTTGAATATTCAAAAGGATATATTGGCACGGATGATCCTTATGTGGAGATGATCCGCAGAATCAAGAGACATCTGAAGCCGGGCGGACAGATACTGATTGCAATTGAAAACAGGCTGGGATTGAAATATTTTGCGGGCTGCACGGAGGATCATACAGGTGTCTTTTTTGACGGCATCGAGGATTATCCGAACCTGCAGGGAGTGCGGACCTTTTCTAAAAAAGAGCTGCAGGAAATCATTGACCGTGCAGGAGAGTTTGAAACAAAATTTTACTATCCATACCCGGATTACAAATTCCCGCTGACAATCTATTCCGATGAATATCTTCCAAAATGCGGAGAGCTGAAGCTGACCGCTTACAATTATGATCGGGCAAGAATGGAATTGTTTGATGAGACGAGAGTGGCAGATACGCTGATTTCCAACGGGCTGTTTCCTGAGTTCTCTAATTCCTTTTTCGTACGGGTGAAATGGGGGGAAGCGTAACATGAACCATACGACAGAAGAAATTCTTTATATCAAATATGCCAATGAAAGAAACCGGGAGTTTGCCGTACGGACGGAGATTTTAGAGAACATCGACGGAAAGCGCAGTGTGAAAAAAACGCCGCTGTACCCGGAGGGAAAGGCACATGTGGCAGGTCTTGTGGAAAAGTATCACAGACTGGAGCCGGACTATGAAAAAGTGGGAATGTTCTGCAACCGGGCGGAAGCAGACGGTGATTCGGTACGGCTGGAATACCTGATGGGTGAATCCATGGAAGAATATCTCGATGGGCTTCTGGACCGCAAAAAGAAGGAAGAGGCAGAAATGCTGCTGAAACAGTACATTGAAAAGATTCAGGCACTGCCGGGACAGGAAAGCTTCTGCATGACAGAGGAGTTTAAAGAAGTGTTCGGAGATGCCAAAGGCCTGGAAACCATGGCATCTGTTTCCCATGCCAACATCGATATGGTCTGCCAGAATGTGATGATGGATGAGAACCGCTGGACGATGATTGATTACGAGTGGACCTTTTTCTTCCCGGTTCCGACAGCATTTCTTGTATATCGTGTGCTGCATTACTATCTGGAAACGCATGGAAAGCGCAGCGTCTTAAACAAGGAAGCACTGTATACCTGGGCCGGCATTACGAAAGAAGAGCGAAAAGTATTCCATGAAATGGAGCATCATTTCCAGCAACATCTGACCTCGGAGCATGTTCCGATGCGTGAAATGTACGGTGCAATCAGCCCGGGAACGTATCCGGTGCGCCATCTGGTCACCAAGGAGCAGATTCGCAGAGGACAGGAACGGATGCAGATTTTTTTCGCGGATGAAAACGGATTCCGAGAGGAAAGAAGCATTTACTATAAACTGGAAAACGGCGAATTTCATGGAACGATTGAAATTCCGGAGCACACCGAGGAGATCCGCCTGGACCCGTGCGACGGAATGGGACTCTGCCAGATTGAGGAGCTTTCCTTTGATGTGGGAATGATAGGTGAGATCATCACTTCAGATGGAATCACGGAAGACGGGGAAATTTACCTGATGAATGCAGTAGATCCGCAGCTTTATCTCGGCAGGGTTCCGGAAGGAGCAAAAACTCTGACCGTTCATCTGTATGTGACAGTAACGGAAGCAGATTCCGTGAAAATCAATGAAGCGGCCGGAAAACTGCTGAAAAACAGAGGAAAGAGACTGCGGAAAGAGAAAGAAAAACGGAGACAGGCAGAGGCACAGCTTGCAGAGAAGGCAGAAGAACTTTCTCGTCTCCAGGCAGAACTGGCACAGAAAACAGCGAAAATCGAAGAGATGGAACAGACGAAGGTCTGGAAGCTATACAGAAAGTATCGCACGATACGCGAAAGGAATTAAGAAATTCATGGGAGTTATTTATTCATCAGTTGATGCACAAGACTATACAACGGACAAGAATGGTACCCTGACCTTAAGCGGATGGAGAGGCTCAGAGAATGCCGGAGAGATTACGATGACCTGTCTGGCAGACGAAACAGAGGTTTCCACGGCAGAATTTTCCACCCATAAAAGAGAAGATGTATTTCAGATCTGCAAAACACTTTCGAAAGAAGACAGCAATGTGGGTTTTGAACTGACGATTACAGGGTTAAATCCGCTGATGGAACAGTATCAGAACATTCGTATCATCTGCCGTCAGGGGAAAAATGAAAAGACAGTCTGGGAAAAGCCGATGGCGGAGCTGAAAAAGGAAGTCGGAGCGCGCACGCTGATCCGAAGAATCGATGATATCCGAAGACGGGGAAGCCAGATGGTGGTATCCGGCTGGATCATCGACTATCTGCAGGAAAACCGGATCAAAGTGCAGGATGACCATGGCAATCCAATCCCGTATGAGATGAAGCAGATGACAAGACAGGATGTCTGCCAAACGTACAAATTAAAAGATATCAAGGCGTTTGGATTTGAGGTGGCTGTTGCGCGCAAGGATCTGAAAAATCAGATGTTTAAAGTCCTTTTTGAGAATGAAATGACGGTAAAAGAGACAACCGTTGATGTGAAAAAATACGACTTTGAGAATTCTCCGAGAGGCCGTATGATGCAGACGTTAAGCCTGTCCCGAAGAAAAGAAAACAGGAAGATCATTCGTGAAAAAGGATTTTCTTATTTTGTAAAATTTGTGCAGGATCAGATGGACGTAGAGCAGGAAGATTATGAGGCATGGTTAAGAGCGCATCAGCCAAATCCAAAAGAGCTGAAAAAGCAGCGAAAAACAAAATTTGCGTATGAGCCGAAGATCAGCATCGTTATTCCGCTTTTTAATACACCGATCCGCTATCTGGATGAGCTGCTGGTGTCCATCACATCCCAGACGTATGCAAACTGGGAGCTCTGCTTGGCAGATGGAAGTACGAAAAAAGAGGTTGGTGACTTTATCAGCCAGAAATATGGAAAAGAGAAGAGAATCAGATACCAGAAGCTGGAAGAGAACAAGGGAATTGCCGGAAACACGAATGCGGCAGTTGCCATGGCAGACGGCGATTATGTGATGCTGTGCGACCATGACGACCTGGTTGCTGTCAACGCACTGTACGAGATGGTATCCGTCCTGAATGAGGATCCATCCACCGATATCGTCTACACCGATGAGGATCTGGTAAACAGCGACACGACCATGTATTTTTCCCCGCGATTTAAACCGGATTTTAACTTTGACTTTCTCCGTTCGATCAATTATATCTGCCATATTTTTATGGTGCGTAAGACAATTCTCGATGAGGTTGGATGCTTCCGTGAAAACTTCGACGGAGCGCAGGACTTCGATTTTATTCTGCGGTGCTGTGAGAAAACGACAAAGATTGCCCATATCCCGAAGATTTTGTATCACTGGAGAAGCCATGAAAATTCTACAGCAGGAAACCCGGACAGCAAGCAGTATGCGATCGACGCCGGAAAACGTGCGCTCGAGGAGCATTATGCCCGTCTCGGCATTGATGCCGAGGTGCGCTACACCGGCATTTTCATCATGTTTGAGTCTGTGCTGAAGGTCAAAGACAATCCGAAGGTATCGATTCTGATCCCGAGTAAGGATCATGTGGAGGATCTGGACAAATGTATCACATCGATCGAGGAAAAATCGACCTGGAAGAATTTTGAGATCATTGTCATTGAGAACAACAGTACTGAGCAGGATACCTTTGCTTATTATGACCAGATCCAGCTCCGCTATCCAAATGTACAGGTGGTTTACTGGAAGAAGGGCTTCAACTATTCTGCAATCAACAATTACGGTGCATCATTTGCAACGGGTGACTACTACGTTCTGATGAATAATGATATCGAAGTAATCACACCGCAGTGGATGGAGTACATGCTGGGCTACTGCCAGAGAGAGAATACCGGAATGGTCGGCGCCAAGCTGTATTATCCGGACGACACGGTGCAGCATTGCGGTGTTGTTATCGGTGTGGGCGGTTTTGCCGGTCATATCCTGACGAGAACGGGAAGAGAAGACAGCGGCTACTTTGGACGGCTGAAGGCTATTCAGGATATCAGTGCGGTAACGGCTGCCTGCCTGATGATCAAAAAAACAACGTTTGATGCGATTGACGGACTCGATGAAGAGTTCCAGGTAGCACTGAACGACGTGGATCTCTGCCTGAAGGTACGGGCGCACGGAGAACTGGTGGTACAGAACCCGATGGTGGAAATGTATCATTACGAGTCAAAGTCCCGCGGAATGGAAGACAGCAAAGAAAAACATGAGCGCTTCAAACGGGAGATCGCCAGATTCCGCACAAAATGGGCAGATATTCTGGAAAAGGGAGACCCGTATTATAATCCGAATCTGACTCTGATGTACGATGACTGCAGAATCCGTGGAAAACACGAACATTTTGACATCATTGATGAGATTGAAGGAGGACACTGATGGCCGAGGATATTTTTGAGGTAAAAAGAGAACGGTTTGATCTGCTGCGTCCAGAAATTTATTTATTACAGGGAACGTGGCCTGAGGGCTATCGCGTGGAAGCATATCTGAAAAAACAGCAGATTCCAGGGGAGATAATGCCGTGGGATTATGTGAGCGTGCTCGACGGCGCTGCAACACATGAGGGGACTAAAAGAGTAACGGTAAGCCTTACCATGCCGGAGAAAATTGAGCCGTCTGGAAAGCTGGTCATCTATGCAGCACGCGGTGACAAGAAGATCAAATGGTTTGAGATCGGGGCGAAAGAACTGGCCCGCCGTCAGAACAGACCGTATTTTTTCATTGATGAGCAGAAAACACTTCGGGACGAAGAAATCTGCAGAATCCGCGGCTGGGTTGTTTCTGATCAGCCGGTCAGAATCGCAGTTTACGATGAAAAGAAAAAGAAAATCTCCTGTGAGATCAAACGGAACAAGCGCCTGGATGTTGCGGAGATGATCACAGAGACCCAGATAGAGCCGGAATGCGGCTTTTATATGGAGGTTCCGATCCGGGGAAGAAAAGTGATTTATCTGGTGTTTCATGACGGTAAGGAAAAAGCAGTTTATTCGATCGACCAGCGTTTCGTGATGATTGCGGCAGAAAAAGTGAGAATGTATACCAGAAAAGGCCGGCGTTATCTGCAGAACCATGGCACAGCCGAACTGATGGAAAAAGCGCTTCATAAAATTAAGAGCATGCGTCATGCGCCGGTGGATTACGGAAAATGGCTTCCGAAGCATCTGCCGGACAAAACAGAGCTGGAACGCCAGAGGAAAACAAAATTTGCAAAAGAGCCGAAATTCAGCATCGTTGTGCCGCTGTACAAGACCCCGGTGGAATATCTGAAGCAGATGGTACAGTCGGTGAAGCAGCAGACCTATCCGAACTGGGAGTTGGTTCTCTCCGACGGAAGCGGAAAGGATTCCCCGTTAAAAGCAGTGCTGGCGCGCATGGCAGCTGAGGAGCCGCGCATCCGCGTGGTGGAAAATGAGAAAGCGCTGCAGATTTCCGAGAATACGAACGCGGCGATGGAACAGGCAGCCGGTGATTACTTCGTCTTTATGGATCACGACGATATGCTGACGGAGCATGCCCTGTATGAGTGTGCTGCCGTTATCAACAAGACACCGGAAGCGGATGTGATTTATTCCGACGAGGATAAGATGTCAATGGACGGACATAAGTTCTTCCAGCCGCATTTCAAACCGGATTTCAATCTGGATCTGCTCTGCACGGTCAACTATATCTGCCACCTATTTGTGGCAAAAAGAGAGCTGGTGGAAAAGGTCGGTATGCTCCGCAGTGAATTTGACGGTGCCCAGGACTACGATTTTATCTTCCGGTGTACCGAAGAAGCGGAGAAGATCTGTCATATTCCAAAGATTTTATATCACTGGAGATGCCACGAGGATTCCACTGCAGAAAATCCGGAGAGCAAGCAGTATGCATTTGAAGCCGGAAGAAGAGCGATTGAAGCGCATTATCAGAGAAAAGGCATCCATGCAACGGTAGAGAACGGTGAGTTCCTCGGCCTGTATCGGACGAAATACATTCTCGACGAAAAGCCGCTGATTTCGATTATTATTCCAAATAAGGATCACATCGATGATCTGGATCGCTGTGTGCAGTCGATTTTGAAAAAATCCAGCTATCCAAATCTGGAGTTTATTATTGTGGAGAACAACAGCACGGAGGAGAAGACCTTTGCGTACTATGAGAAACTGCAGAAAGAGTGCAGCAAGGCTCATGTATGCTATTACAAAGGAAACTTCAACTATTCCAAAATCAACAATTTCGGTGTACAGTACGCAAACGGAACGTATCTGCTGCTGTTGAATAATGACACAGAGATGATCAACGACGACTGCATCGAAGAAATGCTCGGCTACTGCAGCCGCAGTGATGTCGGAATTGTCGGTGCAAGACTGTACTATGAGGATGATACGATTCAGCACGCCGGTGTTGTCATTGGCTTCGGCGGAATTGCCGGCCACTGCTTTGTACAGCAGCCAAGAGGAAACACGGGATACTGTCACAGGATCATCTGTGCACAGGATTACAGTGCCGTAACGGCAGCGTGCATGATGGTGAAACGAAGCGTCTTTGATGAGGTCGGCGGACTGACCGAAGAGCTTGCAGTGGCGTTTAATGATATCGACTTCTGCATGAAAGTACGGCAGAAGGGATACCTTGTCGTTTACAATCCGTATGCGGAGCTGTATCATTATGAGTCAAAATCAAGAGGACTTGAGGATACGCCGGAGAAACTGGAACGTTTCCACAAGGAAATCCGTACTTTCGAGATGAGATGGCCGGAGATTATGAAAAACGGAGATCCGTATTATAATCCGAACTTATCTCTGGAGACGCAGGATTTCTCATTGAAACGCCTGTAATACCAGAATAGTATTCGAAAAGGAAAAAAGAGAATGGAACAAAATACAAAGAAACAGGAAAGACGGTTGGAAATGGTTTTTCTTCTGGCAGTTTTTCTTACCATCCTGATGTGGGCGATGGTGCAGCCTTTTAATGCATCGCCGGATGAAGCCATGCGCTATCAGATTGTAGATTACATCATGCGCCACGGAAAACTTCCAGTGGGCTATGATGCGGAGATCCGTGATCCGAACTGGGGATTCTCCTATGCTTTTTATCCGATTACGACGTATATTGCAGGAGCAGTCTTTGGAAAAATTGCAATGTTGTTTTCAAGTTCCGGAATGGCGCCGATTTACGGTGCGAGGCTGGTTAATGTGATTTTCGGAACGATCATCGCAGGGCTGAATCTCAGGATCGGAAAAATGCTGTTCGAGAAACGAATGGCATGGTTTTACACGATTCTGATCTGTTTTCTGCCCGGCACGATTTTCTTTAACTCCTACGTCAACATGGATGCGCTGGGGCTGTGCGCTTCCTCATGGATCGTTCTTTGCTGGTGTAAAGCGGTCAAAAATGACTGGAGCGTGAAACTTTGTGTGGAGCTGGGAGCAGCGATTTCTCTCTGCGCGCTGTCGTACTTTAATGCCTACGGCTATATTCTGTGCAGTATCCTGTTCTTTTGCGCAACGATTTTACTTTGCGGAAGAAAAAAATGGGATGTAAAACGGATGATTCAGCTTGGACTTGTCGTGACAGCCGTTGTTATCGTGCTGGCCGGCTGGTGGTTTATCCGGAATGCGATTCTGTATGACGGAGATTTTATCGGACGGAGCGCCTGCGCAAAATACGGAGCAATGTATGCGGCGCCGGGCTTCACGGAGGATACCAAGATTCTTCCCAAAAATATGGACATGACGATCTGGGATATGTACATGTGGATTCCGGGAAAATGGCAGTACAACTGGCTGGTTACGGTACTGGTCAGCTTTATCGGTGTTTTCGGTTATATGAATGTATTCCTGGCCAAAATCTGGTACAAGATCTATATTCTTGGATTCGGAATCGGCATCCTGGCCTCTGTTCCTCTCTGGAAAAAGATGCTGTGGATCAGAAAGAAAGAAGAAACCGTGGTTCGTACAGAGGAAACAGAAGAGGAAACCATCACATATCTGGTGGTGAAAAAAGAAAAACGGTGGAGTCGGGAAGCACTGTTCCACTTTTCTATGGCAATCGCAATGGTGATTCCGTTTATTCTGCTGACCATTTATGCCTATTCTTCTGACTTTCAGGCGCAGGGACGCTACATTTTGCCGATGATTCTTCCGTTTATGTATCTGATTACAAAGGGAATGGATGCACTGCTGAAGTGTCTGGTCAGGAAAGAAATGATACGGAAATGGATCGTGCGGATCGTGGAAGGACTTTATATCGCTTCTGCATATGCTGTTTATTTCTTTGTTTTCCTGCCATTATATCATTAGAAGAAACGAAAAAAGACAGACTTTTGGAAATGATTTCCGGGGTCTGTCTTTTTTGGTTAAAGAAAAGCCTGGAAAATGTAAGAAAAATGTAAAAAAAATATTGCAATGCAGGGGAAATCTGTGCTATCGTAGGAAAGAACGTGTAAATCAAACAGAAAAACAGAAAGGAAGCGTGAGAATAAGGCAACATGGAAACACAAGAAGAAAAGAAACCGAAGAAAGCGATTCAGGTACTGAAAAAAACAGGAATTGTAGTACAGTATGTCATCGTATTTCTGGCCATCCTGATCACATCCAGTATTCGGTGGATGTTTCGGACGTGGACAAGCCTGAATATGAATGAGCTGATGTTTCACCTGCAGTCACCGGTAGAAGGAACCGACACGGGAATTATCAAAAGCTATATCGTATCCTGCCTGCTGGTTTCGGTTGTACTGACCGCAGTTCTGATTTTTCTTTACATAAAAATCAAAAACAGACGGCGCATTGTTCTGGGAATCAGCCTTGGCTGCATGATCTGTATTGCAGCTGTTACGATCGGATATATGTGGGAACGTCTTGGAATCACAGCCTATGCAAAAAACCAGACAACAAGCTCCAGCTTCATCGAGGACAATTACGTAGATCCCAATTCAGTTTCTCTGAGTTTCCCGGAAAAAAAGAGAAATCTGATCTATATTTTTCTGGAGTCGATGGAAAATACCTATTCCTCGGAGGAATATGGCGGAGCATTTTCAGAAAATACGATTCCGGAGCTGACAGAGCTTTCCCTGGAGAATGAAAACTTTTCCGGTGATCAGGAAACCTTAAACGGAGGCGTTCCGTTGACAGGAGCCACCTGGACGGTGGGAGCGATGTTTGCCCAAACTTCCGGCCTTCCGTTAAAGATTCCGATTGAAGGAAACTCTATGGATACGCAGAAAGAATTCTTCCCGGGTCTTACAACGCTTGGAGATATCCTCGATGATGCCGGATACGACCAGACGCTTCTGATCGGATCCGATGGTACATTCGGCGGAAGAAAGCTGTACTTTGAAGAACATGGAAATTATAACGTAATGGATTATAATTACTGTGCGAAAAATGGTCTGATTCCGGAGGGGTACCGTGTATTCTGGGGATTTGAGGATAAAAAGCTGTTTGATTTTGCAAAAGATACCCTGAAAGAGAAAGCAGCATCCGATGAACCGTTTAACCTCACGATGCTGACGGTCGATACCCATTTTGAGGATGGCTATGTGTGCGACGAGTGTGACGACACATTTGGTGAAAATCAGTATGCAAATGTCATGGCGTGCTCAAGCAGACGCGTGGCAGAGTTTGTGAAGTGGGTGCAGAGCCAGGATTTCTATGAGAATACAACGATCGTAATTTCCGGAGATCATCTGACGATGGACAGTGATTTCTGCGAGGATGTGCCGGATACGTATGAGAGAAAAGTCTTTACGACGTATATCAATGCGCCAGTGCAGCCGACCGACACCACGAAATACCGGGAATATTCTACCTTTGATCAGTTCCCGACAACGCTGGCAGCACTTGGCGTTTCTATCGAGGGAAACCATCTGGGCCTTGGAACCAATCTGTTTTCGAGTGAAATTACGCTGATTGAAAAATATGACAAAAATGTAGTAGATGATGAGCTGGAAAAACAGTCTGACTTTATGGATGAGATGACGAAGAACATCAAACAGGTAAAGAAAGAAGAACCATCGGATAACGATGATACGACAGAGGAAACAGAACAGACAGAAACGCAGGATCAGCCACTGGCTGAGATTGAGGTAACGCCATACGATTACCACAAGGGCTACTATACCATCACCGTACAGAATATTGTGCCGGATGATGTCCACACCGTGCGGTGTGCCATCTGGCAGGAAGAAGACCAGAGCGATCTGATCTGGTATGAGGCAGAGCACGAGTCAGATAATACGTATGTTGTAAACAGCATGGCGCGAGATTTCGGCTATCGGCCGGGAGAGTATCAGATCCATGTTTACGGTGTTACAGATGAAGGGGATCCAGTTCTGCTGGGAAGCTCGACGGGAGAAATTGTAAGGTAAAAAGAGGCATTCGTTCTCATGATCATATGCTCCCTTCCGGGAAAACAAGTAAGAGAATAAAAACTTGTTACCCGGGAGGGAGCATATCCATTTTTGACGGCAGAAAATTTTACCGGAAGAGGAAGTTTGTGCTTTTTTGATGGCCTGTTTGGCAGGAGAGGTTCACATTTTCGGAACGCTCTGTCAGGAACATCTTTCTTTCCGGTAATAGAAGAGGATGAACAAAAGAAAAATCAGAAACAGGATAGCGTCCGAACACGTATAGGCAAGTGCGGCGCCCATCAATCCCATGCTTTTTACGAGAATCGGGGAGAGTACAGTGGCAAAAAGGCTGGCAAGACCGAAACCCCAGAGCATAGCATACTGATGACGCATGATGGTAAGAATTACCTGGTCGATTACGGCAAGGGCAAAGAAACCGCCGCCGATCAGAAGTACATCCAGAACAGCAGAATATGAATTCAGATTTACGCCGAACACGATGGAGAGAACCGGGCAACCAAGGAACGCGCCGCAAAGAAGAATCACAAGAGAGATTCCAAGTGCGGCAAGATGCATCAGAAAACAGTATTTTAAAAAGGCCTGATTCTTTTTCTGTTCCCAGAGAACCGTGAGCTTTACCAGCACCGGCTGAAGAACGAAGCCCACCAGCAGGTTGATGACAAAGCATGGCATGAAAAGATAGGTGTAATATGCCTGCATTGTACTGCTCAGGTACGAGTCAATCGCATATTTCGGTGCATTTCCAAGATAGATCAGCAGAAAAGCGCCGAGGCAGAGCGGAAAACATTCCACCAGAAGGCGGCCGATCGAAGCCAGGGAAAAAGACCGGACGGAAAAAGAAAAAGCACCTTTGGTAAGGAACAGAAGAAGAATCAGCACAAGTGCGGAAACAAGAATGGAAGCGAGGATAGCTGCCATAACACTTCCGGAAACCAGCAGAGTGACAAGAAATGCAGTGCAGTACGCAAAAACACGCAGAAAAAGAATCTTTCCGCTGATGTCGAGACGTCCGTTCCGCTGGAAGAAGCCTCCGTATAAATCGTCCACCGCGTCAGTTACCTTCAGCAGACATAAGAAGACAACAATCAGTGCCTTTTCCGGATAATAGCCCTTGACGATGACAAACAGAATCGAGATGATCATCATGGCTGCACCTGTCAGAATACGGGAACCCAGATAAGTGCCAAATGTGTATTTGTCTTTGATGTCTGTTGACTGAAAGTTGCGCATGCCGTAATTTCCGATACAGAGCATCATTTGTGCAGTGGAAAATCCGAGCGAAAAAATACCGGCGTCCTCGGTGCCGGCGATTCTGGTAACAAACAGCAAAAGAATAATGGAGACGACCGAGTTCAAACCGCTGGCCATCAGATTCCAGAAGACAGCAGCTTTTTCCGTCCCGCTCTTCGGGTATAATAGAAATTTTTTCATATAGAAATCTCCTGTGAGGTTGTTTATGATATCATCTGGCATTTTAACATATCCAGTGTACAAAGTAAATACAGGAAAGTTGTGATGGAACATTATTGACTACTTTGCATGGGCATGATATGCTAAAAAACGATTATACGATTAAGGAAAGGAAGGCAGATGAACAGGTGAAGGTTCAAAAAGGAAGGCTGATAAAGGAAATTATTATTGTACTGCTGTGTATGGTTCTTGGAAGTGCATTAATAGAACTGGGGGCGAATATCAGATCCATTGGCAAGGGAAATCAAAGTACGGTAGTTCCAGATGAAAGTATAACATTAGAAGGATTTGTCAGAGAGGGAGGCGGATATTATTTACAAAGTGGTGAGGGAGTATTAAGATGTGAGCTAAATGGTGAATATCTTAAAAAGTTTATCTATGATTTCGATACTAAAGATTTAGTTGATGCCAAGATTACGGTCGGATACGATAATTCGATGGGAAAGGAAGAAACCGTAACAATAGAGGACAGAAATCCGATTTTGCTGACCAGATCTGTTGTGAATGTTGGGAAAAGGGCAAAGTGGCTTCAGATCTCTTTGTCAAATATTGGAAGCGGAATCCTTATCAGAAACATAGAAGCAGGCAATTCGTTTGAGCTGAATAAATATAGAATTTTCAGCAGTAATATTCTGATTCTGGGAATCTGTTTGCTCGTTATTTTCAGAAAAAAAATAGGAAAAGAAATAGAGTATGGGTTTGCTGTTATAGCATTAGCTCTTGGAATTGTTTTTGTGATTTCTATCCCGACAAATAAAATTGGATGGGACGAAGAAACACATTTCAAACGGGCGTATGAGATGTCTTTATATCCGGGGGAAGAAAAGGTTTCAAGCGAAATAGCAGGTCAGTTCCGCGCAGATACTTTTTATAACTACCCATATTTCCAGCCGCAGTCCTATGAGGAAAAGCAGAATCTGAATGGACTTATGAATTATTATTATAAAGATGGCGATCATGCTGTAACAGTAAAAGGCAAATTCTGTGGAGTATACACGCCGGGACTGGTGCCGCAGGCGCTGGCAATGAAAATTGCACGGGCGATGGGAATGCCGTTTGACTGCATTTTTCTGGCTGGAAGATTTGCAGAATTGCTGGTTTATGTTTTCGTTATGTTCTTTGCGATCAGGATCATTCCGATGGGAAAAAGAATATTAACTTTTATTTCGCTTACCCCAACATCGCTTTTTCTGGCTGTGACTTACACGTATGATACAGTTGTTTTCTGTTTTATTTCGCTGGCGTTTGCAATTATGATGAGGGAATGGCTGGCTGAAAAAGAAAATGTGAATATGAAACGGATGCTTCTTGCGAATGTATTTCTGATCATTGGATGTCTGCCGAAAGCGATTTATGCACCGGTAGCTCTGATCCAGACATTAATTCCGGCAAAACGATATGAAAATAAGAAAAAGAGAAATCAGATGATGGTAGTGGCAGGTATTGTGTTTCTGCTTTTGCTGGCATCGTTTGTTATCCCGCAGATGTTAAACCCGAGTGCGATGGAAGACGTAAGAGGAGGAGCAAATGTGGATTCCGGCCAGCAAATGAGTCTGATTTTGATACATCCGTTTGCATATGCAGGGGTTGTATTAAAGAATATTTGGACCAATTTGACGGATTTTGCTTTTGCAGAAGCATGTTACAGACTCTTAGGCCATCTGGAGCCGGCACCGTTTCAGTATCTTATTCCGATTCTGGTGGTATTTCTTATTGCAACAGACTATACAGAAAAACTGAACAGGAAGATAAACTGGAAACAGAAAACGGGAATTTTGATTTTCCTTGGGATGTCAGTGGTTCTTATCTGGACGGCGCTGTACGTTGCGTTTAATGCACCGGGAAGTACCAGCATAGGCGGAGTTCAGGGAAGATACTACAGACCATTACTATGGATGCTGTATTTGGTTTGCAGCAGTAATTTCGTTGAAATAAAGGCATCGAACAGACAGTATAATCGCTTTGTGTTAGGAGCAGGTATGCTGGTCTCGGGAGTTACGGTCTGGCGGATTTTTCATATGTTCTGCATTTGAGAGATCATAAATCAGGGGGAGGGGAACAGGTAGCCTCCCTCTGTTTATGCTATTTGGAAATACGGGGATTCTTGACAAAATCAGAAAAATACGTTAAAGTATGCAAAGAGTTAATGAAAAAAATAATGTGAGGGTAGTTTTTATGCAGTATAAAGGATCAGATCATACATTTGTTATTTGCGCTTACAAAGAAAGTCCGTTTCTTGAGGAGTGCATCGTGTCCCTGAAAAAACAAAACATACAGTCTCATATCATTCTTGTCACATCGACGCCGAATTCGCTGATACAATCACTGACAGACAAATATGAAATCCCATTTTACATTAACACGAAAGAAAAAGGAATTACACAGGACTGGAACTTTGGTATGGAGTGTGCCAGGACAAGCCTTGTCACAATTGCTCATCAGGATGATACGTATGAGCCGCAGTATGTAGAGACGATGCTGCGTGAGGTCAACCGGGCAAAGCAGCCGCTTATTTTTTTCTCTAATTATGGAGAACTGCGTGAAGGAAAAAAGGTAGATGAAAATAAACTTTTGAAAGTAAAGCGTTTGATGCTGAAGCCGCTGGAGGTGTCCGCATTCTGGAACAGCATTTTTGTCCGCAGAAGAATTTTATCGTTGGGCGCACCGATCTGCTGTCCCTCTGTGACATATGCAAAAAATAATCTGAAGCTCCCGGTATTTCAGGCAGGCTTTCGAAGCTGTGAAGACTGGGAAGCCTGGGAGAAACTTTCCAGAGAAAAGGGTTCGTTTGTGTACAGTAAGGAAATTCTGATGCACCACAGGATTCATGCGGGATCCGAAACATCTATTATTCTCGGGGATTCTGCCCGCAAAGCAGAGGATTATCAGATGTTCTGCAAATTCTGGCCGGAATTTCTGGCGAAAATCCTGGTCAGAATTTATTCCACAAGTGAAAAATCAAACGAATTGGAGAAAAAATGAAAAACCTGATTATTATTCCTGCCTACAATGAGCAGGAGAGCATTGAAAAAACGGTAGAAGACATCAAGGCAAATGCGCCGAGATTTGATTATATTGTGGTCAACGACTGCTCGAAAGACAATACGGGAAAGATCTGCAGAGAAAAGAAATACAATGTTATCAATCTGCCGGTTAATCTTGGAATTGGCGGTGCAGTACAGACTGGATATCGGTATGCCTGGAAGAACGGCTATGAAACAGCGGTGCAGGTGGACGGCGACGGACAGCACGATCCGAAGTTCCTGGAAATGATGCTGACATATCTGGAAAAGGAAAATGCCGATATGGTGATCGGATCCCGCTTTATTACCAAAGAAGGATTTCAGTCATCAGGGCTCCGACGCGTGGGAATCCGGTATTTTACCTGGCTGATTCATCTGTTGACAGGAAAAACGATTACAGATCCGACTTCTGGTCTGCGCATGGTAAATCGTTCTGTGATCCAGCAGTATGCATCCTGCTATCCGAAAGACTATCCGGAGCCGGAGAGCGTTGTAACAATCCTGAAAGAAGAGAAAAAAGTGAAGGAAGTTCCTGTCATCATGCGGGAGAGAGCCGGAGGTGTTTCATCGATTTCTCCAATGAAATCCATTTATTATATGATTAAAGTTACACTTGCGATTCTGATAGAAAAAATAAGATAAAAAGAAAATACAACGAGGAGGAAACTATGCAAGTTCGATTACAGATGGTATTTGGAGTTGTTCTGTTGCTGTTCATGATTGCGGTTGTGCACATGATTCGAAAAAGATACCTGGAAATTAAATATGCACTTTCCTGGTTTATGACATTAGTGTTTTTGATGATTGTGGATGTTTTTCCTGGAATTCTTTCTTTTATAACAGCATGGGTTGGTGTAGAATTGCCATCGAATATGCTTTTTATTTTAGGCTTTTGCTTCTTGATGGGAATTGTATTAAATTTGACGGTGGAATTATCAAAACTTTCTGTTCAGAATAAGACATTGATACAGGAAATGGGAATTATGGAAAAGAAAATTCGTCAATTGGAAGAAAATTGAAATACTTATATCGGTATGAAAAATCCCGGATTCACAATAGAGTCCGGGATTTTTCAAAGTCAAAAATTTTTATTCTCTGTGGTTTTTCCTGCGTCTGCGTTTCCGTTTCTTTCTGCTGCGCTGAATCACTGCAAAGATCAGAACTAGAATAGCGGCAGCATTCAGACCGAGCAGAATATAAAGCGGGGAAGAAAGGGAACCGGTGGAGGAAGCGTCATCTCTGTTGGCTTCCGGCGTTACGATTCCGGTTGGAGCTGTTTCGGAAGAAGAGGAGGAGCTGTCGGAAGAAGAGGCTTTTTTGGAAGAAACCTCTGCGGTTCCGATCGGATGGCCGTCGTAAAAATACTGACGGGTGAAGCTTTCCAATTCTGCGGCATCATCCGGGTCTGTGTAGGTGGCGCTTTTTAGCTTGGCATCTTTTGGAAGCGATATCGTTCCGGAAAGCGACTCCCTTTTGGTGTCTTTTAAGGTATGGTGCGTAAAATGCTGGAATCCGTAATCAAACAGAGAACGGGTGTCGGTAATATAATCGAGGTTATCGCACGTTAAAACAACGCAGATTAAAGTAACGTTATTTCTCTTTGCAGCAGTAACCAGGGTATTGTGTGCCTCATCGGTATAACCGGTTTTTCCTGCAAAAGCACCCTGATAGCCATAGGTGGGATCATCCTGAAACAGCATAACATGATGATTCTGAAGCGGACGCGGAGAAGCGGTCATATTGGTCGGCGGAATCGTATAGGACAGATCGGATTCCACGCGGAGAAAGGTTTCGTTTTTAATTGCTTCCTGCATAATCAGGGCCATGTCGTGTGCTGTGGTATAATGATTCGGATCCGGCAGACCATTTGGATTGGTAAAGTGCGTATTTGTGCAGCCAAGTGCGGCAGCACGCTCATTCATCATGTCGGCAAATGCTTCCACGCTTCCGGCAATATCAATGGCAAGCTGGGTACAGACTTCGTTGGCAGATGCAAGAAGAATGGCATGAAGCGCATCTTCTACGCTGATCGTTTCTCCAAGCTGAACGTTGATCCGGGCATTTCCCGGAATGGATTCGCTGACGGCCTGTTCTCCAAACGTGACCTGATCGGCAGGCTGTTTGTTTTCGGCGACAAGTAATGCAGTCATGACCTTTGTGATGCTCGCCGGATAGCGCTGCTCGTCCATGTTGGCGCCGAAAAGAATGGCGTTGGTGTCGGCATCCATCAGACAGGCGGCACCGGAATTGATGGCAGGGGCTTCCGGCCAGGCGACGGAAGGTTTCTGATCCGAAGCGGCGAGAAGCGACTGTGCTGAAAAGACAGTCATAAAAACAAATGTGAGCAGCAGACACAGGAACGTGCGCACTGCATGGGATTTTCTGTACATAATCACTCCTTCTGATCCGGCAGGCCGGAGATTGCGTCCGGCGGCAGATCTTTCTAAAGATATAAGACACACTTTCTTCATTATAACATAAATCGAATAGGGAAGAAATACATAATTTCTTAATATTTTCAGTCGGGATTTGCAAAATGCAGTAAAATAGAGTATAATGCGAACGAGTTCATACGGAAAAAACAAAAAAACTGAAAAACAAAAAACAAAACCTCAAAAACAAAAACCGCAAGGAGTTAAAAAAGTGTCAGATATGAAATGGCTCCGTTTGATACGGAAACTGAAACCATATAATATACAAAAGGGACTGCGTTACTTAAAACATTACGGAGTAAAAGAATTTTTGATCCGTCTTTCGGAGCGGATGGAGCCGGAGGAAGTTCCATACGGGCCGTGGCGGGAGCAGTACTGTGTAAAAGAGGAGGATCTGGTACGTCAGAGAAATCACAGATTTTCCTGCAGTCCTAAAATCAGTGTCGTCGTTCCTGCTTACCGTACGCCGGAAGTTTTTCTCCGCCAGATGATCGAATCACTGGAAAAGCAGAGCTATCCGAACTGGGAGCTGGTGATCGGAAATGCCAGCCCGGAGGACGAGACAATGGCGCGTGTGTTGAAAGAGTATACCGAAAAGGATACGCGCGTGAAAAATATTCTGATTCCGGAAAATATCGGTATTGCAGAGAATACGAACGCAGCGCTTGCTGCAGCGACAGGAGAGTTTGTCGGATTTATGGACCATGATGATCTGCTTTCTGCGGATGCACTCTTTGAGATTGCGATCCGTCTGGAAAAGGATCCGTCCATTGATGTTTTTTATACCGATGAGGACAAGGTACGGACTGATCTTTCCGAATATTTCCAGCCGCATTTCAAACCGGATTTCAATCTGGATCTTTTGCGATCCAACAATTATATTTGTCATTTCTTTGTTGTACGCCGGAAAATTGCAGAAAAAACCGGTGGTCTCCGTCCGGAGTACAACGGTGCGCAGGATTATGATTTTATTTTCCGCTGTACGGAGCTGGCAGGAAAAATCGTCCACGTTCCGCGGGTACTGTACCACTGGAGAGTCCACAGTGCTTCTACGGCAGATAACCCGGCGAGCAAACTGTATGCGTATGAAGCAGGAAAAAAGGCGATCGAGGGAAATCTCCTTCGCTGTGGCGAGACGGGAACCGTTACACTGCGGTCGGATTACGGCTTTTATGATGTGGAGTATCAACTGCAGGGAACGCCTCTGGTTTCCATTCTGATTCCGAATAAGGATCAGGCCGATACCTTACGCACCTGTATAGAATCCATCCGGAAAAAATGTACGTATCCGGCGTTTGAGATTCTTGTCATCGAGAATAACAGCACGGAGGAAGCAACGTTTTCGTATTACAAGGAGCTTGAAGCACAGGGGATCCGCGTTTTACAGTATCCGAAACAGGGCTTTAACTATTCTGCGATCAATAATTTCGGCGTCCGGGAGGCGAAGGGAGAGTATCTCCTGTTTCTGAACAATGACATGGAAGTGATCACGCCGGACTTTATGGAAAAAATGGTATCCAATCTGCAAAGACCCAAGATCGGGGCGGTCGGCGCAAAGCTGTATTACCCGGACAATACGGTGCAGCATGCGGGTATCATCCTTGGCATCGGCGGTATCGCAGGTCACGCTTTTTTAGGGCTGGGACGCGGAAAAAGCGGCTATCTGCATAAGGCATCACTCCAGATGAATGTAAGCGCGGTGACGGCAGCATGCATGATGATGAAGAAGGAAGTATTTGAGAAGATCGGCGGCTTTGAGGAAGAACTGTCTGTCGCATTCAATGATGTGGATCTCTGCCTTCGGATCGGAAAAGCGGGCTATAAAATTGTATACAATCCGCATGTGGAGCTGTACCACTATGAATCGAAGTCCAGGGGAGCTGAAGACGACGAAAAAAAGGTACGTCGCTTCCAGTCGGAGATTGAGTTTATGCGCAGCCGCTGGATTGGGCTGTTAAAGGCAGGAGATCCCTGCTACAATCCAAATTTAACACTGGCATCGTGGAACTATGGACTGCGTGCCGACGGCAGGGGAGTAAAACCATGGACAAAGTAGCAGTTGTAATACCAAATTATAATGGATACCGATATCTGGAGACATGCTTTGCGGCGCTTGCAAAACAGACCTTCACCGAATTTACTACCTATTTTGTGGATAACGGTTCACAGGATGAAAGCTGTGCATTTGTGCGGGAGCATTATCCAAAGACAAGAATCATCCGGCTGGATGACAATTACGGCTTCAGCCGTGCGGTCAACGAAGGGATCCGCCGGTCAGAAGAGCCGTATGTGATTCTTCTGAACAATGATACGGAGGTGTTTCCTGATTTTATTGAACGGCTGTATGAGGGTATCAGCAGACGGAAAAATGCATTTGCATGCAGCGCAAAGCTGATTTCCTACCAGGAGCGTGATAAAATCGACGATGCCGGAAATTACTATAATATGCTCGGATGGGCGTTTGCCAGAGGAAAGGGAAAACCGGTCAGTGAATTCGAAAAGGAAGACCGCATTTTTGCAGCCTGTGCCGGCGCGGCGATCTACCGCCGCGAATTTCTGGAAAAAACAGGACTTTTTGATGAAGAGCATTTCGCGTACCTTGAGGATACCGACATTGGTTACCGCGCACGGCTCTTCGGATATGAGAACTGGTACGAGCCGGCGGCAAAGGTTTACCACGTTGGAAGCGGAACGAGCGGTTCACGGTATAATCTCTTTAAAATCCGCTATTCGTCCCGAAACAATATTTATCTGATCTATAAAAATATGCCGGTTCTGCAGATTCTGTTTAATCTGCCAGCTTTTGTCCTAGGCTTTACGGCAAAGCTGGTCTTCTTTGCATCGAAGGGATACGGAAAAGAGTATCTGGCAGGAATCAAAAATGGTTTTTCTATCTGCAGAAAACCGGAAAACAAAGCGAAAAAAATCCGTTTTTGCTGGAAACGCCTCGGTACGTATCTGGTGATTGAATGGGAACTTTTTCTCAATGTGTTCCGCAGATTTCTGGATCGTGCGTAGAACAGAACACGCGTGAGAAGGAGAACCAAAGATTACAAAATAGTTAAAAATTTTACAAAAATAATAAAATTGTTAGAAAAACAGGATTGCTCTTTTTTATAACTTATTGTATAGTTAACAATAAGGGAATTTTTAAGTTCCGAAAAAAATAGATAAGGTGAACAAATTTGATCAACGATAATCAGAAATATTTTGACCGGATGCATGTCCTGATCGATGCTGTTGTACTTGCACTTTCCTACGTACTTTCCTGGTACTGTTATGTAAGGCTCGGTGTTATGAATACGCATCCGGAAAGGGGAATACTGCCGCCGGCGACGTATATGATGGCATTGCTCTATATTGTACCCGGCTATCTGCTGCTTTACTATGCCTTCAATCTCTATGCATCTAAACGTTTACAGGGAAGACGTCTGGAGTTTGCAAATATTTTAAAAGCGAATACGGTTGGATTTCTGGTCTGGCTGGCCATGCTTTACATGGTTCGCCAGGTGCACTTCTCCCGTGGTATGCTCTGCATTTTCTTTGTGTTAAACGTTTCGCTGGAAACGATCGTAAGAAATCTGATCCACTATATCTTAAGCAATATGTGGAAGCACGGCCGCAATCAGAAACAGATCCTCATGGTTGGCTACAGCCGCGCGACCGAGGAGTATATTGACCGAATCATTGCAAACCCGGAGTGGGGGTATCTGGTCCGTGGAATTCTCGATGACCACGTGAAAGCCGGAACAATGTACCGCGGAGTCAAGGTACTTGGAAGAATCAATAATCTGTCGGTCATTCTGCCGGAAAACAAACTGGATGAAATTGCCATTACGCTTGGACTGAATGAATACTTCCGCCTGGAAGAAATTGTTGCCATGTGCGAAAAATCCGGTGTGCATACGCAGTTTGTACCGGATTATCACAACATCATTCCGACCAAGCCTTACACAGAGGATCTTCAGGGCCTTCCGGTTGTGAATATCCGTTACGTGCCGCTTTCCAATACATTCAATGCAATGCTGAAACGAATTGTAGATATTTTCGGCGCGTTGGTGGCAATTGTGCTGTTCTCACCGGTGATGCTGTTTTCCTGCATCATGATCAAGCTGACCTCACCGGGCCCGCTGATTTACCGTCAGACGCGCGTCGGCCTGCACAATAAGCCATTTGAAATGTATAAATTCCGTTCTATGGCGGTTCAGACGGAAGAAAAGGAAAAGAAGGCATGGACCGTGAAAAATGACCCACGTGTAACAGGGTTTGGAAAATTTATGCGTCATACCAGTATCGACGAGCTTCCGCAGCTCTTCAACGTCTTAAAAGGCGATATGAGCCTGGTCGGACCGCGGCCGGAGCGCCCTTTCTTTGTGGAAAAATTTCGGGAGGAAATCCCGCGTTATATGGTAAAACATCAGGTGCGTCCCGGTCTTACGGGGTGGGCACAGGTGAATGGATACCGGGGAGACACTTCCATCCGAAAGCGTATTGACTGTGACCTGTATTACATTGAAAACTGGACACTGGGACTTGACTTTAAAATCCTGTTTCTGACCTTTTTCAAAGGGTTTGTGAACAAAAACGCTTACTAAAAGATAAGGGGAAAAAAGATGGCGAAGAAGAATTACAAAAAGAGCAGAAGATATAAAAAGATGCGCCGGAGAAAAATTATTTTTGGAATGGAGATCGCTGTATTGCTGGTCCTTTCCGGGATTCTTTTTGTTTATGCGTGGATCAACCGTTCTATGGAAAAGATGAACCAGGACACGCTGGACACTTCTCAGATTCAGATCAACAGTGAGGTCAAGGCAAATACCGATCTTTCACAGATGTCCGGTACACAGGTTATTGCGCTGGTCGGCGTGGATGCCAGAGGTGTGGAAGGCTCCGAGCTGGCAGAGAGTATGAACAGTGACACCATTATCCTGTGCTGCATTGATCACGACAAGCAGGAAATCCGTATGGTGTCGATTATGCGTGACAGCTGGATGAATATGGCGAAGTATACCGACGAATATTATGAGTTTGACAAAGCCAATTCCGCCTATAACCGCGGCGGTCCGGAGAGTATGCTTTCCATGCTGAATACCAATCTGGATCTTGCGCTGACCGATTATGTCACCGTAAACTTCAAGGCACTCGCCGATGCGATTGATGTTCTGGGCGGTCTCGATATTGAAATGTCAAATGCAGAATGTGTGCATGCAAACAATTACAACATGGAGGTATCGGAGGCACAGGGCGTGGAGTATGAAAAGATCCCATATGATGAGGAGCTTGGGGATGACTACACGGAAGTTCGCCATGTCAGTGGTGCTCTTGCCACCTCCTACGCACGAATTCGTTACGGTGGCGGTGACGATGCAAAACGTACGAGCCGTCAGCGTATTGTGATTAACCTGATGGTACAGAAGATCAAACAGAATCCGACAAAAATTCCGGAAATTCTGGATAAGGTTATGGGAAATGTCAGCACCAGCCTCACTAAAAACGAAATTCTGGAGCTTGGTATGCATGCTGTCACGTATAAGATGGGAACCTCGTACGCATATCCGTTCCAGCTGTGCTACGGGGAAAACGTGGAAAATGCACTTGGCGTGGACGTTGTTATCCCGGTTACGCTGGAGCACAACGTAAAAGAACTGCATGCGTATCTGTATCCGGAGCTTGGATACGATCCTTCGGCAGCCGTAACAGAGTACAGCGATTATATTGCAAGAAAGAGCGGCTATGATGAGACGATGATCGAATATGTACTGAATCAGGGACCGGGCGCAGCAACAGATTCTGTGGTTGCAGGAGAATAAAACACAGGGAGAAGACGATAAAATGAGTCAATATACCGTTGATGTCATGATACCAACGTATAAACCAGGGCAGGAGTTCGCAGAGCTTCTGCCCCGCCTTTTGGAACAGACTTACCCGATCCGGTCGATCCGGGTTGTAAACACAGGGAAAAAGTTCTGGAACCCGGCGTGGGAGCAGCTATCGGATAAAATTATGGTAGAGCATATCCGGCCAAGCGAATTTGACCACGGCGGAACGAGAAGGGCGATGGCAGAAAGTTCAGATGCGGATCTTCTGCTTTTTATGACCCAGGATGCCATGCCGTACGACAATGCGTGTGTGGAACATCTGGTGGAAAAATTTTCACTGCCGCATGTGAAGGCGGCCTATGCGCGGCAGCTTCCGCGGGATGACTGCCGTACACTGGAACGGTTTACGAGAGGCTTTAACTATCCGGAGGAGAGTGATATCAAGGATGCCGGTGATCTGCCAAAACTTGGTGTTAAGACTTTTTTCTGCTCCAATGTCTGTGCAATGTATGACCGCAGGACATATGAAGAGCTGGGTGGATTTGTAGAAAGCACCTTGTTTAACGAAGATATGATCTATGCTGGGCATCTTGTGCAGGCGGGCTATGCGATTGCCTATGCGGCAGATGCGAAGGTGGTACATTCCCACAATTACGGTTGTCTGGCACAGCTTCACCGCAATTTCGACCTCGGTGTATCCCAGGCACAGCATCCGGAGATCTTTGATGCGTATCCGTCTGAGGGTGAGGGAATCCGTATGGTGAAAAAATCGGCATCCTACGTCTGCAAAATTCATAAGCCGTGGCTGCTCGTCACGTTATTCTTTCAAAGCGGATTCAAATATGTGGGATACTTCCTCGGAAAACGATACAAAAGCCTTCCGGACGGTGTGATCCGCTGGTGTACGTCCAACAAGATGTGGTGGGAATATCACGGAAAGATAAGAAAAAAACGAAATAGAAGATAAGTGAAAGTAAAAAACAAAAATAAAAAGATTTTGTAAGTAAATACGAAATGCTCCATAAGGTTGACAGAGAACGGAGCAGCGTGGTAAAAAAGTAAAGAACAAGAAATTAGAAGGCGGCATAACCTGAAAACAGAACAAGGGTGCCGCCTTTTGCTGTTAGGAGGAAAAAATCTATGTGTGGAATTGTTGGATATATTGGAACCTGCCAGGCTGCCCCGGTGCTGCTGGACGGATTGTCAAAGCTGGAGTATCGCGGATACGATTCGGCCGGAATTGCTGTATACGATGGAAACGAAATTCAGATGCAGAAAGCAATGGGCCGTCTGAAGGTGCTTGAGGAAATGACACAAAATGGAGCGACACTTCCGGGTACCGTAGGAATCGGACATACGAGATGGGCAACGCATGGGGCACCTTCCGATCTGAATGCGCATCCGCATTTCAATAAAGACCACTCGATTGTCGTTGTACACAATGGAATTATTGAAAATTATCTGAAATTAAAGAAAAAACTGATGTCCAAAGGATATGAGTTCCTTTCGGAGACAGATACCGAGGTGATTGCCCATATGCTGGATTACTATTATAACGGCGATCCGCTTGCAACGATCACAAAGGTTATGCACCGCATGGAGGGATCGTATGCACTGGGTATCCTGTTCCGCGACCATCCGGATGAGGTGTATGCGGTCCGTAAAGACAGCCCGCTGATCGTTGGTACAAGTAAGAGCGGAAACCTGATTGCATCCGATGTTCCGGCTGTCCTGAAATATACAAGAGATGTCTATTTTCTGGAAAATGAGGAGATCGTGAAACTGACCCGCGATGGCCTTCACTTCTACAATATTGACGAGGAGGAGCTGGAGAAAGAGGCAACCCACATCGACTGGGATATGAATGCGGCAGAAAAAGGCGGCTATGAGCATTTCATGCTGAAAGAGATGCATGAGCAGCCAAAAGCCGTAAAAGATACCCTGACGCCGCGTATTAAGAACGGTGATGTTGTGATCGAAGAACTCGGCATGACCGATGAGGAGATCCGCGCGATCCGCAAAATCTTTATCGTTGCCTGCGGTTCTGCATACCACACCGGTGTAACCGCAAAATACGTCTTCGAAAAGCTGGCAAGAATCCCGGTTGAGGTAGATCTGGCAAGCGAATTCCGCTACCGTGATCCGATTCTGCCGGAAAATACGCTCGTGGTCATCGTCAGCCAGTCGGGTGAGACGGCCGATACCCTCGCGGCTCTCCGCCTTGCAAAAGAAAAGGGCGTGCGTACCCTTGGCATCGTAAACGTAGTTGGAAGTTCGATTGCAAGAGAGGCAGACAATGTCATGTACACCTGGGCCGGTCCGGAGATCGCTGTTGCGACAACGAAAGCGTACAGCACACAGCTTATCGCGCAGTACCTTCTGGCGATGAAGTTTGCCAAAGTACGCGGAACCGTTTCACAGAATGACTTCGATGCGATGATCCAGAGCCTTGAGCGCCTGCCGGAGCAGATTTCCCTGCTGCTGTCCCACAAGGAGAACGTACAGCGTTTTGCCAACCGTTATCTTGCGGCAGAACACGTCTTTTTCATCGGACGCGGCATCGACTATGCAATCTCGATGGAGGGCTCCCTGAAGCTGAAAGAGATTTCCTACATCCATTCCGAGGCGTATGCAGCCGGTGAGCTGAAACACGGAACCATTTCCCTGATTGAGGACGGACGCCTTGTCGTAGCCGTGCTGACCCAGCCGGAGCTCTACAAGAAAACGATCAGCAATATTCAGGAAGTGAAAACACGAGGCGCGTTTGTCATGGCGGTAACGACCGTTGGCAATACAGAAGTGGAAAAAGTAGCCGACTACGTAGTTTACCTGCCGGAGACAAATCCGATTTTTGCAAACTCCCTGGCGATCATTCCGCTGCAGCTCTTTGGCTACTACGTATCGATCGGCAGAGGCCTCGATGTGGATAAACCGAGAAACTTGGCGAAATCGGTTACGGTAGAATAAAAACCGCAGCATAAAATTCCTCTTTTTTCAAAATTATCACAGTTTCAACACAATTCTAACGTACAATAGGCAGTAGAAAATGAAGAAAGAAATAAGAGCACTGTGTATTGGTGCCTGAGATAGAAAAGAGAAAGAGGGATCAGCCATGAGTGAAGAATTCAAAAAAGAAGAAATAAATGGTGAGGCAGCAGAGGAAACCAAAGCTGCAGAGCATACAGAAGAAGTAAAAGCAGAAACGACAGCAGAGCAGAGCGCAGCAGAGACGGAAAAACCGCAGGAAACCGCAGAAGCGCCGAAGGCGGAAGAAAAGAAAACGACAACCTACAGCTGGGTGAATCCGAAAATCAGCGGAAAGACCGGCGAGGAGAATAACAGCGCTTCCTACACCGGAAAACCGGACCCGTCGGAGGCAAAGGCAGAGCAGACATCTTCTGCAAAGACAGAACATTATCAGTACCAGTCACAGACACAGAGTGCTCCGAAGCAGGAAAAACCACAGTTTTCTGCCGTTACGCAGCCGCAGGATCACAAAAAGAAAGCGAAAAAACCAATGTCAGCCGCAAAAAAATGGGGCATGACACTTGCCATGGCAGCGTGCTTCGGACTCGTGGCAGGCGGTGTTTTCATTGGGACTGCAGCAGTCGGTACGAAAGTGATCGGTACAGCAACAGAGCAGAAGCAGGAAGTTACAATTCCGACGACCACCACAACAACGGCAGCAGACAGCAGTGATACCTCCGATACCGTAAAAGCAACCGGCGAGATGTCCGTGAAAGATGTTGCATCGAGTGCGATGCCGTCTCTGGTAGCAATTTCTACGACAACGGTGGAAGAAGTTGAGACATTCTTCGGAACCACAAGCCAGGAAGTTCCTGCAAGCGGAACCGGAGTTATTGTCGGACAGAACGACGATGAGCTCCTGATTGCGACAAACAACCACGTTGTCAGCGGTGCGACGTCTCTTTCCGTCAGCTTTATCGACGATGAGACGGTAGAAGGCCAGATCAAAGGTACCGATGCGGACAATGACCTTGCTGTTGTTGCAGTAAAACTTTCCGACATCAAGGACGAGACAAAGAGCCAGATCAAAATTGCCGTGATGGGAAATTCCGATGACCTTGAGGTCGGTGATCAGGTTGTGGCAATCGGAAATGCGCTGGGAACCGGCCAGTCCCTGACGAGCGGATATATCAGTGCAAAAGACCGTACGATCTCCAGTCAGGATGAGAGTACCGGCGAGACGATTACTTCTGAGGGACTGATCCAGACCGATGCAGCCATCAACCCTGGAAACAGCGGCGGCGCCCTTCTGAACATGAACGGTGAGCTGATCGGCATTAACGAAGCAAAATACAGCTCCACGCAGGTCGAGGGCATGGGCTTTGCGATTCCGATTTCGAAAGCGGAGCCGATTCTGCAGAACCTGATGAACCTGACAACAAGATACAAAGTCAGCGATGATAAGGCCGCTTATATCGGAATCAACATGGCGGATGTCAGCGCAGATGTTTCCCAGAACTACGGTATTCCGACCGGTGTCTGCATCATGAGCGTTGTGGACGGCAGCCCGGCAGCCGATGCGGGCTTCAAGAAAGGCGATGTTATCACCACATTTGATGGAAGAAGCATCTCGAACGCCAAAGGCTTAAAAGAGACACTGACCTATTATGCGGCAGGCGAGACTGTAGATGTCACCGTACAGCGCGCGGACAACGGTGAGTACAAAGAAGTAACACTGACGCTGACCCTTGGCTCTGCAGCAGATATGCCGCAGACGAGCGGAAGCAGCAACGGAACCACAAACGATGGAACCGGAAGCTCCGATCAGAATGACCAGGGTATTCAGAATCCGTTTGGCAACAGATAAAAACTCGAAATAACTATTTCCTAAGAGAAAAAAGACGGACAGCACAGGAATATGAACGCCTGGCTGTCCGCCTTTTTCTGCATTTTTTGATATAATTTTTTGAATTTGTAAAATTCTTAAAAAAGTTGGTAATTTTTAAGAAAGTTTTTACTTGTGACCCTATGGCTTTTGGGCTATAATCAAGCTAGACCAAGCGATCTATTACAGAAAGGAATTTGAAAAATCATGTCAGAAGAGAAAGACAGAGTGGACGGTACCGCGGACGAAACGAAGGCGGAAACAAAAAGCTCTGACCATCATACAGAAGATACCTATGAAAAAGTCTGCTTCATGTGCCGCAGACCGGAGAGCAAAGCCGGAAAGATGATTACCCTTCCGGGAAACATCAATATCTGCCCGGACTGCATGCAGAAGAGCTTTGATACCATGAACCAGAACCCGGGCCAGATCAATGAGATGATGAATAATATGAACAACATGCCGAATATCGGCATGTTCGATCTCTCCGGGCTTTCCAACCAGATCCCGAACCGGCAGCGGGTAAAGAAAAAAGAAGAAAAGAAGAAAACAAAAGAATTTTCCATCAAGGACATTCCGCCGCCGCACCGGATCAAGGCGATGCTTGACGAATACGTCATCGGCCAGGACCGTGCAAAGAAAGTCATGTCGGTTGCCGTTTACAACCATTACAAACGTGTCTTTGCACCGCAGGACGGAAATATCGAGATCGAAAAATCCAACATGCTGATGATCGGACCGACCGGTTCCGGAAAAACGTATCTGGTGCAGACACTGGCACGCCTCTTAGATGTGCCGCTTGCCATCACGGACGCCACATCCCTTACCGAAGCGGGTTATATCGGTGATGATATTGAAAGCGTGGTATCTAAGCTTTTAGCGGCCGCAGACAACGATGTGGAGCGCGCGGAGCACGGTATCATCTTCATTGACGAGATCGACAAGATTGCGAAAAAGAAAAATACAAACCAGAGAGACGTCAGCGGAGAAGCCGTACAGCAGGGAATGCTGAAGCTCCTCGAGGGCAGCGACATCGAAGTTCCGGTGGGAGCCAACAGCAAAAATGCGATGGTTCCGCTCGAAACCGTCAATACCAGAAACATTCTCTTTATCTGCGGCGGTGCCTTCCCGGATCTGACGGACATCATCAAGGAGCGTCTGAACAAGACAGCTTCCATTGGCTTCCAGGCGGATCTGAAGGACAAGTATGATGGGGATAAGAACCTGCTGTCACAGGTGACCTTAGAAGACCTTCGGACTTTCGGTATGGTGCCGGAGTTCCTTGGCCGTCTGCCGATCGTATTTACGCTGGAGAGTCTCAATGAGGATATGCTGGTCGAGATCTTAAAAGAACCGAAAAATGCGATCCTGAAGCAGTATAAGAGACTGCTCGAACTCGACGAGGTGAAACTGGAATTTGATGATGATGCACTTCACTCTATTGCAAGAAAAGCGCTGGAAAAAGATACCGGTGCGAGAGCACTCCGTTCGATCATCGAGGATTTCATGCTGGATATCATGTATGAGATTCCAAAGGACAGCAGCATCGGAGAGGTTATCATCACAAAAGACTATATTGAAAAGACCGGCGGGCCGACGATTCTCCTGCGCGGTCAGGAAGTTCCAAAGTTAGAGCAGAAATAAGGTAACTGGAAAACACAGCGGAGCAGACGTGAAACTGGCGTTTTCTTGAAATAAGAGATAAGAAAGAGAGGGTTTTAACTATGGCAGAGGATTTTTTTGGAAATTTAAGTAAAACACTGAAAAAAACAGTGGATACTGTGGGAAAGAAAACAGATGAATTCGTAGAAATTCAGAAGATCCGCACCCGTCAGCATGCGCTTGAGGATCAGATTGAGAAGAATTACCAGGATATCGGACAGATCATCTACAACCGCTATCTGAACGGCGAAGCATTCGACGAGAATCTTGCCGGCATCTGCAAAGATATCACCGATCTGGAAAAAGAGATTGCAGACTGCAGGGAAGACGTGGCAAACAAGAGAGGCCGCATCGTATGCCCGGCCTGCGGCGCAAGTGTTCCGAAAGATGCAGCTTTCTGCATGCGCTGCGGTGCTGCTATGCCGGAGAAGGAAGAAGAGCCGGAGGATGCCGAGTTTGTACACGTAGAACCGGAAGAAAAAGCAGAAGAAACCGAAGCGGTAGCGCCGGAAGAAGAGCCGGAAGAAGAGCCTGAAAAAGAAGCAGAGGTACCGGAAGAGGAATGATCTGGACCCTGCTGCCGGGAGCGGTTTTCCTTGCAGACGGATGCCTGAAAAAGAAGGCAGAAGAGGAGTTAAAGGAAAATGAGCAGATCCCGGTCTGCAAAGGACATATTGTCCTGCGGAAATGTCATAACCGCGGCGTAGCGGGCGGCGGCTTCGCGGACAGCACGAAGAAGGTGGAAATTCTCACCTTCTTTTTGCTGTCCGGACTGTGGGCGCGTCTCGGAGCGCTGGCGGGCAGACGTAAGTGTAAGGCGAAGAAGCTTGGGCTTGCGCTTACGATTGGCGGCGGCATGTCGAACTGGTATGACCGGCATAAGAGAGGTTACGTGACCGATTATGTCAGCTTCCGGTTTGGACCGGAGAAGTTCCGCAGACTTGTGTTCAATGTTTCTGATTTCTGTATTTTCTTCGGAATTGCGCTGCTGACGGCAATTTCCTGCCGGGAGTCCAGGTGATGCAGGATCTCCCGAAAAGCCCTGCGGATGGCGGGCTTTTCGGGGCAAAAAAGAAAATTTGAAATTTTTTGAAAAAATTTGAAAAAAGCTGTTGACAGATTCGGAATCATCTGGTAATATATGTTTTGTTGAACGGCACATGAGAGCCGCAAGACAAGAAATGCAGGAGTGGCGGAATTGGCAGACGCGCAGGCTTCAGGTGCCTGTGGTCGCAAGATCGTGTGGGTTCAAGTCCCATCTCCTGCATTATTTTTTCGCTTTGCGTATCAAGAATTGGTCCGGTGGACCAATTCGGATTGCCCTGATGGGAAGTGTGAAAACTTTCCGGCAGGGTCTTTTTATTTCTGTGCGGAGAAGATGTGCAGACGGGGAAAGAAAAACAGACGAATCTCAGACAGTGTAAAATTGTTTAAAATTATCGCTATTATCCATATTTTTCATAAAATCAAAAAAATTTAAATTTTTTCAAAAAAAGGTGTTGACTTTTCTTTAGAAAGCTGTTATTATCTATCTTGTCAAGCGGACAACCGCTAAGACAACTAAGAAATGCAGGAGTGGCGGAATTGGCAGACGCGCAGGCTTCAGGTGCCTGTGGTCGCAAGATCGTGTGGGTTCAAGTCCCATCTCCTGCATTATTTTTTCGCTTTGCGTATCAAGAATTGGTCCGGTGGACCAATTCGGATTGCCCTGATGGGAAGTGTGAAAACTTTCCGTCAGGGTATTTTTATTTTTCCAGAAAAGAAAATAATTCCGACAGGACATTTTATGCCCAATACACACTTCAAAAGTATTCCAGAAAAGAAATTTCCGTAATTCGACAAAAATAGTTGAAATGTTTCCCTGGTTGTGATAGAATCTGAAAGATTAAAGTATGAGATGCATATTTCATACAAACTCAAAACCGAACGAAAAAGAAAGGAAAACGGTGGAATGATGAAAGCTTTTCTAATCTTAGAAGACGGGCATGTCTTTACCGGAACCAGCATTGGTTCACAAAAAGAAGTGATCAGTGAAATCGTATTTAATACATCCATGACTGGATATCTCGAAGTGCTGACTGACCCATCCTATGCGGGACAGGCAGTATGTATGACGTATCCTCTTATTGGAAACTATGGAATTTGTTATGATGATCAGGAGTCCTTAAGACCCTGGCCGGATGGCTATATTGTAAGAGAATTATCCCGTCTCCCCAGCAACTTCCGTTGCCAGGACACCATTCAGAATTTCCTGAAAAAGTTCGATATTCCCGGAATCGCCGGAATCGATACTCGTGCTCTCACCAAAATTCTTCGTGAAAAAGGTACCATGAACGGTATGATCACGACCAACGAAAATTATCACCTCGATGAAATTATTCCAAAATTAAAAGCGTATAATACCGGAAAAGTTGTAGAAAAGGTAACCTGCTCTGAAAAATCAGTTTTAAAAGGAGAAGGCTTTAAAGTTGCACTTCTGGATCTTGGCGCAAAGAACAACATCGCACGTTCCTTAAATGAGCGCGGATGCGAAGTGACCATTTATCCGGCGCTTACTACAGCAGAAGAGATCCTCGCCGCAAATCCGGACGGAATCATGCTGTCCAACGGCCCTGGAGATCCGAAAGAGTGCGTATCCATTATCAAAGAGATTAAAAAACTGTACGATTCCAATGTACCGATCTTTGCAATCTGTCTTGGACATCAGCTGATGGCACTGGCTACCGGCGCAGATACCCACAAGATGAAATACGGCCACCGCGGCGGAAACCACCCGGTCAAGGATCTGGCAACCGGAAGAGTTTATATTTCTTCCCAGAACCACGGCTACGTTGTAGATACCGATACCCTGGATCCGAATGTGGCAGTTCCGGCCTTTGTGAACGTCAACGACGGCACCAACGAGGGACTCAAATACGTCGGCAAAAACATCTTTACCGTACAGTTCCATCCGGAGGCATGCCCTGGCCCGCAGGATTCCGGATACCTGTTTGATCGATTCCTTGAGATGATGGGAGGTAACAAATAATGCCAAAGAATCCGAATATTAAAAAAGTTCTGGTTATCGGTTCCGGTCCGATCGTCATCGGACAGGCAGCAGAGTTCGACTACGCAGGAACACAGGCGTGCCGTTCCCTGAAAGAAGAGGGAATGGAAGTTGTTCTTCTGAACTCCAACCCGGCAACCATCATGACCGATAAAGATATCGCAGACCGCGTTTACATCGAGCCGCTGACCGTAGAAGTGGTAGAGCAGCTCATCCAGAAGGAAAAACCGGACAGCGTTCTTCCGACTCTGGGAGGCCAGGCGGGACTGAACCTTGCGATGGAACTCGAAGAAAAAGGCTTCTTAAAAGAAAACAACGTACGCCTGATCGGTACCACAGCACAGACCATCAAAAAAGCAGAGGACCGTCAGGAATTCAAAGATACCATGGAAAAAATCGGCGAGCCGGTAGCGGCATCCCTGGTTGTCCATGATGTACAGGCTGGTATCGATTTCACCAACAAGATCGGTTATCCGGTTGTACTGCGTCCGGCTTACACCCTCGGCGGAAGCGGCGGCGGTATCGCTTACAACGAAGAAGAGCTGATCGAGATCCTCTCGAACGGACTCCGTCTTTCCCGTGTCGGCGAAGTACTCGTTGAAAGATGTATCGCCGGATGGAAAGAGATCGAGTACGAGGTAATGCGGGACAGCGTAGGAAACTGCATCACCGTCTGCAACATGGAGAACATCGACCCGGTCGGCGTTCACACCGGAGACAGTATTGTCGTAGCACCGTCCCAGACCCTGGGAGATAAAGAGTATCAGATGCTGCGTACTTCCGCACTCAACATCATCACCGAGCTCGGTATCACCGGCGGATGCAACGTACAGTATGCGTTGAATCCGGACAGCTTCGAGTACTGTGTTATCGAGGTAAATCCGCGTGTCAGCCGTTCTTCCGCACTGGCTTCCAAAGCGACCGGTTATCCGATTGCAAAGGTTGCTGCAAAGATCGCACTTGGCTACACTCTGGATGAGATCCCAAACGCCATTACCGGAAAAACCTACGCAAGCTTCGAGCCGATGCTGGATTACTGTGTTGTAAAAATCCCGCGTCTGCCGTTCGATAAGTTTATCAGTGCAAAACGTACCCTGACCACACAGATGAAGGCAACCGGTGAGGTTATGAGTATCTGCAACAACTTCGAGGGCGCGCTGATGAAAGCCATCCGTTCCCTGGAACAGCACGTAGATTCCCTGATGTCCTATGACTTCAGCCACCTGTCAAAAGACGAGCTGATCGAAGAGCTTCACATCGTAGACGATATGAGAATCTGGAGAATCGCAGAGGCGATCCGTCAGGGCATCTCCTACGACGAGATCCACGAGATCACCAAAATCGATGTATGGTTCATCGATAAGCTGGCTATCCTCGTTGAGATGGAGCAGGCATTACAGGCCAAAGAGCTGGATGAGGATCTGCTGCGCGAAGCAAAACGCCTTGAGTTCCCGGATTACCTGGTGGCAAAACTGGCAGGAAAGACCGAAGAAGAAGTAAAAGCGTTAAGAAAACAGTATGATATCACCGCAGCTTACAAGATGGTAGATACCTGTGCCGCTGAGTTCGCAGCAACCACACCGTATTACTATTCCGTATACGGCGGCGAAAACGAAGCTGTCGAGACAAACGACAGAAAGAAAGTCCTCGTCCTTGGTTCCGGCCCGATCCGTATCGGACAGGGTATCGAGTTTGACTTCTGCTCCGTACATTGTACCTGGGCATTCAAGAAAGAGGGCTATGAGACCATCATCATCAACAACAACCCGGAGACCGTCAGCACCGACTTCGATATCGCAGATAAACTGTATTTCGAGCCGCTGACACCGGAAGATGTAGAAAATATCGTCAACATCGAGCATCCGGACGGAGCCGTTGTACAGTTCGGCGGCCAGACCGCGATTAAGCTGACCGAAGCACTCCTGAAAATGGGTGTGCCGATCCTTGGAACATCTGCAGAGAACGTAGATGCCGCAGAGGACCGTGAGCTGTTCGATGAGATCCTGGAGCAGTGTGAAATCCCGCGTCCGAAGGGACACACCGTATTCACCGCAGAAGAGGCGAAAAAAGCAGCCAACGAGCTCGGCTATCCGGTACTCGTCCGCCCGTCCTACGTCCTTGGAGGACAGGGTATGCAGATCGCCATCAGCGATGAGGACGTCGATGAATTTATCGGCATCATCAACCGGATCGCACAGGAGCATCCGATCCTGGTTGATAAATATCTGCAGGGCAAGGAGATCGAGGTTGATGCAGTCTGCGACGGCACCGATATTCTGATTCCTGGTATCATGGAGCACATCGAGCGCGCCGGCGTTCACTCCGGAGACAGTATCTCCGTTTATCCGGCACAGAGCATCAGCCAGCATGCAAAAGACACTATCGTAGAGTATACGAAACGTCTGGCAAGATCCCTGCATGTCATTGGTATGATCAACATCCAGTTCATCGTATGCGGTGAGGATGTTTACGTCATCGAGGTCAACCCGCGTTCTTCTCGTACCGTGCCATACATCAGCAAGGTAACCGGAATCCCGATCGTGCCGCTGGCAACGAAAGTCATCCTCGGCCACACGATCCGCGAGCTTGGCTACGAGCCGGGACTGCAGAGAGAGGCAGATTACATTGCCATCAAGATGCCGGTATTCTCCTTCGAGAAGATCCGCGGCGCAGATATCGCCCTTGGACCGGAGATGAAATCCACCGGTGAGTGCCTTGGTATTGCAAAGACCTTCAACGAGGCTCTTTACAAAGCATTCCTCGGCGCCGGAATCAACCTGCCGAAATATAAAAACATGATCATCACCGTAAAGGATGAGGATAAAGAGGATATCGTTCCGATCGCACAGAGATTCCAGGCTCTCGGCTACAAGATCTATGCGACGAGAAATACCGCGAAAGCCCTGAACGAGAACGGCGTCAATGCGATCCGCACCAACAAGATCGAGCAGCCGTCCCCGAACCTGATGGACCTGATCCTCGGCCACAAGATCGATCTCGTCATCGATACTCCGTCCCAGGGTGTTGAGCACTCCAAAGACGGATTCGTCATCCGCCGGAACGCGATCGAGACAGGTGTCAACGTACTGACCTCTCTGGATACCGCAACCGCACTCGTAACCAGTCTGGAAAATACAGATGTGAAGAAGCTGACCCTGATCGATATCGCAACGATCGACAAGAGATAAGCATGATAGAAGCATAAAGCAAAGAAAAGCTCTCTGCTGCAGAAACAAAGCGGCAGAGAGCTTTTTTTGGCCGAATGTGGGTTTGAATGGATTTTACAAAAAAGAAAACGTGACGCGCTTGTGTTTTTAGCATAAGTATGATAGATTTTTAATAGAATGCCAGAAAAGGGCATCCAATTCAAAAAGAGAAAGGTACATATCGTATGAACATCATTGAGTGGTTAAAGGTTATCCTGCTGGGTATCGTAGAGGGCATTACCGAGTGGCTTCCGATCAGCAGCACCGGCCACATGATTCTGGTAGATGAGTTTATTAAGCTGAATGTGACAGCTGATTTCAAGAATGTTTTTGAAGTTGTCATCCAGCTCGGTGCAATCCTTGCGGTTGTCGTCATCTATTTCTGGGATCTCTGGCCGTTTCATGGCAAAAGCAAAGCGAAAAGCAAGAGCTATTTTGCCAATCCAAGCGACAACAAGGTCTTTGCAGGTATTCAGAACTTTGTAGACAATTACTGTTATCTGGACAAAATTATCATGTGGTTCAAGATCGTCGTATCGTGTCTGCCGGCAGCCGTGATCGGACTGGCATTCAACGACTGGATCGAGGCCCATCTGATGAATTACGTGATCGTAGCACTGATGCTGATCATCTATGGTGTCCTCTTCATCATCATTGAGAATTACAACAAGACGAGAACACTGTCTGCAACAAAAATCAAAGAGATTACCTGGAAAAATGCGCTGTATATCGGTGTTTTCCAGCTCCTTTCCATCGTACCGGGAACTTCCCGTTCGGGAGCAACCATCATCGGCGGTATCCTGCTGGGATGCTCGAGAGAGCTGGCATCGGAGTACACGTTTTTCCTTGCCGTTCCGGTTATGTTCGGCGCGAGCCTTTTAAAACTGGTAAAACACGGCTTTGCCTTTACCGGTGTTGAGGTGGCGATCATGATCGTCGGCATGCTGGTGGCATTTGTGGTATCGATTTTTGCCATCAAATTCCTGATGCAGTACATCAAGAAGCACGATTTCAAAGCCTTCGGCTGGTACCGTATCGTACTCGGTGTGATTGTGCTGCTGTATTTCGTAATCAAAACCGTAATTCTGAAAGCATAAAATCGAACAATTCCGAAAATTTACCGGGAAAAATAGAAGAAGAAGTATCGTAAAATGAAAAAAATTGTGCGATACTTCTTTTTTTACGCGAAAATTACAAAAAACCCTGTAAAAAGTAACCAAAAGCTGATATAATAGGACACAAGAGGGACGCAGAACCAGAAATTAAAAAAAATACCGAAAATTTGCCATATTTTTATTGACTAAAGATATTCTTATGGTAAAATAAATGTGTGCGCCCCGAGGGTATTTTTATCTGCGGCGGCAAAGCAGTATAGGGTGAACGTATCATCCAGCGTAATCTGGAAATACTTTACTATAACCTATCAAAATTACAAGTAGGAGGAAAAGTAACAATGGCAAAATGGGTTTACATGTTCACTGAAGGTAATGCAGACATGCGTAACCTTCTCGGTGGAAAAGGCGCAAACCTGGCTGAGATGACAAACCTGGGACTTCCTGTACCACAGGGATTCACGGTAACAACCGAGGCTTGTACACAGTACTATGAGGATGGCAGACAGATCAACGACGAGATCATGGGTCAGATCATGGAAGCAATCGATAAAATGGAAGGAATCACAGGAAAGAAATTCGGAGACGTTAAGAATCCGCTGCTCGTTTCTGTACGTTCCGGAGCAAGAGCTTCCATGCCAGGTATGATGGATACCATCCTGAACCTTGGTCTGAACGAAGAGGTTGTTGAAACTCTGTCACAGGCTTCCGGCAACCCACGTTGGGCTTGGGACTGCTACAGAAGATTCATTCAGATGTTCTCTGACGTAGTTATGGAAGTTGGTAAAAAATACTTCGAAGAGCTGATCGACAAGATGAAAGAGGAGAAAGGCGTAAAACAGGACGTAGATCTTGACGCAGATGACCTCAAAAAACTGGCTGAGCAGTTCAAAGCTGAGTACAAAGCTAAAATCGGTGAGGATTTCCCGACCGATCCTAAGGTACAGCTGATGGAGGCTGTTAAAGCCGTATTCCGTTCCTGGGACAACCCGAGAGCAAACGTTTATCGTCGTGACAACGACATCCCGTATTCCTGGGGTACCGCTGTTAACGTACAGATGATGGCATTCGGAAACATGGGAGATGACTGTGGTACAGGTGTTGCCTTCACTCGTGACCCTGCTACAGGAGAAAACGGACTGTTCGGTGAGTTCCTTACCAACGCACAGGGCGAGGACGTAGTTGCCGGTGTTCGTACACCTATGCACATTTCCGAGATGGAAGAGAAATTCCCGGAAGCTTTCAAACAGTTCAAAGAAGTTTGCAAAACTCTGGAAACACACTACAGAGATATGCAGGACATGGAGTTCACTGTAGAGCACGGTAAACTGTACATGCTGCAGACACGTAACGGTAAGAGAACAGCAAAAGCTGCTCTGAAAATCGCCTGCGACCTTGTAGATGAGGGAATGAGAACAGAGGAAGAGGCAGTTGCAATGATCGATCCTCGTAACCTTGACTCTCTGCTTCATCCGCAGTTCGATGCAAAAGCACTGAAAGAGGCTACTCCAATGGCAAAAGCACTGGGAGCATCTCCGGGAGCTGCTTGCGGTAAAATCGTCTTCACAGCTGATGACGCTGTTGCATGGGCTGAAAGAGGAGAAAAAGTTGTTCTGGTTCGTCTTGAGACATCCCCAGAAGATATCACAGGTATGAAATCTGCACAGGGTATCCTGACTGTTCGTGGTGGTATGACTTCCCACGCAGCCGTAGTTGCCCGTGGTATGGGAACCTGCTGTGTATCCGGTTGCGGTGATATCGTAATGGACGAGGCAAACAAGAAATTCACACTGGCTGGCAAAGAGTTCCACGAGGGAGACTGCATCTCTCTGGATGGTTCTACAGGATGCATCTATGACGGACTGATCCCGACCGTAGACGCTACCATCGCTGGCGAGTTCGGAAGAATCATGGGCTGGGCAGATAAATACAGAACCATGAAAGTTCGTACAAACGCTGATACTCCGGCAGACGCTAAAAAAGCTCGTGAGCTTGGCGCAGAAGGTATTGGTCTTTGCCGTACAGAGCATATGTTCTTCGAAGGCAACAGAATCGATGCATTCCGTGAGATGATCTGCGCTGAAACCGTAGAAGAGAGAGAAGCAGCACTTGCTAAGATCCTTCCGGAGCAGCAGGGAGACTTCGAGAAGCTGTATGAAGCTCTGGAAGGCAACCCGGTTACCATCCGTTTCCTGGATCCGCCGCTTCATGAGTTCGTTCCGACTGAGGAAGAGGACATCAAGAAACTGGCTGACGCACAGGGCAAATCTGTTGAGCAGATCAAAGCAATCATCGCTGGTCTGCATGAGTTCAACCCGATGATGGGTCATCGTGGATGCCGTCTTGCTGTAACTTATCCGGAAATCGCTAAGATGCAGACAAGCGCAGTAATCCGCGCAGCCATCAACGTGAAGAAAGCTCATCCGGATTGGAATGTAAAACCGGAAATCATGATCCCACTTGTTGGCGATATCAAAGAGCTGAAATACGTTAAGAAATTCGTAGTAGAGACCGCTGACGCTGAAATCGCAGCTGCAGGCAGCGACCTTGAATACGAAGTTGGTACCATGATCGAGATCCCGAGAGCAGCTCTGACTGCAGATGAGATCGCAAAAGAGGCAGACTTCTTCTGCTTCGGAACCAACGACCTTACTCAGATGACTTACGGATTCTCCCGTGACGATGCTGGTAAATTCCTGAACGCTTACTATGACGCTAAGATCTTCGAGAACGATCCATTCGCAAAACTCGATCAGGACGGCGTTGGCAAGCTGATGAAGATGGCTATCGATCTTGGAAGACCGGTTAACTCTTCTCTGCACGTAGGTATCTGCGGTGAGCACGGTGGAGATCCGAGCTCCGTAGAGTTCTGCAACAAACTGGGTCTGGACTATGTTTCCTGCTCACCGTTCCGTGTACCGATCGCTCGTCTGGCAGCAGCTCAGGCAGCTATCGCTCAGAAGAACGCTTAATTTAAGCAGAATTTGTCCGAATCAGGATATTCATGCAATAGCATGATTTGTGTTCAAACGTAAGGAGACCCCGGCGGTCTGTAGAAATACAGGCGCCGGGGTCTTTTTTATCAATCGTTTAAAATCAAAGTGGGAGGGAAAACGGATGCAGAATGAAACAGCCAAAGAAAACCTGCTGCGGCAGATCCGGGAATACCGTCCGTACAATGAGCAGGAAGAGCGGGATCGGGCGATTCTGCTGAAATGGATGGAGAGCGGATGCGATATTTTGACGCGGGAAAATGAGATCGCACATCTGACTGCCTCCGCCTGGGTCGTAAGCCCGGATCGGAAGCAGGTGCTGATGGCGTATCACAATATTTACCATTCCTGGGCATGGCTCGGCGGCCACGCGGACGGAGATGCGGATCTTTGCAGCGTAGCGGTAAGAGAAGTGAAGGAGGAATCCGGGATTGAAGAGGTGAAGCTCTTATCGGATCAGCCATTCTCGCTCGAAATCCTGTCGGTGGACGGCCATGTGAAGCGCGGAAAGTACGTGGCGACACATCTCCATCTGAATGTGACATATTTCATGGAAGCAGACCCGGTACAGGAAATCCGCTGCAAGCCGGATGAAAACAGCGCAGTCGGCTGGATTCCGGTGGAGCAGATCGCAGAAAAATCGACAGAGCCGTGGTTTGTGGAGTGTGTGTATGGCAAGCTGTGTGAGAAAGTGAAAAGAGATTTTTGTGAAGTGTAATATGCAATCCGCGTATGAACTGCCATTTAGAATAAGCATTAGACAAATGAGCTGTTAGATGTCTAAAATAGAGACAGAAAGAAAAATGGCAGGATGGGTTTTATGTTTACAAATCAGGATTTGAAAAAGCTGATTGTTCCGCTTTTTCTGGAGCAGCTTCTGGTGGCTCTGGTCGGAATTGCGGACGTGTTTGTTATCGGATTTGTCGGAGAGGCGGCGGTTTCCGGTGTGTCACTGGTCAATGTGTTCAAAAGGTAGACTTAAGCTTCCAGAAAACGATCCTTTTTTTCTGACGACAGAAAAGTTGTTGGGAAAAGGGAATTTTTTGGGTAAAAGGGATTATTTCGGCGCGTTGAAAATCGTGCCGGGGTATGCTAAAATGGACTCCGAAAAACAGCAAAAGGAGGACATGACAGAAGATGAATGATATGAAGCGTCTGCTCTCGTATGCAGGTCCCTACAAGCGGGATATGATTTTCGGAGCAGTGCTGGTATTGGTAGAAACGTGTTTTGAACTTTTTATTCCGATTCTGATTTCCAATCTGATTGACATCGGCGTTGCGAACGGCGATATCCCTTACATTTACCGCAAGGGAATCCAGATGGGAATCTGCGCGCTCTGTGCGCTTGTGACCGGAATTTTATACGCGCACTTTGCGGCGCGGGCGACGTACGGCTGGGGAGCCGAGATCCGGAAGGCGGAGTATGAGAAAATGCAGCAGTATGCATTTTCCAACCTCGACCACTTTGCGGTATCATCCCTGATCACCCGTATGACGACGGATGTTACCGTTATCCAGAATATGGTAAGCGCCGGCTTCCGCCCGATCACGCGCGGACCGTCGCTTCTGATTATGGGAATCGGCCTTTCATTCTATATGAATCCGCGGCTGGCATTTGTATTCCTTGTATGTACCCCGCTTCTTGGCTTTATTCTCTCCCTGATTGTGCGGAGAGTTGCCCCGATGTACACAAAACTGCAGTCCATGGTGGACCGCCTGAACAACGTTGTCCAGGAGGGGCTGACCGCGATCCGTGCCGTCAAAGCTTTCGTGCGGGATGAGTACGAGGAAGACAAATTCAACGAGGTCAACACCGACCTGACCGCAGCGAGCGAGCAGACGTTCCACTACGCCGTGCTGAATCTGCCGGCATTTCAGGGCGTCATGTATACCGCGATTGTGCTGATTCTGTGGTTCGGCGGAAATATGATTCTGAAAAAACAGCTTGCCGTCGGAAACCTGACCGGATTTCTAAGCTACGTCATGCAAGTTATGAACTCGATGATGATGATTGCAAACGTCTTCCTGCTCCTGACCCGTTCCATGGCGAGCGCACACCGGATTGTCGAGGTGCTCGATGAGAAAATTGTGCTCACCTCGCCGGAAAATGGTGTAACAGAAGTGACAGAGGGCAGCGTGGAGTTTGACAACGTATCGTTTAAATACAAAGAAGAAGCAAAAGAGTACGCACTCTCCGATGTTACGCTGAAGATCAAAGCCGGTCAGACGGTAGGAATCCTCGGAGGAACAGGTTCTTCGAAAACGACGCTGGTGCAGCTCATTCCGCGTCTGTATGACACCAGCCGCGGCACCGTCCGCGTCGGCGGAAAGGATGTGCGCGCGTACGATCTTGCCGCTCTCCGCGATGCAGTCAATATCATTCTGCAGAAAAACGTGCTGTTCTCCGGAACCGTGCGTGAAAACCTGAAATGGGGCAATGCGGATGCATCCGATGAGGAGATCTGGGAAGCATGCCGCGCGGCGTGTGCGGATGAATTTTTGAACCGCATGCCGGACGGCCTCGGCACCGTGCTCGAGCAGGGCGCAAGCAACCTCTCCGGAGGCCAGAAGCAGCGTCTCTGCATCGCGCGTGCGCTGATCGGAAAGGCAAAAATCCTGATCTTCGATGATTCGACAAGTGCGGTCGACACGGCAACGGAGAAAAAGATCCGCGAGGCACTGGCGGCGCGGAAGGATGTCACAAAAATTATCATTGCGCAGAGAGTAACATCCGTCATGAATACGGATCAGATCATCATTCTTGATGACGGAAAAGTACACCGGATCGGCACGCACGCTGAACTGCTGGCGGATGACCCGATTTATCAGGAAATTTACGCCTCACAGATGAAAGGAGGAGACGAAAATGGCAGCGAGAGCTTATAGCGGAAAGAAACCAAAGAACCTGAAACACACGCTGCGCGTCTTCCTGTCTTATCTGGGACGGCACAAAAAAATGCTCGCAGTCGTAGCGGTACTGGTAACAATCAGCGCGGGAGCCAACCTCCTTGGAACGTATATGATCCGCCCGGTTGTCAACGGACTGGCGGACGGAGATGTGCACACACTGCTGTGCGGCGTGCTGATTACGGCACTTATTTTCGGGTGCGGCGCACTCGCAGCATACGGCTACACGCAGACCATGGTAAAAGCAGCACAGCAGGTTGTCTTTGATATCCGCCGCGATCTGTTCGAACACGTCCAGACACTGCCGCTGCAGTTCTTCGACAGCAGACGCCACGGCGATATCATGAGTCTTTTCACGAACGATATCGACACGATGGCAGATGCCCTGAACAACAGTTTTGCGATGGTTATCCAGAGTTTCATCCAGATTGTGGGAACACTGACCTTGCTGTATATCCTGAACTGGCGGCTCTCGCTGATTGTAACGGTGTGCTACGGTATCATGTTCTGGTATATCAAGTTCAGTGGAAAGCGCAGCAAGGGTTATTATACGAAGCAGCAGAACAGCCTCGGAGAACTGAACGGCTATATTGAGGAGCTGATCACCGGACAGAAAGTCGTCAAGGTGTTCCACCACGAAGAAGAGAGCTTTACGGAATTCTGCAAAAAGAATGAGGAGCTCCGGAAAGCGGGAACCGGCGCGCAGGGGTATGCGGCGACGATGGTTCCTGTCGTTGTCAGCATTTCGTATGTCAATTATGCGATTGTGGCAGTGCTCGGCGGCCTTCTCGCCCTGCACGGAAAAGCCGATATCGGAAGCCTGGCAAGCTACCTTGTCTTTGTCCGCCAGGCGGCGCTTCCGATCAACCAGTTCACCCAGCAGAGCAACTTCCTTCTCTCAGCGCTCGCCGGTGCGGAGCGTGTCTTCGACGTGATGAGCCTGGAGCCGGAAATCGACGAGGGAAAAGTGGAACTGGTCAACGTAAAAGAAGAGAACGGCGCACTTGCCGTCTGCGAAGAGACAACAGGCCGCTGGGCATGGAAGCGCCCGGACGGAACGATGACGGAATTAAAGGGCGATGTGCGTTTTGAAAATGTGGATTTCGGCTACACGGCAGACCGTCTGATCTTAAAGGACATCAGCCTGTATGCCAAACCAGGCCAGAAAATTGCTTTTGTCGGTTCCACAGGAGCCGGAAAAACGACGATCACGAACCTGATCAACCGTTTCTACGACGTCCAGGGCGGTGCGGTTGTCTACGACGGCATTGACGTAAAAGATATCGAAAAAGACGCTCTGCGCCACTCCCTCGGTATCGTTCTGCAGGATACCCATCTGTTCACGGGAACCGTAGCAGAAAACATCCGTTTTGGAAAACTCGATGCCACGCAGGAAGAAATTGAACGTGCGGCCAAAATTGCGAATGCGGATTCCTTCATCCGCCGTCTGCCGAACGGCTACGACACGATGCTGACCTCCGACGGAGCCAACCTCTCCCAGGGCCAGCGCCAGCTTCTCGCGATTGCCCGTGCCGCCGTTGCCGATCCGCCGGTGCTGATTCTTGACGAGGCAACATCCTCCGTTGACACCAGAACCGAGGCGCTGATCGAAAAAGGAATGGACCAGCTCATGGAGGGCAGAACCGTATTTGTCATCGCCCACCGCTTAAGCACCGTGCGAAACGCCAATGCGATCATGGTGCTGGAGCAGGGAAATATCGTAGAGCGCGGCGACCACGACGCACTTCTGGCACAGAAAGGAAAATATTATCAGCTCTATCATGGAATGTTTGAGCTGAGTTAAAAAGAAAGGAGTAGAGAGTATGAGAAAATATAACCGTATTTTTCTGATCGTCCTGGATTCTCTCGGAATCGGGGCGATGGCGGATTCGGAGAAGTTTGGAGATGTCGGTGTCAATACCTTCGGCCACATCTGGGAGAGTCAGGGAGGCCTTGAAATCCCGAACCTGCGCCGCCTCGGCATGGGAAATCTCTGCGGTGTGACAGAGGATGAGGCAAAGGGTTACGCCAGAAGACTGAACGAGGCGAGCAACGGAAAAGACACCATGACCGGCCACTGGGAGATGATGGGAATTTACACGACAAAGCCGTTCGTTACGTTCACCGACCACGGATTTCCGAAAGAACTGATCGACGAGCTGGAAAAACGAACCGGCAGAAAGATCATCGGCAATAAGGCGGCGAGCGGAACGGAGATCCTCGATGAACTGGCAGAGCGCGAGATCGAAAACGGAGAACTGATCGTCTATACCTCGGCGGATTCCGTACTGCAGATCTGCGGCAACGAGGAGACGATGGGATTGGAGACGCTGTATCATTACTGCGAGATTGCCCGTGAGCTGACCATGAAAGACGAGTGGAAAGTCGGCCGTGTCATTGCAAGACCGTACGTCGGAAAGAAAAAAGGAGAGTTCGTCCGCACCGCAAACCGTCACGACTACGCTGTCAAACCGACGGGAAAAACCGTGCTCAACGCGATGCAGGAGGCAGGATATGATGTCATCAGCATCGGAAAAATCAACGATATTTTCTGCGGCGAGGGCATCACGGAGAGTCTGAAATCCAAGAGCAGCGTCCACGGCATGGAGCAGACGATTGAGACGGCAGGAAAAGATTTTACCGGACTGTGCTTTGTCAACCTCGTCGATTTCGATGCACTCTGGGGTCACAGAAGAAACCCGGAAGGCTACGGAAAAGAGATTGAAAAATTCGATGTGAACCTTGGAAAGCTGCTGGAGCAGTTAAAAGACGACGATCTGCTCCTGATCACGGCAGACCACGGCAACGACCCGACTTATACCGGAACGGACCACACCAGAGAACAGGTGCCGCTCCTTGCGTACTCACCGTCTATGAAGGAGAGCGGCCTTCAGGAGACGAAGGACACCTTCGCTGTGATCGGCGCATCCGTTGCAGAAAACTTCGGCGTGGAAATGCCGGAGGGCACGATCGGAACGTCGATTCTCCCGGAATGGAAGTAACTGCTTGACACTGCAGCAGTTACGATATGTGGTAACCGTAGCGGAGATGGGAACCATCACAGAGGCGGCAAACCGGCTGTACATTTCCCAGCCGAGCCTTACAAATGCGATTCATGAACTTGAAAAAGAGATGAACCTTGTGATTTTCAACCGGACAAACAAGGGAATCACCCTCTCGAAGGAGGGAGATGATTTTCTTGGCTACGCGCGTCAGGTGCTTGAGCAGGCGGCGATCCTGGAGGATAAGTACAAGGGAAAAGACGGCGGAAAGAAACAGTTTTGCGTGTCGACGCAGCATTACTCCTTTGCTGTCAATGCGTTTGTAGATCTGATCCAGAAATATGGACAGAAGGAGTACGATTTCAGCCTCCGGGAGACACAGACGTACGAGATCATCGAGGATGTGGCGCGGATGCGCAGCGAGATTGGGATTCTGTTTTTAAACGATTTTAACGAAAAGGTGCTGACGAAGCTTTTAAAAGCGCAGGAACTGGAATTTCATCTTCTGTTTGTCGCAAGGCCGCACGTTTTCATCAGCAGAAATCATCCGCTGGCACAGCAGACGGTGATCACCAACGAAGAACTTGAAGAATATCCGTACCTCTCGTTTGAGCAGGGTGAGCACAATTCGTTCTACTTTTCTGAGGAAATCTTTTCGGCATCGGAGCGGAAGAAAAACATCCGCGTGCGCGACCGTGCCACGCTGTTCAACCTTCTGATCGGCCTGAACGGATATACCGTGTGCAGCGGCGTGATCGACAAAAACCTGAATGGAAAGGACATTATCGCCGTTCCGCTCGCCGATGAGAGCGAAATGCGGATCGGCTACATCACACATAAAAAAGGAAGACGCAGCAGCATTGGCGTTGCGTACCTGGAATGTTTAAAAAAATATCTGGAGTAAACAAAGAACAGGCTGTCCATAGCTTGAAACTATGGGCAACCTGTTTTTTTCAGTATTTTTCAAATCGGAAACTGTCGCGTATAATACAGTTTGTCGAAAGGACAACAAACACTTTGGATGAAAACGAACAGGAAGAGGAGAAGGCTATGCAGACATCAGTGATTGGGTTTCCGAGAATCGGTACCCTGCGGGAATTAAAATTTGCTTCTGAAAAATATTTTCGGAACGAGATCAAAGCGGAGGAGCTGCTGCAGACAGCAAAAGATCTGCGGAAAGCACATTGGATGACACAGAAAGAGGCCGGAATTACGTTTATTTCCAGCAACGATTTTTCACATTACGATCTGGTACTCGATACGGCCGTACTGCTTGGAATCGTTCCAAAACGGTATCAGGAGCTGCAGTTATCCGCACTGGATACCTACTTTGCCATGGCAAGAGGATATCAGGGTACATCCGGTGATGTAAAAGCACTGGCAATGAAAAAATGGTTCAACACCAACTACCATTATATTGTACCGGAAGCAGAAGATGACACCGTCATCCATCTTTCCGCGTCCAAGCTTTTTGATGAGTATGCGGAGGCAAAAGAGCTTGGCATTGCGACAAAACCGGTTGTGATTGGAGCCTACACGATGCTGAAGCTTTGCAGATTCACCGGAGTAAAGAAAGCGGAGGATTTCATCGGGGATCTCACAGCAGCCTATCAGGAACTGCTGAAGGAGTGTCAGAAACAGCAGATTGCCTGGGTACAGTTTGATGAGCCGGCCCTTGTCCGCGATATGGATGCGCAGGATGTGGAGTTGTTCCACCGCCTTTATGACGCGGTTCTGCAGGAAAAAGGAAACTGCCGTGTTCTGGTGCAGACATATTTCGGTGATGTAAGGGATGTTTACCAGGATCTCACAGCAATGGATTTCGACGGAATCGGCCTTGATTTTCTGGAGGGAAAAGAGACGGTGCGCCTGATCGAAGCGTACGGCTTTCCGGCTGACAAAATCCTGTTTGCGGGACTTGTCAATGGAAAGAATATTTGGAAGAATCATTACGAGAAAACACTGCAGACGGTGAAAGGCCTGCAGGAAAAGAACATTTCTGTCGTACTTTCCACTTCCTGTTCTCTGCTTCATGTGCCTTACACGCTGAAGCATGAAACAAAGCTTCCAAAGGAATGCAGCGCTTATTTTGCTTTTGCGGAGGAAAAGCTGACGGAGCTGCAGGAACTTGGAGTTTTAGCAGACCTTGCGGACTATACAAAAGCGGAGAGTTATCAGAACAATCACAGACTTTTTGCGGAGAAGAGAGACTGTGAAAATGACGGGGTGCGTGAGCGCCTGTCCCGCATCACCGAACAGGATGCCGTACGTCTGCCGAAGCGGAACGAGCGGCAGAAACTGCAGAAAGCCGAATTTGGCCTGCCGGAGTTTCCGGCCACAACGATCGGTTCCTTCCCGCAGACCAGGGATGTCAAAGCAAATCGTTCGGCTTACCGGAAAGGGGAAAAGACGAAGGAAGAGTACGAAGCCTTTAATCGTGCAAAAATTGCGGAGTGTGTTGCATGGCAGGAGGAGATCGGACTCGACGTGCTGGTACACGGCGAATATGAGAGAAATGATATGGTAGAGTACTTTGGCGAGGCGCTTGGCGGTTTCCTGTTCACAGAGAAGGGCTGGGTACAGTCGTATGGAACCCGCTGCGTAAAACCGCCGGTTATCTGGGGTGATGTATACCGTAAGAGTCCGATTACCGTTGCCTGGTCTGTTTATGCGCAGTCCCTGACGAAAAAAATCATGAAGGGAATGCTGAGCGGCCCGGTTACGATCCTCAACTGGTCGTTCCCGAGAGAAGATATCTCCATCAGGGAATCGATATCTCAGATTGCCCTGGCGATCCGCGACGAGGTGCTCGATCTTGAGGCGAATGGAATCCGCATGATTCAGATCGACGAGGCTGCCCTTCGCGAGAAGCTGCCGCTGCGGAAATCAGACTGGTACAGCGAGTATCTTGATTTTGCCATCCCGGCATTCCGCCTGACACACAGCGGAGTCGAAGCGGAAACTCAGATTCACACCCATATGTGCTACAGTGAATTCACCGACATCATCCCGGCCATCGACGATATGGATGCGGATGTCATAACCTTTGAAGCATCGCGTTCGGATCTGCAGATTCTGGATTCCTTAAGAGAAAATCATTTTGAGACAGAGGTTGGACCTGGCGTTTATGACATTCATTCTCCGCGTGTTCCGTCTGTGGAGGAGATGGTGCAGAGCCTTACGGTGATGCTCACAAAAATTCCGAAAGAGAAACTGTGGGTCAACCCGGACTGCGGACTGAAAACAAGAGGTGTGCCGGAGGCAGATGCGAGCCTTCGGAATATGGTAAAAGCGGCAGAGGAAATCCGGAAAAAATTCAGTTAAATATTCAGCGAAGGCGGTAGGAGCCTTTGGATAGCTTCGTGAGCCGTCCCTCTTCCAGCAGTTTTTTTAAAACGCGCTGGAGCTGGCGGCGGCTGCAGTGGAGCTGCATGGCCATTTTTTCTACACCGGAAAAGGTCTGATCCGGGCAGCGCTTTGACAGATAGGAGAGGAATGCTTCCTCAAGCGTGGAAAAATTGGACTGAGAGCTGGAATAAAGCATCAGTTTTTCTGTGACAGAGGTTAAAAGATAACGTAAAAAGCGGTTGTCGTCAAGCAGAAACTCTTTGGCGGTACCAAGCGGCAGGACAATACAAAGCGCGGTGGTGCGTGCCTCAATCTGGTGCGTATCATCGCGCTTTCCGCAGAATTCCATATCGCCGATGCAGGTAAAGCTGTCGAGATAGCCGATCGGATAGCTGGTGCCGTCGGCGCGGTTGGCACTGATCTCAATGGAGCCGTTCACAAGAAATGAGAGATATTCCTCAGGGTTCAGTATGTCGAGGCGTTCTCCCTTTTCAAACTGGTACAGGGAAAAGGCGAGATCCGGGGTGTTAAAAAGCGACGGAATCTCATATTTCTGAAGATAAAAGTCCAGCAGAGCCGGATCAAAGATTCGTTTCATAGAAAAAATCCTCTCTTAAAGAATCTGTTTTTTCTTCCTTATTGTGACACATGACACAATAAAAAGCAAGAAAGTCTGCTAAAATACACGAGGACAAAAGGAAAGTTACAGTTCACTCAGCAGTGAAACACTTGCTGTTTCGCCGCGTGAGAAAGTGATTCAGGAAAAAGTGAGAAAAGGGGAGTTTTCAAAATGGAAAATGAATTGTTTGAGAAAATCAAAGTGTCAAAAGCATATATGACGCTCGCGCTCCCGGTCGTGCTCGGCATGGTGGTATCGCTGATCTATAATATGGTAGATACCTTCTTCATCGCGCGGACCGGAAACACCGCACTGATCGCCGGCGTATCGCTCGGCACGCCGATTTTCACGCTGATGATCGCACTCGGAGACATCTTCGGTGTCGGCGGCAGTTCCGTCATTTCGCGTCTCTTCGGCAAAAAAGAGTACGAGGACGGAAGAAGGATCAGTGTATTCTGCTTTTATGCGGCGATTGCTGTCGGCATTGTGGTCAGCATCATCCTGCTTGCGGCCAAACAGCCGATTCTTGGTCTTCTCGGCTGCGATGAGACGACGTGGCAGTATGCGGGGGACTATTATCAGTGGATTGCACTCGGCGCACCGTTTATCATTGTCCAGCTGACACCGAACAACCTGGTGCGCACCGAAGGTTTTGCCAAAGCATCCATGATCGGAACGATGATCGGAGCCGTGGTCAACATCATTCTCGACCCGGTTTTTATCTACACCCTTGGTCTGGGAGCGGCAGGTGCTGCGATTGCTACGGTGCTTGGCAATATCTGCGGCGATATTTTCTATGTGATTTTTATAATAAAGAAATGCCGTTATCTCTCCGTCGATTTCCGGAAACTGAAAGTGACCGGCGCGGAAGTCCTCGCCGTCCTTGCGATCGGCATTCCGGCCTCTGTCACCAACTTCATGCAGAGCATCGGCGTGACGCTGACGAACCGCTTTTTACAGCCGTATGGAACAGATAAAGTCGCAGCGATGGGAATTGCCCTCAAAATCATCATGATCTCCGTTCTTGTCATGGTTGGCTTTGCTTTCGGCGGACAGCCACTGGTCGGATACAACTATGGCGCAAAGAACAAAAAACGTTTCAACGAGACAATCCGTTTTGCCTTCCTTCTGGAAGTGCTGACCGGTGCCGGAATGGCGATTGTGCTCGGTGCGGCGGCTCCGCTTCTGGTGGGACTGTTCTTAAAAGATGCCAGTGTAATCACAGTCGCACAGCAGATTCTCCGTGTCCAGCTCATCGGCATGCCGTTTGTCGGTATTGTGCTTGCCTCCACCTGCATTTTCCAGGCGATTGGAAATGGGGCAGGCGCGCTGATTCTCTCTGCAGGACGTCAGGGCGTGATTTTTGCCATTGTCATTATCTGTGCATCAAAGATCGCCGGATTTTCCGGTGTTATTGCCTCCCAGCCGGTTTCGGATTTCCTGACGGCGCTTGTGGCAGTGATGATTCTGCTGCAGTGGAAGAAAAAAGCACTTGCAGATTAAAAATTTTGAAAAAAGCAGTAAAGCGGCTGCGGTCAGAGTTCCCAGGGTGGGAGCCGGCTGCAGCTGTTTTTGCGCATGCAGAAAATAAAACGATGTGCCCATGTCAAAAACACGTAAAAGTGACGAAAAACCGTCATGCAATTCGTCAGTATTACGGGATTGCATTCCGGGAGAACAAGATATAAAATGGCATGAGATTCGACAAAAAGGGGAAGCAAAAACATACGACAATAGGGAGGACATCACATGGCAACAAAGAAAAGTGCAGTAAAAGATCTGACAAACGGCAGCCCGGTAAAACTGATTCTGGGGTTTGCACTGCCGCTGCTGCTCGGCATGCTGTTCCAGCAGTTTTACAGCATGGTCGATACGATTATTGTAGGAAAATTCTTAGGCGCGAAAGCGCTCGCGGCTGTTGGCAGTACAGGTTCGATCAACTTCATGATCGTGGGATTCTGTATGGGAGTCTGCAACGGATTTGCGATTCCGGTTGCGCAGATGTTCGGTGCAGGAGATCGGAAAGCACTGTGCCGGTATGTAGGAAATGGAGCCGTCCTGGCCGGTATTCTTTCCGTGGTGATGACCGTTCTTGTCTGCATCTGGTGCCGCGACATTCTGATTCTGATGAAAACCCCGTCCGATATTCTGGACGGTGCATACGCTTACATCTTTGTTATTTTCCTCGGAATTCCGCTTATGGTGCTCTATAACCAGACATCAGCAATCATGCGGAGCCTCGGCGACAGCCGCTCCCCACTGATTTTCCTCGGTATCTCTTCAATACTGAATATCGTGCTAGATCTTGCTCTGGTCCGCCCGATGGGAGTAGCGGGAACCGCGTGGGCGACGATTATCGCGCAGGGAGTCTCTGGATTCCTGTGTCTCTTTTATATGAAGAAAAAATTCACCATCCTTGCTTTTACGAGAGAGGACTGGAAGCTGCACAAGCATTATGTGCTTAATCTGTGCAATATGGGAATCCCGATGGGACTGCAGTATTCAATCACCGCGATCGGAAGTGTTATTTTGCAGACCGCTGTCAACGGCCTTGGTTCCACTGCGGTTGCATCTGTTACGGCTGCCGGTAAAATTTCCATGTTCTGCTGCTGCCCGTTCGACGCGCTCGGCTCCACTATGGCGACGTATGCCGGACAGAACGTCGGTGCGAAGAAGATGGATCGTGTCAACACCGGTATTTTGACAAGTTCCATTATTGGAAGCGTGTATTCCGTGGTCATTTTAGGAGTTATGTTTCTGTGGTCCCGCCAGATTTCGCTTCTCTTTGTAGATGCATCCGAGACGGTCATCCTCGACCAGGCGCGTCAGATGCTGCTGATCAACATGGTATTTTACATTCCGCTGACCCTTGTCAATGTCGTACGCTTTACCGTGCAGGGCATGGGCTTCAGCAAATTTGCAATCCTTGCCGGCGTCTGCGAGATGATCGGCCGTTCGGTGGTAGCCTTTTTCCTGGTTCCGTATTTTGGTTACACCGCAGTCTGCTTCGCAAGCCCGGTGGCATGGATTCTCGCCGATCTGTTTCTCGTTCCGGCGTACCTGTACTGTGCAAAAACGCTTCGTTCTCTTTTTGAGAAAAATGCGCAGATGATGTAAGCCGTGCCGCAAGATGGACAAGCTGTTTCAATTCTGGTATAATGGAGCCTGGATTTTAGGAAAGCTGAAAAAGAATCCCATAGAAGAGAGGAAGATATCCTATGAAACAGTCGGTATTAGAATATAAGAAACTTCTGGAGCAGGAAGGCCTTCTGGTGGAATTTGCAGAGCCGGAAGGAAAAGAAGGAGAGGACAGACCCGTTACCCTCGTAACGTATTTTTCGGGCGGAGCAGATCAGGGAACGTTGTTTCTCTGCAAAGGAGCTGCATTCAAAGAGGCATACTTAAAAGACGCCGTAAACCGCGGTGCTGTTGCCTATGTAAGTGAAAAAAAATACGAAGCGGGAAAAGAAATTCCGGCACTCATCGTCAACGATGCCAGAAAAGCACAGTTTGTGCTGGGTGAGGCGTTTTACGATTATCCGGCAAAGTCGCTGCATGTCACGGCGCTGACCGGAACAAAAGGAAAGACAACGACAGCATACTACCTGCAGTCGATGCTCGATGCCTGCCTGAAAAAACAGGGCGGAAACGGATGTGCACTGTTAAGTTCGATTGAATATTACGACGGAAAGACGAGAGAAGCATCAACGCTCACCACGCCGGAATCCCTGGAGCTGTGCCGCCATATGCGCAATGCCGTAGATGCAGGCCTTTCCCATATGGTGATGGAAGTATCCTCCCAGGCGCTCAAATACGAGAGAGTCGGAAACACGCATTTTGATACCGCCATTTTCCTGAACATCTCCGAGGACCACATCAGCCCGACGGAGCACAAGGATTTTGATGATTATTTCCAGTCGAAATTAAAGATCTTCGACCGCTGCACTTGCGCCTGCGTGAACCTGGACAGCGACCATATCGAGGAAATCCTGAAAGCTGCGGCAAAATGTGAGCGCGTCGTTACGTTTGGATCGAAAGAAAATGCTGTAATCCGCGTGAGTGATATCAAGCCGGGCAGAGGAAAATTCTATTTCCATGTGGCAGGACCGGATTTCTCGGAAGATTTTACCCTGCCGGTGCACGGAGTCTTCAATGTGGAGAATGCCGTAGCTGCCATTGCGGCTGCCTGGTCGATGGGAATCCCGGTTTCGCTGATCAAGGAAAGCCTCCTTTGCGTCACCGTTCCGGGAAGGATGGAGACGTATGAGAGCAGCGCGGGCGAGGTCACAGCGATCGTGGATTTCGCGCACAATGGCCTGAGTTTTGAAAAAATGTTTGATACCGTAGCACTCGAATACCCGGGAAGCCGCGTAAGCGTTGTGTTCGGAACCCCGGGCGGAAAAGCATTCAACCGCAGAAAAGATATGGGTGAGATTTCCGGAAAACGGGCGGACCGGATTTTCCTCGTACCGGATGATCCGGGAAACGAAGATCCGCAGGCGATCTGTGAGGAGATCGGCGGATACATAGCAAAGGAAGGTGCATCCTTCCAGATCCGCATGGACCGTGGAGCAGCAATCCGGGAGGCGATTCTTGGTGCCGTACCGGGAGAGGTTGTTCTGATCCTTGGAAAAGGCGCGGACGTGACGATGCACGTCGGAAACGGAAATGTGCCGTACCGGTCAGATGCCGTCTATGCAAAAGAGGCGCTTGCCGAATATGGAAATGCATTTGCCGAAGCGGCAACGGCCCGTGAAACAGAAGAATAGAAGCAAAAACAGAAAAAACAGAGCAAAAAAGACACGGAACAGAAAAATCCGTGTCTTTTTTTGCGTCTGGCGGCAGCAGAAACGAAAATCAGACAGGAAATTTGGCGGATACATCCTACAAAATGTAGAAAAGGAGGACAGAAACTAACACATATGACGAAAAGTTGTTAAAAATATAACGAACGAAAGTTAGACATGTGAAACTGAACACAGAAAGCAAAAACCCGGGAACCATGCGGGAAAAGACGAATTCTGCGGGATGAAGGACAAAACTGTAAGTTTTTGGAAAGAATTCTTGTGAAAAAGAACAAAAAATGGTATAATTATATTGAGATATATCCAGAACACCCCTTCTGGAAGCGTACGGGCTCAGTGAGAAAAAAGATTTCACGAAAATGCTCGAAAAAAACACTTGTTAAATTCTTGTCATAGTGCTATGATAAAGAAAGTGAAAAATTTATCAATCACAAAAACCAACTAGGGGTATTTTAGAAAGGAGTATTTATGAGCAGCAAGATTACCATCATTGGAGCTGGAAGCGTTGGATCTACGATCGCCTATACACTGTCGAACGAAGATATCGCATCTGAGATCGTCCTCATCGATATTAATAAGAAAAAAGTAGAGGGAGAGGTTATGGATATCGCGCAGGGTACCTGCTTCCGCGATCCGGTCTCCATCATCGCAGGTGAGTATGAGGATGCCAAGGACTCTGATATCGTAATTATTACTTCCGGTATTGCAAGAAAGCCTGGCCAGACCCGTATTGAGCTGACCCAGACCAACGTAAACATCTTAAAATCCATCACACCGGAAATCGTAAAAGCGGCTCCGAATGCCATCTACATCATTGTAAGCAACCCGGTTGATATCATGACCTACGTGTTTACAAAGATCTCCGGACTTCCGGAAAACCAGATCCTTGGTTCCGGTACCATGCTGGATTCCGCAAGACTTCGCTGCGGACTGTCTGAACACCTCAACATTGCCCAGAAAAACATCCACGCTTACGTATTCGGTGAGCACGGCGATACTTCCTTCATTCCGTGGAGCGGCGCTTACGTTTCCGGTGTCAGCCTGGACGAGTACTACGAGACCGTAGAAAAAATGGGCAAGAACGTAACCAAGATCGACAAAGATGCTATGCTGGAGTACGTAAGAACTTCCGGCGGACAGGTTATTGCAAACAAAGGAGCTACTTTCTATGCAGTATCTGTTGCAGTATGCAAACTGGTAGCAACCATTCTTTCTTCTTCCGATTCTGTAGCAACCGTATCTTCCATGATGCACGGTGAGTACGGCATCGAGGAGGTATGCTTAAGCACACTGACCCTCGTTGGACCGAAAGGCGTACAGGGCAAGATTCCGATGCGTATGACAAAAGAGGAAGTAGAAAAACTCAAAGCAAGTGCCGACGCATTAAAAGCAGTTATCGCACAGATCGAGCACTAAGAGCGGGCAATAAGCTCAAAACATAAAATTTATGGCAGTGGCAGAAAGTGCGAAAGAGCGGTATCTCCCACTGCCTTAACGTGCGCCTGAAGAAATTTTCCGCCGGGTGTACATAAAAAGAGTACCGGAAACTTTTCCGGTGCCGGACAGAAGATACCGCAGGAAAAATGGAAACCAACAGGAGCAAGTAAGAAAGGAGCAATTCCATGACCTACAGTTATTTTCCGGGCTGTACGCTGAAGAACAAAGCAAAAGATCTGGATCACTATGCCAGAGAGTGCGCAAAAGTTCTGGGATTTGAACTGGAAGAAATTGAAAACTGGCAGTGCTGCGGAGCTGTGTATCCACAGGCATCCGATGAAATCGCCACAAAACTTTCTTCGGTTCGCGCCTTAGCAGACGCCAAAGAAAAAGGACAGGATCTGATCACGGTCTGTTCCGCCTGTCATCATGTAATCAAACGTGTCAACGATGATATGGCGAATGTAGAAGACATTCAGACCAAAGTAAACAACTACATGGCTCTTTCCGAGCCGTATCTTGGCGAAACAAAAGTGCTTCATTATCTGGAAGTACTGCGTGACGTCGTTGGATTCGACAAGATCAAAGAAAAAGTGGTAAATCCTTTAAAAGGAAGAAAAATCGGCGCATATTACGGCTGTATGCTGCTTCGCCCGAGCACCACAATGCAGTTCGATGATCCGGAGAACCCGACAATCATTGAAGATTTTATCAAAGCCCTTGGTGCAACACCGGTCGTATATCCGATGAGAAACGAGTGTTGTGGCGGCTACATATCCCTCAAAGAAAAGAAAATGGCATCCAACATGGTAGACCAGATCATGGCGTCCGCATCCTACAAAGGAGCAGAAGAACTGATCACCGCATGTCCGCTTTGCATGTACAACCTGCGCAATAACGGAACAAAAGAAGGTCTTCCGGTTACCTACTTTACCGAGCTTCTTGCAGAAGCACTCGGCATCAAAGAGGAGGTGCAGGCATGAAAATTGTAACATCCGATGAAATCCGTGCCATCGCCGGCGTGGATACCAGAAAATGTATGAGATGCGGTAAATGCTCTGCATCCTGCCCTGCTTACAATGAGATGGACATCCGTCCGCATCAGTTCGTATCCTATGTACAGAACGGCGATGTGGAAGCACTGATGAACTCCAAGTCCATCTGGAAATGCCTCTCCTGCTTCGCATGCGTAGAGCGCTGTCCAAGAGACGTAAAACCTGCCAAACTGATCGAGGCAGTCCGTCTTTCTGTCATCCGCCAGAAAGGTGAGAATTATCTCTCCCCGGATGAAGTTCCGGCACTTCTGGACGATGAGACTCCGCAGCAGCTGCTGATGAGTGCATTCCGTAAATATAGAAAGTAAAAAACAACCCATCCACAGAAAGGTGAGAGAAAAGTGCAAAGAATAGGAGTATTTGTCTGCCACTGCGGTACAAATATTGCGGCTACCGTTGATGTTAAAAAAGTTGTTGATGTCATCAGCAAAGAGCCGGGTGTTGTACATGCAGAGGATTATCAGTATATGTGTTCCGAAACAGGTCAGCAGAAAGTGATCGATGCCATTCAGAACGAGCATCTGACAGGCGTTGTGATCTGTTCCTGCTCTCCTCGTATGCATGAAGGAACGTTCCGCAAAGCAGCAGAAAAAGCGGGTCTGAACCCGTATCAGCTGGAGATTGCAAACATTCGTGAGCAGTGTTCCTGGATTCATAAAGATATGGAAGAGGCTACCGAGAAGGCCGTGATCCTGGCCCGTGCAGCCGTTGCAAAAGTTATGCTGGACACCCCGCTTACCCCGGGCGAGAGCCGCGTTGTAAAACGTGCGCTGGTGATCGGAGGCGGTATCGCAGGTATTCAGACAGCACTGGATATCGCAGATGCAGGCTATGAAGTAGATATCGTAGAGAAGACCCCGAGTATCGGCGGAAGAATGTCCCAGCTCGATAAAACATTCCCAACCCTTGACTGTTCTTCCTGTATCCTGACTCCTCGTATGGGAGAGGTAAATGCCCATGAGAAGATCAACATCTATACCTACAGTGAAGTAGAGAGCGTTGGCGGATTTGTCGGTGATTTCAAAGTAGATATCCGCAAAAAAGCAAGATACGTAGATATGGACAAATGTACCGGATGTGGTCTCTGCCAGGAGAAATGTCCATCTAAGAAAAACTTAAGTGAGTTCAACCGCGGACTGTCCACACGTACTGCAATTTACACACCGTTCGCACAGGCAGTTCCGAATGTACCGGTCATTGATACTGCAAACTGTATCCATTTCAAAACCGGAAAATGCGGTATCTGTTCCAAAGTCTGCGCAGCAGGTGCAGTAAATTACGATCAGAAAGATGAAGTAATTACAAGAGAGTACGGTGCTATCGTTGTTGCAACCGGTTTTGATACCATCAATCTGGATAAGTTTGATGAATATTATTACAACCAGAGTAAAGATGTTATCACTTCTCTTGAGATGGAACGTCTGATGAACGCTGCCGGCCCGACAGGCGGTAAAGTAGTACGTCTTTCCAATGGCGAGCATCCGAAGGATATCGTATTTATCCAGTGCGTCGGCTCCCGTGACGTAACCTGCAGAGGAAAGAGCTATTGCTCCAAGATCTGCTGTATGTACACCGCAAAACAGGCCATGCTGGTGCGTGACCACTATCCGGATGTCAATGTACATGTCTTCTATATTGATGTTCGTACTCCGGGTAAGAACTTCGACGAGTTTTATCGCCGTGCAGTAGAAGAGTTTAGTGTAGATTATATCAAGGGTCAGGTAGGAAAAGTATCTGAGGCTCCGAACGGACGTCTTCTGGTACAGGGATCCGACCTTCTGGACAACCGCCAGATCAAGATGGAAGCAGACCTTGTTGTCCTTGCAACGGCAATCGAACCGAGTAAAGATGCAAGAAAACTGGCTACCATGCTGACTGCAAGTATGGATACCAACGACTTCTTTACCGAGGCACACGCAAAACTGCGTCCGGTAGAGTCTCCGACCGCAGGAGTTTTCCTCTCCGGTGTATGTCAGGGACCGAAAGATATTCCGGAAACCGTTGCACAGGCTGGAGCAGCTGCTGTCAAAGTAGTCGGACTGCTTGCAAAAGACAAACTGACCACCAACCCGTGTACAGCAGAATCCAATCCGCTGTTCTGTAATGGATGTGCATCCTGTGAAAAAGTCTGCCCATATGGCGCGATTTCTTACGAAGATCGTCAGGTCAACGACCACGGAATCCGCGAAACCAGACATGTGGCAGTCGTTAACGGCGCACTTTGCCATGGATGTGGTGCATGTACCGTTGCATGTCCGTCCGGTGCTATGGACCTGAAAGGATTCTCCAATAGACAAATTCTCGCGGAGGTAGATGCAATATGCCGATAGATAACAACGAAAACAAAGAATTTAAGCCAGTCATCGTGGCATTCTGCTGCAACTGGTGCTCCTACGCAGGAGCAGACCTGGCAGGTTCCAGCCGTCTTTCCTATCCGGCAGACGTAAAGATCATCCGTGTTCCATGTTCCTGCCGTGTTAATCCGCTTTTTATCTTAAGAGCTTTCCAGAAGGGTGCTGACGGAGTCATCCTCTGCGGATGCCATCCGGGAGACTGCCATTACAGCACAGGAAACTATTATGCAAGAAGACGTATGACCCTGCTGTTCTCCATGCTCGACTACCTTGGAGTTGAGAACGGACGTACCCGTGTGGAATGGGTATCCGCCGCAGAAGGTGTGAAATTCTCCCAGACCATGAACGAGTTCATTGAGCAGGTGAGAAGTCTTGGTAAAAATGTCAGATTGGAGGATTTACGATGCAAGAAAAATTAGTATCACGCGCAAAAGAGCTTCTGTCTGACGGTACCGTAGTCCGCGTTCTTGGCTGGAGAAAAGGCGATACAGATTTCAGCGCAGAGCCTGCATTTTTTGAAAGTGCCGAGAGTCTTGACGAATTTACTTATGACGGATTCTGTGGTGCCAACTTAAGCAAATACATGATTAAAGCATCAAAAGAAGAAGGAAAAACACTCGTTTTCTTAAAACCGTGCGATACCTACAGTTTTAATCAGTTAATCAAAGAGCATCGTGTGGACCGCGAGAAAACCTACATCGTTGGTGTAGGATGCGACGGAAAACTCGATATCGAGAAAATCCGTGAAGCAGGCTGCAAGGGTATTACCGCTGTAACAGAGGACGGCGATACCATCAAAGTTGCAACGGTTTATGGTGACAAAGAGCTGAAAAGAGAGGATGTCATCCTCGAGAGATGCAAAGCCTGCAAGGGTGGAAAACATGTAGCATACGATGAGCTTGCAGAAGGCTGTGACGAGGAAAAACCGGCAAAAGAAGGCCGTTTCGAACTGGTTGAAAAGCTTGAGGCAATGGCTCCGGAAGAACGGTTCGCATTCTGGCAGAATGAGCTTTCCCGCTGTATCCGCTGTAATGCATGCCGCAACGTATGTCCGGCCTGCAGCTGTATCAAATGCGTATTTGACAATGATCGTTACGATACTGCACAGAAAGCAAACACTACGACATTTGAGGAGCAGATGTTCCACATCATCCGTGCATTCCACGTTGCCGGACGCTGCACGGACTGCGGCGAGTGTTCCCGCGTATGTCCGCAGCATATTCCGCTGCACCTTCTGAATCGTAAATTCATCAAAGATATCGATGAGTTCTACGGAGAGTATCAGGCAGGAGAAGACACAGACAGCCGTGCACCGCTCACCAACTTCACACAGGAAGATGTAGAGCCAAGTATCGTCAAGGAAAGGGGTTAAGGGATGTATCAGATTAGCAGAGAAAAAATGCCGGAGCTCCTTGCCGCTGTTGCAAAGGAGATGGATCTTTTCCTTCCGGTACAAAACAATGGAATTACCAATTTCGGTTTCTGGACTGAGGACGCGAAAGTGGATCTCGATACCTTAAAAACCGTAAAATCCCCAAAAGACGCCTTTTTCCCGCAGAGTGAAGTTCTTTACTCCTGCTATCAGAAGGCAAACAAGACCAGCATCGAGCCGGCAGCATTAAAAGACGCGCCGTTCGCTATTTTCGGCGTTCGTCCATGCGATGTCCGCGCTTTCGATGTTCTGGACCGCGTATTCTTAAGCGAGCCGGCTGACGTTTACTATGCAGCAAGAAGAGAGCACGGCATTGTGGTTTCTCTTGCATGTCATGAGCCGGAAGACAGCTGCTTCTGCAAGACCTTCGGTATCGATGCGGCAGAACCGCAGGCTGATGTTGCGATGTGGCAGGTAGCTGACGGTTATGCATGGGAAGCAAAAACCGAAAAGGGTGAGAAGCTGACAGAGCTTGTGAAAGAATACCTTACCGAGCAGGATCTTGCAAAAGAGGTTGAGGCTGAAAAAGAAGCCATTCGTACCCTGATCGACAAGATGCCAAACAGCAATCTCTCCCTCGAGGGATGGGGCGTAGGCAAGACAAAAGAGCGTTTCGATGATCCGAAATGGAAAGAGCTTTCCGATGCCTGCTTAGGCTGCGGAACCTGTACGTTCTCCTGTCCGACCTGCCAGTGCTATGATATCAAGGATTTCAATACAGGAAACGGTGTACAGCGTTACCGTTGCTGGGATTCCTGTATGTACTCTGACTTTACGATGATGGCAGCAGGAAACAACCGTACCACACAGATGCAGCGTTTCCGTCAGCGTTTCATGCACAAGCTGGTTTACTTCCCGGATAACAACGATGGAATGTATTCCTGTGTCGGATGCGGACGCTGCGTAGAGAAATGCCCGCAGTCGCTGAATATCGTAAAAGTCATCAAACGCATGGGAGGTACCAAGTAAATGTGCAATTGTAGTTGTGGAAGCGAAGAAAAGAAAAACGCTTTGCTGCCGCAGGTCGGTATCATCACAGATATCCGCCGCGAAACACCGGACGTAAAGACATTCCGTATCGTTCGTCCGGACGGCACCAAGCTGTTTGAACATATGCCGGGCCAGTGCGCAATGCTCTGCGTGCCGGGCGTTGGAGAGGCACTGTTTTCCATTACATCCTCCCCGACAAACAAAGAGTACCAGGAGTTCTCCATCAAGGAGTGCGGTACTTTAACAAACTATCTTCACAATATGTCCGTAGGAGATGAAATCCTGGTTCGTGGACCGTACGGAAATCATTTCCCGGTAGAAACTGTATTAAAAGGACAGGACCTGCTGTTCATCGCCGGCGGTATCGGACTTGCTCCGCTGCGTTCCGTGATCAATTACGTACTGGACAATCGTGACAACTACGGTACCGTAGATATCGTTTACGGTTCCCGTTCCAAAGACGATCTGGTACAGTTAAAAGAGATCCAGGAAGTATGGGCGAAAGCAAAAGATGTCAACGTGCATCTGACGATTGACCGTGAGCAGGAAGGCTGGGACGGCCATGTAGGATTCGTTCCGAATTATGTGAAAGAACTGAACATGTCCGTTGACAAAACAGCTCTGATCTGCGGACCGCCGATCATGATCAAATTTGTTCTTCAGGGACTTCAGGAACTGGGCTATGAGAAAACACAGGTTTACACCACTTTGGAGCTTCGTATGAAATGCGGTATCGGAAAATGCGGCCGCTGCAACATCGGAGATAAATACGTCTGCAAGGACGGCCCTGTTTTCCGCTGCGACGAGATTGACGAATTACCGAACGAATATTAAACGGAGGTTGAAGAAAATGCAGGAAATGGTAAATATTTACGTTTACGGCAAGAAGTATTCCGTACCTGGCGATCTGACCATTATGACCGCTATGGAGTATGCCGGATATCAGTTAAAACGCGGATGCGGATGCCGTCACGGATTCTGCGGTGCATGTGCGACCATCTACAGAATCAAAGGAAAGAATGAGCTGAAAACCTGTCTGGCATGTCAGACACAGGTAGAAGACGGTATGTATATCGCAAGCCTTCCGTTCTATCCGATCGACAAGAGAACCTACGATATCGAAGAGATCAGCGCAGAGCAGAGAGTCATGATGGATCTGTATCCGGAAATCTACAGCTGCGTTGGATGTAATGCATGTACCAAAGGATGTCCTCAGGATCTGAACGTTATGCAGTATATCGCATACGCACAGAGAGGCGACTTCAAAAAATGTGCAGAAGAGTCCTTCGACTGCATCGGCTGCGGAATCTGCGCATCCCGCTGTCCGGCCGGAATCTCCCATCCGATGGTAGGAGAGCTGGCAAGACGTCTGAACGGAAAGTACATTGTTCCGAAAGCAGAGCATTTGAAAAACCGTGTAGAAGAGATTCACGAAGGTAAATTCGATGATCTGATTGAACAGGTGATGGGTAAACCAATCGATGAAATCCAGGAACTCTACAATAACCGTGAGATCGAGAAATAAGGAGGGAAATTCGAATGTACACACTGGCTAATATGCAGGAATCCATCAAAAAGGTGGAAGCTACCAGAGCCCAGAGAATGGCAAATGAGCCAAGAAGAATGACAGCGGATGAGAAAGATGCCCTTCTTGCAGCATATCATCCGGACTATAAAGAGGAAGGCTTCATCACCCTGAAAGTCGGCCCGAACAAAGGTGAGAAAGTTCCGACAGAGCTCGGCTATCTGCTGGAGTCCAACAGCCGTATTTTAGGTGTTGATATTGACCTTGACAAAGTAGATTACGACGTAGACGTACTCGTTATCGGTGCCGGCGGAGCAGGTTCTTCTGCAGCGATCGAGGCACATGAGGCAGGCGCAAATGTTATGATTACCACCAAACTGAGAATCGGTGATGCAAACACCATGATGGCAGAAGGTGGTATCCAGGCAGCAGACAAAGAGAATGACTCCCCGGCACAGCATTATCTTGATGCATTCGGCGGCGGACATTTTGCTGCAAGACCGGAACTGCTTCGCAAGCTCGTAATGGAAGCTCCGGATGCAATCTCCTGGCTGGAAAACCTCGGCGTTATGTTCGATAAAGATGAGAACGGCCGTATGGTAACAACACACGGCGGCGGAACATCCAGAAAACGTATGCATGCATGCCGTGACTACTCCGGCGCAGAGATTATGAGAACTCTGCGTGATGAAGTCATCAACCGTGGTATTCCGGTCGTTGAGTTCTCATCCGCAGTAGAGCTGATCAAAGACGATAAGGGACAGGTTGCTGGTGCTGTTCTCCAGAACATGGAGACCGGAGAGTATCAGGTAGCAAAAGCAAAAACTGTCATCATCGCAACCGGTGGTGCAGGACGCCTTCACTACAACAACTTCCCAACCTCCAACCATTACGGTGCAACCGCTGACGGTCTGATCCTCGGATACCGTGCAGGTGCTCCGCTTCTGTATCAGGATACCATTCAGTACCATCCGACCGGAGCTGCTTACCCGGCTCAGATCTTCGGTGCTCTGGTAACTGAGAAAGTACGTTCTCTTGGCGCAATGCTCGTAAACGTAGACGGCGAAGCTTTCATGCATCCGCTGGAAACCCGTGACGTATCCGCAGCAAGCATTATTCGTGAATGCTCCGACGACCGCAACGAGGGCGTTGAGACTCCACAGGGCAAGGCTGTATGGCTGGATACCCCGATGATCGATCTGCTTCACGGAGAAGGAACCATCGAGAAGAGAATTCCGGCTATGTTCCGTATGTTCATGCAGTATGGTATTGATATGAGAAAAGAGCCGATTCTGGTTTACCCGACCCTGCATTATCAGAACGGTGGTCTGGAAATCAACGGCGAAGGCTTCACCAATACGGTAAACAACCTGCTTGTAGCAGGCGAGGCTGTCGGAGGAATCCACGGAAGAAACCGTCTGATGGGCAACTCTCTGCTTGACGTTATTGTATTTGGCCGCGATGCAGGAAAAGCTGCTGCAGCAAAAGCCAAGGACGTAACTCTTGGAAAGATGAATCTGGATCACGTTGAGAAATACGCTGAGACCTTAAAAGAGGCAGGTATTGATACCGGTATGGTATCTCCGCAGCTTCTGCCGAATTATGCAGGTAAAAGACACCTGTAAAATGCAGTAACCGCGAAAAAGCGTGTCGGAAGGGGGCGGCGTTTAAAAGCCGCTTCCGGGACACGCTTTCCGTGCTGAAATCCAAAAGGTTTTTCGGTACGATAAATCATAGAAGTAAAGAAAGGTGGAGAACCCCATGCGTGAAATTCAGGCTAGTACCATTACGGATGTGGTAGAGAAACTTTGTATCGAAGCAAACTACCATCTTCCGGAAGACGTAAAATGTGCCATCACAGGCTGCCGTGCCTGCGAGGATGGCGAGATTGCAAAAGGTGTTCTGGACAAAATCGTAGAAAACTATGAGATCGCAGACGCACAGAACGTGCCGATCTGCCAGGATACCGGAATGGCATGTGTTTTCCTGGAAATCGGACAGGATGTGCACATCGCAGGAGGAGATCTTGCAGAGGCAGTCAACGAAGGTGTCAGAAGAGGATATGACAAAGGATACTTAAGAAAATCCGTTGTCAAAGATCCGGTCAGAAGAGGAAACACCGGCGACAATACACCGGCTATGCTCTACACCGAGATCGTTCCTGGCGAGCAGATCAAAGTTACCGTAGGCCCGAAAGGCTTCGGAAGCGAAAATATGAGTATGATCCGTATGTTCAAACCGTCCGCAGGTCTTCAGGGAATCAAGGATTTCATCCTGGAAGTTGTTGAGACAGCAGGCCCGAACCCATGCCCGCCTATGGTAGTCGGCGTTGGTATCGGCGGAACCTTCGATAAATGTGCACTGCTTGCGAAAAAAGCACTGATGCGCCCGATCGATTCCGAGAACCCGGATCCGTTCTACGCAGATCTGGAAAAAGAAATGCTGGAGAAAGTCAACAAACTCGGCATCGGACCGCAGGGCTTTGGCGGAAAGACCACAGCCATCGGCCTCAACATTGAGACAATGCCGACTCATATCGCGGGAATGCCGTGTGCAGTCAACATCAACTGCCATGTTACCCGTCATAAAACGGAGGTGATCTGATCATGGAAAAACATATTCAGCTGCCTTTAACAGAAGAACTGGCAAAAACACTGCATGCCGGAGATACCGTATATCTTTCCGGAACCATCTATACTTCCCGTGATGCCGGACATAAGAGAATGTGTGAAGCGCTCGCAAGAGGAGAAAAAATCCCGTTTGATCCGACAGACGCTACGATTTACTACGTAGGACCGACCCCTGCAAAACCAGGCCAGGTCATCGGATCTGCAGGTCCTACCACCAGCGGCCGTATGGATGCGTATGCTCCAACCATGATGTCCGTAGGCGCAAGAGGAATGATCGGTAAAGGCGCACGTCTTCCGGAAGTGGTAGAAGCCATGAAGAAATATCATGGCGTATACTTCGGAGCCATCGGCGGAGCCGGCGCACTGCTTGCAAAATGCATCAAAAAAGCAGAGCTGATCGCATACGAAGATCTCGGCGCAGAGGCACTTCGCCGTCTGGAAGTAGAAGATATGCCACTGTTTGTTATTATCGACAGCTACGGAAACAATCTGTATGAGATGGGAAGAAAAGAATACTTAGAAGCGCATAAAGAAGACTAAATGTTACGTTTCGCCGGGTATCTGTGAATGATGATAACGACGAAATACAAGAGAGACCATAGAGCTGTCTGAAAAAATCAGACAGCTCTTAAGCTGGAAAGACATCAGGGCATTAACACTTGCAAGCGACTTTCGGCAGAAAAAGAAATGAAAGAGGAAGAAAAACATGACTGTAGAAATGATAAGCCACTTACTGGAAGCACTGATGATCCTGTGCTTTGGCCTGTCCTGGCCGCTGTCCATTTATAAATCCTGGACTTCAAGAACAGCAAAAGGAAAGAGCCTTTACTTTGAGGTGTTCATCTGGATCGGATATATTTTCGGTATTGCCAACAAATTTATCAGCTATATGAACAACCCGGACAAAGACTGGATCTTTTTCCTTGCATGGGCTTTCTATTTCCTGAACATTGCAGAGATCACCGTAGATATGGTGCTGTACTTCCGCAATGTGAAACTGGATAAGAAAAGAGAAACAGAGAAATAAAAAACAGCGGAATACAGTTAAACTTATAGAATCCCCGGCGGTGCGGCATTTGAGGCGGCATCGGCGGGGATTCTTACGTTTTGCTTAAAATATCTTACGATTTCTGAGATCGCTTGCAGGGGGGGAAGGATTCTGTATAATGGAGTTATCAAGAGATGATCGGTGTAAGAGAAAGGAGGATTTTTATGAAACAATATGCATGGATCATGGCAGCATGCCTGATGGCAGCGATGGTAAGCGGATGCGGAGTAGCTCAGAAAGGTGAGGCGGGAAATGGATCAGAAAGTACAGCTGCGAGTTCAGAAAGATCGGGGGATGCTGTGCCGGAGGGTGCGGAAGCAGAGAACGAAAAAGGTGCCATGGCAGTGAAGCTCTCAGAAAGAGAAATTTACCGGGATGATTTCGACGGGGATGGGAAGGAAGAAGAATTTTCCTTTACCTTTGAGGGGGATGGAAAGGACAATCATAATCTGGAACTTTATGCTTATACGATGCAGATGAACTGTGACGGTCTGGTATATCAGAAAGAACTGTATGGCGGATATGAAGAGACATGGATGATTCGAAGTGCAGATGGTGATCATTATCTGTATCAGGAATCTTATGGCGAAGATCTCATGCATTCTGTGACGGTTTTTCGGGTAACATCTGATGAAATTGCAGAAGCGGGAAAAGCAGAGGGAAGAATCGGAGACGAAGGAATTCAGGATGTGAATGCATTCCAGTGGGCTGACAGGATCTATATGCTTGGGACATATGCAGGATATCGAACGGTTGGTGTTGAGGCAGATGGACTTCCAGAGGCAAAAGAAGATGCTTATACGATCGAATGGCTGACAGGACCGCTGGTTGTCAAGGAGGGAACGACCCTGACGGCAGAAATTTTTAACAGCAATGGAAACCCGGAAAACATCGTGCTTACGACCGGAACAGAGCTGACTCCGAAAAAGACAGATGGAACAACGTATGTGGATGCAGAACTTTCCGATGGAACGATGTGCCGAATCCATATAGAAACTGCGGAAGGTTTTCCACATACGATTGACGGTGTCGATGAACATGAATATTTTGAGTCAATTCCATACGCGGGATGACTCACACCGCCAAAAGAAGGGATTGCGGGAACGCAGAAAGCAGGGTATACTTGTGTATAGAATCTGCTTGACTTAAAGTGCACTTCATAGTTTAAAATAAAGAAAGCTGGAGATTTGCCGTGTCAGAAAAGAGAAGGTTCTGGCAGAGCAGAGGTTTCAGCTTTCTTTTTATGTTGCATCGTATGTGGGTGTGAAAGAAAAGGGAAAAAAGAAAAACGAGGTGAATGTTTTGGAGGCAAGAGAAGTATTAGAAAAAGTAAAAAACAACGAAATCTCGATCGAGGAGGCAGAGAAATATTTCAAAAAAGAGCCGTTCGAGGAGATGGGATATGCGAAGCTGGATACGCACCGTGAAATCCGGAGCGGATTTGCGGAGGTCATTTTCTGTGCACGGAAGGCGGATGAACATCTGCTGAAGATTTTTACGCGTCTGTACGAGCAGGATGGGGAGGTTTTCGGAACGAGAGCCAGTGAGCATCAGTATGAGCTGATCCGCGAAAAGTTTCCGGAAGTGGTGTATGATCCGCTGTCGCATATTTTAAAAATAGAAAAGAAAGACAAGAAGCGGATCGGAAAAATTGCGGTCTGTACGGCTGGAACTGCGGATATTTCCGTTGCCGAGGAGGCGGCGCAGACCGCAGAATACTTCGGTGCAAACGTTGAGCGTATCTATGATGTCGGTGTGAGCGGTATCCACCGCCTGCTGTCGCGCCTCGATACGATTCAGAGCGCCAACTGCGTTGTAGCCGTTGCCGGAATGGAGGGGGCGCTGGCGAGCGTGCTCGGCGGCTTGGTGGACAAGCCGGTGATTGCTGTTCCGACATCCGTTGGCTACGGGGCCAGCATGAACGGTCTTTCGGCGCTGCTTACGATGATCAATTCCTGCGCGAACGGAATTGCTGTCGTGAATATCGACAACGGCTATGGAGCCGGATATATTGCAACACAGATTAACAGAATGGGAGTACATCAAGATGAGTAAAAGTTTATATCTGGAGTGCGGGAGCGGAATCAGTGGGGATATGACCGTTGCAGCGCTGCTCGATCTGGGAGCAGACCGGGAAGTGCTGGAGAAATCACTGGAAAGCCTGAAACTGCCGGGATACGAAATTGCGATTACAAGAGTGAAAAAGTCGGGGCTGGATGCCTGCGATTTCAATGTGATTCTGGATGCAGAGCATGAGAACCATGATCACGATATGGCGTATCTGCACGGGGATGGGGCGGAAGTGCATGACCATCCACATGATCACGAGCATCATCATGACCACGATCACACAGGGGAGCATCATCACCATCATGAGCACCGCGGGCTGCCGGAGATTCTTGCGATTATCCGCAGCGGCGGTCTGACACCGGGAGCAAGAGCGCTGGCGGAGCGGATTTTCCAGATTCTTGCCGAAGCGGAAGCAAAAGCCCACGGCGTGCCGCTTGATCAGGTGCATTTCCATGAGGTGGGAGCTGTCGATTCCATCGTGGATATTGTGGCTGCCGCTGTCTGCCTGGATAACCTGGCGCCGGATGAAGTTATCGTGACGGGTCTCAGCGAGGGAAGCGGCTTTGTCAGATGCCAGCACGGCATGATTCCGGTTCCGGTACCGGCTGTTTTAAATATCGTACAGGCACATGGCCTGACCCTCGTTCCGACCGGAATCCAGGGTGAACTGGTCACACCGACCGGAGCAGCCATTGTTGCGGCAATCCGTACCAAAGAGACACTGCCGGCATCCTTCAAATGTACCAGAACAGGTCTTGGCGCCGGAAAACGGACGTATGAGCGCCCGTCACTGCTGCGTGCGATGATGCTCGAAACAGAAGAAAACGACGAGAAAGATACGATCTGGAAGCTGGAGTGCAACATTGATGACTGCACCGGCGAGGCGCTCGGCTACTGCATGGGAAAACTGCTGCGATCAGGCGCAAGAGATGTCCATTACATCCCGGTCTATATGAAGAAAAACCGCCCGGCTTACCAGCTGGATGTAATCTGTGATGATACAACGCGGGAGACGTTGGAAAATATCATATTCGCGGAGACCACCACAATCGGCATCCGCCGCTGCCGGATGGAGCGCACCGTGATGAAACGCGAGTTTGCGACAATCGCAACCGAGTACGGCCATGCGACAGTCAAGATCTGCCGCCACGGCGAGATCGAAAAAATTTATCCAGAGTACGAGAGTGCCGCAGTAATTGCAGAAAAAAGCGGCATGCCGGTCGGCGAGGCTGGTGCGTGGATCGTACAGAAATATAAAGAAGGAAACAAAAAAGCATGAGATATTTAAAACCACATTTTTACGACCAGTTTGTATGCACCGCCGGAGACTGCCCGGATACGTGCTGTGCCGGCTGGCAGATCGTGATCGACGAGGATTCCCTGGAGCGGTATGGAAATGAGAAGAGTGAGTTTGGAAAGCGCCTGCGCAATTCGATCGACTGGGAGGAAGAGTGTTTTTACCAGAACAACCGCCGCTGTGCCTTTCTGAATGATGAAAATCTCTGCGATCTTTACAAGGAACTGGGGCCGGATTCCTTATGCGACACCTGCCGCCTTTACCCGCGCCATACGGAGGAGTATGAGGGTCTGCGTGAATTATCCCTGTCCCTTTCCTGCCCGGAAGCTGCACGGATTATCCTGTCCTGCAAAGAGCCGGTGCGCTTTCTGGAGGAGGAGACCGACGAGGAGGATGATTTTGAAGAGTTTGACTTCATGATGTTCTCCCAGCTGGAAGACACGAGAGATGTTTTGTTCCGGATTCTGCAGAACCGCGAACTGCCGCTGCAGGAGCGCATGACGGCGGCAGAGCAGCTCGCAGAACAGTATCAGATCTGTATGGAGGAGCAGCGGGAGTATGATATCGATGACCTGCTTCGGAAGTATGAAAAGCATCTGGAAGAGGGAACCTTAAGCGAGTGCGTGGCGGAGATCCTTGCGGAAAAAGGTGTGGATGCTGCATCCTTTCATGCATATGACCGCCAGGTGAAGGAACTTGCCGTTCTCCGCGGTCTCGAGCGTCTTCGTCCGGAATGGGATACTGTGCTTGACGGCACAGAAAAAGCGCTGTATCAGAACGGAGAAACCGCTTATCAGGCCATCTGTGAAGAATTCCACCGCACCTGGGGCGCTGCAGGTGAACGCCGTGCAGAGTGGGAAAACATCGGTGAGCAGCTTCTGATGTTTTTCGTCTACACCTATTTTTGCGGCGCCGTCTACGACGATATGGTCTGTTCCAAAATGGAACTCGCGCTGTTCTCTGTCCGTTGGATTCAGGAAATCCTGGTTGCACGGTGGCTGGAAAATGGAAAAACGCTTTCCATGCACGACATCGAGGAGATTTCCTGGAGATACGCGCGCGAGGTCGAGCATTCCGACGATAATCTGAATGCTCTTGAGGACTGGCTCTTTGAAACCTATGCGCCGGAAGGATGCGTACTGGAAGAGGAATAGCCCTGATATCCGAGGAGTTCCCTGTACATATTCCCCGATCTGTGCTAGGATAAAGATGTTGTACAGAAAGAGAAGAGGGAAAATTATGCAGGAAAAACAAAAGAAATGGATTCTGCGCATTGCGCTTTATCTGATTGGAATTATGGTGCTGGCACTCGGCATCACACTGAATACGAAGACAAACCTCGGCGTATCGCCCATCATCTCCATGCCGTACGCCGTGGCACAGATCTTCGGCTATGAAACAGGAACCGCCGTTTTCGTGGCGTATTTGATCTTCATCGTACTGCAGATCGTACTGCTGAAAGGAAAATTCCCGCCGTTCCAGTTCTTACAGGTTGCCGCAAGTTATCTGACGAGCGCCTTTATTACCATCTTCGACCGGATCATCCCGACCCCTGATCAGATGGGAATGCGGCTTCTCGTTCTTGTCCTTGCCATCATCCTGACCGGAATTGGCGCCGCTGTGACCGTAGACGTCAACATCGTCCCAAACCCGGCCGACGGCCTGGCAAGAGTTCTCGGCGAGCGCTGCGGAAAGAACATGGGTTTCGGAAAAAATCTTTTTGATTTCTCCGCCATCGTCATTTCCCTTGCGATCGGCTTCATCGGAACCGGCCGCCCGGTAGGAATCGGAATCGGCACTGTTATAGCCATGGTCTGCACAGGAAGAGTCATCGCGGCATTCAATCATTTCGCAAAAAAGAAAATAGAAGAAATCACCATCGCCTGAGTGATCCATGCCCTGTCGAAAAAACTTGAGTTTTCGGTGGGGGTTTGTTATAATGAGAGACAGCGAAAGAAAAATTTTTTGATTTGTCATAAGGCGTTTGTTTGCGTTATGAGAAGTGCGAAGGAGGAAGTGGCAAATGAACTTAGTTATTACGATGAGCCGCCGGTTTGGTACTGGGGCGAGTATTATTGCGAAAGAACTTTCCGAGAGACTGCATATCCCGGTATATGATAAGGACGATGTAGAGCACGGCATGCGTGAAAATGCCTTTGAATCTGAGGCGGATGCGATCCGCGAGCTGGCGAAACAGCCGTGTATTATCATTGGACGGTGTGCTTCGGAGTTTCTGAAAGATAAAAGCAACGTCATCAATATTTATGTCTGCGCGGACAAAGAGGATCGGATCAAACGTATCATGAAGCTGTTTTCCCTGACAAGAGAGGCGGCTGAGGTGATGCTGGAAGAGACAGACAAGCAGCGTGCCGAGTATTATTACAAAAATACCGGAAAGACATGGGGCGATGTCAATAACTACCATATGATCCTGAATACCTCGGATCTTGGCATCGAGAACTGTGCCGATATTCTGATGCGGTATTTTGAAATGAAAGATTATATCTAAGAGATATTTAAAAAGAAATACATAAAAAATCAGGTGCTTCCCGAAAAAGAGAAGCACCTGATTTTTTGTGCGGTTTAGTAAGCCTGATACGTATTGCCATAACTCCGGCTGGAGAAGTAATTCTGTTTCAGAACCAGGAACAGTTCGGCATCGGTTGCATATTTGTACGGATACAGATAGAAAATACCGACAAGATTGCAGGTGATTCCGGAAAGAATATACCATCCGATAAAGGAGAGATCAAGAATAAATGTATTCATCTTTTCACCGTTCATCATTTCACGGCTGATGCGGAATGCTTCTTCGGTCGAAAGTTCCGGGTAGTCGGCGAGAAGATAAGGAACCATGCGGTATTCATAAGCTTTCACAATTCCAGGAATCAGAAGAAGCAGCGACCAGAGGAATATATAAAGATTTTTTAAAAACAGAGTCCACACAGTTTTTCCATAGTAGCCGTTCTGGAATCCGAACAGTATGTTGCCAAGTCCCGCTTTTTCCATTGAGTTTTCAATGAAAAACCTCGAGCCTCCTACCTCAAATGGTGCAAGAACAAAAATACGGATCAGAATAAAGGCAAGACCAATGACAAGAAGTACAATGCCGCTGAAGACAGTAAAAACAAATTTAACCGGTCCAAGCGGGGTGAATCTTTCTGCAAAGGATTCCACATTGAAGTTATCGGAAGAAATCGTAAATCCAGATATACCGACCGAGTTAGTCTGATGGCTGTCATTGTTGGAATTTCCAGAATTAGAAGTACCGCTTCCGACCAGCAGAGTCAGAATCAGGGCGGCTACCACACAGATCCAGTAATTGCGTAAAAATGCGGCTTTTCCGCGGGTTTTCAGTTCCTCTCGAGTCCACATAAAAAAGACCTCCCTCTTAATGTAAGTGTAAACAGCAGATAATTCTGCCAAGTCACGATTATCTTACCATGGGGCAGGTGAAACATCAAGACAGCTTAAGGAAAGTTTAAGAAATTGGCAGAAAGATTAAAGTGGAAATGTGCATTCTTAAATAAAGATTTTACTTGTGAAGCGGGGATGAATGTGCTATAATCTCTCCGGTGCGTCAGAACGCAGCGGGGCCGGGTTTCTCCGGGGTGCGTTCTGAAAAAAAAGAAACCTGTACGTTGAATTGACAAAGAGAGCGAGGAATCTACGTGTATCTGACAAAGGGTGAGTTTCTGCAGAAATTTGGGATTCTGCCGCAGGAATTTGAAGAGGCAGATATTTCCTGGGAAGAACTGCTGGAAATTGCGGATGATTATGAACGGCGCCGGCCGACGCTGGAAAAGATCCGAAAAGAATTCGTAGCAGAATTTCTGCAGGACAAGGAAAAAGAGATCGGACTGCAGTCGTACCACAGCCGCCTGAAGGACACCGAACATCTGGTGGAAAAGCTGGTGCGCAAGCGTCTGGAAAATTATGCAAAATACCGGAAAATGGATGCGACAAACTACATGCGTTATGTGACAGACCTGATCGGAATCCGGGGACTCTTGCTATATCGGGAGGACTGGGTAAACTTCCATAAATACATTATCCACTGGTTTAAAAACGATCCGGAAAAATACATCCGTGATTACGGCCGTGACTACGACCAGAACGCATCGGGCTATATGGCAGAGCCGCCGAAAGTCCATACAAGACTTGGCGATTACGCCGACATCTATGTGAACTGGATTCCGGAGGAGAACATTCTGGACCGGAAACATTACCGTGCGGTGCATTACATTGTCGTTTACCGCGGCATCTACATTGAAATTCAGATTAAGACGCTGTTCGAGGAGGGCTGGGGAGAGATTGACCACAGCATTCTTTATCCGCGGCGTAAGGGAAACGCCATGCTGACAGAGTTTTCCGAGCTGCTGAACCGTCTGGCGGGCATGGGAGATGAGATGGGATCGTTCTACCGCCGTCTCCAGGTTGTGCCGGATGAGAAGTTCCAGAGCAAGGAAACGATCGTGCGCAAGCGTGAATTAAAACCGCAGGTCAAGGCAGCGGTGGAAAAACGCGATCTGAACGAAATTCATACGATGGATGATGCCGTCTGGAGCATACTGAAAGAATAAAACTGCTTTTCAGACATGGGAAAGGATAAAAAATGGATGGAAAAAACACGGGCCGCATGGGCTTCTCTCATGCAGCAGAGGACTCTGCGGAGAATATGATGGCGGCAGTCAAAGCCGGAAAAATCCGAAAACATCTGATGGGAAATACCTCGCCGATCCGCTACGGAACAATGGAAAAACGCGAGATGACCGAATATACCGACTTTGTCCGGACGAAACTCTGCTATGAAATCCTGAATCTGCCCGGGGAGGAAAAATGAATACAATAGAAAAAATATACACAAACTACGACGGACTTCTGGAAGAATTTTCCGAGGAAGTAATCCAGAGCCGTTACGCTGTTTTTTACGAAGAAATCGAGGAATTTGCCAAGAGTCTCGGCATCCGCGAGAAAATCCAGATCAGCGAGTCGCTGTTGAGCCATGCAGTGCTGGACTATTTCACGGATATTTCCCGCCTGAAACATTTTCATCAGGCAAAGCATATCAATTCATTGAAAGTGATCTCCTATGAGACCTACTGGCTGCTGCGGAGAAAACCGATCCAGATCCTGGTGGAGGATGAGACATCGGATGCGATGGCATTTCTGAACGAAAAGTTCGTCTTTTCCCGGATTGCCAAATATCTGATGGGCGACGGAAAACGGGTGATTTTAAGCCCGGAGACGAAAAAAGGCTTTCTGAATTATCTCGATTCGCTGTTTTATTACCTGAAATACCGCAATTACGATGCGGAAATGCTCGAGATGATGCTGATGGGCTTCAAAGCGGGTGTTCTCGTGGCGGATGATTTAAAGGAGCAGGAGTCCTGAAAAACGGGCGGAAGCGGAATACAACAAAATAAGATGAAGATCGAAAGAACCGGACGGGCCGTAAGGCTGCTGTCGGGTTCTTTTTTTGTGCGGTGCTGCATAAAGTGCAGAGAAAACATTGCGATGCATGGACAGAAAACCGTTTAACAATGGAGGGACGGGAACTGCTTTCCTTTGGAACTTTGTACAGGGAGGAATGGATATGGCCACGCTCGAAAAAATCAATGCATTTCTAAAAGCGGTGAATGCAGCCGCCTGGGGACCGCCGCTTCTTTTTCTGCTGCTTGGGACAGGCATTTTTCTGACCATCCAGCTTCGCGCGCTACCCATTCGACGGTTGTTCTTTGCGCTTCGTACAGCATTCGGCCGTGAGGCGAGGTACAGCGGGGAGAAAACAGAAGCGGGAGTTTCGCCGTTCGCATCGCTAATGACGGAACTTGCGGCGGAGATCGGGACGGGCAATATCGTGGGGGTTGCCTCCGCAATGGCGCTTGGAGGACCGGGAGCACTGGGATGGATGATACTGGCGGCGGTTGTGGGACTTGCTTTGAAATTTTCTGAGAGTTTTCTCTCGGTGCAGTACCGGATGCAAAGAAAAGACGGAACATACTGCGGCGGTCCGATGGTGACGCTGACCAGAGCATTTCCGGGGGAGCGGCTGGCGAAGATGCTGGCTGTGTTTTTTGCCGGAAGCGCCGTGCTGGTATCTCTCGGAATGGGCAATATGACGCAGGCAAACTCGATTGCGCTGGCGATGCAGGATACGTTTGGCGTGGCAAGAGAAAAAAGCGCGTTGGTGCTGACGATTCTTCTTCTGCTCGTGGTGACAGGCGGACTGCGTTCCATTGCAAAAGCGGCGGAGGTGCTGGTACCGGGAATGGCACTCTTTTATCTGGGCGGGGCAGGAATGGTAATCGGTCTGCACGCCGGAGAGCTTCCGCGGACACTGCTTGCGATAGTACGGGACGCGTTTTCTTTCCGGGCGGCATCGGGAGGAGCTGTGGGTGCGGGAATTTCCCTGTTGCCGCCGGCCTTGCGGTATGGAATTTCCCGCGGTGTGTTTTCGAATGAAGCAGGGCTTGGAGCAGGCGGAATCAGTGCTGCGGCGGCACAGACCGACGATCCCGTGCGGCAGGGGTACATCAGCATGACAGGTGTGTTCGTTGATACCATGGTGATCTGTCTTGTGACCGGCCTTGCCGTTGGAGTGACCGGGGCAGCAGAGGGGATACTGGAGGCGGAAAAAGCGGATGGAGCGGCGATGGTAATTCAGGCCTTTGAAAGTGTGTTCGGACCGGCGGGAGGCTATGTTGTCGCGGTCGGGATTCTGCTGTTCGCATTTGCAACGATGGCCGGCTGGGCATACCAGGGGGAGCAGGCGTTTCTCTGGCTGGTGAAAAAGGATAGCTTCGGAATGGTTTACCGTGTTTTCTTCTGCTTTGCAGCGTTTGCCGGGTGCGTCTGCATGGCGGAAACGGTCTGGAATTTTGCGGAGCTTGCCAATGCCTGCATGGCGGTGCCGAACCTGCTCTGTGTGCTGCGGCTCTGGAAGGAAGTAAAAGAGGAGGCATTCCGGTTTGAAAGCAGGATAAAAAAAGCGGAACAAAAGAAAGATAGAAATACATGAGAAACCGTATTTCCGGTCCTCAGGCAGATTCCGATGCGAGCTGATCGAGAGAGCCGAAAGAATATCCCATTTCTTCCCATTTCGTCAGCAGCTCATCGAGAATCTCCGCGTTGGTGGATGAGGTATTATGAAGCAGGACGATGGCACCGGGATGAATGCGTCCGGTCAACTTTTTGAAAGCCTCCTCGTGGGTCGGCTGCTGATCCTGGTACCAGTCTACATAGGCAAGACTCCAGAAAAAAGTCTGATAGCCGAGATCTTTTGCCATCTGCAGGTTCTGCGTGCTGTATTTTCCCTGCGGAGGCCGGTAAAATTTCACCATTTCCTGGCTGGTGGTCTCCTGGTAAAGAGCGGAAACACGGTTCAGTTCTTCGGAGAAGGCTTCCTGCGTGGAAATTTTGGACATATCCGGGTGCGACCAGGTGTGGTTTCCGACGATATGGCCTTCTGCCGCCATGCGTTTGACAAGATCCGGCTGGTCGGAGAGAAAATTGCCGACGACAAAGAAAGCCGCGGGTGCCTGATGCTTCTGGAGTGCGTCAAGGATCGCCGGGGTGTTGCCGTTTTCATAGCCGCAGTCAAACGTCAGATAGATGATGTTTTCTTCCGGTGAAGCGGCAAACCAGGCGTTGTAGGCGGCAAGCTCTTCGGATGTAGCATTGCCGACGGGAGTCTTCCCTTTTTCCGGGAAGGAGAGCCCCCAGTTTTCGGCAGCAGAGGAGAGGACGGGCATCGAAACGGAAGAAACAGGTGTCTCTGGCGCAGCAGAGAGAAAAACTGGGGCTGCCTTTCGGAGCGCACGGCAGGTAAAGTGGGACAGAACAGAGCCAAAAAGGAAAGCGGAGCAGAAAAAAGCGGCGGCGATACCGGCTTTTTTCAGGATCCGGCGGGAAAGGGGTGAAAGAGAACGCATAAAATCCCCCTCCAGGACTTTTTGAGACAATATATGTATGGATGAAAGAAAACATGCGGCACACATCTGTTTGACTTTACCTGCAATCTATGTCACAATGGCGGTAGAGTGGATGGAAAGGGCAGAGAAAAACAAGATGACAAAATATGAGGTTTTAAAAAAGTACTTCGGTTACGACTCCTTCCGGGAGGGACAGGAAATGCTGGTGGATGCACTTCTTTCCGGGCAGGATGTGCTCGGCATCATGCCGACCGGCGCGGGAAAATCGCTGTGCTATCAGATTCCGGCGCTTCTGCTGCCGGGGATTACGCTGGTAGTATCTCCTTTGATTTCCCTGATGAAGGATCAGGTATCCACCCTGAACCAGGCGGGAGTTCACGCTGCATTTCTGAACAGCTCGTTGAGTGCAGCGCAGTACCGGAAAGCACTTGGATTCGCCATGGAGGGCAGATACAAGATTATCTATGTCGCTCCGGAGCGCCTTCTGACACCGGAGTTTCTGTACGCGGTGCAGTCGATGGAGATTTCGATGATCAGCGTGGATGAGGCACACTGTATCTCCCAGTGGGGACAGGATTTCCGCCCAAGTTACTTGAAAATCACAGAGTTTGTAGATCAGCTTCCCACGCGTCCGGTGATCGGAGCCTTTACGGCAACGGCAACAAAAGAGGTGCGGGACGATATCGAGGCACTGCTGTCGCTGCGTGACCCGGTACGTCTGGTAACGGGTTTTGACCGGAAGAATCTGAAATTTACGGTACAGCAGCCGAAAGACAAATTTGCGGCTGCAGAGTCCTTTCTTGCGGAGCATGAGGCAGACTGCGGCATTATTTACTGTCTGACCAGAAAAAATGTGGAGGAGGTCTGTGAAAAGCTCGAACAGAAAGGGTATTCTGTCACAAGATATCACGCGGGCCTTTCCGATCTGGAACGGAAAGAAAACCAGGAAGACTTTATTTACGACCGGAAGCAGATCATGGTAGCGACAAACGCCTTCGGCATGGGAATCGATAAATCGAATGTGCGGTACGTCATCCATTATAATATGCCGAAAAACATGGAAAGCTATTATCAGGAGGCCGGACGAGCAGGCAGGGACGGCCTTCCGGCGGAATGTATTCTGCTGTATGCGGGACAGGATGTGATCACAAACCAGTTCTTTATCGAAAATATGGCACAGGAGAGTGAAGATCCCGAGACGACAGCGCTGATCCGCCAGAGGGAGGAGAAACGCCTGAAAAAGATGACATTCTACTGCTTCACGCACGAGTGTCTGAGAGACTATATCCTGCGGTATTTCGGAGAATACGGTTCCAACTACTGCGGAAACTGTTCCAACTGCCTCTCGGAATTTGAGACAGTGGATGTAACAGTGGCGGCAAAAGCAATTCTGGGCTGTGTGCGGGAATGCCGACAGCGCTACGGCACGACGGTGATTCTCGATACCCTGCACGGCGCAAACACTGCGAAAATCCGTCAGTACCATATGGATGAAAATTCCCATTACGGGGAGCTGTCAAAAGAGCCGGTTTACCGTCTGCGCCAGATCTTAAACGAGCTGCAGGTACGGGAATATCTCTATGTAACAGCCGACACCTACAGTATTGTGCGTCTTCTGCCCAAAGCATCGGAGCTGCTGGATGAGGACGGCACGATGCTGATGAAGATGGCGAAAGAAGAAAAACGGATTCTGAAAGCCGCAAAAGAGAAGACAAAGACAAAAACCTCGGCAGCGGCAAAGGATCTTTCCAACGAGGAGGCCGCGGTATTCGAAAAACTGCGGGCACTCCGGATGGAGCTTGCAAAGGAGCATAAAGTGCCGCCGTATATTATCTTCTCGGATAAAACACTGATCCAGATGGCGATGGAGAAACCGTCCAACAAAGAGGAAATGCTGGCGGTCTCTGGTGTCGGCGAGAGCAAATTTGAAAAATACGGGGAACCGTTTCTTGCATGTCTTGCAGAAAGATAGAACAAGTCGTGTAAAAAAACGGGAAAACAACAGGAAAGGAAGAATACGCTTATGAAAAAAGAAAACGCAGTTATTTTTGGAGTGACCGGTGTTGTATTTGCCGCCGCGCTGATTGGAGGCGGAATCTATATGAAAACGGAACGGGACCGAAATCTGAATGCAGATACAGCAAGTACCGCAGCGGACAGCAATAGGGCAGAAGAAGTACAGAAAGCCGTATTTCTTGCAGAAGATTCCGGGTTATGGTACCTGGGAGATCTGGAACACGGAAACATCTATGTGACACATACACCGTCCGACACACTTTACGATGAAAATGGAAATGCCATTGATCCGTCCGAGATCAAAAAAGGAGATTTTCTTCAAGTGGAGGGCGACGGTATTATGCTGAACTCCTATCCGGGACAATATCCGGGCATCAGCCGTATTATGAGAATCAGCGGCGGCACGGAGGCGGATGCAGAAAAATTCGATGAGGAACTTTCCCAGATTCTGCCGGAAAAGGATCCATCGGAAATTCCGTTTCTGAATCTGTGCTACACACAGCCAAATGCCCAGGTGACAGCTATGGCAACACAGGGAGGTTATACCTGGTCTTATGTTGATGAGGACGGCAATGGTCAGAACGTCGTTGCGGACAGTGCGTTCATTCTGGAATGGACGGAACTGAATGATCTGAATACAGCAAATGACGAAGGAAAAACCGATCTGGAGCTTGTCTTCTCGGAGGAGCCGGATTCTGTCACAGCAGAAAGATGGCCGGCCGAAGACCGGGGGCAGAACTTTGGCAATGGTTACCCGGAGGGAGAAAGCGTTTCTGTGGAGCATGCGGAGAGCTGGAGCATTCCGGGAGCCGAGGCCGGCTACATCTACGAAGTGGACGCGGTATTCGAAAATGGAACCGTGTCATACGGATTTGAAGTGAAAAAGTAAAAAAAGACTTTCTTTTTCCGTGACATTATGCTATTTTTACTGTGAAAACAGAAAAATGCAATGTGCCATACGGCATAAGCAGCTGACTTTTCAAAAATCAGAATCCGTTTGACCGGAGGATGCGAGGAGGAATTTGTATGAAGTTAATTGTTGCTGTATTACGGAAAGAGGACGAGGTAGACACCATTGCCGAGTTGAACAAAAAAGGCTTTTTTGTGACGGAGCTTGCCACGACCGGCGGTTTCCTGAAGGAGAAGAACACAACACTGCTGATCGGAACCGATGATCATAAGCTCGACGCTGTGCTTGCGATCTTAAAACAGGAAGCAGGGCTTCGGAAAACAGTTACCTATGCGGCCACCCCGATGGAAAGCGGAAACTTCTGCCCGGGCGGAAATTACTCTGTTCCGATTGATACTCAGACAGGAGGCTGTACTGTGTTTGTGCTGAACATGGAACAGCTGGAAAAGTTCTAAGACTCTAAAGATTTTTAAATTCCGGCATATGATCCCGGTAGTGGAGCGGCAGATGCGTACGCTGACAGTCGGGATTGGAACGCTCTTTGATGGCAATTGCGGTGAAAAATCCTTTCCAGAGTTCTTCGTAAGGGTCCGAAGTGGATTCCGTGAGGGAAAGGCGTTCTATTTCATCCGGAGAAAGACGGGTCAGATAAAAGGGCCGGTCAGCGGGATGCACGACGGCAAGCTGCCGGTTATCATCGAGAATCATCCAGTTTTCTGAGGGGAGCCGGTCAGAAAAATGGGGAGCGACCAGGGTCAGCACATTGGCTTTCGGGGAAATATGCGAGACCAGGATCGGAAAACCGGAGGAAATATTTGCAAAACGGATAAATTCCCGGAACGAATGCGCTTCATTTGTGACCTGACGGGAAACTTCAAAAGCGTGGAATACCGCCGGTTCCTGCAGCATATGCAGGGTATCCTTTCCATAGGAAAAGCCGTAGAGCAGAAAACGATAAATGATGTCGGGAGCGTCGCTTCTCTCGGACATTGCACAGAGATAGACGAGCCGCCAGGCTGCTGCGCCGATCTTCTTTTGAATGGATCGCGTGACGCTGGCGGCTTTTTCTGTGTCCGGCTCAACATGGCAGTAATCGCAGAACAGCTCCAGATTGCCGACTGGTTCCGTCATCAGCCGTACATTGCGGTAGCCGAGACGGGAATTCCAGGCTTCATAGATGCAGGTCAGGATCGACGCAAGATCCGGGCTGCAGGTGTAAACAGTCATAATAAAATCCTTTCTGAAATCAATTGATACAGACAACAGCCTTCTGCAAAAAGCGCAGATACAGCAAAAAGGCTTTTCCGTGAGAAGAACGCCCGGGATTATATATGCCCAGGTACGGCAGCATCAAACAGAGAAAGCTGCTGATACTGTTCCGGATGGGAAACCTCCCAGTTGGAGGCGGCTTCCTCTCCCGTGAGCTGCCGGGTCAGAAACTGCTGTTCCAGCCGCATGTGATACATCATTTTTCCCTCGCAGGTGATAAAATATTTGGCGCGTTTCAGCACCACACCGATCTTTTTCAGGTGCTCAAATGAAAGATGGGAGCTTCTGCGGCTCTTTACAATCCGCATGGCCGATTTCGGCCCGATGCCGGGAACGCGCAGAAGGTCGGCATACTCAGCCGTGTTGATCTCCACCGGAAACAGCTCCATATGGCGCAGCGCCCAGTCGCATTTCGGGTCGAGCTGTGCATGAAAGTTCGGGTGGGCTTCATCGAGCAGTTCATCCGCCTGAAAACCGTAGAAGCGGAGCAGCCAGTCTGCCTGATAAAGGCGGTGTTCCCGAAGAAGCGGCGGCTTGGTTTCACGTGAGGGCAGGGCGGAATCCTCGTTGACCGGAATGTAGGCGGAGTAAAAGACGCGCTTCAGGTCATACTGCTGGTAGAGAAGCTGTGAGGTGGAGAGAAGCTGGTAATCGTTTTCCTTTGTCGCACCGATGATCATCTGCGTGCTCTGGCCGGCAGGAACGAAGGGAGCAGAGCGTTCCTTTTCCGGCAGTGACCGCGCGGAGGAGGAAGAGATCCAGCCCAGATCGGCAGCGGAGGCGGAAATCTGCTTTCGTGTATCGAAAATGGAGTGGGAGAGATAGCGGTTTCCCGAGGATCGCTCTAAAAAAGCGCTTTTCCCTGCGGTCAGCCGGTAATCTACAATACCGGACTGGATCTGGCGCATGGGTTTTAAAATCGCTTTCTGTGTCTTCTGCGGGGCCAGTTTCTGCAGCCCTTCTCCGGTCGGGAGTTCCAGATTGACGCTCATGCGGTCGGCGAGATAGCCGGTCTTTTCGATCAGCTCGACGGGTGCGCCCGGGATAGCTTTGACGTGGATGTAGCCGTTAAAGCGGTAACGATTACGTAAAAGATGCAGAGTGCGGTACATGAGCTCCATCGTATGGGCAGGATTTTTGCAGACGGCGGAACTTAAAAAGAGTCCCTCAATATAGTTTCGGCGATAAAATTCCGTGACGAGTGTACAGACCTCCTCCGGTGTAAACGTGGCGCGCTGCCGGTCATTCCCGGCGCGGTTGACGCAGTATTTACAGTCGTAGATACAGTCGTTGCTCTGCAGAATTTTTAACAGAGAGATACAGCGTCCGTCGGAAGAAAAGCTGTGGCAGATACCGCAGGAGACCGAATTGCCGAGATGTCCCTGTTTTCCGGCACGGTTCACACCGCTGGAAGTGCACGCAACGTCGTATTTGGCCGCGTCAGCGAGAAGATTCAGCTTCTCGGAGAGAGAAAGTGTTTGTGATGATAACTGCATGGCAGAAAAATTCCTTTCTATGTCCAAATGAATACGAATAAAAGAACAACTGTTCGATAAAAGAAGTGTAACACAAATCGAACGAATGTTCAAGAGAAAAAATGAAAATAGTACAAGAAAATACTGGAAGAAAAGAAACAGAATTCGATCCGGAAAAACGTGAACAGGAAACAGCAGGGAAAATTTCTGTTAGAAAAAAGTTATACAAAAACAGCCGCACAGATCGGAAAAACAAATCTGTGCGGCTGTAAGCCAAATTTTATGGAATTGAAACGGAAGCAGAGCCGTTTACGCCAGAAGCGCCCCAATTGCCCCGAATACGCCGGAACTTGCAAGCAGCATGATGACGCTTGCGAGGAGAACACCGCCCATGACGGCGAGAACGCTGGTCTTAAAGTCCATATCGAGGATACTTGCGGCCAGTGTGCCGGTCCATGCGCCGGTTCCCGGGAGCGGGATGCCGACGAAGAGCAGCAGGGCAAGCGGAAGTCCGCGGCCGGCTTTTGCTTTCAATTTTTCCCCGCCTTTTTCGCCTTTTTCCAGACACCAGGTGAAGAACTTTCCGATATACTTTTTATCACATCCCCAGACAAGAACCTTTCGAGCGAACAGGAAAATAATCGGAACCGGAAGCATATTTCCGATGACGGCGATCAGATAGGCAGGAAGCGTCGGAATATGGAAAGCTAACGCGTACGGAATCGCACCACGCAGCTCGATGAGCGGAACCATGGAAATCAAAAATACAATCAGATATTTGGTAATCATATACACCTCTCGTTTTTTACAAAATGTTATCGTTTCTTAGTGCAACGCTCTTATTGTAGCGTGATGCCCGCCATTTGTCCAGTATAAAAAGAAAGAAAAGAGCGGGAGTAAAAGAAATCTTAAGAATTTCTGTATTTTTGTATAATTTTATAACCTTCAAAATTTGAATTTTAGAAAACTGTATGTTAGAATGAAGTGTACTGTTTGCAAAAGAACAGCAGAGATGCCCCCAATGACAGGGGGCGTGGACTGAAATAACAAACGAGGAGGACCCACCTATGATTGCACTGATCGACTATGATGCCGGAAATATAAAAAGCGTGGAAAAAGCCTTTCAAAGCCTTGGAAAAGAGGTCGTACTGACCAGGGATCCAGAAGTATTAAAGCGCGCAGATCACGTCGTTCTGCCGGGTGTCGGCAGTTTTGGAGATGCGATGGAAAATCTGAACCGCTATCATCTGGCACCGGTCATTCATGAAATCGTAGAAAAAGGGACTCCGTTTCTTGGAATCTGTCTCGGACTGCAGATCCTGTTTGAACGCAGCGAGGAGAGCCCGGGCGTGGAAGGCCTTGGCCTGTTAAAAGGAGAAATCCTTCGGATTCCGGACAAAGAGGGCTTAAAGATTCCGCACATGGGCTGGAATTCCATCCATCTGCAGAACGAGGGACGCTTATTCAAAGGCATCCCGCAGGAGTCTTACGTCTACTTTGTCCACTCCTACTATCTGAAAGCAGAAGAGGAGGAAATTATAAAAGCAACGACAGAGTACAGTACACACATCCATGCATCCGTGGAAAAAGGAAATCTGTTCGCCTGCCAGTTCCACCCGGAAAAGAGTTCAGATCTTGGACTTGCCATTCTGAAAAACTTTGCGGAAATTGGAGAGGAGGACTAAGCGATGTTTACAAAACGAATTATCCCATGCCTGGATGTAAAAAACGGAAGAGTCGTAAAAGGCGTTAATTTCGTCGATTTAAAAGATGCCGGAGACCCGGTGGAGATTGCAAAAGCGTACGACAAGGCAGGAGCCGATGAAGTTGTGTTCCTCGACATCACCGCCTCCTCCGACCAGAGAGGAACGGTCATCGATATGGTGCGCAAAGTAGCAGCAAACGTCTTCATCCCATTCACCGTCGGCGGCGGAATCCGTACCGTAGACGATTTCAAGATGCTGCTCCGCGAGGGAGCCGACAAAATTTCGATCAACTCCTCCGCAATCAACAATCCGCAGCTGATCCACGATGCGGCGCAGAAATTTGGCAGCCAGTGCGTGGTCGTTGCGATCGATGCGAAGAAGAGAGCTGACGGAAGCGGCTGGAATATCTACAAAAACGGCGGCCGGATCGATGTCGGTATCGACGCCGTCGAGTGGGCGAAAAAAGCCGAGAGCCTCGGAGCCGGAGAAATTCTGCTCACCAGCATGGACTGCGACGGAACAAAGGCGGGATACGATATCGAGCTGACAAGAACGATCGCAGAGAGCGTCGGCATCCCGGTCATCGCATCCGGCGGCGCAGGAACGCTGGAGCATTTTTATGATGCCTTAACCGAAGGAAAAGCCGATGCAGCCCTCGCCGCATCCCTGTTCCACTACAAAGAACTGGAAATTCGTGAAGTCAAAGAATATCTGGCAGGCCGTAATGTGCCGGTCCGCCTGTAAAAGGAAGGAAGAAAACGATATGCCGCCTCTTAGCGGAAGCTGGGCAAATGCCCTGAAGGGAGAATTCTCCAAAGACTACTATAAAAAACTGTTTCAGACGGTGGGTGCGGAGTATAAAACTCACACCATTTATCCACCGGCTGATGATATTTTCAATGCGTTCCACTTTACCCCGCTCGAGCAGGTAAAAGTGGTCATCCTGGGCCAGGATCCGTACCATGAGCCGGGACAGGCGCACGGGCTCTGCTTTTCTGTAAAACCGGAGGTAAGCATTCCGCCGTCCCTGGTCAACATCTACAAGGAACTTGAGGACGATCTGGGATGCTATATCCCGAACAACGGATATCTCGAGAAATGGGCACGGCAGGGTGTTTTAATGCTGAATACAGTGCTGACTGTACGTGCACATCAGGCAAATTCCCACAAGGAAATCGGCTGGGAGCAGTTCACCGACGCGGCAATCAAAGTGCTCGCCGAGCAGGACCGCCCGATGGTATTTATACTCTGGGGAAGACCGGCACAGCGCAAAAAAGAGATGATCCACAATCCGAAGCATCTGGTGCTGATGTCCGCTCATCCGAGCCCGCTTTCTGCATACCGCGGATTTTTCGGCAGCCACCCGTTTTCCAGAACGAATGAATATCTGGAGGAAAACGGTCTTGCGCCGATTGACTGGCAGATCGAAAATGTAATCCGGGGAGCGAAAGAATGAGTAAAAAGAAAAATACGTTACTGAGAAATACTTCTATTTTAATGGCCGCAACGATTATCTCGCGTGTGATCGGCCTGCTGTACCGGTCACCGCTCGGCGAAACCATTGGAAATGAGGGACTTGGCTATTACAGTACAGCGAGCAATCTATACACGATCCTGCTGCTGATTTCGTCCTACAGTATTCCGATGGCAGTGTCGAAAATCGTATCCGAGCGCCTGGCCTTAAAAGAGTACCGCAACGCACACCGCGTCTTCCACGGTGCCCTGATTTATGCGGTAATTGTCGGCGGAATCGCTGCACTGGTGGCATTTTTCGGCGGAAAATTCCTTCTGCCGTATAACCAGCAGAATGCACTCCTTGCCTTACGCGTACTGGCGCCGACCATCTTTTTCTCGGCTGTTCTCGGCGTTCTGCGCGGTTATTTCCAGGCCCACAGCACGATGATGCCGACCTCGATCTCACAGATCATCGAGCAGGTATTCAACGCCGCATTCAGTATTGGCGCTGCCTGGTTCTTCATCCAGCAGTTCGCGACAAACGATACCGAACATGCCAAATTCGGTGCCGCCGGCGGAACCCTCGGAACAGGAGCCGGTGTTCTGGCAGGCCTCTGCTTTATGCTGATCGTTTACGGCGTAAACCGGAAAACAATTCTGCGGAAAGCTGCCAAAGACACACATCACCGTGAAGAATCCTACCGTGAAATTTTCCAGGTCCTTTTCCTGATGGTAACGCCGGTCATCTTTACGACCTTTATTTACAACTGCAACGCTTACCTGGACAACTACCTGTTCTTCACCATCCTCGGATGGCACGGTGAAAACCAGAAAGCACTGAACGCTGCATACGGAGAGTTCTCCAACTACTACGTCACCCTGATCAACGTTCCGCTTGCCATGGCAAGTGCATCTGCATCCGCCATGATGCCGGAGGTGTCCTCCTGCTATGCAACCGGTGACCTTGATGAGGCAAACGACAAAATCCTCGAGACCATCCGCCTGACGATGTTCATCTCCATCCCGGCAGCCGTCGGCCTTGGCGTACTCGCATTCCCGATCACAGGAGTCCTGTTCCCGTCAAGCTCCAGCCTTTCCGGAAAACTGCTGATGATGGGCGCCGTTTCGGTCGTATTCTCGGCCCTGTCCACCATCACCAACAGCGTCCTGCAGTCCATCGGCCAGCAGAAAAAAGCCCTGCATAACGCAGCCATTTCCCTCGGAATGGACCTCGTCGTCCTGGCTCTGATCCTCGCAGTCTTCCCGAAGACAAACATCTATGCCGTTGTCTTCGCAGGAATCCTGTTCTCACTGAGTATGTGCGTATTGAATAACCTTTCGATCCGCAAACACCTGAACTTCCGCAACGAGTTCAAAAACACCTACGTAAAACCATTGATCGCAGCCGCCATCATGGGAGTCGTAACCTGGGTTGTTTACTACGGCCTCTTTGCCATCACCAAACGCCCGTCCATCAGCATGCTGATCGCGATTCTGATCGCCATTGTCGTCTACCTGATCGCCTTCGTCGTCGTAACCGGCACAACCGAAGCCGAAATGCGCCGCATGCCAATGGGAACCAAACTGGTAAAAGTCCTGCGTATTCTGCGGATTTACCGTTAAAAACAACAAAACAAAAGCAAAACGAATCCCCGGCCGGAAAGCCTTGATAACAGCTTTCCGGCCGGGGATTTATTTTGATGTTCAGAAAATATATTATGTAATTTTACGCGTTTTTCTCGCCATTTGGCTCCTGCTTCAGGTTCTTATTCGCAGTAGAAAGCATCAGCTTAATACGATTGAGCTGGTTAACCTCCGAAGCGCCCGGATCGTAGTCAACCGCCACAATATTCGCCTTCGGATACTCCTTGCGGATCGCCTTAATAACACCCTTGCCGACAATATGGTTCGGCAGGCACGCGAACGGCTGGATGCAGACGATATTGTAAACATCGCTGTGGATCAGCTCCATCATCTCGCCGGTCAGGAACCATCCCTCACCAGTCTGGTTGCCGCAGGAGACGATCGGAGAAGCATATTTGGCCAGATCCCGTACGTCAGCCGGCGGATCAAAATGCTCACTCTTCTTGAACTCTGCAACAGCCGCACTCCGCAGCCAGTTGATCAGCTTGATACCCGTATTTCCGAGCATCGAAGAACTCTTCTTGAAGCCAAGGTGCTCCACCTTGAAATTGGTATTGTAGAAGCAGTAGCAGAAGAAATCAATCAGATCCGGCACAACCGGCTCCGCACCTTCACTTTCGAGCAGCTCCGCCAGATGGTTATTCGCCGCCGGAAGGAACTTAACGAGAATCTCGCCGACAATACCAACGCGAGGTTTCTTCTCATCCGTAATCGGAATATGGTCAAAGTCGCGGATCATCGTGCGGCAGATCTGTTTAAAGCGGGTATGGCTTAAATGTTTTGCCGAAACAAAATCAATACAGATCTTCTCCCATTTCTTGTGAATCCGGTCTGTCGTGCCCTTTTTCTGCTCATAAGGACGCATCCGGTAAATACATTTCATCATGATATCGCCGAATTCTGCTGCATAGCAGAGACGAATCGCAAGATCCGGCGTGATCTTGAAGCCCGGATTTTCCTCCAGACCGCTCAAGTTAATCGAGATGACCGGAATCTGCGTCATATCGGCCTTCTCCAGCGCACGGCGGATAAATCCGATGTAGTTCGAAGCACGGCAGCCGCCGCCGGTCTGGCTCATGATGACAGCCACTTTGTTCAGGTCATACTTGCCGGAGAGCAGCGCCTGCATAATCTGTCCGACTACCATCAGAGACGGATAGCAGGCATCGTTGTTGACGTATTTCAGTCCGACATCGACCGCCTCTTTGTTGTCGTTCGGAAGCACTTCCAGATTGTATCCGGCTGCGTTGAACGCCGGCTGCAGAAGCGAGAAGTGGATCGGTGACATCTGCGGGCAGAGGATGGTGTAGTCTTTCCGCATTTCTTTCGTGAAGACCGGTTTCTGGATCGAGGACGGAAGAATCTCGCGTACCGCCTGTTTCCGGTCATGTGCACGGAGGGCAGCGAGCAGAGAGCGGACACGGATTCTGGCAGCGCCGAGGTTGTTGACCTCATCGATCTTCAGGCAGGTATAAATCTTGCCGCTTCTGGTCAGAATCTCATAAACCTCATCGGTGGTAACGGCGTCGAGACCGCAGCCGAACGAGTTCAGCTGAATCAGGTCAAGATCGTCGCGTGTCTTTACATAGTTTGCAGCTGCATACAGACGGGTGTGGTACATCCACTGGTCATTGACACGGAGCGGACGCTCGAGCGGTGCCAGATGGGAAACAGAGTCCTCCGTCAGCACGCACAGTCCGTAGGAGTTGATCATATCCGGGATACCGTGATGGATTTCCGGATCGATGTGGTATGGACGGCCGGCAAGCACGATGCCTCTGCGGCCGGTTTCTTTCATATACTGAAGCGTTTCCTCGCCTTTTTTCTGCATATCGCGTCTTGCAGCACCAAGCTCTTCCCATCCGGCATGAACAGCAGCACGGACTTCATCCTCCGGCAGACCGGAGAACTCTTTGACAAGACCATCGGCAAGCACCTTTTCACTCGTAAACGCAAGGAACGGATTGCGGAACGTAATGGAATCGTCCTGCAGCTCGTCCACGTTGTTTTTGATATTTTCCGCATACGAGGTAACGATCGGGCAGTTGTAGTGGTTGATGGCTTCCGGGAACTCGGTGCGCTCGTACGGGATACACGGGTAGAAGATGAACTTCACACCGTGGCGTAAGAGCCAGGTCACATGGCCGTGCGCCAGTTTGGCCGGATAGCACTCGGATTCACTTGGAATCGACTCAATACCGAGCTCGTAGATCTTGCGGCTCGAGGTCGGAGAGAGTACCACGCGGTATTTCAGCTGCGTAAAGAAGGTGTACCAGAACGGATAATTCTCAAACATATTGAGGACTCTCGGAATGCCGACCTCTCCGCGGATCGCTTCATCCTGCGGCAGCGGCTGGTAGCCGAAGATCCGTTTGTATTTGTATTCGAACAGGTTCGGAATATGATCTTTGTTTTTCTCTTTTCCGATACCGCGCTCGCAGCGGTTTCCGCTGATGTACTGACGGCCGCCGGAGAATTTGTTGATGGTCAGACGGCAGCTGTTCGTACATCCCTTACAGTTTGCCATCGTGGTCGAATATTTCAGCTCGTTGATCTTTTCAATGGAGAGCATCGTGGTCTCCTGATCGGCGGAGTAGCGCTCTCTTGCGATCAGCGCCGCACCGAACGCACCCATGATGCCGGCGATGTCCGGGCGGATGGCTTCGCAGTTGGCGATCCGCTCAAAGCTTCGGAGAACAGCGTCGTTGTAGAACGTACCGCCCTGTACGACGATGTGGCGTCCCAGCTCGGTGGCATCCGAAACTTTAATTACCTTATATAATGCGTTTTTAATAACGGAGCAGGCAAGTCCGGCAGAAATATCGGCGACGGATGCGCCCTCTTTCTGCGCCTGTTTTACCTTGGAATTCATAAATACGGTACAGCGGGTACCAAGATCGATCGGGTGTTTTGCAAACAGCGCCTCATGCGCGAAATCCTGCACGCTGTAGTTCAGGGACTGCGCGAACGTCTCAATGAAAGAACCGCAGCCGGAGGAACATGCCTCGTTCAGCTGTACGCTGTCTACAGTGCCGTTTTTGATCTTGATGCACTTCATATCCTGGCCGCCGATGTCGAGAATACAGTCGACTTCCGGATCGAAGAATGCGGCAGCGTAATAATGGGAAATCGTCTCTACCTCACCCTCGTCCAGCATCAGTGCAGCTTTGATGAGCGCCTCGCCGTAACCGGTCGAACAGGACCAGGCGATCTGTGCGGAATCCGGCAGTTTGGAGTAGATCTCCTGGATCGCGCGGATCGATGTGCCGAGCGGATTTCCGTGGTTGTTGCTGTAGAAGGAATAGAGAAGAGCACCGTCTTCGCCGACGAGTGCAGCTTTGGTCGTCGTGGAACCGGCATCAATACCGAGATAGCAGTTTCCTTCGTAGGTGGAAAGATCGGCGGTCACGACGTTGTTGACACTCTGGCGCGCCAGAAATTCGTCATACTCGGCCTGATCTTTAAACAGCGGCTCAAGACGGGCAACCTCAAAATCGATAGCAACTTTCTCTTCGAGCCGTTTTTTCAGTGCGAGAAGGGAAATCTCGGTTTTTCCGTCTGCATTCATCGCAGAACCGATGGCTGCAAACAGGTGGGAGTTGTCCGGTACGATTGTATGCTCGTCATCCAGTTTTAAGGTACGGACGAATGCTGTCTTTAATTCCGAGAGGAAGTGCAGCGGGCCGCCGAGAAAGGCAACGTGGCCGCGGATCGGTTTACCGCAGGCAAGACCAGAAATGGTCTGGTTGACAACTGCCTGGAAAATGGAAGCGGAAAGATCCTCTTTTGTTGCACCGTCGTTGATGAGCGGCTGGATATCGGTTTTTGCGAATACACCGCAGCGTGCTGCGATCGGATAAATCGCCTGGTAATGCTTCGCGTATTCGTTGAGTCCGGTTGCATCGGTCTGCAGAAGAGAAGCCATCTGGTCGATGAAAGAACCGGTGCCGCCGGCGCAGATACCGTTCATACGCTGCTCCACATTGCCGCCCTCAAAATAGATGATCTTGGCATCCTCACCGCCGAGCTCGATGGCAACGTCGGTCTGCGGAGCGAGTGCTTTTAACGAAGTGGAAACCGCGATAACTTCCTGCGTGAACGGGATGCCGAGGTGGTTGGCAAGCGCAAGTCCGCCGGAACCGGTGATGACCGGCTGCAGGGTCAGTTCGCCCAGCTTTTCGTGTGCTTCCCCGAGCAGGTGGGCAAGGGTTTCCTGAATGTTTGCAAAATGGCGCTCGTAATCGGCAAAGAGAAGCTGGTTCTCTTCGTCGAGGATCGCAATTTTAACAGTGGTGGAACCGATGTCGATTCCGAGAGTATATTTTTTATCAGTCATGAATCAAACTCCTTTTATAATAAGAAACAATCTCAACACATTATACGACAAAAAATAAGGAAATACAATTGGAAAAAGGGCGATGTCTTACGAAAAAAGTATAAAGTCCTTGTGAAAAATGGAGAAACCAGGAGGGAAAAAGGCAGAAAAAAGAAAATTCAGGCATTGTCAAAAACGGGTTTTGCCTGTATACTAAAAATAGTATACCCTGCATGAAAAACAGGCGGCAGGGATCATGAGAAAGGATGAAAAGCGTTATGTATAAAATTCTGAAAATGGAAGGAAGAGCGAAGCGCGCCCACATGGAAACCGTGCACGGCAATATCGAGACGCCGGTATTCATGAATGTCGGAACCGCGGCAGCGATCAAGGGAGCTGTTTCCACTGAGGATCTCCAGCAGATCGGCACGCAGGTAGAGCTCTCCAACACGTACCACCTCCACGTGCGCCCGGGCGACGAGGTCGTAAAGAAGATGGGCGGACTCCACAAGTTTATGGTCTGGGATAAACCGATCCTGACCGACTCCGGCGGATTCCAGGTATTCTCTCTTGCAGGCCTTCGGAAAATCAAGGAGGAGGGAGTTTATTTCCACTCCCACGTAGACGGAAGAAAGATCTTTATGGGACCGGAGGAGAGTATGCAGATTCAGTCCAACCTGGCATCCACGATTGCGATGGCCTTCGACGAGTGCCCATCGAGTGTGGCAGACCGCCGTTATGTGCAGAATTCCGTGGACCGTACGGCAAGATGGCTGCAGCGATGCAAGGATAAAATGCAGGAACTGAACCAGAGAGAGGATACCATCAACAAGCACCAGCTGCTGTTTGGTATCAATCAGGGAGCAATCTATGAAGATATCCGTATCGATCATGCAAAACGGATTTCCGAGATGGATCTTGACGGATATGCCGTCGGCGGTCTTGCGGTAGGAGAGACACACGAGGAGATGTATCATATTCTCGATGAAGTGGTCCCGTATCTGCCAAAAGAAAAACCGACATATCTGATGGGTGTCGGAACACCGGCCAATATTCTCGAGGGTGTAGAGCGCGGCGTTGATTTCTTCGACTGTGTATATCCGAGCCGGAACGGACGTCACGGTCACGTTTATACAAATCATGGAAAAATGAATTTGTTCAACCAGAAATACGAATTGGATCCGCGCCCGATCGAGGAAGGCTGCCAGTGTCCGGCATGCCGCCATTACAGCAGAGCTTATATCCGTCATCTGCTGAAAGCAAAAGAGATGCTCGGCATGCGTCTCTGTGTTCTGCACAATCTGTATTTCTACAACAATATGATGACAGAAATCCGAAACGCACTCGATGAGGGCAATTTTGCCTCCTACAAACGTGCGAAGCTTGCCGGATTTGAGGAATACGACAAAAAGTAAGCTCTGTTCAAGGCCATGCGAAATGCGAGAAGCCATATTGAGATGTGGCGCAGTGCAATCGAGACGGGGATCGGAATTGTAATATATGAAATCTTTGGAAAATAGGGAAAATATCCAAAAAAGACTTGCCCATCGGTTCCGGATTGTGTATTATGATAGGTGTGTCTAAAGAACGGGATGTACTCTCGAATAACAGGAGGAAAGAAAATGTTTTTAGCAACAACAACAGCAGCAAACGGCGGTGTGATGAGCACTGGTATGTTAATTATGTGGCTGGTCATCATGTTCGGTATGATGTATTTCTTAATGATCCGTCCGCAGAAGAAAGAACAGAAAAAACTGCAGGCAATGCTGAATGACCTTGCAGTCGGAGATGCAGTCGTAACGACAAGCGGTTTCTACGGCGTAGTCATTGATATCACAGATGACGATGTCATCGTAGAGTTCGGAAACAACAAAAACTGCCGTATCCCGATGCGCAAAACAGCGATCACAGAGGTTGAAAAACCGGAAACAGCAGTCGTTGAAGAGAAAACAGAGAAGAAAAAATAAACATGATCTAAGTATGTGAAAAGCGCAGGTATTCAAAAAAGGATGAGTACCTGCGTTTTTTTTTGCCCATTAGAGATTTTATGGGATTTTCCTGTAGAGTAAAAAGCCTTCCGGACCGGATTGCCCCTGCGGCGAGACCGGGGGAAAAGAGGGAAAAATGCCGCGTAATTTTCTTTTAAACAGCAAAAAAGCAAAAAGATTATTGCGTTTCGTTCGGAATAAAGAAATTTCGTGTTGAAATTACGGCGATAATAGCGTATAATTTAGAAATGCTATAGACGCAGAGAAAATAGAACGGTTTTTCAGCCGGAAGAAAAGAGGGAGAAAGATATGGAATACCGTATTGGATTAATTCACGGTGACGGAATCGGACCGGAAATTGTAGATGAGGCAAAAAAGGTTCTGGACGCTGTCTGCGAGAAATATGGACATAAGTTTGAATATACCAATCTTCTGCTGGGCGGAGCTTCCATCGATGTACATGGTGTGCCGCTGACAGAGGAAACCATAGAAGAAGCCAAAAAATGCGATGCTGTTCTGATGGGCTCGATCGGAGGAGATGCGAAAACCTCCCCGTGGTACAAATTAAGCCCGGATAAGCGCCCGGAGGCAGGACTTTTAAAAATCCGGAAATCGTTAGGCCTGTTTGCAAACCTGCGCCCGGCGTACCTGTATCAGGAATTAAAGGATGCCTGCCCGTTAAAAGAAGAAATCATCGGTGAGGGCTTTGACATGCTGATTATGCGTGAGCTGACCGGCGGCCTGTATTTCGGAGAGCGCAGCACCGTAGAAGAGAACGGTATCAAAAAAGCAACGGATACCCTGACTTACAGCGAGCCTGAAATCCGCCGTATTGCAATCCGTGCCTTCGACATCGCCAGAAAGAGAAAGAAAAAAGTAACAAGTGTAGATAAAGCAAATGTTCTCGACTCCTCCCGTCTGTGGAGAGCCGTTGTGGAGGATGTTGCAAAAGATTATCCGGACGTTACGTTAGAGCATATGCTGGTTGATAACTGTGCAATGCAGATTGTTCACAATCCGTGCCAGTTTGATGTAGTTCTGACAGAAAACATGTTCGGAGATATCCTTTCCGATGAGGCAAGTATGGTGGCAGGTTCCATCGGAATGCTTTCTTCCGCCAGTTTGAATGAGACAAAATTCGGCCTGTACGAGCCAAGTCACGGCTCTGCACCGGATATCGCAGGAAAAAACATTGCAAACCCGATTGCAACGGTTCTGTCCGCGGCCATGATGCTCCGCTACTCTCTGGATCTCGATAAAGAGGCAGAGGCAGTAGAAAATGCTGTACAGAAAATCTTAAAAGACGGATACCGCACCGTAGACATCATGTCCGAGGGATGCACTAGAGTTTCCACATCCGAAATGGGAGATCTGCTGGTAAAAGCACTGGAGTGAGGCTTGCAGATTGCGGAAATGGTTTTTCAGACACACTCTAGCATAAAACTGTAAGATAAGAAAAGAGGAAAAGATCATGAGAAGTGATGCTGTAAAAAAAGGAATCGCACAGGCACCGCAGCGTTCTCTGATGCGTGCGCTGGGTCTGACCGAAGAAGAAATGAAAAAACCGCTCGTAGGAATCGTAAGCTCCTACAATGAGATTGTACCGGGTCACATGAACCTGGATAAAATTACAGAAGCTGTAAAAATGGGCGTTGCCATGGCAGGCGGAACACCAATCGTATTCCCGGCCATTGCAGTCTGTGACGGTATCGCCATGGGACACATTGGAATGAAATATTCCCTCGTTACCCGTGACCTGATCGCCGATTCCACCGAGTGTATGGCAATGGCACATCAGTTTGATGCCCTGGTATGTATCCCGAACTGTGATAAAAACGTACCTGGTCTTCTGATGGCAGCAGCAAGAGTCAATGTTCCGACCGTATTTGTCAGCGGCGGCCCGATGCTTGCCGGCCACGTAAAAGGCGAGAAGAGAAGTCTTTCGAGCATGTTCGAGGCAGTCGGCTCCTACGCTGCAGGAACCATGACAGAGGAAGACGTCTATGATTTCGAGTGCAATGCGTGCCCGACCTGCGGTTCCTGCTCCGGTATGTACACCGCAAACAGCATGAACTGCCTGACCGAGGTTCTCGGTATGGGCTTAAAAGGCAACGGAACGATTCCGGCCGTATACTCCGAGCGTCTGCGCCTGGCAAAGAGAGCCGGTATGCAGGTTATGGAGCTGTTAAAACAGGATATCCGTCCAAGAGACATCATGACAAAAGAAGCATTCTTAAACGCTCTGACCGTCGATATGGCACTGGGATGTTCCACCAACAGTATGCTGCATCTGCCGGCCATTGCGCATGAGGCAGGCGTAGAGCTGAATCCGGAGATGGCAAACGCCATCAGCGAGAAGACCCCGAACCTCTGCCATCTGGCTCCGGCAGGATACCACTACATCGAGGAGCTGAACGAGGCAGGCGGTGTTTATGCCGTTATGAACGAGCTGAACAAACTGGGTCTGCTGCACACTGAGTGCATGACCGCAACCGGAAAGACCGTAGGGGAGAACATCAAAGGATGTGTCAACAAAAATCCTGAGATCATCCGTCCAGTTGAGAATCCATACAGCAAGACCGGCGGTATCGCCGTTCTGAAAGGAAACCTGGCACCGGATACCGCAGTTGTCAAACGTTCTGCTGTTGTTCCGGAGATGCAGGTTCATGAAGGCCCGGCCAGAGTCTTTGACTGCGAGGAGGATGCCATCGAGGCAATCCGCGGCGGCAAGATCGTGGCAGGCGACGTTGTTGTCATCCGTTATGAGGGACCAAAGGGTGGTCCTGGTATGCGTGAAATGCTGAATCCGACTTCTGCCATTGCAGGTATGGGACTTGGTTCTTCCGTAGCCCTGATCACGGACGGCCGTTTTTCCGGCGCATCCCGCGGTGCGTCCATCGGTCATGTAAGCCCGGAGGCAGCAGAGGGCGGTCCGATCGCACTCGTTGAGGAAGGTGATCTGATCCGTATCAATATTCCGGAGCACAAGCTGGAGGTTGTCGTATCGGACGAAGAGCTGGCACGCAGAAAAGCTGCATGGACTCCGAGAGAACCAAAGGTAACGACAGGCTATCTGAAACGCTACGCAAAGATGGTTTCCAGTGCAAATAAGGGAGCTATTCTGGAGTTCTAATTCAGAAAAACTATGAGAAACACGCTCTGCGAGTTTCTCATAGTTATCGCGGCAGTCGCCAAGGTCTCGTGCAAGCACGGACTTTGGCTCGTTGCCCGCGTAAATCATAAAATCATATCAGCCGTCCGAACGCGCTTTTTCTCGGATGGCTGATTTCATAAACAGATTTTATACACAAAGCGAAAACATAAGGAAGGAATCATACAGACATGGAATTAACTGGATCACAGATTGTTATCGAGTGCCTGAAGGAGCAGGGTGTGGATACCGTGTTCGGCTATCCGGGCGGAACCATTTTAAATATCTATGATGAACTTTACCGTCATCCGGAAATCCACCATATCCTGACCTCACACGAGCAGGGTGCTGCGCATGCGGCGGACGGATATGCGCGTGCTACCGGAAAAACAGGCGTCTGCATGGCTACAAGCGGCCCGGGCGCAACGAATCTTGTCACCGGAATTGCAACCGCCTACATGGATTCTACACCGATGGTAGCAATTACCTGCAACGTAGGAAAGGCACTGCTTGGAAAAGACAGCTTTCAGGAGATTGACATTGCGGGTGTCGCAATGCCGATCACAAAATACAGTGTGATTGTAAAAGATATCACCGTTCTTGCAGATACGCTGCGCCGTGCGTTTACGATCGCAAAGAGCGGAAGACCGGGCCCGGTTCTGGTCGATATTACAAAAGATGTCACAGCGGCAACGTATGAGTACGAGCCGAAGACTCCGGAGAAAATTGAACCGTTTACTGAGAGAATTACAGAAGAAGGCCTGGATCACGTCGTATCCCTGATTCAGGAGTCGAAACGCCCGTATATTTTCGTGGGCGGCGGCAGTATCATCTCCGGCGCGTCCGAGGAAGTGCGCGAACTGGCACACCGCATCCAGGCACCGGTCTGCGACACCCTGATGGGAAAAGGTGCGTTCCCGGGAACGGATGAGCTGTACACCGGCATGCTCGGTATGCACGGAACGAAAACATCGAACTACGGCGTGACAAAGTGCGATCTGCTGATCGTGCTCGGCGCAAGATTCTCCGATCGTGTCACCGGAAACGCTGCAAAATTTGCCAATAACGCAAAAATCGTTCAGATCGATGTGGATGCGGCAGAAATCAACAAGAATGTTGTTGTCGAGTCGAGCATCATCGGAGACGTCAAAGAAGTCTTAAAACGGCTGAATGCGAAGCTGGAGCCGATGCACCATGACGAGTGGATTGCCGAGATCGAGGCGATGAAGGAAAAATTCCCGCTGAAGCATGAGGACGGCCTGACCGGACCGCTCGTCATTGAGGAGATCTACAAGGCAACCGATGGACAGGCTGTCATCACGACCGATGTCGGACAGCATCAGATGTGGGCGGCGCAGTATTACCGCTATACGAGCCCGAGAACGCTTCTGACCTCCGGCGGCCTTGGAACGATGGGCTTCGGCCTTGGAGCGGCCATGGGCGCGAAAATGGGACGCCCGGACAAGACCGTCATCAACATCGCAGGCGACGGCTGTTTCCGTATGAACATGAATGAATTGGCAACGCTTTCCAGACACAACATTCCGGTCATCGAGGTTGTTGTCAACAACCACGTACTCGGCATGGTACGCCAGTGGCAGACGCTGTTCTACGGAAAACGGTATTCCAATACCGTTCTCCAGGATCAGGCAGACTTTGTCAAGGTTGCTGAGGCGCTCGGCGTAAAGGGCATCCGCGTGACGAAAAAAGAGGAGATGGGTCCTGCCATCCGTGAGGCAATTGAGGGCGGAAAACCGGCGCTCATTGATGTCTGGATCGACTGCGACGAAAAAGTATTCCCGATGGTACCGGCAGGAGCTCCGATTGAGGATGTCTTCGATGCAGAGGATCTGGCAAAAAAGGAACAAGAAAAGGATTGACAGATTTCTGACAAAGAGGTATCATAGTTTCAACGTGGTAAAGCAATACCGTATTACCGCACGAATCGCACAGATGTGATTACAATGGAAACCATCGGTCTACTATCGGTGGTTTCCTAGTAAGATAAAGTAACACCAGGGAAAAAAGTTCGAAAGTCTGACGCAAGCAAAGCTTACAGGAAGATTTTTGAACTTGGGACCCGCAAAATATGAGTAAGTAGCCATTTTTCGGAGAAAAATGAGCGGAGTACGAATATTTTGCAGATTACGGGAGCACGAAGTGCGGAGTAATCTGGTGCAGAAAAGAGAAACAGGAGGATGAGAAAAATGAGCAGAGTCTATAATTTTTCCGCAGGACCGGCGGTTCTGCCAGAGGAAGTGTTAAAAGAAGCCCAGGAGGAAATGCTGGATTACCGCGGATGCGGCATGTCCGTCATGGAGATGAGCCACCGTTCCAAAGTATTCCAGAACATCATCGATGAGGCAGAAGCAGATCTTCGTGATCTGATGGGAATCCCGTCAAATTACAAAGTTCTGTTTCTCCAGGGCGGTGCATCCCTGCAGTTTTCCATGATCCCGATGAACCTGATGAAAAACGGTGTCGCAGATTACATCGTAACAGGCCAGTGGGCAAAGAAAGCATACGCAGAGGCACAGAAATACGGAAAGGCAAACAAAATTGCCTCCTCTGAGGATAAAACATTTTCCTACATCCCGGACTGCAGCGATCTTCCGATCAGCCCGGATGCCGACTATGTTTATATCTGCGAAAACAACACCATTTACGGTACCAAATACAAAAAACTGCCGAATACCAAGGGTAAAACCCTGGTGGCAGACGTCTCCTCCTGTTTCCTCTCCGAACCTGTCAATGTCTCCGATTACGGCATCATCTACGGCGGTGTCCAGAAAAACATCGGACCTGCCGGAATGGTCATCTCCATTATCCGCGACGACCTGATCACCGACGATGTCCTGCCGGGAACACCGACCATGATGAAATTCAAGACACACGCAGACGCAGGCTCCCTGTACAATACACCGAACTGCTACTGCATCTACATGTGCGGCAAAGTCTTCAAATGGCTGAAGAAAATGGGCGGCCTGGAAGTTATGAAACAGCGCAACGAAGAAAAAGCAAAACTTCTGTACGATTTCCTGGATCAGAGCAAGCTCTTCAAAGGAACCGTCGTACCGGAAGACCGTTCTCTGATGAACGTTCCGTTTATCACCGGAAATGCAGATCTGGATGCAAAATTCGTCAAAGAGTCCAAAGAAGCCGGACTTGAGAACCTGAAAGGCCATCGTACCGTCGGCGGTATGCGTGCAAGCATCTACAATGCAATGCCGAAAAAAGGCGTAGAAACACTCGTAGCCTTCATGAAAAAGTTCGAGGAGGAAAATCTCTAATGTTTCAGTATCATTGCTTAAATCCGATTGCAGGCGTAGGCCTTGCAAATTTTAATGAAAACTATCAGCAGACCGAGAGTCTGGAAGATGCCGATGCCGTTCTCGTCAGAAGTGCAGCTATGCACGGCATGGAGCTGCCGAAGAGCCTCCTCGCTGTAGCAAGAGCAGGAGCCGGCGTCAACAACATTCCGCTTACCGACTGCGCAGAGCAGGGTATCGTTGTCTTCAATACACCGGGAGCCAATGCAAACGGTGTCAAAGAGCTCGTGCTTGCCGGCATGCTGCTGGCATCCCGTGATATCGCAGGCGGTATCGAATGGGTGAAGAGCGACAAAGAAGATGGCGACATCGCAAAGACAGCAGAAAAACAGAAAAAGAAATTTGCCGGCTGTGAGATCAGCGGAAAGAAACTCGGTATCATCGGACTTGGCGCGATCGGACAGCTTGTAGCAAATGCAGCGACGCACCTTGGTATGGAAGTATACGGATATGATCCATACATCTCCGTCGATGCAGCATGGAACCTGTCACGCGACATCCATCACATCCAGAATGTAGAAGATATCTATCGCACCTGCGATTATATCACCATCCATGTGCCGCTTTTGGACAGCACGAAAGGTATGATCAACAAAGCAGCAATCGATGAGATGAAAGACGGCGTGGTTCTTCTGAACTATGCAAGAGATCTTCTCGTTGACGAGGATGCTGTTCTCGCGGCTTTAAAGGCCGGAAAAATGAAGAAATATGTGACCGACTTTGCAAATCCGAAGGTAGTCGGTGCAGAGGGAACTATCGTTACCCCGCACCTTGGAGCATCCACCAAAGAATCCGAGGACAATTGTGCTGTGATGGCAGTCAAGGAAATCCGTGATTTCCTTGAGAACGGAAACATCAAAAACTCCGTCAACTTCCCGAATTGCAGCATGGGTGTATGCACAGGCGCAGGCCGTGTGACGATCTGCCACAAGAATATCCCTGGTATGCTGGGAGCCTTCACCACCGTTATGGGTAATGCAGGTGTCAACATCAGCGATATGACAAACAAAGGTAAAGGCGATTACGCTTACACGATGATGGATCTGGAAAGCGAAGCAACCGAGGAGATGGTAAAGGCCCTCGAAGCAGTTGATGGTGTATTAAAGGTTCGTATCATTCAATAAAGAGAATCAAAGAAAACCAAAAGTGACAGGAAAAGGCGGTACCCGAAAACAGAGGCACCGCCTTTTCCTGTCAAGAACGGCAGAAGTTACTGCTGTTTGACTTCCTTTGGGTAAAGAACGGCACAAAAAAGAGAACTGCCCTGGGACAGTTCTCTTTGCCTGTAATGTGTGGTTACGAAAAGATTTTCAGATTCGTTTCCAGACGGCACCGCCGCGTACATCGGCAACTTCAATGCCCTGTGCTTTCAGATCGTCACGGATCTTATCTGCTTCCGCAAAGTTTTTGGCCTTCTTTGCTTCATATCGTTTTAAAACGAGCGCATCAATCTCCGGATCTCCCTCGCCGGTAATCTGATAACCGGATGCAGTGGAAGCGGAAGTTGTCTTTGCGGCCTCTTTTCTCTTTGCTTCTGCATGGGAGAGAAGAGCAAGACCGAGCACCTGATCGAAATTGTCGAGAAGTGCCAGCTTCGTTGCGTCGTTCATGTCTGCCTTTAAGACATCATACAGCGTTGTGATGGCAAGCGAAGTATTGAGGTCAGCATCGAGTGCTTTCTGGAATTTTTCTTTTAAAACACTCATGGAAGCTTCATCGACGGATCCGTTCTCCGGATTTAAAGCAGCGATACGGGCGATCAGCTTGTCGTAGGCAATTTTTGCGTTGTCCAGGTTCTCCCACGTAAACACAAGCGCTTTGCGGTAATGGGACTGCAGGCAGAAGAAACGGTAGACGAGCGGATCGTAGCCTTTTTCTTCCAGAAGAGAAACCGTCAGGAACTCACCTTTTGATTTCGACATTTTTCCGGTCGATGTATTCAGGTGATGTACATGGAACCACTGCGGGCACCATGCATGGCCAAGGTAGCTTTCGGACTGCGCAATCTCGTTGGTGTGGTGCGGGAAGGCATTGTCCACGCCGCCGCAGTGCAGGTCGAGGTATTCTCCGTTGTATTTCATGGAGATACCGGAGCACTCAATGTGCCATCCCGGATAACCGACGCCCCATGGAGAGTCCCATTTGAGCGCCTGGTTCTCGAATTTTGATTTGGTAAACCAGAGAACGAAATCGTTTTTGTTGCGTTTGTTGGTATCTTCCTCTACGCCCTCGCGGACACCAACGGCAAGATCATCCTCATCGTGGTCGTTGAATACATAGTAGTGGTCAAGACGGCTGGTGTCAAAGTAAACATTTCCGCCGGCAAAGTAAGCGTAGCCGGTGTCCATCAGTTTTTCAATGATTTTAATATATTCGTCAATGCATCCGGTCGCCGGCTGTACGACATCCGGGCGTTTGATATTTAGCTTTTTGCAATCCGCAAAGAATGCATCGGTGTAATACTGTGCGATTTCCATGACTGTTTTATGCTCGCGCTTGGCACCTTTGACCATCTTGTCCTCACCGGTGTCCGCATCGGAGCTTAAATGGCCGACGTCGGTAATGTTCATGACACGGTTGACGTCGTAGCCTTCATAGCGGAGTGCCTTTTCAAGAACGTCCTCCATAATATAACTGCGCAGGTTTCCGATGTGCGCAAAATGATAAACGGTAGGTCCGCAGGTGTACATTTCTACACGGCCCGGTGTGTGTGTCTGGAATTCAGCTTTTTTATGGGTTGCAGAATTATAAAGATACATAAAAGAAGTCTCCTTTTTTCTTTTCGTGCGGATACGGATGCAGAAGTGATGATACACAGGAAAGCAAAAAAGCGTCTGCTGTATCCGACAAGGATATCAGAGACGCCGCGTGCGGTGCCTGTTTTCCGTGTACTGCACTGGTTCCTTATTAAAATTAATATTAGCAGGATTTTTTTTTGCTGTCAATAGTCCGGAGACTGTCGAAGACAAAAAGTAAAACGCATTTAATAAGAAGAAACACATTTTTCAGAAATAAAAAGACAGTACTGCAGAACGCAAATGGAAAGAAACAATTATTTGTGTAATCTTTTTTTATTATAAAACCGAAGAATACAGGAAAATAGAAAACAGCATCAGAACAATACCCAAAAAGAGGAAAATAGAGGATTTTGATGACTTTAAATGCAGTTTATACACTTTTTTCCTGCATCGGATATTGACAAACAGAGAGAGTTCTGGTTATAATGAACCCAGTTGTTTTTGGACAAACGGACAAATGTACGGGCATGAGGGATGAAGAAAACAAATCTTGTTGGACGCATCTCCTTTTTGTACTCTTCGTTTTGATGTGGTAAAGTGCCAAAATGAAAAACGGTGGAATGGCGAAGCCGTTCCGGCAAATGTCCGGATGATGCAAAAACAACGCGAATCCATGAAAGGAGTTAGGAAGAAATTATGAAAAGAAAAATTGTAAGCGCATTACTTGTTATGAGTATGACTGCAAGCCTGGTTGCCTGTGGAAATTCCGGCAGCGGAAGTTCTGATCCGGCGGATGAGAGTGTAAGCGTAAGCAGCAGCGCATCTTCCGAAAGCGATGCAAGCGCATCTGCAAGCAGTGAGAGCGAAGCCGAGGCAGAGGAGTCCGAAATGCCGGAAGGATACGACGAGACCAGCACAGAGCTCTATAACGAGGCACTGGGCGATTTCAACGATGCACTTGCTACTGCAAAGGAAGCAGAAACGGTGGATGAGAGATATGCCCTGATGGCAGTTGCCGAGGGAAAACTGATGGAGTCCGCCATGATGTACCCGCTCACCTCAAGAGGTGGTACGTACGCGATGTACAGAATGGCTCCGCGCACCAAGGACTATACCCTTTGGGGAAGCGATAACGACCGTTATCATCAGTATGTTGTAACAACTGACTTTATCAAAGCAGAAGATTACAACGAGATGAGAGCAAAATGGGATGAGCTCAAAGGAACAGGAACCTATGAGAGCTGGGTAAAAGAATATCTGGCAGGAAAAGGTTACACCTTAAAAGACAGCTTCTCCATGCCGTATGCGAGCGATCCGGTAACATGGGACGGACTTGCAACTTCCCGTGCGGCAGATACCGATGCGATCATCAATACCTATGACGGCCTGATGGAGTACGACGTAGAGGGAACTCTGCAGCCGGCACTGGCAGAATCCTATGAAGTATCTGATGACGGACTGACCTATACCTTCCACCTTCGTAAAGATGTAAAATGGACCGATTCCCAGGGACGTGAAGTGGATACTGTAAAAGCAGATGACTTCGTGGCCGGAATGCAGCACATGTGTGATGCACAGGGCGGTCTGGAATACCTGGTACAGGGCGTGATCAAAAACGTATCCCAGTACATCAGCGGTGAAGTTACCGATTTCGACGAGGTTGGTGTAAAAGCTGTTGATGACTATACCGTAGAGTACACACTGGAAGAGCCATGCAGCTACTTCATGACCATGCTGGGCTACACCATCTTCATGCCGATGAGCAGAAGCTACTATCAGTCCCAGGGTGGTAAATTCGGTGCTGAGTACGATTCTTCCGCAGCAGATTATCAGTACGGAAAAGATTCCAACTCCATCGCATACTGCGGACCGTACCTGGTAACCAACGCTACAGCGAAAAATACCATCGTATTTAAACTGAGCGATTCTTACTGGAACAAAGACAACGTAAACATTAAAACCCTGACCTGGCTGTTCAATGACCAGTCTGATGTTACCAAAATGTACACAGATGCAAAAGCAGGTACCGTTGACTATGTAAACCTGAACACCTCCACTATGGAGACAGCAAAATCCGAAGGTCTGTACGACCAGTACGCAGTAGTTTCAGATACCGACGCTACTTCCTTCATGGGATTCTACAATATCAACCGTACTGCGACTGCAAATGCCAACGACGGAACAACAGCAAAGAGTACAAAGTCTGACGAAGAAATCCAGAGAACAAACAAAGCACTGCAGAACGTTCACTTCAGAAGAGCGATCAGCTTTGCAGCAGATCGTGGCGCTTACAATGCACAGCAGGTTGGCGAGGATCTGAAATATACTTCTCTTAGAAATACCTTTACCCCGGGATATTTCGTAAGCCTGTCAAAAGACACTACCATTCAGATCAACGGAACCGACACAACCTTCCCGGCAGGCACCTACTATGGTGAAATCGTACAGAAACAGATCGACGCCGATGGCGTGAAGATCAAAGTATGGGATGCCGAAAACAAGACCAGCGATGGTTTTGATGGATGGTACAATCCGGAAAACGCAGTAGAAGAACTGAATACCGCAATCGAGGAGCTCGCAGAAGAAGGCATCACCATCGATGAGAGCAACCCGATCCAGATTGAGTATCCATATCCGTCTGCAGTAGAAGTTTACACCAACAAAGCAAACTCCTACAAGAAATCAGTAGAGGCTGCCCTTGGCGGAAAAGTTGTGATCAATCTGGTTGATGCCGTAGATGTGGATGGATGGTACTATGCAGGATACTATGTAAACTATGGTTATGAACAAAACTACGACGTATATGATGTCTCCGGATGGAGTCCGGACTTTGGTGATCCGTGCTCTTATCTGGATACCATGCTTCCGGACTATGAAGGATACATGACCAAATGTTTCGGTATCTTCTAATTTTTGAAAAGTAAAAATTGGAAAGACCAGAACAGTTGAAAGCCAATGAATAAACCGGCAGGGGGATGGGGACAAAAAAAGCCATTCCCCTGTCATATTGTGTTAAGGAATGAGAGAATATGACAAAATATCTTTTTAAGCGTTTGTTGCATGGCCTTGTTTCCGTAGTAATCGTCGTTGGATGCGTTATGACTATGATCTATTCTCTGATGGACCGAAACCTGATTTTCGCACAGGACGCCACCTATTCCCATCAGAGCAATAACCAGAAAAAGGTGTACAAATATCAGAAGTGGGAGACATACGGATATCTTGATTATGTAACCTATGCAGATTATTTGAACGCTCTCAAAGCAAAAGGCGAAATTGACGAGGATACGAGATCCAAAGCAGTAGCATTCGGAAGAACGAAAGACCAGGATTCAGAACTGGTATCTGAATATGTAAAGGAATTTACAGCTTATTATAAAGCAAAAGGTTACACCGTAAGAAGATACGACGCGATCATGATGGGCAAGAAAAAATATGCCAACGGCGGACAGCAGCAGCTGTTTGCGTACAAGGATATTCCGCTTGCAACGCGTCTCGGAAAATATTTTTCCGGTTTGATTGACATCGACAGCATTCACGATGCTGCAAAGGTAGAAGGTAAGAGGGGGATTACATTTACCTTACACGATCCGGTATATGGGGGAAAGAAATTTTCACCGGCCATCATGGGAAATGGCACAACACACAAGTACCTGATGTACTTTGACTCAAAATTCCCATATTTCCATCAGAATATAATCACCATAAATTTAGGAAAGTCCTATTCCGTAAATGAGGGTGTGGATGTAGCACTGACCATGACCCGCGCACAGGGATCCTACGTAAAATCGGAGATTACCTATCCAAGCGGTCTGGTGGAATACAGTGCAGACGATCTGCACAGCGCAACGTATATGAACGAATCTCAGGATGCAAGCGCTGTTCATTCCGATCGGTTCGCAGATGACTATACCAACGTGGATACAGTTAAGAGTGGTAAATCAAAAATCGGCTATTCCTTTGTAATCGGTATCATTGCCGTAATTCTTTCCTATCTCATCGCAGTGCCGCTTGGCATTCTGATGGCGAGAAAGAAAGACAAACTGGTTGACCAGCTTGGAACCATCTATATTGTATTTATTATAGCAGTACCTTCACTGGCCTATATCTTCCTGTTTAAAGCAATTGGAGGAAAAATTGGTCTGCCGACCACCTTTGACATGGATTCGAAGAGCAAGCTGATGTATATTCTGCCGATCGTTTCCCTGGCACTGCCGCAGGTGGCAAACCTGATGAAATGGCTGCGTCGATACATGATCGACCAGATGAACTCCGATTACGTAAAATTCGCAAGATCCGGTGGTCTGACAGAGGGAGAAATCTTTACGAAACACATTTTGAAGAATGCAGCGATTCCGATTGTGCAGGGTGTTCCGGCGAGCGTACTGTTCGCACTGACCGGAGCCATCATCACCGAGCGTGTGTACGTAGTACCTGGTGCCGGTAATCTGCTGACTGAAGCAATCAGCAAATATGACAATGGTGTTATCGTAGGTGTTACACTGTTCTACGCAGTGCTCTCCGTTATTTCCATCATCCTGGGCGACGTTTTGATGTCCATGGTGGATCCGCGAATCTCATTCTCAACGAAAGACAGGTAGGGACTTATGAATTATGATTTAGATAAATTCGGTCTGTCTGAGGAAGAACTGTTTTCTCCTGTAGATAACAGCAGTTTGGAGTCTGAGAAAATTACGGCTCCGAGATATTCCTACTGGCATTCCGTGTTCCGCGTATTTTTTAAGAAAAAAATCAACATTGCCGTACTTTGCCTCCTGGGTGTGATTCTGCTGATGACGTATGTGTATCCGCTCTTTGTGGAGTACGACCGTTTCGCCAATCTGATGAACGGCGCGACAAAACATCTGTCTCCAGGCAAAGCCTTGCAGCAGCTTGGATTCAATATTCACTGGATTTTAGGATCCGGTGCTTCCGGACAGTCAACCTTTGATGCTGTCTGGTTTGGTTCCAGAATTTCAGTTTCCCTGGCATTTATCTGTGCGCTCATCAACCTTTCGATTGGTGTGATTGTCGGATCTGTCTGGGGATTTTCGAAGAAGGTTGATGTCTTCATGATGGAGGTTTACAACATCATCGGAAATATTCCGTATGTACTTCTGATCTCCGTCCTGGTGCTTATCTTTTCTCCGAGCTTCTGGACTATGGTATTTGCACTGACCGTTACCGGATGGCTCGCCATAGCGTATTTTATCCGTACACAGGTCGTTATCATCCGTGACAGAGAGTATAATCTGGCATCAAAATGTCTCGGAACCTCTATTTTCCGCATTGCGATGAAGAATATTCTTCCATTTATGACATCTGTCATTGTTACTCTGGCGGCAACTGAGATTCCGTCCTACATCTCTTACGAGGTGTTCCTGGCTTACATCGGTATGGGACTTTCTGACATGTCTCTGGGAAGACTGATCTATGAGGCTGAGGGTGCCATGCTGACACCGGGATGGGGATTCGAGTTCTGGAGTCCGGTTGTTGTCGCTTCAATCATCACCGTAGTATTATATGTAGTTGGACAGAACCTTGGAGATGCGTCCGACCCGAGAACACATATGTAGGAAGGAAAGCCGCATGGAAGATAAAAAAGTATTATTATCGATTAAGGACTTACAGGTAAAATTCCGTGTCCGCGGCCGTATCCTGACGGCAATCCGGGGCGTAACGCTGGATATTTACGAGAATGAGTCCATTGCTATCGTAGGAGAGTCCGGTGCCGGTAAATCCGTATTCACAAAAGCGTTTGCGGGCATGCTGGACAGCAACGGCTTCATTGACCAGGGAGATATCATTTTCAACGATGCCGAGCTGAGCGATACCGTTGTGCCGCTGAACTCTTATGCGGAAAAGACCATCGCATCCACCTGGGAAAAACTGAATGAGTATTCCAAACTGGAATATGGTTCAGAAGTATTCCTGAAAATGAAGGCGCTGGAGCAGGAAAAAGAAGAAAAAATGACGCTGAGCGAGGAAGAGCGTGAGAAAGCAGATGCTGAAATCAAGGAACTTGTAATAAAGAGAACCGAACTTTTCAACTATAAGCAGACACTCGATACTTCAAAAGAAAAAGCGAAAATCAAAGAGACATCTGCCGAGATTTCCAGACTGGATGGAGAGATCAAGGCTCTGCAGAAAGCAAAAGAGGAAAAAATCAAGGCACACAAACAGGCTGCCATGAACGATACGGCCTACAATCAGGCGTATGATGCAAAGATGGCAGAGTACAAAAAAGAGTATGCCGGCCTGACAGCAAAAGAAATTACGGACGAGACAAGAAAGAGAAATGAGATTCTTGCCAAAGAGATCTATCTTTCCGTTGGACGTTACAAACTGCGCAAAAAAGTCCGCATGATCAAAAAGCTGCACGAGGCATTCAAAGCTGCAATGGAGCGCGGTGTGGATCTGAACGATGAGCAGAAGCGAAACGGCGTTTTTGACCAGGCTACCTTCCGCGTACGCTATCTGGATGAGACACCGGAGCAGCTCCACGGAACCTGCATCATCAACCTGGCAAAAATCCAGGACCCGAATGACTGGGGCCAGATCCGCGGTAAGAAAATTGCAACCGTATTCCAGGACCCGATGACTTCCCTGAACCCGATCATCACGATCGGAAAACAGATCACTTCTGTTATTATGAAACATCAGGATGTCAGCGAGGTGGAAGCGAGAGCACAGGCGCTTGAGCTGATGGAAAAGGTTGGTATTCCGAACGCAGAGCAGCGTTTCGATGATTATCCGTTCCAGTATTCCGGCGGTATGAGACAGCGTATCGTTATCGCGATTGCACTTTCCTGCCGTCCGAAGATCCTCATCTGCGATGAGCCGACAACTGCGCTGGACGTTACGATTCAGGCACAGATCCTGAAGCTGATCAAGGATCTTCAGAAAGAGTACAACTACACTATCGTGTTTATTACCCACGACCTTGGTGTCGTAGCGAATATCGCAGACCGTGTTGCCGTTCTGTACGCAGGACAGATCATCGAGTTTGCGAACGTAGAAGAGCTATTCTACGATCCGCGCCATCCGTACACCTGGGCGCTGCTTTCTTCCCTGCCGCAGCTTGCGGAGCGGAATACAAAGCTGTTCTCAATTACCGGTACCCCGCCGTCTCTGTATAACAAAATTATCGGAGACCCGTTCGCGCCGCGTAACCAGTACTGTCTGAAAATCGACACACTGGAAGAACCGCCGATGTTCAAGGTAACGGATACCCATTACGCCAAAACCTGGCTGCTGGATCCGAGAGCACCAAAGACGGAGAAGCCGGAGGCAATTCAGAATATTCACGAAAAATTATTAAAAGCATACAACTTATAGGAGAGTTTGAAAGTGTCTACAAAGCAGGAAAGCAAGACCACTGTTTCGCATCTGCCGGAGCATGGTCCGATTGACGAAAATGGAAGAGAAATCTTACTGCAGGTAAAAAATGTAGATATCACTTTCGGCAAGGGCGATGACGCAGTCAAAGCGGTAAAAAATGCTTCTTTTGACATCTACAAGGGAGAAACCTTCTCCCTCGTAGGCGAGTCCGGTTCCGGAAAGACCACGATCGGCCGTGCGGTCATTCGTGTCAACCCGTGTTCCGCAGGAGAGATCCTGTACAAGGGTGTTAAAATTTCCGGCAAGATTCCGCATTCCCTGGACCGGGAGGTTATCCGAAACATTCAGATGGTATTCCAGGATCCTGCCGCATCGTTAAATGAGCGTGCGACGGTCGATTACATCGTATCCGAGGGTCTTTACAACTTCCATCTGTACGAGAACGAGGCAGACCGTGTGAAAAAGGTAGAGAACATGATCAACGAAGTTGGTCTTCTGCCGGAGCACCTGACCCGTTACCCACATGAGTTCTCCGGCGGACAGCGCCAGCGTATCGGTCTGGCCCGTGCCATGGTTATGGAGCCGGAGCTGGTTGTAGCCGATGAGCCGATCTCCGCACTGGACGTATCGATCCGTGCCCAGGTCCTCAATCTGCTGAAGAAATTCCAGAGAGAAAAACAGGTTACTTATCTGTTTATCGCCCATGACCTTTCCATCGTACGGTTCATTTCCGACCGTATCGGTGTTATCTACAAAGGAAATATCGTAGAGGTTGCGGACGCAGAGGAGCTGTTCAACTTCCCGCTGCATCCATACACCCATTCCCTGATCTCTGCGATCCCGATTCCGGATCCGCAGCTTGAGAAGAACAAAGTGCTGTACACCTACGATCCGTCCATTCACGATTATTCCGTGGACAAACCGGAGTTCGTGGATATCGGACACAACCACTTTGTATACGGAAACAAGAAAGAGATCGAAGAGTACAAGGCACTCCGTGAAAAGGGAGAGCCGCTGCAGCCGATCACCATCAGAAAGCCTGGCGAGAAAGTAAAAGAGGAGGACCACGAGGTTCATTTCTCCAAGGCAGAAGATGAGTTCCTGAAAACTCCGCTTCACGATACCGGAAGCATCTGGTACAAAGTGCTGTCGTTCTTCTTCCCGATCATCGGTATTATCGCAGCAATGGTATACAAAAAGAAACAGTACTATCACAACTATAAAGCATGTAAGCAGGGCGCGCTGTACGGATTCGCCGTACTGGCCGTGATTCTCCTGATCTTTATCATTGCATTGATATTGGTTGTCCTATAGCAGACTGTGAAAAACAAAGCAGTGTCAGAATCGAAAGTCTTTTGATTCCGGCGCTGCTTTTTTTGTGCCGTTTTACTTGACGGGAGACATATTTTCTGGGACAATAAAACACAGTGCGAATGAAGGGGAGAACTTAAAGTAAGAGGAGTAAAAGAATGGGAAGAACAGTAAAAGATCCAAACAGACGGCAGCCGAAGCCGGTGCAGAAAGTTCAGCTCTCTGAAAAGAATGTCGGACGGCGCATCGTGCTTGTGGTACTGTTTCTGGCGATCGGATCCGGTTTTCTGGTGTATGGTTTTATGAATTTTCTGCGCGGCGATTCCGGCTGGCGCGAAATCAGCGTGAAGGCGGGCTCGGAGCTGAACTGCAGCGAGGATTTCACACTGAAATATAATGTCGGTGCAGGCGGCGTATCGGCGGGCGGGGAGGCAAAGGCACTCTCGCTGATTTATACCGATGCGGCGGTGAAGGGCTACCGGCTTTTCAATATCGACGAGAGTTTCGATGATGTGACAAACCTGTACGATATCAACCAGCATCCAAACGAAGTGATGACGGTAGATCCGGTTTTGTACGATGCCCTGAAAAAAGTATCCGATGCCAACTGCCGGGAAATCTATCTGGGACCGCTGTACGCGTCACTGGAAAATCTCTGCATGAGCAATGATGATGCGGTCGCAGCACAGTTCGATCCGGAGAAGGATGATGATGCGGCAGAGGAAGCGGCAGCCGTCGCAGCCTTTGCGCAGAACCCGGATGACATTTCCATGGAATTCCCGGGAGAAAACCAGGTCTGCCTGCATGTGTCGGATGCGTATCAGGCATATGCCGCAGAGATGGGCTACACGGCGTATCTCGACTTTTTCTGGATGAAAAATGCTTTTTTGATTGACTATCTGGCGGACACGATCCGCGGCGAGGGCTATCAGCTCGGCATTATTTCCAGCAAGGACGGATTTGTGCGCTGTCTCGATGAAACAGGGGAAAAAGAGTACCAGTACCCGCTGTACCATCTTTCCGGGAATGAAATTCAGTCACATGGAACGATGACGTACGAGGGACCGAAAAGCATCGTATTTTTCCACGCTTACCAGGCGGGCAGTCCCGATACGTACCGCTATTACCAGTATCAGGACGGAACGATGCGCACGCCGTATCTTAGCGCGTCAGACGGAAAAGACCACACGGCAGCATCTGAACTGCTTGTCTATTCCGGTGAATATGGCTGTGCTGATACGCTGCTTGCAGCATTTTTCGATTATCAGGCCGAATCGCTTTCCGGGGAGTCCCTGAAAACACTGGCTTCACAGAAAATTTACAGTGTCTGGTTTGAGAACAATGAGATTCAGACCACAGACGAAAAGTTTTCCGTGACAGCGGTGAATAAATAAAAAAACAGAATAAAAAACAAACCAGATTTGCATTGTACAATCGCGGTTAGGATGGTAGAATAAAATCAGAATTTGAAAAATCATTTCCACAATCTGCAAGCCCCACTTCGCGATCTGTTTTGACCTTATCCGGTTGCTGCAGACCGTTTGGGCTGAAAATGGGACTCGCAGCTCACGAAAAGCTTTTTTCAAACACGCTCTGGCATGAATGAGTGCTTTTTTATGCGATTTTGTATGGGGGAAGCAGCAGCGAGAGCACGTAAAATAAAAAAGGAGGGGTTATAATTTTGAAAATGGAAGAAAAATTATACGATTATATGGATTGGGCAGAGATTGAAGCTGTGGTCTATTCTGAGGAGAATCATCCAAGAGATATCTTAGGACCGCGCGTAACGGAGGATGGTATTTTGATTCAGGCGTTTTTCCCGGGTGCAACCCGTGCAGCCGTACATACGATCCGCGACGGAAAACAGACTGAAATGGTCTGCGAGGATGAAGCAGGATTTTTCGCTGTTCTGCTTCCGGGGAAAAAAATCCCGTCCTATACTCTGATCTATTGGGATGGCGACGGAAACCAGATGGAGCATTACGATCCATACGCCTATCCGATGCAGTTTACCGAGCAGGAACAGAAACAGTTTGAAAATGGCATCTGCTATTCGATCTATGAGAAGCTGGGTGCACATCCGGTAAAAATCGACGGCGTCAGTGGTGTTTACTTCGCAGTCTGGGCACCGAATGCGATCCGTGTCAGCGTTGTCGGAAACTTCAATAACTGGGACGGAAGAGCATATCAGATGAATCTTCTGGAGTCCGGGATCTACGAACTCTTTATTCCGGGTGTCCGCGCGGGCGACATCTATAAGTACGAAATCAAGGCCAGGGGCGGTCTGACGTATCTGAAATCGGATCCGTACGCAAATGCGGCACAGCTGCGCCCAAACAATGCAAGTGTTGTGTTTGACCTTGGAAAATATGCCTGGCAGGATGAGAACTGGATGAAGAAGCGTGGTGTCACACAGGGCGACAAAGCGCCGATCTCTGTTTATGAAGTGCATCTTGGCTCCTGGAAAAAACCGGACGATGGACGTGAATTTTATAACTACCGCGAGATTGCTCCGATGCTGGCTTCTTACGTCAAAGAGCTCGGCTACACCCATGTAGAACTGATGCCAGTGATGGAGCATCCTCTTGACGAGTCCTGGGGGTATCAGGTAACGGGCTATTATGCACCGACAGCACGTTACGGAACGCCGGATGACTTCCGCTATTTTATGGATACGATGCATCAGAATGACATTGGTGTCATTCTCGACTGGGTACCGGCACACTTCCCACGTGATACTTTCGGACTTTCTGCTTTTGACGGTACATGCCTGTACGAGCATTTCGATCCAAGACAGGGATCCCATCCACACTGGGGCACGCTGATTTACAATTACGGCAGACCGGAAGTGAAGAACTTCCTGATCGCCAATGCTCTTTTCTGGGCAAAAGAGTATCATGTCGACGGAATCCGTATGGATGCGGTTGCTTCGATGCTGTATCTTGATTATGGCAAGCAGGACGGGGAGTGGGTCGCAAATATCTACGGCGGAAATGAGAACCTTGAGGCGATCGAATTTTTAAAACATCTGAACTCCATCTTCAAAAAAGAGTTCCCGGATGCACTTCTGATTGCAGAGGAATCGACCGCATGGCCGAAGGTGACGGGAGACCTAGACGATGAAGGCCTTGGCTTCGACTACAAGTGGAATATGGGCTGGATGAATGATTTTACGGAATATATGAAATATGATCCGGTATACCGCGGTGCGCACCATGATCAGCTGACATTTTCTATGGTATACGCTTACTCGGAGAAATTCATGCTGAGTCTGTCACACGATGAAGTGGTTCACCTGAAAGGGTCTATGTATACCAAAATGCCGGGTACACCGGAACAGAAAATGGCAAACCTCCGTCTGGCGTACGCTTATCAGATGGTGCATCCCGGAAAGAAGCTTCTCTTTATGGGTCAGGAATTCGGACAGGAAAAAGAGTGGAATGAGAAACAGCCCCTGTCCTGGGAACTTTTGGAGGATAAGGAGCATCTGCAGTTAAAGAACTATATGGCAGCACTGCATGCGTTTTACAAGGCAAATCCGGCACTGTATCAGCTTGACGAAAAGCCGGAGGGCTTTGAATGGATCAATGGCATGGAGTGGGAGAAGAACCTTCTGATCTTTTTACGCAGGACGAAGAAGAAAGAAGATACACTGCTTGTCGTATGCAATTTCTCGAATGTCGAGTACGATGATTTCCGCATTGGTGTGCCGTATCCAGGAAAGTACAAAGAGATGTTCAACAGCGATGCAGAAGCTTATGGCGGAACAGGCGTCGGAAATCCACGCGTGAAAATGTCGAAAAAAACAGAGTGCGACGAGCGGAAAAACTCGATTACCGTAAAACTCGCACCGCTTTCTGTTCAGGTATTTTCTTATACGAAGCCGGAGACGGGCGCTGCAAGCAATAAGAGCGCAAAGGCAAAAACTGCAGCGAAAGCGGCAGCAGAGAAGAAAACCGGAAAGAAGGGAAAACCGGCTGGAAAAACGGAAGAAGCAGTAAAAGCAGTAAAAACAAAGAAAACAACAAAGACTGCCCAAAAAGCAGAGAAAAAGGTATCGGAAAAAACGGTGAAAACCGCAGAGAAAAAGCAGGGAACTACGACTGCGACAGAGAAGGTGGAGAAAGCCGTAAAGCAGGCGATCGACAGCAAACCGGTGAAAACGGTAGAGCAGACGGTGGACAAGCTGGTGAAAGCCGGAAAATCCGCAGCGGCAGAGGCAGCAAAAGCCGTGGAAAAATACCGCGCAGCCGCCGATCCGGAAAAGAAGCCGGCTACAAAGCCGGAAACCAAGTCGGAAGCAAAATCAGAGGCAAAACCAGAGACAAAAACGAAAAAAAGCACAGGCATGAGTGAACTCGGCGAGGAGCTGCAGAGAAAATTCGAGACAGAGGAGAGATAACACATGGTGAATCTGACAGCGGCGGAACGCGTCTATGAATACTGGATCGATAAGGCCTCTTCGGCTGCCGATCTGGTGCTGAAGATCGTGTTTGCAGTAATTCTGTTTCTGGTTGCACGCAAACTGATCCTGTGGCTCTGTGGTCTGATCCGGAAAAACATGCGGCGTTTTCACATGGAGGAGGCGGTGGTCAGTTTCACCGCTTCCATGGTGAAATACAGTCTGAACACGCTGCTGGTGCTGACCATTATCGTTCAGCTCGGCATCGTATCCGAAGCGTCGATCGCAGCAGCCATCGCCTCCGCCGGCGTTGCCGTATCCCTGGCACTGCAGGGCGGCCTCTCGAACTTTGCAGGCGGCGTGATGATTCTGTTGCTGAAGCCATTTAAGGTCGGTGATTACATCATCTTCCCGGGCGAAGGTCAGGAGGGAACGGTCAAAAAGATTGAGATGTATTACACGACAATCAACAGCATCGACAACCGTACCATCATGATCCCGAACGCCAATCTTACGAATCACACCATCATCAACGTGACGGCAATGGACCGCAGAAAGCTGGAAATCAAAGTCGGCATTTCTTATGAGTCCGATATCAGAAAAGCGAAGGACATCCTGCGCCGCCTCGTTGAGGAGGAGCCACATTTTCAGTCGGAGGAGCAGCAGTTTTTCGTAGATGAGCTGGGCGAGAGCGCGATCACGGTCGGTCTGCGCGCCTGGGTCGCAACGGAAAATTACTGGCCGGTCAAATGGAAAATGAATGAGCGCATCAAAGAAGAGTTTGACGCGGCGGGAATTTCCATCCCGTATAACCAGCTCGATGTCCACATCTGCCCGGAACCGGCGAACAAAAAAGCCGGAAAAGGCGATAAATAAAGGATATTTTGAAAATTAACCCTTGCAATTGCACGGAAAAGGTGCTATAGTAAAGCTGTTAATAAGTGACTGTTAAGGAGTGGACGATTTCGTCCACTCTTTCTTGTGTACAGGGAAATGAAAGAATTTTTCGAAAGTTTCCCTGAATCAAAAAGGTGGTGAGGATTTGAGCAGAAGAGAAGAATACGAACAGAAGGCAGAAGAACTGATCACTCCGATTGTAGAAGCCAATGGTTTTGAACTGGTGGATGTGGAGTATGTCAAAGAGGGCGGTACCTGGTACCTGCGTGCTTACATCGACAAAGAAGGCGGAATCACCGTGGATGACTGTGAAATCGTCAGCCGTGCATTTTCTGACCGGCTGGACGCAGAGGACTTTATCGATGACGCCTATATCATGGAGGTCAGCTCCCCGGGCCTTGGACGTCCGCTGAAAAAAGAGAAAGACTACAAGAGAAGCATGGGAAAAGAGCTGGAAATCCGGACATACCGTGCGATCGAGAGAAACCGGGAATTTTACGGAATACTCACCGCATATGATGATAACAGTGTGACCATTGAGGAGGAGGACGGAACAGAGCGCGTCTTCCAGAAAAGCGATATTGCATTGATCCGTTTAGCATTTGATTTCTAAACAGACGCAGATACAGGAGGAAAAGAGAAAAATGAATACAGAATTAATGGAGGCCCTTGAAGTTCTTGAGAAAGAGAAGAATATCAGCAAAGATACCCTGCTTGAGGCAATTGAGCAGTCGCTGATCCAGGCCTGTAAAAACCATTTTGGCAAAGCAGATAATGTAAAGGTAAGCATCAACGCCCAGACTGGTGATTTCAAAGTCGTAGCAGAGAAAACCGTTGTTGATCTGGTACAGGATCCGATCATGGAGATCGCCCTTTCCGATGCAAAACGTGCAGACTCCCGCTATGAACTCGGCGATATCGTTCCGGTAGAAATCAAATCCAAAGAGTTCGGCCGTATTGCAACCCAGAATGCCAAAAACGTCATTCTTCAGAAGATCCGTGAGGAAGAGCGTAAAGTTCTGTTTGATCAGTACTTCGAGAAAGAGCACGATGTGGTTACCGGTGTGGTACAGCGCTATGTAGGACGCAACGTCAGCATCAACCTCGGTAAAGTAGACGCTCTGCTGACCGAGAACGAGCAGGTCAAAGGCGAGAAATTTGAGCCGACCCAGCGTGTGAAAGTATACGTTCTGGAAGTAAAGAATACAACCAAGGGACCGAAGGTTATGGTATCCCGTACCCATCCGGAACTCGTAAAACGTCTCTTTGAGTCTGAGGTTTCCGAGGTTGCGGAAGGCATCGTAGAGATCAAGAGCATTGCCCGTGAGGCGGGAAGCCGTACAAAAATGGCAGTATGGTCCAACGATCCGAATGTCGATGCAGTCGGCGCATGCGTCGGTATGAACGGAAGCCGTGTCAACGCGGTTGTCAACGAGCTGAACGGCGAGAAGATCGACATCATCACATGGGATGAGAACCCGGCACTCCTGATCGAGAACGCACTGAGCCCGGCAAAAGTTATCTCCGTTATGGCAGACCCGGATGAGAAGACCGCAAAAGTGATCGTTCCGGATTACCAGCTTTCCCTTGCCATCGGTAAAGAGGGACAGAACGCAAGACTTGCCGCACGTCTGACCGGGTTCAAGATCGACATCAAGAGCGAGACCCAGGCACGCGAGGCAGGAGACTTCGACTACGTAGAAGAAGAGGAATACGAGGAAGAGGGCAATTACGATGAGTCCGCAGCAGAGGAGGAAACCATCTCTGCAGAAGAAGACTTCGACGAGAATGATGTAGAAACAGCAGAGAAAGCCGGAGACGAAGAGTAATTAAAATAAAAACAAAGGCGGGATGAGCATTTGAGTACAGTTCGTAAAGTGCCGCTGCGTAAATGCATTGGCTGCAATGAAATGAAAAACAAAAAAGAAATGATCCGCGTGGTGAAAACCACCGAAGGAACGATTGTTCCGGACACAACCGGAAGAATGAACGGACGCGGTGCTTATGTCTGCTCTCTGGAATGTCTGGGGAAAGCAATGAAAAACAAAGGACTTTCCCGTTCTCTGAAGGCAGAAATTCCATCAGAGGTTTATGAGCAGTTAAAGGAGGCATTTGCGAAGATTGAACAGTCAAAGTAAAGGATTATCCATGCTGGGCCTTGCTATGAAGGCGGGTAAGGTATCGAGCGGCGAATTTGCGACCGAGCAGGCCGTAAAGAGCGGCAGTGCATACCTTGTCATTCTGGCGGAAACGGCGTCGGCCAATACACAGAAGAAATTTCGCAATATGTGTGCATACTATAAAGTGCCATGCATTCTTTTTGGGGACAAAGAGCAGCTTGGAAGAGCCATCGGAAGAGAATACCGTTCTTCCCTTGCCGTATGTGAAGCGCATTTTGCAGAAAAAATAGCAGCATTGTTGGCAGAAGCGTAAGGCGTAAGGCCGGAAAGGTCGGTGGATGGATGCAGGAAACACGAAAACCGCAGAAAGAGGAGAAAAGATCATTGGAAAAGAAAGATACAGAAAATATGGAAATGAAGAAACCGGAAGAGCAGGCAAAACCGAAGAAAAAGAAAATTATTTCCGTTGTGCGTCCGCAGAACGCAACAAGTAAAGAAGCAAAAGAGTTCACAAAGAACCAGGGACAGAAAAAAGACCGTCCGTCCCGCGGAAACGGCCGTCCGGAAGGAAACCGCAATGGAAACGGAAGAAGCGAGGACCGTCCGAACCGTGGAAACGGAAACGGCGGAAATGGAGATCGTCCGAACCGCAATGGAGACCGTCCGCAGGGAGAGCGCCGTTTCAACAATAACGGAGACCGTCCGAACCGCAATGGAGACCGTCCGCAGGGAGAGCGCCGCTTCAACAATAACGGAGACCGCCCGAACCGCAGCGGAGACCGTCCGCAGGGAGAACGCCGCTTCGGCGGAAACAATGGAGACCGCCCGAACCGCAGCGGAGACCGTCCGGGAGGAGACCGCAATAACGGCGGAAGAAATGGAAACGGTGAGAGAAGCGGAAGACCATTCGGTGAGCGTTCCGCACGTCCAAACGGAGGCAGACCGGGAAATAATGGCGGAAGACCGTTCGCAGGAAAGGATGATGATTCCCAGAATCAGAACCGCCGTCCGGGAGGAGACCGCCGCAGAACCGAGCATAAGAGCTCTGCAGGCGATACAATGAGCCTTGGCATCAAGAAGCCAGGCCGTGATACAGGAAGAAAAGAAAAAGACAAAAACAAAGATTCTTTAAGAGAAAATAAATTCAGTGAAGACAGAGGAAGAGGCGGAAACCGTCCAAACCAGGGACATCATCAGCAGTCCAGACTCCCGAAAGCGCTCCAGAAACCGGTCAACAAACCGAAACAGGAAGCTCCGAAGGATGAGGTAAAGGAGATTACCCTGCCGGAGAAAATGACCATCCGCGAGCTGGCTGAGAAGATGAAAATGCAGCCGGCAGTCATCGTAAAGAAACTGTTCATGGAAGGAACGATGGTTACCGTAAACCATGAAATCGATTTCGAAAAAGCACAGGAAATCGCGCTTGATTATAACATCATCGCTGAGCCGGAAGAGAAAGTCGATGTGATCGAAGAGCTCTTAAAAGAGGACGAAGAGGATGAAAAAGACATGGTTCCGCGTCCGCCGGTAGTCTGCGTTATGGGACACGTTGACCACGGTAAAACATCTCTTCTGGACTGCATCCGGAACACCCATGTCACCGACCGCGAGGCTGGCGGTATTACCCAGCACATCGGTGCATACACCGTTTCGATCAACAAACAGAAGATTACGTTCCTCGATACCCCAGGACATGAGGCATTCACCGCTATGCGTATGCGTGGAGCCAATGCAACGGATATCGCCATTCTCGTTGTCGCAGCAGACGACGGTGTGATGCCGCAGACCGTTGAGGCAATCAACCATGCAAAAGCAGCCGGCGTTGAGATCATCGTTGCGATCAATAAGATCGATAAACCAGGCGCAAACGTAGAGCGTGTAAAACAGGAGCTCTCCGAGTACGAACTGATTCCGGAGGACTGGGGCGGAAGCACCGTATTCGTTCCGGTATCTGCAAAGAACAACGAAGGTATCGACGATCTGCTTGAGATGATCCTTCTGACTTCCGAAGTGCTCGAGCTGAAAGCAAACCCGAACCGGAAAGCAAGAGGTCTTGTCATCGAGGCTGAGCTGGATAAAGGAAAAGGACCGGTTGCTACCATTCTGGTACAGAAAGGTACCCTGCATGTCGGCGATTACATCGCAGCAGGCGCATGCTCCGGTAAAGTCCGTGCGATGATGGATGATAAGGGACGCCGCGTCAAAGAGGCAGGCCCGTCTACTCCGGTTGAGATCCTCGGACTTTCCGATGTTCCGAACGCAGGAGAGATCCTCGTTCAGACCGATAACGATAAAGAAGCAAAGAACTTCGCAGCAACCTTCGTGGCAGAGAACAAGAAGAACCTGCTTGAGGAGACAAAAGCGAAGATGTCCCTGGATGATCTGTTCAACCAGATTCAGGAGGGTAACTTAAAAGAACTGGCACTCGTTGTCAAAGCCGATGTACAGGGATCTGTCGAGGCAGTAAAACAGAGTCTTGTCAAACTCTCCAACGAGGAAGTTGCCGTACGCGTCATCCACGGCGGTGTCGGTGCGATCAACGAGTCCGACGTTATGCTGGCAACCGCATCTTCCGCCATCATTATCGGATTTAACGTACGCCCGGATGCGAACGCAAAATCCATGGCAGAGCAGAACGGCGTAGACATCCGTCTGTACCGTGTCATCTACCAGGCAATTGAGGATGTTGAGGCAGCCATGAAGGGTATGCTTGAGCCGGTTTACGAAGAGAAAGTTATCGGCCATGCCGAGGTACGTCAGCTCTTCAAGGCATCCGGTGTCGGAACGATCGCCGGAAGCTATGTACTGGACGGAACGTTCCAGAGAGGCTGCAAAGTTCGAATCAGCCGCGAAGGAAACCAGATCTTCGAAGGAAATCTGGCATCCCTCAAACGTTTCAAAGACGATGTCAAAGAAGTGCGCTCCGGCTATGAGTGCGGTCTTGTATTTGAAGGATTCAACGATCTTCAGGAGTTCGATCAGGTCGAGGCCTATATCATGGTAGAAGTGCCGAGATAGAAATGAGGAATTAAGTTGAGAAAAAACAGTATTAAAAACACCAGGATCAACGGGGAAGTACAGAAAGAGCTTTCCAACATCATCCGGAACGAGATCAAGGATCCGCGCATCGGAATGATGACCTCTGTCACAGCGGCAGAGGTAGCGCCGGATCTGAAGACGTGTAAAGTATATATCAGTGTGTTTGGCGATGATGAGGCGAAGAAAGAAACCATCCGCGGCTTAAAGAGCGCGGAGGGCTTCATCCGCCGTATGCTGGCCAAGACCATTAACCTCCGCAATACACCGGAGCTGACCTTTGTCCTGGATGAGTCGATTGAATATGGCGTTACGATGTCGAAACTGATTGATGAAGTAACACACAAAGAAGACAAAAAGGATGAGGAAAATGAAGAAAATTGATGAAATTCTAAACGGAGTCTCCTGCATGGCCATCGCCGGACACGTTCGTCCGGACGGTGACTGCATCGGTTCCTGCCTGGGATTATACCAGTATCTTCGCGACAATCGGCCGGAGATTCAGGCAGATGTCTATCTTGAGGATCCACGGCCGGAATTTTCCTATCTTCCGGGCTTTTCTGAGGTAAAGACAAGCTGTGAAGAGAAAGCGTACGACCTTGTGGTCCTTCTGGATGTATCCAGCGAGGAACGCATCGGCGTTGCCGCACCGCTTCTTGCAAAAGCGGGAAAGACGATCTGTATCGATCACCATGTGACGAATACAGAATATTGCGAAATCAATCACGTAGAGCCGGATGCAAGCTCTGCCTGCGAGGTGCTGTTTGGGCTTCTGGAGGAAGAAAAGATCTCCGAGCCGTGCGCCGAGGCGCTGTACACCGGTATTGTGACCGATTCCGGCGTATTCCAGTACAGCAGCACCTCTCCGCACACGATGCGGGTTGCGGCCGCTCTGATGGAAAAGGGAGTTCCGTTTACCAGAATCATCGAGGATGCATTCTTCAAGAAAACATACGTACAGAACCAGATTATGGGACGCACGCTGACAGAGAGCATCATGCTTCTCGACAAGCAGTGTATTGTCGGTATCGTGCGGAAGAAGGTCATGGACTTCTATGGCCTGACAACGGGAGATATGGACGGCATTGTCAGCCAGTTAAAAAATACAGAAGGCGTTCACGTAGCGATCTTCCTGTATGAGTTGGAGCCGCAGGTCTTCAAAGTAAGCCTCCGCTCCGACGAGCTGGTTGATGTGAGCAAAATCGCAGCCGTATTCGGCGGCGGCGGCCATGTCCGTGCGGCTGGCTGCACGATGTCAGGTTCTCCGTATGATGTAATCAACAATCTGACTCTGTATATCGAAAAACAGCTTCTTGCAGAAGAGGAAGAAGAGACGACAGAGGAAGAAGCATAAACAGGAAACAGCCGGGCGCAGAAAATATATCCACGCCCGGTTTTCTTGTGAAAAAGAGGGAGACAAAACAACATGATAAACGGAGTTCTGAACGTATGGAAAGAGGTGGGATTTACGTCGCATGACGTGGTTGCGAAGCTGCGCGGCATCCTGCACCAGAAAAAAATCGGCCACACCGGAACCCTAGACCCGGATGCGACGGGCGTGCTTCCAGTCTGCCTTGGAAAGGGAACGCGTCTCTGCGATATGCTGACCGATGAAACGAAGACGTATGAAGCGCTGCTTCACCTTGGAATCGCAACGGATACGCAGGACATGAGCGGAACCGTGACAGCAGAAGCGCCGGTGACCGTGACGGAAGAAGAGGTGCGGGACTGCATCGCCTCGTTTGTCGGGGAGCAGCAGCAGGTGCCGCCGATGTATTCCGCGCTGAAGGTTAATGGAAAGAAACTCTACGAGCTGGCGCGGGAAGGCATCGAGATCGAGCGGAAGGCCCGCACGGTGCACTTTTACGAGATCAGCATTCTGGAAGTGAAGCTTCCGCTGGTGCGCATGGAGGTAACGTGTTCGAAGGGAACGTATATCCGCACCCTGTGCCACGATATCGGCGAAAAACTGGGCTGCCACGGATGTATGGAGCAGCTGATCCGCACGAGAGTCGGCCAGTTTGACCGAAACGGAGCGCACACGCTTGACGAGATCGCAGCGATTGTCGGTGAGGGCCGCCTTTCGGAGATCCTCGTGCCGGTCGATGAAATGTTTGCTGCGCTGCGCAGCTTTGCGACAGCGGACGATCATGCGAAAAAGCTTGCGGAAAACGGAAATCCGCTGAAACCGGCGCAGATCCGCGAAATCAGGGAAACTGCTTCCGGCGGGGACTTCGCAGAAGACGAGGAGTTCCGCCTTTATCTCGATGACGGAACGTTTGTCGGTATTTATCAATACAGACCATCACAAAACTTAACCAGACCGGTCAAGTTATTTCTGGAGAGAACATGAGATATCTAACAAAAACACTGGATTTTGACAGCAGAGGGGACAGCGTTGTAACCCTGGGAAAATTTGACGGCCTCCACCGGGGGCATATGCTTCTGATCCGCCGTGTCCTTGCAATCGGCAGAACGGAAGGACTGGAAACGGTTGTGTTTACGTTTGACGTGCCGCCGCAGTCGAAAGTGCAGCATGTCAAGCCGCATCAGCTGCTGACGAATGAGGAGAGAAGAGCCCGCCTCGAACAGCTTGGCATGGATTGCCTTGTGGAATGCCCGTTTGTGGATGAAGTGATGCACATGACGCCGGAAGCCTTTATCAAAGAGATTCTGGTGGATAAGCTGCACGCGAAAAAAGTTGTTGTGGGAAAGGATTTCGGTTTTGGCTACAAGAGAAGCGGCACAGCCGAAATGTTGAAAGAAATGGGCCCGTCCCTTGGTTTTGAAACCGAGATCATCGAAAAAGCAAAGGAAAACGGCCGCGAGATCAGCAGCACCTGGGCACGGGAAGAGCTGGAACAGGGCAATATGGAAGCCGTGAGCGGTCTGCTCGGCTACGATTACGCGGTTCACGGCGAGATTGTCCACGGTCATGCACTCGGCAGGACGATCGGCGTGCCGACCATCAATCAGATCCCGCCGGCAGAAAAGCTGCTTCCGCCGTTCGGCGTCTACGTTTCCGAGGTGAAAATCGAAGGAAAAATTTATTACGGTATCACAAACATCGGTGTTAAGCCGACGGTACAGGAAAAATTTACCGGCGTGGAGACGAATCTTTTTGACTGCAGCGAGGATCTCTATGGAAAACAGGCGGAGGTTTCTCTGTTAAAATTCCTGCGCCCGGAGCAGAAATTTGCTTCGATCGACGCGCTGAAAAATCAGCTCGATCATGATGTTGCGGCAGGAAAAAAATATGTAGAAAAAAAGTTCGCTCAGCAGTGAAACACTCGCTGTTTCGCTGCGTAAGAAAGTGATTCAGGTGTGAGCAGCTCTCCTTTTGCGAAGCAAAACTTAAAATGAGAGCTGCGAAAGTTACAGTTCGGAGAACTGTAACTACGTGAAAATTCATCGCGAAAACATCTGATTTTAGTATTTACAATTCGAAAAGCGTATGCTATACTAATCGAGTATGCGGGACAAAAAAGATCCCCGGACCCTGATTCAGAGGCAGGACACTCCGACCACTTCTTAGTCAGCGGTGCAATCAAAATAACAGGAGGAATTTAAAATGATTTCGAAAGAAAAAAAACAGGCAATCATCAAAGAGTATGCAAGAACTGAGGGAGATACAGGATCACCGGAAGTACAGGTAGCTGTTCTTACCGCAAGAATCGAGGAGCTTACTGAGCATCTGAAAGTTCACCACAAAGATCATCACTCCAGAAGAGGTCTTCTGAAAATGGTTGGTCAGAGACGTGGTCTGCTTGACTACTTAAAGAAAACTGATATTGAAAGATACCGTGCTTTAATCGAGAAGTTAGGAATCAGAAAATAATCAGCTTGGAACAACGGGCGGGATACATTTTCCGCCCGTTTCTTTGCTTGTAAGATCAAAGACGCAAACGACATGGAGCCATTCTGAGCTGCATTGCATCCGTAAGAAGCTGCCAGTGGCAGGTTCTGGAGGTGCAGGAATTTTATCCGAGACCACTGAAAAACACATTGAAAAGCTGCATCCTGTCCGTATTCCGGTGTGCTTTTCAGTTGTTTCGGAAATTCTGCTCAGAAGAAAAAAAGGAGATTATTTATGTACAAGAGTTTTTCTATGGAACTGGCAGGCAGAACCCTGACCGTAGACGTAGGCCGTGTAGCAAAACAGGCAAACGGCGCAGCATTTATGCATTATGGCGATACTGTAGTTCTTTCTACAGCAACCGCATCTGAGAAACCGCGTGACGGCATCGACTTCTTCCCATTAAGCGTTGAGTACGAAGAGAAGATGTACGCCGTTGGAAAAATCCCGGGCGGATTCAACAAAAGAGAAGGAAAAGCAAGCGAGCACGCAATTCTGACCAGCCGTGTCATTGACCGTCCGATGCGTCCGCTGTTCCCAAAAGATTACCGCAACGATGTTACATTAAACAACATGGTAATGTCCGTAGATCCGGAGTGTGATCCGGAAGTAGTCGCAATGCTGGGTTCCGCAATCGCAACCTGCATTTCCGACATCCCGTTTGACGGTCCGTGTGCCATGACTCAGATCGGTATGATCGACGGCGAGTTCATCGTAAACCCGACTCTCGCACAGAAAGCCGTATCCGACCTGAAACTGACCGTAGCTTCTACCAGAGAGAAAGTCATCATGATCGAAGCCGGAGCAAAAGAGATTCCGGAAGCAAAAATGATCGACGCCATCTACAAAGCACACGAAGTAAACCAGGAAATCATCAAATTCATCGACAGCATCGTAGCAGAGGTTGGAAAACCGAAACATGCTTATGAGAGCTGCGCTATTCCGGAAGAGCTGTTTGCAGCGATCAAAGAGATCGTTCCTCCGGCAGAGATGGAAGAGGCTGTTTTCAGCGATGATAAACAGACAAGAGAAGAAAACATCCGCGTCATCACCGAGAAACTCGAGGAGGCATTTGCCGACAACGAAGAGTGGCTGGCAGTATTAGGCGAGGCTGTTTACCAGTATCAGAAAAAGACCGTTCGTAAGATGATCTTAAAAGACCACAAACGTCCGGACGGCCGTGCGATCACAGAAATCCGTCCTCTGGCAGCAGAGGTTGACATTATCCCGCGTGTTCATGGTTCCGCTATGTTCACCCGTGGACAGACTCAGATCTGCAACGTAACAACACTGGCTCCGCTTTCCGAAGCACAGAAACTGGACGGACTGGATGAGTTCGAGACCTCCAAACGTTACATGCATCAGTACAACTTCCCATCCTACTCTGTAGGTGAGACAAAACCGTCCCGCGGACCGGGACGCCGTGAGATCGGCCATGGTGCTCTGGCAGAACGTGCCCTGGTTCCGGTACTTCCGACCGAGGAAGAGTTCCCGTACGCAATCCGTACCGTATCCGAGACCTTCGAGTCTAACGGTTCTACTTCCCAGGCAAGTATCTGTGCATCCACCATGTCTCTGATGGCTGCCGGTGTACCGATCAAAAAACCGGTTGCAGGTATCTCCTGCGGTCTGGTAACAGGCGAGACCGATGATGATTACCTCGTACTGACCGATATCCAGGGTCTCGAAGACTTCTTCGGCGACATGGACTTTAAGGTAGCTGGTACCCACGACGGAATCACTGCAATCCAGATGGATATCAAGATCCATGGACTGACCCGTCAGATCGTAGAAGAGGCGATTGCCAGAACGAAACAGGCAAGAGAGTACATCCTGACCGAGGTTATGGAGAAAGCGATCGCAGAGCCGCGTAAGACGGTCGGCGAGTTCGCTCCGAAGATCATCCAGATGATGATCGACCCGCAGAAGATCGGTGAAGTTGTCGGCCAGAGAGGAAAGACCATCAACGCCATCATCGATGAGACCGGCGTAAAGATCGACATCACAGATGACGGTGCAGTTTCCATCTGCGGAACCGAGCAGGCTATGATGGATCAGGCAAAGAAATATATCGAGATCATCACAAGCGACTTTACCGAGGGACAGATCCTGACCGGAAAAGTTGTCAGCATCAAAGACTTCGGTGCTTTCCTTGAGTTCGCACCTGGAAAAGAAGGTCTGGTACACATCTCCAAGCTCGCCAAACAGCGTGTTGAGAAAGTAGAAGACGTTGTCAGCCTTGGCGATGTTGTAAAAGTAGTCTGCATGGGCAAAGATAAAATGGGCCGTGTAAGCTTCAGTATCAAGGATGTTCCGGCAGACGCGAAATAAATAGATCTGCCAGACGATAAAGAGCGGGGAACACAGAAAAAGGGATCTGCAAAACGGTTCGTTTTTCTGTGTTTTCTTATGTCCAATAGGAGTGAAAGCTATGAGATACCATAATATAACGAAAGACGATATGCTGAACGGAGACGGCCTGCGCGTCGTGCTCTGGGTCGCCGGATGCGGTCATCACTGCAAGGGATGTCAGAATCCGATTACCTGGGATCCAAATGGCGGCATCCCGTTTGATGACGCGGCAAAGGCAGAAATTTTTGAACAGCTGGACAAGGACTACATTTCCGGCATCACCTTCTCCGGCGGAGATCCGCTGTATGAGGCAAACCGGGCGGATGTGACGGCTCTGGCAAAAGAGATCAAGGAAAGATATCCGAAAAAAGATATCTGGGTTTACACCGGATATGAGTGGGAATCCGTCTGTGATCTGGAACTGATGGATTACACGGACGTGGTTGTGGACGGTCGCTTTATTCTTGCCCAGAGGGACGTTACCTTGGAATGGAAGGGCAGCCCGAATCAGAGAGTCATTGATGTGAAAAAGACGAGAGCACGCGGCGAAGTCGTACTGTTCGGCGAAAAGTAGTCACGCAAAAAGAAAAGGAGACGCTTTATGGAAACCATTAAAATTCAGTATTTAAACGATGAAATTGAGCGCCTGCGCTATATCGACGGAAAGTCCGACTGGATTGATCTGCGCGCAGCAGAAGAAGTAGAGTTAAAGGCCGGAGAATTCAAGCTGATCCACCTCGGCGTTGCCATGCAGCTGCCGGAGGGCTACGAGGCTCATATCGTGCCGAGAAGCAGCACCTTCAAGAATTTCGGCATTATCCAGACAAACCACTGCGGTATCATCGACGAGAGCTACTGCGGACCGAACGACTGGTTCTACATGCCGGCGTATGCCCTGCGCGACACCGTGATTCATGTGAATGACCGCATCTGCCAGTTCCGCATCGAGAAACACCAGCCGACCATCAGCTTTGAGGAAGTTGACCATTTAAACGGCGAAGACCGCGGCGGAATCGGAAGCACAGGAAAACAGTAAATCTGAGCTGCGAATTATTATAGAAAGACCCCGGAAACATCAGTGAAAACTGGCGTTTCCGGGGTCTTTTTTATTTTATCTGAACCGTATTATTCGTGATTTTGAATTTTTTAAAGCTGTTGATGAAGCTCGAAATCCTGCTGTACCCATACTGCTTCACATCAAAGCCCGGGAAGCGGCTCCGCAGAGCGTCGTGGATGATGCTCAGGTTGTCGATATGGCCGCCGTTGGAGCAGATCAGGTCGGTGATGCATTTCTCAATCTGCTGGCGCGATACGGTGTTCTGGCGCTCTTTCACGAGGTAATTGTGACCCGTCTTCAGCACCTCGATATCATTCATACTCTCCAAAAACGTAGAAAGCTTCGAATAGCCGTAATTTCGAACATCAAACTCCGAAAATTTCTTCTGTAAAATACTGCCGATCTCACTGAGCGTCGTATTCTTTCCATGGTCATTATTTTCCGTCAGCACACGGGAAACCGTCCGCTCAATCTCTGCCTTGCTTGTAATGGAAGGGGTTTCGTCCTGAGAAGTGCCGTAGCGTGCTGGATTTTCCGAGACAGCGGTAATCGCAGGAGAGATATCATCCTCATTCTGGGAGATCACCTCAAGAATTTTAAAGGCATCACACGCCACACGGAACGACGATGGAGTCTTCTGCTCACCCATACCGAGCACGAACATTCCAGATTCGCGCAGCCGCTGTGCCAGCTTCGTAAAGTCGGAATCCGAGGAGACCAGGCAGAAGCCCTCCACATTTCCGGAATAGAGAATGTCCATCGCATCGATGATCATCGCGGAGTCAGTCGAGTTCTTTCCGTTCGTATTGCTGTACTGCTGGATCGGGTTGATCGAGTAGCGTAAGAGCTGCTCCTTCCAGCTTTTCTTCGAGATATCGGTCCAGTCCCCGTAGATTCTCTTGTAAGTAGCGACGCCCTGGTCCGAAACCTCGTCCAGGATATATTTGATGTATTTCGGGGAAACATTGTCCGCATCGATCAATACGGCAAACCGGCTGTCTTTCTGTTCCATAGATTCTGTCCTTTCTGCAGCTTGAATAGTTACGAAAATAGATACCTCTAGTTTAGTACATTTCAGCCCACAAATCAACCGGGAGTTTGAAATGACAAAAAAACTTGTCAAAACTATTGACAAATAAAGTTGTCAATAGTAGAGTAGTAGATGACAAGAAAAGTTGTCAAATAGAGAGCTCATCTAAAAAACGTGACAAGAAAGGAGATGCTGCGATGCCGCTGTACAATCAGTTAAAAGAGTACCGTTCGAAGCTCGGCATCAACCAGACCGACTTTGGGAAAATGGCGGGGGTATCGAGACAGACCATCAGCCTGATCGAGAGGGGAGATTATTCACCGTCGGTGACACTGGCGTTAAAACTTGCAAAAATCTGTGAAGTAAAAGTAGAAGATATTTTTCAATATGAGGAGGATGAATCATGAAAGAAAAACAGGGGAACAAACCAAATTCCTACGGAAAGTTGATGAAACGGATGCTGATTTATCTGGGAATCGGCGGAGTCTGCGGTTTTTTTGTCGGAATTTTTATGACGTTCGGAGTGAAAAATGGCATGAGTGATCTGAGCGATCTGGTCCGCCCGCTGGCACTGCCGATCATTGCGGTAATTTTCGTTGTAAGCATTGTCCTGATGGAATTTTACAGCCGGAAATTAAAGGATACGATGAAGCATCTCGAAGAAGCAGAGGATGAACAGTACGAAGTCTTAAGCTATGAAGAAGAGAAATACGGCGCGATGCTGATGAACTGCAATGTGATTTTGCAGGTCTGCGATATCATCGTGCTGACATTTACCTTTTCCCGTTCCTGGCTGGAAGAAGCATCGGGAAAAGAGCTTGCCGGATTCCTGGCAGCCTGTGTTCTGTTTTGTATCAACTTCTTTCTCTATGGCTATTATCAGATGCGTTACGTGAAAATGGTTCAGGCGGCTCATCCGGAGAAGAGAGGAGATATGAACTCGAAAAACTTCCAGAAAGACTGGATGGCAAGCTGCGATGAGGCAGAAAAAGAGATGGTATACCAGAGTGCCTATAAGGCCTATACGGCGCTGGGCAAGATGCTTCAGATCCTGCTGTGTGCAACGATGCTCCTGCATCTGGTGTTCCATACCGGTATTCTCGCAGTCATTGTTGTAGGCGTCGTTTATCTGACGATGACACTCACGTATAATCGTTCCTGTGTAAGTCTGCAGAAAGCAAAACTGAATCTGTAATCCTGTAAATACAAAAAACTGCGTGGAATGCATTTCAGAATCGTGCATTCCGCGCAGTTTTGCGTTTGGTATGAAAAAATGTCAGCTGATCGGAGCCGTCGGTGTCTTTGAATCATACTTTTTGTCGATATCCTTCATGACAAACAGATACGAAACACCGGTAAAGACAGCTGCCGTCACCCAGGCTGCCGGGTCACAGAAGCAGGCGAGCGGATAGCTGATGACTTTTATGGCAATCACAGCTACAATAAGGCGCGCAAAGAGTTCAGAAACACCGCCCATCATAGGCAGAAAGCCGTAGCCGCAACCCTGCATTGCATTTCGGAAAATAAAGATGGTGCAGAGCGGTACATAAAAAAGAGCACACATATAGGAATAAGTCTTTGCCCATGGCATCATGGCGGCCATATCGACATCACCCGAGAAGAAGAGGGAAAGACATGGCTTCAGAAGAAGGAAGACGAGAACAGCGGCTGCGATCGAATATGTGACGGAAGTCAGAAGTGCAGCGCGAACTCCCTTTTTAATCCGTGGAATATCGCCCTTTCCGAAATTTTGTCCGCTGTAGGTTGCCATCGTCTGTCCCATTGCGGAAAAGCCCTGTGTGACCAGATTCTGCAGCTTACAGGCCGCCGTAAAAGCGGCAACCGCCTCCGAGCCGAACAGGTTAATGGCAGCCTGCATAATCATTGTACCGGATGCGGTGATGGCAAACTGGAGTGCCATCGGAATGCCCATCGAGAGCTGATGGCGGGAATCTGCCGCATGAAGCTTCCAGTGGTGTTTTTCCGGCCACATATCCGGCATGGAGCGATAAATATAAAAAAGACAGAGCACAGCAGAAATTCCCTGGGAGAAAACGGTTGCATATCCGGCTCCCGCAACGCCCATTTTAAAACGAATGATGAGAAGCAGATCCAGAAGAACATTTAATACAGCCGAAAAAATCAGGAACATCAGCGGAGTCTGGCTGTTTCCTACTGCACGCAGATAGGAGGAAAGCAGATTGTAAAAAATCGTAGCGATCAGGCCACCGCAGATAATCATAATATAGGTATAAGCGTCCTGAAAAATATTTTCCGGTGTGTTCATGAGATGCAGCAACGGCCGCATGGAGATCATGCTGAAGAATGTCAGGACAACCGTGAAAAGGAGAGCCAGTAGAATGCCGTTTGCCACACTTCGCTTTACTCCGCGCGTATCCTTTGCACCGAACCGTTGCGATGTCAGAACCGTAAAACCTGCTGTGATGCCCTGCGCAAATCCAAGCACCAGGAACATAATCGTTCCCGTAGAACCAACTGCAGCCAGTGCATCCGCTCCGACATATCGGCCAACGATAATCGTGTCTGCCATGTTGTAGAGCTGCTGGAAAATGTTTCCGATAATCAGCGGCAGCGTAAACTGCAGAATGACCGGAAGCGGACTTCCCTTTGTCATGTCTTTTTCCATGAGAAAACCTCCTCGAAATGATGGTAAAATAAGTTTTATCTTCGCTTAAAACGAAAGTTATTTTATCACATTCTGAAGAGGTTGTCACACCTTATTTTGACATTTTTCCGGTAATTTTTGATTGATTGAAATCAGAAATTTTCCAGTCTGTTTTTATAGAAGTTTTTCATACACAGTTTTGATTTTTTCCGCCGTCTGCTGCAGCTTCTGCGCACGGTGTCCGAAAATTCGAACAGCAAGATCGCCGCCGGAGAGCGTCGTTGCGCCGCCGTCGATTTCCGGATCGCCGTCAAGAATTTCCCGGATTTCATTGAGAAGCGTATCCGCGTATTCTGTCCGTGAGAGAAAAAGGTTCGCCATATGCGTGTATCCCTCGTACATACCAATCCCTTCCATCGGCATCTGATCGGGCAGATAGCAGGTGTTGTCGCGGTAGATCAGCTTTTGACCGCGGAAAATCTGTACCTTTGAGGCAAAGCGGCGGTACTGGAACCGCTCTTCGTGCGCATTCCGTCCGCAGGAGATGATTTCCAGCAGAAACAGGCGGGATGTCTCGTCTGCCAGATGAATCGTCATTGTACTCGTAAAAGAAGACTGTGCAAACGGAATGACGGGCTGCGGATAGTAGTAAAGTACCGCGTGCGGATCAACCTGAACGGAAATTGTGCGGGATGCCGATCCCTCGTCCATTTTGTGGATCTTCTCAAACGACTGCGACAGGACCTCGAGATCCGCCCCCTCTTTTACATGGTAAGAAAATTCCTGTGAATCCCCTTCCATAATACCCGCGGAGGCACAGAGAGGCATGATCTGGATTCCGCCGTTCTCTTTTGCAAACGGAGCCATAATCTTGTACGGCGCCGTAAAGGAGAGGTCTTCGAGAATCGTCTTTCCGTTTTTTAACGCCGCGCAGGCCGTGATGCGGGAAATCTTTCCGAATTTGTTTTCCATAAGCATCACATTCCTTCTAAGAGCACATTTTCTTTGATCCAGGAAACAACATCATCCACATGGACGTCGCCGCGGATGTTGGTGAACAGAAACGGACGCTCGCCACGCATTTTTTTCGAATCGTGTTCCATGACTTCCAGGCTTGCACCGACATACGGAGCCAGATCAATCTTGTTGATGACGAGAAGATCGGACCGTGTAATGCCAGGGCCGCCTTTCCGCGGAATCTTATCGCCCTCAGCGACATCGATAACAAAGATCGTGGCGTCCACAAGCTCCGGACTGAACGTAGCGGAGAGGTTGTCACCGCCGCTCTCGATAAAGAGAAGCTCGATGTCCGGGAACCGCTCCATCATCTCGTCGACGGCCTCGAGGTTCATCGAAGCATCCTCGCGGATCGCGGTGTGCGGGCAGCCGCCGGTCTCCACGCCGATGATGCGTTCCACCGGAAGGACGCTGTTCTTCGCGAGAAACTGTGCGTCCTCCTTTGTATAAATATCGTTGGTGATAACGCCAATACTGTAATCGTTTGCCATTTTTCGGGACAGCGCCTCAATCAGTGCCGTTTTTCCGGAGCCGACCGGTCCTGCTACTCCAATTTTTACGTAAGACATAACACATACCTCTTTTCCTGAAAATAATGATTGCGCGAAACAAACACATTACGACATATAAAGACGGGAATACAGTGTTTCATGCTGGATCCCGCGGATATCAAAGCCCGGCGCAGAAAGACAGAGATCCTCCGCACTCCGGTGTTCCAGATCTTTTAAAATCTCGGCAAATTCCGCATAGCATCCGCCGAGAAGCTGCTGTCCGGCGCTCTGGCTTAACGGGATCGTTTTGACGCAGTTTGTCACAATCGCGGAAGTCTGCGCATAGAGATAATGCGACAGCGCATCGGCAAGCGGAATGTTCATGGCAGCGCAGAAAACACCGTAGATACAGCAGTGGTTTATCGCCTGCCCTTTCCTGGCAGTAAGATAACGACGGAAGATCCCGTTTTCCTCTTTTGTCACGGGCAGCTCCAGCTTTTCGATCGTCTTTGCAAAACGGGACCCCATTTTCCGTGCGGCCTCCCTTTGTTCCATCGGAATCCGCGACGCTTCCAGAATTTCTTCAATCGAAAGAAGCTGTTCCAGATCCCCGTATGCGGCAGCAAGATAGGAGAGTCTTGCGGCGAGAAGCTCCGTGAAGGCAAGATTCCATCGGATTTTGTGGTGGATATATTCCTTTGCCGTCGCCTCATCGTGCACAATTCCACGCTGAATATACGTTTCGAGTCCTTGCGAGTGCGAGTACGCGCCGATCGGAAACAGGGCGTCGTTGATCTGAAGAAGATAAAAATTAAGTTCGGACATAAAAAGTCTCCTGAAAAATCATAAGATATCGAATGAGCCTGCCCGCGAAAAGGGGCCGGCCCATTCTTTTCTGCGTGCGGACAGACCGCATCAGTGATGATGATTGTGGATCGATGCGGAAATCCGCTGGTCGAAGTCGAGCTTTTTCAGTTCTTTTTCGGCCGTAACGCCGTGGAGTTTCTGAAGCATCAGAAGCATCGGCTCATTGTAAATCGTGATAAAAGTATCGTTTTCGCCCCAGAACAGCGGTGCATGGCGGTTGCCGATCTCGTAGCAGACCTTTGCCGCCTGCTTTTCGTGACCCGGAGTAAGGGAAACGCGGATCACCTCGCACGGAGGCGTATTGACGGCGATGATTTTTTCATCGTCTGCATAGAGCACATCACCCTGATACAGACCCCTTGTGAGAATGGAATCGTCCATGCGGATGCCGAGCTCCGTTCCGTGGTCGGTCGTCTTTTTATGAATCTTTTTGAAGGCTTCATGCCATTCGATATCGACGTATTCGATCGTTTTTCCGGAAGTGTCAAATTCCGAAAGTTTTCCTAAAATCTGTTCGCAAACCATTGAAAAAAGTTCCTCCTTACCGAATTACCAGATCTGAAGCAGCATCATGACGCCCGGGATCCACGCGGTGACAACGCCCTCAAATACCTGAAGGCACGGCACAAATTTTCCGAGCTTCTTTCCGCAGATATCCTCCACAAAAGAAGTACCCCAGAGAATGGCCCACAGATACCAGATGCCCGCCCAGCGGAGATCCGGCGTGATGCCAAGCGCCGCGCTTCCAATGAAGCCTTCGATCGTTCCGAAGATGACAGCGTTGACGGCAACAAAGGTCGAAAACCACGCAAAAGGGATCGGGCTGGCGTTTAAAAATTTATTGACGGCCACAAAGAGGTAAGTGAAGCAGAACAGCAGTCCCGTTCCGGCAGCGTAATAATTTCCCTGCACGAGATTCACGAAGTTGATGAAAAGGGAAAGTCCGCCGGTAAAGATATTCATTACAGCGGCCGAGCGTCCATCCACATGGTACAGGGTGCACATGCCGTTGTTGATCAGTACAATTCCTACAAATAAAAGACACACTCCAAGCATAATAAAATTCTCCTCGTATGGTTTTACAGAATGCAGAGCCGTTTAGAACAGGCTGTAAAGCTGGGTCAGCGGCAGTTTTTCTGCTGGCTTGGAAGTGATCTCCTCGCCGTCAACAGTGACCTTATATGTCTCCGGATCTACGGTAAGCACCGGCGTGCGGTCGTTCCATACCATATCCTTTTTGCTGATACTGCGGCAGCCGTGTACCGGGACAACCGTTTTTTCCAGTCCGTATGCGTCTTTGATACCGGCATCGAAAGCAGCCTGGGAAACGAAGGTTAGGCATGCCTCCTGTTTTGCTTTTCCGTGAGCGGCAAACATCGGCTGATAGCAGACCGGCTGTGTCGTCGGGATCGAAGCGTTGGCGTCTCCCATTTTCGAAGCGACGATCATACCGCCTTTGATGATCATATCCGGTTTGGAGCCGAAGAAAGCAGGATTCCAGAGCACGAGATCAGCAAATTTTCCCTTTTCGACCGAGCCGACATACTCGGAGATACCGTGGGTGATGGCCGGGTTGATCGTATATTTTGCGATATAACGTTTCACGCGGAAGTTATCGTTTTCATGACCGGCATCCTGCGGCAGAGCGCCGCGCTCATCCTTCATTTTGCTTGCGGTCTGCCACGTACGGGTGATGACCTCACCGACACGGCCCATCGCCTGGGAGTCGGAACTCATCATACTGAAAATACCCATATCGTGCAGAACATCCTCTGCGGCGATCGTCTCCGGGCGGATACGGGAATCCGCGAACGCAACGTCCTCCGGGATGTGCTTGTCGAGGTGGTGGCATACCATCAGCATGTCAAGATGCTCATCAAGTGTGTTGACAGTGTAAGGCATTGTCGGATTCGTGGAGGAAGGCAGAACGTTCGGTGCAGCAGCAGCGCGGATGATGTCCGGTGCGTGGCCGCCGCCGGCTCCCTCGGTGTGGTACGTATGGATGGTTCTTCCGCCGATGGCCGCAAGCGTATCTTCGACGCATCCGCCTTCGTTCAAAGTATCGGTGTGGATGGCAACCTGGACATCGAACTCATCGGCAACGTTGAGGCAGTGGTTAATGACCGCCGGCGTTGCGCCCCAGTCCTCGTGGATTTTCAGGCCCATCGCACCGGCTTTGACCTGCTCAATCAACGGAGCCTCGTCGGAGCAGTTGCCCTTGCCGAGAAAACCAAGGTTCATCGGATATTCCTCTGCGGCTTTCAGCATCATGCGCAGATTCCACGGTCCCGGGGTACACGTCGTTGCGTTCGTGCCGTCCGCCGGGCCGGTGCCGCCGCCGATCATCGTGGTCACGCCGCTGTAGAGGGAGCAGTCAATCTGCTGCGGGCTGATAAAGTGGATGTGAGTATCGATGCCGCCTGCCGTAACGATCATACCCTCGCCGGCCAGAGCCTCGGTCGATGCGCCGACCGTCATGCCAGGAGTCACGCCGTCCATGACATCCGGGTTTCCGGCTTTTCCGATGCCGGCGATTTTTCCGTCTTTGATTCCGATGTCTGCTTTTACAATGCCTGTAGCATCCACGATCAGAGCGTTTGTGATGACAAGATCAAGGTCTCCGTCTCTGCTGCAGGTCTTAACGGACTGTCCCATACCGTCGCGGATGGATTTGCCGCCGCCGAATTTTACTTCATCGCCGTATGTGGTGTAGTCTTTTTCGACTTCAATCACAAGGCTGGTGTCGGCAAGGCGGACCTTATCGCCGACGGTCGGACCGTACATAGCGGCATATTTACTTCCGGAAATTTTTACACTCATTTTTGCTGTCCCTCCTTACAGAAATCCTTTTAACTTCGCGTTTTCCAGTGATGCGGCTTTCGTGTCAGCGGTAGCCTGTGCGCGGGTCAGGTCATTCAGACCGAAGACACGTTTTCTGCCGCCCATCTCGACGAGCTGCACCTCTTTTTCCTCGCCCGGCTCAAAACGGACCGAAGTTCCGGAAGGAATATCGAGGTGATAACCGTACGCCGTTTCCCGGTCAAAAGAGAGGCACCGGTTGACCTCAAAGAAATGAAAATGGGAGCCGACCTGAACGGGACGGTCGCCCTTATTTGCTACCATGACAGTGACTGTCTTTTTGCCTTCGTTTAATGTGATCTCGCGATCGGAAGCCATGATTTCACCGATTTTCATATGATGTCTCCTCCTTACTGAATAGGATTATGTACAGTTACCAGTTTGGTTCCATCCGGGAACGTCGCCTCGACCTGAACCTCGCCGATCATATCGGCAACGCCGTCCATGACATCGTCGCGGGTTAGAATCTTTGTGCCGAGCTGCATCAGCTCCACAACGGTCTTTCCGTCCCTTGCCAGTTCCAGAAGCTCGGAACTGATGTAGGCGAGTGCTTCCGGGTAATTCAGTTTCAGGCCGCGTGCTCTCCGCTCTTTGGCGAGATTACCGGCCATATGAAGCATCAGTTTTTCCTGTTCCTTGGGATTTAATCTCATGGTGTTCCTCCTTTTTTGCATAGAAAAAGAGCAGACCAGGGAGAAAACATTTCTGTTCAGACTCCTTTGTCTGCTCTTTCATATTTTATATCACGCATTATAACGGGTGTTTTTTATTTGGTCAAGAACTTTTTGCTATTTTTTTGATTGCTTTTTTCATGTACAGCAGAGGAAAAACCATAGAAAGCAAAGAAAAGAGGGGAAAATGCAGAAGAAAACAAAGAAAATTCTCTGAAATAAACAGTATATAACAGTTGACAACAGTAGCTGGCTGTTATATACTGTTTATTGTAAAGGAGAAGAGAAACGATATGCATATTATTTTGAATCATTCCTCCATGGTGCCGATCTACGAGCAGCTCATGGAGCAGATCAAATCAGAAATTATCAATACAGCATTAAAAGAAGGAGAGGCGCTCCCATCCGTCCGTTCTCTGGCCGGGGAACTGCGGATCAGTGCGCTGACCGTCAAAAAGGCGTATGACAAGCTGGAAGAGGAAGGATTTGTTACAACGATTCACGGAAAGGGAACGTATGTAACGGCTTCCGACAAACAGCTCGCGCTGGAGGCAAGGCAGAGAGAAGCAGAGGCGGATTTTGAAAAAGCCATCGACCGTGCCCTTGCGATGGGAATGAGCCGGGAGGATATTCTGGAGACAGTAACCCTTCTTCTGGAGGAAAAATAAGGAATGCCGGAGCAGCGGCAGAAAGGAAGAGACAGACATGATAAAAATGCAGAATGTCAGAAAGGTGTATCCGGGATTTGATTTTGAGCTTTCTATGGAGATTCCGGAGGGAAGAATCACCGGACTGATTGGAAAAAACGGAGCCGGAAAAAGCACGGCGATCCGGCTGATGCTCGGCCTTGCAAAAGCAGATGGCGGAATAATCGAACTCTTTGGAAAACCGATCACAGAAATTATGGCAGAGGACCGGCAGAATATCGGCGTTTCGCTGGCAGAATCTGGATTTAACGGACAGTTTACCATCGTGGAAGTGGAGAAAATTCTGGCGAAAATGTATCCAAAGTTTGAGGAAAGCTGGTTCACCAGAGAGTGCCAGAAGCTGCATCTTCCGGAAGGAAAACAGTTCAAGGAATTTTCCAATGGAATGAAGGCGAAGCTGCGTGTACTTACCGCCCTGTCACACAAGGCACAGCTTCTGATCCTCGACGAGCCGACCGCAGGACTCGATGTGGAAGCGAGAAATGAGATTCTCGACCTGCTGCGCGAATACGCGGCCGAAGATGAGAGCCGGACGATCCTCATTACGTCCCACATCGCCTCCGATCTCGAGCATCTCTGCGATGACATTTATCTGATTCACGGGGGAAAACAGCTCCTGCACGAGGAGACGGATGTGATTCTCGAGCAATACGGTCTCATCAAGGCAGACGAGGCGCAGTATGCGGCGCTCGACAAAGAATATCTGCTCGATACCCAGAAAGAACCGTATGGCTATGCATGCCTTACCAACGACAGAAAATATTACGAAGAAAACGTTCCCGACCTTGTAGTAGAGCGGGCCGGAATTGATGATGTAATTTTGATGATGACAGGAGGAGAAAAAAGATGAGTGGATTATTAGAGAAAGATATCTGTCTGCTGTTAAAAGGCCATCGCAACACGATGATCCTTTTCCTTATGATCTGTGTATTCCTCGGACTTAGCCAGACGGACACCTTTATTCTGGGCTATTTTCCGTTTCTGATGATCGTTCTGCTGATCGGAACGCTTTCCTGCGATGAAGCGGATAACGGACTGCCGTTCCTGTTCACACTCCCGATTGACCGGAAACTGTATATCCGCGAAAAATACCTGTTCTGCGTGGCCGGAACCGTAGTATCGTTTGTCCTCGCCTGGGCGTTATACCTGGTATCCCTGCTGGTGCACGGCGTTTCGAATGTATCTGGTGTTCTCTCGGAAAATGCGGGAATGATACCGGTCTTTCTGGCGGTATTTTTCATCACCATTTCCATCATGATTCCGGTGCAGATCAAATGCGGAGCAGAAAGCGCACGGGTCATGATGGCAGGAATCTGTTTTCTGTTTGCCGGTGTGATTCTGTTTGTGCAGAAAGTCGCAGGAGAAGCGACACTGGATCAAATCACGGAGCTGATTGGCACCATTACGGGCACAATTCCGGGCCAGGCAGGAATTTTTACTGCAGGCATCGTGGTTTTGCTGATTTCGTACCGGATCAGTGTAGGATTTATGGAGAAACAGGAATTTTAGAAAAAACGAAAGACGTCAGATTTCATTTTAAAACGTGAAATCTGGCGTTTTTGCTGTGATAAAATTTGCAGAAACTTGAAAAAAATGGCATTGTATGGTATTCTTTACAGGATGTTGCTTAAAAATTATATAAGAAGAAACAGAGGAAAAAATGAAAAAATTATTTGCACAGATTGTGAAATTCGGTATCGTCGGCTTCATCAGCTTTGGTATTGATTACGTGACCGGACTGATCGTTCTGAACCTTGTTATGGCGCTGACCTCCAGTTCCTATTTTGAAATGGCATCGCTTGTCGGTTCTGTTGCCGGATTTACTGTGTCCGTCATCGCTAATTACATTTTAAGTTTCAAATTTGTCTTTGAGCGAAAAGAAGACCTGAACAAAAAAGTCGAATTCATTACCTTCGTCGTCCTTTCCCTGATCGGAATGCTGCTGAACAGCTTCCTGATCTGGATTGTAGTAGGACCCATCTACCGGGGGAGCACTGCACTGCAGCAGCACATCGGCTACAACCTGATTTACACCATTGCAAAAGTCTTTGCAACTGCGGTTGTCATGGTGTACAACTTTATTACCAGAAAAATCTTTCTGGAGAAGAAATGATTCTGAAAAAAATCTGAAAAGAAGGCAGCGGAGAAAAACGCTGCCTTCTTTTCAAAGAAAGATAAAAAGGAAAGGCTGGTGAAGAGAGAATGAACCTTCCCATTCAACTACAGGCAGGATTGTACCTGTATCTGATCTGTATTAATATGATCACCATAGCAGTCTATGGCATCGATAAACGAAACGCTGTGCATGGAAAATGGAGAATCCGTGTCTCGACGCTTCTTACCCTGGCCGCAGTCGGCGGTTCGGCAGGAGCACTGCTGGCGATGCACCTGTTCCATCACAAGACAAGAAAAAAGAAGTTTACCATCGGCGTTCCGCTGATGCTGCTGGTGCAGATCGCGCTTTTTTTCTTTCTTGTGAAAGCAGATTTTTCGATCTCAATCTGAGAAAGAAAGGTGATGAAAATGGAAATGAGCCGTCCAGTCCTTCGGCGGCTATGCAGACGCACAGCTTAGCCGCCTGCAAAATGCGTTGGCGCGCGGCACTTTCTTGCAGAGTGAGAAAGAACAGCATATTTATGAAATGCTTTTAGATATGTAAAAACATCTGTCCAATAGGGCAGATGTTTTTACGTGTGCCATTATTGTGACAGATGATATAATATTATGATAAAAAGCGGCGAAAAGGTAAGATACATATAAAATGATCAAAAGGAGAAAGAATGGGAACTGATCATAAAGAAAAACTGATTCGAGTGTTACAGATTTTAGAGGAAACAGATGAAAAAAGTCCGATGAATGCGACACAGATTTTGAAATATCTGGAAGAGGAATATCAAATAGAACAGGTCGATCGCCGTTCTGTTTATCGTGATATTAAAATGCTGCAATTTTGTGGTTATGAAATATATCAGTGTGCGGATAAAAAGATGGGCTGGTATATGAAAAAACATATATTTTCGGACTGGGAAATTAAAATTATGTTGGATGCAGTACAGCAGGCAAGATGCATTTCTGCAAAGGAAGCAAAGGAATTGAAAGAACGACTATTGGATCTTACAAGTAAGAGAAGTCGAAGCAGATTTTGTCATATGATGACACCCAAGGCAGGAAACATGGATTCTGATAGGGAAACAGGATACTACATTGAAACAATGCTGGAAGCTATGTATCTCCATAAAAAAATTGAATTTCAATATACAGAAGTAAATGAGAAGTTGCAAAAGGTGCTTCGAAGAGAAGGAAAAAAATATTCGCTTAATCTTTATGAAATATATTGGTCTGATAATACCTATTATTTAATCGGGGCACATGATCATTATGATAGACTTACAAGTTATAGGCTTGATCGAATTGAAAATCTGGAGATATCACAGAGTGACGCGATTGATGCTGTAGAAAAAATAGGTCCAAATCCCGAACTTATTATTCGGAAATATATTGAAGAAAGTGTAAACCATTTCCTGGGGGAAACCGTAAGAATAGAAGTGGAATATAAATCAGAACCGGCGACAAATGCAATTCTCTATGATTTTGTTGGGAAAAATGTATCGGTCCAAAAACTGGAAAATGGAAATTGCAGAGCCGTTTTTTATAAAATGAACAGTGTAACTTTACTTGGATGGTTCATGAAATATATGGATAAGTTTATGGTTATAGAACCACAAATGCTGCGGGAAAATATAAAGACAAAATTGGAGAATACATTGGAAATAATGAATAATATAAATGGATCACAATAATACAGGACAAAAAAATATGATAAAACAAACTTTATGAAAACCAGGAGGAACTATATTGGAAAAAGATTTAAAAATGGAAGTATTTGCGTCAGTAGATACTGTAAAACCGGTAGAATTTCATGTTTATGAACTTCATGTACAAAAAATAGGAAATACATATTCTATTATCAGAGGGGTAGCCTGGAAATTACGAAACTGGAATCAGGCAGGCGTATTTGAAGATGGAAACAAAATCTATGCGACGGAAAAACTGCAAGAGAAAATCCCAAATGCTGATTTTACAGTCGAATATGAGGGATCACGAGAACTGCCTGTTTTAGAAAACAGAAGAATCTATCAGGAACTTATCAAATACTGGATCACACAAAAACTATCCCAAATTTTAATTTTTGGAAAATACAGAAAATATTCCTGTAAAAGTAATGTGACAAGTAAGTGGATTATGACAAATCAGGGATTTGAGACGTTTTCGTCAGGAAACAGAGAAATTAGTCTGGAACGGAAATATAATTTCTGGGTTACTATTATGGATGATGAAAAAGCATATCTGAGAATTGATACCAGCAGTCTTAGCTGGCAAGTTTTTGCTCCAGCTCTAATAGTTTATTCCTGTATTGTTTTTCATACTCATCAGGCGAAAGATATCCACAATGACTATGAATCCTTACTGTATTATAAAATGTCTCTATGTACTCAAAAACAAGGTGGTATGCATGTTTATAATCAAATATTTTAAAGCGGTTCAGCCATTCTCGTTTTAATAGTGAATGAAAGGATTCTATGCATGCATTATCCCATGGGTATGCTTTCTTTGAGTAACTGTTTATCATTCCTTCTGTTACTTTCTGGAATGCCTGGGATACGAATTGTATACCTCTGTCACTATGAAACACAAGCGGCGAGGTGACATTTCGCATCTGCTTCGCTTTGTTTACACATTCTACTACATGGATTGCTTCAAGACTCTGACTGAGTACCCATGCTATGATTTTCCTTGAGTAAAGATCCATTATGCTTGTCAGATACACAAATCCATTGTATGTCCATATATACGTGATATCAGATACCCATACAGCGTCCGGCCTTGAAGGATTAAACTGCTCATCAAGGGTATTTTGCAGTTCACTGTTGAAATCAGAATCGATTGTTGTTACTGTATATGGTTTTACCCATTGCGCTTTGATCCCCATTTGGCGCATATAATTACCTACCGTTTTTTCAGCAATAGATTCCCCCTGCCTGTGCAGCATTTCTGTGATCTTGGGTGCACCATAGTTCTGATGCGATCCATCATAGATCTGTTTGATAGCATCCTTGATATGATCACGATGCTTTTCAGAAACCGATGGGACACGTTGCTTCCATGCACGGTATCCAGAGCGTGAAACACCTAATATTTTCAGTACCCCGCTAACAGAAACCCGGTGTTTCTGTGGCAGTTCTGCCACCTCTGTGGTGTATTCTGAAGTGGCAGTATAAATAGCTTCTGTTATTTTCCCAGGATACCGATTGCTTTTTTTAATATTTCAAGGGCATCCTTAGTATCTCGCAGTTCTCTTTTAAGACGGGCAATTTCTTTGGCTTCATCACTGGAATAATTACCTGTTCCGCGTGTGGGGACAGAACCTTCATTTTCTCTGGCTGCCTTCATCCAGTTTTTTAATGCAGACTCGCTGATCCCAAGGTTCTCAGCAGCTTTTTGAACGGTCAGTTCAGGATGATCTTTTCTGTAACGGACAGCATCCTCTTTGAATTGTTTTGAATATTGTGTACCTTTTGCCATAATGTTCTTCCTCCATATATTAATTTTATATCATCTATTGGAAGAAGTCATCTTTACTTTGTACTATTTATATACTACCACCATATTTCTGATGATACCAGGATGGTTAAGGTGGCACTTCAGACGGGAATAGAATTACCTTATTATCCGCAGGCATTAAAACCAGTATTGACAAGAGAAACGGTAAGCCGTATGGATGCAGCTTTTTCTATGCGGACAGAGTCCTTGGTAAAACGGAATATGAAGACCAGAGTACTTTTAGACCAGGATTTTATACAGGATATTGGAACGATTGAGCCACTTGACGGAATGAAATTTGAAACAGATCCATGTACAGTAGAGAAAATTGGCTATAAGAAAGGTAAAGTTAAAGAACCGCTGTTAGTTTGTGGAAAAGATAAGGCTCTTAAATGCGGCGAAGAATTTAAAGTATTCAACTACGGTTTTTATCGAAAGACGGAAAAAGAAATAAAAATAGGATATTTGTATCCGAGAAATTCCTATGATTTGATGAAGGCAGTTGTAAATGGGATTTATACCTTTGCGAAACTTGGAAAGTATCACGGGGAAAAGGATTTATATACCATGGCGGGACTGCTGGATCTGGATGTAAAGGCAATGGTACGGGAAGAATATGAGTTGGGAGATATTACAGATTATAAAAGAGCTGCCAATAAATTGCAGAAGATAGAAGGAATCGATCTGGTCATTGCACTTGTACCAGATGGGATGGAGGAAGATGGACCGTACAATCCGTTTAAAACTATTTGGGCAAAGGCTAATATCCCGTCACAGATGATCAGTATGAAAACAGCAAAATTGTTCGCTGAGGAAGCAAAAGAAGGGAATAAGGCAAAAAATAATTCAAGATATTACCTTCATAATATAATTCTTGGAATTCTTGGAAAAACAGGCGGGATTCCATGGGTTGTAAAAGATATGCCTGGCAATGTGGATTGTTTTGTAGGTCTTGATGTTGCGACGATAGCAAAAGGAATTCATTATCCTGCCTGCTCGGTTGTGTTTGACAAATATGGCCGTCTGCTTGGATTTTATAAACCGGCAGCACCACAGCAGGGAGAAAAAATTACTACCAGGATTCTTCAGGATATTTTTGATCAGGTGATTTTTGCATATGAAGACCGTTTTGGTGAAATGCCGAAGAACATTGTGATTCATCGAGATGGATTCAGCAATGAAGATGATGAATGGTATAAAAATTACTTTGCGGCCAAGGGAATTATGTATAATATTATTGAAGTAAGAAAAAATATCAGCAGTAAACTGATATTCTGGCAGAATGGGCAGATAGAGAATCCACCGATGGGATACTGTGTTTATAACGCAGACAAAGGATATCTTGTGACGACAAATATGAAAAATAAAAAAGGATCACCGAATCCCATTTTGATTGAGAAAAAATGTGGAAATCTTTCTATGGCTGATATTTTGACACAGGTGCTTTATCTTTCGCAGTTACACGTGGGGTCAACACAAAAAATGCGGCTTCCTATTACGACTGGATATGCGGACAAAATTTGTAAGAATAGAGAATTTGTTCCGGAAGGAAAGATGGACGATCGGCTATTCTTTTTGTGAAAAATAAAACATAGATAAAAATGAGACGACAGGGATTCTGGAGTTTTTTTAGGAAAAATGCTATAATAGTCTGCAAAGAGACATCCCATAAGAAACCAAGGAGGATTTTGAAATGAACAGTATTTTTCACAGAATCAGTGTTAGAAAATATGAAGACAAGCCGGTTGAAAAAGAAAAAATTATGCAGATCTTAAAAGCAGGCATGCAGGCTCCAAGCGCGTGCAACCAGCAGCCGTGGGAATTTTATGTGGTAACGGATAAGAAAAAAATTGAGGCGCTTTCTAAAATGACACCGTACACCGGCTGCGCGGCAAAAGCTCCGGTTGTGCTGGTATCGGCATATCGCCTGGAAGGTCTTGTCGCTCCAGCATTTGCGCAGATCGATATGTCGATTGCCCAGGAAAATATCTGGCTGGAAACGGATGCGCTTGGCCTTGGCGGCGTATGGTTCGGCATTGCACCAAATGAAGAAAATATGGAAAAAGTAAGAGTTCTGCTGGGACTGCCGGAAGAAGTTCATGTCTTTGCGCTGTTTGCTCTTGGCTATCCTGCCGAGCACAGAGAGCAGCAGGACCGCTTTAAACCAGAACGGATTCATTTTATCGATGAATAAAACAAAGAAGCCGGCAGACCGCCTGATTTTCCATGTAGATGTCAACAGCGCCTTTTTATCCTGGGAGTCCGCACGGCGGATGAAAGAGGGGCTGCCGGATCTGCGGGACATTCCCGCCTGCATCGGCGGTGATCCGGCAAAAAGGACGGGTATCGTTGTAGCAAAGTCGATTCCGGCGAAAAAATGCGGTGTCCAGACCGGCGAGCCTGTGGCAATGGCACTGCGGAAATGCCCGAATATGGTTATTGTTCCCAGTGATTTCGATCTTTATGTCAAGTGCTCCCGGGCCTTCAAGAAAATCTGCGCATCCTACACTCCGGTCATGGAGTCTTTCTCGATTGACGAAGTGTTCCTTGATATGACGGGAACCTCTCTTTTGTACCCGGATCCGATCGCGGCAGCACATGAAATTAAAGACCGGATTTCCGACGAGCTGGGATTTACGGTAAATGTCGGCATTTCCACCAATAAACTCCTGGCCAAAATGGCGTCCGATTTCGAAAAACCGAACAAAGTGCATACCCTGTTTCCAGAAGAAATCCCTGCGAAGATGTGGCCTCTTCCGGTACGCGAGCTTTTGTTTCTCGGCAAAGCGTCCGAAAAGAAGCTGACCGAGGCCGGAATCCGCACGATCGGAGATCTGGCACATGCATGGGAAACTGATATTCAGACCCTGATTGGCAATAAAAACGGCCATCAGCTGTACCAGTACGCCCGCGGCATCGACGATTCCCCCGTAAAAGCACAGCCCGATGAGGCGAAAGGCTTCAGCGCAGAGACGACCTTTAACGAGGACATCGTCTCTATCGAACAGGTCGACCCGATTCTTCTCGCCCAGTGTGACATCGTGGCCGCCCGCATGCGTCGGAAAAAGAAAAAATGCACCTCCGTTTCCATAACCTTCCGCACCCTCGATTTCCGAAACCGCTCACACCAGACAAAACTTCCAAATGCGACCGATATCACAGATGAAATCTACCGCTGCGCCAAACAGCTCTTCCGCGAATCCTGGAAAGGAGAGCCCCTCCGCCTGATCGGTGTCTCCGTAACCGGCCTTACCGAAGACGATTTCGAACAGCTCTCCCTCTTCGAAGATCCCGAAAAGAAGGAGAAAAGCCGTAAACTCGATGCCGCCCTCGACGCAATCCGCCAGAAATACGGCAACGACAAAGTCACCCGCGCAAGCATCCTGAACGGAACACAGGGAATTGCAAGAAAAGCGAAGGCACAGATGAAAAATGATGCGGAAAACTGAAAAATAATCTTCAAAGAAGGCAGCGGAGAAAAACGCTGCCTACTTTGAAAATAAAGCAAAACAACGATAATATTCGGAAAAATGAAAATACAACAATTGATATATTTCTGAAAATAAGATATAATAATCGGAAAGAAGCACACTGGAAAGGAGGAAACGAATGAAAACATGCAAGGAAATGGCAAAGCTATGGGGCGTTACGGAACGCACTGTAACAACTTTCTGCAAAACAGGTAAAATTCCAGGAGCCGTAAAAGAAGGAAAAAGCTGGCGCATTCCGGATGAGGCAGAAAAACCAGTGGATGGCAGAATACTGTCAGGAAAGTATGTAAAAAAAGAGGAAAAAGAAGCAAGAAAGCCACTCCCGATCGGAATATCGGATTACGTACGGGCACAGTCGGAATATTATTATGTGGACAAGACAGGAATGATCAAAGAATTTCTGGATCGAAAACCACTGGTATCACTGTTTACGCGGCCGAGACGATTTGGAAAGACGTTGAATATGGATATGCTTCGCGTTTTCTTTGAAATTTCCGATACAGATACCAGCCAGTATTTCCGGGACAAAGAAATCTGGAAATGTGGAGAAGAATACCGAGAGCATCAGGGAAAATATCCGGTTATTTTTCTGACGTTTAAAGATATAAAATTTGCGTCCTGGGAACTGACTTTTGCAAAAATTGCAGAGCTGGTACAGGAAGAGTTCGGCAGACATAAGGAACTTGGAACGAGTGAGAAACTAGAACTATATGAGAAGGATTATTTTCGGAAAATACTGGCAGGTCAGGCAAATGAAGTAGAACTTTCTTCGTCTCTGCAGAAACTTTCCAAAATGCTTCATGAACATTATGGAAAAGCACCGATCATTATGATCGATGAATATGATGCACCGATTCAGGAAGGCTATTCGAAAAAGTTTTATGAAGAAATTGTTGGATTTATGCGAAATTTCTTTTCCGGCGCATTCAAAGACAACCGGCATCTGTCGTACGGTTTTTTAACTGGAATTCTGCGGATTGCACAGGAAAGTATATTCAGTGGTCTGAATAATCCGACGGTAAATTCCATTCTGGATGAGACATATGATAAATACTTTGGATTTACCCGTGCAGAAGTCCATAAAATGCTGCGGGATTACGGTGCTCTCGAAAAAGAAGCAGAGCTTAAAACCTGGTATGACGGATATCTTTTTGGCGCAGAAGAAATTTACAATCCATGGTCCGTGGTCAACTATATTGCACAGGGGTGTATTCCAAAGGCATATTGGGTAAACAACGGAAAGAATGAAATTCTGGAAGAAGTTCTGAAGGCAGCGACAGAGGATGTCATAGAGAAATTGTATGCATTGCTGCAGGGAGAGCGAGTGGTTGCGAGAATCGATCAAAATGTAGTTTACCGGTCTCTGCTGGAAGAACCCTCCAGTATTTACAGTCTGCTTCTGGTTGCTGGATATCTGAAAACACCAAAAAAGGAGTTGCAGACAGACGGATCGTATCTGTGTGAGGTATCCATTCCCAACTGGGAGATTGCGGCAGTTTACAAAGCAGAGATTTTATCCCATCTGCTGCAGATTGGAGCAGTAACCAGAACGACAGCAGACCGGATTGCGGAAAGCCTGTATACGAATGATGTGAAAAAACTGCAGAGTGCGATTGCAGAGTATATGGACAAGTCGATCAGTTTTTACGATGCGGGCGCAGAAGGTTTTTACCATGGACTGGTACTGGGACTGATTGCATTGCTGGATCAACAGTATAAAATCACATCCAACCGGGAATTCGGAGAGGGACGGTACGATATCAGCCTGTTCCCGCGAGAACTCCGGTATCCTGGCATTCTGATGGAACTAAAATGGAAAAAGGGGATTACAGAAGACACACTGAAAAAATTAGCGAAAGAAGCATTAAACCAGATTGAAACACAGCGATACGATACAGAAATGCGGCAGGAAGGGGTTACGGAAGTCATCAAACTTGGAATCGCCTTTTCTGGAAAAAATGTAAAAATTTGGACGGTATAAAAACAGGAGAAGACAAAACAGGGGGAAGCAAAATGAAAAAATTAACAACGGCAAAGATATGGCAGTTCGCAGCAGGCCAGTTTGGATGGGCGCTGCTGTCTGGTATCATATCGAACTGGCTGGTATACTTTTATCAGCCGGATGAAACCGCAATCAGCCAGGGACAGACGATATTCATACCGCAGGGGCTGGTGATTTTCGGGGCTTTTACCATCATTGGAGGGATCACAGCCTTCGGAAGAATTTTTGATGCATTCACTGATCCGATGATTGCGTCCTGGTCAGACCGGTGCACTTCAAAAAACGGACGGCGGATCCCGTTCTTAAAAGGTGCGTCCCTGCCGCTGGCACTTTCCACGGTGCTGGTGTTCTGGTCACCGGCGAATGAAAACAGCTGGATCAATGCTGCGTTCTTATTTGTGATGATTCTGGCATACTATCTTTCGATCACGGCATATTGTACCCCATACAATGCTCTGATTCCGGAGCTTGGCCACACACAGCAGGAACGCCTGAACATATCCACCATCATTTCCTTTACCTTTATCGCAGGAACAGCCGTGGCCTATCTGGCACCGACGATCTGGGGTGCGTTGATTCCTTCCTTTGAAAGAGTAAATGCGATCCGGGTCACCTTCACAGCCATGGCGCTGGCAGCTTTCGTATGCATGCTCGTGCCGGTATTCTGTATTCGGGAAAAAGATTACGTAGATACCGTTCCTTCGAAGGATTCCGCCTTCCGTTCCCTTGCGGCAACCTTTCGAAACGGAGAATTCCGAAAATTCGTGGGATCCGATATCTTTTACTGGATCGCACTTACCATGTTCCAGACGGGCCTTCCGTTTTTCGTTACCAGCCTGCTGAAACTCCCAGAGACGATGACAACACTGTATTTTGTGGGAATGACCGCACTGTCGCTTGTCTTTTACGTTCCGGTCAACAAGCTGACACCGAAACTGGGCAAGAAAAAGATGATTCTGTTTGCCTTTGCTATTTTTAGCCTTGCATATTTTTACACAGGCTTTATGGGAAACATCCCGTTCATTCCGGAAGCCGTACAGGGTCTGATTCTGACAGTCGCGGCAGCACTTCCCATGGCGATTTTCGGTATTCTGCCGCAGGCGGTTGTCGCAGATATTGCACAGAGCGATGCGGTTACCTCGGGAAGCAGCCGCGAGGGAATGTTCTACGCAGCCAGAACTTTCGCCTTCAAGCTGGGGCAGAGCCTTTCCATGCTGATCTTTACGGCGGTCTCCACCATTGGAAACGGCAGTGGAGCCGGATACCGGATTGCGGCATTCGGTGCAGCTGTATTCTGCGGCGCAGGCGGACTGATACTGATGTTTTACGATGAGAAAAAGATTAACTGCGTGATCAACGGAAAAGCATAGGTCAGTACTCAGCACGGCGGCCTTTTTTATCTCGAAATCAGCTCCTCCGCATGCTTTAATGCATCCGAAATATTCGAACAGAAATTTTCTTCCCCGACAAGCTCCACAAAGCCGGATTTTTTCATCACCTTCATCGGCTGCTCATTCACATGAGAGAAGACGAGAGTGATCCCTTTCGATTCGCAGAGCTTCGTCAGATTCTGGAGTGCATTCATGGCTGTACTGTCGATCGCCGGTACGCTCCGCATCCGGAGAACGAGACATTTTGTGAAATCCTTTACCACGATGTGCTCAATCGCATCCGCCGCGCCAAAGAAGAGCGGTCCTGTGATCTCGTATACACGGATTTCCAGCGGCAGCTTCTGCAGATGTTCATCCACCGCCGGGGAATCATCGTCCACATAGACCCAGCTGTCGGCGTGCGTTTCCTCGCTCATCCGCTTGATGAAAAGCAGGCAGGCCAGAACCATGCCGATCTCGATTGCGACAACGAGGTCAAACACAACGGTCAGCACAAACGTAGTAAAAAGAACGATAATATCACTCTTCGGAGCCGTGCGTACAAGATGCACGAAGGTTCTCCACTGGCACATATTGTAGGCAACAAGGAACAGAATCGCGGCAATCGTCGGCATCGGAATCATGCCCGCAAACGGCATCAGCACAACAAGAACGATGACGAGCGTAATGGAATGCACCATACCCGCAACCGGCGTGCGTCCGCCGTTTTTGATATTTGCCGCCGTTCTGGCAATCGCTCCCGTAGCCGGAATACCGCCGAAAAGCGCAGAAGCAATATTTCCGGCACCCTGTGCAATCAGCTCTGTATCCGAACGATGCTTGCTGTTGATCATGCCGTCCGCAACAACACAGGAGAGAAGCGACTCAATCGCCGCAAGCACCGCGATCGTAAACGCATTTGGAATCGCCGACTGAATCAGTTTCATGTCAAAAACCGGCAGATGAAGCGTCGGAAGCGCATTGCTGATTGTGTACAGATTTCCAATCGTAGAAACGTGCAGCGGCAGAAACTGAACCATCAGAATACCGGCAATAACAGCAATCAGCGATCCCGGGATTTTCTTGAAAATCAGCGGAGACACAATCAAAATGGCAAGGCTGACCCCGCCGACAATCAGCGCATCCGGTGAAATCGTGGAAAAATTCTCCGCAAATGCCTTCAGTTTTTCCATCGTTTCAATCGGCTTTACCCCGTCAGGATACGTAACGCCGCAGAAATCCTTCAGCTGTCCGATCACGATCGTCACCGCAATACCGGAAGTAAAACCCGTTGTAATCGTATAAGGAATAAACTTGATCAGACTTCCAAAATGACAGAAGCCCATGATAATAAGGAAGACACCGGCAAGAATGGTCGCCGTCATCAGCCCCTCGAGGCCGTCCCGCGCGACAATACCGGCAACAATCGTAGCAAACGCGGCCGTCGGACCGGCAATCTGGACACAGCTTCCGCCGAGCGCGGAAATCACAAAGCCCGCCACAATCGCGGTGAAAATACCAGCCTCCGGTCCCACGCCGGAAGCAAGAGCCAGTGCAATAGAAAGAGGAAGTGCAATGATCGCAACGATGATACCGGCAGTCACATCTTTGGCAAACTGCGCGCGGTCATAGGACTTCAGAGAAGTGAGTAGCATTGGTTTGAACGAATTCATTTGAAAACTGCGCGTCGCATTCTCGTTACTTTAGTGATGAGTTAGACGCGCAATTTTTTTAATATAAA